>Ga0156236_128_pt2 | contig 384431 bp, 335 predicted proteins | sample RifCSPlowO2_12_FD_107883 | JGI IMG/M metagenome (GOLD analysis project Ga0156236, IMG submission 107883) | Candidatus Lindowbacteria bacterium RIFCSPLOWO2_12_FULL_62_27
GCAGGCCATGGAAGCGATGGATCAGCGCCTCGTGCGCCGGGACCATGCATTGATCCAACTATTGGATCCGCCGTTCGACAAGTCGCCGTTGAATCCCGGCTATATAAAAGGATATGTCCCGGGCGTGCGCGAGAACGGCGGGCAGTACACGCATGCGGCGATCTGGGCGGCCATGGCGTTTGCCCGATTAGGCGACAGCCGGCGCGCCTGGGAACTGTTGGCCATGATCAACCCGGTAAAGCACGGAACAACTCCGGAAGCGGTGGCAACCTACAAAGTCGAGCCCTACGTTGCCGCCGCCGATGTCTATGCGCTCGCACCGCACACCGGCCGCGGTGGATGGACCTGGTACACGGGTTCGGCCGGCTGGATGTATCGGCTGATCGTGGAATCTCTCCTGGGCTTGAGGCTGGAAGTGGACAAACTGCATTTCGACCCGTGCCTCCCGGCGGATTGGAATGTGTTCAAGATGCACTACCGGTATCGGGAGACGGTCTACCACATCGTCGTCACGCAAACTCACGCCCGTGACGATGACAAGATCGGCGGGATGCGTGTAACGGTTGACGGTGTTGAACGACCCGACAAGGCCATTGCTCTGGTCGATGACCGTCAGGAACACCTGGTCGAGGTGCGCGTCGACGCCGCCGGCCGCGCGGCGGCGCGATAGGTCGCGCCGGGGCGCCGAGTTATAGGAACTTCCCTGATGGAAGATTGAGCGGTTGCCCCGATTGCGGGGTGACTGACCCAAGTGGATAATATGATTACGGGAAAGGGCGGATCTCATGAATCTTGACCGGTTTACCCAAAAGGCGCAAGAAGCCGTGGCGGCAGCCCAGCAGCTGACCATGGAATTCAACCACTCGCAGATCGAGCCGGAACACATTCTGGCGGCCCTGCTTCGTCAGCCGGACGGCGTGGTCCCGCAAATTTTTTCGCGGATCGGTAATTTGAATGTGATCCAAAACGAAATCGAATCCGATCTCCAGTCCAGGCCCAAGGTTCTGGGCGCGCCCGAGACGCCGGGATTATCCCGCGCCGCGGCGGACGCGTTGACAGCGGCCGAACGGGAAGCCCAGGCGATGAGAGATGAATATGTCTCGACCGAACATGCCTTGCTGGCCTTGCTCGATACGGTCCGGACCACAAAAGCCGGCAAGGCCGTCACCAAGGAATCCATCCTCAAGACCCTCAGTTCCATTCGAGGATCCCAACGGGTCACATCGGCCAATCCTGAGTCGACCTACGCCGCGCTTGAAAAATACGGCCGGGATCTGACCCAACTGGCCCGGCAGGGCAAACTCGATCCGGTCATCGGCCGCGACGAGGAGATCCGCCGGGTGATCCAGATCCTCTCTCGCCGAACGAAGAACAATCCGGCGCTGGTCGGCGAGCCGGGCGTGGGCAAGACCGCAGTCGCGGAAGGGCTGGCCCAGCGGATGGTGACCGGCGACGTTCCGGAAGGATTGAAAAACAAGCGACTCGTCGCGCTGGACATGGGAGCGCTCGTCGCCGGCGCCAAGTTCCGGGGAGAATTCGAAGAGAGGCTCAAGGCCGTCCTCAAAGAGGTGGCGGATGCCAACGGGCAGGTCGTTCTTTTCGTGGATGAACTCCACACAGTCGTCGGCGCCGGTAAAGTCGAAGGCGCGATGGACGCGGGCAACATGCTCAAGCCCATGCTCGCGCGCGGCGAACTGCACCTCATCGGCGCGACGACGCTGGACGAGTATCGCAAGCACGTTGAAAAGGACGCGGCGTTGGAGCGGCGGTTCCAGCCGGTTCTGATCGATGAGCCGTCGGTCGATGAAACCATCTCCATTTTGCGCGGCCTCAAGGAGCGTTACGAAATTCATCACGGCGTGCGGATTCAGGATTCGGCGGTGATTGCCGCCGCGACGCTGTCCCATCGATACATCTCCGACCGGCGTCTTCCGGACAAGGCCATCGACCTGATCGACGAGGCCGGGGCGCGGCTCCGGACGGAAATCGACTCCAAACCCCTGCGGCTGGACGAGGTCGACCGGCGGATCATGCAGATGGAGATCGAGCGGGAGGCGTTGAAAAAAGAGAAAGACCGCGCCAGCCGGGAGAGACGGGAAAAACTGGAAAAGGATATTGCCGATTTGAAGGAGAAATCGAATTCTCTGCGGCTCAAGTGGGAATCAGAAAAACAGGCCATCTCGGAACTGCGGACCGCCAGGGAAAAAATCGAGCAAACAAAGATCGACGTCGAACAGGCGGAACGCAAAGCCGACTTGGAAGCCGCCGCGCGGCTGAAATACGGAACACTGCGGGAACTGGAACAACAGTTTGCCGCCGGCGAGGACAAACTCAAAAAACTTCAGGCCGGCGACGGACTCTTGAATGAAGAGGTTGACGCGGAAGATATCGCCCGGGTGGTGGCAAAATGGACGGGCATTCCGGTTGCGCGGCTGATGGAAGGCGAGGTCGAGAAATTGCTCCACATGGAGGACCGGCTCCGCCGCCGGGTGGTGGGTCAGCCGGAGGCGGTGGAGGCGGTGTCGAATGCCGTGCGCCGCGCGCGGTCCGGAATGCAGGATCCCCGGCGGCCGATCGGCTCGTTCATTTTCGTCGGCCCGACGGGCGTCGGCAAAACGGAGCTGGCCCGCGCTCTGGCCGAATTTTTGTTCGATGACGAGCAGTCGATGATCCGGATCGACATGAGCGAGTATCAGGAAAAACATTCGGTCTCGCGGCTTCTCGGCGCGCCGCCGGGCTATATCGGATACGACGAAGGCGGCCAGCTGACCGAGGCCGTCCGGCGGCGGCCCTACAGCGTGGTGTTGTTCGATGAAATCGAAAAAGCCCACCCGGAGGTCTTCAATACGCTTCTTCAGCTTCTGGACGACGGCCGGCTGACCGACGGGCAGGGTCGAACCGTGGATTTCAAGAACACCGTTGTGATCATGACCAGCAATATCGGAGGGGAACTTTGGAGGCGGGGCGTCGTCGCCGGGGAGGAGGTTCAGAAACTCCTGCGAGCTCATTTTCGGCCGGAATTTCTAAATCGCATTGACGAAATCGTGGTGTTCCACAACTTGAAGATGGAACATCTGAAGGAGGTCGTGGATATCCAGATGAACCGCGTGAGAAGCCTGCTGGCCGCCCGAAATCTCAAGTTGGAGATCACGGACAATGCCCGGGAATTTCTCGTCAAGGTGGGGTGGGATCCGGCCTACGGCGCGCGCCCGCTCAAACGCGCGATCCAGAGGGAACTGCAGGATCCGCTGTCGGTCAAAATTCTGAAAGGCGAGGTCCCGGACGGCGATACCATCCGCGTGGATGTCAACGGAAATGGATTAAAGTTTGTCGGCGCGTCGGCCCATGCACAGGGAAGGAAAGAGGCGCAGCTCTCGGAAAAAGACGATCAGGCCCGCTGGCGAGACGACGGTGGCCAGGGATAGTTCGTCCCGATGGGCAAAAATCGAAGGAGGAAACGATGAAAACAAGAGTGGGGTTGTGGATTGACCACAGGAAGGCCCATACCATGGGTGTTACGGACAAAGGGGAAGAGACGGGAGTGATCACATCGAACGTTGAAACGCAGTTCCGACGCTCCGGCGATTTAACGTCCAAGGGTCCCTACGAACCACAGGCGCACAGACCGCCGGATGATACCCGTCAGAGAACGTTTACGGGACATCTCAACATTTTCTACGACAAGGTCATTGCGTTTATTCGTGATGCCGAATCGATCCTGATATTTGGTCCCGGTGAGGCCAAGGGCGAACTCAAAAAACGTCTGGAGAGGCTAAACCTCGGCCGACGCATCGTCGGCGTTGAAACGGCCGGCAGGATGACGATTCGTCAGATTGCGACGAAAGTCCGCGGGCACTTTCCCCAATTCGCCCGGCCATAGTATTTTGCCGAGTAGAAGATGTTTTTAAAAATCGCGCAAAGGACAGAATGTCGATACAGCCGGCCGGTGGATCGCGCGCGGATCGAGTATCGCGTTTTTCCGGCAAACGACCCGGATCAGAGAGTGCTGGGCTTGGAGGTCGGTGTCACGTCGTCAGGCGTGCCCTTGGATGTCGCGGGGCCGGAGGCGGTGTTCATCGACGCGTGGGGGAATCTCTGCCGCAAAGTCGAATGGTCGCGGCCCATCGATTCGTGGTCTTTCACGGTAGATCTGTTCGTTGAAACCTTGCGGCAAAATCCGTTTGATTTCCCCCTATCCGCTGTCCGCCTGCCCATTCCGGCCGATTCCCATGCGTGGCCCGCGGAGGTGCATGGATATATTCGATGGGAGTACGACCCGTGGGATAATGACCCGGAGGTCAAGGCTTGGGCGATAGCGCAGTCCGCTTCGGAATCGGGCGCTTTCCAAAAAATCCAATTCCTCATGGAGATCATCTCCAAGGAATTCAAATTTTGCATGGGACGGACAGACGTGAAGACGCCGCCCGGGGAAATTTTGAAACTGAAAATGGGTGTGTGCCAGGATTTCGCAACGCTTCTCATCGCCTCCTCCCGCGCCCTCGGTCTTCCGGCGCGGTACGTGAGCGGCTACATCTACGAAGGTCCGCGGGCGAAACGGCAGGGGCCGGCGCCGGTCGGGCATGGCTGGGCCGAGATATTTTTCCCTGAAATCGGCTGGCGGGGATTCGATCCCTTGAACGGGATTCTCGCGTGTCACAAGCATGTGCGCACCGCGCAGGGTCGATGGTACGCCGACGCCGCGCCGGTCATCGGCCGGTTCACCGGTATGGGGGTCGAACAGAACAGCCGGACAGAAATCCACGTTGACATGGCCGATGCTTCCGGCCGGATCGTCGAGTTAAATGAATGAAATGACAGGATAGGGGGTGCGCCGCAGACGGCGACCTCTTGCCGGAAACGGCGCGACAAGCTAATGATTCATCACTTATGCGCATCCTGAATCTCCGGTGGGGCCGCTTGGTCGCAGCGCTTGTGTTTTCCGTTTCCGCGCTGTTCGTCTTTGAATCCGCCGCCCACGCCGCCCGGAAAGAGGAGAAAAAGAAGAGAGAAAAGGACCCCTTCGCCGCGTCTACCGGCGGGTTCATCCTCCAGTCGACCAGCCAGGAGATCCGGCTGGGGCAGGAGGTCAAGCAGCAGGTGCTGAAGCAGTACAAGCTGTACGAGGACAGCGCGCTCGTGAGTTACGTCCGGCGGATCGGCGCGAAGCTGGCGTCGTACGCGGACCGGCAGAACGTACAGTACGAGTTCTACGTGCTGGACGATCCGCTCGTCAACGCCTTCGCGCTGCCGGGCGGCACGATTTTCATCACGCGCGGAATCCTCACGGTCTTCAACAACGAGGCGGAACTGGCCGGCGTCCTCGGGCATGAACTTTCCCACGTGGTCGAGCGGCACTCCATGAAACAGATGACGGGCGCGACAGTCCTGGATCTCGCCTGGAAAGTTTACTCCAAGGGCCAGGCGATGCCGCTCGGCTACCAGATCGGCGCCGACCTTTTGCTGTTCAAACCCTACGGGCGCGGGGACGAGCTGAAATCGGACGCGCTCGGGCTGAAGTATTCGTACCTGGCCGGCTATCAGGCGAACGAGGTGGCGCACGTGTTTGAGGAATTCCAGAAGCGCGAGGAATTCCATACACCCGCTTTTTTTCGCAGCCATCCCGTCGACGCCGCGCGCATCAAGCAGATCCGCGAGCTGTGGGACCTGATTCAGACCCGGACCGACTTCAAACCCGGCGCCGCGCCGCCCGTGACGGGCGCGGAAGCCTACGAGAAGGAAGTCGGCCCGCACAGCTTTCGGATTTTTTTCCCGCAGGTCCGGGCCGCCTACGAGGAAATGCAGGCGGCGGTGGGCCGCAAGGACCTGGACGGCGTGATGCGCGTGGTGGACAAGAGCTTCAAATCGCGCTGGCTGAATCTGGACCGCGAGAAGCTTCGCAAGTCGTACGAGCAGAAATTTTCCGCCGCGGACACGATCCAGGCCGCGGTGGAGTTCAGAGAATACCGGTTCCTGGACCGCGACGCGATCAGCGCGCTGTGCCGCGAGACAGAGACGCGCCGGTATGCGGACGGCCGGACCGAGGAGGACACGCGCGCGCAGGTGGTGTTTTTCGTGAAGCGCGCGGAAAAAGAAACGGACGGGCCGCCCTGGCGGCTGGCCCGGATAGAGGAAGAAGGCAAATGGTGATCGACCCCTAAATTCAACCACAAAGGAGGACGGGCTGTGGCTGACAACAATCATCTTGATCAGTTGTGCATCAACACCATCCGGACGCTTTCCATGGACGCGGTCCAGAAGGCCAATTCGGGACACCCGGGCACGCCGATGGCGCTGGCGCCGGTGGCTCACGTTTTGTATGACCGGTATCTCCGGTTCAACCCCAAAAATCCGAACTGGCCCAACCGCGACCGATTCATTCTTTCGGCGGGCCACGCGTCGATGCTGCTCTACAGCACCCTGCACATCAACGGATTTGATCTGCCGCTGAACGAACTCAAAAATTTCCGCCAATGGAACAGCAAGGCCCCCGGGCACCCCGAGTACGGGATGACGCCGGGCGTCGAAACGACCACGGGACCGCTTGGGCAGGGTGTGGCGAACTCGGTGGGATTCGCGATGGCCCAGAAGTGGCTCGCGGCCCATTTCAACCGGCCGGGTCACGACATCGTCGATTACCGGATTTTCGCCGTCTGCGGCGACGGATGCATGATGGAGGGCGTGTCGGGTGAGGCCGCGTCGATTGCGGGACACTTGGGACTCGACAATCTTGTTTGGATTTATGACAACAACCACATCACGATCGAGGGAAACACAGCGCTCGCGTTCACCGAGGACGTCGCGGCCCGCTTCATGGCCTACCACTGGAACGTCCAGCGCGTCGGCGACGCCAACGACTTGGACCTTTTGACGAACGCGTTCGGCACGGCGCTCAAGGAAACCGGTCGGCCCACGCTGATTATCGTCGACAGCCACATCGCCTACGGCGCGCCGAACAAGCAGGACACCTCCGGCGCGCACGGCGAGCCCCTGGGCGAAGAGGAGATTAAACTGACCAAACAGCGATATGGATGGCCGGCCGACAAGCAGTTCTGGGTGCCGGACGAGGTCGCGGCCCGGATGAATACGATGGCGGACCGCGGCCAGAAACTGGAATCGGAGTGGAACCAAAAATTCGAGGCGTATCGGAAGGCCCATCCGGACCTCGCGGAGGAATTCCTCCGGATGCAGAAGGGCGACCTGCCGCCCGATTGGGACAAGGACCTGCCGACCTATCCGGCGGACCCGAAGGGCGTGGCGGGCCGGGACTCGTCGAGCAAGACGCTGGCGGCGATCGCCAAGCGCGTTCCGTATCTGGTGGGCGGCTCGGCGGACCTGACGCCGTCGACGAAGACGCGGATCCCGGACGGCGGGGATTTTCAGAAGGGATCCTACGCCGGCCGCAACCTGCATTTCGGAATCCGCGAGCACGGCATGGGTTCGATCCTCAACGGCATGGCGCTGTCGAAACTCCGGGTCTACGGCTCGGGCTTTTTGATTTTCTCGGATTACTGCCGGCCCACCCTGCGGCTGGCGGGGCTCATGGAGATTCCGGTTCTGCACATCTTCACGCACGATTCGATCGGTGTCGGCGAGGATGGCCCCACCCACCAGCCGATCGAACATCTCGTGTCGCTTCGCGCGATCCCGCACCTTGTGGTGATCCGCCCCTGCGATGCCAATGAAACCGTGGAGGCATGGCGGTGGATCATGAAAAACAGAACCCATCCCGTCGCGCTCATCCTAAGCCGCCAGGCTCTGCCCACCCTCGATCGGACGAAATTTGCGCCGGCCTCCGGGCTCCACAAAGGCGCCTACATCCTCGCGGACGGTGGCGGCGCGCCGCAGGTGATCCTGATGTCGACCGGATCCGAAGTCCAGTTCTGCATGGAGGCGCACGAGAAACTGAAGGCGGAAGGCATCCGGTCGCGCGTGGTGAGTTTTCCGTCCTACGAGATTTTCGAGATGCAGTCCGAGGATTACCGCAACGAAGTTTTGCCGCCGGCGTGCCGCAAGCGCGTCGCGGTCGAGGCCGCGTCCACGCTCGGCTGGCGCCGCTATGTCGGCATCTACACCGACGGCGCCGTGATCGGCCGCAAGGAATTCGGCGCCTCGGCGCCGCTCAAGGAACTGCTCAAACAGTTCGGGTTCACCGCCGACCACGTCGCGGCGGAGGCGAAGGCGCTCCTGAAGGGCTGAGGGGGTAAAAACTCAGCTTGTTCTCTTGCGCTTGGCGCGGGTCAAAGGCTAAGCTGGGAATTCATGCACCAGTTCACGGGCAAAGTGATCATGATCCTGATCATTATTTCCTTTTTCCTGGGCGCTCTCGTCGTGACGTTCAACGACGAGTACACCCTGGAGAAAAACATTCATTCGAACCGGCATTACTACCCGTCCGTCAAGGTGGGGGAGGAGGCGCGCAAGGCCGGCGACGCTGAGGAGGCCGATCGTGATCAAGGATATTAATTTCAAATCCCTGGCGGTAAAACTATGGAAGGATTTTCTGTACTTTCTCTCCAACCCCATCCCCCTCAGCTTTTCCAAGATGAACACCTATCAGACGTGCGCGTACAAGTACAAACTGATTTATCTCGACCGGCAGCCCGGCAAGCCCAGCCCGTATCTGGCCTACGGCACGGTGATGCACGACACGCTGTTCGAGTTTGAGAGCATCCCGCGGGGCGTGAAGCGCGACTACGCGGACCTCGAGCGGATCTTCCAAAAAAACTGGAACCTCCACTTCGAGTCCTACCGCCGAAAATGGGGCAAAAGCCTGTATGACCTGATCGCCGCCGAGAAAAACACGCCGGCCGAGGAGCTTGAAAAAGCGGCCTATGACACCGCCGTCATCATGCTGAAAAACTACTGGCGCGACGAGTCCAAAAATCCGAACAAGGTCCGCTACGTTGAGAAATGGCTCTTCGGCGAGCTGGGCCACTACCACGTGACGGGCCGGCTCGACCGGCTGGACCAGCGGCCGGACGGGCATTACGAGATCATCGACTACAAGACCGGCCAGCGCATCTACGACGCCGACACCCTCAAGGACGCATCCCGCGGATACGGCCTTCAGGCCGGTGTCTATTACGAAATGTGCCGGTCGGCATGGCGCGACCGGGTCGACCGGTTCATTTTCAAATACCTGCAAAAACGGCAGACGCTGATGGAGCATCTGGCTTCGGAGTGGATCGACACTGTGGTGGGCGCCGCGCGCGGTGCGCTGAGCAGTGCGCCGGAGTCGGCCATTCCCGGCGGCGCGGCGGTGGATCCGGCCGCGCTGACCGCGACGGCACTCCACGCGGTGCGGGACAAACTGGAGGAAAAACTTCTGAAAAAAGTTCTGGCCGAGTGCGAAGAGGAACGGGTCCGGAAGGAAGTTCGGAAGATCCGTCTGGAGGAGGAGCAGGAGATCCTGAACGAGCTGGACGAGGCGGCGCGCCCGACGGCGCGGGTGTTTCTGAAGGCCCTGAACAAGGCGCTGGAGGACCGGATCACCGCCGAGGTCGATCGGTCGGTCGAGAAACTCGACGATCCCGAAGGCGTCCGCGGCGTGATCCGTGAGGCGCTCAAGGCGCTGGACGAGGGCAGGGTCGGCGACTGCGTGTCGGCGTGTGTGAAAAACGTCGAAACGCAGTTCAGGTCTCTGGCGGGCGCCGTCGCATGGCCGAATCTTGCGACACCGGAACGCGAGCGGATCGTGAACGAGATCATCGAGACGCTGTACCGGCGCGAAATCAAGGACACGTGCGCCGCGTATCTTCAGGCGATGACGCCGGAGAAACTGGCGCGGAGTGCGGAGGCGGCTCTTTCGGCCGCGCCGGACATCCGCCCCGACCAGCGGCCGGCGCTGATCAGGCACGTGCTCGATACCCTGCGGGCGTCGTTTGCCCGCAGTCTGGACGCGTACACGCCGGACGAGATCGCCCGCGTTATCGCCGAGTCGACACCGCCGAATTTTCTGACGAGCGAGCACGTCGAGCGCACGAACCGCCTGCTGGACCGGCTTGTGACCAGGACCGCCTTGCGGGAGGACAAGGCCGGGAGGAAACTCCCGGACGACGCAATCTCGGCCGCGCGCCGCAACATCATGCTGGCGCCGCTGGCCGACGTCATCAAACACATCGTCCGCGCCTGCCTCGACGGCGTGATCGCGGACCTGCGGGCGGAGAAATCCAGCGAGCTGACGGCCGCACTTCGCGGACAGTACCTCGGCGCGCTCCGGGCGCTGGCCGGCCCGCTCTTCGTTCAAACGGCGGCGCGAAAGGTCGCGGTCGCGTACGGCCGTCAGGCGTTTCATGAGATTTATTATCAAACGGCGGTCGTCCCGGTCGTCGATCACGTCACCCGCCTCTTCGAGCGGCCGGACGTGATGAAAATTTACGCGCAGATTGAGACGGGCCTGACCGAGCGCGACCGGAAGGCAAAAGCGCAGCGGCTGATCGAGAAGCTCAACTGGACGGATGCGGCGGCTCTGGTGGAGGAGAGTGTACGGCCCGTGCTCACGGCCTGGGAGGGAGCGCTCCAGGGGATCGCGGCCGGCGCGGTCGAAGAGGCGGTGGCCGCGTCGTTCTCGCCGGCGGACCTCGAGGCCGTCCTGGACCGCGCCGCCGAACTTTTTGAAAATCGCCTCGAACGCGTCTGCACGCTCGACGTCGAAGTCCCCTACGCGCCGGAAACGCGCGAGAACGTGATCCGCGCGATCGAACAGGTGCAGGACGGCATCCGGCGGAACGAATTCTCGACGGCCCGCGGCGCGCTCTGCGGCTGGTGCGAGTATCAGTCCGGCTGTCCGGCCTGGTGCCGGTACCGGGACATCTGCAAGGACACCTGCAAGGACGAGTACCACTGCAAGCGCTGGTTCGACGAGAAGACCGGCCGGCTGGTGGAGGGCCGGCCGCCGGACATGACGCACGAGGAGTATCTGCGGCGGATCGAAGCGAAGTACGAAGTCACCGACCGGTCGCTCTTCCGGCTGTCGTTCTCCAAGATGAATTCCTATGAGTTGTGCCCGATGAACTACCGCAAACTCTATCTGGACCATGTGTCGCCGAAACCCAAGTCGTTTTTCTCCATCGGCCTTTCATTTCACCAGACCATGGAGGACCTCTACGCCTACCACGGCCCGCACCAACAGCCGTCGCTGAAGATGCTGCTGGACCTGTTCAGGAAAAAATGGATTTCGGCCGGATACCGCAGCCGCGAGGAGGAGGATTTCAATTTCCGCCGCGGGCTGCGGATGTGCGAGGACTATTACGAGGCCTACATCGACGGCGCCTACAAGCCGGCGGGCGCCGCCGAGGATTACTTCGAGTTCAAACTCGGCCGCACGCTCCTCTGCGGATTCATCGACCGCGTCGACATGAACGAGGATGGCAGCATCTCGATCATCGACTATAAGACAAACCCGAAACTCTACACGCAGGAGGAACTCGACGAGGACCAGCAGATGACGATCTACTACCTGGCCGCGCGCGAGGGCAAGCTCGAGAGCGTCAAGTACAAGCCGGTCGAGGTCAAACAATTTATTTTTCAGTTCGTCAATTTCTGCAAGGACCTCGTCGCCACGCGCGATGCGTCCTATCTCGGGGCCCTGCAGGATCGTGTGCGGCAGTTCACCGAGGAGATGGAGTGGCGGCAAAAGGTCTACAAGGATTCGAAATTCGATCCCCGTGCCGGCATGCTCCTGTTCCCGCCCCAGGACAACAAATACTGTCAGTCCTGCGACCACCACCATCTCTGCCCGCTCAAGACCGACATGACGCTGACCGGCGAGGTCCAGAAAAAGGGGACGCAGTTTGAGGATGGCGTGGACGCCAAGGAGTTGGCGGAAGAGTCGACGGATCGTGTCGCGACGTACGATGTTGCCTGACCTCTGATGGCCGCGTTCAGTTCCGCTGCGGTCCCCGCCGCGCCGGCCGCGCGGCCGCACCGGTTCGACACCTATCTCAAGTCCGTTTTCATCAATATGGTTCGCTATCTCGAAGTCTGCGCATTGCCGTATCTGGCGGGCATCGCGTCCGGGGTCGGTTTTGACCTGAAAATCCCGCCGGCCGTCTGGGCGGCGCTGTCGACGCTCGGGGTATGGGGAACGGTCCTGGTCCTCTATGGACCGATCATCCTTCTTCACGCGTTTTTCATCCAGTGGATGAAAACGCGCCACCCGGAACAAAGTCCGATCGTGTTTCTGGAGGACGGCGTGACGGAACACCGGTGTACGGTCTTCCTGGCCGTCCTCGCGGCCTGCGTATCGATCGTGTTCGGCGTGATCAACTACAATTTCGCGGTCGACATCTCGCATCCCCGGCACATTTCGCGGCACGTCGTGAAACCCTGGGAAACCAACCCGGTGAGCCTGGACGGCAAGATCGTCCGGGAGCCGGATTTCCGCGAGCATGCGGTGTGGCTGTATCTTCAGCCTCGCATGCTCGACGGCCGCGAACCGATCGAAAAGGGCCTCGTGCTCGTCCAGGTGGCCCGGACCGTCGAAGGGTTCGAGGAATTCGAGTACGGCCAGCACATCCAGGTGAAGGGCAATCTCGTCGAGCCGGAAGCCGCCACCAATCCCGAGACGTTTGATTACAAGCGCTGGCTCAACAACCGGAACGTCTTCGGCCTCATCCGCATCAACAAGCCGGAAAACGTCCGGTACCTGGGCGTCCGCGAATCCAACCCCGTCTTTGATATCTCGCTCTGGGTCAAGAAAAAATTCCTCGGCATCATGAAACAGACCCTGCCCTACCCGCACTCGGCCTTTCAGGGCGGGATTATCTACGGCCTGAAAACCGGCCTCGATCCGGTAATCCATTTCGAATTCAAGTGGGCCGGCATGGCCTGGGTCCTCGTCGTCGCCGGCGCGCACCTCCTCATGGTCTACCTCACGCTGAAAATGATATTGGAAAGCATCCGGCCGAACCCGAAAATCGCCTTCACGGTGCTGTTTGTGCTCCTGATCATGTTCCTGATCCTGACCGGCATCAACCCGCCGACCGTCCGGGCCTTCATCATGATCATGCTCTACGAATTCACCAAGGTATTCCTGGGCCAGGACATCCGGGCGGCCGTGCGGAGCGCCATCGGGATCGCGGCGTTTTTGCTGCTGTCCTCGCACGTCTTTCCATATTTTTCTCCGCTCCTCATCTTTGAGCCGACCGTCACGCTCTCCTTCGGCGCGGTGCTGTCGCTCGTGTATCTGTCCCGGCCGATCGAACACATGCTCCGGCGATACTGCTACGGCATGACCAGCGTGGTCGTGCTCGGGGGTGTGACGGCGTCGCTGGTGTATCTCAGCCTCAAGCGCCCCGTGACGCTCTCGCTCATGTTCTGGCAGCAGATCCCCATCTGGGTCGTCACGCTCATCTGCGCCGTGATCACCGCGCGCATCAACGACAGGTACCGGGACCGGTATCAGCTCGATCAAATTTATCTCGGATACAACGACCCGGCCCGATTTCACGGGTGGCTGCGCTGGATCCATCCGACCTTCCTGACGTACAACAACCTTCCCCGCTGGGTTCTCGGCTTCGTCGGCGCGCAGATCGCCATCCAGTTCGGCATGGTCATGCCGCTGTCGAGCTGGTATTTCCAGCGCTCGCCGGTAGGCGGGCTGCTCGCCAACATCGTCGCGTTTCCGGCGCTTGGCGTGATCATCCAGGTGGGCCTCGTGGCGGTCCTCATCGGCATGATTCCCGTGATCGGCCTGCCGCTCGCGTTCATTCTGAACGCCGCCGATTATCTGGGCATCGAGCTTCTCATGTTCCTCGCGCGGGTCAGCAAGGAATTTTTCCCGTACCCGATGGCGATGAAACCGACGGGGTCACAGCTCCTCCTTTATTACGGAATCCTTTTTGGATTCGTGTTGTTCGACAAGATTTTTTATTCGTTCGAAAAACATGGGTATCTCACGCTGCGGGAGGTTCTCGAGCAAAAATTCCTGTTCACCAAACGGCCGTTCTACGCGCGGATGATCCGGGTGCTGAGCACGCCCAAACGCGAATGGCTCTTCGTCGGCGTCGTGGCCGTTTTGCTCGCCGGCGTCGGATGTTACATGGCCCAGGGCCGGAAGCTGGACCATCTCAAGATCATCGTGATGGAACTCGACGAAGGCGCCGGCACGGTGATCATGACGCCGGGCGGGACGCGGTTCCTCGTCGACGGCGGCGGCGTCTCATGGAACCCGCGGTTCAACGTCGGCGAACGCACCGTCGCGCAGGTCCTCTTGGGACAGCAGATCGAGCACATCGACGCGGTCTTCATCACTTCGTTCAACTCCACCAACATCGGCGGCCTTCCGTTCATCCTCGAAAATTTTACGGTGGGCCGCGTGTTCGTTCCGTACGATCCCGCGATCCTCACGTCGGACGAGGAATTCACCAGCCACAACTACATGGAACTGGCGGCGAAGGTCGACCGGGAGGGTGACCGCGCCAAGATTTCGATGATGGTCCGGCGCGGGCGGGTGAGCACGAAGCAGGTGGTGGAATCGATCGAGGCGATCCGAAAGGCTGTCCGGAGCCGGCAGATTCCCGTGTCGCGTCTGTCGGAGGGCGCGCAGGTCCTCAAGGGCAGCGACGTCCAGATCGATGTCCTGAACCCCGTCGCGGACAAATCCGCGATGGCGGGCCGCGGCCTCGTCAACAATGGGTTGGTCCTTCGGATCACCTACGGCGGAAACTCGGTCCTGTTGCCGGGCGACCTGGACGCCGACGGCGAGGCGGAACTGATCGCACGCGCGAAAAATTTGAAATCGAGATTTGTCCTCGTGCCGGCGCACGGCGACGAGGAATCAAGCGGTGATGCGTTTCTGAAAGCCGTGCAACCGGAGTACGCCGCGGTTCAGTACCGCCGGCCTTTCCGGCGCCCGACGGACCGCGCGCGGCTTGATCGCCTGATCCGGCGTCTCGAATCCGCCGGCATCAAGGTGGACGTCCGGATGGAGGACCTGGATGCCTTTGAGCAGGTGGTCCGGCTCTATGAGGCGGCGGGCGCCAAAGTCCTGCGGACGGATCTGAATGGCGCCATCCTCATCGACGCCTGGGCCGACGGCCGCTTCTCGGTATCGCCGATGCTCAAAACCGCGCAGAAGGAAATCGCGGCCGAGACGGAAGCCGACGAGTCGGACACCGACGTCCAGGACCGGTCGATGCTCAAGAGCGAAGGGACGGGGTTGTAGCTTTTTCTCTCTGCCGGACCGCCTGCATGATCGCGCGTTTTGAAATGTCCTCATAATCTAGCAGTTCCTCGGGTTTGCCGCTCTTCGGAAGTTTCCTCACGGCCAGTTTCGTGACGCGCACGGGTGTGTCCGCAAGCGCGCTCAGCACGGCCTCGCCCAGGCCGCCCTCCGCGAAGTGGTCCTCGACGGTGACGATGTGTCCGGTGTCGGCCGCGGCTTTTCTCAGAGTCTGGGCGTCGATGGGTTTGATGCTGTACAGATCGATGACGCGTATGGGGGTGCCGTCGCGCCGAAGCTCTTCGGCGGCGGCGAGCGCCTCGTGCAGCGTGATGCCCGCCGCAACCACCGTGGCCGCGTCCCGGTCGCTCTGCCGTAAAACCTTGCACCCGCCGATGGGAAACTCGTCCTGCGGGCCGTAGAGGAGGGGCGTTTCCTTGCGCGTCGTTCGGAGATACACCATCCCGACATGACGCGCCGCCTCCTCCACGAGTCTGGCTGCCGACCATGCGTCGGCCGGATAGAGAACGACACTGCCGAGGATCGCGCGGAACATCGCGATTTCCTCCAGCCCCATCTGGGACGGGCCGTCCTCGCCGATGGAAACGCCGGCGTGTGATCCGACGAATTTGATGTTCGCACGCGAATACTGGCTCATCCGGATCTGATCGTACGCGCGCGTCAGAAAGGCGGCAAAGGTCGAAACAAACGGGATTTTGCCCCGGCGTGAGAGGCCCAGCGCAACGCCGGCCATGTTCTGCTCTGCGATGTACATTTCGAAAAACCGGTCCGGATGGGCCTGCGCAAAGATTTCGGCGTAGGTGGAATTGCTTGTTTCCGCGTCGAGCACGACGATGTTCGGATATTTTTTGAAGGCCGTCACCAGCGCCTGCCCGTAGGCTTTCCGCGTCGGCGTCGGCTTGTCAAACGCCAGCGGCGCCGCGCGCTCCACGGCCGGTTTCCGCGCGCCGGGGGGAATTTTGTACGGCAACGGTTTGGCCGGCGCCGCCGTCAAAGACTGATCGACGGGCCCGAGTTCCTTCAGGACGCGATCGAGTTCCTGCGGCGTCACGGGCTTGCCGTGCCAGTTGTCCTTGTCGGCCAGATACCGCGTTCCGGCGCCTTTCAACGTTTTCGCCACGATCATGACGGGCTTGCCCCGTACCGCGATCGCCTGCCGGTATGCCGCGAGGATTTTCGGAAGCGAGTGCCCGTCGACCGACAGCGTGTGCCATCCGAAGGCCGATACGCGCCGAATGTATGCTTGGATGTCGTGACCATACATTGTCTGGCCGCGCTGCCCCAGCCGGTTGACATCGAGGATTCCGACGAGATTGTCGAGCTTGTAATGCGCAGCGATCTGAATGGCTTCCCATTGGGATCCTTCCGCCATCTCGCTGTCGCCGAGAAGCACGTATGTCCGGTAGCCGACGCGGTCGAGGTACTTCGCATTGAGCGCCATCCCGACTCCGATGGAAAGTCCCTGCCCGAGCGACCCGGTGGCGGCCTCGGTGTAGGGAAAGGCCATGGCCGGATGGCCTTCGAGCGGGCTGTTCAATTTGCGCAGCGTCAGAAGTTCTGATGGAGTGAGCTTGCCGGCCACCGAAAAGAGCGCATAGAAAAGCGGCGATGCGTGACCTTTGGAGAAGATCAGCCGGTCGTTGTTGGGATGCTCCGGCCGGTCGAGGTCGAAGCGGAATATCCCGCCGAACATCAGCGCCGTCATGAGGTCCGTCGCCGACATCGATGAGGTCGGATGGCCGGACCCGGCCCGCGTGGTGGACATGAGAATGTGATGCCGGATCAGCCGTGCGATCCCGGCCAGCCGGCCGTCTTTGAGAGGTATGGATTTTTTTCGTCGCACTCTCACCATTTGATTATGATACACCGATTCGTTCGAAAGACAAGTTTGGTTTTAAGTTTTTTGAATTCAGTCCCCGTTCAGCGCGTCCTCCACGCTCAGCGGCAAGCGTCGTCCCGGCGTGCCGTCGCGTTTGAATTTTTCAAAAAAATATTTCGTGATCGCCGGCGGCTCCAGCCGCGCGTGCTCCAGAAGCGGGATGTCGGTCAGGACGCCCCGGGCGTCGCGGTCGGCAAGCAGCCGGCCGGTTTCCATCACCAGCACGCGCTCTGCGACCTGCGGGACCAGGTCCATTTCGTGCGTGACGATCAGAAACGCGTATTTGTGCCGCCGGTTCAGATGCCGGATGAGTTCCACGAGATGGCGCATGGCGGCCGGATCGAGGCCGGAGGTCGGTTCGTCGAGGACCAGGAGCGGCGCGCGCATCGCGATGAGGCCGGCGAGCGCGACGCGCTTCATCTCGCCGAGGCTCAGATGGTGGATGGGTCGCTGCGCCAGATGTTCCGCCTCGGTGAGTTTGAGCGCCTCCATCACGCGCACCCGGATTTCGTCCTTCGGAAGGCCGATCCCCTCCAACCCGAACGCGACGTCCTCGGATACATGGCTGCAGAAGAGCTGGTCGTTCGGGTCCTGAAACAGGATGCCGACACGGCGAAACGCCTGGGATGCGGCATCCCGCGTGAGTTCCGCGCCGCCGAGCGCGATCGCGCCGCGGTCCGGCCGCAGCAAGCCGGCGATGACCTTGAGAAGCGTCGTTTTGCCGGATCCGTTCGGCCCGCAGAGCGCGACCGTCTCGCCGGGCTGAATGCAAAACGAGATGCCGGACAGGATCGGCAGGCCGTCATGGTAGGAGAAATGGATATCGTTGCATTCCAGGACCGGCCGGCCGTTGACGGGCAGAAGGGGCGAGAGATCGCACGTGTCGCAGGCGGGCGCCGCCGATTCCGGCGGCTCCTCGGCGCCGAATAAAAATTTCAGGTTCATGAAACGCCCCCGCGCGCGCGAATGCTCAGATCAATTCGCTCCGCTCGATCGTAGGCCTGCAGGAAAATCTGCGCGGCCAGCCGGGAGGTGGTGTCGATCCGTCGTGCGCGGTTCGACATCCCGCCCCTCGCCTTCGCGGCGGTCCACATCCGGTCGAATTCGTCCCAGAGAAGAAAAACGTAGCGGTACATGAAGGCCAGCGTGTCAACCAGGACGCCGGGCACTCGGATTTTCCGGAGGACGGCGATTTGTTCCGTAAACGGCGTCGTGAGAAAAAGCGCCGCCATCCACGCCATGTCGCACGCGACCCGCGCGGCCGCCGCGATTCCCTCTCGCAGGCCCTCCCGGTAGGCCGTGAGCGGGCCAAACGACCAGATCGGAGTTGCGCCGAATCCGAACGAAAAGCCGATGACCACCACCAGCGTCGCCCATGCGGGCGCCAGGAAGAAGAGCAGGAATTGGCGGCGCGGGATGCGCGAGCCGATGAGAAGAATCCCCGCCACGGCGAACAAGAGGAGACTCACCGGCAGCTTCGCCACCGTCACGTTGGCCGCGACGGCGGTCACGGCCAGAAACATCTTGAGGCCGGCGCCGGCAGACCGCCAGCCCTTGGGCGGTGCAGCGAACAGATGCTCCTCGATTTCGAGATAATCTCTAAGAGAAAGTTTTCCGCTCATCTCGTCCCCCAAACAGGAGGTGCCACCACCGGCCGATCACAAAACCGCTCACGCCGCCTGCGGCCAAAAGAAGCGTGTTCCACAGGTCGCCCATCGACTCCGTGTCGATGTATGGCGCGCGCGGCGTGGCCCCCGCCTCCTCCGCGATCCTCTCGTTCACCGCCTCGTCCATCCCGGCGAACGTCCCGGCCTGCGCCGGAGTCGCCGCGCCGAGCGCCATCGCGAGGAGCAGGAGCGGCGCGAGAACGGGTTTCGATGCGCGCGAAATCACGCCGAGCGATTCGAGGACCTCTGGGCGCCGGACAAAAATGTAATGGATGGCCAAGCCGGTGACGAACATTTCCCCGATCGCGATCGGTCCCTGCGTCGGAAGATAGGCTGAATAAATGGCCGCCAAGTATCCGCCCCACGAATATTGCGGCTGCGGTGAAATCGACAGCACCGTGCCGAGGCTCAGGCCCGCCAGCACGTACGTCATGACGTCCCCGACCAGCCCGCCGGCCGCAGCCGCCGCGCGGATCGAACAGCCCGCCCGGAGCGCCACGCGGTAGGCCAGCCAGCCGAAAAACGCGCCGCCGATACCCAGCGTGATGAGGTTGGCGCCCCACGTCGAAAATCCGCCGTGGGCGAAAAACGCCGCTTGCAGGAGAAGCGACAGGCCCGTCAGCGCGATGCCGACCCACGGCCCCAGCAAGATGCCGGCCAGCGGCGATCCGCACGGATGCGAGCAGGTCCCCGTGAAGGCGGGGATCGGAATGAGCGACACGAAAAAGATAAAGGCCCCGCCCATGCCCAGAAGCGGTTTGCGTTCCGGGTTATCCTGCACAAACGTTTTCATTTTCCGGGCGCCGACCGCCATCAAGCTCACGCCGGCGGCGGTATAGGCGACGGCGGGCCAGCCCCTGATGATTCCCTCGGTGATGTGCATCTGCCACTCCTTAGAAAATGCAATTGAACAGCAAATTTTAACACACCCGCGGCTGGTGTCAAATGGGTTGATTCCCCCCTCTCCCCCTTGTGGGGAGAGGGTTGGGGTGAGGGGGTTGGGCTTACCGGGACATGTACCGGCCGCCGTTGAGGGTTACGCACTGGCCGGTGACGGAGGGGCTTTCGATGAGGAACCGGACCGCGCGCGCGACTTCCTCCGGCGCGACGATCCGCTTCAACAGGTCGAGGTCCTTGAGCTTGCGTTTGAGTTCGTCGCCCAAAAACTCGGTGTCGACCGGTCCGGGCGCGATGCAGTTGACCTGGATGCCGGGCGCCAGTTCCTTCGCGAGCGCCTGGGTCATCGAGATGACGGCGCCCTTCGATGCGGCGTAGCCGACGCCGATCGTGCCGCCGGTCTGGCCGGCGATGCTGGAGAGGTTGATGATGTGCGCCGGCGCCGCCTTGCGCAGGAGCGGCAGGAGCGCCTTGGTCAGGAAAAAAATGGACGTGAGATTGTTGGCGATCAGATCATTCCATTCATCCGTCGGAATCGACTCGATCGGATAATGCCGCGGCATCACGCCCGCGTTGTTGACGAGAACGTCCAGCCGGTCCGTTTGACGCGCAAGGTCGCCCGACAACTTGCCGACGGACGACTCGCTCGATACGTCGCATTTGAACAGCGTAACCCTGCGATGGCTCGCCGACTGGATCGTGTCCCGGCATGCTTCAGCGGCCTGATCGTTCGACCGGTAAACCAAAAACAGGTCGCAGCCGTTTTCCGCCAGGTTCTGTGCAATGGCCTTGCCGATCCCTCTCGTGCCTCCCGTGATCAGTGCCACACGCGCCATCATACCGTCATGGAAACAGGGAGGTGCGGGCAAGTCAAGCTTGGTGGATATCCCCCTCTCCCGCCCATGGCGGGAGAGGGTTGGGGTGAGGGTGGCCATTCGGATGCCGTACCGAGTGACCCCCTCACCCTGACCCTCTCCCCCTTTCGGGGGAGAGGGGAACGCCTATGTAAATCTCGAACGGCCGGAGACGAATCATCCCGATGGCATTCTCAGCCGCCCTACTCTCATGTGTCGAATACAGACATTCGATCCGGCCGCCCAGTCCGGTCGAGAGTCGCCGGGCCCGCTCGGACATGTTCAACGCCACAAGACACGCTTGGCCGTCGGTCGCGCGGCGCATAAACGCGAGAATGTCCCCGGACGCCTCGTCGACGGGCTGATAGTCGCCGGTCACCAGCGCCGGCGTTTGCCGGCGCAGGCGGAGCATCCGCCGATAGAAATTCAGCATGGAATCCGGCCGGCCGTCCTCGTCCGATACGTTCACTCCCTCTGCGTAATTCGGATGCACCGGAAGCCAGGGCCGGACGTGCGCCGGGCAGAAGCCGGCGTTCGGAGCGTTTGCCCACTGCAGGGGCGTCCGGCATCTGTCGCGGGTCGCTTTCGCGGCCACGTCCAGCGCCTCCGCCGGCGGCGTGCCGAGATGCTCGGTTTCAATCGTGTGGGCCCACACGCCGGCGTTGTCTTTGAACTGGCCGAGGTCATTGAGCATAAGATCGGTCATCCCGATTTCCTCGCCGTTGTAGAGAAACGGCGTGCCTTTCAGCGTCAGCATGAGCGCGAGCGAGATACGAGCCAGCGTGTCGTCGTTCCGGCCGTCGCCGTAGCGGTTGTAGACGCGTGACGAATCATGATTGCCGAGCGTATTGCACGGCCAAGCGCCGTCCGGCAGCGCGGTGAGCCGCGAAGTTTGATTTTCCCGGACCCACGCGGGCGTCAGCCGGGGAGTTTTCATGAGCGGGAAATTGAACACCATGTGCAGTTCGTCGTGGCCGTTTCCATGATAGGCGATGTCTTCGGTTTCTCCCACCAGGACCGCGCAGGGGTATTGATCGACCAGCGCCCGCAACTCCTGCATCAGCTCGTGAAGTTCCGGCCGGTCGGCCTGATGCTCGTACATGAGACGCCACTGCTCGCCGATCGCCTTCCACTCCGCTTCCGTTTTTGCCTGCCGCGCCATCCGGTGAAGCTCAATCTGGGTTTGCGTCGCCGTGTGGGGAGGCTCCGCGGGGTTTTCAAAAATCGTACCGATGGCGTCAAGCCGGAACCCGTCGACGCCGAGGTCCAGCCAGAACCGAACTGCGTCGAACATCGCCTTCTTGACCTCGGGATTCCGCCAATTGAGGTCCGGCTGCTCCTTGAAAAAAAAGTGGTAGTAGTACTCCCCCGTCGCCGCGTCGCGCTCCCATGCGGAACCGCCGAAAACAGACAACCAATTGTTGGGCGGACCGCCGCCGTTTCCGGATCGCCAGACGTACCAGTTCCGCTTGGGATGGCTCCGGCCGGATCGCGACTCGAGAAACCAGGGGTGCAGGTGGGACGTGTGGTTCAACACAAGATCGAGGATGACCCGGATCCCGCGCCGGTGGGCGCCGGCCAGGAACTTTTTGAAGTCATCGAGCGTCCCGTATTCGGGCGCGACGCCCGTGTAGTCGGCCACGTCGTATCCGCAGTCAAAGAGCGGCGAAGGATAATGCGGAGACAGCCAGACCGCGTCGATCCCGAGATCCTGCAGATAGTCCAGCCGGTCAATCATGCCGCCGATGTCGCCGATCCCGTCCCCGTTTCCGTCCGCGAAACTGCGCGGATAGATCTGATAGAAAACCGCCGTCTGCCACCAGTGCGGCTTCATTTACTCTTCCGCTGCCTCGTCTTTCTCATCTTTCGCGGCGCCTTTGCCGGCGGCAGTATCGGGTTTGGGCGTCTTGGCCCAAAGCTCGGCGTATTTCGCGGCTGCGGGACCAAGCACCATCTTCGCCTCCCGATACCCGTAGGTGCCCATTCGAGACAGATGGACGGCATGGCGTCGGGCCTCCGCATCCCGGCCTGCATCGGTCAGCAGGCGGATCAAATGAGCGTATAGGAGCGCGGCATTCTCCTTTCTTTCTTGGCTTTCAAATTTTTGCGCGGCCTTCAGGTAAGCCGCATAGGCTTTGTCTTTAGCCTCTGTTGCCGCGCGGGACTTGCCGAGTTCGGCAAGACCACTTCCAAGGATCAAATAAATGCTCGCTGCCTCCTGATCTTGCCCAAGTTTTTCACGCAGCGCGGCGGCTTTTCGATACGAATCCACCGCCTCCGCGGGCTTGCGATTCATCTGGAGTACCGATCCCAAATGGGTGGCTGCATTCGCCGCCGACGCCAAGTTTCCCTCGCTTTCATACTTTGACACTGCCGCCCGGAAGGGCGCCTCTGCCGACTGGTACGCCTGACGGGCGCCTGTTTCGTTCCCGGTTTGTCGCCGTGCCATCCCCACTTGCCGGTAGGCGATTCCGAGTGAAAAGTCGTCACCACGCTTTTCAAAGATCTCAACGGCCCTCTCTGAGGCTCTCTCCGCTGACTGGTAGGCCAAACGGGCGCCTGTGTCGCTGCCCACCCGTGTATGGGCGTGCGCCAGACTCCAGTACATCGAGCCGATGGTAAGATAATCCTCCCTTTTTTTACGGATCTCCGCCTCCTTTTGGACAGCACTCTCCGCACATGCTAATCTCTTCTTCCTTATCATTGTCGATCTCATGCGTTCATAAAGGCCCAACAAAGCATCGGTGTCTCCGTGCGCCAGATAAATCACCGCTGCGTCCTGATAGGCGTTTTCCACCGCAGTATCGTCCGTCGTCATTCCCGCAATCATGGATCCCACACTCGCGTACATATTCGCCGTGGCGTTTGTATCCCCGAGTTTCTTGTACACGCCGGCCGCCCGTCGACCGGCTTCTACGGAATCCTCAAGCCTTCGCTTGGATAAGCCAAGCGCGGACCGGACCCGCACATATTGGATCGCCTGCTTTCGCAGGTATCCGTCTTTTCCGAAGAGTTCCGCCGAGGTTCCATGGGCGGCTGCCGCGTCGGATCTCTTGCCCAGCGTGACCAACACAACGCCCAGACCGGCATAAGCGTCCGCAAGCGCATAGTTCGATCCCGAACGCTTCGCGGTTTCAACAGCCTTCCAAACGTATTCTTCCGCCTCGGCCTGCCGCTCCATTGAAACCAACGCGCATCCAAGTCCCAGATACGCATCAGACAATCTATGGTCATCTCCGCTCTTTGTGGCTGTCTCGACCGCCTTCAGGAAAAAAGATTCGGCCTCAGGCAACTTGTTTCTACCCCTGTGACTCCAGCCCAGCAGGGTATATGCCTCCGCCAGACCCTTCGTATCCCCTCGTTTCAGACATAGTTGCTCTGCGCGCCGGATCGCCGTATCGGCCGCATCGAGATCTCTCCCCAGCTCGATCAGTGTCCGGCCCAGCCCGAGGTACGACGCCGTCAGACCGCGTTCGTCGCCTTCCTGTTCATTGACGATCACAGCGGCCTGGAAGGCCTTCTCCGCTTCGCTCCAGTAACCGACGTCCAGCAGCTTTCGCGCCTTGGCTTCCTCTGTCGGTTTCACTATCATCCAGATCGCAATGGCGGTCGCCCCCGCGGCGCCCACCCACAGAACACGCTTCGTGATTTTCCGGATCGCCTTCCGCCTCCGGTCCGCCGCCTTCCGCGCCTTCGATGGACGCGCCGTGTACACTCCGCACTCCATCGCGCCTTCCAGCGCCGCAATGAGTTCCCCGGCGGACTGGAACCGGTCGACCGGGTCCTTCTCGGTCAGCCGGTCGATGACGGCGGCCAGTCCCGGGGTGACGCCGGACTTGACGTCACGAATGAACGGCGTGTCCTCGTTGGGATTGGCGATTTTTCGGATCAATGTGATCTGGCTCTCCGATTCGAAGGGCAGCCGGCGCGCCAGCATCCAGAACCCGACCACGCCGAGCGACCACAGATCCGCGCGCGCGTCAACGCCTTTCGACCCGCTCGCCTCGAATTGCTCCGGCGCCATGTAGGCCGGCGTGCCGAAATACTGCCCGGTCATCGTCAGCGTGACTTCGTCCATCACCTTTGATATTCCGAAGTCGATCACCTTCACGTCGTCGGTATCGGTCACCAGAATATTTTTCGGCGAGATGTCCCGGTGGATCACGCCCTGCGCGTGCGCATACTCCAGAATCCGCGCCGTCTCGGCCAATATCTTCCACACCCACTTGGAACTCGCGCGGTCCGGCTGGTTCGGCACGATCCACTCCACCGCCCGGCCCTCGACGTACTCCATCGTCAGGTACAGCCGTCCGCCCTCCTGGCCCTGCTCATACAGGCGCGGGATCCCCGGATGGGAAAGGCGGTCGAGCGTCTTGCACTCGCGCAAAAATCGGTTTCGGAACTCATCGTTTCTTGAAAGATGTTCGGGAACGATCTTCAGCGCCACGGTTCGGCCTTTTCCGTCTTCCGTAAGGTACACCGCCCCCATCCCACCGTGGCCGACTTCGCGCTGGAGTTCAAACGGACCAAATGAGGAGAGGCTTGCCATGTCGACGGAGTGTTTCACAAATCGTTGTCAACGTCAAATGAACCCGCCCGCGTTGACAACCCGCGCGCGCCTGACTATGATGCCGCGCGAAGGTGCTCCGATTCGTGGAATCGGAGTAAACGGGAATCCCGTGGGCCCCCGCGATGGGGGAGCCGGGAGCGGTCACGCCACTGTGAAGGGGTGCCGGACCACAAAGCCACTGTCCTCCGTAGCGCGCCGGAGTCCGCGAAGGAGGATGGGAAGGCGGCGAGGCGATCCCCCTGAGCCAGGAAACCGGCCTTCGCGATGGTAATAGTCTCCTCGATGAAGGAGCGGTTGACGATGCAACGTCCTTCCGGCGGCGCCAATGGCCGCCATCCAAATCGCGCGCTGGTGATTGTGTCGCACCAGTCGATGATCCGGAAACCGAATCCCGGTGTACAGCGGCTCTGCCGCGGCATGCGTCGGCGCATGGTCTTTGGCCGGGTCTATTCGACCAATATCGCCCTCAAGGACCGGCTGGAACAGATCGCGACCCGCCTCTGGCGCGCCGGGATCCGTCAGATGGATGTGTTCCCTTATTTTTTACATGAAGGATTCCACGTCCGCGTGGAGCTTCCCAAAAGGCTCATGTCCATTCGGAAAAAATATCCCGCCCTCGATGTCCGGCAGTGGCCGCATCTCGGCTGTCACCCGGACCTGGCGGAACTTGCGGCGGACCTTCTGGGCGTGCGCGACTAGAAATGAACGCCCAGGGCCAGATAGGGAAAAATATAAACCGTCGCGACTTCGAAATAGATGTTGTCCGTCGTGAACTCCGTGCCGATGCCGATGTAGGGTAGAATCACCAGCATCGTGCCCCATTGCCAGAAACTGTTCCAGGCATGCTTGCGCAGGGGCTTGAAATAATTTTTGCTCTGAAAGCCCAGCCCGTAATTGATCCCGCGGAACCCGATCATTTCGTTGTTCCGGCTGTACTTGGACCATTCGAACATCGTCACGGAGAGAAAGGGGACCCCCACCGAATAGCGGAAATCCGGTTTCCCTGATTCCACTTGCGCCGCCGGCTGGTCCGCCTCGTACACACTCGGCATCATGGTTTTCTTCCACTTCGGAAAGTCCGACCCGAGGAGCACCCAAGACCGGGGATCGCCCTGCGTCGACGAGGATCTCAGATTCAGAAAATCGCCCGCATGTGCCTGATCGAAAAAACACATGAGTCCCGCGATGATCAGCACTGCACACAGCCATCTGCTCATGACATGTCCTCCTTTTGTGATGGGACTGATAACAACCATTTTATCGGCACGTTCAATGCGCCTGTTCAGTGTTCGATCTCAAATCCGTGCGACTCGATCATCCGGTGCGCGTCCTCCGCCGTCTGGCCGGACGTGGTCAGGTAGCCTTCGACGAAGATGGAGTTGGCGGCGTAGAGAACGCGGTAGGAATCGGCGCCGAAATTGAATTCGCGCCCGCCGGCCGCGCGGATGTCTTTTCTCGGATTGAGAAACCGGAAGAGACTGAGGGTCCGCAAGCCCATCTCGAGCCGCGTCGACGGTTGGTCCCCCAGCGGGGTGCCGCGGATCGGATGGAGGAAATTGACAGGGATGGAATCGATGTCGAGCGACTGGATCGTGAACGCAAGATCAAGGACGTCCCTCTCCGTCTCGCCCATCCCGATGATCCCTCCCGAGCAGGTGTGCATCCCGGCGGCCTTGACGGCCTGCACGGTTTCGATCCGGTCCTGATAGGTGTGCGTGGTGCAGACGCTCGAATAAAACCGCTCGCTCGTGTTCAGGTTGTGATTGATCCATCCAGCGCCGGCGTCCTTCAGGCGCCGCGCCTGCGACTCCCGCATGAGGCCGAGGGAACAGCAAATTTCGAGGTCCGGAAAATCCGATTTGATGTTGCGGATGCAGTCCGCGAGATGCTCAATGTCGCGGTCCGTCGGGCCGCGGCCGCTGGCGACCATGCAGTAGCGCCTGGCGCCCGCGCCGCGAACCGCCTCTTCAGCGCCGCGATAAATGGACGCCATCGTTTTGAGCGGATAGGCGGAGATGTCGGCCGTTGAAATATTGGACTGGGAGCAGTAGAAGCAGTCCTCCGGACACAGCCCGGACCGCACGTTGTTCAGCACGCAGATTTTGACGCGCCGGCCCCACGCCGCCTCCCGCACGCGGAACACCGCGTCGGTCAAGGCGCCGATATTCTCCGCGGGCGTCTGCAGGCACGCCCGGGCCTCCTCGCGGCTCAGCGTCCCGCCGGCCAGCGCGCGGTCGGCCCATTCCTGGTATCGCAACATGGACGGAGTTTAGCTTTTGAAGTACGGTGGAGCAAATGATTCTCGCAAGACAGCGGATCGGCGCGGCCTTTGGCGGCGCCGAAGGGTACGTTGCGATGCTGGCACGGGCTTTGAGGGATCGCGGGGCCGACGTGAGGCTGATGGCCCAGCGAATCGGCGAAGACGTTTCCCGCGACGAATTTCCTGTCATTCGCGCTCCGGACCGGCCCTTCAACCTGTGGGGCGTGTGGTTGTTTTCCCGATTTGTCCGTCAATATCTGGAGCGTCATCCCGGGGAAACGGTGATTTCGTTTGACCGCGTTCCGGGCGTGGATTTTTTTCGCGCCGGCGACGGATGCCATGCGGCCTACATGGATGCGATGGGGTGCGGCGCTCTGGATCGATTGTCCCTCAAGCACCTGTTGATGTTGTCCCTTGAACGGCGCATGTTCGCGCATCCGAAGTTGCGGCTCGTCATCGCCAACTCGAAGATGGGGGCGGATGAAATCCAACGGGAATACGGGGTGCCTTCCGAAAAGATAAGAATCATTTACACGGGGCTGGCGCCGGGTCGGGCGCTCCTGCCCAAATCGGATGCGCGGAGCAAGCTGGGTCTGGACGAGAGCCTCCGCGTCCTTCTGTTTGCCGGCCACCACTATGAGCGAAAGGGCCTCTCGACACTGTTGCAGTCGATCGGTATCATGGACAAGAAGGGGCATCGCGCCGCAGTGAAGCGAAACTGGATTTTGCTGGTGGCCGGCAAGGGCGACGCCGACACGTATCGGCTCGCGGCCAAAGGGCTGGGCATCCACGATTCGGTCGTGTTCCTTGGCCCGTGCGACCTCGACGCGTATTTCGCGGCGGCCGACCTTTTCGTGCTGCCAACCCGCTACGATCCGCTGGCGCGGGTCTGTCTCGAAGCCGCGCGCGCCGGCCTTCCGGTGATGACGACCCGCCGGAACGGTTTCTGCGAATGGCTGAACGAATCGGACGGATTCATTCTCGAGCGGCCCACCGACGCGGACACGCTGGCCCGGATGATCGAGCGGGCGTTCACGATCAATCTCGAGGATGCGGGCCGCCGCCTCCAATCGAAGGTGGCGCATCTGACAATCGAGCGGAACGCGGAGGAAATTCTGGAATGTCTGAAAGTTTTCGGAGGGAAGTGACATGCAGCGCGTGTTGATCGTCAAACCGAGTTCGCTCGGCGACATTGTCCATTCCCTCCCGGTGGCTGCGGCGCTCGCGCAAAGCGGCGCCGAGGTGCACTTCGCCGCCCGGCGAGAATACCGGGACCTCCTGTCCATCTGCCCGGCGGTGCGCCGAATTCTGGAATTTCCGGGCCGCCTGGCCGGCGCGGCCGCGTTTCTCGGTGACCTGCGAAGAGAATCCTACGACGCCGTTGTCGATCTTCAAGGGCTTCTGCGGTCGGCCCTCGCAACCGCCTGCGCAAGAACGCCACGGCGAATCGGCCTTCCGGATTCGAGAGAAGGATCCGTCTTGTTTTATGACGAGGTCGTATCGTATCCGAACGGCGTAAGGCACGCCGTCGATCGATATCTGTCCGTCCTGCCGCTTTTCGGACTCCGGACTGACCCGCCGTTCAAGCCTGACTACGGGCTGGTCATCTCGACCGCCGCACAGGAGTTCGCGGCCCGGCATGTCGGCGAACCCGGATACGTGGTTTTTTCTCCCCTGACGCGCCGGCCCGCGAAACTGTGGCGGCTCGATGCGTGGGCTCGGATGGCGGAAACGCTGATCCGAACCGGCCGGCGGGTGGTCGTCGTCGGCCACGGCAAAATCGAATGGCCTTCCCCCGAACCGGCTTGGATCAATCTCATCGGCCGGACCGACCTGCCGCAGCTTTGCGCGACGATTTCCCGCGCCCGGCTCTGCGTCACCGTCGACAGCGCTCCGATGCACCTCGCGGCGGCGCTGGCCGTCCCGGTCGTCGCGCTCTTCGGGCCGACCGACCCGGCCAAAGTCGGTCCCTACACGCGGGATCGGCTCATCCTGCGGGGAGAAGCGCCGAACCTCGCGGACCTGTCCTGCGAAGGCGTGGCGGCCGTCGTCTTGTCGGAGCTGGAAAAACGTTCAGACCGTGACGGATGACAGCATCCGTTCGACTTCCAGAACGCGCGCTTCATCCGCCGCCTGCCGGTAATTCACGTGGAGATTGCGCAGCATCCGCGCGAGAATTTCGTTGCTGTTGACTTCAGGAAACGGATCGAATCCCTCCGGCACTTCCCCAAGGAGAGGTCGCGCTTGCGCGGCGTTCAGAAACTGACCGCCGCCATAACAGTCAATATAGGTGAGTCCTGAGTTCTCCCGGACGGCGAGCAGGAATCGGTTGGGCGCGCCGATGGGGAGCAAATTCAGCGTCATCCGGCGGGCGATGAGGAGCGTGAGAACGGACAGTGAGATCGGAATGCCGCGCCGGCGGTCGATCACGGCGGACAGGAAACTGTTGTCGGGATCATGATAGTTCTCTTCATTTCCCCGAAATCCGATTTCCTCGAACAGGTACCGGCAAAGCTCTCTCGCGCTCGCGGCTGGATTTTCTCTCGCTTGCCTGCGCGGGATCGTGTCGGCCATACGGCTGGCATAGGCATCGAGTTTGAGCTGCGACCGCCGTTCCGGCAGGTCCGGCCGGCCCCAGGCTGAGATCAGAAACGCGCCGGTCTCCAGTTCCGGCAGGACCGGTTGCGCCATCAGGGCGCAGAACCGGTCGACCGCCGAAAGCCGCAGCGCCAGCGCGATCGCGGGCGGCTGCGCCGGCGTCTCCGACGCCGACCGGGACCGAGCCTGCCAGAATTCGAGGATGGTCCGGAGATCCGCTTCGCTCATCCTCTTCAGGCTGGCTGCCAGGCTCGCGACCACGTCCGAATCGTCGTCCTGCAGCAAACGATAAAGGGCTTCGAGTTTTTCCGGCGTCAGCCGGCCCGGTTCACGTTTCATTTCCGTGCCGCTACTTCGTCGAGGAGATTCCGCGCCGCGCTGAGAACCTCCTCCGGCGAAATGTCCTCCAAGCATCGCGATCGCTTCGTTCCCGCACATCCGTCCTGGCCGCAGGGACAGCACGACCAGCTCAGGCGCTGGATCGTGCGATAGGGCACGCGCCACGGATGCCATTCCTTCTGGCCGGACGGCCCGAACACCGCGACGACCGGCGTGCCGACGGCGCTCGCGATATGGACCGGCGCGCTGTCAACGCCGACAAACAGCCGCGCGCGCGCGATCAGCGCGGCCAGCGTCAGAAGGTCGGTTCGCCCGGCGAGCGTTGCCGGTTTCGACCGACAGGCCGCCAGGATTCGCGACACCTTGTCCATCTCGACCGCGGCCGGCCCGGAGGTGACGACGGGCCGCAGCCCGAGCGCGCGTTCGGCGCCGTCCAGGAATCGCGCGTTGCCTTCGTCCGTCCAGCACTTGTACATCCACCGGGACGTTGGGTGCAGAATCAATATCGGCTGGTCGGACGAAACGCCGGATTCTCTCAGGAGCCGGTCGGCCCGCGCCCGCGCATCGTCCGGAATCCTCAACTGCAGTTTCATGTCTTCGTCCGCCGCCGGCCGCGCTCCGGCCAGGGCGACAAGATCGAGATTGGCCAGCGCCGTGTGTCCCCGGCCCATCCTGCAGGCGCGCGTGTAAAAAGGCCAGACGGGAACGCGCTTCCGAAATAAATATCCCAGCCGAATCGGCGCGCCGGAAACCATGCCCCAGAGCGCGCTGCGAGTGTCCCAGGAAAAATCGACGGACAGATCGAACGACCCCCGCCGCAGACGGTCGGCCAGCCGGACACGCCCGCCGGTGTCGCGCGGAAATTCCAGCACTTCGTCCACGAACGGCAGGTCCCGGAACAAATCGGCCCCGCCGCCCTCCTTCGGAACAAGATAGGTCAGACGCGCGGACGGATGGTGTTTCTTCAGGAGTGCCAGCGCCGGCGTCGCCAGTAGGTTATCTCCCACATGCCGGAGTTTGATCGCAAGGATGTTCATCCACCGATGATTATATCACCGCGCCCGAAGGGAGTCGAACCCCTGACCTACAGCTCCGGAGGCTGTCGCTCTATCCAGCTGAGCTACGGGCGCACGGACGCCGACATCCAACCTCAATCCGCCGCTATCGTCAACCGCCGGTCAGTTGAACTTCGGCGTGTATTTCGCGACCCAGTCGGTCTTGAGGCCCTCCGCGTCCGCGTCGGATTTCGTGACGAACCACCGGAACCGTTTGGCCTCGCGGTCGGCGGAACTGTTGCGCTTGGAGACGATTTCCGCCTTCAAGCCCTGGCCGCAGCTTTTCCCGGCGTAGAGCACCTCGGCGGTCTTGTCGGTAAAGACGTAAACGCCTTCGGCGTCCGGCGCCTCATTCACGTCCGCCGGGTAGTACCGCTCAAAGGAGCTGTCCGCGACTCTGGCGTCGTTCAGATCGTTCAGGTCGAATCTCATTCGTCTTTTCTTGGGATGGGGTTCTCAGGAAGTCTTGATCCAGCGATTTTTTTCCAGCGATTCGTACGATTTCATCATGATGTTCACGGCGTGAAACCCGTCCTGCAGATTCAGGAGCGGACTGGCGTCGCCGCGGATGCATTGAATGAAGTGCCGGTTCTGCTTTACGAATGAATCGACCTTGCTGTACCCCTTGCCGAACACCACCCACTCGTTCGAGTTCGCCTGGCGGTACCGCGACTGCGCCCAGCCGACCCGCAGGGTGCCTTCGTTCCCGTAGACGCTCACGAAATCCTCCCGGTCCTCCTTCATGCTCCAGGACAGATTGATGACGCCGAGGACGCCGTTTTTCATGTGGATCGAAAGTTTCGCGGTATCCTCCACCTCGATGTCCTGGATCTGGATTCCCACCGTGGCCTGAACGCTCTCGATCTCGCCCAGCAGAAATCGCGCGATGTCGAGCGAATGCGACCCGTTGTCGAACAATACGCCGCCGCCGGAAATCTCCTTTTTCGAATTCCACCGGCCCCGCATGTCGTTCATTCCGGTGAAGACGTTTTCGTACAGGAGGATCTTGCCCAGAAGGCCGCTCTGGATGATCGCCTTGGCCTTCACGACGTCGGCGCAAAAACAGAACTTCGAGGCCGGCATTCCCACCACGCCCGCCTTTTCCTGCGCGATCATCAGCGCCCGCGATTCGGCCACGTTCATGCACAGCGGTTTTTCGCAAAGCACGGGAATCCTGCGCTCAAAGGCGTACAGCGCCTGTTCCGCATGATGCACGGGCGGCGTGCAAACAATGACGCCGTCCATCGGCACCGTGTCGAGAAATTTCCGGTAGTCGGTGTGACAGGGCGCGCCGTACCGCTCCGCCACGGACTTCGCCCGGGCTTCTTCGGTGTCGCAGACGCCGGCCACCTTGCACTCCGATATGAGATCCAGCGCCTCAAAATGGGTCTGCGCAATCCGGCCGCAGCCGATCATGCCGATGCGTATCGAGTCCGTCATAAAGCGCGATTGTACACGCCCGGCGGGGGGAAAGCAAGAAAAATACGTCCGTTGACTGGCCTGCCTTCTTCTGATAACGGTGGGGCTTCAAAATTCAGGGAGAGGTGCGAACCGTGACACAACAAACCATGAAATTGCCCACCGATCAGGACATCAGCGGGCGCGATGTCGGGAGGGCGGAACTCAAGGAACTCAAGGAAGTGCTCGCCAGCGGGATGCTCTTTTCGCCCAAGGGCACCAAGGTGAAAGCTTTTGAAAAGGCGTTCGCGGAAATGTACGGCGTCCCGCGCGCCGTCGCCTGCAGCTCCGGGTCGGCGGCGGTCCATACCGCGCTCAAGGCGCTGCATCTTGAGCCGGGCGACGAGGTGATCACGACGCCGATCACCGACATGGGCGGCATCGCGCCGATCCTGTACGAAAATCTCGTCCCCGTCTTTGCCGATATCGATCCCCGCACATTCAACCTCAGCGCTGAAACCATCAAGGCCCGGATGACGGACCGCACCCGCGCGATCATCGTGGTGCATCTCTTCGGAAATCCCTGCGACATGGATCCGATCATGGAACTCGCGCGGAGCCGCAACGTCAAAGTCATCGAGGACTGCGCGCAGGCGTTTCTGGCGACCTACAAGGGCCGCAAGGTCGGCACGATCGGCGACGTCGGCGCGTTCAGCCTCCAGCAGGGGAAACACATCACCTGCGGCGAGGGCGGCATTGTCATCTCCAACGACGACAACTTCGGCCGGCAGGCGTTTCTGTTCGTCAACAAGGGCTGGGGCTACGGCGATCCGAAACCGGACCATTACTTCCTCGCGCTCAACTACCGCCTCTCCGAACTCTGCGGCGCGATGGCGTTCGCGCAGCTCGGGAAACTGGAAAAACTCGTCTCCCGGCGGCTCCGGTCCGTCCGGGCATTCCAGCGGATGATCAAAGCCGCGCGCGAGGGCGTCCAGTGGCCCTACGTTCAGCGCGGCTGTCAGAGCACGTACTGGAAATACTGCCTGCTGATCGACGAGCAGAAGCTCGGCAAGGACGTGGGACAGGTGGCGGCCGAACTCAAAGAGGCCGGGATCGCGTCGGCGCCCCGGTACATTCAGAAACCTGCTTTTGAATGCGAACTTTTCACGAAACGCCGCACCTTCGGCGCCAGCGGCTGGCCCTGGAACGGGCCGGCGCCGCGCGAGCCGAAGTTCAACCCCGAGTTGTTTCCGAACACCTATCAGGTGCTGAAGACGATTCTCGTCCTGCCCTGGAGCGAGTTTTACAAAAAAGAGCACGTCGACTACATCGCCGAGCACCTTCTTCGGGCCACGGGCACCCGATAGATGGCCGGCGGCGGTCGGCGCGCCCGGCGCGCGTATTTCGTTCATCCCACCGCACTCATTGAGAAGAGGGTGCGGATCGGCCGCGGCACGTCGATCTGGGACAACGTCCACATCCGGCACGGCGCGGTGATCGGGGAGGAGTGCATCGTCGGCGAGAAGACCTACATCGCATATGACGTCCGGATCGGAAACCGCGTCAAGATCAACGCCATGGTCTACATCTGCGCCGCCGTCACCATCGAGGACGGCGTCATGATTTCCGCGTCGACCACATTCACCAACGACAAATTCCCCCGCGCCTGCGTTGCCGATCTTTCGCGGCTCAGGCCCTCGGAGCCCGATGACGAAACCCTCAGCACCACGGTGCGCCGCGGCTCGACGATCGGCGCCGGCTGCGTGATCGGATGCGGGTTTGATCTCGGAGAATACTGCATGGTCGGGATGGGATCGATCGTCACAAAACCGGTGCCGCCGTTCCACCTTGTCTTCGGCCAGCCTGCGCGGTCCCGCGGCGCGGTCTGCCGGTGCGGCCATCCGATCCTGACCGAGGACCCTGCGACGGTTGCGAACAAAGTTCTGACGTGCGTGAAGTGTAAAGAACGGTATCGATGCCGCCGGGGCGAGGTCAGCCGGATCTGAACCCGCGGTTAAGCGCCCGGGAGGGGTGGGCGCTGCTTGGATTGGTTCTGGCCGGGATATTCTTCCGGGTCTGGATCCTGGAGGGCGCCGGCATCAGTCCGGGCGGGCAGAATTATTATTACCGCGAGATCGTCCGCGGCATGCGCGAGCGCGGAGAAATCGGGCTGTACCCCTACCGCGCGGATGCGTTTGTGGAGTTTCCGGAAATCATCAACGATCCGACCCCGCCGATTCGGAAGGTCGACCGCACCTTGCAGGACTTCGGCGTCAGCGTTGAAAGCGATTCGCGATTCATGGAATGGACCCCGCTTTTGCGGTATCCGCCGGGGTTCCCCGTCTTTTTGTACGCGGCGCACGGCGTCCTCGGCGACAAAACCAAACGGGTGGTCCTGCTGTGCATCGTCCTGAACGGAATCATGATCGCGCTGACGTTTCCCGTGGCCTGGATGCTGTTTCAGAGGAGAGACGTGGCGTGGGCCGCAACGGCGGTCAACGCGTTCTGGATTTTCACCGCCAAAAATTCCGCCACCTACGATCCCGCGTCGCTGGTCATCCCCGTCATGATGGCGGCCTGCCATTCGGCGCTCATGGCCTGGCATACGGGCAGGTGGCGATGGGTCCTGTCGATGGCCGCGCTGTCGTTTGTGGCGTCGAACCTTCGCGCCGACACGTTCTTTGTGTCGCTCCTGTTGCCGCTCGCCCTCTGGTTCCGCCCGGTTTCGATCCGGGAGAAACTGATCAAGCCGGCCGCCGCGATCGCGGTGGCGCTGGCGCTCTGGATTCCGTGGTCGTATCACAACCTGAACCATTTCGGCGTGTTTCGGCCGTTTCCCGCCGGCGCCGGATTCAACATCCTGGTGACCATTGGCCGCTACGCCCCCGAAAGCGGGTTTCCAGCGGACGACTATCAGACCATCGTCTGGGATCTGGGAGAGGATGCGGTCCGGCAGAAACTCTGGCCGTCCGACGTCACCTACCCGAACGGCGTGGCGCGGGACAAGCGGAAACTGGATCGGGCGGTCGAATGGATTCGCGAGCATCCGGTTCGGTACGCGGCGGTGATGCTGGTTCACATGAGATACTTTTTCTTCGCCGAGGAGGAGGCGGTGGAACAGCAGATCCGCGGCTGGTTTTCCGCGTTTCCTCCGGCCGTGGCCCGCGTCATGGGTTGGATCGGCAGGGCGATGGAACCGGCGGCGATACTTCTCGCGTGCGCGTGTCTATGGCGAAAGCGGAAAGATTCGAGTATGATGGTTCCCGTCATGCTGCTCTGGTCGTACGTGCTGCCGCATCTGCCGCTTTGGGTGGAATCAAGATATTTCAAAGCGGCCTGGCCGATCGTCCTGATTTTTTCGGTGGCCTGCATCCTGACCATGATCCGCAGGCCGGATCGCGCGGCGGAGGCTCGGGCGTCATGAACGTGATGATTGTGCTCGGGACGCGCCCCGAAATCATCAAGATGGCGCCGATCATCCGCGAACTTCGAACTCGCCGGCGGCGGTTCTCGCTCGTCCATACCGGCCAGCACTATTCGTACGAAATGGACCGGACCTTTTTCAAGAGCCTCGGCTTGCCGGCCGCGACCGTCAATCTCAACGTCGGCTCGGGAACACACGGCGCCCAGACGGCCAAAATCCTTCACCGGATCGAACAGGTCCTCCTCGAACTCAAACCGGACGTGGTTCTGGTCGAAGGCGACACCAATTCTGTCATGGCCGGCGCGCTGGCGGCGGTCAAATGCCACATCCCGGTCGGCCATGTCGAGGCGGGACTCCGGTCGTTCGACCGGCGGATGCCGGAGGAGATCAACCGGATTGTCGCCGATCATGTCGCGTCTTTTCTGTATGCTCCAACGCCGCTCGCCGCCCGCCAGCTCCGGAAGGAGGGCATCGCCGTCGGAAAGATTTTGGTCACCGGCAACACCGTGGTCGACAGCCTCGACTGGATCAAAAAAAATCCCGCGCTGGCGGCGACGGTTCGGTCCCTCGGATTTTCGCCGGGCCGGTTTCTCCTCACCACGATTCACCGGGAGGAAAATGTGGAGGACCGGCGGCGGCTAGCCGGGATCGTCGACGGCCTTCATCGCGTGGCCCGGCATTTCGACATGCCGGTCGTCTTTCCGGCGCATCCTCGAACCAAGGGGAGACTGAACCGGTGGGGCCTGGAAAATTCTCTCAAACTAAAAAATATCCGGCTCCTGCCGCCGCTCGACGCCCTCCCCTTCATGGCCCTCCAGACGCACGCCCGCCTGGTTCTCACCGATTCGGGCGGAGTCCAGGAGGAATCCTGCATTCTGCGGGTGCCCTGCGTGACGCTCCGCGACAACACGGAACGGCCCGAAACGGTTGCTGTCGGCGCCAACCTCCTCGCCGGCGCCGATCCCGGCAAGATTCTGGCGGCTTCCGTACGCATGTCAAACCGCGCGCGGTCCTGGAAGAACCCGTTTGGTGACGGCCGGTCGGGCCGGAGGATCGTTGACCACTTGAGTTCTATTTTCCATTAAGATAGGTAGAGCGCTTGATATGAAAAAATCTCAGATCAAAATCGGCATGGGACAGATGTTGGTGGAGGGAGGCGAGCCGGACCGGAATTTGGACCGGGCCGGCGAGATGATCCGGCAGGCGGCGGAGAAGAAATGCGATTTGATTCTCCTGCCGGAACTCCTGGATCTCGCATGGTCGCATCCGAGTGCCCTGACGAAATCGCAGCCGATCCCCGGACCCTTCAGCGACCGGCTCTGCGGCAAGGCCCGGGAACACCGTATCTGGCTTGTGGCGGGCCTGACCGAACGGGACGGCGACAAGGTCTACAACTCGGCGATCTTCGTGAAACCAGACGGCGAAATCCTTCTGAAATACCGGAAAATAAATGAACTCAAAATCGTCCATCATTTCTACGAACTCGGCCAGTCTCTCTCCGTGGTCGAAACGCCCTTCGGCATGGTCGGAATCAACATCTGCGCGGACAACTACATCGATTCGCTCGCGATCGGACACACCCTCGCACGGATGGGCGCGCAGATCATTATCTCACCGTCCTCCTGGACGGTCGATTATTCCATCACGGAAGAACAGGACCCCTATGGCGAGAAATGGGTGAAACCCCTGACGATCCTCGCCAAATTGTACGACCTGGTCATCGTCACGACCACCAGCGTCGGATATCTCGTCGGAGGGCCTTACGAAGGGAAAAAGTCGGTGGGATGTTCCCTGTGCGTCGACAAAAACGGCGTCATCGCCAAGGGCCCCTACAACGAATTCGCCGGGGAACTGGTCGTTGCGGACATCAACATTCCCGATCGCAAGGAAAAAGGAACAGAACTTTGCGCGATGGTCCGGCAGAAAGGATATCGCGAATCCTTCAGCGGGTGGACTTGGTAGCGACCTCGATCCGCATCGAACAAAAGATTTCTCCGCCCGGTGGAACTTCCAGGCGCTCGTCCGGCCTCAGGAGCGACCCGACGCCCGCCGACCACGGTTCAAAACACATGTAATCCGGCCGATCCGACCACACCACCAGCCGGGACGCGGGACGGAGAAACTCGCCGCCGGGAATCATCGATACCCTGCCTGTACCCGGAATCTCCATGTCGACCCGCTGCGGCATCAGGATCAGCGATTCGTCCAGCCGGTAGGTCCCGATGTCAAACGCGAGAACATTCGTCGTCAACTTCAGGCGGCTGTCCGCCGAGATCGCGAAATAGGGATGGAGACCCGGCGCCGTCCAGAGCGGAACCCCGCCGGGATTCGAAACTCGCAGGGAAACGGTCAGCGACTCCGGATCGATCTCGATCCCGGCACGGACTTCAAATTCGAACGGGAACTTCGACTTGGTTTCGGCGGTGGCCCGAAGCCTGAGCGCAACGCGGCGCCCGTCCGCCGGAGATTCGACCGCCTCCCACGCCATGTCGCGGGCGAACCCGTGCTGGGCCAGATTGAAATTCGGCGGTGGCGCTGATAGCGCGCCGGCTTGGGGAAACAGAACGGGAATTCCGCCGCGGCGTTTCTTTCTGCCGCTCACGTCGATCTGGCCGTCAGGGTACAGGATGCGCGTCCCGCCCACGGAAAAATCTGTGACCAAGCCGCCCTGTGTCGCGTCCACCATCGCGGTGGCCCGGCCGCTCGACAGCTTCAGAATCGTTCCCGGTTTTATCAGGCTCATCACTTGCACCCTAGCACGCGGTGCGCTTGCGGCACAAGCAGGGTTGAAATGCGGCGACATCCGGAATTTTTTGGGCGTGATAACCGGAATCCATTCCCGCCGTCCGTCATTCCCGCGAACGCGGGAATCTAGACCCTTTTACGTGTCATCCGATCCGGATACGTGCCGGAGGCACGCCCTCGCGCCCATTGGATGCAATCGGTATGTCCATCAACCAGAAACTCAAATCTCAATCTCCGTCCCCCGTCCAAAATATATGGAAGATAATATTGACAAACCTCCATATATGTCTATACTCTCCTGATGGACGTTCGATATGGGGATTTTGTCTGGGACGCGAACAAGGAAAAAGCGAATATCAAAAAGCACGGCGTCGATTTTCGGACCGCGGCTCTGGCGTTTATGGACCAAAACGGCAAAATCATCGAGGACATGGAGCACAGCCGCGACGAGGAGCGCTTTTACTGCATCGGCATGGCGCATGCCGATGTCCTCACGGTCTGGTTCACATATCGTGAGGCCTTGTTTCGCATCATCGGCGCTGGATATTTCCGAAAAGGAAGGAGCATTTATGAAAAGACAATTTAAATTTCCGAAAAAATTCCGGATTGTTCCCAGGGACGCATTCCCGCTGCCCGAGGATATTTGGATTCCTGACGACGGCGTGAAGATTACGTTGAATCTTTCCCGTTACAGCGTCGATTTTTTTAAACGCGCCGCGCGCCGTCATAAAATCAAGTACCAGCGCGCGATACGGGATGTTCTCGATCGTTACGCCGATCTGAATAAAAAAATCGCTTGACATCTTCGCCCATCCGCTGAAATGAGAAGGCGGGTTCGACATCGACGATGTAACAGCCGGAATTTTTTGGACGTGATAACCGGAATCCATTCCCGCCATCCGTCATTCCCGCGAACGCGGGAATCCAGACCCTTTTACCCGTCATCCGATCCGGCGACTCGCTCCGTGTTCCATTACTGCAAAACTGCAAGTGTGACCCCGACTCGGACCCCGACTCTACCGACTCCGAACAGAACGTCAGGCCGCAATTTTTTCGATTTTGAATCTGTATCCCAGCGCCTCCAAAACGTGTCTCAAATTCTTGTAGGTGGGGTTTCCGTTCGCGGAGAACATCCGGTATAAGCCGGCCCTGTCCAGCCGGACTTTCCTTGCAACAAGACTCATGCCGCCATGGGCCTCCGCCACATTCTTCAGCGCCTCCAGAAACAGAGTCGGATCCCCATCCGCCACGGCCGCGTCCAGGTATGCCTGGGCCGCCTTCGGTTTTTTGAGCCGTTCGATCAGATCTTCCTTGAATGTCAGTTTGGGCATGTCATTTACCTCTCTTTCTGGATTTGTATATCTTCCAGTACTCTTTGGCTCTTTTAATGTCCGCCGTCTGTGTGCTCTTATCCCCTCCACACAAAATCACCACGATCACAGGGCCGTCTTCGGCGACGTATATCCTGTACCTCGGCCCAAAATCTTCCTTGAGTTCAATAACCCCCTCACCCACGGACCGCCATTTGCCGAGATTACCCAACATCAGCTTGGTCAGCCGGACATCCAACTTGGCGACATCGACCGGATTCTTCAGACTCATGAGCCATTCTCTGTAAGGGTACCGGTCTTTGGTCTCCTCAAAATAATAAAGCGTCCGCAGCACGGTCTCCATTTAATGATTGTAGATTATATTCAACATCAAGTCAAATTTGCCCTGACAATGCGGATTCAAGAACCGATGTCCCCGGACCGGATTTTGACGCCAGAACCCCAGAACACTCCGTCATTCCCGCGAACGCGGGAATCCAGACCCTTTTACCCGTCATCCGATCCGGAAACGTGCCGGAGGCACGCCCTCGCGCCCATTGGATGCAATCGGTATGTCCATCAACCAGAATCTCAAACCAGCTTCCGTCCCCGTCCAATTCATTCCCCGGATTTTTTGATGGTACTTTCCTTTAATTGTACCGATATTCGGAACGTTGTTTCCTTTTCGAGGCGTTCAAGGATTTCTCTCACAGAAATAATTTTGGTTTGTTTTTTCGCTTCCAACAGAACTGCCAGAAGACCGATGACGTGGATACCTCTTTCCATGGCGATTCGACGACCCCGTCTGTCGTCGATCAACAATAGGTCTGCATGCTTTTCCTCCGATAGAACAATCGCCTCCGATTCACCTGCGCCAAGTTTTTTCTTCAAGTTGTCCACTGAATTGCGATCGGCCACGGCTTCGATTTTCATCCAAGCTGGCAATGATGGATGTAAATGTCCAAGTTCCGCGGCGACGGCGTCGGGAACACGGACGTCCTCATACAGGTCTCGAAGCAGATGGATGTGATTGATCCGGATCAGGGCGGAGACAGAGGAAGTATCGCTGACGACAATCAAAGTCTGTTGAGCGATTGAAGGGTCTTTAGGTCAGCTTCCAATTCATCGATGCCGTAATGTACGGCGATTTCTCGATTCGCCAATTCTTTCTGGAATTCGAGCACACCGAGTCCGGCGATTTCCGCCGCCTTGCCCATCGAAACCTGGTCGTCAACATACAGCCCAATGGCCAGATCAAGCTTCAGGCGTTCTGGCGGCAGGGTCAAATGATCGGGCAAATTCAAATCCAATCGAATGTTCATGACTAAACCATACCGAACAGGCCGTGGGTTTTCAAGTTATCACCCCGGAATAGAAATAGGCGATGCAGATTCAAGAACCGATGTCCACGGACCGGATTTTGACACCAGAACCAAGAACCCCAGAACTATCCGTCATTCCCGCGAACGCGGGAATCCAGACCCTTTTACGTGTCATCCGATCCGGCGACTCGCTCCGTGTTCCATTACTGCAAGTGTGACCCCGAACCCCGAACCCCCCGGGGGTCCGAGGAGGCGAGAATCGCACGGGAGCGCATCAAACAGGCAGAAGTTTCGTTGATTTGAGGTCAAACGCATTCATGGTATGAGGATTGCTGTGAAGAAACGGAGAATTGCGCCGGGCGATATCATTCCGCTCAACCAGATTGACCATCTGATATACGTTGTGCGGGGGCAGAGGGTGATGCTCGATTCTGATTTGGCACGGCTCTACGGCGTTACGACGTTCAATTTGAACAAGGCGGTTGGACGAAACACGATTCGGTTTCCTGATGACTTCCTGTTCCGGCTTTCGAAACAGGAATGGGATTCTTTAAGATTCCAAATTGGAATCTTAAGGAAATTCAAAAAACACGATCAGCAAATCAACGCCCTCATCAACGCCATCCGCCAACTGCTCGCCCCGCCGGCACGACCCCATAAAAAAATCGGATTTTAACCGCCAAGATCGCCAGACCGACCTGAACCCGCCTCCCGCCACGCCGGCCTGACTACCGGTCCAATGAAATCTGCCGCGAAAAATCCCGCCACACCTTAAAAAACTTTAGGCCTGAACCCGTCACCCCCGCAGGGACATCCCGTCCCATGCAGTCCGGCCGCCAAAATCCCGCCCCTCGAAACCGCCCTATGAGGCGCGAACTTTTTATGTTGCCCGCCCGTTTGTTGAATGTGGGGCATCGAAATGTCCTGAGGCTCCCCAAGGAGTACCCTCATCGAAAGAGGTTCCTGAAGGTTGTTGCACAGATCCAAAAACTTCGGGGTCCTTGATTTTTCACGAAGTTGTCGAAAGTGCGCATAGCGCTTCCCTCGGAAAAGCTCCAAAAATCGTCCGTCTCGCCGTTTTTCAGGTTCAGTATTTGTGTAAATGTGTCAACCCGACACCCTGACTGACGCTGGCTGTCCGGCCGGCGGGCGGGCGCGACTGGATGGCGGCGTCATACGGGGCGCCGATGACCACCGGGCGCACATGGGACCTCCTGGTGTCGACGGACATGGGATCGGTGACCGTCGCATGGGACAACGCGCAGAATCTCCCCACCCGGTATGAGGCGTATCTGGTCGGCTTGCCGGGCGGGGCCGTCAATTTGAGGAAGGAGGCGTCCGCTCTTGTTTCCGCCGGGCCGCCCTTGACGCTGGTCGTCGGCGTGTCCGAATTTGTTGCGCCATTTCTGGCGGCGCCATTGTCGAAGGAGATGTCTTTCGCATTTCCGAATCCGGCCGAGGACAACGTAACATTCAAATACAACTTGCAGGCGGCGGGCGATGTATCGATCAAGATTTTCGACGTGGGCGGGCGGCTGGTGCGGGAGCTGAAGGCGTCAGGAGCGGCCGGGTCCAACACGCTGACGTGGGACACGACGAACAGGCACGGGCAGAAGGTCGGGTCGGGCGTGTATATCTACAGATTGGAGGCCGGCGGGAACCGGCTCATCGACAAGCTGGCGGTGGTGCGATAAGCGGAGGAGAATGCTCGGTCAGTTTTCCGACGGATCCATTTTGTGGTAAACAATTCAGGGTTGAAATGCGGCGTGGGATAGGACAGAATGACCTTCGTCCCCCCTTGAAAAGGGGGGAATGAGGGGGGTCGATCCCTTTTCATCGACCGGTGACAAGCGGCGGCCTCCGGGTCGCCGGACAAATCATGAGGTGACGGGATCATGAAAGGCCACGCGGATTCGATCAAATTACTGAACGAAATCCTTCGGTTTGAACTGACGGCCATCAATATTTATTTTGTCCAGGCCAAAATGGCGAAGAATTGGGGATACGCGAAACTGAACGCCATGTTTCAGAAGGAATCCATTGAAGAAATGAAACACGCGGAACTCGTGATTGATCGCATCCTCTACCTGGAAGGCATTCCCAACATGGCGGCCTACAACAAAATGAGGCTCGGGTCCGACGTCCAGAAGCAGCTTCAGATCAACTGGGAGATGGAAAAGGGCATCATCGACTGCCTGAACAACGGAATCAAAAAAATGGTCGCCATCGGCGACAACGGCACCCGCGAGATGGCGGCGAAAATCCTGGTCGAAGAAGAAGAACACGCCGACTGGATCGAATCCCAGCTCCACGCCATCTCCGAAGTCGGCCTCGCGAGATACCTGACCGAACACCTGCACGCGTAGGGTCTATTTCCGTTTCTGCTCCAGATCCGCGATCACGTCCCGCAGGGCCGCCGCCTTCTCGAATTCCAGCGCGTCCGCCGCCGCGAACATTTCGCGCTCCAGTCGCCGCACCAGCTCGCGCTTGTCACGCACCTGCTCCGCAATTTCGATGACCTGGTCCTGCTCGACCAGTTCCTCCTTGACGGCACTCTGGATCGAGCGCGGCTCGATGCCGTGCGCGCGGTTGTATTCGACCTGCTTCGCCCGCCGCCGGCCGGTTTCAAGAATCGCGTCCTCCATGGACTGCGTGGTGCGCTCCGCGTAAAGAATGACACGGCCCCGAATGTGCCTCGCCGCGCGGCCGATGGTCTGAATCAGGGAAACCTTGGAACGCAGGAAGCCCTCTTGATGCGCGTCGAGAATCGCGACCAGCGCGACTTCGGGCAGGTCCAGACCTTCCCGCAGGAGGTTAATGCCGACCAGCACGTCAAAACGGCCCAGCCGAAGGTCCCGCAGGATCTTGATGCGATCCAGCGTCTCGATGTCGGAATGCAGGTACTTTACGCGCAGCTTTTCCTGGCATAGAAATTCCGTCAGATCCTCCGACATCTTTTTCGTGAGCGTCGTCACCAGCACCCGCTCGCCCGCCGACACGGCCGCCCGGATTTCACGGATCAGGTCGTCGACCTGGCCTTCCACCGGCCGCACCACAATTTCGGGGTCGACCAGGCCGGTCGGCCGGACGATTTGCTCGACCACCTGGCCGGAGACCGACAGCTCGTACTCGCCCGGCGTCGCGGACGAGAAGATCACCTGGCCGACGGAACCCATGAATTCTTCGAAGGACAGCGGCCGGTTGTCGTACGCGCACGGCAGCCGGAACCCGAAATCGACGAGGTTCTTCTTTCTCGCGCGGTCGCCGTTCAGCATCGCGTGGAGCTGCGGGATCGTGACGTGGCTCTCGTCGATGATCGTCAAAAAGTCCGGCTTGCCGCGAGGCGCCGGCTTCGCCTCCGCCGCCGCGTTGCCTCGATGCGCGAAGTAGTCCAGCAGCGTGAACGGCGGCTCGCCGGGCGCCCGGCCGGAAAGATGCCGCGAATAATTCTCGATCCCCTTGCAGTACCCGATCTCGGTCAGCATCTCGAGGTCGTACAGCGTGCGCGATTTCAGCCGCTCCGCGTAATGCTCCTGGCCTGCGGCCTTCAGTTCCGGCAGACGGTGCCGCAGTTCCTCCTCGATCGCCGCGATCGCCGATTTTCTTTTCTCGTCCGTCGTCACATAGTGCTTGGCCGGATAGATCACCGCGAAATCCATCGTCTTCCGCGCCCGGCCCGTGATCGGCTCCGTTTCGACGATCCGGTCCAGCGTGTCGCCGAAAAATTCCAGCCGGTACGCCGCGCTCGCATGCGCCAGATACACTTCGATCGTGTCGCCCCGGACGCGAAACGTGCCCCGCTTGAATTCGATCTGGCCGTTCTGGTACTGCATCCGGACCAGCCTCTGCAGCAGTGTTTTCTGAGGGTAGCTGTGGCCGGCTTGGAGCACCTGGACCATTTCGAGGAAATCCGAAGGTGCGCCGAGGCCGTAGATGCATGAGACCGACGCCACGACAATCGTGTCCCGCCGCGTCAGCACCGCCGCTGTCGCCGCCAGCCGCAACCGGTCGATGCGGTCGTTGATCTCCGAATCCTTTTCAATGTAGGTATCGGTTTGGGGAATGTAGCTCTCCGGCTGGTAGTAATCGTAGAAACTGACAAAATAGTGGACTTCGTTTTTTGGAAAAAAATGGGTGAATTCCGAAAAAAGCTGCGCGGTCAGCGTCTTGTTGTGCGAGATCACCAGGACCGGACGGTTCAGGTGCGCGAGCGCGTTGGCCAGCGTAAAGGTTTTGCCCGAGCCGGTCACGCCCATCAGCGTCTGAAACCTCATCCCCGCCGCGACACCGTTCACCAGGCGCTCGATGGCGGCCGGCTGGTCCCCAGCCGGTTGGTATTCCGACTCAATCTCAAATGGATTCATTCCTCCATCACTTCCAGGTCCGTTCTCGGCGCGCCGTGCATCTGGTACCGGTCCCGGTCGTAGACGATGTCGTCCACGGATAGGGTGACTTGAAACGCCTCATCCGGCGGCAGGAGGGCATGGATCTTTTTGAACATCGACGTCGCGCCCACCAGGATCGAGGACGCGCGAACGGTCGGCAATAGAAACCGGTACCGCTGGGACCACGTGCGGCCGCCGGCGCTGATTTCGAGCCGCAGCGCGAAACCGCTGTGCCCGCCCTTGACGAGTTTCCCGGACAGCGCTTCAGCCATCTCTGTGAGAAATTTTACCGGCATGCCGCCGCTCCCGGTCGGCCGGAGCGTGGCCGCCAGGGAAAGACGGGAGGGCTTGGCGAACGGCGACACCTCATGATCGTCCTCGCCCAGGCCCAACTGCAGAAGCCGGCGGCCGACTCTGGGGAATTTCTGCTCCAGCGCCTCCGGATCGAGCCTGCCGACGTCCCCGATCGTTTCGGCGCCCATGAGCCGCAGCGCCGCAATCCATTTCTTGGGAATGCCCCAGAAATGGTCGATCGGCACGTCCCGGAGCTGCGCATCGGCCTGGCCGCCTTCGAACGACCGGCCGGTCTCGTTTCCGAGCTTCGCCAGAAACTTGTTTGTGGAGACGCTGAAGGCGGGCCGGAAGGGATACCGGTCGCAGAGGCGTGAAAGAAGAAGGGGCTGGAATGGATCCGCCTCGTCGTCCTCGTCAGACAAGTCGCAAAACCATTCATAGAAATCAAGCTGTTCCGTGAACGGGTATTGCTCCCGAATCCGCATGTTCAGTTGCTCGGATATCTGCGCGTACAACTGGAAATCGGCCGGAATGAAAATGCAGCCGGGCCGGATCGCCCGCGCCTTCTCCAGAGGCAGGCGATGCCGGACGCCTGCTTCGAGCGCGCTGGAAGAACACGTCACCACAAACCCCGGCGACTCCGGGAAATGGATCGCAACGTCTGATTCCTCGGCCACATTCCTCCGGTCGCGTTCGATCGTCAAATAAAACTCCGGGATCTGGATGTGCAGAATTCTCATGGAATCCATTTTATCGGGCGCGTCGCCGCCGGGCAACCGACAGTGCGGCCTTCAGCGCGCCGCCCGCGGGGCCGAGGGTGGCGCCGCGAAGATAAAGCGGCAGAATTCCGGCCGCGGATTCGGTCCGGCCCTTGAGTGCTTTGAGCCAGGCCGCACGCGGCAGGCCCTGATGGAAAATTTCCGGCCGCACGGTCACACGGACAACCGCCGCAGGGATGTTGAGACTCGCGGCTTTTTGCGGCAGAAGAAGGCTTGGCTTGCGCAGACAAACCGGAGTGTCGGACTCTGAAATCCGGTACATGGCCGCATACTCCAGATTCTGCGCGGCCGGCAGCCGCACCCAGTACCGGGCCGTCCCGGGTCGGCCATCGAGCAGATGCTGGCCCATCGCCGCCGCCTCCAGGCGGTTCACGCCGACCATCGGCAAATTCAGGCTCTGGCCCATGGCTTTCAGAACTGACATCCCAATCCGCAGGGACGTGAACCCGCCCGGACCTACGCCGCAGGCCAGAAAATCGAGAGCCTCCCAGGATGCTCCGGCGGACTTCTGGACATCGTCGATCGACCGGGTCACCCATTCGAGCGATGGCCGGCCGCAATCGGCGCGAACCTCGGCCAACGTCGTGGCGCCGTCGTAGATCCCAACGAGGGCGATCCGGTCCGACGTGTCGACCAGCAGAAATCGGGAAGCGGCGCTCATGCCGAGAGGCGCGGTCCGCGGTTTTTCATCGTGACGGTTCGGCGGCGGGAATCAGCGCTGTATTTGAATCGGACCTCCACTCTCCGGCGGGGAAGAAGGCGCGGAAACTTGTCCGCCCACTCGACAAAGATCGCCAGGCCGGGATCGGAGACGATTTCCTCCCAACCAAGCGACAGGACTTCTGCTTCGGAATTCAACCGATACCAGTCCAGGTGATGCACCGCGCCGCCGGGCAGATCATATCGCGCATGCAGAATGAACGTCGGACTCACGACCTGACGCGCAACTTCCGGAGCGCGCCTCTGAACCCACTCCCGGACAAACGTCGTCTTTCCGGCGCCCAAGGGTCCGATAAGCGCAAAGCAGGACGGCCCGGCTTGCCTCATCCTAAAAGCGGTGTAAAAATCCTTTTACGACCATCCGCCGGGGCGGCCGCCTCTCCATATTATATATAGGCCCTCCCACCGGGCTTGGATTGAGGATGCGTCCGATACATGCGTATCGTCGCCGGATGTGCCGCGGAACGGGCGGCCGGACGGTAAAGAGAAGTACATAATCCTCGCCGCCGATCGCCGCTTCCTGCACGGGGTCTTTTCCAAGCCGCCGGAACGCAGCCCTTGCCTCGGAGGTCACCGGCAGATGCGAGGGCACGAGGCCCGCGCCGACTCGACTCGCCCGGCACAGGCGCGAGAGATCCATCAGCAATCCGTCCGAGACGTCCATCATCGCGGTGACACGCGGTTCTTTGGAGAGATCGCGCCCGGCGCGTCGCGCGGCCGCCGGGCGCAGATGCGCGGCTCGCAGCGCGCGGGGAACCCTGAGACCGCGGCGAAACATCAAGAGCGCCGCCCTCGACGACCCGACCGGCCCGGACACAAAAATCATATCACCCCGGCGCGCGCCGCTTCGCCTCAGAAATCTTTTTCCGGCCTGCCCGATCGCGCAGACATCCAGCATCAGTTTCGGCGCGCGCGTGAGATCCCCGCCGACAATCGTCGCCCGGTGTTCCGCGGCCGCCGCCTGCAGCCCCCCGAGCAGCGACCGGATCTTCGTCGGCTTCGCGCCCGCGGGAATCCCGGCGGTCACCAGAAACGCAACCGGGGTCGCGCCGCACGCGTAAAGATCGGATACCGCCGCCGACAGAGCCTTGTAGCCGACGTCCGACCAGCCAAAATACCGAAGATCAAAATCGACGCCTTCCACCACCGCGTCCACCGTCAGCGCCACATCCGTCCCGCCCATCCGCACCAGCGCCGCGTCGTCTCCCGCGCCGACTCGCACGCCCCGCCGGCGGTCCGCGACGCCGGGCCGGAACCGCCGCGCGATCTCCTCAAGAAGCGATTGCTCCCGCATGCCCATCAGCCCGTGATGTATTTTCTCGGCAGGCGCTTGCCGAATCCCGTCATGACTTCATAGGGAATCGTGCCGATTTTTTTTGCCGTTTCCCAGAACGTGATCGTCCCGTGCGCCGGATCGTTGCCCTGGATCAGAATCGGATCGCCCGTTTCGATGTCGTCCGCCACGCGCGAAAGATCGAGAAAACACTGGTCCATGCAGATCCGGCCGATCACCGGCAGCGCGCGGCCTCCATAACAGGCCACGGCGGCGTTCCGGCGGCGCTGCCCGGTGTGGCTCAGCCGCCAGTCCAATCCGTCGGCGTAGCCTACCTGCACGACGCCCACCGGCGTGAGTCGCTCGACTCGCCCGGCCAGACCGTAGCCGACGCCCTCGTCAGGCTCGACCCATTTGACGGAGATCAGCCGCGCCTTGACGGCCATCGCCTCCTCCAGATTCAGCTTCGCGCTTTGCTCCGGCCTCGGCGTCACACCGTACAGGCCCAGTCCGACGCGCACGAGGTCGTAATGAAAATCGCACGATGTCAGGACCCCGCCTGTGTTGGCGAGGTGCCTGTATCGCGGAGTGAGACGCAGGCGCCGCATCTGTTTCAGGCACCATTCAAACCGCCGGCGCTGCAGGCGCATGAAGGGAAGATTTTCCAGAGAAGTGGCCAGATGCGAATAAATGCCTTCGACCCGCACGCCGCGGAACAGGCCCAGGCGCAGCGCAAAGTCTCCCGCCTGGTTCCACTCGACGCCCAGACGATTCATCCCCGTATCAATTTTCAGATGAACCCGGACCGGCCGGCCGAGACGTTTGGACAGCCGGTCGAGATCGTCCGCAAAATCGATCGTGAAGAGCGTGAAGATCACGCCGCGCTTCGCGAGGTCCCGCACGTCCCGACGGTCCACCGGACCCATCAGCATCACCCGTCCCGAGGACACCACGTCCCGCAGCCGGTGCGCCTCCTCGGCCGTCGATACGCAAAACCACCGCACGCCGGCGCGGTGGAGCGCGGCGGACACCGGTTCTATGCCGTGACCGTACGCGTCGGCCTTCACCACCGCCGCAAGCTCCGCCCGCCGAAGCATGCGCTGGAAGCGCTGCGCGTTCCGGACGATCCGGTCAAGATGAATCTCCACCCATGCCGGGCGCCGGACGGGTATCATGGCGCTTGGTAGTTTCTCACGCCGTCCCAGCGCCCTTTCTTGTCCATATGCGGAGTTTATCATACAAGGATTATCATATGATGATGGTACGTTCGATTTCATGAGCGCATTGCTTGAACTGAAGGATATCCGAAAATCCTACGGAGACCGCGTCATTTTGGACGGGGTCAGCGTCTCGCTGTCCGACGATCAGAAAGTCGGCGTGATTGGCCGGAACGGCGCGGGTAAGTCGACGCTTTGCCGGATCATCACCGGCCACGAGGAGGCGGACGGAGGCACGGTCGGTAAAAGCGCGGGATTTCGATTGGCCTATCTCGAACAGCACGACCCCTACCGGCTGGACGAAACCGTCATCGGTTTTCTTCAAAGATATACCGGCAAGGCAGACTGGCAGTGCGGCAGGGTGGCCGGGTCGTTTCAGCTGAAGAATGAATTGCTGAAAACAGAAATCGGGAGTTTGCCCGGGGGATACCGCACTCGCGTCAAGCTGGCATCCATGTTGTTGACCGACCCCAATTTTCTGATCATGGACGAGCCCACCAATTACCTCGATCTCAAAACACTCATTTTGTTCGAGGAATTTCTTCAGGATTTCCGCGGGGGATTCATGGTCGTGTCACACGACCGGGAATTCCTGATGAGGACGTGCACGCATACGCTGGACATCGAAAGAGGCGATTGCGTTCTGTATCCCGGAACGGTCGAGGAATACCTGATCTTCAAGCGGGAGCAAAAAGAACAGGTGATCAGCTACAACAAAAATGTCGAGGCCAAACAGAGGCAGCTCAAATTATTCGTCACGCGGTTTGGAGCCAAGGCGTCCAAGGCGAGCCAGGCGAAATCGAAGATGAAACAATTGGAAAGGCTGAAGACCATCGAGGTCGGGCATGCGCTGGGGAATGTGTCGATCCGGATACCGAACGTTGAAAAACAGAACAAGGACGCGATTTCCTGCAGAGACCTGGCCATTGGATACCCTGAAAAACTTGTGGCAGGCAAAATCAATATGGAAATCAAACATGGAAAACACGTCGCCGTACTCGGCGATAACGGGCAGGGGAAAACGACGTTCCTTCGGACCATCGCCGGCGATCTCGAACCCAAAGGCGGAAACGTAAAGTGGGGGTACGGGCTTGAGATCGGCTACTATGCGCAACATGTGTTTACGGCGCTGGATTCAAATTCGGATGTCTACACCCACCTGGAGGAGCATGCCGCGCCCGGCGTTTCGCGGCAGGATATTTTAAATCTCGCCGGGAGTTTTCTGTTCAAGGGCGATGATGTTAAAAAGAGGATCGCGGTCTTGAGCGGCGGAGAACGCGCCCGGGTCTGCCTGGCGGGCCTGCTTCTGGCAAAGCGCCAGGTCCTGATCTTTGACGAGCCGACCAACCATCTTGATTTCGAAACCGTCGAGGCTCTGGGCCGGGCGCTCAAAGGGTTTGACGGCACGGTGTTCTTCGTCAGCCACGACCGCACATTCGTCAACCTGGTGGCCACAGAAATCATCGAAGTCCACAACGGCTCCGTCCGGCGGCACGCGGGGAATTATGAGGACTACGTGTATCATCTTGAAAAAAGAATTCACGAAGAATTGAAAAGCGGCATCCTCGCCGATGAGAACCTCTGGATTGAACTGAATTCCAAATGATGGCCGCGCGGATGTTGATGACCTGCAAAGCCACGTTCGAAAATATGTTGATTCGCGAACTCGGTTTGTACGGATGGAAGGCTGACACAAGCGGCGCGGGTTGGGTCCTGGCGACGGTGAAGGGTCCCTATCCGGACATCTGTTTTGCGGAATCAGCGGGAGAAGATCCTGTGGAGATCACGGCGTCCTCAGCCAACAAACTGACCTCCGAACTCGTTGACCTGTTCATGGCCGGGTTGAAAGATAATCGCGTGGACAACCCCTGGCCGTTTGTGTTTAACGCGGTTGGCCAGGACGCATCGCTTTCAAAACGGGCCAAAACCGTCCAGGCGGCATGGCTCAAAAAATTGCAAAAAATCCTGCCGCGCGTGATGAGGCTGGCCCGCGAGGACATGACGGAGGAGTGTGCGGCTCGGCGGGGATTTTTCGTCCACGTGACTGATTTTACCCGCGCGTTCGTCTCGCGGTCCGCCAAGTTCGGCGGTCAACGGCGGATGCAAATGGATTCAAAGGCTCCGTCCCGGTCGTATCTGAAGATTGAAGAAGCGTACGGCATACTCGGGTGTCAGCCCGGAAAGGGCGAAACGGTGATCGATCTCGGCGCCGCGCCCGGCGGATGGAGTTACAGCGCATTGAAACGAAACGCGCGAGTGATCGCGGTGGACAACGGCCGGCTCCTGGGAACCGTCAAAAATCATCCCGGCCTCACGCATCATCAGGAAAACGCCATGGCCTATCAACCGCCGGCCGGCGTGACCTGCGATTGGCTTTTCTGCGACGTCCTCGACCAGCCGGACCGAATCCTGAACGTGATTTTCAAATGGGTCGGGAACCGATGGTGCCGCCGGTTCATCGTCAATCTGAAATTCGGCCGCACCGACCCGATCCCCCTGCTGGCCAAGGCGAGGGATCCCGGTACTGGACTGGCGGCCGGTTGTTCCGTTTTGAAAATCCGCCATCTGTACCATGATCGGGAGGAACTGACGCTGATGGGATCTGTGAGGACCTGAAAACTTAAAAGAAGACCCGCGACGGTCACGAACGATCTATATTTTCGATAAACGTCATATCCTCGGCCGAAAGTTCAAACCCGAATATTCCCAGATCCATCTTCATGTGTCCTTCGTCGGTCGTGCCGGTCAGCGGGATCATGCCGATCTGATAAGCGAACCGGAAGATGATCTGCGCGGGAGTAACCGAACATCTTCCGGCGATTTCACGGATTCGAGCGTGATGAAGAACCTGGGGGTTGGCGGTCAGGAGGGAGAATCCCTGATAATGGATCGCGTGCCGCCGGCAAAAATCCCGCACGGCTTTGTCCCAACCCCGGTTGGCAAAGCATCGATTCTGAACCATCATCGGTTTGATCGCGGAACGGCTGACCAGCATTTCCATTTGCTGAATATTCACGTTACTGATACCGATTGATTTGGCCGCCCCGGATTTATAAATTTCCTCCATCGCACGCCAAACCTCGAAATCCTCCGCGCCGAGCGCCGGATAATGGTAAGGCCCGTGCAATAGATACGAATCGACATAATCGGCCCGCAGATGCTCCAGCGAACTCGCAAACGACTGTTTCACCTGCGTCCCCAAATCCGCCTCGGGATCGTACGGCAGCCGGTGGTCCTGTCCATCGACCGGCGTAAATTTCGTCTGCAGCCAGAGCTGGTCCCGGGAAATCCCGCACGCCGCCAAGTTGGCCAGCGCATCTCCCACCAGCTGTTCCGAATAATGTTTGGCCTGATTGGCCGTATCCACGGCCCGGAACCCGGATCTCACGGCCAATTCCACCAACGCGGTCGTCGCCTCTTTTTTCCAGGCGGTTCCATAAATGAAGCTCTGGCACGCTGCTTTGGACATCGGCACTCTCCCTTTTCCGTGATTTCACGCAGCATCCATCATGCCTCAAAGCCGGGTATTGTGAAGGGCCGACGGCGAACCGACAGATCATTGAAATTTCGGCTTTACATTCCGAATTTTCAATGATATATTTTGACCATGATCGAACGTCGAAATCTCGCCTCGCGCGTGGAACGGGCGCTGGACCGCGCGCCGGTGACGGCGCTCCTCGGGCCCCGGCAGTGCGGCAAGACCACGATGGCCCGGCAGATCGCGCGCCGGCGCGGGGATGTCACCTACTTCGACCTCGAGTCGCCCGGGGACTCCGCACGGCTCGAGCATCCGATGATGGCCCTCGAGCCGCTCAAGGGGCTGGTCATCATCGACGAGGTCCAGCGGCGGCCGGAGCTGTTCGCCATCCTGCGGGTCCTCGCCGACCGGCGGGCCTCCTCGGCGCGGTTTTTGATTCTCGGAAGCGCATCACCCCATCTGGTGAAAGGCGCGTCCGAATCCCTCGCAGGCCGGATCGAGTTTGTCGAGATGGGCGGGATCGAGCCCTCTGATCCGGGCGCGCCCCACCTCGATCGGCTCTGGGTCCGCGGCGGCCTGCCGCCCTCGTGCCTGGCCCGAACCGAAACGGACAGTTACGTGTGGCGCGACAATTACGTCCGGACGTTTCTCGAACGCGACGTGCCGCAGCTCGGCATCTCTGTCCCCGCGCTCACGCTCCGGCGCTTTTGGAGCATGCTTGCGCATTACCACGGTCAGATCTGGAACTCGTCGGAACTGGGCGCGGCCCTCGGCCTGAACGACAAGACGGTCCGGCGGTACTTGGACCTTCTCACCGGCGCGTTTCTCGTCCGGCAGCTCGCGCCCTGGCACGAGAATATCGGAAAGCGCCAGGTCAAATCGCCGAAGGTCTACTTCCGCGACACGGGACTGCTCCACCTGCTCCTCGAAATCCCGGACGCGCGCGCGCTCGATCGCCATCCGAAAATCGGGGCGTCCTGGGAAGGCTTTGCCCTTGAACTCGTCCTTCGCGCCCTTCGGCCGCTATCCGCCTATTTCTGGGCCACGCACAGCGGCGCAGAGCTGGACCTTCTCGTCGTCGATCGTGGCCGGCGATACGGATTCGAATTCAAGCGCGCCGACGCTCCGCGCATGACACGCTCCCTCGATTCCGCGATTCGAACGCTGGGCCTTGCCAGGGCCTGGATCGTCTATCCGGGCCGGACCGCCTATCGCATCAGTGCCAAGGCCGCCGCGCTGCCCCTGTCCCGCCTCACGGGGAAGTTCACGATTCGGTCGCTATGACCCGCGAGCCGCAAGACGTCTTGCGTCAGCTTCTATCGGACGCACGCCGCGTCGTGGTCTTCACGGGCGCCGGGATTTCGACGGAAAGCGGGATCCCGGACTATCGAAGCAAATCAGGGAGGTGGAGCAAGTTTACTCCGGTCACAATCCAGGATTTTCTGGCCAGCGAAGAAAAACGCCGGGAATACTGGGCCGAGAAAAAGGAACTCATGGCCTGTTTCGAGCGCGTCAAACCCAACGCCGGACACATCGCCATCGCGCGGATGCACACGACCGGAAAACTGACAGGCGTCATCACGCAAAACATCGACGGGCTCCATCAAGCGGCGGGCCTGCCGGACGACAAGGTCGTCGAACTCCACGGCACGAGCTGCGCGGTGATCTGTTTTTCCTGCGGCAGGATCGATCCGTGGGAGGCGGCGTATCGGCGGCTCCTAGCGGGCGACCCCGCGCCAAAGTGCGAATCATGCGGCGGGATTTTAAAACCCAACACGATTTCCTTTGGTCAATCACTCGACCCGGCGGTTCTCAATCGTGCGACGCGGATGGTCGAGGACTGCGATCTTCTGCTGGCCGTCGGATCGATCCTGATCGTCGAGCCGGCCGCGTCGTTTCCGCGCATGGCCAAATCGCGAGGCGCGCGCCTCGCCATCGTCAACCTGTCGGACACCCCGCTCGATCCGATCGCCGACGTGGTCATCCGCGCCCCTGCGGGGGAGGTCCTGCCGGCCGCCGTAAACTTGAAAATTGAACATTGAGCATTGATTATTGAGCCTTGACGAATCTTTGTGACGACACAGAGGAAACATTGATGCAAACGAAAAACGCCAAAGAGATTGACAAACGCGACCAACGGACGCTGGCCCTCTGGGCCGCCGATTGCGCCGAGCGAGTGCTTCCGTATTTCGAGGACAAACACCCGAACGACAACCGACCTCGGAATGCCATCGCAACAGTCCGCGCGTGGGCGCGCGGCGAGATTCCGTTCTCCATGAAGTTGATCCGAACCGCGTCGCTCAACTCCCACGCCGCCGCGCGGGCAGCCGTTGATCCCGCCGCCATCGCCGCCGCCCGCGCCGCCGGGCAGGCTGTCGCGACCGCACACGTCGCAGGTCACGCCCGCGCCGCAGCCGCTTATGCGATCAAGGCGCTCGGCTCCGCATCCGCAAATGAGCGCATCTGGCAACGACGCCGTTTGCCACGGCGTCTTCGGGCGTTCGCGCTTCCCACAGTCGCATCCTCATAATTCCTGACACCGTGCCGCTCTCTCCGCCCAGTCCGCAAGCTCCCGCGGATCCTCCAGCACGTCTGCCGGAACTTCGTAATACGATTTGAGCGGCTGCTTTTTGCTCGGACGAAACGGTAACATCTTGCGCTCGCGATAAGGCGCTGTCGATTCCGGGGCGGCCGGATCAGTTTTGAAATAGAGCCTGTTTTTGTGAAGGATCCCGAAGAACACCTCGCCCCGATACAGTCCATATCCGCCGAACATCGCACACGCCTCGACCGGACCGAATGCCGCCAACTGATCCAGAACGAAATCTCTGAACTTCTCCTTTGACGCATTCATTTGCGTGGGCGTTTCTTCGTCCCCCGGGGCGGGCTCGGAATCAACAGGTGAATCCGATCTCCGTCCTTCAGAAGGGTGTCGACATCCGGCCGGCCGCCGTTCAATTCGATCCCCAGAACGCCCGGCGGGAATTTTTTCCGGATTTCCGGGTGCTCAAACAAAATGGAGTTGAACACCATCAAAAACGGCGCCCCCGGACTTGCGTAACTGATGTCTTCCGCAACGCCCGTCAGATTCTGAATCGTCTCATCGTAGGTGATCCGAATCGCAATGGATCCATCAGGCCGGTACGCCGGCTCCTTCTTTTGCGGCGGCAAAAACACCATGACCTTTAACCTCCCTCGGAGATTTTTTCAATTTCCCGCCGCGCGCGCGTCGTGCGGGAGCGGCGCAGGGCAATTTCAGCGGATATCAGCATCTCGGCTGGAGGGCGTCTATCCGATCATATTTCCAAAACACCACACAGCCGAAATCTCTCCCACGTCCCATCCAACTCTGCCATCCCCGGCACAAAAATCGCCAGGCCGTCCCGGCCGCGCGTGAGCAGGACCCGATACGCGTTCAGCCTCAACTGATGTGGATTCCTCACTACGCGCGCCCGGCCCAGATGCGACACCCAGCGGTCGCCCTCCCACCGCAAGTCCGGGCCCCAGCACAGTACCGGCAGATCGAGTTCGAGACCCTGACAGCCAAACTCGGTAATCGCCGTCTCAAACCGGCCGCCTGATTTCGGATGGCTTTCCGGCTCCTCGTACCATTGTCCGTAATAATAGAAATTCTGCGGCGCTGCGGAAATGCCGTACGGGGCCAATTTCCGGAACTTGGATGACGCAATTGCGCCGGTCCGCTTCTCGGCCACGCCGTCAAATCTGTCCCGGATGTAGGCTTTGACCGTTTCGAAATTCCGAGACATCCGAATCGGATAGCCGATCCGTGTCAGATCCACGGCGATGGCGCGCGCTTCATCCATCCTGCCGCCCAACATGAGCTCCGCCCATGCGGACAACTGGCCGGCCTTTCGACTGCGCAGGGAGGTCGTGAGATTAAAAAGCGGTTCGACATCGTACGGGATTCCGGCATCCGTGAACGCGCGTTCAAGATGTCGCGGACCGCTCACCGACCATCCCTTGGACCCTTGCACCGCGTCCACCCAATTTTGAATCCCGGATTCTTCGCCCGCATGAATTTCCTGCCCCTCGCCCATCAGCGCCACGACGACATGCCCGCCTTCAATCCGGTTTGCAAGAGAGAGCAACAGCGCCGGCTCCGAATCCACGAGATCGCCTCGATGCTTTTCAAATACCCGATCCCTGTCCCACGCCCGCTGGGCTTCGTCAAAAATCACAACTTGTTCGCGCGGCGGCCGCTTCTGCCGGATCAGAATATCACGCAGATAATTTTTGAGAGATTGGACGAATGCCGCTGAATTCAAAACGTATTGCAGAACGGAAACCAGAGGCCCGTTGCCGGAAAGGAGAACCGCCGGCGCGTTGAGGTTTCGGGAGTATGCGGTCTGCAGTCCAATCAAGGTCTTGCCCGAGCCCGGTACGCCGGTGATCAGGATCAACCGGCGCTCCTTTCGATCGATCGCCGCGTTGGCCAAAAATTCCACCCGCTCAACCCGCGCCGGAATGTTCTCCGCCTCCGCCGCCCGAATGCGCGGCAAGGGCTTGCGCTCAAACAAAAGCCGCGCCGCCTCGACCAGCGCGGGCAGAGGTTCATATGAGGATTGCACCCAGCGCCCGGTATCCGGCGACTGCTTTCGCGGATGCGCGGAAATTTCCTTGATGATCCGGACCAAATCTTTCGGCGCCGCGGTTCGAACTCCCTGTTCCTCAAATGGCGCGCCCTGAAATCCCACCGGAACCAGAACGGGAACGAGCCTCTTGTCCCGGCACCCCGCGTGATACTCCGACAAGTCCCGAACGTAGCCCAACACTTGATCGAAATCGGCCGCCTCCGGCGCGACGCGGTTTTTGAACTCGATCACGAGCACAATTCCATTATTCAAAAAAATGAGATCCGGCCGACGGCCTCCGCTCCGCGGCAACTCGTACTCCAACACCAGCCCGCAATCCGCCGCCTCGGGCAAACAAGCCCCAAGCCCGTCTCGAAGCGCCCGCAGAGAATCGCGCCACGCAAAAAGTTGCGGCGGCCCGGTCTCCCGCAGGTGGTGTGTCAGCGCGCCAAGGATCTCCGTCTCGGAAACCGCTAGAAAATCTCCAACAGTTCCGGACCACGCGCAGGGGGATGAGTTCAATGGCGGGATACCTGCGCTTCTCGAGGAATCCTTGGATTCAAGCTATTTTGTCTTTCTGAAATCATCCTCGGCAATCCCCGCATCTTTGAGAAATTTTTTCAACAAAACAGGTCCGATGGATTCGGCATCATGGAATGCGAATAATATGATCCTGCCGTCCGGATGTTTCATCAACCGGTGACTGCCCTGACCATGGGCCGTGGAAAATCCCAATTTTGTCAAACACTTGAAAAGCCGGCTGGCTTTGACCTCACCGAGCCGGGCCACAACTAGGCGGCAAGCTGGATCTCAACGGCAACAGGTTGAGGTTGTCTGGGAGGAGTTTTACCGATTTTTTTCAGAGAAGAAACATAAAATTTTAGCGCCTTCTTAATTCGTTTCAAAGCGGATTCGACGGTTCTACCGTATACGTGGCATCCGGGGACACCTGGGACACTCGCGATCACCCGTCCGTCCCTCTCTCTGTCAAAAACGACCATGTATCGAATGCTCTTCATATTTGAAAACTACCGCACGGCGGTCATGGCGTCAAGTGCGGTTTCCGGTCAGATCGGAACCGGCATTTCTCACACTGCATGGCAATCATCGGCTGTTATCCGAGAAAGACGTGCTCATTATGCCACTCGAGCAGATTTTTGGCCGGACGCTCATCGGTTCTTGACGGCAGATGAATGGATTGGCCATGAAGATGATAATAGGTCTTTCCGTTGTCGAAATCGTCTTTGAGCCGGTGACCGACTTCGAACCGATAATCGGGCGTTACGGTCACGTAGCCCCTGTCAAACAGTTTGTGAATGTCCGAACGAAGAAGGATCCCGTTTGTCACGTCATGTTCCCCGGACTCCGAATACGGCCGGATGTGCGCCGCTTCGAGAACGGGGAGGGAATGTTCCGTCGTGACCGCACAGGCGCGTCCATAACTCTCGGTCACGATGATTCGAAAAAGTCCCTGCCCCAGGCGCGGCCGAAAGTGCGCGATCTCGCCGTATCGCGGTTTGTCGTCAGCTGGTTTGTCTCCGATTCGCATGCCGCGTACTCGGAGAAGGCACTCGTCCCAGATGCGCCGCCCCTCGGCATCATCCTTGAGATCGTATGTTTTGCCCTGCACAATATTCGCATGCCAATCCGCCGGCGGATCAATCCAAGCGGATTCCTCGAAAAAAATCGGCTCGGCGATGAGCGTGCAACCAATCGATCGGTCCGGGCGAATGCTGTGATCTTTCGTGTACCGGCGAATCAGCTCGCACAAGGCCGCACTATCCGCCGCGCCGTTGGATTCCCGAAAGGAATCCCATGCAAGCCAGACGGGTAATTTGGAATATCGGACAAAATATCCGAATCCGGCAATTTTGTAATGTGGACGTTTCAATTTAAAGAAAAAAGGCGACAGCGGCGCGATGGGATGAAAATCCAACTGGGCCGAGGGTTTCCAGAAATTGACCTCCTGGACCTCCGGTGAATTCTTCGCGCGGGCACGCAGATACTGGAACCAGTCGTAATCCGTCAACGCCACGTATCCCGCGCTCATGTGCCGGCCCTTTCCGGCAACGCGCTTCGGACGGCCTCGGAAAGCTGTTTGGACGACGGCAGTTTGCCCTTTAGATTGCCTGGGGGTATGGCTGCCACCAATTCTCTCACAACCTGTGAGAGAAAGTCCGGGGCCGTGTGGGTCAGATAGAACTGCTGCATGCGCCAAAGATTCTGTGACGAAAATCCCCGGGTTTCTGGAAACGCCTTTCACAAATCTCGCGCCACCATCTCCACGACTGATTCACCGCCGACAACATACGAGCCTTCGAGGGCCGGAATCAGGTTCGAGTAAAATCGTTCAAAGACGTCTGCGATCTGCTCCATAGTCGGCCTCGATTACAATTCGATCCTTTCCAATTTTTCCTTGCGTTTCCGCCAGTCGGGCATGATCCTCGACAATAAATCATAAAACCGGATGGTGTGCCGGGGGACCTTCAGGTGACAACACTCGTGGATGATCACATAGTCGATGCACTGCAAAGTGGTCTTGATCAATTCCGGATTTAGATAGATATGCCGCCCATTCGTACAGCTTCCCCACCGCCTCGGCATTTTCCGGATGGAGAGCGGCGAATCAGTGATGCCGTATTTTCGCGCGCGCTCGTGACAAACGGCCAGTCTCTCCGGAAACTTGGTTCCGGCGCGTTCGCGGTACCAGCGATCCAGCAGGAGGCGGGTCCGTGTTCTGTCTCCACTGTTTTTTGTAAAGACTTTCAAATATTTTCCGTCCAGTTTTACCCTCTCATCGGCGGCCTTCACGATTTTCAGCCTGTACTGCCTGCCCAAATACCGGTGACTTTCGCCGCTGACATACTGTTTCGGCGGCATTTTGGGCAAAAACGTCCGGAAAAAATCCTGCTGGTGGACAACCCAGCGGGCTTTCGACCGGACAATTTCTCGGACTCTTCGAATATTCGCAACTCTCGGGGCAACCACTGTGACGGACAAATTCGGGTGCACGCTGATTTGCAGTGTTCGGCGGTCCCGGCGGACCAATTCATAGGGAATTTGCCTTCGGCCATATTCGATCACATGAACGGTGTCGGGTTTACCCATCCGCGTACCGCGCTCTGGCCACGTCCAGCGCCCGCTCCATGATCGAATCTATCGCGTCATAATCCAAGTCGAGTTTGTATTTTTCATTGGTTTCAACAAGGACGTCCTCGATTTCGTTTCTCATTTTATTTTTAACGTCCTCGTTGTCCGGCCACGCGACGATTTTGTTGGCGCGTACAATCTCGTCAATCTTTATCCCGAGGTCCGCCGAGACATCCCTGGCGTTGAATCCGTCACCACCGCGCGATTCCAGGGCCTCATGGACAACACCATAGAAAGCCCGGGCCACGCCCTCGTTTCGGATCTTGGCGGGCAACTCATCGCCGGTTCGGTTGCGCACCGATTCCATGATCTCCTGCGCGCGGTTCAGATACTCCGCGTCCGAAACGCGTTTGTTCCGGTAGTCTCGGATCGTCTCCTCAAGCAGTTTTGAGAATTTCTTGTAAAATGCCGGATCTTCATCCATCTTTGCCGTGATGGTGCGCCTGGTCTGGCTGGCAATCATGTCCGCCTTGGCGGCCTTCCCTACGATGCTTTCCACTTCGGCCTGAAACTTCTCCTTGTCAAAAATGTCCACCAGCGGCGTGATCTGAACGATCTCGTCCGATGTGACGTACGTATCCAGCAGTTTCTTGATCCGCGCTTCGTATTCCTTGAAATCGATCGACTCGGCATACCGCCGGCGGGCGGACGACCGGAGATTCATAAAGAATTTCAAATCTGTTTTGTATTTCTTGATTTTCTCGGCCGGGGTGTCGGTCAGGAATCTGGCGGTCGAAAGGGCGATTTCCAGCGTTCGGGCGAACGTGGACAGGCGGTCATAATATCGGTGCCGGAGCGGTTCATCCGCCAAATGCCGCTCATACGCCTCTTCGTCGTATTTGTTTTTGATTCCATTGAAAATATCCCATAGGTCGGAATGTTTCTGTGGAAGCGTTTTGACCTCGTCCGTCACGTTACACAGAGCCATTTCAATTTCGTCCTGCTGAAACTCGGACAACGCGCTGTATTTGGTCAACGCCTGATCCAGCTCTCCCAGAATACCGTAATAATCGACGATGTATCCGAAGTCCTTTCCTTCGTACAGGCGGTTGACGCGCGCGATGGCCTGAAGCAGCGAATGGTCCGTCATTTTCCGGGTCAGATAGAGAACGACATTCCGGGGCGCGTCAAAGCCGGTCAGGAGTTTGTCGACGACGATGATGATTTCCGGCCGGTCTCCGTTTTTGAAAGCGTTGATGAGTTGATCCTGATAATCCTTTTCCGAACCGTATTTATCCATCATCTTTTTCCAGAATTTTTGGACTTCCGCTTTGGGTTCATCGTAGACGTCCTCATAGCCCTCGCGGGCATCCGGGCCGGAGATCAGCACCTCGGAACTGACAAGGCCGAATTCGTCCAGATATTCCTTGTATTTCAAAGCCGCCAGTTTGGACGGCGCCGCAAGCTGTGCTTTGAATCCCGTTCCCTGCCAGGTCTTGGCGAAGTGGGCGCTGATGTCGTATGCGACCTGTTTGATTTTCTGCTCGGTTCTGTTGAGTTGGTCCGCCGTGCTGAACTTTTTCTTGAGGTCTTTGGTCTGCTCGTCCGTCAGCCCCTCCGACACCCGCTGAAACCAGCGGTCGATGGATTCCCGCGCTACATCCTGTTCCGCCAGCCGGCCCTCGTAAAGCCGAGGCACGACCGATTTGTCCCGCACCGCCTGGTCGATCGTGTAGGTATCGATCAATCCGCCGAATTTCTGCGCCGTGTTTTTCTCTTTTTTCATGAGCGGAGTGCCGGTAAAGCCGATGTAGCACGCGTTGGGAAACACCTGCTGCATTTGCGCGTGGGAAATCCCGTACTGACTGCGGTGGCTTTCGTCGACCAGGATAAACACGTCGCCTGACTCATTCTTGACGGAGCGTTGTTTGACCGCCGCCTGAAATTTGTCGATGACGGTTGTGATGACGGCGTCTTTGGGCGTGGTGACCAGATCGATCAGATGCTGGCCGGTACGGGCTTTGACCGGATCTTTTCCGCACTGGTGAAACGTTCTATAAATCTGGTCGTCCAGATCGATGCGGTCGGTGACCAGCACAATGCGGGGATTGGATATGGACGGCTCAAGCGCCAGCGCTTTGGCCAGCATCACCATGGTGAGAGATTTGCCGCTTCCCTGGGTGTGCCAGATCACCCCGCCCGTCCGGCGGCCTGTATCTCCGACCTTTGCGACGCGCTCGATTGTTTTTTTCACGGCAAAGTATTGCTGGTAACGCGCGACTTTTTTCTCGCCCGCGTCAAAGACGACGAATTGGTATGCCAGTTCCAAAAGCCTCCGCGGACGGCATAGGCAGTAAATGGCCTTGTCCTGTTCGGTCAGTTCGCGGCCGCCGGCCTGTTCCAGAGCGTCAAAATAGTCGCGCACGTAGGAAAAGCGGTCTGAAAAGAGGCGCTGTTTCTGGTCTCCACGGAGGGGCTTGTTCACCAGCCGGAGAAGTTCCGCTTCGTCCAACCCGGCTTCCCGCCAGACCGACCAGAATTTGGCGGCCGTTCCCGCCGTTGCGTATTTCGCTTCGTTTTTGGCGGCGGCCATCACAAGTTGGGAGTAAATAAAAAGTTTGGGAATTTCGCGGTCGCGCTGATTTCGAATCTGCTGGGATACAGCCTGTTCGAGCGCGTCTTTGATATCCGGGCGCTTGCACTCGATGACGCCGAACGGGATGCCGTTGACGAACAACACGATGTCCGGCCGGCGAGTCGCGTAACTGCCCGTGCGTTCAACTTCGAACTCCTCGCTGACGTGAAACACGTTGTTTTCCGGCCGTTTCCAGTCGATGAAATTCAGAGTGAAACTCTTGGTGTCGCCGTCGATGGTCTGTTCCAGGCTCTTGCCCATCGTCAGCAGGTCATAGATTTTCTCGTTCGTCCGCACGAGCCCGTCGAACGGCACATCCTTGAGCGTCTGAATAGCGGTCCGAATGTTCGGAATGGAAAACCGGTATTCTTTCCCTTTGAAAAAAATCCGGTTGATCTCGCGGAGCCGCTCCTCCAGGATGTCCTCCAAAATAACCCCGGACTTCTTGCCCCCCCGTTTGTCCAGCGCATCCGCGGGCGAAAGATACGAATATCCAAGGTTCATCAAAAGCTGAAGCGCCGGAATCTGCGAGATGTGGTCTTCTTTAAACGAAGGCGTATCCATCGTCAGACCTTCACCCGAATTTGACCCCTCAGGAGTTTTTGCATCAGACCTTTTTTCTGGAGTCTGTAAATTTCCAAGCGACGCTCAAGAAGCCGAATTTCCAGCAGGGCACGATCAAGGAAGTCAGCACTTTTTCTTTGATAGGCGATATCCGGAACGGGAACTTTACATGAGAAGAAATATTTGTCGTTTATGTTTAAGAGACCATTTCCTCTGGCACTGGAGCTGATTAGCGGGTGAAGCTGTCTATTCAGCGAGCCGACTTCGAAATAATGGCGAAAATATCTCGGCTCAACGTCTTTGTTCAACTTGAAGCAGGTATAGACAAAAGGAATGAGCGCCCGGTTGGCCTCAAGCCTGAATATACACCCATAAGGATAAGTTTTGGAATTGCCCCTATTATATGCGAACTCTCCCTTTTTTAGAAGGATATATTTTTGGAGACTCTCCCCCGTCATATCTCGGCCATATTTCTCGCTCTGATCTATAAACCCACGCGTTGAAGAGATCATCATGGCAGACACGTCTGATCCGTCGTTTCTCCGAGTGATCTCAGATGAAATCTCCGAGAGCCTATATTTTTTCGAATTACCTACATTTGGCTTTTGGAGCAGCTCTATCCGATACCCATTAAAAGCAAGTCTTTTTTGTGAAAGTAAAGCAGCAGTCTTCTCGATGGCGTTGTCCCACGCGCTCAAAATCTCGGAGATTTTGTGTTGTTCAGGGAGAGTGGGGAGGGGAATCTGAAAATCCCGAAGATCGGTCAGTGAGATATTGGGTCTGGCAGCATCTACTTGCATATCCAGTATTCGCTTGACTGTTTCGGGTGCTTGGAAAAAAAATTCTACAAATGGTACGGAATGGCTGTCACGGACACGAAAAACCGCGACGGCTTGGTTTACATTAGCAGATCCCAAGTCCTGCTTCACTCGGCAGGATCGACCAATAGAGGCCCCAACAAGGTTAATGAGGATGTCTCCGCGGCGGAGTTGCGTGCGCTTGAGTTTCGTATGAAACGTAAGAGGAAGGAATTTAGGCACCGAAACGTCAAGGTAGCCATCGCGTACGTTTTCACTTGTGACGAAAAGCATTCCTGTCGCAACATAGTTGAAGCCCTGCCACTTTGGTGAGGCGCCTTTGCCGATCAGACTCGTGATCTCCGAGCCTTTGACACATCCCCACCCCTCCGGAATCCACCCCACCTTGGTCTTCTTGTATCCGGGGCGGTTTTCGTTGGGCGACCGGCCGATCTCTCCTGCAGGGCGGGTCATATATCCATCCACGATTGTTGGGGCGACGGGCGGCCGGCGCGGGATGGGTGTTCGCGGTCGATATCCCATTTTGCCGAATTGTCGGCGATGTATTGGCGAATGCGGTTTAATTCACGTTCGTCGCGGATGACATGTTCATAATAATTTCGTTGCCAGACGCGTTTGCCGGGCGTGTTTCGTATCTGGTTAATCCGTTTCGTTGTGATGGATTTGAATTGACCGATGATCGCCCCGACCGATCCGGAAACGGGCCCGCATGGATTCACACCCGAACACGTAGGGGCGACCCGGCGGGTCGCCCCTACAATATCCGATGACGTTCCAATAGGATCCACGATGACAATAATCCCATGGAAATGATTCGGCATGCCGATCCATTCGTCCAATTCAACGGTCGGACGTATGACCGCCGTTTTGGTCCATTCCTCGGCAACAATGTTTCCATATTCATTCAACTGTATTTCCGTGCCGACGACGTCTCCGAACAAACATTCCCGATCTTGGACACACAACGTCACAAAATATGCCCCCGCCGAGGAATAATCGTATCCCTTGAGGCGTATCGACCGGCGGTGGTGCGCGATAGGACTATATTTCATGATCCGTTGTCGACGTGTCGGCCCGCCGTCAGACTCCTCATTTCTTTTTCTCCTTCGACTCCAGCATCTTTCTGGTCTTTTCCAATTCCTTTTCGATCAATTTTTCGTTGGGCAGGACCGTTTTGTACTCAGCGGTGAGGACCTTGTTCGGCAGATTGTCCAGCGCATATTTGGCGACCGCCTCATTTTTCTGCGCGCACAGGATCAATCCGACCGGCTGGTTCTCGCCGGGCTGTGTCCAGTGTTCGCGGGCGTAATTCAGATACATGTGCATCTGGCCGGCGTCGGCGTGGGTGAATTTGCCGATTTTGAGGTCGATCACTACCAGACATTTCAGACGGCGATGAAAGAACATCAGATCCACGCGGTACCACTCATCGCCGATCCGAAGGCGTTTTTGCCGGCCGATGAACGCGAAATCGCCGCCCAGTTCCATCAGAAAATGCTCCAGGTGCCGGATCAATGCCTCTTCAAGGTCTGTTTCCGAATACTCGTCTTTGAGATTCAGAAATTCCAGAACATACGGGTCCTTGATTTCCTGTTCCGGCTCAATCCGGTCATCCGCCCGGGCTTTGGAACCTTTTTCCAACATGGCCGCTTTGTTTTTCGACAGCGCCGTCCGTTCATAAAACATGGAGTTGATCTGTCGATCGAGCTGGCGCACTGACCATCCGCCCCTTAGGGCTTCCTCTTCATAAAACACACGCGCCGATGGATCTTTTACACTCATTAAACCGACATACGCCGACCAGGGCAGAGGGAATCGGATTGCCATCGCCTTGATATTGAATTCGGCAGACAGCGTCCGCCGTTTTTCGGGCACTTGAGATTTGGCAGACAGTGTCTGCCGAATTGGCCATGACAAGTAAAATTGCCTCATCTGCCGCACATTTCTTTCGGAGAACCCCCGCCCGAACCGGCCGGTTAGGTCGACGGCCAGCCGTTTCAACAGTTCCTCGCCATATCCGGCCCTTCCCCTGCCGCTCCGTATATTTCTTGCGACTGCCGTAGGCTTTTTCGACGGGATATTTCTTCTGATTCTTGGAAATCTTTTTATCGGCGGCGCGGACGGGGTCGATACCGAGTTTGTCGGCGAGGTTGATGAGGTAGACCATGATGTCGCCGATTTCCTCTTCGATCTGGCGGAGTTTCTCCGGCGGGAGGGTGCGGCTCTCCTCGGGCGTCAGCCACTGGAAATGCTCCATGAGTTCGGCGGCCTCGACCGAGAGGGCCATGGCGAGATTTTTCGGGGAATGAAACTGCTCCCAGTTGCGGGCCTTGTTGAAGCGACAAATTTTTTGGCGGATCAGGTTCAGCTTGCGGTCTGCGGTGGTCATGATCGAGAATGAAATCAAGGACGGAGGGTTGCAGTCAATAGCCGTTTCTACTTGCCCGCGTTTCTACTTGCCTGAAGGCGATCGCCCGGAACGCCGTGAGCATTTCGCTTGACAGGTATATCACATCGTGATAGTTCTCGAGCAATATACCAGGAAGGGAGAAAATGCAAATGCCTGACGACGAGAAGCGGCTCTATCTTTATGAAGCCCTGGAACTGCGGGGCGAATATGACGCGCGGATCAAGACGCTGAAAGAGAGTCTGCCGGAGACGAAGTCTAACCGGGACCGGGGGCTGTTTGGCCGGGATGAGGAGAGCCTACGGCGGCCGAGCGCCGGGTTTGATGCAGTCGGAGCCCGGGCGGAGCTGCGGGCGCTGGAGTTCAAGCGCCGGAAGCTCAACAGCGCGATTCAGAAGGCCAACTTTGAGCATCAGATTTCTCTGGACGGCGAAGCGGCGAATCTCAACGAGGCGCTTGAGAGCCGAAAGTCTCTGAACGAACGGATCGGCGAACTCCACTCGCAGGTCGTGGCGTCCGCTTATGAGCGGGTGATCTACAAGGAAGGGCGGGACATCGTCGAAAAGAGCGAAGTGCCGTACCCCGACGCGACCAGGACGCTCGACGAGGCTCGGGTCCGCTTTCGGAATCTGAACCGGCATCTTCGGAGATCGTCGTTCGAGGTGACGGTCGACTTTAAAGATGAATAGCGCCGGAGGCAGGGGGGCATGCGCGAATGTTCTGGCGACGGGACATAGCCCAGGTGGCGACTGTGAGAGCCTAACTCCTTGGGGTGACGACCAAATCGTCCGGAAAAGCCGTTTCCAGAGGAAGCGACAAATCCACGCATCAGCACAAGCGCCTCATCCTCAAAGCTCATGGGCCCCGCGCCTCCGGTTTTGTAAATGACAGTGCGCAACCCGACCACCCGCACTTTTCTGTGCATCTATTTTCCGGAGCGGACGGACCGGGGAGTTGAGACAAAAAACGTTTGTGTCGCATTTAACGGGACGACAGAGCGAGCGTTATATCGCGCGGTCGAGAGGTTGGGTTCAACGGAAATTAAGAAACGAATAGCGATTTTTTCGTATGACCATCTGGTCAAGGTCGCGGAGAGGGAGGACCGGGGGATCACGGAAGTCATCAAGATGCGGCTCGGCGATTCGGTCCTGCGGCGCGGCGGGCGGGTCCGGCGGACGGTGACTGTGAAGCGGGACGATGTTGCACGGTGGCGGCGGGCGTTGATGAGGGAGGCCGGAATCGGGCGACGCGTCTTTCAAGAGATATTGGCATTTTTGGACGACCTCGATGGCGGGGAGAAACGCGCGAGCGGCGTGGCCGCTTGAATTTGATTTCGCGCCGATGCGGCGGTACAGTTCCCATATGTGGAATGACTCTGAAAGAAAAGAGCGTGGCTGAATCATGAAACGACTCGCGAGGTTCCGGAAGGAGGGACGCGCTATGCCGTTTTTCTAACGGGAAAACTCCATGAAGGGTGAGGTGAAGGGAATGTTTTCGGTCAAGTTGAATATTTATGGTTTTTTTGTGCGAGCGGCCGGCGCCGGATCCGTTGTGGGCGCTGTCGCCGTTGCGAGTTTGCTGGCATGTGAACGCACCTACATCCTTGTCGCGATCGCCGGGGTTTGGGCCGTCCTCTGTGTTACCGCTCTGATCTATGCCGTCTATCGGATTGATTTTCGACTTGCCTTGTATCTGTGGCCGCAATCGCAGTCCATTGAAGTTTTTGCACACGAATTCCCGAACAACCGTCTGGTCGATCTGCATTTTGCGGCGCGGGATTATTGCGCGGCGGAGGGGTTTGATGTCTCCCTGAATAGTTCCCATCAATCGGAACTGCGCAGTCTCATCGCCCTGCGGGTTTCCTGGTGGGACCGGAGAATTCATCGGGCGAAATGCATCCCGCGGGCGATCGACGAGGCGCAAGAGGTCTATGTTCCCGTGGACGAGTTTTGGATCAGGACGCCTTGGAACGCGCCAGGACACAACGCGGCGATCGTCCGGGTCTGGTATGACAAACGGGAAGAGGAGACCTGGCTTGAGATCGCGGCCGCGGACAAGGAGTCGGCGAGTGCGATTCATCGGGCCATCCGCGAGCGGGCTGACCAAAACAGCATCTACAAAAATAAGGTGATCGAGGCCGTCGTGATGGAGCGGGATCGGGACCCATTCGACCTTGTGGAGTGTCCGGACCGGATGATCCTCCGGTTCAAGAAACTGCCGAAGGTTTCGGAAGGCGACATCATCATCGAGCCGCATATCCGGCAGATCATCCGGCGGAACCTTTTTGATTTTCACAGGCACAAGGATGCGATCAAGGCGCGTGGAATTCCCTTGAAGAAAGGGCTGCTGTTCTACGGCCCGCCAGGCACCGGCAAGACCTACACGTGCCGCTACATTTACAGCGAGCTGGCCGACATCACGACCCTCATTATCACCGGCCATGCGCTCAAGGAAATCAAATCCGTATGCCGGCTGGCCCGAACCCTTCAGCCGAGCCTCGTTGTCCTCGAAGACGTGGACTTGGTCTTTTCATCCCGCGCGGACAATTTTTACAGCACGTCGCTCGGCGATCTCATGGACCAGCTCGACGGCTTCAACGCGGATGACGCGGTGATTTTCATCCTGACGACGAACGACATCGTGCGTCTTGAGTCGGCGATCAAAGACCGGCCGGGCCGGATCAATCAGTGCATCTTTTTCGGCACCCCGAGCCCCGACGTCCGCCGCCGGTATTTTTTGCAGTCTATGTCCGCGCACGATCACGCGGCGCTCGATCTGGACAAGTGGATTGCGAACACGGAAGGATGTTCCCACGCCTTTATCAAGGAGCTCATCTTCCGCGCCGTACAGGTCTCTATGGAGGAAACCGGCTACACGGCCGGAGTCCTGCATCTGAAGGACGCGGATTTTCAGAAGGCGCTTGACGAATTGACGTCGTTTGACGACCGGAAGGGCCACGCGATTCTGGGGTTCCGGGCTTGTTAGAGGAAAAATTCGGGGCGGCGTGATTTGAACACGCGGCCTCCTGCTCCCAAAGCAGATTGAGAACTTGCGTAATCTGCCTGACTGTCAATGGGATTACAACTTCGGGTAGATGCCTGTTCTAAGCGTGTTCTAAGCCGATTCGGCGAAATTTGGAAATTCTCGGCCATGTTGGATGTTTGAGTCATTTTCGTTTCTCCCCCAGAACCGGCAGCGTCGGCTCGATCTTCCTGGCCTCCGCTTCGCCGAACAGCCGCGCATAGGCCGCAAGAAAGTTCAGCCGAAACGTCCGTTTGTCGCCGATGGCGTGACTCATTTCGTTCGTGTAGAGCCCGATCAGTTTCTCGGCCGACAGCGGTGATGCCTCGTGAATGGCCTCGACACCCTCCAGGTCGCGGCCGATCCCCCGTAGGGTCTTCATCATCGCAAGATCATGTTTCTCCGGGACCATGACCTCAAGATGTTTTGCGCCGGGGATGGGGACGGCCTGTAACCGGTCCTCGTAGTTGTAGGGCGTATCCGCCACAGTCACAGGACTCACGATGACTTTCGATCCTGTCTCTTGATTCACCTTGTCACAGGCGACGAAAAAATCGCGGTCGGTTTCGATGGTATCGATGTCGACAGTTCCGTATCGTGGCGAGTACACCAGCGCGATCGCGCTGCCGCCGATGATCAGCGCCTTGGTTCGCTTGGCCAATTTTCTGTCCACGCGCTGAAGAAATTCAATCAGCCCCTTGCGCTCAAGCGGGTTCATGAAAATTTCACCAGAAGATCCTTGAAGTCTGATTCCGGCACGTTCATGTAAAATCCCCACCGCCGGGCAAGCGGAGGCGTATGCCGGCGAGCCAGTTCTTCCTCGTAGCGGTTTTTCGGCATAAAAAAGTATTGGCTCCGATGGCGCCGGCCATCCCGAAAATCCGCGGCCCACTCCCGCAACCGCCTGGCCTCCGTGACCCTGCCGGTCAGATCGAGCAGATAGCCCATGGCCTGCTCGACATCGAGCCGATTGCATTCCTGCCAAAGCTTCTCTCGATCCAGTTTTTCGTGAAGCCGAAACAACATGAGCGGCAGGACACGGAATACCGTCCCATCCTGACGGGCCTGCCTTGCCGCCACCGCCAGTGCGCGTTCGAGCGGCAGCCGACGTCCGACCTTGGCTCGCCGAAGAGGCGCGCCGTGCTCCATGAGCGTGGAAAGAGCCGCGTCGACATTCTCTTCGGCGCCGCCCCCGGTCTCAAATGATTGTGTCAGGAGCTCGCGTAAAACTCTGCACAACCGGTTGGTGGAATGCCATCCGTAGACCGCCGCTGCCCCGCGCCGCTGCTTGTGCACCAAGCCCGTCCGGACGAACTTGTCCAGCTCCCGGGCCACGGGATGGTAGGAGCGCCCCACCCGCCGGGAAAACCCCAGCGCGCTGTCTCTTGTCTCGTTCACCATCAGTTCCTGCAACAAGGCCACTCGTGTCTCGCTTCCAAAGAGTCCTTTGAGAACATTCGTATTATCCATTTAATGAATAATACAACGATACGCCCGAACAAGTCAAATCTCAAGCCGCCTTGCGAGCACCCCTCCAAGTACGCATTTTCTCCCCAATGGACTGAATTTGCTCCTTGGTGGACGGTTTAGTGTAGTACCTGGCAATCGTCTCAGGCGTGTTGCCGGAATGTGTGGCAATCTCACGGTCTTTGACACTTGCCGATTGTAGTTCGCCGATCATGTTGTGTCTGGCGGAGAAGGGCGCGACATATTTCACCCCCGCCTTCTTCAAAACCCGGTTCCACGTCTGGCGCATGTTGCTCCGTTCTTTGGCTCGCAAAAGAAATGTTCCTTTCGCCGGTTGGCCATGTTCATCGATAAACCCACGCTCTCGACTGAATTGAAACCCGATGTGCTTGGCATATACCTCCAGCAACTCATATACCTCGTCCGGCAAATACGAGTTCGAAGGTGTGCCGGCTTCTTTGAAGAATTTGCTCTTGTGGACTTCAGGTCGAATGTAAAGCAATCCTTCGGACGGAGAAAAATCCTCGAAGCGGAGGCGGTTGAATACGGATGGCCGAAGCCCCATCCAGACATTCAGTCCGATCCAGATGGCGCGCGGATCCCGCCACTGCTTTACAACGTCGCAGATACTGATTTTGTCCTCGTCGGAAATCGGCTGTCTCATGTTCGGAAATTTTCGTGGTTGCGGCCGCCGTCTGATCCTCGAAGCCAGGACTTCGTTGGACTTTGCTTCAAACACGGGATTGACGCGATACAATTCACGTGCGACAGCAAGTCCGTACAGTTTGTGAAGCAGCCGCAAGCACATGACAAGCGTTCTCTCGCTCCTGCCGCTCTGGCGCATCCACCCCGCGAAATCCACTATGGATGTTCCAGAAACAAAATGCTTTCGGTTGCAAGTCCGTAGATATTCGAAACAGAGGTTGAACAACGAGTAGTCCTTCCCGTCTGTGTACAGAACTGAGTATCGCGGCCGGTTCGTCTTTGACATGGATTTGCGTACATCACCCGTTTTGATCAGCCCTTCAACCATTTTTTCGAATGTGGTTATAGGCGACCGGCGCGGTTCGACCTTGCCGTCGTTCTTCATGAGATTTGCTCGCTCAATAACGCGGGCATCACGAGCGTCGGTAGGCTTGGGATAACCACTACGCCATACAGGTGTTCCCTTCCATTGAACACAATAAGCATACTTCTTGATCGAATCCTTCGGCGACTTCGCGTTCAAATACACGCCTTCGTACTTGGTCTTGATCCACTGGTTCATCGGGAGAGGCCCTCCACTACGTTGTTGGCAGCCCACCGATCGAGATCCTCCCGGCGAAACCGCTTGTGTTGATACCGGCCGTTGCCTTTCACAACGCCGGTCACCGGCACAAATGGAATCCGACCCTTGGCAACCAGTTTCCTGAATTGCGAAAGCGTCGGCCCCAAATATTTAGCGGCCGCCGGAGCATCCAGCAGGCACCCCTCCCCGTGGGAAACCGAGTCTGCCTTAGGGCCGCCCGCCCGCGTCAAGGTATCGCTCTGACGCTGATACCATCCGAAATTTGACAGTGTCGTAATAATTTGCTGGAAGGGCGTAGAATCAATTTCATCCTGGTTGATCACTTCATAATCGAGAAATAGCGTTTCCAGATCCGCTTTGAAAAAAATCCTATCGCGTGGCGCCATTTGCTCATATCCGAAAAGTTCTTCAATTTCCTTTCGAGTTTTCATTGCCGAAACATCCCCTCTCTATCGTTGGTTTCAATATCTATCAAAACTTTCCCTTGCTGAAAGTTTTTTTTGTTTTGACAGCCCACACGCAAGTTATCCACAATATCCACAACTCCCTCTTGGACCACCCCAGTCAGTTGGTTTGCATAGGTCGGTCAGACCGCTCCCTGATGGGACCGCCATGGAGTGGCGGTCCATCAGGGACTTCTTGGACGCGAAGGCAGCACCGGTGATTTGGCCACGATAGAAGGATTAGGGCATTGCCCGGCCGATGCTTGGGCATTGCTTGAAGCATCGCCCGTAGCATTCTTCGCCCATTTTTTCCAACGTTCTTTGGCTGCGTGCTTTGCGCGTTTGTGAAATGCGGCCAGATGTCCGGAATGTTCGAGCCAGGCATGGATTCTGTACCCATTTTCTATTTTATCCAAAAAGCCAACTGTCAACATTGCTTCGACCATTTTACCCGCTTCGCCCCACCAGCCAACTGCCGCCTCTATCTCTTCTGGTGAATGGTCGGCCAATTTGCCATTCCGTGAATGGTGATTGCCCGTATAGCACCATAGCCGGATCGGTAGAATATCGGCGTTTTTCCCAAGCAACCCTACGAGTCGCATCGTCTTTCGATGTGAAAAGAAATTCAGGTCAAGATTGAAGTAGGCCATTGCCGGCGACTCCTGCGTTTGTTGAATCAGATCCCGACCCTGTGGTGTTGTGACGCATATTCCCCCACCTCCTTATAGTGAAAAAAAAAACGCCGCGATGTGTCCCGGCAAGGACTCGCGGCGTGGTAAACACCTAGGCCAAATGATTCATCTGCCGGGACACTGTCTGAAATATAAGCAATCGGGTCATCCGATGTCGAAAGTGATCCTTGTCCCAGATCCTTTTCGGCAACGGCCACTACAAATCTATAGTCATCAATCTGCCGACTATAGTAAACAACCTTGATATATTTGTCAAGATGAATTGGTAAATATTTCGCTTGCTATCAGTCTGCGACCGCGGTATTATACTTTTACTCAAAACAGATTGTCGTGGAGGATAAAATCAATGCGTTCTAAATCCAAACGGACGGCGATAGGGGATGCGGTGGCCGAGATCGAGGCAAAGGGTAGAAAATTTCAAACGTTTGGAGAATATCTCAAATATTTAAGAAAAGAGGCGAGACTAAGTCTTCGAGAAGTTGAGGCAAAGTCCGAGGTTTCCAATGCATACATCTCTTTGCTGGAACGGAATAAACGTGGTCGTCCGACTGTGGACGTGTTGAAAAACATTGCAAACGCTTACTCCGTGCCAGTAAGTGAAATGTTGATAATGGCCGGCACCAAGATGCCCACTGCGTATGAAAGGGCTGAAATGTCGCCGGACGAAGACTTTCTACTTGGCCGGTTTAGACGTTTATCGCCGGAAAAAAAATTGGCGCTAAAAGAATTTATTTGTTTTCTGGCTCGATGAAGCGATTCCGATTAACCATCGGTTCACGGATAGAACGGGAAATTCCTTTTTCAAGAGCGTGTCAAACCATCGGATTCTGCGGTGCATGTCTTCGATCCATTCCTGACAGAATTATTATCGGCCATTCTTTGACCTCTTAATAAAATTCTCAATCGTTATGGGGCGGGCGCCGATGGATTGCAAATATTTATTTTCCGAGGATTCTAATGTCAGCACGGATTTGCCGAGGGAAATCAAGGTGCGGCACAGTTTTTCAGTCAGGCCGCCGGGGGCCGCGTGGGCTACGAAGACTTCGTGGGCCAGGGCGGCGATGAAGAGGTTGCGTTTTTCGGCTAGGTCGGAGGTGACGCGGCGGTGTTTGGCGGGGAAGGGAGAGACGATCAGGATGCGGCCGGAGTCCAGGCCGGGCTTCAGATGTTTGGGCGGGGGCATGCCCTCGATGCCCCGCGCGGGACAGAGGATGATGGGCTGTGAGCCGCGCAGGAGAAGATCGAGACATTCCTTCTCCATGGGCGTGTGAAAGCCGCCGATGATCGGGATGCCGGCGTCCCGGGCGGCTCGGACGAGGTCGTACAGTTTCAGAATCAGGTCGCCGGGACAGCGGATGGAACAAAAGAGGGCCATGGGGCGGGATTTCAAAAGCTCCGCATTGCCGATCAGGGTGATGTCCGGTGGGCGCTTGCCGAAAAATTGCCGGACGGCCGCGGGATAGCCGGTGCTGTCGGACAATAACACGGACGGCGCCGCCAGGACTGGGTCGGGTGACTTCATCGCGCCTGACTTCCTGTCCACTTTGTCCCCTTTATGTCCCCTTTGCGCGGCTGGAGCTTTCATGGCAGTTTTCTATAATCCCGACGATCGATGCAGGAATCATATAATTCCCGATCGATTTTGAGCCAGTCCGTTTTGTTGATCCCCCTCGTGTTTCTTGTTCGGTCGCTGACGGGGAAAGCCGACGCCAATTTGATCCAGCGGCCATGCGCCCGGGATATGTCGCGAACTTCATCCACAACTTCGGACAGATCCTGATCCTGGCTCAAGAGGACGGCGACATCATAAACGTTATCGATGGCGAGGCGCAGGACATCGAGGGCGATTCGAACGTCGATGCCCTTTTCCCGGCCGATCCGAACCTTCGTTTCACGGCCATCCGGCAACCGGACCGGTTCGTGCCTGTACTTGAGCGTGCGCCGGAAGGTGTGGACTCCGATTCGTCCCATGTGATCCAGTTTGGCGTTCCAGAATTGCCGCCACATGGGATTGTCCGTCTCGTCCGGAATGCCGGTGTAAAATCGGGTTTGGGTCAGGGACCAGGACTTGTCAAGACAAATCCGTTGGGCCAGCTTGAGCGGGTCGTAGTTCGGATAGGTAAACCCGAAGGCTTCTTTGGCGGCGAAATATAGATTCTGTCCGTCAATAAAAACTACGGCCCGCTTCGTGGCAGGTTCAGTCAGCATGGAAATTGCACCAGGACAAAAAATAACCCCGCCCAAGGCCAGTAGTTAAAACCAGCGTGTCGAGCGGGGAACAAGTATCTGTTACCTTTGCTACACCGGTATTATCGGCCACTGAAATGAAAAAGTCAAGAATTCCGGAAGATATCCCGGCGTGGCGGTCGGACGCGGGAAGGTCCTCGAACAAAAAGACGCTGAAAAATCGCCGCAGTAAGGCGTCGCCGTCCACGAAGTCGCGAAGCGCCCGCCGTTCGGCCGCGAATTCCTTCTGCACGGAACTGATGAAGAGACGCAGTTTCCCGGTCATTTGGAAATCACGGGGCCAGTTCTACGATTCAAGGGGTTATTGTAAGGCGAATTACAAATTCTTCCGGCCAAAATTCTTCGGCCGTGACAAAAACTTTCAAATAAAATGCCCTCTCGGAATCAACATTTAATTTGAAACTAATTGTTTGTTGTTCCGCATATTTTGCATCGAAAGCCGATGCGTGTAGCGAATATTCATTGTTTTTGGAATCATGTGAAAAATTGTCTTTAATATAACCAGTGGGGGGCAGATCAAAATAATCTGGGAAGAGGCAGCGCAACCGCAGATTATGCAAATTGATCAGACCAGTATTGTTGATGGACATTTCTAAGCGGTTATCGCTTTGTTTGAGTTGCCGATTAAGGATCGAAATGGACAGAAGACTGTATTGCTTTTTAACCGTATAGGTATTGCCTATGAATTCAGAGCCCATTTTATCGATATGTTCGCCCGTCTCACTCTGAACGGCAATGTCCCTATTGCCGTAATAGTGCCCCCCGCCATCCTGCCAGAACAAATCTTTTGGCATTGATATCAACAACTTCTCAAACTCATCAGGTGAGAATTGTCTTCCAAAAATGATCTCGGCAATATTGATAGAAAATCTGCCCTTACTTGAAGTTTCGGCAAATAATTTCCCGTCAATACCGACTGTAGATTTATAAATGTTGTACGTTTTTTGAAATCTCCACAATTCGAATAAGAATGTTTTCTGATTTTGTGACAAGTTGAGTAATCGTGCTTTTGTGTTGTCGATTGTTGATGCGCCAACAAGTTCATTCGCTTTTCCTGCTGAATCCTGCGTGACGGATTGTGGGGGAAAAAAGTGATTTAAGATTCGTTCGAGACCCCATTCATATGTCACCCCGACCGTGGTGACTAGTGCGGTTACCAGAAGTGAGGATATTATTGTAATTGGACGCCATTTCTTGCGCACATATTGCAGTAGGCGTTTTAATTTATTTGGTTGCGGCGTTCCTCCAACGCTGGTTTGTAGTGGAGGGAAGTCTGGAGTGCGAATATCAGGAGCATTTGATTTCGTATGAATACCGACCTCAGTTACATTAAAGAGTGTGCGATCTACCTTTTTCAATATCCCGAGAAAATATTCGCTATTTTCAAAATCGATGTATAAACGGGTCCACAAAGTTTTATCTTTGGCAACAATACTAATTAATGACGATTCACAGGCTTTAGCACCGTCCAAGTATTGACTCCATTCTGGATTGTGATCGTAGGCATCAAGTCCCTTCTGTCTTGCCCCGATTATGTATCGGATCGCCGTGACTAAAATGTGATATTCTTTTGAATCGGCATCAATTTTTCGAATGGATTTGAGTTTTTCGATGGTATGTCGGGCCAGAGTTTGTGATGAGTTCGTCAACATACCTGAAATGTTTCCCTTGGTTATACGAATTATGTGTGGTTCAAGATTATTTGCTTGGGCATATTCTAATGTCTGCTCATAAATGGTGATTGTCTTGCGATACATATCCAAGGCGGTAATAAAATCGTCATTGTTCCATGCCTGTCTGGCAAGGATTGCAAATTCTTGGGCATTAACTTCAAGCTGATAATATTTCAGGCTCTTCAGTCGTTCGGATAAATGTTGTTTAGTTCTTTCGGTCAGAGTTGGCGGCGGGGCCTGAATAATCTCTATAGTTTCTGTTACGATTTGTTGTGCCTCCTTGTTGCATTTTAATGCCACTTCGATGTCATTGCCGCTGTAGTGAAAAGAACTTTGGCAGTAATAACTGTCGTATGAATAGTATTTGCTAAAAACCCGGCTTTGAAAGCGAGTGTCTATGTTTTGTGTTGTGTCTTTGGCTACTTGATCGGCCAAGACCGAAGCCTCTCTATAAAGGTGCGCTGCTTGCTCATATAAAGGATAGTTATCTTCCGCTATGCGTGCTTGGTCTTGTAACTTCCCGGCTTGGTCATACAGTTGTTCAATCTGATCTAATTTGTTTTCCATGTGATTCTATTTATACAACAGTAGTTGATTCTTCGGGGCACTGTCGTCTAACGCATCGGTTGTCATCGTGACAAGCCGAGTCACGCGTCGTCGGCACCATCGTCCTGCCCCATCCGGTACTTGATGTCGTAATTCACGATGAAGTCCAGCTCCTCGTCCGTGAATCCGTAATGCTTCGCCAGAATACTGTCGATTTCGTCGATCACGGGCTTTGAAAGTAGAGCTTTTATTTCGTCATATTCGATTTTATGCCCTTGGCTGGTATTGATCGTTTTACGTTTTGAGTTTGCAACAAGATCCTTCTGCAGTCGATTGTAGATTTTCCCCCACTGCGAAGTCTCCCATATGCGTGGGATTGGAGCCTCACGGAGCAGAACGTCGTTAATATGCTCGCAATCCGAGAAGACGGAATAAAACCAGTAGAACAGTGAAGAGTTTGCCAAGCAAGTTGCGAAACATGATGACTCTCTTGATACAAAACAGAGGGTTCTTCCGTGCGGGGGGGCGATTTGTTTGCCGTTTCTTTTGAAAAATGGCATACCCACGCAGGCTTTAACCCAATAACGACAGGCTTCCTGGTAGTACAAAAGATGGTCCGATTCGTTTTGCGTCAATCTCGACAAAACTTGTTCTTGCGTTCCGACCTTTTGGTGGATGACCTGTTCGAGATCGCTTCCTATTTTAGCAATCCGATGACCATCTTTACGAATGCCGTGCTGGGTCAAGGACAGGGTGGCCAGCGCGTGATTGCGCTCTTCTGTATAGAACCGGCATACGCGGGAGCTCAGTATCACCGATTTTGGATCGACCGAAGAAAGTAATATCGATACGGGCATCTCCACGCCATCGAATACAGATTCTGGGCGACGCGGGAATGAAACTGTATAAAGACTACCGCGCTTCAGCAATATATTCTGTAATGAATCCATTCGTTCTGCAGAAAGCACCGTAAGCTGCACAATCAATCCGACGCGAGAAATGTTGTGACCGAGTTCTATCGAACGTTCACAGACATAAGAATAGAGATTCTTTGTTTCAAAGGTCTGATAACTCTTTGGCAAAATAGAATAGGCAACCTTTGCAGGAGCATATACTACATACGGTGGATTCCCGATAATCACGTCGAACCCGCCGCCGCTCATGATCCCGTAGAACTCGGCGAACCAGTGGAACGGCAGATGCGATGAGCGCCATTTTTCGAGGAGTTTTGGTTTGTCCGCGTCGACACCGTATTCCTTGGCGAGCAGGTGATCGATTTCCGTTCGGAGTTTGTTCAGGCGTTTGCGGAGTTCGATTTTTGCGTCGGCGAATTTGGCGGCGTCCATGTCGTGCTCGGTCTGCATCTCATGGAATTTCTTGAACGCGCGGTCCACAAGTTCCGCGTCCTCCTCGATGCGCCTGATTTGGTCGTGAAACAAACCCAGCGTGCCTTCTTCGGAGATTTTTATCTGATCAAGCGTGGCGTACCCCACAAGCGTGTTGCCCGGGCGGATGTTGAAGTCGATGTCGGGGAGGGGCTCAATCTGGCGGTGGTCGTCGACTTGGGCCACGAGTTTCAGGAACAGCCGCAGTTTGCAGATTTCGACGGCTTCCTCCATGATGTCCACGCCGTAGAGGTTGTTCACGACGATGGATTTCAGGATGTAGTACCGGCGGTTGGGATGTTTGGCGACTTGTTCGAGCGTTTTCCGGAAGTCGGCGAACTTTTCCGGGCGGTGTTTTTCGCCGGATCGCACAAGGTCGTACAGAAAAGCCTGCATACGGTCGAGGCAGGCGTCGTAGAGCGGTTCAAGGATATTAAGCGAGGCGAACAAAAACGCGCCCGAGCCGCAGGTCGGGTCGAGCACCGACACGCGCTCGATGGCCTGCCAGAATGCGCGCAGGACTTCCGGCTCCTCGCAATTCTCAACGGCATCTTCGGCGAACTGGCAGATGTCGAGATTGTACGTGATGAGGTCGTTGATCGAATGGATGTCGCCCGACTTGAGCTTCACGCGGAGTTCTAAGCACCGATTTCTCCGCGCGACGTATTCGCGCCAAGTTTCAGTCGGCAGAGTCAGTTTCTTTCCGTCGGCGGCCAGATCGGCTTCACCGAGGTTGTAGCGGCGGTCGAACATTCGTTTTTTAGGGTCGCGCATTCCTTTTTGAACGAAATCCGGCAGGGCCGACTCCGGAATGATTTTTCCCTTTTCGTCAATGACGCCCCGGCGGACCGGCTCGTAGATGTATCGGTCGGGATCGGCCGCCAATAGTTTCCAGAGGACGCTTCCGGGTTTGAACGCGGCCGCGCATTTTTTCTCGGCGGCGTCGAACAGAAACGGGATGATCGTGTTTCGGGCGATGTATCCGGTGATGTCCTCCTTGGTATAGTAGGCGCCCATCTGTTTCTGATTGATATATTTTTCGAAGATGTATCCGAGCACGTCCGGATTGATCTCATTGTCGGCGCGGAGCGGGCGCTCGTCGAGGTGCCACTGGTATTGATCGAAAAAATTGAACAGCCGCTCGAACGCCTCATCGGGGATGTCGATGCCGGTGTGCGTTTTCTCCAGGTCGTGAACGTCGAAGAGGCCGCCGTTCAAGTAAGGAATTTCCCCGAGAAGCGCCTCGAAATCTTTCTGGCGCGCGCCGGGGGGTTTGCCCAATCCTTCATGAAACAGACGCATGAGGAAAAACCGGTAGAACGACAGAAACTTGCCCTTGCCCTTTTGCTCCTGAACTTTTGCCATTCGACTGCGCAGATAATTCGAATCGCCGTCGAGGTAGCCTTTCTTCTGGATGAAGTAAACGAACATGAGACGGTTGAGCATGAGCGACGCATACCAGTCGCGGTCGGATTCGGTCGGAATGTTTTTGACGAATTTCAGAAAGGCCGCATGTTCTTCTTTGAAATGCTCGTAAAACCGTTTTGTGACCCGATCGACGTCGAATGCCTGCCGGACGCGGCCGGCCAACTGCGGCAGATTGACACGTTCTTCTTCGGCCAGTTCGACGGACAGTATTTGCAGTTTCTGGATCAGCGCATCTCCCGGCTGATCTCTGTGGTAGGTAGGCTCACGGCAGGCCAGAGGGCGATTCGGTTCGCGCTTGACCCACTGCCACGTCTGCATCGCTCTGTCGGAATCCGTGAAGATAATGATGTGCTCGTAGGCGGATTTGGTCACCTGGCGTTCAATCTTTCGTCGGACGGCGGAGTTCGGAAACGCCTTCGGGCTTGGCGCCTGGCACTCAAAAACCTGGAAGCCCCGCTTTTGGGCAACCGCCCGAAGCGCATGCGACTGACCGTCCACCGTGACGTCGATGCCGCCCTGATGTCGGTCCCATCCCAGTTCCTCGATGAACAATGCGCGAAAGTCGGCCGCTTTCAGGAATTCACGGATGCGGGACGGATTCGCGGGCACGGGTTACGGGGCCTTCCTGGTCAGTGATAGACCCATGGAGCAAATGAGTTGCGGCTCCTGGACATGCTCGGATTCCTCGACCACGCAAAGCCGTCCTTCTTCCCGCAGGTCCACGACCATCTCGGCCAACTGCTCATTCGAAATTCCGGCGCGCAGTTGGCGGTTAAGGGCGTCCACCGCGGTTTGCCGCAACGGATACCGATAGATGTCTTCGACGGCCTTGGACAATTGATCCGAGGAAAAAAGGGTCCCCTTGATTTGTTCGGCATAATGTTTGAGGCGGTCATAGGTGCGGAATCTGGCGCCGGCGGGTCGGCCGAGTTGTCCGCCCGCTGATGATGATTCCTCTTTCATAATCTGTTCGACCGCCTTATGGACAAGCTCGTGATGGTTCTCCTCGCGCGGCAGGGGCGTCGTGTCGGGCGCGCATTCCGCCGCCTTCAAAATAGCGAACTGGGATTCTGTCACGCTGTTGCCGTTTCTATCCATCCACGCAAGCGCGTCGTTTCCCTCGCCTGTTCGCATATAAACCAGGGCGCCGTCCGGTTCTTTTTCCGTCGGCTTGAACGCGCGCGTCGCGTAGACCACGGGCGGCAAGTCGGGGATGGTTTTTTGAAGACGCGGATCGGCGGTGACGGCGTTTTTCCAGATTTGGTAGGCATAGGACGCCAGATCGACCTCGGAATCCGCATCGCCGTCGAGCGTCCCGGCCTTTTCCGTAAACAGGTCGCGGATGACCTTCGGATCCGGCTCGTCCTCAAAAAAACGCTCATCGGCGCCGACGACTTCGGCGTTTTCCTTGAGCCGCCTGCGGACGCGCTGGCGCAAACGGATGATTCGTTCCACGCCGTCGGCCGGCAGAAAAGAATAGCACAAAATATTTTCCGCTTTTTGTCCGATGCGGTCCACGCGGCCCGCGCGCTGGATGAGCCGGATGATCGCCCAGGGAAGATCGTAATTGACGACGATCGCGGCGTCCTGAAGATTTTGGCCTTCGCTCAAGACGTCGGTGGCGATCAGGACGCGCAGTTCGTCGTCGGGCCGGACACGGCCGCGCTTTAGGTTGCTTTCGGGACTGAACCGCCATGCGAGTGCGGTCGGATCGTCGTTGTCGCCTGTCACGCCGGCCGCGCCGGCCAACCCGCGCGCGCGAAGCCGGCCATCGAGATAAAGCACGGTATCGGCAAACTGGGTGAAGACAAGGACTTTTTCTTTTTGATGGTGCCCGCTCAACAATTTCCAGAGGGCGTCCAGTTTGGCGTCCTTGGCGGGGTCCCACTCGCCGCAGATTTTCAATACGTTGAGGAGCGCCTTGACGTCATCGCGCAATGCTGTGGAGAGATCGCCAGTGAAGAATTCAGATGGAAGCCACTTGAACCGGCGCTTGAGTGGGCCCGTATATTCAGCGTAAACATCGACCGCGCGCGCCTTGAAATCCGCGGCCGTCCGGAGAGTCGACGTTTGGGATTTGTTCCGGCGGGTTTCCGTTTCCTCGTCGTCCTGCTCAAGCAGATCGTCTTCATCGTCATCCGAGAAGCGCGTATCGAGGAGTTCCGCGTCCTGCGTGCCGATGGGGAGAGGCAAATTATTTTCGATGGCGTGGAGATAGACGCAGTTTCGGAGAATGTGCCGCTCGATGGACTGCAAAAATGCCTGACCGCTGCTCTCAAGGCGCTTGAAGAGATTTGTCCGGCAGAATCCCATCAGCCGCTTGCCGGCCTTGGAAAGATCATCCAGAGTCTTTTTTTCAGTGGGCGTTGGCGGAGACGGGGGCGAAGGAGCGATGTAGTTCGCGAGGCCGTAGCGAGGCACGGTCAGGCCATTGATGGCGCCGACGACGTTGTCGTCGTACAGGCGCGCGTATTGATCCGCCGAATCCTTGTCATTGATCTTGAACTTGACCGTCTTGGGCAGGCGGGTCGGGAAGTGGGAGCGAGTGCCGTCTTCAAACAAAAGATATGGCCGGGCGCTTTTCGGCCTGGGTTTGGCGCACTTGGGGCATGCGCCGTCCGTGGCGGCGATGGGTGATTTGCATGCCGCGCAGTCCACGATGGCGTAATTCTCTTGAATGAAAGTCCGAGTCCGCCGGACCAGATAGAGCCGCATGAGTTCGCGCCAGTCGTCGGCGTAGTCGCTTTTCTCAAATGCGGAGAGCGACCGGACGGGGCATTGGTGTTTGCGGATAAATTCAATTTCGCCGATCGTTCGGAGAAGCTGTTCCGGCCGGATGCTCAATTCGTGATCGTCGGGAATGAACAGGCGCAACTGATTCGCCAGATCGAGATATGTCTTGTTGTAGGGCGTGGCCGACAGCAGAATGCACTTGCTGTCATTACCGGCGATGTACTCCTGAATGGCGCGGTATCGTTTGCCTTCGCGATTGCGTAGGTTGTGGCTCTCGTCGATGATGACAAGCCGGTACCGGCGAAGATCAGGCAGTTCCCGGATGGCGCGGCTTATCGAGAGAACTTTGGCGTGCAAGCGGTATTGATCCCGATGGTCCTCCCACATGGACACGAGATTTTTCGGACAGAGGATCAGGGTCTCCAGACCGAAATCATCCTCGAAGACGCGCGCGAGGGCCGTGGCCATGAGGGTTTTGCCGAGGCCGACGACGTCGCCGATCAGTACGCCACCGCGCTTGTTGATGTGATGGGCGGCGATTTTCACGGCCGCCTTCTGGAACTCAAAAAGCCTGTTGCCGAAATCGGTCGGGATTCGAAATTCCGTGAGACCCGCCCGGGCCTCCTGGGAAAGATGATAGGCCATTTTGATATAGATGTGGTACGGGGGAATGAGGTCCTCTCGCGCCCAGCTTTCCTCGATGATCTGGACCAGCTCGTCGGAAATGTCGATGCACCTGTTGTCGTTCCAGCGATCCTCGAACCACTTGGACAATTTCTTGCAGGCGTCGTGGTCGAGCACGTCCACGTTCAGCTCGCCCTGCTTGGACAGTCCGGCCATGGTCAGGTTGCTGCTGCCGAGGTAGCTGACGATGGGGTTGATTGGGTCCGGCCGGAAGAGCAGATAGAGTTTGGCGTGAAGCGGATGACGGAGAAACAATTTGACGACAACTTTTTTGGATTTGATCTGTGCGGCCAGGCGGCGCAGGCCGGCTTCGTCCTCGTTTGTCGGGATGCCGATGGTCAACTGGTCGCGGAAATCCTGCGCCAGTTTTTTCTTGATTCGAAGGACCGTCTGATTGTCCAGTTGGGCGTCATCGTGCGCCAAAGTCATCAGAGTCCGCAATTCTTCCTGCGGGGGGCGCTGCATGCCGACCAATAACCGGCAACAATGGCCGTCGCCACCGGACCAGCGTTCGACGCGCCGGTCGAGTTGTTTCCAGCCGCGCAAATTGAAATAGCCGACGCAGAAGTCGGCGCGGTCGGTGATGTCGAGGGTCTGCTGTAAGGCCGTGATGAGGTGGTCGTCGATGTTGTCAAATATTCTTGGCATGGGCAGACGATAGCTTTGGCGGCGGGAGAGGGCAACGGTGAAAAATGCGGCTTGTGTTTTGAAGGTCGCCTGTATATTATCCGAATTGCGGCAGATTGCCGCGAAGTTGTCGACTGGGAACCATACAGCCTTCCTGCCTGGAGGGGAATGCTCTGTCCACGATGAATACACGTGGACGAGCGTCCTTTTTCGAACCCGTCCAGGCTTCCCAGTCGACGACGAAGTTCAGGGCGCTCGTCCTTTGCCCATGGGGAACACAGATGAAAATACCGGAGTGGATCCGATACGACCCAGAGGATCCGAAGCAGAGGCATGATGCGCGAATCGCGCTGGCGATTCTTGCCCTCGGCGCGGTGCTGGCGGTACTGCGGCAGTTCGGGTTGCTCTGATGGCGGAGTTTTGTCTCGCGTGCTATCTGTCGCAAATCAAGCCCGAGGATGTCGATACGGCGGCGGTGGCGCTGTCCGAGGGCGAGGAGCTTTGCGAGGGGTGCGGGGAGTTTAAGCAGATTGTCGAGACGGTGGCAGAGCCGGTCCCGAGAAGGCGGACATTTCGGGAGATATTCTTGCGGTGGAGGATTTAGACGGGCACCGGGCATGAACGTGTTGTGGATGCAAAAAAACGCCTTTTCTCAAAGATAGAGCATTTTCCAGAAAATTCAAGTGGTTAGGCTAAGTCGCTCTGCCTACACGACTTGATGTTTTTGACCCCCCGAAATCTCGAAGATAGCCAAAATCATTTTCAGCTTTCTAGGCGTGTTAGGCAGTTCAAGAAAAAATAATATCGGGCGGATTTGCATGGGTCTTCCCGGCGGTAGGGGTTTCAGATTTGTCCTACCGGGGCGGGAGGGTTGTGGTGCTTTTTTTCGCGCGGGACACGATGTCCCGCGGCAAAAAAATACCATGGATGGTCCGACAGCGGTTTCGCCGCGCCGGACGTTTTTGCTCGGAGGTCAGACTGGCCCGCGTTCCCGGGGAGTCCGGGGCGGAACGGCAAGGCCGGAGTTCCGGAGCCGGTGGCGCACAGGATGTGCGCCACGTCTTCGGCGGAGGAACGGAGGCCGCCGCCGTAGCTCCCCCCAAGAGCTGGTTCTCCTCCCCTCATTCGATACTTCCTTGTTGGGGGATGCCAAGGAGAGGAGGGGTTGAGGGGAGGAGAACCTGCGGCGGGGGGAGCGGTCCGCCACGCTCGTCGTCGGAGCGGCGGACGGGCGACGTGGCCGCCGATTTTTGCGGACACGGCGCGAGAGTACGCCGCGCTCTACGTCACCTTGGTCATCCGCCCACAATTCGAGTGGGCCAGTCCTCAGTTCTTTCTCAGGCGCGGCGATATAAATGCATTTGATTTTTGGTTCAGGCAACCGGTTGTTGGCATCATGCTTGACAGTGAACGGTCGTTCACCTAATAATAGAGACATGAGTAACCCACTGCCGGCAGAGACATGGAAAGAACGGATCGAGGACATATCGGATTTTTACTGCCGCAACGGCCGGATGCCCAGCTACTCGGAGATTGGAGTACTGCTGGGGATCAAGTCTAAAAATGCGGTATCAAAGGTCGTGGACAGGCTTCAGAAACTGGGAGCCGTCGCGCGCGACCGCCGGGGGCGGATTCTGCCCCGCTCGATCGCCAGACCCCTTCGCGTCCTCGGCACCGTGGAAGCCGGATTCCCGAGTCCGGCTGAGGAGGAGCTTGTCGATACGCTGTCGCTGGACGACTTTCTGGTCAAAAACCGGCAAGCCTCTTTTCTGCTGAAAGTTTCCGGCGATTCGATGTCAGGCGCCGGCATCATCGCCGGAGATCTGGTGATCGTGGATCGGTCCAGAACGCCAAAAAATGGCGACATTGTCATCGCGGAGGTCGACGGGGAGTGGACCATGAAATATTTGAAAAAGACGGCGGCCGGCGTCGTCCTTGTTCCCGCCAACCCAAACTACAAACCGATCAAGCCCAAGACTGAATTGAAAGTCGCAGGGGTCGTTACGGCCGTTGTCAGAAAGTATGGCTAACGATCAGCCCATCACGCTGTCATCCTGGCCGCGCGCCATCCTGCATGTTGACGTCGACGCATTCTTCACCTCCTGCGAACAGGCCATCCATCCGGAACTGAAAGGCAAGCCCCTCATAACGGGCAAGGAACGCGGTATCGTCGCCGCAATGAGTTACGAAGCAAAGGCGAAAGGCGTTGTCCGGGGCATGCGGATATTCGAAGCCAAAAAGGCGTGCCCGCGGCTGATCGCCCTGCCGTCCGACTACGAGACCTACAGTCTTTTTTCCGTTCGGATGTTCGACATTCTCCGGCGGTTTTCGCCGGACGTGGAAGAGTATTCGATCGACGAAGCCTTTGTGGATCTGACGGGCCTGCGGCGCATCCATCATACCGGCTATCCCGAAATTTCCGGACAAATCCAGGAAGCCGTCCAGAAAGAGCTGGACCTGTCTGTCTCCTGCGGCGTGAGTCTTTCAAAGGTTCTCGCCAAGATCGGCTCCAAGCTGAACAAGCCCCACGGCCTTGTTGCCATCCCCGGCGACCGGATACATGTTGTCATTGCCCAGGTGCCGGTGGAAAAGGTCTGGGGCATCGGACCCAATACGTCCGCGCTACTCCGGAAGTTTGGCGTGACGACGGCGCTGGACTTCGCAAGAAAAAATGAGGCGTTTGTTCAGAAGCATCTCTCCAAGCCATATCAGATCATCTGGAATGAACTGAACGGCCGCGCGGTCCTCCGCGTGGAGACTGAGGCCAAGACCGAATATCAGTCCATCAGCAAGACCCGGACGTTCACGCCGCCGAGCGGCGACAAGGAATTTGTCTTTGGACAGGTGTCGAAAAATCTTGAAAACGCCTGCATCAAAGCGCGGCGGTACAAACTCGCCGCAAGGCGCCTGCTTATTTTCCTGCGCCGGCAGGATTTCAAGGAGTCCGGAGCGGAAGTCAAACTCGACCGGCCGAGCGCATATCCCTCGGAACTCATGGGTCCAGCCCGGATTGGATTTGAGAGCATTTACCGGCCCGAGGCCCTGTACCGTCTGACCGGTATTGTCCTTGCGGGATTGGTCCGGCGGGATGAGATTCAACACACCCTGTTCGACGAGCCCGCGCAGATCGAACGGATGCAGCGAATTTATGAGTGTATCGACAATCTGTCAGATCGCTTCGGCAAGCACGTTGTTCTGCACGGCTCCAGCCTGCCGGCCAATCAGCAGGCCCAGCACGAAGGCGACCGGGGAGATGTCCCGCAGAGGAAAACAGAATTGTTCAAGGGTGAAACTGAGCGGCAGCGTTTGGGGATGCCGGTGTTGAAAATTAAAGTTTAGCAACCGGCGCGATACATTCCGGCCGGTCATTTTTCGCCGAATTGACCATCGTCGAGACCTTGTATGCCTCCATCCGATCCGGCGGATAGGGCGTGAGATAATCCTGCAGTTTGGCGGTATCTTTCAGGTTCGGATCCAGCCATGCCTCCTCATTCTCGCGAAGCAAAATGACCGGCATTCGTTCGTGGACCGGTTTAATCAGGTCGTTTGCGTGAGTCGTAATAATCGTGAATGACAAAAGCTCTTCACCGCTGGGTTTCTTCCACGTCTCCCATAATCCCGCGAAAGCGAATGTCTCCCGGCTTTTGAGTACGAACCGAACCGGTAATTTCAGCCGCCCCTCCTTCAGCCATTCATAGAATCCGTCCGCCGGAACCAGGCATCTGCGTCGCTCAAACGCCTTGCGATACGCCGGCTTTTCGGCCAGCGTCTCGGCGCGGGCGTTGATCATCTTGTATCCGATCGCTTCCTCCTTGGCCCACGACGGGATGAGACCCCACTTGTGTGATCTGAGAAGCTTTCCGCCCCCGGTACGCACGACGACCGGCGAATCCTGCCCGGGCGCGATGTTATATCGTGGTGTCACACAGAGCTTTTTTGGGAGATCGACTTCAAATCGCTCTTCAATATCCTCTCCGGCACAAGAGAAACGACCGCACATGAGCGGATGGTACCATCATTTTCCGGTGACGCTCTCCCCAATTCGCGCGGATCTCTCGCTCGTATTCCTCCGGGCCGAGTTCTTCAAGGAGTTCCTTCTTCATCTTCTCGGTCAGGTTCGGATTCTCTTCCGACGAAAAATGAAACTCCTTGAATCCCATTTCCGAATCCGTACAGGCGCGGTAGAAGTATTCACGCCGGCCGGTATGAGGGTGAGGGACCTCGTTGGAGGACACATGACTTCAAAATGATTCATGAACCGATGGAGATGGCGACACGCTTGGCGTGACCAGGTAGCCGGCGATCGTTTTCGCGGCGGCGCCGGCCATGTCCTTTCGATTGTCGTCGTAACGGAGGATTGTGTCCATGTTTGTATGTCGAGCGAACCTCTGGGCCAAGCGAGGATCTTTGGTCACGTCCAACACGTGGGTGATCGCCGCATGACGGATTCCGTGCGGCCGTACTCTCATCCCGCATTTTGCCCCCAGTCCGCGAATCACGGCGTAAATCATGTCGTCGCTCATTCGGTTTCCAGAAAAGGCGCCGCGAGCCACGTTCGTGAACAGCGGGCCTGATCGGCGGTCACCCAACCATGCGCGGAGTGCTTGGATCGTTTCAGGCGGGAGACCGATCTTTTCCTTTTGAAGTCGCATTTTGCCGAGAACCCAAATGAACTCCCCTTCGAAATCGACATCCGAAACATCCAAACGCACGACCTCGCCTCTGCGAAACCCCAAATCCCAGAGAACGCGAAGCAAGGCGACATCGCGTAGTCCCCTTGGTCCGGGTTGCCTGGCGGCTTCGTTGATCATCTTTTGCACGCCTTCAAGACCCGGGCCTCGCGTATCGCGAAGCGACAGGTAGGGAAGACGCCTGAGCGAAAATTTCCAGTTGAGGATCCCGGCCATGCAGGCAAAGGTCGAGAACTGCCGAATCGCGCTGATGTGGCCGTTGATGGTGCCGGACGAGCGCCCACTTTTCAGCAGATGATTTCGGAAATCTAAGAGCATGACGTGCGCCTTCCCCGCCCCGACTCGGTAGAGAAGGCCGAGGAGTTCGGAAATCGTGCGTACGCCCACAAAGGCGCAAAACTGTCGCAGAGCGTTGGCATATCCGCGCTGGGTGTTGGGCTGCAGATTGCCGAAAAAAGTTTCTGCGATTTTCCGCAACTCGTCTCTTGTCAGAGCCGTTTCCTGAAAAGCCGAACGCTTCACCAGGCCAACCGCTTCATCCTCGATGTCAAACCCAAGGACGGCCTTGACTGGAGATACACGTCGTCGTTTCACACGGGATTCAACGCGGATCTGTTCGATTTTCATTCTAAGCGTGTTCTAAGCCGACATGGCAAAATTCGGCTTTTTTCGGCGAATTGTGGAAAACCTCAAAGTTGTAAGTCGAAGAAACTAAATCGGGGCGGCGTGATTTGAACACGCGGCCTCCTGCTCCCAAAGCAGGCGCTCTTCCAAGCTAAGCTACGCCCCGGTCTAAGACTTACGTATACCACACCAACCGTTGGTATACACGTCGTACATGTGGTGGTGTCATTCGACGCCAAGTTCCAGGACCACCGGCTTGTTTACGGGGTCGTAGGATGCGTTGCAGATCGAGGCGTTGACGAAAATAGTCCGCGTGCCCTTGCGCTTGTGCACGCCGTAACCCTCATGGATATGACCGAACACGTGAATTCTTGGGCGTATCTTCAGCACGGCCCGCGACAGGTCCTCGCAGCCCGCCTGTTCGCCCGCCTCGGTTTTGTCCCCGATGCCGTGCGGCGGGCCGTGCGTGATCAGAATGTCCGTGCCGGTGGGGATGAGATCCCACTTGGCCTTGAGCGGGGCGCCCCGTTGGAGGTTGAACGCCCAGTCCATGAACCACGGTTGCCAGGGAGTGCCGTAAAACTTCAGCCCGTCGACCACCGCGGCCTCGTCCTCAAGGTAGACGACCCCTCTGGCCAACTTGCGGGCCTGCTCGGCGCTGAGTTGAAACAGCCAGTCGTGGTTGCCGGCGATCACCAGTTTGCGTCGATGCGGAAGGCGCCGGAACCAGTCGAAAAAATCTGAGAGCTGGTCGGCTGTTCCGGAGCCGCTCATGTCTCCGGCATGGACGATCATGTCGCCGTCCGGAACTTCCACGTTCCAGTGTTCATTATGCGTGTCCGCCAGAAATACGATTCGCATGGTCAGGATGGTATGATCCGATAGAGAGATTGCAAAGGCCGATGGCGTGGTCTGAGATCGAGGGTTCCGGAGAAACCGGTATGAAAGTTGCGTTTCTGTTGTCCCGGCAGCTGCGGGTTGTCGCGGCCGACACTTGGTGGCTTTGCGCGGCGCATGCGGCGGCGGGGTGGGCCGCCTGGCAGGGCTGGACGCTTGTTTCCGGATCGGGGATCCTGCCGATCGATTTTGTTTGTTGGTCTTATCGCCAACACGGAGGTGCTGTGGCGCCGGTGTCCATCACGGGGGCCGGATCCAATCGGCGTGAGCGGATGCGGGATCGAGACCGGGATGTGATCGCAGCCGCGGACGTGCTCGTGGGGATTGCGATCCGTCGTGGCGGGATCATGGAGGAGGAGGGGAAGAGGGCCATCCGTCAAGGCAAAGTGGTCCATGTGGCCGTGCCACCCTTCAAACAAAAGGCAACGTTCGGGAATTTTGAACTTCTGAACCTGGGTGCCCGGCCGCTGGAATTGCCGGAGTTCGATTGCAAGCAAGCGGGACTCGTGTCCGGGACCGGAGCCCGCACTTCTCAGAAGCGCCGCTCCCTGGTCTTCATCTGCCCTGATGGCGCTTCATCCGCACAGCCGCCCGCCGATTATCTCTGGCACTACACCCGCGCCTGTCCCGGGCCTTGGCCGGGCCAGACCCCGGATGAATATTTCCACAGCCTTGTCCAGAACGATCCCGGATGCGGGCATACCGGGTTTGACACGCTGGCGAGAATTCTCGCCGGGCAAAAAATCCGCGCGTCCGGAAAAATCATTCGCGGCCAATATGAAGTCGTGTCGTTCAGTTCCGCGCCTCCCGAAGATCTCCTGGCGCGCCGGCGGTTTCGGTCCACTCTGGCCCGATGGGATTTCGAGCCCTATGCGGTTGGGGTGAGGATGGCGGCCGCCAAGGCGCTGGGCGTCCGGCCGGTTTCGTATTTGCCCTCGTCCGATTTCGCGCGCCTTTCCACCGAAGATAGGCCGTTTTTTCAAAGGTCGGACGAGGATGCGCTGGACTGGCGGCACGAAAACGAATGGCGGCACATCGGCGATTTCGATCTTTCGGCCATGCTGCCGGCGGACCTTGCGGCGCTCGCGCCGTCCGGGGAAGCGGAACAGCTCCGCCGATTATTGACACGGTGTTGAGCGGAACATAAGGTTTGCGGCCATGAAACACGCAGTCATGGATTTACTGGTGTGCCCGCTCTGCAAGTCCGCCCTTCATCTCAAAAGTTTCGCGGGAGATTCGAACTGGACCCAGGAGGGCGTTTTGGAGTGCGATCGGGGCGACCGGTTTCCGATTGTGGAAGGGATACCGGTTTTGATTGAACCGCATCTTCGTCAGGACGTTCTGGGCGGGGAGGAGGACCGATTCTGGTCGAAATATCCCTCGCACCGACCTATGGGATCCGCGGCGCCGGCGGTCGAGCAGGTGCGGTCACCCAAGAAATCCGCGGCGGAGGTGTGGGGCTACCAGTGGCAGTATTTTCATGAACTCTGGAAGGACGAAGCGAGCGAGGAGCAGTTTTACCGGTGGATTCAGCCGCTGCGCCCGGAGGATCTGAAGGGCCAACTGATCCTCGACGCCGGATGCGGGACCGGGCGGCACGTGTGGTTTTCCGCGAAGCACGCCCGGACCGTCATCGGCATCGATCTTTCCTTCGCCACCCGCGTGGCGGAACGGCTGTCACACGATCTTCCGAATGCCCACATCGTGCAGGCGGACATCTACCGGCTGCCGTTCCGGCGCGCGGTGTTCGACCGGTTGTTCTGTCTGGGCGTGGTCCATCACCTGCCGGACCCCAAGGGCGCCTATTTCAGTTATCCCGAGTACGTCAAAAAGGGCGGCTCAGTCACCATCTGGGTCTACGGGCGCGAGAACAACTGGTTTGCGGCCTGCGCGCTGGAGGTTGCGCGGTCTGTCGTCACGCGCCGGCTTCCGTTGCCGATCCTGAAAACTCTCTCCATTATTCCGGCAAGCGTTCTGCGCTTGGTGATTGCGTTCATCTACGCGCCGCTGAACCATGTGGCGCCTGCGCTCGCGAAAAAACTTCCCTACAACACGTTCTTCATGCTGTTCCATCGGCTGTCATTCCGAAATCTCTGGTCGATGGTATTCGATCAGTTGAACGCGCCGATCGCGCATTACTATCGGGGCGCGCTGATGGAGGAGTGGTTGAAATCTTCCGGGCTGGCTCGAACCCAACTGAGCCACACGAACGACATGAGCTGGACGCTGCATGGGATCAAGGAGTGACGAATAGCGTGCCGCGATCTCTGTGCGTCCCTGTTGCTTTAGATCGGAGGGTTCGCCATCCTTGGCGAACCTTGAGCTGAGGCAACAGGGACTGTACATCCCTGTACGCGCCCAAGAGGAGTCGAACCTCTGACCTTTGCCTCCGCAGGGCAACGCTCTATCCAGCTGAGCTATGGGCGCACGCGGGTTGATTCACGCGCGATCATCCTACAACATTTTCCCGAATGCATCAATCCGGCCGTCTGGATTTTGCGGGGGGACTGGGTTATACTGCAACCGATAACATGAACAGCCAGGAGAAACTTCAGGTCGAATTGTCCGAGTGCCTTAAAAACGGAAAGGCGGTCGCGGTGGCCACGGTGATTGCCGCGGACCTGTCGACGCCGCAGGGGCCGGGCGCCAAGATGCTGGTCTATCCCGACGCCGCGATCTCCGGCACGGTGGGCGGCGGGCCGGTGGAGGCTTTCGTGAAGAAGGAAGCGCTCGAGGCGCTGCGCGAGGAAAAGCCCCGCCTGACCGAATACCGGCTGGTCATGTCCGAAACCGGGATGTACTGCGGCGGAAAAATGCAGTTCTTCATTGAGGTGTATCCCGCCAAACCGGCGCTCTACATTTTCGGCGCCGGCCACGTGGGCCGGGCGACCGCGCGGCTGGCCGAATTTCTGGGCCAGCCCGCCGTGATCGTGGACGACCGGCCGGACTATGCGGACCCGAAACTCTATCCAACCGCGACGGTCGTGTGCGAGGCGTACGATTTCGTGTTTGACCGCCTGCCGGTCCGTGAGCGGGACTCTGTGGTGATCGTGACGCGCTGTCACGCGCACGACGAGGTGTGCCTCGAGAAGGCGATGAAGACGCCGGCCGGTTACATCGGTGTGATCGGCAGCCGCACCAAGATCAAGACGCTGTTCGGCCATCTCAACAAGCGCGGGATCAAACCCCAGTCGGACCCGCGCGTGTTCGCGCCGATCGGGATGGATCTCGGAGACGAAACGGTCGAGCAGATTGCGCTGTCGATCCATGCCGAGATCGCGAAACTGAAAACCGGCCGCACCGGCAGGCACATGCGCGAGCGGCTGGCGGAGCGAGAGGAAAAGGCCGGTTAACCACCGTTTCATTTCATGCCCGACGTTCTGACCACGCCTGCCTACCGGTGGGTGGGGCACAATCCGCCAAGAAAAGAATCTCTTGAGAAAGTCACCGGATCGGCCAAGTACCTCGACGACCTGAAATTCGAAGGATGCCTCCACGGCAAGACCGTCCGGTCGACCGTGCCGCACGGCCGGATCAAGAAAATCTCTTTCGAGCCCGGCGTGCCCTGGGATGAATTCACCGTCGTGACCGCCCGGGACATTCCCGGAAAAAACGTCGTGAGCCTGATCGAACTCGACCAGCCTTTTCTCGCGGACGGCCTTGTCCGGCACATGGCCGAACCCGTCGTTCTTCTGGCGCATCCCGATAAGGGGATGGCCGAAAAAGCGGTGAAGCGCGTCCACATCGAGTACGAGGAGTTGCCGGCGATCCTGACGATCGAGGAAAGTCTCGCCGGCGGAAATATCCAGTACGGGAAAGACAACATTTTCAAAAAGTATCACATCCAAAAGGGCGATCCCGAGAGCGTCTGGCCAAAGGCCGACGTCGTGATCGAGGGCGAGTACTGGACCGGACCTCAGGAACAGCTCTACATCGAGCCCCAGGGGGTCGTCGCAGTGGCGTCGCCTACCGGTGGCGTGACCGTGTGGGGATCGATGCAGTGCCCGTTTTATGTGCATAAAGGTCTCAAACCTCTTTTCAATTTGCCGGACGATCGCGTCCGCGTGATCTACACCGTGACCGGCGGGGGCTTTGGCGGCAAGGAGGAATATCCGACGCTGCCGGCGGGCCATGCGGCGCTGCTCTCGTGGAAGGCGGGCGGCCGGCCCGTCAAAATCGTCTATGACCGGATGGAAGACATGTGGGCGACGACCAAGCGGCATCCGTGCAAAACGCGGGTGAAGGCGGCATTCACGAAGGACGGGAAACTTCTGGCCCTGAAAGTCGACGCGACGATGGACGGCGGCGCCTACGTGACGCTCTCGACGGTGGTCCTGTCCCGCGGCACGCTCCACGCATTCGGGCCGTACGCCTGCGATCATGTCGTGATCGATACCCGGGCGGTCTTCACGAATTCTCCGCCCTACGGCGCCTTCCGCGGGTTCGGCGCGCCGCAGACGATTTTCCCGCTCGAACTCCATCTTCATCGCGCCGCCTGCGAACTCGGGATCGAACCGCACGAGCTCCGTCGCCGTAATCTTCTGCATCAAGGCGACCGCATGGCCACCGGCCAGGTCATGCAGGAGGAGACGGGTCTCGAGGGTCTCATGTGGAAGGCGATGGACGAGTCGAAGTATCTTGAAAAAACGAAGGCGTATCGTGAGCACAACCGGAGCTCGACCCGGATCAAAAAAGGCGTTGCGTTGGCGCTCTTCTTTCACGGCGCCGGATTCACCGGCAGCGGCGAGGTCTTTCTCGATTCAAAGGCCGGCCTGGAACTGACGCGGGACGGCGCCGTCCGGATTCTCTCGGCCAACACCGAGATCGGCCAGGGGTCCTTCACCACGCACAGCCAGATCGTGGCGGAGGAGCTGCGAATCCCGTACGAGATGGTCGAGGTTGCCGTGCCCGACACCGCCGTCGTGCCGAACAGCGGCCCCACCGTCGCCTCGCGGACGTGCATGGTGGTCGGTGAGCTTCTCCGGCGCGCGGCGTCTGACCTGAAGGAGGTCCTGGTCAAATCCGGCGCGCTGGCCGGGAACGGCCACACGCCGTCCGAGTTTCGAGCGGCCGCGGGAAAATATTTGCAGAGGTTCGGAGAACTGAAAGTCTATTCCAAATACAAGCCGCCTCCGGACGTGAGCTGGGACGACAAAACCTACACGGGCTCCGCCTACGCCGCCTATGCATGGGCATGCTATGTAGCCGATCTCGAAATCGACATGGCGACCTATCAGGCGCAGATGAAGGATTTCGTCGCGGTCCAGGAGGTGGGTCGCGTGATCCATCCCGTGATCGCCGCAGGCCAGATCGAAGGCGGCGTGGCGCAGGCGATCGGCTGGGCGCTGTACGAAGACGTGGCGCTGAAGCAGGGCGTCATGCAGAACTGCCAGTTGACCAACTACATTCTGCCGACCACGGCCGACACGCCGCCGATTCGCGTCTTCTTTTATGAGAACCCCTATCAGAACGGTCCGTTCGGCGCGAAAGGTCTCGGGGAACTGCCGATGGACGGCCCGGCGCCGGCCATTGCGGCCGCGGTCGCATTTGCGCTGGGGGACCGCATCATTCCCCGAATTCCGATTTTGCCTGAAACCATTCTCGACGCGATTTCATGAGCGCCCCGGCCGAAGAAAAGTCGTCGTTTGTCATCAACGGAAAATCCTGGTCCGGCGCCGTGCATCCCCTCAAGCGTCTCCTCGACACGATCCGGGAAGACGTGGGGCTCACGGGAACGAAAGAGGGCTGCGGGGAAGGCGAATGCGGCGCCTGCACGGTCTTTCTCGATGGGCAGGTCGTCATGAGCTGCATGGTGCCGACGTGCCAGGCGGAGGGAAAACAGATCACGACCATCGAGGGACTGGCTGAAAACGGGCGGCTCCATCCCATGCAGGAAAGTTTCGCGCAGGAGGGCGGCGCGCAATGCGGGATTTGCACGCCGGGCATGATCATGGCGGCCGTCGCCTACGCGCGCGATCCCGGCTCCGCGGAGGACATGCGCGAAGCCCTGGCCGGCAATCTCTGCCGGTGCACCGGCTACATCCGGATTTTTGAAGCGGTCAAGAAGGCGATGGCAAAATGAAATCGTCCATCGCCGATTTCGCCGTCATCAGCCCGCGGACGCTGGCTGAGGCATTGGCCTCCCTCCGGCAGACGCCGCCGCCGGTCCCGCTGGCCGGCGGGACCGATATCATGGTCCTGTTGAACGCGGGGCAGCTTGAGCCGGGTGTCTATTTGAATTTGTATTCGGTCCCGGAACTGCGGCGTCCCATTGAAGTGTCGGCCGGCGTCAGAGACGCCGGCACTTGGGGCGCCGGAGGCGCTGACCCGCCCGGCGAAGTCCGGTTGAGCGCGCTCACGACCTATGCGGACGTGCGGCGTCATGCGGAGGTCCGGCGCCTCCTGCCGATGCTGCCGCTGGCCGCGCGGGAGATCGGCGCGGTTCAGATCCAGTCACGGGCGACCTGGGCCGGCAACATCGCCAACGCGTCGCCGGCCGCGGACGGCGTTCCGCCGCTCATGGCCTACGACGCAACGGTCGAGCTTTCGTCCGCCGCCGGCGTGCGTCAGGTCGCGCTGAGCGAATTTTATTCCGGATACAAGCAGACCGCGCGCCGGCCCGACGAGCTGATCACCGGCATCCGGATCCCGGTTCCGGCGCCGGGCAGCATCGATTATTTTCGCAAGGTTGGCACGAGAAAGTTTCAGGCGATCTCGAAGGTGCTTCTGGCCGGCCTCGTGGAGCTGGGCGGCTCGCGCGAGATCCGAAAAATCCGGCTCGTCTTTGCGAGCGTCATGCCGTTCACCTATCGGGCCCGCAAAACCGAATCTGTCCTGGAGGGGCGCAGGCTGGAGCCAGGCGCCGTGTCCCTGGCCGTGGAAACGCTGCGAACGGAACTCAAGCCCATCGACGACATCCGGTCGACGGCTCGATACCGCCTGAAGGTCGCATGCAATTTGTTGGAGGAATTTCTGGGAACCACGATGGGCTGTTAAGAAGTGTTCTGGCATGAATGCCGACGGTTTGATACAATGGGGATGATGGGGGTGAAGGACGTATGAGTAAACCTGTTCGCGAAGTCGAGGTGACAACCACGGAGGAATGCAAAGGCCGGGTGCGGGCGCTCGTCGATTCGGGGTCATATCATACCTTTATCCGGGAGGACAAAGTCCCCGCCGGCGCCCTGGTTGTGAAAATGAAGTCTCCCAAATTGTTCGGGCAGGCCGAATTGGACACGAAACTCGTCGCCATCGGCACGATCTATCTTCAAATCCACATTGAAAACCATGACATCGATGCGCATGCGTTCGTTTCGCCGAAATTGACGGTCGACATGATTATCGGGGCCGGCGACATGCAACGTTGGGACATTTCCGTTGTCAACGATAACGGACATACCTCCCTCCGTATCGGCCACGACCTCAACGACCCCGACGTCCAAACGGTGCTGTGATGAGTATGATGTCCCTTAGATCATAAATGACTTGGGGCTGACTCCGTTCCCGTCTCTGCCCCACCCCCCGCCCGAATTTTTCGCCTACGATCCTTCCAAGTCGATCAGGATGTCAACCCGCCGGTTGACTTCCTTGCCTTCCTCGAAATGGTCTTTCAGCTCATACGTCATGGGATCGAATTCCGCCCGGCCGGAAATCGTGACCCGCGAAGGATCGACCCGGTGCCGGTCCATCAGGTAGTGTCCGACGGAGGTGGCCCGGGCCGTGCTGAGTTCCCAGTTGGAGGGATAGAGTGGCGAGGAGGACGGCGCGTCGTCCGTGTTTCCCTGGATGGTGAATCTGTTCGAAATGAGGTTGAGAAACGATCCGACGCGGTCCAGGACTTCCTGGGCGCTCGGCAGAAGCTCGGCGGAGTTTGGGCCGAAGAGCAGGAGACCCGACACGCGGATCACGAGCATCTTCCGTTTGGTTTCGACGTTGATCCCTTTTGTTCCGACCGCCTCCAAGTGCGACGTCAATTTCAGGCTGACGTCCTGGGACGGCCGGCTGTACGGCAATAGTCCCTTCCCGCTTCCCATCGCCACGGAAATGTGTGTCTTGCTGCCGGCCGGAAAAACTCCGAAGACCCTCGAGAGCGCGACGCCCAGCGATTCGATCTTTTTCTTTTCCGGATTCGAGATGGCCGCGATGACGATGAAAAACACCAGGAGCAGCGTGATGAGATCCGCGTAGGTCAGAAGCCACCGCAGACCCCCGGCCGCGTCATGCCCGCCTCCGCCATGTCCCTTCTTTTTAGACATACGCTACAAGTATATGGCTGCGGAAACCGGATTTCAACCTTCCTTCTCGACCTTCTTCTCCAGTTTCTTCGCCTCGTCCGGCGGCAGATACGCGAGGAGGCGGATCTTGACGATCGCGGGGTTTTCGCCGTGCTCGATGGCGAGGATGCCGTCGATGGTCATCTTCCGGTACAGCATCTCCGCCTTGTGCTTGGATTTCAGCTTTCCGCCGACCGGCAGGAAGAATACGTTGGCCGAGAAGATTCCGAAAAACGTGGCCAGAAACGCCAGCGCAATTCCGGCGGCCAGCTTGCCCACGTCGCCGCCGGATTCTTCAATGCCCCCCAACACGTGGACGGTTCCCATGACCGTGCCGATGATGCCCATGGTCGGCGCGTAGCCGCCGGCCGTGGTCCAGATCTCGCCCAGCCCGCTGTGCCGCTCGTCGATGATGTCAAGCTGGGTCTCCATGATGCTCTTGGTGACTTCCGGTGCGGTGCCGTCCACCACGAGCTGCAAGCCGTTTTTCAAAAACGCATCGGCCAACTGCTCGATGTCCTCCTCGAGCGATATCACGCCCTCGCGCCGCGCCTTCTCAGCCAGGCTCACGATGACTTCGATCAGTTCCGTCGGCTCAAACTTGATCTCGGTAAATGCGATCTTGAGCATCGTCCACGCTTTTTTGACTTCCTCGGTCTTGTGATTCAGCAGTGTGGCGCCGATGGTTCCGCCGAAAATGATGGCCCAGGCCGAAGGGGCGTACAGCACGTGCATGATGTGCAGCCCCTCCATTTTCATCATGATGATCAGGCCGGCCATTGCAATGCCTAAGCCCAATACGCTTGACATGTCCACAGACTCAGTCCCTCCAGAACCGTTTGTCTCTCTTTTCGGCAAATGGCACGAGCAACATAAACTTAGCGCTTCGGCCGACCCACGGTCGGGCCCGGTTCCCATTGCCTTCCGAACGGTTTCGGTTACAATAATTCAAGTATTTCTCTGATTTCAAGGTTGCCGAATCGAGGATGCCTGATGAAAGCGAAAGACATGCTGGAACGCCTGTTGTCTCTGCCAACCGCTCCTTTCCACGAGACTGAGATCATCCAAGAAGTCGAAAAAAGTCTCGGCCGAATGAGAGTGAATTTGAGAACGGACCGGTACGGCAACAGAATCGCGCGGTTGAAACAGGGAGGACCCTCCGGCCCGCCCCTTGCGCTCGTGGCCCACATGGATCATCCGGGCTTTGTCGTCCGGCAATCCCGGCCCGGGTCGGCGCTCGTTCAACTGCTGGGCGGCCTTGGTCACCGGCTCGCGGGCCGGCGTCTGAAATTTGTGTCGTCGCCCGAATGCGTCGGCGTGATCAGCCGGGTTGCCCGCAAGGATGCTTCCGGACGGCCGACGCACGTGTGGGTTCGGACCCCCCTTCAAAGGGGGTTCCGACTGCCGCACGGGACGTTTGGCGTGTGGGACGTGCCGGCCTTTCGCCGGCGCGGGTCGAAAATCCACGCGCGGTCGATCGACGATGTCTGCGGCGTGGCCGTCATGCTGGAAGTCCTGCGCCGGCTCGGCCGGTCCCGGCGGCCGGTCGATCTTTACTGTTGTTTCACGCGCGCGGAGGAGGTCGGATTCGTGGGTGCGGCCGGCCTTGCGCGCACGAACATTCTTCCGCGGCGTGCCAAACTCATCTCGATCGAAATGAGCCGGGAATTGCCGGGAAAGGCTGACCAGGGAAAAGGATTTGTCATCCGTGCGGGCGATCGCGCGAGCCTCTTCGATCCGGGGCTGGTGGGGTTCATGATCTGGATCGCGCGGCGCATGCAGGCGGCCCGAAAGACGTTTCAGTTCCAGACGGCCATCCTGGACGGCGGCACATGCGAGGCCACGCTGTTCAACGCCATGGGTGGCTGCGCCGCCGGCGTGGCCCTGCCCCTGCGCAACTATCACAATCAGGCGCCGGACGGACACATCGCGCCGGAATGTATTGATATGCATGATCTGAACTGCCTGGTGGATTTTCTTGAGGAACTTGCGGGGCAAATGAGAAATTGGGGACAGGATCGCCGGGCGCTTCGATCTCGACTGGACCGGAATTTCAGGACTTGGAGGAAATACCTGTAACCTCCAGCACCGCCGCGCCCTGTGTCTCCCGCCGGCGGATCCGGTCCAGCGCGGTGTTCGCCTCCGACAGATCGTACCGTTCCACGCTCACCCGGATGGGGATGCGGGCGGCCAGATCCAGAAATTCGGTCGCATCCCGGCGCGTGCAGTTGGTGACGCTGCGGATGCCGCGTTCGCCGTAGAGGAGGGCGTACTCGAAGGCCGGGATGTCCCTCATGTGGATGGCATTGACGGCAACCGTCCCGCCTTTTCGAATCTGCCGCAGCGCTTGAACGACGACCGCGCCGGCCGGCGCAAAGACGGCGGCGCAGTCCAGCGGCGCCGGAGACGGATCGCCGGTGTCGCCGGCCCACGCCGCGCCGAGCGTCCGCGCCATCCGGCGATGCGCGTCGTTTCGGGTAAACGCGTATACTTCGCATCCCCACGATCGGGCCATTTGCAGCGCAAGGTGCGCAGACGCGCCGAACCCGAACAACCCGAGCCGGTCTCCTTTTCGGACGCCGGCGATACGGAGCGTGCGATACCCGATGACGCCCGCGCAAAGAAGCGGCGCCGCTTCGAGATCGTCGAACGCGGCGGGAATCGGCGGCGCGAAGTCCGCGCGGGCGACGAGATATTCGGCGAAGCCGCCGTTCACGTGGTATCCCGTGAATCGCGCGCCCTCACAGAGATTCTCGTCGCCCTGCCGGCACCGGTCACATTCGCCGCAGGCGCTGTGAAGCCATGGAACCCCCACGCGTGCGCCAACCAGATGCGCCTCAACTCCCTCGCCGGCGGATTCGACGACCCCGACCGCCTGATGCCCCAAAATCACGGGCTGCCGGCCGGCCGGAATCTCGCCGTCGACGATATGCAGGTCCGTGTGGCAGACAGCGCAGGCATGAACTCGAATCAAAATCTCACCCGGTCCCGGCGTTGGGCGGGTCTGCTCATTCAACGTCAGCCGTCCGGCCTCATACACCATGGCCCGCATCCGCTTCGCGCTTTCGGTCATCTGAAATGCGCCGACCCGAATTTCTCCGGCGCGTGAAACCAGCGGTACGTCGGCGACCAGGCCTGATAGTGATGTTTCCCCTCGATGTGATCGACGCGGGTGAGGTTGAGCCGGAACGTCCCATGGATTTTCGCGGGAAGCTCAGTCAATGGAATCGCGATTTCGCACGTCCAGCTTTTCATGACTCCCGCGCGGCCCCGCCGCTGGACCTGCGCGGCGACCCGGACCGACGCCAGGTCAAACGCTTTCGCCCGGTCAAAATCGATGTTGGGCCCGTACTCGACCCAGCCGTCGTAGAGCGCGCCCCGCGGATTCACCTCGATCTCCAGATACTCCCGCCCCTCTCCGGTCGGGTCCAGGAAAATCTCCACCGCCTCCTCCCGCCACAACTCGTCGTCCCGTTTCGTCATCTCCGCCTTCGCCTCATCATCGGCGCAGAAAAATCCGACATACAGGACATCCTGCCGGCGAATCAACCGGACGATCGTGGGATGCGCGAGTTGTCCGCCCGTGTGGTTGTCCCGGAGAACCACGCGGGCGGCCTCCCGCCAGGACCCTTCGGTCAGGCGGCCATCCACGTGGATCGTCTCCAGCGTCGAAGGAATCCACATGGCGGGCAACGGCTGCTCCCCGGCCTGCAGGCGGCCGGAGAGCAGAAGGAGCGTTAACAGAATGAAGGAGAACATTCCTTTCGGCAACTTTTGTTTCATACGGGTCTCTGATATAGACGTTACTATGCAGGCCAGAAATTTTCATGTCCGTCAGGCCGGTCGCCGGCCCGCCTGAAGGAAAGGCGAGGATCGGCGGCCGTGCGGGACCTCCGCAGGTTTAGAACCCATGTCGAAATCTTAAAACACAGCCACCCGGAACTGGTGGTCGAACTCGCCCCGGAGCCGCCCGTCCAGCCGGCGGAAATTTCCGGCACTGCCGACCAGCCCGTGTTGAAGTGGAACGGCAAGACCATGCACAGCGTCAAATCGCCGGAAGGCGAGGCCCAACAAGTGGCCGATCGGATGTCGCCGGAACCCGCCCGCGCCTATGTGGCGTTCGGGCTGGGGCTCGGCCATCTGGCGGAGGCGGCGCGGAAGCGGCTGCCCGAACGGTCGGCCCTGATCGTGATCGAGCCGGACCTCCGGATTCTGAGGGAAACGCTGACCTGCATCGACCTGCGGCCGCTCCTGTTTGACAATCGCATCCGGTGGGTGTCCGGAAAAAACTGGCCCGAGTATTTTCGGCGGGCTCTGAGACAGGCGGACGAGTCCGGGTGCCGGCCGGTCACGGCCATTCTCAATCTCCCCGCCTACGGAATCTATTTCGGGCCGGCCCTGACGGAGACGCGCGGGATTCTCGCGCAATTTATCAACGAGCGGGACATCGACACGGGCACGCGCAAGGAACTCTGGCACCTCTGGAATGCCAATCTCGCCAATAATCTGCCGGCCCTCCTTTCATCCGCGCCGGTGAGAAACTTCGTTGCGGCGTTTGATCAAATCCCCGTCGTTCTGGTCGGCGCGGGTCCAAGCCTGGACGCGTGCCTGCCGGAGATGCGCCGGCTGAGGGAGCGCGCGCTCATCGTGGCGGTCGATACCGCGCTCGCGCCGCTCCTCGACGCGGACTGCAACCCCGACCTTGTGCTCGCGATGGACGCGCAGGAGGAAAACGCCCGCGATTTTTTGAACCTTCCGAATCACTCGGCACGCCTTCTGTTTGACGCCTTTTGCTATCCATCCATTCCATGCCTCTATCCGGCCGCGGCCCGGATCGCGTCCCAGACCGGCCATGTGCTCAGCGACATCCGGGGCGAGACGGTCGTCCGCAATGGTTTTTTGCCGGCGCTCGAATATCTGCTTGATTTCGAATTCGGTTTCCTGCAAAACGGCGGGTCCGTCATTACCGCCGGATACGATCTTGCGCGCATCGCCGGATGCGCGGCTGTCGGACTGGTCGGAGTCGATCTGTCGTTTCCCGGCTACCGGATGTACAGCCGGGGGACGAACCGGTCGCGATACCACATGTCGATCGTGAACCGCCACGAGACCTGCGAGTCGAAGTTTTTCGACGAGCTTTCCGAAAAGGCCAAGCTGCGGGTGGAAGGGATCGGCGGCAAGCCCGTGTGGTCCGACCGGGTTTTGATTCTGTACAAGCACTGGATGGAAGACGCCGCCGCGAAAACCAGACTGCCCTCCTGCATCGTGGGGCCGGCCCACGGATTGGCGCTCAAAGGCTACGCGCAGGTGTCCGTCGACGAATTTCTGGGCCGGTTTTCATCCTCCCGGGATCAAATCGAGACACGCTTGAACCGTGCAACCGCCGCCCGACCCGAGTTCAACCAACCGGCGGCCCGGGCGCGTCTGGCGGAACTCCGGCGCGATCTTTCCGGCCTGGAAACCAACCCGGCGATCGACAAAATCGGCCCGTTTGATCTCGTTCGCTGGGTCGATATGGCCTCCTACGAGGTGGGTGAGCGGCTCCGGACGGTTTGTTCTGTCGAACCGGAATCCGAACATCTCAAACGGCGGCAACAGGCGTCGCGCGCCTGTCTGCAGTGGGCGCGGCTGTTTCTCGACGGATTGGAATCGGCGCTCGATCAGGTGTAAGGAATCAGGTAACGATACACTCTCGTGCGGCGGCTCGACGACTTCGGGTTTGTTTTTATCTTTGGCTGGATGGCTGCGGAGTGGAGACAGGACCGGGATTTTCGGCGATCCAGCGTTCGGATTTCTTGTTGATGTATTCAATCCGCTCCTTGGACGTCATGCCTTTCATTTCCTGGCTCATTCTGTCCCGGATTTCCCGCATCATTTTGACCGCATCAAAATCCTTCAACGTCTCCATAGCCGAGAACCTCCTTCGGTGAACGAATATCCAGCATCGGATATCCTCGCTTCAGATTCGCCGCATTGAACATTTGAATCCGTCTCAAGTTTACAATGTGCCTGAAATTCCAACTGACCAGCACATTCGCCCGGAACACGGTGGCCGCCGCGATGTGCTGCGCGTCCGTCAAACTGTTTCGCGTAACCACGCCTTCCTGAATGTAAGCCTCGGCCAGCCCGTCGGCCTCATCGTCAAATTTGACCTTCTCGGCGGTTTTCAATTCCGGCCGCTCCAGAAGCGCGCGGACCTCGGCGCTCGGAGCCGCCAAAACCTCGTCAATGGTCAGGTTCGACAGCACCGGCCGCATTTTTCCGCTCGCAAACAACTCCATCAACTTCAGGCTGTCTTCCTGCCACTTCTCCTCGAGACACCCGCTGACCACTGACGTATCAATATATACCCGAAGAATGGGTCCCATGCAAATTACACCTTCTGCAGCGGCAGCCGACCCTTAAAGGTCGGCTTCGAACTTTTTGGGCCACAGCCGTTCTCCTCTTTCAAAGAGATTCCACTTAGGCCTTTCAGATGCAGTCATTATCTCAATAGGCGTGTTCCAAAACAAGGGAAAGGTGAAAAACTCGCCGAACGGATTGAGGTGAGGGGGTGGATGGCGCCGACAAGGGACTGCCGCCTTCACCCCAACCCTCTCCCGCCCACGGTGGGAGAGGGGAACACGACGCGCCGTTTGACGGAGGGTGTGGCGGTTTCATGATTCGGATTTGTCTTGTATTTCGCCCGGAGATTTGTGAAAATCTGATTGTCACAGCTCTAGTCGTGACGGTTTGTCGCCGAGCAAGCGATACCATATCGAACGCACAGACGGAACTGCTCTGCCTACAGTGTGGGCGGGGCGTCCGAAGTGGAACCCGTCTGTGCCTTGCTCGGCGACGACGAAGTTCTGGGCGTCCTGCCCTTTTTTATGGAGGTAGAGACATGCCAAACATCGGCGCTCGACGGTATCATCGCGAAATTTCCGAGTTCCTAATTCGACAGAATCACCAAGAAATTGTGAATTATATAAAAGGCGCGACTTTTTCCAGAAATGCAACCGGGAAACAACGTAGGCTCTTTACCGGTGCAATTTCAATTTTAGGACTGAAAGACGTATTTTTAAGTGAAACAAGGCGTGGTTTACCCGATAACACAGAAAATATCGAATCCGAATTCACCCGCCTTTTAAACAGTTTCAACCATCCTTCAAGACTTGGCGACCCTAGACAATTCTCGGAGTGCAAACAGCATGTCGAGGATTACTGCAGGAAGACTAAATTTCAAAAGGATGATGGACCATCTGTGATAGGGCCTCTTAAAAGAGGAATTCCGTACAAGGTTACGATCATTTTTTGACAAGATGATGAATCGCAAACGAGCATTGAGCTTGGCGGCACTTATCATCATTATCTGCGTCGCTCTGGCCTATGCTTTCCTCACATCGACCAACAACCAGATCACCGAGCCGGTTCTCGATGGCGGCGGCGACACTCTCGCATCCGCCGGACACATCTTCCAGACCTCCGTCGGACAGGTCGGCGTGGATACGGCTTCGAGCGCCGGTTACGCGTTTCGACCCGGGCTGTTTTACATGCGGTTGGGAATTACGGCGTCGGCCACGCGAGGAGACTCCCTCATCGTCGTGAGCGGCAATCACCAGGTCATTGCCAACGGAGAAACAGCGACGTTCGTGATTGACGTCAAGGATTCCGGCACATGCGGGCCGATCTCAAATGCCCGCGTTGATTTTATGGTCGAATACGAGGGAACCGCCGTCGGAACGACCGAGACTGCCGCGTCGGACGCCGCCGGGCGTGTCAGCAAATCGATTGTGCTTGCAAGCGGCGACGGGTTTTATCTCGTCACGGCCACGCCAGCCGCCGCGCCCAATCAAAAAACTCAACTGGCGGTCTACACCAACCAGCGCAAGATTCTGGTGAGCACGGATACGAATAAGAAATGGACGATGTTCGCGCCGTTTGCGAAACCGGTGGCGGGGGTGAACGGGATCGGCGTAAACGGCGTGGCAGGGGTTGGCAGTCTCATCATTTACCGGTGGGACCCGAAGGCGACGCCCGACGCGGCATTTCAACAATATCTGTCCGTTTCCGGCCAGGCATCGCCCAACAATTCGACCGTCGGGACATTCAGCGATTTTATCGCTGGCCGGGCGTATTTCGCGCTGTCCAAAGGTGCGGACGCGACCGTCGGCCTCTCCGCCGGCTCTACCGCGTCGGATTCGCCGTATCAGATTCTCGTTCATCCCGGCTGGAACATGATCGGCAATCCGTTTCAACACTATATCGACTGGACGGTGGACGTGAGGCTCGACACCGATGCGTCGGACACGATGCTATCCAAATCCGTCCAGATGTCGAATCTCGACGCGAACTCCTATCACACGAAAATCTACTGGCGAAAAGAATCAGCGGGCGGCGGGTATGTGTTCGGTCCGGCGACGGGGTCGATCAGCACGGCGCTGACGACGTTCGACACGACGGTGCAGATGAAACCTTGGTCGGGATTCTGGATGAAGATCCCTGACGCCGCGCCGGGGTGCGCTACCGGATGCACACTGGCGTTTTATCCAAACAAGCGTCTGCCGCAGACGACGAACGTGAAAATGCAGGCGCCCACGTATCGAGAGGGAACAGGAACAGTCGATCAATGGATCATTCCGTTAAAGGCGACCGGGCCGAACGGCGCCGTCGATGACTACAATTACGTGGGTGTGGCTCCGGGGGCAAGAGAGGGCCGCGACGGGTACGACGCGTACAAAGCGCCGGCGATCGGTGATTTTGTTCAGGTTGGCATCCGTGAATTGGCGGGAAATCCTCAATCCCCTTTACTGGCGGCGAGCTTGATTCCGCAAATTTCAACAACGGCGGCATGGGATGTGGTGGTGAGCGCCGGCGCCTCCTGGCCGGTGACGCTGGCGTGGGACGCGGGGGCAATACCGAATGATTACGGAGCGTATCTCATCGGGGGACCGGAGGGCGTGGTCGATCTTCGGAAGAAATCGTCGACGGTCGTGCAGTTGAACTCGGAGGCGACGTTGACCCTCGTTGTGAGAACTCCGGAATATTTATCGGCGTTTTTGTCGGCGCCCTTGTCGAAAGAAAATACGTTTGTCTATCCGAATCCCGGCCCGGACGCCTCCGGGAATATGACGTTCAAATACAATTTGCAAAGCGCGTCCGGCGTCAAACTCAAAATCTTCGACGTGGGTGGAAAGCCGGTGAAGGAACTGGCGCAGAGCGGGTCGGCAGGTTCAAACGGCCTGACGTGGGACACTACGAACAAGAACGGGCAGAAACTCGGAACAGGCGTTTACATTTACATTCTGGAATCCGGCGGGGTCAAACTCGTCGATAAATTGGCGATTACAAGATGAGTGTCTTCGTCGCTGCGTTGCGGCATTGCTGTATTGAACCGTTCCGGGGAGGTCGATGTAAGATGAAAAAGTCGGCATTGAGGTTTCGATTCTTGTTGGTTTTATTGTTCAGCATCTGCGCGGCTGACGCTGAAGCGGACGTGCCCAAATTCATTTCATTTCAAGGCGAGTTGACCGACTCGCAGGGCACGCGGATCACGAGCGCCAGGACAGTGACGTTGAAAATATACAACACGGCAACCGGCGGAAGTTTTCTGTGGTCGGAAGTACAGACGGTGACTCCCGCCAACGGCATCGTGAGCGCCATCCTCGGGAGCCAAACAAGCGGCGGCGTGAATCTGGCCTTCGACACCCAATACTGGCTCGGCGTGACCGTCTCCCCGGACGGCGAAATGTCACCGCGTATTCGTTTGACGACCTCCCCCTACGCATTCATCGCCAAGTTCCTCGACACAGGCGCGCAAGCCTACGGTTCGCTCTCGGTGGCCAACACAGTCACAGCAAGCAATTTTGTCGGCAACGGGTCGGGCCTGACCGGCATCACACCGGGACCCAAGGGCGACACCGGACCGAAGGGTGATACGGGTGCGGCAGGTGCGACGGGTCCGCAAGGACCGCAGGGACTCACGGGCGACACCGGATCGAAGGGTGACACAGGTGCGATGGGCGCGGCGGGTCCGCAGGGTACCAAAGGCGACACCGGATCGAAGGGCGATACGGGCGCGGTAGGTGCGACTGGAGCGCAAGGGCCGCAGGGACTCACAGGAGACACGGGACCGAAGGGTGATACCGGGTCCTCTCCATTCACGCTGAACGGGGCGAACGCTTATTACACGGCCGGCAATGTCGGCATTGGGGATACAAGTCCTGGCGGGAAGTTGGTTGTGAAGGGCAATCTCATGATCCGGGACACGATGACGGTGGGAGATACGTTTTGGGTTGTGAAGGAAAACGGTTATGTCGGCATCGGGACTACGTCTCCAAATGCAAGATTGGATGTTGCAGGCGGAATCAAACTTGGGAGCGAGACAATATGTGATACTCCTCATGCAGGAATCCTCAGATACAATTCAAGCACAAAATCCGTTGAGTATTGCAACGCTAACGCGTGGGGTGCGCTTTATGGTAACGGTTCCGTCCCCTCCGGCACATGGTGCGGATTTTACAATCCGCGTAATAGCACTTTGTATGCTTATTGCCAAGGATTGGACCCGAACACCTCATGTCCCACCGGCTACACAAGGATAGGCAGTCCTGACAGCAATGGATATACGATTATCATAACTTGCGTCAAAGATTGACATTTTGGGACACCCCAAAAATTTCGGTAAAGCCGTATACCACGGGTATACCTATCAATCAGTGGATGCCTGCAACTGATTGACGATCTACGAAGGTGATGGTGGCCATGAAGCGCCACCCTCACCCTGACCCTCTCCCGCCGAGGGCGGGAGAGGGGATACCGGGTACGAAATCATCTCTCGCACCGTTTCGCGGCGCCGGTGGCGATCACAAGGATCGCCATGCATAGAACGGCCGTGACCAGCCAGAGCTTCCGCCGGTCAAACGCGGTGATCATTCGCTTTCCGCCCGCGCTTTCGTAATCGGGTGTGAGCGCCTGCCGGGACGCGAGAAGCCCCTCCCGTTCCCGCGCGCGTTCCCGCCAGCCGCAGCGCCGGCTGCCGGCCATCAAGGCGGGGAAGTAGCGTTCGAGAATGCGGTTTTCCATGACCGCGACGTGGAGGTGCCCGAGTCTCTCCTGTTCATCGGCCGTGCCGGTGTCCTGGGATTTCCGCAAATACCGGTCCCGGCGAAAAAGATGCACCCGCGCCTCGTGGATGTAGGGATCCTTCTTCGATGTGTAGGTCCGGAGGAACTTGCCGTAAGACGTGTCATCCGTCGTGTCGATCAGCGCCGCGCCTTCGGCGCCTCGCTCGGCGTCCACGCGGGCGAGGTCCGATTTCGTAAACGCGGACCGGAAGAGGCCGATGTCCGGGTCCTCGATCTTGTACCCGAGCTCGGAGATCGTGTGGATGAAGAGCGCGCAGGCGATGAGCGCGGCGATCCACAGCCCGCCGGCGACCTGGACGTGCCGCCGACGCAGGGCGACGCCCGTTTCGTCGGGAACCCACGCCCGGTGGATCCCGAGGAGTGCAAGCCCGACCGCGAGCAGATTCCACAGCGTGTCGGCGATTTCACCCACGCGCGGGGGACTCAAAGACTGGATGTACTCGTCGGAAAGACCAATCAGGTAGCCGGCGGCCACAACGGCTGCATACGTCGGTCGATTCGGAAACCAGTGGCGGCCGGCCCGGAACATGAGGATCGCCAGGATGCCGTATTCCGGGAAGTGAATCTTTTCCGCCGGTATCTCCATCCTCCACATGAAATACGCATAGACGCCCAGGATCGCCGCCAGCCACACCCCTCGCGCCGCGCCGAATCCCGGGCGCCGGACGGTCTTCCAGGAAAAAACGCCCAAGAGTCCGAACACAAGTACGGCAAACAGCGGGTTGAGAACCGGGTCGCCGCCGAGATTGCGGCCCAGAAACTGCATGAACGGCTGCATGTAGGGAATGGTCGCGTAGATGACCAAGCTCCACAGGATCACGTACAGGATGTCCCGTTTCGCGGATGGGTCGGTCTTGCCGGTCTTGGTTGCGGTCTCGTCCGTCGGCGTCACACCCCTCCCTTATCATATTCCCTTTTTCCTTGACAGCATCCGGCGCGTTCGACATAATGGGTCGATATGGCTACACCTGCGAAAGCGTTTGAGACGGGAATGCAGCCGGCCCCCGCGCCGGAGGCCGCGACCAAAATGAAGGGCGCCGACATTCTGGAAGAGGCGCTGGTGCGCGAGGGCGTCGAGGTGATCTTCGGATATCCGGGCGGCGCGTCCATGGAAATCCATCAGTCCCTCACGCGAAAGGCCCGCATCCGCGTGGTCCTCCCGCGGCACGAGCAGGGCGGCGGGTTTGCGGCGCAAGGGTATGCGCGCGTGACCGGCAAGGTGGGCGTGGCGCTGGCGACGTCGGGTCCCGGCGCGACCAATCTGGCCACGCCGATCGCGGACGCCAAACTCGATTCGATCCCGCTCGTGGCGATCACCGGACAGGTGCCGACCCCCGTGATCGGCAGGGACGCGTTTCAGGAAACCGACGTGGTGGGGTTTTCCAGGACGCTCACCAAGCACAACTACATGGTCACGGACGTGAACGACCTCGCCCGCATCGTCAAGGAAGCGTTTCATATCGCGTCGACCGGCCGGCCGGGGCCGGTGTTGATCGACATTCCAAAGAACGTCCAGCAGGCGCACACGATCCCCAACTTTGACGAGCCGATGGACCTGCCCGGTTACCGGCCGCCCCGGGAGCCGAACCCGGCGCAGGTGCGGGCGGCGGCGCAGGCCATCGCCGAGTCCGAACGGCCGGTCCTTTACATCGGCGGCGGGTGCATCCATTCGGAGGCGCACGACGCGCTGATCAGGCTGGCCGAGAGGTGCAACATTCCGGTGGTGTCGACGGTGATGGGTCTCGGGTGTTTTCCGTCGAACCATCCCCTCTTTTTCGACATGCTGGGCATGCACGGCTCCGTGTATGCCAACTGGGCCGTGAGCCGCGCGGACCTGTTGATCGCGGCCGGGGTGCGCTTCGACGACCGGGTAACGGGCAAGGTTTCGGAATTTGCGAAACACGGAAAAATCATTCACATCGACATCGACGCCTCCGAGATCAACAAGAACAAGCCGGTCCAGATCCCGATCGTCGCCGATGCGCGCCTCGCGCTCGAAGCCATCCTGGCGCTGGCGAAACCCAAGGACCACCGGGACTGGATTTCGCAGATCGAGGAGGAGAAGAAAAAATTTCCGTACAAATACGACACGCAGGAAAAGGATATTCTGCCGCAGTTCGTGCTCGCTGAACTCAACGGGCTGATCGAGGGCCGGAACGTCATCATCACCATGGGCGTCGGCCAGCACCAGATGTGGGCCGCGCAGTGGCTGAAGATGCGCACGCCCCGGACGTTTCTCTCATCGTCGGGGCTCGGCTCGATGGGATTCGGCTACCCGGCGGCGCTCGGCGCCAAGCTTGGCCGACCTAACTTCGAGGTCGTCGACGTGGACGGCGACGGATCCTTCCTCATGAACATCCAGGAACTGGCCACCGCCTACGCCGAGAACATTCCGGTCAAGGCGCTCATCCTGAACAACCGGCACCTTGGCATGGTCGTGCAGTGGGAGGACCGGTTTTACGAAGCGAAGCGGGCGCAGACCTTCATCGGCGATCCGAACAATCCCGAACAGGATTACCCCGATTTCACCGCCATCGCCGCCGCCTGCAAAATCCCCGGCCGGCACGTGACCCGCAAGGGCGACGTGCGGCCCGCGCTCGAGGAAATGCTCGCGGCGCGCACGCCCTACGTTCTGGATGTGTCGGTCAAATACACCGAACACGTTCTGCCGATGATTCCGGCCGGCAAAACGTTTGCCGATACCATCTACGAATAGTTTCTCCCGTCCCTAACACGACTGCGGCTTTCCGTGGCCCCGACCCGCGGGCCGTTCAGGATCTCTTTGCCCGGATCGCGCCCCGGTATGATCTCCTCAATTCGCTCCTCTCGCTGGGACAGGACAACCGCTGGCGGCGCAAGGCGGCGGAGATGGTCGTGCCGGCCGCCGGCGAGCGGTTCCTGGACCTTGCGGCGGGCACCGGCGCGTTTTCTCGGGCGCTCCATGCGGCGCAGCCGGCCGTCCGGATCGTCGCGGCCGATTTCTGCGTCCCGATTCTTCGCCGGATGCCGGCCGGGGTCGCGCATCGCATCGGATCGGACGCGCTGCGGCTTCCGTTCCGCGCCGGCGCGTTCGACGGTTTCGTCGTCGCGTTTGGCGTGCGGAATTTCGCGGATCCCGCCCGGGCTCTTGCGGAACTGCGCCGCGTCCTGCGCCCATCCGGCCGGGGCCTGATCCTGGAATTCATGCGGCCGGAGCGTTCCTGGTTCGGCGCGGCCTATCGGCTCTACCTCGGTCTTTGGGTTCCGTTCCTCGGCGGCCTCTGCTCGGGATCGTTCGGCGCCTACCGGCACCTGACGCGGACGGTCCGGTCATTTTTCACGCGGGACGAGTTCGTGTCGCTGCTGGCCGGCGCGGGGTTTTCGGTGGTGGCCCGGCGCGAGATGACGGCGGGCGCGGCGACGGCGTTTCTCGTTCAAAAAGATTCCTAAAGTTTCAAGGCGATCCGGCCGAAGAGTGGACAAGCGGGGGTGTCACTCTGTCACCTGAGAGGTGAGACGTATGGGCCATCGAACATGGATATACATTGGACTAATCCTTCTTATTGCGAACCCCGCGTTTGCCAAGGTCAAGGACTTCCAATTCATCGAAGATCTTTCCTTCGCCATGCCCGGCGAAATTTCCGTCACGCAGGGCCTCAACAAGGCCGAGGTGCGGCGCCTCGCGTCCAAGACCCTGATCGACGAGGGCATCTGGGCGCAGACCACCAACACCCTAAAAGCCAAATCGATCGTGCCGACCCACCTCACGTACGGCGTGAGCGAGCGGTTTGAGTTGTCTCTTGAAGTTCCCTATGTTTTCTTGGATAATGCCGTGACCGATTTCGACGGGATCGGCGATGTGGTGCTCCAGCAGAAGCTCCGCGTGAGCGATCAGGCCGGAGGCCGGCGCTGGCTGTCAAGCGCTTTCGGGATGCGGGTCGAACCGCCGACCGGCGACGCGTCCAAGGGAATCGGGAACGGCAAAACCGACGTCGAATTTTTCGGCGTCGGGATGAAGGAAATCGGGTTTACGAAGTGGCTGGTCAACGTCGGCTACAATTTTGTGGGCGGCGAAAGGTACGGCAACGAGTTGAAATACAATGGTGGCGTCAACGCCTCGATCCGGCCCGGCGTATCATTTCTCATGGAGTTCAATGGAATCGCCGGCACCAAGAACGAGGTGTATCTCGCGCCGGGGTTCCTCATCGAAACGCGCGGCATCTCGTTTCGCGTCGGCACCCAGTTCGGCATGAGCGACGACAGCTACAAGTACCGTTGGAATTTCAATTTGAGCAACAGCTTCTGACGCGCTGACCGCCGCGTCGAGACAGGGTGGATGGGATGGAAGTGCTGGACAAAGTTCGAGCCTATATAAAAACGAACCCGGAGGCGGCCAAACGGATCCTGATCCTGCTCGTGATTCTGGTCGTCGGTCTGCCCGCAGGGTTGTGGTATATCCGGTCGGCGGAGGAACGGGCGTACGCATTCTTTACCCAGGGCTATTATGCCTATCGCAACCGGAACTACGGGCAGGCGGCCGGGCAGTTCAACCAACTGGTCAGCCTGCATCCCAACTCCAAATTCGCGGCGCTCGGGAGGTACTATCTCGGCATGACCCACTTGGCCAACAACAACGTGGACGAGGCGGCGGGGCAGTTCAAGTATTTCATCGACGAGAGCGGCCGGCACTATCTTCGTGAACGGGTCTTCACCATCTGGATGGCGCTGGAACTCAACGCCGGCCGGACCGAAAACTGCGTCTCGCTTGCCGACCGGTTCCTCACCGAGTTCGGCCGCACCTCCTCTTCGTCGCCGGAGGTGCTCTATCGCAAGGGCGTCGCGCTTCTGAGGCTGGGCCGCGCGGACGAGGCTGGGGCCAGTTTCAAGGAAGCGGCGGAATCGAAGGAGAACAATATTTTCGGGAGCCTCGCGTTTTACGCGCAAACCGCCCGCCCACAGTTGTAACCCCGCAACCGGAGCGTTGAACGATGCCTTGGAAACGGTGGATCAAGTCGCTATGTAAATTTTTGGCTGTGACCTTTCTCGCCCTCAGCGTCACCTGGATCATGCTGACCCGGACGGTCGGACACCGCGTGGTGCCGGCGGTCAAGGGCCTGCAGGAGGCGGACGCGGTCCGGATTCTTGACCGGGCGGACCTCGAGCCGGTGGTTGAGCGCAATTACAGAAAAACCGATCCGGCCGGCGTCGTCTACGACCAGCGGCCGGCGGCCAACGCCAAGGTGCATGAGGGCCGCCGCGTCAAAGTCTTCGTGTCGCTCGGACCGGCCCGCGCCGTCATGCCGGATTTGCGGGGGCTGAGTTTGACGGAGGCGAAAAACAGAATCCGCGCGGTGGGCGAGGAGCGTCAGGTCCGGGGCGGACTCACGCTCGACATGCTCTCGAGAACCTCCCACCCCACCGTCCCGCCTGAACATGTCATTTCGCATTTTCCGCCGCCGGGCCAGGAGGTCGTCATCGGGGACAAGGTACAGCTTCTGGTTTCGACCGGACCCAGCCGCACGACGGTTGTCGTGCCCAATTGCGTCGGCATGACGCAGTCGGCGGCGGAGGAGGAGATGACCAACGCGGGGTTGGCTGTCCAGCGGGTGACGCGGGAGTATTCCAGCCAGGAGCCGGGATTGGTCCTGCGGACGGTTCCCGAATCCGGCACGCCGCTGGCCACGGGCGACTGGGTCAACCTCGTCATCAGCGCGCCCCGTGGGCCCCGGATTTCAACCAAACCCCGTTTCATCCTGATCCGGTATGTCGTGCCGCTGCTCATGGAGCCGATGCCGTTCAATCTCGTCATCGCCGATCGCGAAGGGCCCCGGACCATTTACACAGGCACGCCGACGCCCGGCAAGATCCTCGATTTCGCCGAACGCGTCGTCGGCGACGCCGAACTCAAGGTCTACGTCGACGGCATTCTCTCCAAGACCATCCCGTACAAGACTCCCTGACACGTCTTACGACCGGCCCCCGATTCTGCCGATAAGGGGGATATGGAGAAGTATGCAGAGGTCGAAGACTTCTTGAAGTACCTGTCGGTTGAACGCGGGATGGCGCTCAACAGCGTTTGGGCCTACGGGCGGGATTTGCGGACTTTCATGAGCCACGCAAAAAAGGACGGCCGGGCCCTCGCCTCGGTCGACGGCCAGTGGATCCAGGATTACCTCGCCGCAGTCCAGCAAGAGGGCCTTTCGGCGCGGAGCGCCACTCGGGCCCTGTCAGCCATCAAATCATTTTTCCGGTACCTGGTGTCGACCGGACAGATCGCGGCGGACCGCGTGGCCGAGGTGCAAAGCCCGCGGCTGAGGAAATCGGTCCCGGGATTTCTGGAATTGCCGGAGATCACCCGGCTGATCCAATCCGTCCCGGAGGATTCGCCGGTCGGCATCCGGGACCGCGCGATGCTGGAACTCCTCTACGGCGCGGGCCTCCGGGTGACCGAGGTGTGCGACTTGAGTATCTCCCAACTCGATCTGGAAAATGGATTTGTCACCGTCATCGGCAAGGGAAACAAGGAGCGAACGGTTCCGATCGGCCGGCAGGCCCTGAAGGCATTGGCACGATACTTGAAAGAGGGCCGCGCGAATTTTCTGAATGGAAAACATACCGATCGCGTCTTTCTCTCCGGCCGGGGGCTTGGCTGGACGCGGCAGGGGATCTGGAAATGGCTACGCGCGATCGCGAGGTCGGCGGGAATGCCGAAAACAATTTACCCGCATCTCATTCGCCACACGTTCGCGACGCATGTCCTCTCGGGCGGCGCGGACCTCCGCAGCGTCCAGGAACTGCTGGGCCACGCCGATATCTCGACCACCGAAATCTACACGCACATCAACACGCCGCGGCTCCGCCAACTCCACCGGCAGTACCATCCGCGCGCCTGAGTCGTGATCGGCCGGCTGAACAAAATCCTTACGGCGGAGATGCGCGAGATCATCGCCCGCCTCGGCCGGCTCACGGATGCGCCGCTCTATCTCGTCGGCGGGCCTGTGCGGGATCTTGTGATGAACCGGAAAATCCTCGATCTGGATATGGCCGTCGAAGCCGATCCGGCGGATCTCGGCGCCAGACTCGCGGCCGACCTGCACGGGACGGTGCTGGTCCATCCCCGGTTTCATACCTGCAAAATCACAACGCCGGCCGGCACGGTCGTCGACCTCGCCCAGACGCGGCGCGAATCCTATCCCGAACCGGCCCGGCTCCCGGTGGTCGAACCGGGCGCCTCCATCGCCGACGATCTCGCCCGGCGGGATTTCTCGATTCAGGCGATGGCCATGCGGCTGAACGGATCGGACGCCGGACAGATCGTCGATCCGTTTCAGGGCCGCCGCGACATCGATCGCCGGCTCATCCGTATCCTCCATCCGAACAGCTTCCGCGACGATCCCGTTCGAGCATTCCGCGCGGCGCGGTACTCGGCCCGATTCGGATTTCGATTGGAACGTCAAACCGCCGCCGCCTTGCGCGATCTGACCCGCCGTCCGGAATGGCTGCGCATCGCGTCGGATCGCGTCATGGACGAATGGCATCGGGCGTTCGAGGAGGAGAAGTGGATCGCGGCGCTCCGGGCGCTCGGCCGGATGGGGCTTCTGGCATGGTTGGGCATCCGCTGGCCGGTGGACTTGAAAGCTCTGCGGCGAATGGACGGCAGTTTTAAAACAGTGCGAACCTGGTATGATCCACCGACGCCTTTCCCTCTTTGGGCCTCCCGATTCGTGGCTTTCCTGTCATTGGTCCCCGCACCGGTTCGGCTTCGGATCGGCCGGAGTCTCCCCTTTTCAAAAATAATCAAAAAACCGTTTCAGGCCGCCGTGGACGCCGCACGGCTGGCGACAACCTTGAACGCGGATCTGCGGCCCAGCCGCATCGTCGATCTCCTGGAGCGGGTCCCGCCCGAATGGATGCCGGTTCTCCACGCGCGCGCGGCTGGCCGGGCCCGCCGGCATATCCAGCGGTATATATATATATGGAGAGGCGCCCGGCCCCCGGTGACAGGCGACGACCTCCGGAACTGGGGGGTCCCCCCGGGTCCGGCCTATCCGCGCCTCCTGCATCGCATTCGAGCGGCGGCGCTGGACGGCCGGATTCGCGTCCCGGAAGACATCCGCCGTATTGTGGAGCGGGCCAAAATCTGACATACTTCCGGCATGACCCTGACGCCCGGGACATCTTTAAACGGGTATGTGATCTACAAGAACCAGCAGGATAATCCTGGAAAGTTTGTCGTCCGTGTCCGGCGCAATGTCGGCGCCGACTCGATCGTCGACCCCGTCCCGCTCGCGGTGGTGGACAGCCTCGACTCGGCCCGCCATGCGATCCGGGATACGGACTGCCTTCTGTGCCTGCCGCGCGGACCGCAGGACGACCCGAACGTCGTCGAGACGTGGGTCTAGCCATGTCGAACCGGCGTCTCTGGTCTGCGCGCATCTTTCTGCTCGCCGCCGTTCTTCTTGCGTCGCCTGTCGCCCCTCTTGAGGCGCGGGAGTTTGAACTGGACAGCAAGGAGGACAAAGTCACGTTTCAGTTTCAGCCGAAAGGTCCCGGCAAGGTCGTATTGACCGGCAAATGGGAGGGAACCGCCAAAGTCCTCGATGTGGGGCTTTACATGCCGACCGCTTGGCTGGCGCACCGGCGCACCACGGTGAAACAGAATCCATTCGAAATGACGTGGGACCTGAACGAAAAAGAGTTGGAAGAGGGAACCAATCGGCCGTGGAAGATCGTCCTTCGGACGACCGGCGGCTCCGCCAAGGGCGAGGCGGACGTCACCGGCGACGCGCTCCAGACGGAGGAGGAACGCGCGTCGAAAACGAAAAAAGACGCGCCTCGCTCCGAAGCCGATCCCGGACTGAGCGCGCCGGTCCGAGAGGAAGGCCCCCCCATCGCGCTCGACGATTTTGGGCTTCGGGTCCGCCGGGGATTTCTCGAAACGCCCTATTATAAACCATGGGTGGATAAAATCACCTCAGGCAAAAAAAACGCCAAAATCGATATTCGTCCCCTTGGACTCACCGTCACGCCCTCGATTAGAAAAATACAGACTCGCTACGGCAGCCTCTCCCTCACTGTCCGTAACATCACATTGACGCCCGCGCAGAATGTCTCGCTCGTCGAATCGATCAGCGGCGGCGTTGAAACCCGCATTGAACTGCTCATCCGCGTCGAACTGCCGGGCTGGCATCTTCTCGCGGTCCAGCTCTCGCCCTTTACGGCGTACACCGGCGAGCCGCCGCGCCTGACGTCGATGCAGATCGAAACCCGGTCCCTGTCGCGGGGGGAGGTCATTCCGTCGACGTCCTACCCGCTCGCGAGCGGCGAAAGCATTTTGCTGGTGCCGATCATCCTGTCCCAGCCCGGGGAATATCTCGTTTCGGCGCAGCCCATCGCGCGGGAACCGAGCGAAGTTCTGTTTATTCTTGGTGGAATTGAGCTGTATCGCCTGTCCAATTAATGACGTGAGCACCCTGCCCCGGCATCCGCGCCTTTACGAAATCAACACCCGCGTCTGGCTGCGCGAGAATCGCTGGAAAACCCTGGCGGACGTGCCCGACCCGGTGGTCGACGCGTGGGCCGGCCGGTTCGACATCGTCTGGCTCATGGGCGTGTGGTGGCCGAGCGTCAAGGGGCGGCAACTGGCGCAGACGCATCAGGGCCTGGCCGCGGAATTTCGGGCGGCGCTCCCGGACGTGACGCCGGAAGACGTGGTGTCGTCCCCGTACGCAGTGAAGGACTACCTCGTCAGCCCGGCGCTCGGCGGCGACGACGCGCTGGCGGATCTTCGGCGGCGGATGAAGCAGCGGGGACTCAGGCTTATGGTGGACCTCGTGCCGAATCACGTGGCGCGCGACCATCCCTGGGTTTCGTCCCACCCCGACCGATTCGTGTCGGGAACGGCCTCCGATCTTGCGCGGGAGCCTCAGAATTTTTTCAAAGTCAAAACGTCGGCCGGCATGAAAATCCTCGCGCACGGCCGCGATCCCTATTTCGACGGCTGGCAGGACACGGTTCAAATCAACATCTTCTCGGCGCCCATGCGCAAGGCCATGACGCAGCTCCTGCTCAAGCTCGCCGCCTGCTCCGACGGCGTCCGGTGCGACATGGCCATGCTGCTTCTCAATCAGGTGTTCAAGAATACATGGAAAAACAAGGTGTCGGACATTCCGCCGACGGAATTCTGGAGCGACGCGGTTTCGGCGGTCAAGGCAAAATTCCCCGACTTCATCTTCCTCGCCGAAGCCTACTGGGACATGGAGGCGGAATTGCAGGGCCTCGGGTTCGATTTCACCTACGACAAAAAATTGTATGACCTCCTTCGCAAGGGTGAGGCGTCGCACATCCGGCAGCATCTCAAGGCCGCCGCGGCCTATCAGAGCCGGTCGGCGCGGATGATTGAAAATCACGACGAACTGCGCGCCGCCGCCGTGTTCGAGGGAGATCGCGCCCGCGCTGCCGCCCTGCTGACCTTCGGCGCGCCGGGCATGCGGTTTTTTCACGAGGGACAGTTCGACGGCCGGCGGATCAAGGTCCCGGTCCAGCTTCGCCGGCGCCGGGAGGAATCGGCGGACCGGCCGACGCAGGAGTTTTACGGGCGCCTGGTCGCTGAACTCTCCGCCGATTCGCTCAAGAACGGCGAGGGGCGGATGCTCGAGAGCCTTCAGACGTGGAACGAGAATTCCAGTCACCAGCGAATCTTTGCGTTCTGGTGGCAGGACGGCGATCGTGGCCGGCTGGCGGTCGTCAATTACGCGCCAGATCCGTCCCAGGCGTATGTGAAAATACCGCTTCCCGCTTCGTCAGGCCGGTCGGCCCGGTTCAAAGATATGTTGAGCGACCGGTCCTACGATCGAAACGTGGAGGAGGTCCGGACCCGCGGGATGTATTTCGCCATGACGGGATACGATGTGCATCTGTTCGAGGTCGGGCGGAATGCGGCGCCTTGACGCCCGCCGCATGCTGGGATAAACTTCGGTCACTCTGATGGAGACGACACTCACGCAACCGGTCGAAAAAATGGCGCCCATGTCGCCCGGAGACGGAAAAAGCGTCCGGAAGAAAAAGCCCAAGCAGATCGCTTACATCATGGAGAACTGCACCGGCTGTTCCGGCGCGCCCGCCTGCATCCAGTACTGCCCCATCGATACCTGCATGTACTGGGTCCCGGACCGGGACCATCCGCCGTTCGGCACCATCCGCGTCGATCCCAACCTCTGCATCGGATGCAAAAAATGCACGACCCAGGGGCCCAACGACACCTTCCTCGAAGGCTGCCCGTGGGACGCCATCGTTATGCTCCCCTCCGAAGAATATGAGGCCCGGTTCGGGACGGTGAAACCGTGAGAGCGTCCACTTTTCTGTGTGCGAGTTTGTTTCTGTTCGGAACCGTAATATCGCTTCGAGCAGAAGAGGCGTCCGGCCCGGCATCCGTCGAGGAGGTTTGGCAGGGCATGGATCAGGGCATGAACACGCTGAAGGTCGACGTCAAGAAGCGCGATTTTTCGCGCATCAAGGAGGTCGTTTCCAAAATCAATCAGCTCGCAAGATGGCTGGTCGATCATCCCAAATCGCCCGACCCGGCCTATGTCAAATACCTGCAGGGCGTCGAAGCGCATGTAAAAATGTACGCGGAAACCCTGGACCGCGAGGCGGGGAGGAACAACGGGCCCAACGCCGACTATGCCCTGAGGCTGCTCGGCCAGCAGGTGGACAACATTCGAAACAGTTACAACAGGGTTCCGGAGCCGAAACCGGAAACAGTTCCGGCGCCGGTCGCGGCGGCGACGGAACCTGCGCGGGCCGATACGGAATCCAAATCTTCGGATACGGCGCCGGCTTCGGACACGAAACCCGTGGCCGCCCCTGACACAAAGACGGCAGCGCCGCCCGCTCCGGTCGAAAAACCAAAAGCAACCGCGCCTCGCGACACCGCACCCAAACCGGCACCCGCTAAAAAGAAAAAATAACGGCGTTGGGAAATCCATTTCTGATCTCCGCCGTTTTTCTTGTTGTCCTCCTGGCGATGTCAGGATTAGCCTGGCTGGTGGTCCGCAGGCGCTCGGCTCAGGACCGCGAGGCTCTCACGGCCGCCATCGCCGATTTTGAACGCCGGGTGACGGACTCCGTCTCGCGGGCCGCCACGGACATGGCGGCGCGGCTGGAGCAGGTGAAGGGCGACTTGCGCGCCGACCTGATTCGCGGCCTTCAGGAGGACGCCCGGCAGGCGCGGGCGGAACTCTCAGCGGCCATGTCGCAGCTCAATTCCGGATTGCAGACGAAGTTCGAATCGCTCGAGGGCCGCACCTCGCAGAATCTCGAGTCGATCCGCTCGAAGGTGGACGAGAAGCTGCAAAACATCAGCGACCAGGTCCAGCAGAAACTCGAAAAAAATATTCAGGAGGGTTTCGCGCACTTTCAAAAAGTCCAGGAACACCTCAAGGCCGCCGAGGAACAGCTTCGCAACGTCGGCACGGTCGGGCAGTCCATCAACGAGCTCAACAGCCTCCTCAAAATGCCGCACCTGCGCGGCAGGTTCGGCGAGGCGGAACTCGGGCGCATCCTTTCCGATTTCCTCCCGGCCGACGCCTACGAGGAGCAGGTGGCGATCGTGCCCGGCTCGGCGGAGGCGGTGGACGCGGTCGTCAAGTTTCCGAACGCGAAACTGCCGATCGACAGCAAATTCAACCGCGAGCAGATCCTGCCGTTGTTTGAGACGTCCGATCCCTCGATGTTGAACGAAGCGCGCAAGCAGCTTGCGGCGATCATCAAACAGCAGGCCCGGAGCATCAGCGAAAAATACATCCATCCCGAATACGGCACGTCCGACCTCGCGCTCATGTTTCTTCCGAGCGAGACGATTTATTTTGAAGTCATCCGGAATCTGGAACTCTGCGAGGCGATGCACAAGCTCAAAGTGTTTCCCGTCTCGCCCAATACGCTGGCGGTCACGCTCAAGTCGATCGCGCTCAGCTACGACTTCTACCAGTTTTCCATCGGCGTGGAAAAAACGATGGAACAGATCCGGATGGCGCAAAAGAGCTTCGCCTTCTTCCAGAAAAAATTTGACGCCATCGGCGCCGGCCTCCAGAAAGCCCAGGAGGCCTACGGCACCGCCGCCAACCACCTCAACCGCTACGCCGGCCGCGTAGTCCAGCTCACAGGCGAGCCGGCGCCGGAAATGCCGGAGGAGGAACCGAAAGTCCTCTCACCCTGAGATGTTTTTTCGTTCAGAGGATCGTTTGCCGGCGCTGTCGCCGGCGTCTTGCTCGACCGGAAAAAGTAGTACCAGTACAATCCCGTCCCCGGGATTCCCAGCGCGATGTATTTGCATCCGGTGGCGGATATGCCGGTCCGGATGCCCGGAACGCCGACACTGCCGCCGATGCCGGTTTTGCTCAAATTCAGGCGGAATGGTCCCCCCGCCAGAACTTTTCTCCATCTCCAGTGCCAACCCATGTCAGATCACCTCCGCTTTCCGATTGGCTCGCGTCCAGCAGATGACGCGGCCGTCTTCGCCGCAGGACGCCAGTTTCTCGCCGTCCTTCGAAACCGATATGCCGCGCACGGCGCCGTCATGGCCGTCGAGCGTTCCGATTGTGCGGCCGGTCCGGACATCCCAACAGCGGATCATCCGGTCGGCGCCGCCCGAGATAAGGAAGGCGCCGCTGGGATCAAACGCCAGCGCATGCACAGGCGCGCCAGCTGTGATTTTTACGGCGGGCTTGAAGGACGCCGCATCCCACACAAAGATCACGCCATCGTCGCCGGCCGAGGCTATCCATTTTCCGTCCGGCGAAACGTGGACCGCGTTAACGTCGTTGGTGTGGCCGTGCAGAACCGCATCGCAGGTTCGGTTGGCGATGTTCCATATACGAACGCTCATGTCCGCCGACCCTGAAACGAGCGTTCGACCGTCGGTGGAAAAAGCGACGGACAGGACCTTGCGCCGGTGGCCTTCGAGGCAGGCTGCCGAGGACTGCGCCGCTACGTCCCAGACAATGATGTCTCGTTTGCCCAGGCCGAGGGCGATATATTTCCCACCCGGATCGGCCGCAATCGAATAGAAGCGGGTTTTTGAGTTCAGTACAAACGACTTTTCAACCTCGCCCGACCTGGAGATGGTGTACAGCAATTTCGAAAACTCGTCCGGCAATGTCGCATCCGTATCGGCGAACTCGACAGGTGTGGCGCCCTTGGACGAAACGTGAATGTTGAACAGCAGCACGCCGCCGTCCTTGCTCGCGAGGTTCTTGAGCGCGTTGGCGGGGCTCGTCGGATCGCCGTCCGTCGCCTCTCCGTCCGTGATGTTGATCACGATGGTGGAAAGCCGTTCGGATGCTGGGCGATCCACTCGGTCAGCACTCGCTCGGCCTGCGTCAGCGCCTGGCACATGGGCGTGCCGCCGTTGGCGACCGCGTCAAACCAGATCGGAAATTTCACCGTCTGATCGACCAGCCCGCCGGCGCCGTCGTCCACTTTTTTCGTCCGCTCCTCCATGCGCGCCGGATGGTCGGCGATTTCGCTGATCGGCGCCAGCGTTTTTCCGGAGAGTGAATTGTTGAACGCGGGTCCGACCGCCGCGCCGTAGCCGATGACGCCAACGTGATAGTAGTCCCGGATTCCCTCCGACTTGGCGCACTTGATCGCCAGATTCTGAAGCAGCCGGTTGACGGCGTCCGCCACGCCTTCGGACTTCGGCCTGGCCGTTCCGTTCGTGCCGAACGTGTCGGACATTGATCCCGACTGATCGATCAAAAACAGGAAACAGCTCGGATTTGTTCGACTGATCTCCGCTGTGTACGGCATTCGATCCTCACCTCCCTTTTTTGTGCCCGCCGAGGGCGGGATTTGCGATCCACTTTGAATAAATGCCGCCTTTGGTCGTTTTTCCGGCTTTCGGCGGCTATTCTCAGCTGACGTGAAATATCCGGTCCGTCCACCCCCGGCCGTTTTGTTCCGCGCAGTGCCAGGCCGACTCGTTGTTCATCCAGCACCACTTTTGCTCGTCCTTCCTGTAATACCAGTCGCGATCCTGCAGGTAGTAAATCTGCCGGCCCCGGCGCTCGAGAATGTGACAAATCAGGTTGTCGTGATGGTGTTCCTCGTCGATATCGCTCCGCAGAAACTGCCCCATGGTCGAGTACAGTTCGTTCAATTTTCGCAGGCCCGACTCGATTTCAGGGTCTATGGCTTTGACGTTCAACCCCAGCCGCGCCGCTTCGCGCGCCGTGATCGGATACGAATGGGAAGGATAGGCCGAATTGAGTTCCCGGCTGATTCGCTCCGCTTTCTCACCGTCGGACATGTGATAGCTCAACAGTTCCTTGCAGATGCGGATCGACAGCGAGCTGGCCCGATCCACGGCGCCGATCACCAGCGGATGGATGTACTTGTACACCTCCGGAAACGGATTGCCGTTCGGGTGCTCGTTCCACAGCCTGATGATCCGCGACATTTCGTCGTGGCTGACGGATACGGGATCCTTGTCCGAGTCCGTCGGCGAGAGCGGGTGGCGGAGCGACACGTCGACGGCCGTGAGAAACGAGCCGGGTCCCATGTGAATCTCGTCGCACCCGAGCGCCAGCATCGTCGCCGCCGAGGCGCATTCGAACGGCGCGAACAGAATCACGCGTTTGTAGTAATTCCGGAGAAAGTGAATGAATCGGAGCGCCTCGTGCCCGCTGCCGCCGTCCGACTTGACGGACAGCCCAATGGTGTCGGCGTGGGCCGCTCGATCCACCACGTGCGCCAGCGCGTCAACATCGCTGTGCCCGATTTCACAGTTGGACGAATGCCAGAACGCAATCACGGGATAGCCCTGGATTTCCTCGAGCGCCTCCAGAATGGGTTGCGTCTGCTCCGTCAACACCGGGGACTTCTTCGGCGCCGCATGGGACGCCCCGCGTTCGGCGGTTTTCTTGTTCATTTTTTCTCCTCCTTGTGGATTTTGGGCGGCTCGACGCCGCGAAGGTCCGTCTGCATAAACGGCCCGATTCCCTTTCCATATTGTGTTTTCAAAGATCCCATCGCTGCTCCAACCTGAATAAATGACGCCATCCGCAAATATTCCGGAGGGACGCACAACATTTTCAACCGAAGGCCGCCCTTCCGCCGCCGCATATACTGAAATGGCCCTCCCTCTCACACTGGATCGCCCGGTGGATGTGAGGATCATGTCGAGAACATCCGGGCGGCGTTGAAGGCGGCGACGGTGTTGAGGCCGCGGTAGGCTTCGACGATCATGGATCGGCCGCCGCAGTCCAGATGCTCTCCGGCGATCTCGCCGAAGCGCCGGTTGGAGACCTGAATCTGGCGCGCCGTCGCCCGCACCCCGTAGAGCCGCGCTTCGGCGGGATCCGAGATGAACATGCCCGTGTGGAATGGCGATTGGAGTTTGTGGGCGCGGACAAATTGATCGGCATGGCACCAGATGCAGACGCAAATTTTCTCCCGCAAGTCCGGAACCAGCCGCTTGTCGACGGCGAAATCACCCATCCGGTAGTCGAACAGCCCATCGGGCGAGCCGTGTCCCAGCAGGATGACGCGCGCGTGACGGGCCATGGCGGCCCGCAGAGCCGTTTCTGTCAGCGCATCGGCTTGTCGGGCGACCATCCAGTTTCGCCCCGCGTAGATGCCCGCGAGAAATTCAGTGGAGGGATCGCCCGGATGGACCACCAGTGTCTTCATACCCCATATAAATGCCGCCCCCGGCCAAATTTCCGGGACGGCCAAAAGATCCGAAGTGGCAATCTTGCAATATCCGTTGCCGGCATTCTGAATTTGACTTGCATCTTCTGCCGACCCTGTGCTTGAATCTCATGGGGGGGGAGATGGATATTGAGAAGCTTTCTTTGGATGAGTTGCACGACCTCAACCGGCGAGTCGTCCGGCGGATCCGGTATCTGAACAGCCTCAAAACCGGGCGTGAGCTTGAGAAATTCGAGATCGGCGACCGCGTCTGTTTTCACCCGGACGGCAAACACATGGAGGGAGTCGTGGTTCGCGTCAACCGCAAGACCCTCGGCGTGCGGACGGACAGCGGCCACGAGTGGAGAGTCCACCCGGGCGCGGCCACAAAGGTCTCTTCCTCCACCACGCCGCCTTTCCCCACACGGATCGGGGAAATCGAGATGCCCCCTGCTGGATTTTCCGAGAACTGACACCAGCCATGACGGTTTATACATTGCGTGGAAGGAGAGAGGAAAGGCTTATGGAGAAACTATCGGCGGGTTTGTCGGAGAAAGAGATCCGGCGTGTGCTGACGGGGTCGCTGACCGTATTGGGCAGATCGAAACTCGATCTGCTCTTCGCAAAACTCGGTCCCGAAACCGGTCGATCCCTTCGGCGAATCCTCCATTCGTCCAGGCAAAATCGCGAGTTGCGCCGCAGTCCCGACAAGATCCGGCAGGAATGGACGCGGGCGTGGGAGGAATGGGACGATCGATTCTCTGCCGCCGGCGATGAGCAAGGGCCATACGTGTCCCAGGACGCCGACTGGGAGCAACCCTACTTCGACCACGAATCTCTGATAAGTGACTTGGAACCGATTGCGGCAAAGATGGGGAAACTTCTGCCTCGGGTGTTCGATGAGGGTCTTGATCCGGAATTCAGTTTCGCCGAGGCGGTCAAAAAGAGCGTTGAGGATTTCTCGTCCAGCCTTCCGGAGTGGCTGAATCCTTTCGAAACGGACGGATTCGGGTTGGGTCCTCAAGCGACGGCCTGCCTTCTGGATTGGGAGCGGCGAGCCGACCGCCCGGCCTTTCAGCTCATCGACGATCTTCGGCGGCTGGAGGCCGACATCGGGAATTTTTATCTGGACGAAGGCGCGGTCGTCCGGTTTGTCCGCTCCCTGTCCACGGAGGACAAGAAAGAAATCCAGCGCGGAATGCGGTCGAACCGTCAGGAGGCTCACTGGCGCAAGGCTCTGGACAATGCGCGCTCCACCTGGTTTCGCATCTACAAGGAACTGTCCCGCGGCCACGACCGCGCGGGCTATCTGGAAAACTGCGAGGCTAAAATTGATCAGGATTGGACGTTGGCCCTGCCTGTGATTCGCAATCTGCAAAGCAGGAAGGATCATTCGAAAGTCGTGGAGGTATGCGGGAGGGCGTTGCGCTCAGTATTGGGATCTTGGGATGCAAAGACATGGGATCCGAAAGAAAAACTGATCGGCCTTTGGGTCGGCCGCGCCGCCGACGGCAAGCCGGATGCCGGAGTCATTCAGATTCTGCGCGCGTGGGAAGAATCCGCGGAAGCCATGGGTCAAGCCGATCTGGCCGCGGCGATCCATCTTCAGGCGGATTTGCTTCCGGACTGGCGTAACTGGGATAAGGCTCTGTCGGCATTCCGCCGTCAGCCCATGGAGTCGTTCCCCAAGATGCGGGAATGCCTTTATGAAAAATGGCGCGTCCGGGTTACCGAAGAAAGCATGCAAAGGTGTGTCATCGACTCCATTGAACGCGCGGAAATTTCCCAATGGATCCCTGCGCTTGCGGATGCGGCGCGGAAAAGCGAGAGTGGGTCAACGGTGTTTTCCGATCAGATCCGTCCGTGGCTGCGACAAATGGATGAAGGCCGGGCGGCCGTGCGCATATCCATCAATGACATCGCCCGGCTCACCTTGGATCTGGATGGCGCCTCGTGGCTTCGGCGCGAGTCTCCGACGCTGGTCCGCCTGCTGGCTTACGGCTGGAACGACGATCCGGCCCTGCGCGCCTCCCGGCGCAAGTGGCTGGAACATTCAGGCGGCCCTGCGTTGATCCCCGACCTTCTCGGATTCTGGCGCCGGAATACCGAACGGCTCGTTCCTGACCCGAAAGACGCCGAATCGTCCAACTACGACCGTTGCGCGGACTGGGTTCGCGCCCTGCACGAGATTCAGCCGGCCTCCGGCCGGAAACTTCTCGCCGGCTGGTCAACCCTCCACCGCCGCCGGAAGAATCTGTGGTGTGCGCTGCGCAAGCGCGGCCTGCCCGTTCCCGGCGCGCCCACAGGAAAGATACTCCCCCGGCAAACGGCCACGGCCTGACCGACCATGGCGCGCACGACAGGCCCTGTTTACATCACAAACCTGTTGCATCTGTTTCCGGCCGATCCCGAATCCGTCATTCCGGATAAGGCGCTCAAACTTCGAGAATTTTTGGGACTCATCGTCAGAACGGCCACTGCCGTAATGGCCGAAACCGATATCGCCGCCGGCATCCGATGCAGGAGCAGGATGCATCGGAAAAAGTGTACCGGATTTCTGCTTATCCAGCGCCAGGATGTTCCCGGACCCTTCATCCACTGGGCTTGTGATCGGTGCGGCTCCGGCGGCAGAATTGAGGGATTTGCAGGATCCCCTTATGACCTCTCCCGTTTTCGTAACGGTCTGGGGAGCGGTGATGGAGGCGAACGCATACAAGTCGAGATCACACCTGACGAATACAACTCCCTCATCGCCGGAAAATTCATCCCCTACGACCCCGATTCGGAACGAATCATTTTTTCAGCCCGCTACTACGAAGAAACGGTCCAGCTCGAAGCCGCCGCCGATGACCTCGATACCCTCGGAGACTGCGTTGCCGCCGACGCAAATCATGAGAAAAACCGCAAACGGGCAAAACATGTACAATCCATCTTCCAAAAAATTACAGTCGCGCTCGATATGGATTCCCGCCGATCAAACGGGGACTGCCGAATCCGGTCAGGCTGGACGCACTGACTGTGGGAGAGGGTAACCGATGTCGTATGTGAGGGGCATGTGGCGGCCGTACGTGCCGGACCGGAATGATCCGCTGTACGCGTGCAGCGAGCCGCATACGAAGGTGTCCTCCATGAGGGCGTAGTAGGATTTGACGGTGTTGCGGCTGACGCCCAGCGCGCTTGACAGCGTGCTGTAATTGACGATTTGCCCGTCGTACGCGCCGGCCACCATGAGAAATTTTCCGAATGTTCCGATGATTGAAACCAGATTCTCCCGCCGGATTTCATTTTCCACGTACGTGGCCGAGTAATTTTCCAGCAGTTCAAACGCGTCCGCATCTTTGGGCGTCAGGCACTGTTCTGAATGTCAGGCATAGGTTTATTTGCCGGCGAGTGTGCGGAGGCTCACGTCAGAATGAAGCGCTCCGATTTCGACGTTGCCGCCATCCGGTCAACCAGGGACTGGGGCGTGTCGGCACGAACGAGGGCGCTGACCGCATCGGTATCGAACAGATACATAAGGGCCTAAAAGCGCACGGCCCGCGGCTTGTCTTTGCGGCGGCCCGACACGATCGAATTCATCGTCCGGAAAAATGGATGTCCCGGGGCCAGCCAGCCTTTCCAGTCCCGCGGCCAGCGCTCATCCTCCACCCGGATCAACTTCGCGACCGGCCGGCCGCGGCGCGTGATTAGAAATTCCTCGCGACCATACGCCACCCTTCCGAGTAGAGCCGACAACCGCTTCTTGGCCTCCGCAACGCTGATCGACACCATGGGTCACATCCTCCTTTATAGGTCATTATGACCATTATAGGCCATATCCCCTGCGGCCTCAAATTCATCGATCCGGCGCATTGTCCGTCCACTTCGCCTTTTTGGCGTCCACGAGCCGCATCGGTTCGATTCCCGCCTTGAGCGCCCCCATCACGATGCGCGCGCAGGCTGTGGCGTCCGACAGCGCGTTGTGATGGTTCAGCCGGATCCGGAATCTGCGGCATACATCGGGCAACTTGGAGATTTAAGGCCATTCGATCATTTTGCCGGAGTCCGGGTGAATGGGATTGACGCTCCAATATTTTTCAAAATGGCGCATATATTCTTTGGCCCGGGACTGTGGGATAGTCACGAGGACCACGGCGAGGTTCGAGGCCCGAAGCCGACCGGCGGCGGAGACGGCAAATCCTCTGTCCCGCGTCAAGAGAACCTGATATTTTTCACAGGCTTTTTCGACCAATTCGCCGTTGGTGATCTCATCCCACTTCTCCTGTCTGACGGTGGAGCAGGAGATGCCTTTGGCGCTGAGCCACTCCGCCAACCGGGCCGGCATATTGTGGTCAAGCAGCCAGTTTCGGATCGGGTTGGCTGAGTCGGTCGGCTGCATACTGTAGAATTTCGGGCAATGCTTCGGGCGGGAATCCTGGATAATCTTGAGCGATTTCCGAAGCCGTCATGCCCTCGGAAATGCACTGTATGACAAAACTCACGCTAAGCCGAGTCCCATTGACCCGCGGCTGACCCCCCAAAATATCCGGATTCTGAACGATCCATTTCATGCCCACAGTATACTGCGGCCCGGCGACGGAAGCAACCAGCAGGCGCGCGACCGTGTTCATCTCGAAGCCGATGTTCCTTCCGAGCGATCTTCCCATTCTCCACGACCACCACCGCGCACGCGCTGTCACGGCCATGATCGGCCGTCTCAAAATCGATGGCGGCGAAGCGCGGGCGGCCGAGCTGATCCTCAGCCAGCGCGTTCATGGGATAGACAATTTTCATGGGGACGGAGATTGAAATTTGACATTCCGGGCCGTGCCCCATCTTTTGTGGCCGTTCTCCGAAAGATTACACCGTGAGAATCTCAAATCTCACCTCCGTCCCGGAATGAATTCGATAGACTAAGGTTTTCATCGTATTCGTTGCCGTCGACCGTTCGTCCAGCCTTAATGAACGGAAACAGATTTGTGGCGAAGACATCATCGAGATTCAGATGGTATGTCAACCCCAATAAAGCTTTTAGATAATAGTTGGTTTGCCTGGTCGGTGTATATCCTAAGATTTTACTCGGCTCGTTTCTGTATGCCTGTTTTCGTCGCATGTCGTCGGTTGACGTCCAATCTTGCAAGACAATCACAATCGGAGAATATTCATTGTGAGCAGATTTTGTGTATGGCGATACGAACTTTGAATCCCAAAATCCATTTCGGAAATAATGAAAATTAAAATACCGCCTGTCATCGGCATTTGGGGCATTTCTTCGTTTTCTCCCAATCGCCAAAATTTTCTTCATTACGGGTACGGTGACGGGTACGGTGGGGTACGGTGTCAGGCATACGTTTATTTGTTTTCCAGGCTGGACTTTCACCGGATGGTCATCATCATCAACACGTCAGAGGCGACGGCGGGCGGTTTCCAGCGCCTGCAGGTGGTCGTCGTAGCTGATGGGCGCGGGGATGCCGAAGAGGGCCAGAAAATCGATGGTTTCGCTGAGGGACATGCCAAGGGTTTGGCTGAGGGTCGCGATCGAGGCGTTTCCTTCCCGGTGGGCGAGAAGCATCTTGAACTTCTGGCCATCGGTCATAAGTTCCGGCGCCATTCCGGATGTTTCCACGTCATCCTCTTCGCTATTCATCAAGGCGGGCTAGGCGACCTTGCGGGCGAGAAGTTCGCGGACGTCCGGGACCAAATGCTTGGGGATCTCCATCACCGCCGCATCCGCTCGTGAAAACGCGATATCGTCCTCCGCGGCGGCGGCTTCGTCACTTTGCGTTTCGTAGTGGCGCAGTACTTTCTTGACCCGTTGCTCATTCCATCCGGCCGGAAACTTATTTTTTCCCATATCTTTTTTTCATCCTCCGCCTGAACGCTTTTAACGGCGCGTCCGTCAGTTGAAACGCCGTGATCACAAAAATGTGCTCGTCGGGTTCCGGGACGTAAATCACCTTCAACAAGCGACCCGCCCCTGTCCTTGCAATAGCCACACGCGAGTCGTCCCGGGCGGTTCGGTCCTCGAATTTTCACTTGAATAATATCACATAAATCAATTCGCGGCAAAAGCGAAAAGTTTGCTCACGTCACTTCCGGCCGTTTGACATCCACGAGGCGCGTCAGATCAAACCCCGCCTTGAGCGCCCTCATCACAATCCGCGCGCAGTCCGTCGCGTCCGACAGCGCGTTGTGATGGTTCAGCCGGATCCGAATCTGCGGCACACATCGGGCAGCTTCGTCGGCCGGATGTCCCACGTGCGCCGGGCCAGTTTCACCGTGCAGAGAAACGGCTTGGCAGGCGTGCGGCGCCCGGCCATCTCACAGCACGCGCGCAGGACCGCCCGGTCGAACGACGCGTTGTGCGCCGCGATGAAATCTATGTCCTTGATCAGCCCCTGTAAGTCCGTCCAGACATTCCCAAATGCCGGCTTGTGATGTCAGTATTCACGATCTGTGAAGGATGTGACCCCTCGCGCGAACCGGAACAAGAAACTGTAATACTGCGGTCTGCTACTGAAGACACTTTCGATCTCTGATCTTTCAAAGTTTCAACCTACGGCCCCCATATCCTTACTACGCCGCCGCGGTTGCCAAGCGTTGGTTCACAAGCCGCCAGAAAGTGGTTACGGATTTTGGCCGATCATCAAAGAAATCTTCAAAAAAACCCGGATTGTTGAATGGGGGCGGATACGCGTAGCGCTCGCCATCGTCGCCTAATTCGGTGATCCAATTCGCCGGTTCACGTGTGTCAATGATTTCAAAAAGGCGGGCTGGGTAAAGATATGGCCGGCCGTGATCGTTCAGGATCCGGTAATCGTCAGCCTCGATCCCGATGACCACATAGCGTTGCCCTGCCGTCAGGTCCGGGTATCGCCTGCTTTTGCGCCGTAGCCGAATAATCATCGTCTGTTCACTCTCTTGCGCTTCCGTTCAACCCGGCTCATGCCGGGATAGGGTTCGGGATGAGTTGGATCTGCGGACAGGGCCTGATGGAAAGATTTGACGGCCTGATCGATGCGGCCGGCCCGTAGGTGGATGCCGCCCTGCATGAGCGGGACGTAGCAGGCGAGGGTTGCGCGATAGTCAGCGGGGCGGCCACGTTTTTTCACGATGTCGTCAATTGTGTCTCCGGGCATTTTGTTCCTCCATTTGAGTCTGTCACCATCCTTTCGCTTGAGATTTATCTGAACGCATTCGTCAGCGTCAAGCGTTCCGGTTCGGGAACCGGATTCGAAACCGACCATTGAGGCTCGAAAAATCGAATTGCAAAGCCGTGAACGGAAACGTGCCCCTGCCCGAAATGCTCTTTCCGGGCACGTTCAGGTTCACGGGAGGTGGATTGATGACAGACCCTCTCGCATGAGATAGTTCGCGGTATGCTCGAAATTGAATATGAAAAGGAATGTGCGCCGCAACGGAGGTGAATCGGATGGCCGGAAAGAAACAGAAGTCGCAGGCGTGGATCGACGCTCGCAGGCGATTCCGCCTGACTCACGCCCAGGTGCAGATGGCTCGCGAGCTGGGGATGAATCCGGGCAAGCTCGGCAAATTGGACAACCACGACCAGGAACCGTGGAAGATGCCACTACCGCTGTACATTGAGCGCCTCTACTTGAAGCGGTTCGGCAGGGAACAACCGAATGTGGTTCTGTCGATCGAGGAGAAAGTCCGCCGCGCCGAGGAGAAGCAGGCCCTAAAGCGCGAGGCGAAGGCGCTGCGCCGGCAGACCGAGATGGAGGAGTGTAAGTGAATCCAGTAAGACGGAAAATCCTTCTCGTCGGCGTGAGTTGCGTGGGCAAGACCACGATCGGCCGGCTGCTTGCCGGACGGCTTGGCCTGCCGTTTTTTGACTTGGGGGAAGAAATCGAGCGGTATTTCGAAACATCCATTGAGCGGCTGCAATCCCGATTGCTGACCGGCTACTCGTACCGGAAGGAGACTGCCGTCGTCCTGAAACACATCCTTGCGGAGAACGACAACTGTGTGATCGCGCTTGCGCCAAGTGGCCTTCGGGACGCGTACCTGCGCGTGATCAAAACAGTGGACTGCGTCACCGTCGCCATTGATGACAAGCCCGAAAACATCCTGCAGAGGATCACCTTCTATGACATCGACTCCCGGCTGATCGAAAAGCGCCTGACCCCCAAGGAAAAGAATTTCTATCTAGAGGATATCAGAAAAGACATCAATTTCTTTAAACGATCCTACCGGCGGGCCGACCTGCACGCAGACATCAACGGTCTTGACGCGCAGGCCGGCGCAGAGAAGATTGCAGGGCTGTTGGCCCCTTTTGTCGAAAGATGACCCCGGCACTTCCGGAGTGTCAAAGGTATTTTTGCCTGGAAAGGGGAAGGCTCAGGTCAACCAATTTTCCGTTTTGAGTCCTGAAATGCGGGAGAAATGCCGGATGTTGCCGGTCACGAGAGTCAGGCGATGGAGGACGGCGGTGGCGCCGATCAGGCTGTCGGCAAGTCCGATGGGGATGCCGCGGTTGTCGAGCGAAGCCATGAGATCCGCGGCCGCCACGGCGACGGTCGAATCCACCGGAAGGCTCTGCATCTGAGAGATGATTTTCCTCTCGATTTTTTCGAATATCCCAGGAGGCGCCGCTTTGCGCTGCGAGCCGCGGCGAAGTTCCAGCAACGTCACCACCGAAATGAAGCGCTCCGATTTCGACGTTGCCGCCATCCGGTCAACCAGGGACTGAGGCGTGTCGACACGAACGAGGGCGCTGACCGCATCGGTATCAAACAGATACATGAGGGCCTAAAAGCGCACGGCCCGCGTCTTGTCTTTGCGGCGGCCCGACACAATCGAATTCATCGTCCGAAAAAATGGATGCCCCGATGCCAGCCAGCCTTTCCAGTCCCTCGGCCATCGCTCATCTTCCGCCCGGATCAACTTAGCGACCGGCCGGCCGCGGCGCGTGATTAGAAATTCCTCGCGACCATACGCCACCCTTCCGAGTAGAGCCGACAACCGCTTCTTGGCCTCCGCTACGCTGATCGACACCATGGGTCACATCCTCCTTTATAGGTCATTATGACCATTATAGGCCATATCTCCTGCGGCGTCAAATTCATCGATCCGGCGCATTGTCCGTCCACTTCGCCTTTTTGGCGTCCACGAGGCGCATCGGATCGATTCCCGCCTTGACCGCCCTCATCACAATCCGCGCGCAGGCGGTGGCGTCCGACAGCGCGTTGTGATGCTGCAGCCGGATCAGGAATCTGCGGCACACATCGGGCAACTTCGTCGGCCGGATGTCCCACGCGCGCCGGGCCAGTTTCACCGTGCAGAGAAACGGCTTGGCCGATGCGCGGCGGCCGGATCAGCCGATGCTCTGTTTTTGTTCTGAGCGTCATTGACACCGTGGTCACAGTTGTGGATAATATTTTTGTGGGACGGTCAGTGACACGCGACTATCAGATGTCGGAAGATGCGAGAGCGCATTGGAAATTCTTCGATGTATTTGCCCGGCAGATAATTCTGGATGGCGTCGATGAACAGTTGGTCGATGATGACCCTCTTCGCGAGACGTATCACAAGGGACCGCTGAAACGGCCGGTCGGAGAGGCGAATCACAAGTTGGATATCCAAAAATGGCGCATTCTTTACAGCGTTGCAGTTGAAGAAACTCGGGTTATGTCGACGATCTATGTGGTCGGTGAAAAAATTCGAGAGAAACTCCACGTCATGGGAAAGGAATATCAGACATGAGGACAGCGACGATTCGGGACGTCAAACAAAATTTAAGCCGCTATATCCGCAACATGGACAATCGCGCCATCGTCATAACGAAAAACGGAAAGCCGTGCGCCGGGTTGGTCAGACTGGAAAACAACGACTCGGATATTGACGACTTTCTCATGGCCAATGACAGAAAACTGGTCGAACTGGTACACAAAAGCGCGCGAAGCGGATTTGTATCGAGCGCGTCGCTCAAGCGGGAACTGGCCGCCGATCTGCGCCGCGCGCAACGCAATGACCGCAAACGCCGAATGTCGCAGTAAACTTTTCCTGATTCACGATTTCCCCACGCGGCCCGGAACAGGAAACCGGAATTCGGCGTACTGCTGCTGATGATGGCGGTTTCGATCATCGATCTTTCAAATTTTCACACACGATCATCAGGTTTCCAGTTTTGCCTCATCGGTCCGACCATCCACACAACCAATTCTACGGGTATTTCGTATAACTTGCCCGCATCTATACGCACGCGACGAAATTGCAATTTAAACTTCCGCAGATACTCCTCCCATTTTCCTCCGGCTACCTCTATCATCTTATTCGGCACTTCATATTTCTGAAAGCATTTACGAATCTTCGCCGCATGAGAAAATCTAATATAGCCGTCATATTTTCGTGGTATGGACTTTAAAGGAAGATTTGCAATCATGATAAAGTAGAGTTCAGGTCTCGTATTCGAAAAATTCTTCATAATGTGGAAATCATCGATTAGTTTGTCTGGGTACCTGCCTACTTGTGTTATAATGCTGCACGCCCCCATTTGGATCAGCGACACAGCTGGTTTTGCGGGTGTCTTTTTCAGTATCCCAATATCTATCTCTTCACCATGGCCCTCGTGTTTATAATCGCGTGCCACAAAATATTTGCCTCGAAGTTTCTGGTGAATTCCCCATGCCAATCGATCTCTCAAAGGTTCTTCAACTTTTCGAGTCAAGGCTAAATATGCAAGCTCGTCTTTGCCAAACAGCCGCCTTAGCCTGACAATCTCATTCCATATAACGTCGCTAATATTCATTAAAATATCCTCCCTAATTTTTTTCGGAACGTCCCGTTCCCCTTTCAAATCTTTCAATCCGACCTTTTAAGCGTATCACAAAAATTGTTCCACCACTTTCTGTCTTCCGGACACAGAACCGGGCCTCGTCCGGGTTGCCGAGAGCGAAAAACTGAAAAAGTTCCGCGCAGGCAGTAACCCTATCCGAGTCGCTGCCCGGCACTTCAACAGTAGCATATCAAAAAAACTCATCCGCAACTTCACGTACTACACAAACGCCGGGCGCGGGTCGTCTAGGAAGGCGAGGCGGCCGCCGTAGGTGGGGGGGCGCGGCGGAGATTTGGAGATCGGGCGGATGAAGAAGACTTCCGGTGAGAGACCGAAGCCTTCGGGAAGATCAGCCTCGGGCTGGCGCTCTGGGTCGGATGACGGGGCGGCGGGACGGCGGCGTTTTTCGGACTTGCCCATCGCGCGGCGGTAGTGGTCGAGACTTGCGGCGGCGCGGCGCTTGTCGCCTTGCATCTCGTAGGCGAGGGCCAAACCGCGGTGGGGTTCAGGCTGGAGATCGTCTTCGGCGAGGGCGTTGTAGAAATGGCGGATGGCGGACTGCGGCCGGGCGGCGCGAAGATCGATTCCGCCCAGAAGAAGCTCGGTGTAGCACGATAATTTACCTCTGAAATCTCCGGCGCGGCGTTGTTTGCGCTGCAGGTCGGCGCCGGCAAGAAGCACCCAGCCGAAATCGATTTTGCGGTCGATGCGGTCGATGCGCCGCGCCATGCTGACGGCGCGGTCGATCTCGCGTTTGGCCACAGCTTCGTTGCCGCGAAAGATCTCGATATTGGCTTTCAACAGGCGAGCCGGGATGTAGTCGGGGTTGATTTTCAGACAGCGGTCCAAATACATCTCGGACTTGGCCGAGTCGCCCATCACCAGGTTTAGAATCGCGACGCGCCGCAGGTTCGTCGGGTTGGTCGGGTTCGCCATGCAGGCTTTCGTCATCCACTCAAGCGCGGTGTCCGGGCGGTTCATCGACAGATACACATCGGCGATCCGGCGGAGGAGGTAGACGTCGTGTTGATCATTCGCGTAGTTTTCCATGAGCCATCGGAGCGCGGTCTTGTACTGTTTGCGAAGAACAAAAATGTCCGATATCCACTGGAGCGTGTATTCGTTTTTAGGGTTGATCCTGTACGCTCTCATCAAATATTTCAATGCGTCTTTGAGATTCCCCTTCCATCGGTAGATGTACGCCAGCCGCTGGAGGGTGAAGATATTGTCAGGAGCAATATCCAGCGCACGGTGCATCCATGCCAACGCATTCTTGTCGTCGTCCATCGCCTTGTACACATATGCGATCTGGCGCATGGTCCAGACATCGCGCGGGCGCAGAGCCTGCGCGGCCTGCAGAAATTTCAGCGCCCCATCATATTTTTTCATCACGCGGCAGGCGTTGCCCAGCCACTGGATCGGCGTTGGGTTCCAGGGATCAAGGCTCCGCGCGCGCTTAAGGACGGCCATCGCATCAACCGGCCGGCCGGCGGAAAGCAGAGCCTCTCCGAGAATGGTCAGCGCATCGGCGTCAATCGGCCGGAGGCCGGCCTGTTTTTCGGCCAGATGCAGGGTCGCCTCGTGATCGATCCGTTTCATTTCCATGATCGCCGACCGGTAGAGGTACGGGTCGGACGATTTTTCATTTCTGGCTTTCGCCACAAACGGCCCGGTCATATCCAATTCACCGCGGCGGCGGTGGAATTTCGCGATGAAAAGATTGGCGTAGAAGGCCGTTTCTTTTGAACCGGCGAGGTCGCGCAACATCGGCAGGGGATCGGCCTCTTTGGTAACCGCTCCGGTGAGAAGGCTCATCGCGTAGCCGAGTTTCCAGCCCCGTGTAAGCACATGCCTATTGGATTTTTCGAGGAAATATTCCCGCGCTTCCTTCATCCGGGTGGACATATTCATGGCTTTAAGGAAAAGCATCATCGCGGGCGCGTAGGGTCCATGCCGGTCGAGAAATTTCCGGAGTCTCGCCGATGCGCCCGCGAGATCCATGGCGTTAAACATTTTCACAGCCAGCCTGAAATCGATATGCTCGCACAAAATCTTTGCGGCGGGGCGTGCCGCGCTCCATTTCTGGTAAAGATCGAGAAGCATGTTTCGGCGGCCGAGGGGCCGTTGAGCCAAGGCTTGAAATGCGTCCCGCGCCAGAGGGTCGGCCGACTGCGCGTCCCGTTCCTGCCGCACGATCCGGCGGTCCGTCGGAATCAGGATGGGCGGGCCGAGCCGGGCGCGTTGAACCTCGCCGAGATCAACGGCCTCGCCGCCGCGGGCGATGAGCGCGGCAATCTGGTCCCGAACGGCGGAGCTGATGGCGCCTTCGTACCGGCAATTCACTTTTCGAAATGTTCGGCGCAGCATGGGCCAGCGGTTCCAGCATTGGACGGCGAACGGCCGGACGAGGCTGGATTCGGCGGAGGACACGAGGACATCGCGAGTGGCGGCGGAATCGAGGTCGAAACTGATTCCCGCGCACCAGAGGATGGGATCCCCGGGCAGAATGTCGGATGATTCTCCCAGGACGGCAAAAAATGTCTCACTATTTTTCCCGCGCCGCGCCGACCAGATTTTCCCGGCGGCGAATCGGCCCGTTCCCAGCCCCAATAACATCAATAACAGCAGCATCACATCCTGCCTTTCACTCCGGCGCCCTACGCCTCATCGCATCTCATATAAATGCGGTCATGCCGGATTATTCCGGCTGCGGACATGTTCGTGGCATTTGATCAGAACGATCCGCAAAATCTTTTCGAGGTAACGCATGCCGGTCAGAGAAATATCGAGGCTTTTTTGAATAGTCGCGACGATCTGTTTGAATTTGGCCGACGCATTTTCCAGATGTTTCGCCACCTGCGTGTCGCTCTTGCCGATCATCTGGGCGATATCGAGATTCGTCATTGCTCTTTCATCGCGCGGATCTGCGGCGCCGCCGGGCCGACGTTTCAATTCGCCGGTCGCGGGGTCGCTCATGGCGGTCAGCACGGTCAGCTGCATCGGCGTAAATGCGGTCCCGACGTCGATCATCCGTTCGACGAACTCTTCAACCTCCCCCGTGTCCGCTTCTTCCGGCGCATCGGAATCGGACTCCGGTTCCGCGAGACGCAGTTTCCGTCCGCCCTTGCGTCTGAGACCCCGACGGCTCTCGACATCCACGTTACCCTCGACATCCGCGCCACGGTCGCCATCGTCGGTCTCATGGGATCGGCCAAGATCGACCTGCTTGCGCGGAACGAAACCGAGGACAATCGAAAACGTGTTGGAGATATCAGAAACGGCCATGGCAAGGGGCGAGGGGTTCATTTGTGTCTTCTCGTATCCCTCGCTGAATTTAAAACTGACTTTCACGGCACGCACAGCTTTTTGGGGCGGAAACCGGTCGCCGCGCCATTTTTGCAGGTCGACCCACTCTGATATATCGTGAAGCAGGAAACGCAGAATGACCCGATCGGGCGCGTTCCAGCCGGTACGTTTCCGGCGGCGCGGCAGGTAGTGGTCTTTCATTTGGGTATCCCTGAATTCGGCGCCGACCATGACGTATGTTCTGGTTTTCAGCGCAGTCCGGACATTGTCGAAGACGCGGTATTTCTCCTGCAGATGCTGTTCGATGTGCCGGGTGACGTCATTGTAAATGATTTTGTTGAGCTGGAACGCGAAACTCTCGGCAGGCGTTAGATGGCTAAATTCGGGTCTGTCGGGCCGCTTGTTTCTCTTTTTGTACAGCCGGTCGAGAATATCGTCCACGATTTTCTCGATATCGAAGACCGACGTGGCGACGACCTTGCCGGGCGTCTTCGACAATCGCCAGCCACCCGTCTTCGACAATCGCCGGCGGATTATTCCTTCGATCACCTGTCGAAGACTCTCCAAGTCTTGAGGAGATATTCGGTCGGCAAAATACGCCTCTAACCACTCGACCCTTTGATCCATCGCAGACGGCTTGGCCACCTTCGTTTTCACGCGGGCAGTTTCCTTTAGCGCTCCAGGAAAATCAACAGAGTTTCAAACCTGCCCGGAATTTATATGACCGCGACCCCGGAAGAAATCGAAATTCGGCTGTTTCATCGAGCAGGGCCAAAAATTCCGGGCGGGTAAGACACTATGACAGGAGAAGGGAAGAATCGAATCGAGGATTTTACAGGCTATATCGTCACGATCATTTTGCGAAGCAAGAGCGATCCGTCTGATTTCAGGTTGGAAACGATCCAAATTCCCGGCTTGGAAGTCAAAGACCGGGCGATTGAGAAATTAATGGAAGAATTCGGTGATCAGGATGTGGAACTATTTGATACCGAAGTGGTCAGATTTCACACCAGGTGTTTGGTCACCCCGTTGCCCAATGAAAAGAGTCTGAGATCCTCCAAGGTAACCAGTCAGACTATTGTCAAAGAGATCCAGCCCTTTTCCAAGGACAGCGACATTACTTATGACGCAATCCTGGACCGAATCGTGGAGGATATGACGCGGTGGGAACTGGGGAGGTAGATGCAAACGGGAGCAGAAAATGCTGCGTAGGATTCAGGGGGTCGATGGGTATTCGTCATTCCCGCGGGAATCCAGGGCTTTCCCCAGAGAACCAGACTGGATGCCCGCTTTCGCGGGCATGACGACCCAAAAAAATACCGGTAAATCCGAATCGGCCTCCAGACCCGGAAGAAATCGAAATTCGGCCATTTTATAGACCAGGTGGCAAAAGAGAACGATGGAGGTGGGGGCGATGCGGAAGGATGCGAACGACGGGATGTTTTTTGTGATCGACCGGAATTCCATGTTGGGCGAATGCCGATTCCTAAGGGGTCTGGAACCCGGACCCGGTCCGGTGTCCCGGTTCGACCTGCAGGATGCGTCCCGGATCTACCGGGAGATGACCGGGACGGATTTGGACATACAGGCGACCGGGGAAATTCTGCTTCGACGCGGGTGGGATGACGAATGATGGTCCTGGTGTGTCTCGTCATCGGATTTCTCATCGGCTGGTTTTCAGGATTTTCCGCCGGGCAGGAGGAGACGCGCAGGCGGTTCCAGGCGTGGTTGCAGAGCCAAACTCAGGGACCGCCGGCCGAGGAGGCTCGCCGGGTGCTTAAAGAAATGGAAAGGGCGTACCGGGTGTTTGCCAATTACGGGGAGCGCGAGCGGCAGAAACAGTTGCGGGAACTCTGGTACGAGGAGCACAAGGATGGGTAGCAACGTTCGCTCCTTCAGGCGGCGAGATATTTTTTCGGCCAGAGGCGGAATTTGGCCCGGAACCGGTATTAATACAGATTAGACAGGCGATCTTTCAAATTCTATTCACAAGGGGGGTGTCCGTATGAAGGGCTATCTGGTGGCGTTGGTCTGTCTGGCTTTGGTAGTGCAATCGTCGGAGCAGGCTCATGCCGAACTCCGTAAGCGCGTCCTGATCGATGTCCGGATGCCCGATACGACGGCCCGGGGAGTGGTCGAAGGCGTGCTGGCGAAGGAGCTTGGCCGCTACAAGGATATCCTTGTGATTGACGAGCGATACGAGCAGAGTTTTCTGCCGTTTATGAAATACAAGGCCCACGTGATCGTTCAGGTCGAGGTCCTGCAGATGTACGCCGACGACATTAAAAAAGTCCCTGGATTTTTTCGGCGGTTTGGCGGCGGGGTCGGCGATGCGGCGCTTGTCGCGCTCTGGCTCGGCACCCTGGGGTTCGCCGAATCCGCCATGGACGATTGGGGCGAGACGGGTGGCAATCACATGTCCCGCGATGTTGAAGGCCACTTCGTCGCCAACATCACCCTGTTTGACATGTGGACCGAACGATCGTTCGCCCGCACCCAGACCAATTTCAAGATTCGGGTCAAAAACGCCCATCACGACGACGAAAAAATCATGCTGACGTGCATCGCCGAGCGCGGATTCAGGGATGTCGCCCGATGGATCCAAAAGGAGACCCGGACACGGGACGGGCAGACGTGGGTCTTCGCGGAAAACGCAGACCGCGTCTTCGTCAACGCCGGGTCCCTCGACGGCCTCAACAAGGGCAGCCGGCTGAAAGTCTATCGGCCCCAGCCCATTTACGCGCCGCGCAGCAAAACGGTCCTCGGCCATTCGGCCGTTTACGAGTGCGACATTCGCATCGTGCAGGTAGATGAACTCTTTTCGCTCGCCGAGCCGGTCAAACACGCGCTTTCGGGCGAATACATTTCAAAATAAAGGGGTGGTGAATATGCGGTACAGAACAATTCTTGCAGGAATCGCGGCGATGGCGATCGGAGCGACCGTTGCCGGATGCAAAATGCGCGTCAACACGGCCGTCCCGCCCAGCCCCGGCGAGAAGATTATCTGGAAATCACACGACCGCCGGCCGGAGTGGGTTCAGGTCCAGCAGGGGGATCGCGGTGGATTCTACTACGCGACCGGACTTTCCGACCGGTTCACGACGGAGCTGGATGCGCGGGAGCACGCAATGTTCAAGGCCCGGCAGGCCATCGCGGATTACGTCTTGGGATTCGTGCAAACCGAGTACAAGGAATCTCGGACCCGAGCCCACACCGCCGGCGACGGGGCCGATGCGCAGGTCGAGGCCGGCCATACCGTCACATCGACGGCCCGGGTGGCCGTGTCGCAGGTCAGGCCAAAGGAGTGGTATCTGGAAAAAGTCCAGACGGAGAACGGGAAAGTCCTGTGGACGGCGATCGTGTTGGCGGAGGCGCCGCGCGATGTCATCCAGAGGGAGGTGGCGCGGATCGGCGTCGCCTTGAAAAAATTGGAGCAGGACACGCCGGCCACGGAGGGAGCCAAGACGACCCGGCAGGACTTTTGAGGCATGCCATGGCCATATGGAAACCCGTTCTCACAGCGCTCATCGCGTTAATATTTTCTGTTCAGGTGAATGCGACAGCGGATTTACGCGCACATCGGCCCGCTTGGGTCGTTTGTGAGCCGGCGCCCACGGACGCGGAATATTTTTTTGTCGGCATATCGGAGCCGCAGCCAACCGAGTTTTCGGCCCGGGAAGGCGCCCGGCGGCACGCACTGCGGCAGGCCGCCGACTTCACGGGAATTCAAGTGTTTCACTCCACATCTGAAGACCGGTCTCGAAAATCCGAGGCGGCTGCCGGGATCGTTCATATGGACAATGTGGCCGTGGCCGAAACCGTTTCGGATTTTTTCGTTCGCCGGCTCAAGGCGAAAGAATGGTTTCTGGAGAGACAGTCCGGTCCGGATTCCCACCGGCGGCGATGGGTCGCGCACCTGCTGGTCGCGATCCCTCGCGTCGAAGTCGATAAGGCGATCGAAGCGGAGCAAACCCGGCGCGCCGACGCGGCGAACCAGGAGCGCCTGTATCCGGATGGCGCTGTCGTGTGCGTGGAGGATGCCCCATCGCCGTTTTCCGCGATTTTGAAAACAGGGATCGAACAGCATCTTTCGAAGTTCCATATTTCCGTTTTCGATCAGGCTTCGTCAGCGCTGCCCGATATTCCGATTCTGCGCTTGTCCATAGATGTCGACCGGGAACACACCATTTACGATCGTCAATTTGTGCTGGCCAGGATCGTCTGCCGCATCCAGCGCCGGATGGCCGACGGGACGACGGTGACTGAACATTCGGTAGGAGGCTCCAATAGGGCCTATGCGCGCACAATCGAAATCGCGACGGAAACGGCGGTGGACGAGTTCCTGGGAGACGAGGGCCGCAAGCTGATCCGTGCAATCCGGGGATGGTGAGAAGAATGGACAATCACGGAGAAAATAGAAGCGAAAAGAAATAGCGTTTAGCGTTTAAGCAAACGTCCCTTCCAGATCGAATAAATCGCCGGATAGACCAACAGCTCCATCAGAAACGACGAGAAGATGCCGCCGACCATCGGCGCGGCGATTCGTTTCATGACGTCCGCGCCGGCTTCGCCCAAGCCCGCCCACATGATGGGCAAAAGGCCCATGAACGTCGTGCCGACGGTCATCAGTTTCGGCCGGATGCGCTTCACGGCGCCTTCGCGAATGGCGGCATCGAGGTCCTCTTGCGTTTTCATCCGCCCGGATTTGACGCGGTCGGCGTAGGCCATTTCCAGGTACAGGAGCATGATCACGCCCGTTTCGGCGTCCACGCCGGCCAGCGCGAGAAGGCCGACCCAGACGGCGACGGACATGTTGTAATCGAGGACCCAGAGAAGCCAGAACGCGCCGATCAGGGAGAAGGGAACCGCCAGCATCACGATGGCCGTTTTCACCGCTGATTTTGTGTTGAGGTACAGCAGGAGGAAAATCACAAACAGCGTGAGTGGGACCACCCATACCAGCTTCGCCTTGGCGCGCTCGAGGTACCGGAACTGCCCCGCCCATTCGAGCCGCACGCCCGGCGGGAGGTTAATTTTCTCCTGGATCACGCGCTGAGCCTCCTCGACGTATCCGCCCAGGTCCCGGTCCTTGACGTCGATGAAAATGAACGTCGCCAGCGATCCGTCCTCATTGCGGATGTCCGACGGGCCGGTCTTGAAGCGGATGTCGGCAAACTGGCCGATGGGCACCTGCGCGCCGGTCGGGGTCGCGACTTTGACGCGGCTCAGTTTGTCGAGATCGTCGCGAAAATCGCGCGGATAGCGGACGTTGATCGGATACCGCTCGCGGCCTTCGATCGTCGTCGCGACGTTGGCGCCTCCGATCGCCGTTTCGATGATCTCCTCGACTTCCGCCACCTGCAGGCCGTACCGCGCGGCCTCGCTCCGGTTGATTTCGAAATCGATGAAATTCCCGCCGGTGACGCGTTCGGCGAAGACCGACCGCGTGCCGCGGATGTCCTTGAGTGCCGCCTCGATGCCGTTGGCGGTCTGCTGGATTACTTCGAGGTCGGCGCCCATGACCTTGATGCCCACGGGCGACCGCACGCCGGTGGTCAGCATTTCGATCCGGGTCTGGATCGGCATCCACCAGACGTTGGGCATTCCGGGAAATTGCAGATGCGCGTCCATCTCCTCCTTCAGCCGCTCGACCGTCACGCCGGGCCGCCACTGGTGCATCGGCTTCAGGGTGATGATCGATTCGACCATCATGATCGGCGCGGGGTCGGTGGCCGATTCGAACCGGCCGATCTTGCCGAAGACGTGCTCGACTTCGGGAAACTGCATGATGATCTTGTCCATCGAGTGCAGGACCTGGCCGGCCTGCGTGATGGACATGCCGGGCAGTCCCGTGGGCATGTAGAGGAACGTTCCCTCCCAGAGCGGCGGCATGAATTCCGATCCAAGCTGGAAATAGATTGGGATGGAGATCAGCATCAGCGCGACGGCCGCAAGGATCACCCCGCGCCGGTGCTTCAAGACGAACGTGACGCACGGATCGTACAGGCGATGCAGAAACCGGCTGACGGGATGGGTCTCCTCCGAGTGGAATTTCCCGCCCCAGAGCAGGTTGGCCAGCGCGGTTTTCCATTTCGATGCGAAGGCGTATTCCTTCCCGGGCAAAAACAAGGTGAGGAGGGCGGGCGCCAGCGTGATGGCGACGAGCGCGGCGAAGGCCATCGAGAAATTCTTGGTGAAGGCCAGCGGCTTGAAGAGCCGGCCCTCCTGGGCTTCGAGCGTGAAGATCGGCATGAAGGAAACGGCGATGACGAGGAGCGAAAAGAAAATCGACGGGCCGACTTCCTGCGCCGACTCGATCAAAACGTCCACCGCCGGACGCTGCCGGCCTTCGTGGTTCCACGTCTCGAGGCGCTTGTGCGTGTTCTCGATGATGACGATGGAGGCGTCGACCATCGCGCCGACCGCAATGGCGATCCCGCCGAGCGACATGATGCTGGCGGTGATGCCCATGTAATACATGGGGATGAACCCCAAGATGACCGCGACCGGCAGCGTCACGATCGGAATGAGGGAGCTTCGGACGTGCCAGAGGAAAAACAGGATCACCAGCGCGACGACGATCATCTCTTCCGTCAACTTGTTCTTGAGCGTGTGAATGGCCGCGTTGATCAGGGTCGAGCGGTCATACGTGACGACCACGCGCACGCCCTCCGGCATCGACGCTTCCAGCGATTTCAGTTTGTCCTTCACGCGCGCGATCACGTTCAGCGCGTTTTCGCCGTAGCGCATGATGACCAGACCGCCGACGGCTTCGCCCTTGCCGTCCAGTTCCACCACGCCGCGCCGCATGTCGGGCCCGAGATGGATCCGCGCGACCTGTCCAAGCAGCACGGGCGTGCCGCCATGCACGGCCACCGGGATTTTTTCGAGGTCGGCCGTCGACCGGACGTAGCCCCGGCCGCGGATCATGTACTCGCGTTCGGCGATTTCGAGGACGCGCCCGCCGACGTCGTTGTTCGACCTCCGGATGGCGTCGATCACGGTTTTAAGCGGAATGTCGTAGGCCAGGAGCGCGTTCGGGTCGACCTCCACCTGGTACTGTTTGACAAACCCGCCGATCGACGCGACCTCCGCGACGCCTTCCACGCTCGCCAGAGCGTAGCGCAGGTTCCAGTCTTGGAAACTCCGCAGTTCCGAGAGGTCGTGCTTGCCGCTCTCGTCCACCAGCGCGTATTCGAATACCCATCCGACGCCGGTGGCGTCCGGCCCGATGGACGGCCGCACGCCGGCCGGGAGCTTCGACAGCGACTGGTTCAGATATTCGAGGACGCGGGACCGCGCCCAGTACATGTCGGTACCTTCTTCAAACACGACATACACAAACGAAACGTCAAAAAATGACTGCCCGCGGACGAACTGGACCTTCGGCGCCGACAGGAGCGACGTGACGATCGGGTAGGTGATCTGATCCTCGACGAGATCGGGTGACCGGCCGTCCCACTCGGTCAGGATGATGACCTGCACGTCGGAGAGGTCCGGGATGGCGTCCAGCGGAAGCCTCTGCAGGGACCAGAGTCCCGCCAGGACGAAAAAGATCGTCAGCGTAAAAACGATGAAGCGGTTTCGTGCGCACCACGCGATCAGCCGTTCGATCAATGCCGATGCACCCCCTTGCCCTCCGCCGCTTCCTTCCCGCCGTAGAACGACATGCCCGAAATTCCGGCGCGCAAGCGGCTTTCCGAATCGATCAGAAAATTCCCGCTGACCACGACCTCCTCGTTTTCGCTCAGGCCTTCCAGAATCTCGATCTTGCCTTCCGCCTTTCGCCCAATGCGCACCCGCCGCGGCTCAAACCGGCCGCCGCCCCGGTGCACGAAGACGTGCTGTTCGCTTCCGGAATTCAGGACCGCGTTTTCCGGCGCGGTCAGGGCGTCGCCGAGGCTGGAACGGATCAGCACGTTGGCGTAAAGATCGGGCTTGAGTTCGCTCGCGGGATCGTCGATCTCCGAACGGATTTTCACAGTGCGGGTTTTCGGGTTGAGGACGGGGTCGATTGCCAGGATTTTCCCCGAAAACATTTTCCCCGGATAGGCGGTCGCCTCGATCGTCACGGTCTGGCCCACGCGAACCAAAGACAGATCGGATTCGTAGACGTCCGCGTAGACCCAGACCTTCCCCGACTCCTGCGCGCCCAGGAGAAGCTGCGGGTCGACTTGCCGGCGGGCCCGCAGGCGCTGAATTTGCGCGTCGTTCAATCCGAGCAGTTTCAGCCGGGTCTCGGCGGCCTTCAGCAATTTCCAACTGCGCTCCCGCGACGCCGGCGGGGCCTCGCTCGACAACTCGACCAGGTCGACCGCCGACAGGTATTCCTCCTGCACCTGATAGAGATCCGGATCGTACGCGACCCGGCCGTAGGCGCGGATGATTTTCTCAAGCGATCCGCGTTCGACTCTCCCGAACCGCACGCCGATCAATTGCAGTTTCTCCGTGGGGATCGTCACCATGCCCCGGCCTTGGACCGTCGACCGCGCGCGCTCTGACTCACCCTCCGGCTGCGTGCCTCCGCCGATTTTGGTCAGCGTCATGTTGCAGATGGGGCAGCGCCCCGGCTCATGCATGTGGACGTCCGGATGCATGGAGCAGGTGTAGTAATCGTGGGGCTTGGATTCGTCGATCGGCGTTTCGCTGAACCTGCCGGCGGACCGGCTCAAGTACATCCATGCGCCTCCGCCGGCGAGCGTCGCGACAAGCGCGATGGATGCGATCTTAGTGAGTCTGGTCATGGCTTGTCCCTCCTGTGTCTCGTTGATCGTTCGTCATTCCCGCAACGGAAAGTCCCGTCACCCGGTCGAGAATCGCGCGCGCTTTGCCATACTCGGTCAACAGGTTCACGTAGGCCAACTCCTCAAACAGCAGTTGCTGCTGCGCGTCCAGAAGATCGAGAAACCCGGCCCGGTTGGCCAGATAGCCGCTCTCGACGACTTCAAGCGTTTTGCGGCTGCGCGGCAGAACCGACGTGCGGTAAATGTTCGCCATCCGCGCGGCGTTCCGGATGTCGGCGAGCGCCACCCGGAAATCGACCGTCACCTCGTTTCGCATCCGCGCCCATTCGGATTCGGCGTGCCCCAGGTCCGCCTCGGCGGCGCGCACCTGGGCGCGCTGTTTCCAGAAATAGAGCGGCACGTTCAGGAATAATGAGGCGTTGTAAACCTTGGGCATGCCGTCCTCCGTCATGCGCGCCCAGCCGGCGGTGAAATCGGGCAGAAAACTGAGTTTGGCCTCCTTCAACAAGAAGCGGCTGTGCTCGATATGATGGTGGGCGGCCTTCAAATCCACGTTCGACGCAATCGTCGCGGCCTCCAGCCCAGCGCCGTCAGGAGCGGCGAAGTTCACGCGCGGTTCCTCCGGAATACCCGGCGCGGAATCGGCGGGTCGGTTGAGAAGCGCATTGAGCCGGGTCTTCACGGCCGGCAGGCGTTCTTCCAGGTTTGACAGCTCGACCGAGATCTTGTCCGCCTCCGCCTGCGCCCTCAGAACATCCCTCTGCATGACGCGGCCGGATGCGTACTGCCGTTCGGTCACGTTCGAAAACCGCTCGAGAATCCGGGAGTGCGCGCGCCTGATCCGGAGACTCTCCAAAAGCTGCCAGTACTCATAGTACGCGGCCGTCACGTCGGCTTGGATTTCGAGGAGCGTCCGAAGGTACTCGTACTGGGAGATCCTGGCCGCGTGGATCTGGGCCTTCTTGCGGGCCGAAAGTTTTCCAGGAAACGGGATATCCTGCTCGACCATGTACATGTCGGTGCCCGCGTTTTTGGATTTCGGGGATTTCCCTCTCCTGATTTTCTCGAGGTTCAGACCGACTTTTGGATCGGCCGGAAGCCTGAACGCGTCGATCTTGGATTTCTCCGCTTCCCACCTTTGCCGCATGGCCAGAACGCCGGGGTTTCGGCGGCTCGACTCGGCCAGTAAATCGGACAACCGGAGCGGCGCGTTCGAATCCGCGCGGACCTCCGCAACGTTGAACAGAGAGAGGAACATGAACAAGTACGAATGAGAACGTATCTTCATGGTCAACCGACCTCCTTTAAGCAGTGATGCCCGGTTCGGAGACACCGCGCTGCGGCTTTGGCCGAACGGAGCGAAACGTTGCGCTGGAAAAAAAGACGCCGGGGCGTCGGGTCGGTTGTTAAATCAGAAGGGTCTGGAGTTGGAGAAAAATCTTGAGAGGAGAGAAAAAGAAGCTGAGGGATCGCGCCGGCCCAAACCAGATCTCTGGACGGTCTGCGACTATTTCCCCGCCGGCTTGGGCAAGAGGCGCAACGGCGTCAGGAACCGAAACGGTGTTTGGCACGGCCGGCGGAACGGGCATCGACGTACACTCCATGCCGGGATCGCAATCCGGGCAGCACGGCATGTCACAAGCCACCGCGCCGGGCAGCGTGCCCGCCAAGAGGAGTAGCGCAATCATCAGACTCACCCACACGGTTCGTTTCACAGTGACTCCATTGTATGGCAAACCAAAGCTCGTGTCAAATTTTCATTTTAAGACGCTCGAACGCCGCGGTTTCTTCCGGCGTCGCCGGGCGCTTGTTCAGGAGCCGCAGGCGCAGCAATGTGCCGCCGGCGTCTTCGGACGAAAATTCGTACATCACGCCTCGCGCGACGTATCGCATCTTCGATTCTCCGGTTTTCAGATTTCTGACCGTCGCGGCGTCAAACATGCGTTTGATATGAAGAAGCAGATGAAACGGGGTGTCGGTCACCGGTAGAACGTGCGCGCCGTTCTTGAACCGGATCTCCATCCGCCACTGCCGGAATTCAAATTCCAGTGTGTCCGCCTGCCCGCGGTCCAGATAGGATAGAAACGTGTTGACAAACTGCTCATACGGCGCCTCGGCGCCCACCGCCGGGACGGAATCACCTTTCAACCGCGCCGCTTCCAGGAACGATCCCGCGCGCTGCCAGGCGATAAAGGCGTTCGCGGCCGCCAGCGCCAGGAGAAGCCCCACCAGCGTCTGAGGCTGCCAGACGGCGGATACCGCGAGCGCCGCCATGCTGACGGCCAGCAATCCTCCCGCCAGACGGCGATCGCCAGGCCGGCCGGGCCGCGCGCGAATGCGGCGGTCGAGGAGCAGGACCGAAACGAGGATGACGAAACCGACGCCCGTCAGAACCCACATGACGGTATGGTATCCAAATCGTGGTCCGAAATACAGAGCGTCTTGCGGAGCGCTCGCGGGGGAGATATTCTGAAAAATGGACATTCGATGTCGAATACGGGGCCGCCGTGTTTTCCGGGTGCTCATCGCCTCTCTGTTCGCATGGATTTTCTGGACTCCGGACGCGTTGGGCGCCAAGCCGCTCGTCGGCGACTCGCCTCAGCTCGAGGTGATCATGATGGACGTGGGGCAGGGCGACGGCATTTTCTTAAGGACGCCGGGCGGAAAACACATCCTGATCGATGCGGGCCCCGACGCCCGCCGAGGCGTCCTGCCCTTCCTGAGATCCCGGCAGATCAAACGCATCGACTTCATGGTCCTCAGCCACCCCCACGCCGATCACATCGGAGGCGCCATCTCGCCCCGCAACGACTACCCGCGTACCGTGAATTCGGTGCTCGAGTACTGCGAGGTCGGGGAAATTCTGGACAGCGGCAGGAATCATCCGACGCCGGAATACAGGAGCCTCCTCGAGGAAATCAAATCCCGCGGGATTTCCTACCGCCAGCCCCGCACGGGCGAAAAACTCAACTGGGATCCGGCCCTCAAAGTGACCGTGCTCCATCCCGACGCGCCCAAATACGAGAACGTCAACGATAATTCCATCATGCTCCGCATCGTCTATCGGCAGGTTTCGTTCGTCTTCACCGGGGACGGAGAGGAAGAGGCGGAGCACGCGGCCGTGTCCGAGTTCGGGTCGAGATTGGGATCGGACGTGCTCAAGGTGGGCCACCATGGAAGCCGGACTTCGACGACGCAGGAATTCCTGGACGCCGTCAGCCCTCGATACGCGCTCATCTCCTGCGGATACCGGAACAGTTTCCGCCACCCGAGAACGGAGACGCTGGACAAGCTCGACGACATCGGCGCGCGCGTGCTCAGGACTGATCAGGACGGATACCTCAGTTTTAAAACCGACGGAGAGAATATCCGATGGACGCGATCGCCTGTCCCCTTCCCCAAGGCGGAACTTGCGCGCATGGAACCGATCGATGTTTCATCCGACGAATGGCGCGGCAAGGGCCGGCAGGACGGCGGGGACCTCGAACTGTCGGCCGAGCCGGGCCAGAACATCTGGATTGGCGAATCTTCGGCGCCGACCCGATCCCGCCCCATTCCCGCCGACCTGCCGTGGACCTTTGTCGTGTCGGTCCGGCCGCCGGAAGGGGAGAAAATGGAGGCGGGGGTGATGCTGTTCTCGGACCGCAAGAATTTCCTCTTGTTCGGAATTCAGGATGAACGGATGCTCAGCCTGACGGTGGTCCGCGACGGCAACCTGATCCTGGGTCCCGAATTGATCGTCTCCCAGCCCTCACGGATCGGCCTCCGGCAGACTGCGCAGGCGATCGAAGCGCTGGCGTACGACGACGACAAAGAAACCTGGCGCGTGCTCTGGTCGCTTTCGAAACGCGAACAGCCGGGCCTCGATGACCGTTCGCGGCTGGGCGTCTATGTGAAAAGCTGGGGGCGCGAGTCCGGAGCGGCCACGTTCAGAAAATTCATGTTCGGAGGTGGAAACGGATGATGCGGTTCGTGTGGGTGATGTGTCTCGGTTGCCTTCTGGTTCCGAACGCTGGGTTCTCCGCCGAGCGCGAGGACGAATGGCTTCGGACGGAGGACGCGCTTCAAAAGGCCGGCGAGGGAACGCCGATCCGGCCGGAACAAGTGGGCGTGAACCTCGGGATGTCCTTGGCTGAACTCGCGTCGGACCGCCGCTTGCTGGACGAATCCCTGGATCAGATCGCGGACGTCGGCGCCCGGTGGGTCCGCGCGACGCTCGCATTGGATGAATCCTTGGACTCGTCGAAACATCGGTTGGACGTCACCGCAGTGGTCGATCGGTTCCGCGACAGCGGCATTTCGATCCTCCTCGCGCTGGATGCGCCGGACACACGGACGAGGTTCGTCTCGACGGCGGTGGGCCTGCTCAAAGGGAGGGTGACGCATTATGAAATCCTGAATGATCCGGCAAGCCTCGACAGCCCATCACCCGCTTACGCCCGTTTCCTTCTCGCAGCGTCCCGCGCAGCCAGATCCGCGGACTCGACATGCGTCCTTCTGGCGGCGCCTGTCGATCGCGTCACTGCTCAGGACTTGAAAAAATTTGAGGCGTTCCTCAAGGAGCTGGGGAAGGCCCGCCCGTTCGACATTTTGGCGCTCCATGTCGACCGTGCCGCGACCGGCCCCGGCGATCCGAACCGTGAAGGCCTGACGCTTGCGGAGGAGATCGACCGCGTCAGGACTCTATTGACCCGCAAGGGCTTTTCGGACGTTCCGATCTGGCTGACCCGCGTGGGATGGCCGGCTCGGGCCGCCGAGGATTCGGACACGCCGGCGGCCTCAACATGCTCTGAGGAGGATCAGGCAAGATTCCTGACCGAGACGTTCGCGCTTCCCCGAACGATTCCTGAATTGCAGAAAGTCTTCTGGTCGGATCTTCGGGATCCGACGCCGGCCGGCGGCGTCCGGTCTGGCTACGGCTTGTTTACCTCCGCCGGATTGCCCAGGGCGTCGTACCATGCCTGCAAGAAGTTAACGTGGTGATGATGGATCGTGGATTTCCCCCTCTCCCGCCCTTGGCGGGAGAGGGTCGGGGTGAGGGTGGCCGTTCGGTCGCCATGCCGATGGACCCCCTCACCCTGACCCTCTCCCCCTTTCGGGGGAGAGGGGAAAATCGTTCCGGACTTGATGATCGTTCCACTGTTGACAAACCAATTACGAACATGTGATGCGCATTCGTTCGGATGAATTCGAGGAGGAAATCGGCCGGGCGATGGATCGGATGCCCAAGTTTTTGAAAGAGGCGTCGCAGTCGGCCGGTGTCGCGGTGCTGGCGGAAGACGCGCCCGCCCAGGCGCCGGAGGATCGGTCCGGCGAGCCGCTCTTCGCGGAGTTTGTCGGCCCCACGTCGGTCGAATTCGACACCGGCGAATCGCCTTTCCCGCCTACCGTCGTCCTCTACCGGTCCACCTTTGAGTCGGCCTGCCGGTCGAAATCAGAGCTTCGCGAAGAACTCTACCGCACCCTCGTTCACGAACTGGGACACTTCCTCGGATTCGACGAAGACGCCCTCGAGGACGTCTGACCGCCGTCCACCTCAAAACTCTTTTGCAAATGCCGCCCGCATTATATACCATCACCCGTAGTGATTGATCGCCGGTGTGGCGGAACGGCAGACGCACCAGGTTCAGGGCCTGGCGGCCGCAAGGTCGTGGGGGTTCAAATCCCTCCACCGGCATACATGGATGTATCGTCCCTGTTGCCCCAGACTCAGGATTTTCCAGGGATGGAAAATCCCTCAACCCAAGCAACAGGGACATGCTGGATGATATATCGAAATCGATAATGCCATGAAAAATCCATTTCTCAGAATGCTCTGCTCGCTGCTGTTGGTCGCTGGCCTGTCGCTTCGTGACGCCGAAGCAACGGACACGCGCGTGATCCTGTTCATCGTCGACAGCGTCAGCGCGGACCTTCTCTACGAGATGCTCGCCGCGGGCGATCTGCCGAACATGGCGGCGGCGTTGAAAGAGCGTGGCGTTCGCGTGGACGAGGCGATCGCGCCCTTTCCCACCATCTCGTTTTCGGCGCACGCGTGCATCCTGACCGGCTGTTTCTCCGACCGCCACAACGTGCCGGCCATTCGATGGTACGACCACCGCACCGGGCACAGCCGGTCATACGCGGGATTCGGGTCCGAGCTGATCGACCGCGACATGGATTCGGCTGTGCCGACGATTTTTGAATCCCTCGCGGACTTGCACACCGCCGCGATCGGCTCGGTCGTCCATCGCGGCGCGGACGAATATGTCCGGCCGTGGCTGCCGCCGGACGGGCTTCGCATGCGGAGTTTGCTCAAACGATTTCGCCGCGCCGACCCCCCGCGCCTCTCGGTCGTCGTCCTGACGGGCATCGACTGGCCCGCGCACCGGTATGGGCCAAAATCGGAATGGGTCCGGATCGATTTGCGCAAGCTCGACCGCCGCATGGGGGAGATGTTCGAACTCCTGCGGCGGCGGGGACTCGACCGAAGCACTTACGTTTTTTTTACGGCCGACCACGGCCACGCGCCGCGCGCCGGATATGTCGATCTCTACGCCCTCCTCACGCGGCTCGGGTTTGACCCTCTCGACAAATTCCTCTATACCGGCCGGACCGACGGATTCACGTCGTACGACGCCATTCTCTGGATGGCGGGTGTCGGCTACTCGTTTCTCTATCTTCCCCATCGCACGGACACGGCGATCGACTGGCGGACCCGGCCCGGCGTTGAGATGCTTCGTTCGTATCCGGTGGGCGGCCGGCGGGTCGATCTGATCGGCGCTCTGACCGCCCGGACCGAAATTGCCTTTGTTGTTGTGCGCGATCCTCGCACAGGCAGGGTGCAGGCGTTTGACGCAAATGGCGCGATCGATCCCGCCAACGACCTCGCCGACTATCCGGACGCCGCTGTCCAGTTGCCGCGGCTGATGGCGGGCGCGCGCGCTCCGGACATTCTCGTCGTGACCCGCGATGGATACGAAACCGCATGGAGCTGGCATCGCGGCCGGCATGGCGGCTACAGCCGCGAAGAAATCGTGGTCCCGCTCATCGTCTGGGGTCCCGGTGTAACCCCCGGCCGCATTGCCCGCGCGCGCACGATCGACATCGCGCCGACGATCCTCCGTTTGTTCGGACGATCCATCCCGCCGGGCATGGATGGCGTCCCGCTCGATCTTCAGATCGCCCCCCACCATGGTCGAGCGCCCTGATCTCGACGCCGAAACGCGCACGGCCCTCATCCGCAAGGGCAACGAGTACATGAACCGCGGGGAACTCGACTTGGCCGAGCGCATCTTCCTGACGGCCGGCTACAGCGACGGCATCCGCAGGTTGGCGGATTATCACTTCCGAAAAAAGAAAAACGTCCGAAAGGCCCTCGAACTCTACCGCGCCATCGGCGGCAAGGAGGAGGAGGCCCTCTACGAACTCATCGCGATGGGCATCAAGCGGCTGCTCGCAGAAAACTGAGACTAACCCCACACTTCCCCGACGACCTTCTCCATCTCCTCCCTCTGCCCCGCCATCGACTCGTAGAGGAACAGGCATCCCTTCGCTCGCGCAAGATTGTGCGCCGGCCGGGACGCGAATCGCGCCGCGTCCCAGCCGAAGTAGCGGTCTTCCAGCGCGTCTCTCAAAAAACGCGACGCCAGCTCCAGCGTGATCAGCCGGCACGACGGCGCGATCAGCGGCCGTTCGGCGCCGCTAAGCGGTGCGTCCGACTGACGGTACCCCTCGCAAAACGCGCGGAACCGGTCGGCCAGAAACGGCGTCGCTTGATCCTCCGGCCCCTCACGGCACCACGATCGGACGGCGTCGCCGATGTCGACCAGGACCGTGTGCCGCGCGCACGAGTCAAGATCGATCAGCCCGACGGCCCGGCCGGTCGCGGGATCAAAGAGCACGTTGCTGATTTTCGGATCCCCGTGCACTACCCGGCTCGCCCAAGGGGTCGGCAGAAAATGCCGCGGTAGATCGGTCGAGACCTTCTCCGCAAGCGGACCGACCTCGCCCATCATCGGATGATTGCGAAACTGCCGCAGCGCGGATTGCAAGAACTCCAAATGTTTCGGCGAATCATGAAGTGGCCGGCCCGCTTGGAACTCGTACCGGAAATCCGCCATCGCGGTGTGGAAACTTCCCAGCATGAGCGCGGCCTCCTTGACCATCCGGGTGTTCTTCACACAGTCGTATGATTCGCCTTTCAAAAACGTTGTCAGCCGGTATCGGTCGCCCCGAACGTCCGCCGAAGGGTTTCCTTCGCCCGTCAGAATCAGCCGGGGCGCCGGAAAGGATTGGTCCGCCAGATGGGCGGTGACGGCCTGATAATCACGCAGATTTGAATCGGAAGAAAGATCCGGATGCAGGCGCTGCACGATATACATGCCCGTGGCGCTTTCCACCCGATACGTGCCATGAATCAGGCCCATCGGGATATGTTCGACCCCGACCCTGTCCCCGATCGGATAGTGCGTCAGCGCCTGCTCGACTTGTTTCGCCCGCTCTGCATCATCCCGATCCTGCATCCTCTGAAGCGTAGGAGCGTCCGGCCGCATCGTCAAGCGCTCAATTTTTATGTGCGTCTGAAAACATTTGTGGTACGCTAAGGCGATGGCTCAGCATCCGGGGTGGGGGCGCTGCCCTGTCGCAGTTGCAGGACTCATATTGGGGGCTCTCTTGTTCAGAAGCGGGCCGGCCGCCGCCGAACCGATCGGCGCGATGTCCCGGTATCAGATGGGACTCGAGGCCGAGCGGGGCGGCAATCTCGATGCGGCGCTGCAGCTCTATCAGGAGGCCGTGCAGATCGGCGGGGATGAGCGGGCCACCGTCGACGCGCTGACGCGCATCGCGCACATCCAGATGCTGCGGCGCGCCGACGCCGACGCCGAAAAGGCCATCCTCGGCGCGCTCGAACGCGACCCCCAGCATTCGGAAGCCCGCCTCGCGCAGGCCCGCCTCTGGCTCCTTCAGGACAAACCGCGACTGGCCATTCGGAATTTCGAAGACCTCTCCAAACGGGAACCGGTCGCGCTTCCCTCCCTCCTCGGCCTGATCGAAGCTGCCCTCGTACGCAACGATGAAAAACTCTTCAAACTGTCCCGGACCCGCCTCGTGGCATGGATCGGTCAGCGGTCGGAATTCCGCCAGAAGGCGGCGATCCAGGCGCGCGGCGATGCTGAATTCTTCGCGGCGGCCGACAAACCCGATCTCGCCCTCCAACTGGCCGAACTCTCATTCTCAATCGATCCATCCGGGTCCTCGAAACAGTTTCTCGCACAGACCCTTTACCAGGCCAACCAGCTCGACGATGCGGCGCAGATGTATCAGGAACTCCTCCCGGATCCGGAATTGCGGGAGTGGGCGCAGATCATGCTCAAGCAGATCGAAGTCCAGCGCGGGGAACTGCAGCTCGGAACCAAACGGGCCAGACTCCGCGAACTTCAGGCGCGCGCCCGGGAGGCGGAAATCGAAGGCCGGCTTCCGGACGCGATTTCCATCCATGAGGAAATCATCTCGTTCGGCAAGGGGGTCTTTGATGTGGAAGTCCGGGATGCGGAGGCCAGGCTGGGGTCATTGCAAAAACGGCATGTCGAAAAAACCGCAACGGACGCGCGCGTTCAGGCGTCGGAACTCATGCGAACTGCCCGGCACCGCGAGGCCGCGGAGATTCTGAAACGCGCGAGGTCCGTCGTCGGGACCGACCTGGTCCTCGACGGCATGCGGGCCGACGCGCTCCTCAAGTCTTCCGATGAGTTGCGCGCGGCGGAGAAGGAATCGGCGTTGCGGGAAATTCTCGAGATCGAGGCCGGACTGGAAGCGGCGGCGTCGGCGCTGCGGTCCGACGTCCTCGCACAGACCCATGCACAACTGGCGCGCATCCTGGAATCGAAACGTCTGTGGGCCGAAGCCGCGGAGCATTATCGCAAAGCCCTGGAGATGTCCCCGGGCCTTCCCGGCGTCTCCCGCCGCCTGATGACGGCGCGCCTGCGGGCCAACCTGCCGCGTCTCTTGATGATCGGCGCCGTTCTCGCCGTCGCCGCCGGCATCCTCTATTTCCGCCGGCCCAAATTCTATCACAGCGCCCTGGCGTACCTCCGGTATCAAATCGCCGTCCGCCAAAACAACCGCGAGGGTGAATATCACGCCCTGACGGCGCTCGCAGCCCTTCGCCCGCACCGCATCGACTGGCGCCGGCGGCTCGCCGCGCTGGCGCTGGAAAAAGGCGACCAGGAGGTCTGCCTCTATCTGCACGAACAGCTTCGGAGAGAGCGGAGTCTGGACCTGAAGGGAATGTTGAACCTGTATGACATCTATGAGCAGCGGCGGGAGGCCGGCAAATTGTATGATCTCATCCTCGAAATGATCAAGGAATCTCCCGCCGAGCCTGTCCGGTCCAGAATTCTCGAAACCAAATTCCGCCTCGAGATGGAGTCGCAAAAATCCAACGACGCGTTCCTGACCGGCCGCGACTTGATGGCGGCGAAACCCTCCGCATGGGTGGCCGAACAGATGGTGAAATTGATTCGGACACGGTCCGCCGAGCCGGATCTTCGCATGTTGCTTTCGACCTACCGCGTCTGGCTGCGCCTCCAGCCTGCGGCCGCCGACCGGATCATCGGCCAGGCGGAGGAGATTCTGCGGAAGGCCGCATCCGACCCGCCGGCTGCACCGGCAGAACCGGCCCGGCAGGATGTCCAGCCGCTCACGCAGTTTGTCCTCGACGCGCTGCAGAAAAGCGGGGATTTGAAACGCGCGGCGGATCTGCTCGAGTTCGTCCGTTTGTCGGAGAAGGACCCGGTGACGACGTTGCGCACGCTCCTCAAACTCTACTCGGCCCTCGGCGATCCGGAGGCGGTCTTTCGGACGACCGGCCTTATGCATGAGGCGTCCCCGTCCAATTTCGATTTCGGGATGAATTACGCGCAGCTCCTCGAGAAACGCGGCGACCAGGCGCGCGTCGAATCCGTCCTCCTGACCCTCCTGCCGCACCATCCCAACAGTGTCGAGCTGGTCCGTGCATTGACGGACCGCGCCCGGGCCCTCTACGAATCCGACCGGCCCGAAGATCCGGAGCGGGCCATCGAGCTTCTCCGCGGCATTCTCGGCCGGACGTTTCTCGACAACAAGGAAATCCGGCTGCTGCTCGCACGCTGCCTCTTGAAAAACGATCGCGCGGATGAGGCCATCGCGATCCTCCAGGCGGTCGAAGGCGGCGGATACCCGCGCCTCCGGGCCCAGGCGGTCGCGGCGGAGGCGTTTCTTCGTAAAAATCAGCCGGGGCTCGCCGTCGATATCCTGTCCAAAGTCAATTTCCAGGATCCGCAGATCACGGAGGATCTCTTCAAGGAAATGCGATACCTCCAGTCGTTGGCCCTCGAGGCCGAAAACCGTCTCGAAGAGGCTGCGGCCATTCTCGACGAACTCATCCTTCGCGACATCACGTTCAGGGACGTGAAGGCCAGACACGAGCGGCTCGCGCCGGTCCGCCGGCCTCAGCCAAAGGAAGAGTGCCCGGCCTGTGGTAAATCCAGCCCCGCGGGGTCGCGCTTCTGCACCTCGTGCGGCGCGCCCCTCGGCGTGGACTCCACCGGTTGACTGTGAACGCTCCCGCGCTTACACTCGGCCGGTGTCTATCTCGGAAGAGGTGTGGACCATGAGCATTCCTGTTCGGCGTTTCGCCGCGGCCGCCGCCTGCCTCCTGATCGGCTGCACCCCGGAGTCCAGAAACTTGACGGTCCCCGAAGGACTGCGGCAGATTCACGTGCGAACATTTGAAAACAACACCTACGAACTGGGCATCGAAGATCTGGTCACGCATAAAACAGTGGAAGCGCTCCTCAAGGACGCCCAGGTGGCGGTGGTCGAGGAGGCCCATGCCAACGCCGTTCTGCGCGGGAAAGTCCAAAAGTACATCCGGGAACCGATCGCATTTGACCAGAACAACGTCGCAACGCTCTACCGCGTGTATCTGGTCGTCCAGGCGGAACTCTACGACCAGAAAACCCAACAGAGTTTCTGGGTCGAGCCGCTCATCGATCATCAGACAACCTATTCCCCCATCTCCCCGCCGATCGAGACCGAGGCGATGGCCAAGGAACGGCTGGCAGGACTCGTGGCCACAGATCTTTTGACCCGGGTCACCCAGGGCTGGATCAATCTGAAAAAATAATCCCGACGCCCCGCGGATCGCATGGCTCCCTCAGCAAAAACCCCCATTCCCGTCGTCGCCGTCCGGCCGGACAAGGCCGTTCAGATGGTCACGTCCGGCGGCCGCCAGCCCCGTTCGTGGCCGGCCTGGATCATGATCCGATGGGAGGAATCATTTCTCTTTAAACGGCTACTCGATCAGCTCTGGGCCGGCCTCGGCAATCTGGATCAGGGCGCCGAACGCGTGGTGCTCCATGTCAAGGATTCCGCGTCGGCGCAGGCGTTCTTCCGCGAAATATCGTCCTCGTCCCTGCTCGCCGAAACACGTCTCGTCATCGCACACGTGTCACGGCCCATCAGGCGCTTCATCGATCTGGACGTGTTCGGTAGAGAACTCCTGACGGCCTCCGAACGGACATTGCCCGTTCTCGCCGTCGAGGGAATGGCGAAACTCGATGAGGAAAGTGCGCGCCTCGCCCTCGCGTCCGCCGGATGCGGCCGGAAGGGAATGGAGATCGCGGTGTGGCGCCCCTATGATCGGGACCGGGCGCTCGACATCGCCCGGGAAATTATCGGCGTGTGCGGCGTGCGGGCCGATGACCTGACCCTGAATTTCTGGCTGGACCGGCTCGGCTCCAATCTGGATCGCCTTCAGTCGGAGGCCCGGCGGATGAAGATTCTGTTGCAGAACGATGAAGTGACTCAGGAGCGTCTGGAGGAGGTTTTCGAGGTCCCGCACGTCCATGACGAAACCGTCTGGGACATCCTGCGTCATGTCCTGGACGGCGACGGCTCGAAGGCGGCGGCGCACCTCAAGGCGTTCCTGCAATCGACCGACGCGTTCCTGGCCGCCTCGGAGCTGACAAGAATCCTTCTCTGCCTGCAGGCGCTGTCCTTGGCGGCGCGGGAGGGCGCCTCGGCGACGCCGGCTGAAACATTCCTGCGATTCGAAATGAAAGGAAAACGTCGTCAGGATAAACTGCTCGGATTGGCGTCCCGCTTCGACGGCTCGTCCCTTCCGATCCACGACCTCGCGTCGCGGCTTCTCGCGCTCGATCTTGCCGTCAAGCAATCAAAAACGGCCGGCGCGCGTCAGGAAGTCGTGGTGCGGACGTTTCTGGCGCTATGCCGCGAGCCGCAGCCGGCGGCTTAGGCGCGCGATTTTTCGGGCCGCCGTGTTTTTGTGAATGACGCGGCGCTTGGCCGCCTTGTCGACTGCGCTCTGCATCTCTCTCAACGCATTCGTCGCTTCTTCCCGGTTCTTCGCCTTGAGCGATTCCAGCACCTTGCGCGTCAGCGTGTGAATTCTCGTTCGGTAGCGCCGGTTGTCCGCGTAGCGCCGCACGTCCTGCCGCGCTTTCTTGATCGACGATTTAATGTTCGGCACGTGCTCACCTCCTTGGCGCGCACTCTATCTTCCGCGCACCCCACCGTCAACCGGCGATGGGTGGCCTGGGCGGTCGGCGTTGGAATGGCCCTCTCTATTGCAACGCCCTGCGCCGCAAGAGAAATGGGACTGATCAAGCTTCGCAGTTCCGGGGCGGTCGATATGTCCTTCGACGAGGGTCGCAGGCTGGTCAGGTTTGGTGACAGCGTGGCGTTCGATTACGGCGCCTACGACCTCGTCGCCGGCCGATTGACCCTGGATGAGGCGGTGGGCCGGGCCTGGGCCGAAGGAGACGTGAAGCTGTCCGGCCCCGCCGGCCGGGCCCGCGCGACGAAAGTGTGGCTGGACCTGGCGACCGAACGGATCGTGCTGGAGGACTTGGAGGCGAACGTGGGGCTCTGGTCGGCGCGCGCGAAAAACGCGGAGATCCTCGGAGATCGCATCGTTCTGAATCATGCGCTTGTCACCCTCTGCCCGGCGCCCCACCCCCTCTACTCCCTGCGCGTGCGCCGGATGTCGAAAGAGTCCCGGACACGGTACGTCGCGCATGGCGTTGTCCCTTATTTCTACTTCGTGCCGTTTTTTTATCTCCCTTGGTACACCTATGAGCTCGAGGAAACGGAGGAGGGCGGACCGCTGGTGCCCAGCCGGCAGGGATTCGAATTCAATCCGGGCCGGGGAAATTTCACCGGTCTGTTTGTCAAAACCTCCTGGCGGAAAAAATTCTTCGACCGCCAGCTCCTCTCCGTCAGCAGGCTTGATTACTATTCCAAACCCGGGCTCGCGCTCGGCCAGGAGATGCATTTCAAGTCCAGGACGGCGGAACATTTCACGTTCCTCTATTACATCCGCCAGCGCGTCATCAACCGGAACAACTTCTCCCGCGCCGACGGCCGCGACTCGCGCTGGAGGCTGTGGCAGGTCTGGAATAAGAATTTTTCGTTCGGGCATTTCAAATCCTTTGTCAACGAGGTTTCCGACAGCCATCTCGAAGACGATTATCGCTTCAATCTGGATGAACGCAGGCTGCCGGAACGGGAGATCAACGCCGAATTCGTCTATGACCGGCCGCAGTTCAGAATGAAAGTTCTTGGCGAAAGACTGCGGACGCTGAATCTCCACGGCGCGGAGGAATACCGGGTCGAGCGGCGCCGGGCCCCGGCGCTCCGCTTCCTGACCTTTCCGTTTCTCATCCTTTCCGGAAACGCCGCCCCGGACCGGCGGGGCTGGGCCTTCTACGGTCAGGCGGAAGGACTTGGGGGAAGGGGCCGCGACCGGTTCGACCGGCCGGACGGGGCGTTCGGCGACGGCCGGATGGCGGCGCTCTTCAGCGTTCCGCTCACCGCCGCGCTCTCGGCAACCTCCGAACTCGGCGCTCAAACAGAATTTCGCCGCAACCGGATCGCCGGCGAGTCCTCCTCCACGACGCCGGCGGGAAATTTCCGCCTGACCCTTCACCGGCCCTGGTGGGGCGGCGATATTCAGAGCGACGCGGGCTTCACCTACCGGAGGGCCTTCGCCAATAAATCCGTTTATTCCTCCGGCGGCGTCATCGAGGATCTCCTCTTCGTCTCGCTTCGCCGGTTCCGCCCTCGCTGGAAAACGTCCCTCGACGCCGGGTATGACTTTCGCCCGGCCCTCCGCGGGCTCTCGACAGTCGATTTCCAGACGCGCTGGGGAGACGACCGCCGTGAGGTTTCATCGATCGTCCGCTACGATCCTCAAAAATCGAGGACCCAGAGCGTTTACACAAATGCCTGGTTCAAGATCGGTGACGTACTTCACGCCGGAATGGGATTCCAGACCGTCCAGACGGATACGGAAATTCAGGTGCAATTCACGCCCACGGCCACATTCGAAACCCCCGGAAAAAAATACCGGATTGGCCTGAACGCCTTCTATGACGCCAAACTCAAAAAATGGCGCACGACGGACCTCCGCCTCGGCCGGACGTTCGATTGCGTCGAAATCACGCTCAGACTCTCCAAACGCGACAACGACTTCAGATTCTCCTTCAGCTTCGACCTCGCCGGATTCGGCCAGCCACAGGACCTCTTCAGACAGGAGGACGCCCTTAAATAAACGGCGCTAAAACAAAAATATCATCCGGTAAAAAAAGTACCCCAGCACCAGAAGAAGCGCATTCGGCGACCACACGGTCGCGCATGCCAGCTCGTGGGAGGTCGAGTGGAGCGCTGACGCCACCGCAAGAAGAATGTAATACCCCGCCAGGATGGTCAGCGTCAGCAAAAAGCCCAGAACGCGGTTCCCGCGCTTGATCAGCATCGAAAGCGTCGCCGCGAACACGGCGAAAAAAAACGGCGACAGCACCAGCGCGGCTTTCTTGTGAAATTCAAAACGCTCCGGTTCGCTCAGGCCGGCGGTCAGAGGCGTCATCTCCAGCAGGCTCTTGTCTTTCGCCCTGGCCTTCGACTCGGACCGGCCGGGGACCGGCAGGACATGGGCGGCGGTTTGGAATTGGACCGAAAGATGTTTCTCGGCGTCGGTCCAGAGAATCTGGCCGTTTTCGAAAACAAACCGGGCCTGGCCGTTCACCCGCTCCACCTGGGCCGTTCGGGCCAGGATCCGGAAGCCGGGCGAATCGGAGTACTCGAAGAAAACGTTTTTGAAAAGTGGGCTTACGCCGACTTCCAGCTCCTGGCACGAGAATTTGATCGGCCCGTGCGTCAGAAGCTGGCCCGGAACGATCAGGTTCTCGATCCGGATGTCCTTCCGCGCGTCCTGCAGCTTGTCTCGAAACATAAGACGCGCCGGCGGCGCCAGCCACGCCTCGTTGACGAACAGCAGCCCCGAAAGGGCCACGCCCAGAAAAATGGCCGGCGTCAACAGCTCCGCCGGAAACACGCCCGCCGCGCGGATCGCCGTCAGTTCCTCCTGCTGCGCCATCTGGCCGTAGCCGATCAGAATCGCGAACAGCAGGCTCATTGGAATCGCGTACGAAATGCCCGTCGGAAACCACAGCGCCACGATCGACAGAATGTTCCACAGCGCCGCGCCCTCCTTCAGCACCAGCCGCAAGAGGTTCATGACCTGCCCGAGAAGCAGCAGGCCCGAAAAGAAAAACAGGGCGGCCAGGAACAATTTCAATTCCTCCCGCAGACAGTACTTCGTCAGGATTCGCATGGGCCATATTTACATTTTTCTCCGGACATTTTAAGTTGTACCTCATGTCCGGTCATTCCAAGTGGGCCAATATCAAATACCGCAAATCCGCGCAGGACGCACGCAAGGGGCTCCTCTTCTCCAAACTCGCACGCGCCGTTCTCGTGGCGGCCCGGCGCGGCGGAAAAGATCCCGAAGTCAACTTCGACCTCAAAACCGCCATCGGCAAGGCCCGCGACATGGGACTGCCCAAGGAAAACATCCAGCGCGCCATTGCGCGCGGCGTCGGTGAGGTGGAGGGCATCGTGCTGGAGGAGATCACCTACGAGGGGTTCGGCACGGGCGGGGTCGGGATCGTGGTCGAGGCGGTTTCGGAAAACCGGAATCGCACGACCTCCGACGTCCGCCATCTGTTCTCCAAGTACGGCGGATCCCTCGCGACGCTGGGGGCCGTTTCCTGGAAATTCAAACGCATGGGGCTCATCGTCGTGCTTTCCAAGCGGAAGGAAAAATCCCTGACCGAGGACATCGTGCTGGAGGACGCGGCCGAGCTCGGCGCCGCCGACGTGAAGGCCATCCAGGACGGGTTCGAGATACTGACGCCGGTCGATCAGTTCGGCCGCATCCGCGGCGAACTCGATAAAAAATCCTATTCCATCCGCCTCTCCGAGCTGACCCTCATCCCCACCCTGCAGATCCCGCTCCAGGGGGACGAGGCCCGGCAGGTCTTTGACCTGGTCGTGGAGCTGCAGGACCTGGAGGACGTTCAGAACGTGACGACGGACGCCGACCTGCCGGACGATCTCTTCGTGCAGGCCGCATGATCCACCATCTCCGGGGTAAATTGCTGAAACGAAATCCCACCCTCGTGATCGTCGATTGCGCCGGGGTCGGCTTCGGGGTTCATATCTCCCCCAAGGACGCCGAACGGATCGGGGCGCCGGGAACGGAAGTTGCTCTCCATATATATATGCACCTGTCGGAGGGCGATGTACGGCTCTTCGGGTTCCTGGACGAAAAAGATCTGGAATTCTTCCTCCTCCTCTTTTCGGTGGATCGTGTGGGCCCCAAAACGGCCATGGCGGTGGTCTCCGTTCTTCCCCGCGATGCATTCTTTGTGGCCGTGTCGGCCAAGGACACGAATGCGCTTCTCAGGGTGCCCGGGATCGGCCAGAAAACGGCCGAACGGATCCTTTTCGAGCTGCGCGAAAAAATCCCGGCGTCGGTCGCCGCCCAGGGCGCCGCCCCGATCGATGCGCAGGCCATCGAGGCCCTGCTCTCGCTCGGATTCGATCGCCGCTCCGCGGAAAAAGCCGTCGCGGCCGCCAGACGCTCCGGCGCGGCCTCCCTCGAATCCCTCGTGACGGCGTCCCTCCGCAGTCTCGGCGCCGCCGCGGGCGCCGCGTAGCGCCTCCGGCTCTTGTCAAACCCGCATTCCTCCAAGTAGGGTAGTCGCCGTGGCGCGCGTGCTGGTGATCGACGATGACAAGGATACGATGCGGATCCTTGAAGCCAAGCTGACCGACGCGGGGTATCAGGTGCTCCAGGCGGCCGACGGCCGGGAAGGGTTGGAGAAGGCAAAGCTCACGAAGCCGGACCTGATTCTTCTGGATGTCATGATGCCCGAAATCGACGGTCTGTCGCTTTTGCGCCAGTTGAAGTTCGACGCGCAGACCGACAAGATTCCGGTCGTCATCATGACGGCCAAGGGAGAGAAAATGGAGAAGTTATTTGAGATGGAGGGGGCGGAAGCGTACCTGACAAAACCTTTTGTGTTCGCCGACCTCCTCGACCGGATACGCGCGAGCCTTGGCGACAAGGCGGAGCCGTCATGATCGAGGCCAAGTCCACCATCGCGGAATTTCGATCGCGCTTGAAGTCCGCCGTCGGGCGCAGGATTGTCGGCCAGGAGGAGGTGCTCGATCAGATGACGGTGGCCTTGATCGCCGGCGGGCATGTCCTCCTCATCGGTGTGCCCGGGCTGGCCAAAACGCTCATGGTTCAAAGCCTCGCCTCGGCCTGCGATCTCTCCTTTTCCAGAATCCAGTTCACGCCCGATTTGATGCCCTCCGACATCATCGGCACGGAAATCCTCGTCGAGGACGCCGACCGGCGGAGAGAATTTCGATTCCAGCGCGGCCCGGTCTTCCATTCCATCATCCTCGCCGATGAGATCAACCGCACGCCGCCCAAAACTCAGGCCGCGCTCCTCGAGGCCATGCAGGAACGCAAGATCACCGTCGCCGGGACCGACCATCCGCTCCCCGATCCGTTCTTCGTCCTCGCCACGCAAAATCCCATCGAGCAGGAGGGAACCTATCCGCTCCCGGAGGCGCAGCTCGACCGGTTCCTCTTTTCGATCCGCGTCGGATATCCCGGAGAGGAGGAGGAGAAGCTCGTGTTGACGCGGGAAAGCGCGCCGGCCGACGCGCCCATCCAGCCCGTCGTTTCGCTGGAGGAGATCAAGCACTTTCAGCGGCAGGCCCGCGAAATCCTCGTCGCCGACAGCCTCGTCACCGCGGTCGTCCGCATGCTTCGCGAAAGCCGCCCCGAAGGATCGTCCATCCCCGAAGTCCGCCGCCATGTGCGGCTGGGCGTGGGTACGCGGGCCGGGACATTTCTCCTGATGGCCGCCAAGGCGCGCGCGCTTCTGGCCGACCGGCCGCACGTGACGCCCGAGGACCTCCGCGCCGTCGCGCCGCCGGTCCTTTCGCACCGGCTCCTCATGGATTTTACGGCCGAGGCCGAGGGTGTCCGGTCGGCCCAGCTCATCGACCGGCTTCTTGATTTGTTGGCTTGACCGCGCAAGACCTCCAGACCGTTTCCCGAACCCTCTTTAACGCCGTGACCGGCTTGAAAGTCCGCCCGCGGTTCTGCCGCGCCGAGGGACCTTCGGGACTTCACCGCTCGCCCCAGCGCGGCGAGACGGTCGAATTCTCGGAATACCGCCCCTATGCGCCCGGCGCCGAACTGCGGTTTCTGGACTGGAAGCTCTACGCCCGGTGTGACAGGCTGTTCGTCAAGTCCTTTTGTGATGAACGGGCATCGAGGTTCCTCATCGTTCTCGACGACAGCCCCTCCATGGTGTATCCGCTCGAGGGATTCACCAAACTCAACCTCGCCTGCGAACTCGCCATGGGGATCGCTTACCTCGCCGCGCATCGGCAAAAAGACGCGGTCAGACTCCTGCCCCTGTCCTCCGTTCCGGCGGGACCGAACGAACAGCATCAGGCCCTGGGCCACATGATGCTCGAATTGCAGAAAATATCGTCGTCCGCCCGGATCAGCGCGGCGGCGCGCGTTCCGTCGGGCATCGCGGACAGCCTGTCGAAACTGGAGTTTCGCCGTCCCACGACCGTCATCTTCATTTCGGACCTCTATGAACATCCGGCCGAACTCCAGAAATTGAGTCTCCGTGCGCGCCGGCAGGGACACGAATACTGGTTTCTGCATGTGCTCTCAAAAGAAGAAATCGCGCTTCCCTACGAATCCCTCCATAATTTTATCGACGTCGAGTCCAACCAGCGCATGCAGCTCGATCCCCGCGCCATCCGCGCACACTACAGCCGCGCGGTCCACGACCACATCTCGGCCCTCCGGACCCTGGCCGCCCACGGACGATTCGTCCTCGGCATCGTGGGCCAGGACCCGGCGGAAATATTGAAACGGCTTCTGCAGGACTAAGGAGCCGCGAAGCAGAATGATTTTCTCTTTCCCGACTCTTCTCCCATGGCTCGCGGTGGCCCTCCTGCCGTGGGTTCTGCACCTCTTTTTGTTTCGCCGGGCGGAATCCCTCTATTTCCCGTCCCTCTTTTTCCTCAAACAGTGCCATGGCTGGTCCACCCGCCTCCAATTGCGCCGGCTCCTGCTCTTGCTGACCCGCTCCGCGCTCATCCTCTACTTTATTCTTGGCATGCTCGATCCCCGCATGGAACGCGCCGCGTCGACCAACGAAGGCCGCCGGGCGGCCGGACCCGTCCTCTTCATTCTCGACGACCGGCCGGCCATGCGGATGAAACTCCTGGCCAGAACGGAAACGCTCTTCGATTCCTACCGGCAGGCCGCCCTCGAGGAGCTGGCGCGCCGGTCCGAATCGCAGGAGGTTGCGGCGATCTCTCTCTCCGATCTCGCCCTGCGGTCGCCCATTCGATTCGGATCGCCCCGGGACGCGGCCGCAAAAATACGGAATGCATCGATCCAGTCCCTCACACCGGAAGTTGTGGCCAACCTCCGGTTCGCCCTGGACAGAGTTCACGCGCAGGTGCTGTTTTACAGTCCCTTCCACCTCGCGCTCAAGGACCCCGACCTCTCCAGAGTCGGGCCTGCGCCGGCCTGCGAACCCAATTTCTCGCTCCTCTCCTTGAAAGCCCCCGACCGCATCGCCCTCGGCCAGCCTCTGTCGGTCCACGGCGAGGTCACCGATTTTTACGGCCGACCGGCCGAGGTCCCTGTGCGGCTCTCGGTCGATGGCCGGGAGGCCGCGGTGACCGGCGCGGTCCGCGGCCGGGCCGCGTTTCTTTTGACGGACATCCCCGCGGGCCGCCACTGGTTGAAGGCCCAGATTGTTCGCCCGGGGTCGGACGGGTATCCCGACGACGATGCGAGGACACTGCAAATTGAGGTGGTGTCCCGCCAGTCGGTCGGATTTGTCACAGACCGACTCCCGGCGTCGCTCGATGCGGCCCTCAGAGCCTTTGAACAGCGCGATCAAACGGTGCGGGGATTGTTGAAAACGCCGCAGGATTGGGAATCGGTCCGGCGTGCCGTCGCGCTCGACCTCCGGGCAACTTCGCTCGATCTCGCCCGGAAACACGTCGAGCGCGGCAACGAGCTCGTCATCTTCGCGGATGCCTTCAAATCAAAAACGGACGCGGACCGGATCGCGGCGCTTTGGAAAATTCAGCACTACTCCGATCCCGACCTCGCCACGCTGCCAATCCACGAGCTTCTCGCGCTCGGCAACGGGCGCGCGCATGCGCCCACAGACATCGAACCGCAGGATCCGAGGTTCGTCCAGATGGTCCGGCAGATCCGATGGGTGGCGCAGCCCTCGGACGTTGTGCTGGCGGCCTTCTCGGATGGCAGTCCGGCGGCCCTGCGCCGCGCGGTCGGCGCGGGGTCGGTGGTCATGGTCGCCTTCTCAGTGGAGGATCCCATGTTGCAAACGGACCCCGCCTATTTGTTGTTCGTCCAGAGTCTCTTGGCAGCGCCGGATCGCCCGGATGAATCGGCCGGCAAAACGCGCGTCGACGCTGTCGCAAAATATGTTGAAATCCCCCTTCAAAAAAATTCGTCCATCCCCATCGGTGCATCCGCCCCGCAGGCGGCCGTCCGTCTGGTTTCTGAATCGTCCATGACCACCCTCACGCTCGGTTATGCGCAGGGCCGGTTCTTCGCCGAAATCCCGTCTCCCGCGCCGCCTCCGGGAATGTATCGCCTGGTCATGGGCAGCGAGGAAATGGCGACGGTATTCCTCTATCCCACGCCGCCGGATCCGCTCGCCCTTCCGGAAACCTCGAAGGAAATGCGGCGGAGCATGCCGTTCGAGTCGTTTTTCTTCTGGATCGCCGTCCTCCTCATGGCCGTCGAACTCCTGCTCCTCCGTCAAATGCGGGCCCCCGCTGATGCGGCTTGAATTTTTCGCCGACCGGCAGACCTTCATCCTCGTCCTGGTCGCCCTGGTCACGCTGGCCATGCTGGCGACGGGCTTCGTTTATCCGCGGCCGTTCTCCCGGCGTCTCTCCGCGCTGAGACTCGCCATCCTCGTCTGCTTTTTCGCGGGCGCGGTGTCCCTCACCCTCGTGTATCCGGCGCCCTTCGCCCGGTCCTCCACGCTCTTTGTCCTCGTCGACCGGTCTCTCAGTATGGATCAGAAGCTTGCGCCGGATGGAAAGACGCGCGGACAACTGCTGGACGATATTCAGGCGAAGTTGGAGGCGGCCTGTGAATCGGCGGCCATTCAGATGAAATCCGTTTATTTCGCGGAAGAGGCGTCGGATCAGTCGGCGCGGATCGGAGACCGCCGGACAACGCGCTTCTCGCCGGCGCTTTCCCTCCTCCTCGAGAAAATCTCCGCCGCCGATGGGAACCCGGCTCGAACCCGCGCCCTCTTGATCTCCGACGGCGCGGCGGCGGACGAACCCATGATCGATCCCTACCTGAGCGCGTTCGTGGGGCGCGGCGTTTCAATCGACGTCTGGTCGGTGGGCGGAACTTCGGAGGCGTCGCTTCCAAAAATTTATTTCCGTATTCCGCCTCCGCCGGTCGCCACAGTGGGCGAAAGCGTCCCGCTCGATCTGGGCGTCATGTCCCCGGCATCGGCGCGACTCACCGTTTCGGATGGCGTCAGAGTCGTCTCGGAGGCGAAATGGTCCGGACAGGCGGATCCTCCGCAGCTTTTCTTCTCGCCTCATATGCCCGGTCTCCGGCGAATGACCGTGACCGCTGAGTCGGCGTCCGGATCCTCCAAATTGAATTTCAGAATCAAGGTTCTTCCCCGCCTCCTCTTCGAAATGTCCGGCCGGCCCTCTTGGGACGCCCGGTATTTCATGGTCGCGGCCTCCGAACAACCGGCCATCCAGATTCAAGGCCGCTGGTCGGCCGCGCAACCGTCCGCCCCGGCCTCCGGCAGAATCCACGTCGTCTTCGGCGCGGCGTCGCGCCCCACCCCCGCGGACGAGCCGGTTGTGTACTGGCCGCAATCGGACATGACCGGCACGGATCGCGGGATTCGATGGCTGGGCCGCGAAGCCGGTTCGTTCTCGACCGCCCGCCCCGCTGAATCTCCGGCGCCCCAAGTGCCGGCGTCTCCGACGCCGGCCGGGCACCCGCCGTTGACGGGGCGTCAGAAAGTTTCTCTGGATTTGAGCTGGAGGGTCCTGGAGCGGTATGGCGACGGAACCGTTTTTCTCGCCGAGCGGACCGACTCCCTCGCCGCGCCGGCTTTTCTGGTCAACGGCGAAGGCGTCTGGCGCTGGTGGGTCAATCCTCTCCTGTCCCCCGCAAAGTCTCCCGCCGCCGAATACGAACGATTCCTCGACCGAGTGCTGTCCTGGGCGCGCCAGACTTCCTTTCCGCCGGCCGAACTTTTTGCGCTCCAGGAAGAGGGACAGATCGGCGCGCCGATGGATCTGATCGCGCTCTTCTCCACGCCCCAGTCGTCCGTTCCCGGTCTGAAAATTATTTCGCCCGATCAATCTGAACAGATCATCTACGGCACGGGAGGAACGACGGTCCGGTTTTCCTTCGTTCCGAAAACCCCCGGCGCATGGCGCGCGGAACTTTCAGGAGCGTCGCGGCAGCCCGTCCAGACAGAATTCGTAATTTCGGATGCGCCCTTCGACCTCACCCATCCCGAACCCCGGCCCGATCTCCTCCGGCACATCGCCGCCCGAACCGGCGGCCGGCTCCTCGCGCAGGACGAGGCCGCCTCCGGCATCCGGCAGGCGGTCGCACACTTGATGGATGCCGCGCATTCCCCGGCGGAGCGTATCGAGGAAAAGAGAATCCGGCTGTCTCACACGCCCGCCTTCTTCCTCGCGGTCTCCCTCCTCTTCGCGCTCCTCTGGACCCTCGAATCCCGGTGGCTCCGGTGACCCTCCCGCGCGCCGTTCTCTGTCTGTGCCTCCTCCTCCTTCATGGCCCGGCCGGAGCCTCGGAACTGCCTGGCTTCGCGCGGCTCGCCTATGAGGGCGGTGGCGATTGGTACAACGACCCGGGAATATTGCAGAATCTCCATCGCTTCGCGCAAAAATCAACGGGCCTTCCCTTCGACCTTCAGGAACCCGTCGTTCGGCTGACCGACCCGGACCTCGCGGAACATCCGTTCCTGTATCTGACGGGACACGGCGACGTCCGCCTCTCGGACGACGGCATCGCTCGCCTTCGGGCCTTCCTCCTCGCGGGTGGGTTCCTCTACGCGGACGACGATTACGGGATGGATGAATCCTTTAGGCGGGAAATGAAAAAGGTCTTCCCGGAAAAATCATGGGTCGAATTGCCAAAATCTCATCCGCTCTTCTCGATCTTCTTCCACTTCCCCGCCGGCGCGCCCAAAATCCACAAACACTACGAAGGCCCCCCGCGCGTCCTCGCGCTCATGGAAAAAGACCGCATCCTCGTCCTCTACACCTTCGACACCAACATCAGCGATGGCTGGGCCGACCCGGAAGTCCACCAGGACCCCCCGGCCCTCAGGGAAGCGGCGCTTCAGTTCGGCGTGAACATCCTCCTCCTGCCCTTCCTGCAGTAGCCCCGGTCGCCCGGGTGTTCGTTGCTCATTGCTTCATTATTTCATCGCCGATTTTTCCCTCTTGTCCTTCTCCGTCTCCCCGCCGCCTTTCCGAATGAGCTTCCACGGATGCCGGCGCACGTCCGTAGACAGCGCCTTCAGATTTTCGCTCGTCGCGTTCAGATTCTTCACGATCTCCTGGATCTCCGGCCGGTTCTCCGCGCTCATGCCTTTGAGATGGTCCGCCAGCGCCGCCAGCGACTTCGAGGACTCCTCGATCCGGCGCACCGCGGCCTCGCCGCTTTTCATCATGCCCGGAAAATGGTCCGTCCCGGCCGAGAGATTCGTCAGAATCCGGTCGATGTCGTCCCCGTTCTCGGCGCCGATCCGGCGCAGCGTCGAAGTGAAAACGTTCAGGTCCTCCGTCAGCTTCACGATGTTGTGCGTCACCTGCCGGATGTTCCCGGAGGTCCGCTCGTCGAACATCGTCCGCACCTGATCGAAAATCCGCGACAACTGCACGGGGTCCGTCCCCCGCAGGACCGCGCCCTCCGCCGGCGGCGTCCCGCCGGCCGCCGGCATAATTTCGACAACTTTGTCGCCCATGAATCCCGTGGACGCGATGCTGACCTCGGACGCGGTTGTGATCGGCAGGTCCCGCGGCACTCGAATTGTCGTGAGGAGCATCATCGGCGCGCCCGGCTTGATCCTGACCGATTCGACCTGCCCCACGCGGTAGCCGGCATACTGCACCGGCGAGCCGGCGCCCAGCCCGTCGACGTTGCTGAATTCCACCGTCACCGTCCGGGACGGCCCCGTAAACCGCTTGAGATTGAAAACAAAAAATGCAAACAACACGATTCCGGCGGCGATAAATAATCCGACGATAAATTCTTTACTCCGTTTCATCGTTCACCCCTCACGCTTTGGAATGGCCATTCAGCATGCTCCTCACGTACTCGTCCCGGTTCCGTCGAAGCGGAATGGGGCCGTCCGGCAGGCCGTCGATGAACTGCCGGATCAGCGGGTCCAACGATTCGCGCATGTCCGCCGGTCGGCCGTCGGCCACGACCACGCCCTCGTGCAGAAGTATCATCCGGTCGGCGACGGCGAAGGCGCTTTTCATTTCGTGCGTCACCAGAATGGTCGTGATCTTCGTTTTCTTTGCCAGATCCAGAATCAACTGGTCGATGGCCGCCGACATCACCGGGTCCAGGCCCGCCGACGGCTCGTCCATGAACAGGACCTCCGGGTCCAGCGCCATCGCCCTCGCCAGCGCCACGCGCTTGGCCATCCCGCCGCTGATCTGCGAGGGATAGAGATCGCCGAACCCCGTCAGGCCTACCATGTCCAGCTTCATTTTTACCATGATGTCGACGACCTTCCCGCCCAGAGTCGTATGCTCATGGATCGGAAACGCCACGTTCTCCCCGACGGTCAGCGAGCCGAAGAGCGCTCCGCCCTGGAAACAGAAACCCCACCGCTTCCGCAGCCGGTCCAGATCCTCCTCCGTCATCCGCACGATGTCCTGCCCGTTGTACAGAACCCGGCCGGCGCTCGGTTTCTCAATCCCCGACAGCACCCTGAGAAGCGTCGACTTGCCGCACCCGCTGCCGCCCATGATCACCATGGTCTCGCCCGGCGCCACTTTGAAGCTCACGCCCCGAAGCACCGCCCGCGGCCCGTACCGCTGCTCGATGCCTTCCACGGCAATGTCCATCGTCAGGCGAAATAGAACAGCGCGGTGAACAGAAGATCCGCGATGATGATCGCCACGATCGACTGCACCACGGTCTCCGTCGTCGCCGTCCCCACGCCCACGGCGCCGCCGCGCACGTAGTAGCCCTTGTAGCAGGAGATGAGTCCGATCAGCACGGCAAAGATCACGCTCTTCGCAAAGCCGGTCAGAAAATCCTTCATCACCAGGCCCTCGATCGCCACTTTGTAAAACAGGCTCGGCGCAAGATTCAGATACGCCCAGCCGATCACCAGTCCCCCCAGAATCGCGACGGCGTCGCCGATCAACGTCAGGATCGGCAGCGAAATCACCAGGCCCGCCACGCGCGGCACCAGCAGAATCCGCACGGGATTCAGCGCCATCGTCCGAAGCGCCGTGATCTCCTCTGAAACCGACATCGTGCCCAGCTCCGCCGCCACGCCGGCGCCCACACGTCCCGAGACGAGAATCGCCGTGATCAGCGGGCCCAGCTCGCGCACGACCGACACCGACACGAGCGACGCCACGTACAGCGTCGCGCCGAACTTCGCCAACTGGTATGCCGTCTGCATCGCAAGGATCATCCCGACGAAACTGCAGATCAGACACACGATCGGCACCGACCCGATCCCCATCCGGTACACACACCGCACGACCTCCGACAGCTTCGCAAATTCCCCGCGCAACGGCCGCACCACGCCCCGGTGAAAAATCTCGCCCGCCAGCAGGCAAAACCGCCCGAACCGCTCCATGCCTTCGATGAATCTAGTCGACAATCTCGAATACCTCCGTCAGATGCGCGATCTCGAATACCGCCTTCACTTCCGGTTTCATCGCCTTCAGTATCAGCCGGCCTTTTTTGGCCGTCAGCGTCTGGAGCATCTCCACCAGCGTCGCGATCCCCGACGAGTCCATGTAGGTCACGCCGGAAAGGTCCACCGTGACCTTCTTCATCCGCTGCGCCTCGGACGATTTCAAAAGATCCCGCAGTTTGGGCGACGTGTTCATGTCGATCTCGCCTTTCACGTGGATCACGGCCTCCTCCAGCGCGGTCACTTCGCTCCTGAGCTCCATCATCCCACGCGCTTCCTCATCCGCAGCCGGTTCCCTTCCGCCGTGTCGTCATACGAAACTTCGTCGAATACGGTCTTGATGAAATGGATCCCCAGCCCGCCTGGCCTCACTTCCTCCAGCGGCCGGCTCACCAGACTGTCCGGATCCACCTTCGGCCCGTAATCCCGCACGACGATTTCAAACATGCCTCCCAAGAGCGCCATCTCGATCTCGATCGACTGCGTCTGATCGTTCTTGTACGTGTGCCGGATCACATTGCTCACGGCCTCCGACAGCGCGACCTGGATCTCGGAGACGACTTTCGCGTCGCCGCCTGCTAGCAGCCGGCCGGCCGCGCTGCGAACGAGACTCAGATACGCCGGATGCGACCGCATCTCAAAGGCGGCCGTCCGCGAGGCGCGCACATCGCCGAAGACGACCAGCGTCGTGTCGTCCGCAGGCTCGGCGCCGCCCACGAACCGCTCCAGGTCCAGACATATCTTTTCGCAGAGGACCCCCGGCGTGAGATTCGTCCGGGCCAGCATCCCGTTCAGGCGATCCTGGCCGAACATCCCGCCCTGCTCGTTCCTTGCCTCCGTCACGCCGTCCGTGATCGCGAGAATCCGAAACCCGGCCGGCAACTCGAACGTCTCGGTCTCGTACCGGCGCCCGGGCAGAATCCCGATCGGCGGATTGCGGCCGATCCGCGTCTCCTCCCACCGGCCGCCCCGGTAAAATAAAAATGGAAGATGCCCGGCGTTCGCCGCCACCACCGCCCGCCGCGCCGGATCCAGCAAAAACAGGATCATCGTCACAAACATCCCCCGCGTCGTCTGATCGCACAGCGCCTCGTTCACCCTCGACAACGCGTCCGACGCGGTCTCCCCGCGCTTCAGGCCCGCCCGCAGCTCCGTCAACAGCCGGCACATGTAGAGCGCCGCCGGAAGGCCCTTCCCGGACACGTCGCCGAGCAGGATCGCGGTGTGCCCGTCCGGAGTCTGGAACGCGTCATAAAAATCACCGGAGACCTGCCGCGCCGGCAGAAGCCGCCCCGCGAATTCATATCCGGCGACCTCCGGAAACTGCCGCGGGATGTAACTCTCCTGCACCTGCCGCGCCGCCAGGATCTCCTGCCGCATCTTTTCCTCGTCCAGGAGCTGCCGGTGAAGCCTCGCGTTTTCGAGCGCCACCGCCAGCGTGCCCGCAAAGACCGAAAACAGCACCAGGTCCTCCTCTGTGAAACTCCCGCCGTCCGCGCGGTTGATCGCTTGCGCCACTCCGATCAGCCGGTCATGGCTCTGAATGGGAACGCACAGCACGCTCTTCGTCTGAAACCCGGTCTTCGAGTCGAAATAGGCGTTGAACCGCTTGTCCTTTCGCACATCCCGGATCAAGAGCGGCGCCTTCGTCCGGCCCACATATCCGCAGATGCCCTCGCCGATCCGGATCCGGTGGTTTTTCAGGATGTTCTCCGCATCCCCCAGCGCCACCGCGAACTCCAGATACTCGCCGGTCGGATCCAGCAGCAGTATGCTGCCGGTCTCCGCGTCCACCACGTCCCGCTCCAGCTCCAGGCTCCGGCGCAGCACTTCCGTTATGTCCAGGGTCCCGGCCACAGTCTGATTGATCCGCAACAACTTCTCCAGCTTGCGGGAAAGTTCCGGCGTCTCGGGCGGCGCGTCCGGGGATGAGGTCATGCGCCCAAAATACGTGACTCGGGCCCGATCTTCAAGAAAAATTTGCCTCCCGGAGGAAAATGATATAAAATCCATTTAATGAATGCCGCGACCGTTGCCAGGTTCCTGGACTACGTCCGTACCAGCGGGACGTTTGACGATGCCAAAATCCGCAAGGTGGTGCATCAATACCGGTCCTTTGATCGCCGCATGGGCCAGCTCGGATGCTTCCTCGGATATATCCAGCCTGAACAGATCAACGACGTTTTGTTGGAACAGGCCGCGCGCGACGGATCCTTCGGAGATTGCGCCGTCCGGTTGAACTTGTTGACGCCCCCGCAGATATCACGACTCGCCAACCTTCAGAAAGACCACCTCTCCATCTTCGCGCAGGCCGTCGGAATTCAAAAGGCGCTTACCCCGCTCGAAATTTTCTCCGCGCTCGATGAGTATGTCTCCCGGCATCCCGAGGCCCTCCGGCCGGCGGATGCGGTCACCGAGGTCGATGAGAATCTCCGCGGGAAAGTTCGCGTCGCCCTCCAGCGGGTCCAGCATATCGCGCCGCTGCCGCAGACCGTCGAAAAAGTCGCCTCCATGCTGCAGGACCCCGAGGTCGACCTCGACGCCGTCGCGGAGGTGCTCCGCATGGATCCCGGCCTGACCTCCTCCATCCTCAGACTCTCGAACTCCGCGTTCTACGGCCTGCGGTCCAAGATCGGCAGCATCAAGAAGGCCCTCTCGGTCGTGGGAACCACGAAACTGCGGCAGATCGTGATCGCCGCCGGCATCATGCAGAAATTCCAGGAAATCCCGCAGGACACCGCCGCACGCCTCTGGGAACAAGCCCTCCGCGCCGCCGAGTGCGCCAAGGAGCTGGGCAAATACTGCCGGATCGCCGAACTCGATGAACTCTTCGTCTGCGGGCTCCTCCACAACGTCGGCGAAATGCTCATCGAGCAGTACTTCCCGGAGGAGGCCGGGCAGATTCGGGATAAACGCAATTCCAAACCCGCGCAGATCGCCGCCGAACGGCAGCTCCTCGGCGGCACCCACGCCGACCTCGCCGGAGTCCTCCTCCACATCTGGAATCTTCCCCGGCCGACGGTCCTCAGCGCCATGTTTCACCACCACGACTGCAATATCCTGGTCCATACGCCCGGCGTCCCGGACGAGGTCTTCATCGTCCACATGGCCGCCACCATCTGCGACCTCCCGACCGGCCTCGACGCCTTCTCCTACAGCAAGGCCCTCGATCTCATCTCGGTGATTTACCGGGAACGGCTCAAATACCCGGAGATCCTCGATCTCACCACGCTGGTGGCCCACGTCGACGCCAACATCGAACAACTCGATCAAAAGTATTTCCGCTGATCTTGTAACTCCCCCGGCCGTAGGATATATCCGTTCCATGGCCAAAGAACGCGAAATCATTTTTCAGTTCCGGCTTGACGACGATCCGGCCAAAAATAACGCCGCCATCGAGCGATTCTTGCGCGAACTTGAGCGCACTTGGGAAAAAAATGAGGAGGTCCGGACCGAACGCGAATCGATCCGCGCCGAGGGCGGGACCTACGAGGTCCAGTTCCGGCTCTATGTGCCGAAACTGTCCACGGACTCCAGGGGCATCGAGATCGTCGGCACGGGGGAGGAGGAGTACGACCAGCTTTTTGAGCTCGCGATCCTGGTGCTCGAAGAGCGCCTCCAGAAAAAAGAAATCCCCTACATCATGCGCGCCTCCAAGGAACGGTTCACCGCCGGATTCGAGGACCTCCACATGAAACTCGACGAGATCGACGAGGTCCTCAAGGAGAAGAAGCTGACGGAGGCCGAACGCAAGGAGATCGTCGCGGAACTCTCCGGGATCGTGTCCAAACTCGATTTCCTCGCGCTCAACATCCGCCTCATCGAAGACCGCATCGTCGAAATGATGAACCGATACGAGCTGGAGATTCCCAAGTCCCCCCCGTCCGCGGCTTCCCCCGCGCCCCAGCCGGCGGTCGACTTCGCCATCAACCGGCCCCGCGACGATTTCGTCCAGCATTTCTCCGCCGGCAGCGGCTATTTCGACCTCGGCCTCTACAAGGAGGCCGCGGAGGAATTCGCGCGGGCCATCGCGATCGACAAAAAGGATTTCGGCGCGCGCACGAACCTCGCATGGGCCTATCTCCTCGACAACAAGATCGACGCGGCCATCGACAAGTTCCACGAAATCCTCAAGGCCCGGCCCGACTACGTCCACGCCTACAACGGGCTCGGCTACGCGCTCCTCCGCGCCGACCGGCTCTTCGAGGCGCGCACGGCCTTCCAGAAGGTCCTCGAGTCGCCCGCGGCCGATAAAAATACGCGATACTTCGCACACATCAATCTCGGGCTTCTCTACGAAAAGGAAAACGACCCCGACCGCGCCATCCGCGAGTTCGAAAAGGCGGGCGCGCTTTTGCCCAACAATCCCGACGCCTATTTCAATATCGCCAATGTCTATTACAACCTCGGCCTCTACGACGAGGCGGAACGAAAATACAAGAAAACCCTTGAACTCAAACCCGGGTCCATCCCGGTCAAACATTATCTCCTCGCCGCGCAGGCCCAGATGGCCATCCAGGACCGCAGCTTCGACAAGGCCAAAACGCTCTACCAGCAGATTCTCGCCGACAAGCCCGCCGAACCCATCTTTTACAATAATTTCGGCTCCCTCCTCGAAAAAATCGGCGATTATCACGGCGCGCTCGACGCCTACAAGGACGCCACGCGGCTCGATCCCTCGTACGCCATCTCTTATTTCAACCTTGGGTACATCTGCGACCGCATGATGAACGCCCGACGGGCGATCAGCTACTACAAGAAATTTCTGGAGTTCCACCCGGACGACAAAATCGCGCTCAACAACCTTGGATGGGACTTTTTCGTCCTGGGTGAAAATGATAAAGCCATTTACTATTACAAAAAAGCCGCCGCACTCGACGATCAGTTCACCTATCCGGTGAACAATCTCGGCTGGCTCTACATCAAAACCGGAAAGTATGAGGAGGCTGCGACATGTTACGCGCAAGTGTTGAAGAAGGATCCCAAAAATGCCCTCGCTTACAACGATTTGGGATACCTCTATTACCTCAAGGGCATGTACGACCATGCGATCGTGGAACTGAAGAAGTCGATCAAGTTCGCCAAGAAGGACGACGTGGCCTACGTCTACGCCTACTACCACCTGGGCCTGGTCTATCACACGATCGGCAAGGAGGATCGTGCCTTGGAAGCGTTTACTCAGGCCCTCGCCACGGACGACAAATACGTTTCGGCCCACGAGAAAGTGGGCGAATTGTACGAGTCGCTTGGGAATTTCAAGAAAGCCCGGGAGCATTACAAGCGCTGCCTGGAACTCTTGGATACCAGGAGCTCAATCCGGGAGAAAATCCACAGCAAGCTCCAGAGCCTGTCGTCGAAAGAGAAATCCAAAGGCGCCCTGTAAGGCCGCAGGGCGGGCACGGCGCGCACCGGCGCCACCAGGACAATCGGTCCCTCGTACGCACCGTCCGGTCCCAGCCCCCGGCAAGGCTCCGCGACCAGCGCTTGGCGATCCTCGTGGACGTGCAGAACATGTTTTATTCGGCCAAGTACCAGCACAACGCCAAGCTCAATTTCTCGCGTCTCAAGGACACCGTCGTCGGCGGCCGGCAGCTCATCCGGTCCATCTGCTACATCGTCCAGACACCGGAAATCGACCAGACCAACTTCATGAAAACGCTCGACGTGCTCGGCTACGAGGTCAAGAGCAAGGACCTCAAGCTCCGGCAGGACGGCTCGGCCAAGGGCGACTGGGACATGGGAATCGCCATTGACGCCATGTCGATCGCCCCGCGCGTCGATGTCGTCGCCCTCGTCACCGGCGACGGCGATTTCGCCGAACTCGTCTGGCACCTGCGCGGCCAGGGCGTCCGCGTCGAGGTCTATTCCTTCACGCAGAGCACCGCCGAGGAACTCAAGCGCGCCGCCACCGTGTTCTGCCCGCTGACCGAACACGTCCTGATGTAAGCCCGGTCGCGGTCGGCGGAATGAAGCCCGGGTCTCTCAACGAAGAGGCTCTGAGCGTCCTCTCGGACCTCCGTCTCTATCTGCACCAGCGGTACGGGGTGCCTCTGGGTGTTGCCCCCTCTCCCCCTCTTGCATTTCCCCTTGTATTTCCCCCTCTCCCCCGTGAGGGGGAGAGGGTTGGGGTGAGGGGGTCTACGACGCCGCCCGCCTCAGAAATCCCAGCTTCGGCGCGAACGCTCGAAGAGGTGCGCCGGATTCTGGGCGACTGCCGCCGCTGTGGCCTCTGCGCGGGCAGGACAAACATCGTTTTTGGAGACGGCCCGGACGCGGCGGGCCTCATGATCGTCGGAGAGGCGCCGGGCGCGGAAGAAGACGCCCAGGGGAAGCCTTTTGTCGGCCGCTCGGGCCAGCTCTTGAGCCGGATGCTCAAAGCCCTCGGTCTCGAGCGCGAACAGGTTTACATCACCAACGTGGTCAAATGCCGCCCGCCGGAAAATCGAAATCCCAAAGTCGACGAAGTATCGGCCTGTTCGCCGTTTCTCACGGAACAGGCCCGGCTGGTTCGCCCGAAGGTCCTCCTCGCCCTCGGAACCTTCGCCGCGCAGACGCTCCTGCAAACCAACGAGCCCATCATGAAACTCCGTGGCAAACCGTACACGTATGCCGGCCTGCCGCTCATCGTCACGCTCCATCCCGCAGCCTGCTTGTACAATCCGGGCAATAAAAAATATGTCTGGGAGGACATCAAGGGCATCCCGGAGATGCTGAAGATGGACCCCGCTTGAGTTCCGCCCTCTGCCAGGTCGTGGTTAACGCGCCGCTCGGTAGGAAACTGCTCGCCTACGAATGCCCGCCCGCATCCGGTCCCCTCCGGCCAGGCGACGCGGTGGTCGTCCCGCTCGGTAGCCGCGAATGCGCCGGCTGGGTCATTCGAACGGACATTTCCGTGTCCGAACTCGAGATCGCAGGCCCGCTAAAATCAATCATCGAAAAAATCGAGGGCGGCGGAGTCCGTCCTGAAGATCTCCGGCTTTGCGAAGCGATGCACGCCTGGTATGGAACAAATTTTCCCGATATTTTGTCCCTTTTTGTTCCACCGGTGGCGCCCAAACTCGTCCGCCGGATCGTCCAGGTCCTCGACGCTCCCCCCACGGGTCTGTCTCCCGCCGCGGCGCAACTGGCGGAGTTGGTCCAACAAGCCGGCGGGAAAATGGACGTGCGCAGAGCCAAAACGGCATTCGGCGCGAAACCGGCGTCCGCGTTTCAGTCCGCCCTTCAGGAACTGACCTCAGCCGCAGCGTATGCCGTTCGGCCGGAATTGTTGAGCACAACGCCCAGGCAAAAAAAATTTCTAGGTCCAGTGCAACTTCCATCGGGCCGGACCGATCTTTCCGCAAGCGAAAAAATGGTCCTGACGCTCGCCGATCAACATCCCTGGCAATACGGCGTCGCGGAACTCGCCGGACTTGCTCAAACCTCGACCCACGTCGTTCGTTCGCTGGTGGCCCGGAGGCTTCTTCTGGAACGCGCAAGCCGGAAATGGCGGACGCCCCTCGAACGGGACGATGTGGCGCAGGTGTCCGCGCCCGAAGTCGTCCCGACGCCCAGCCAGGCCCGGGCGATCGGCGAGCTGGTCCCGGCCGTCCGGGACCAAACCGGAGAGTTTTTCCTTCTGTATGGACCCACCGCTTCCGGTAAGACGCACGTGTATGAGGCGGCGGCCAAGGAGGCTCTGAGGCTGGGCCGGCAGGTGCTGCTCATGGTTCCGGAAATCGCGCTGACGCGGCCCTTGATCGAGCGCATCCGCCGCACGATCCACGAACCGGTCGCGGTCGTTCACAGCCGCCAGACCCCGGCCGAACGCAGGGACGAATGGGAACGCTCGTCGACGGGCGAAGCGCGTCTGCTCGTCGGCCCGCGGTCGGCCGCGTTCGTGCCTTTGCCGGAGATCGGCCTTGCGATCATCGACGAATGCCACGACGCGGGATACAAGCAGTCCGAATCGCCCTATCTGGACGCGCGCCGCGTGGTGGAAGAAAAGTGCGCCATCACGCGGGCGCCGCTCATCGTCGGATCCGCCACGCCCGCGGTCGAACAATGGCACGAGGCGGAGGCTGCGGGAGGGCCTCGGTACAGGCGGCTCGATCTCACCGAGTTTCCCACCCGCGTCAGCCGACCCGTTGTTTCCATCGTCGATCTTGGAAAGTTGCCGGCATCGAAACCGCAGACCGACCTGGACCGCGTGTGCCGGCAGAGTTTCCTGTCTCCGGTCCTCCAGGGCCTCATCGAAGAAACGCTGGCCCGGCGGCAAGCTTGCGTCCTCCTGATGAATCGCCGTGGATTTGCGCCGCAGATCCTATGCCCGGCCTGTGGCCACACGGAAACATGCGGCGACTGCCTCATGGCCATGGTCTACCACGCCCAGGACCGCCAAATCTCTTGCCACGGCTGCGGCGCCCGCCGCAACCCCCCGGCCGCCTGTCCGGCCTGCGCGTATGCCCCCCTGGGATATATGGGCGCCGGCACGGAGCGGATCGTGGAGGCGTGCCGGGCCAGGTTCCCGTCGGCGCGCGTCGCCCGGCTGGATCAGGATTCTTTTCGGAAAAACCGCCGGAGGGCCTTCGAAACCCTGGAGGACCTCAAAAATGGCCGGCTGGATATTTTAATCGGAACTCAGATGATCGCCAAAGGGTTGGATGTTGAGCACGTGTCCCTTTCCGCCGTGATTCTCGCCGATGTTGGCCTCAACATGCCCGATTACAGGGCGAGAGAGAAAACCTTTCAGCTTCTGGCGCAACTGATCGGCCGGTCCGGCCGGCACGGAATCCCGGGCCGCGCCGTGCTTCAGACGTTCCAACCGGCATCTCCCGCGATCGTACTCAGCGCACAGGAAGAGGCGCCGCGGTTCGTTGAGAGCGAGCTGGAATCGAGAAAAGCGGGCCACTGGCCGCCGTTTTTCCGGATCCTCCGGATCGTATCCCAAAGCTCAAACGCGCCTAGGGCACTGCAGGTCATCAGGAAGATATATGAGCATATGACAAGTATGGACTTCCTCTCCCCCCGGAGGGGGGAGAGGAATGAGGTGAGGGGGGTGGACGGTGACGACGAGAGTCTGCCACCCTCACCCCAACCCTCTCCCGCCGGAGGCGGGAGAGGGGAGGGCATGATTGTATCCCCCCCCCTGCCTTGCGTTAGAGCGAAATGGAAGGGCGAATACCGGTTTCAGATCATCGCCCGCCTTCCCTGGCAGGCGCCCGTGCCGCATGGACTGCTGGACGAGATCGTGAGCCGTTATCGCACGGCCGGCGTGAAAATCATGACGGAGCCGGATCCCGTTTCGCTCCTGTAGAACCCTCTAAAGGCCTTTCTCACCTAAAACTGACCTAAAGGCGGCTCCCCGGATCGCCGAAAAAGACGGTAATGAAGTGGGTCATTTTATCATAGGATTTTTAGACTTGACCAATTTATCAGGAACCATCGCCCCACGTGGGTCATTTTATCATAAGCTGATTACTTTTTGCCTGTTAAGTCAGGTTATCCACATGGTTTGAGAGTAGCGAGGCAAACGTAACAACCAGACTTTCAAGCTATAGAATTAAAGGGCTTGAGCGCTGACAGGCAAAGGCACAGATTTTGCTTGCTTTTCAGGTATCATAGCGATTTAACGAACTAATTTTGTTGATATTACGTGATGCAGGGAGAGAGGATGAATCTCAAAATTGCCGCTGGATTGATCGCTATAACTGCCATTGTGCTGACTGCCACCATTGCAGGCGCGGAAGATCCTACGTTTATTGGGGCTTACGGAACGTTTTCCAACGCCAACCTTGCGATCGACGGGGACCCCGCCACATTCGCGGAAACCTCCAAAACCTACCGTAATGAGTATTTTCTGATCGTCCGATTCAACGCTCCTTCCGTCCTGCGTAACGTCAAGGTAAAGTTTGAAGGCAAGAAGCCCAAGGACTACCTCGTCGAAATGAGCATGGACGCTGTGGCTTGGAGGTCTTACGAAATTGGCGAGAAGACGCTGTACATCCGGGTGAGAGTTCCCGGGGCCACGGACAACGATGTTTACCGGATCGCCGAGATCGAGTCCAAGTCCGACGTCGCCGGCTTGGAGCCTTTCGAGATGGTGCGCATGAATATCACCAACGTCGAAACCACGACGGCCACCTTGGAATTCACGTTCAATAAACCGGCCCGGCTGTCCATGTCATACGGGTTGGATGCCAATCCCAGTAATCACAAGAATTTCACGGAATACACCTCGTACATGACGAACTACACGCTCCGCCAGACGGACCTGATTGAGGGCGCGGACTACTATTTCCGGATCAAGGCCATCACGGCCGAGGGCGAGGTTTTCGTGCCATCTGAAACTGAGGCCTTGCCGCACTTCCGAACCCTCGGGACACCTCCGCTTTCTTTGCTATCCGTGGGTGTCGGGTATGTCAGCCCCTTGTCGCTGTCGATCGTCGTTCGGACCAATATTCCCTCCAATTGCGTTTTCTATTTCGGCGAGCAGGTCTATTTCACCGACGTTCGGAGCAAACCCACGTTCGACACCACGCACGTCTTTGAGTTCAAGGACCTGGTGCCGAATCATCTCTATTCTTATATGGCCTTCCTGACCGACTTCCGGGGTCTGAATGTGAACATCCAAAAGCGGTTCATCACGACAACCGCCGTGAACATCGCCAGGAACAAGCGCGTGATCGCCGGGACCTTCACACAGCAGCGCGAGTCCAATTTCCAGGGCGGCGGACTCGTGAAGGGCGACACGACCATGCAGAAATTGACGGACGGCAAGAACGACTATTTTAACGGCATGGCGCATTCCGAAAACCTGATCAAGTACGACCAGTGGGCCGTCATCGATCTCGGCAAAGTCTATACTCTGGAAAGCCATGCGACCGTGTGGCGCACACTCGCGTATCCTTACACCTACCAGCTCCTCGCGTCCGAGGACAACAGAACATGGAAGCAGGTCTTCACCATGAATCCTCAGCGCATGGGCGCCGGCGAAAAAATCCGGTCCGGCGGTGGCGACCCGCTCCTTGTGGCGGGGGGACCCCTGGAGCAGGCGAAGGCCCGTTACGTCAAATTGTTCATTCCGAAGGGCACCGAATTCTTCAAGCGTCACAAGACTTGGTACAACGTGGACCTCGCGGAGATCATGATCTATCCGGGCGGAGACTACGCCGAAATCAAACGGATCGTCGAGGAGGAATGGCAGCCTTGAATACATTATTCGGAAATATCCTGAACATGTTTCAGTTGTTTCAGTATCCACACCACACAATCGGCTCGCCTGACGGCAGCCTGCGCATAGATCAAGACTTGTCCGGGCGACTTTCGCACCGGATGGGCGAAACTCTAATTTAGGAGGCCAAGAAGTTATGAAATCTTTCGTCAAAGGATTAATGCTTGTGGCGATCATGGCGTGGGTGATGCTCGCGCTGTCGGATATGCCGGCCATGGCATGGTTTGACGCCGACACAGCATCGCGCGTTGACACCTCGTATGCCGCCACCGACATCGACACCATCATTCAAAGCGGTATCCCCGGTGACGGTCTGGAAGGCGCCGCCGATGAAACCAGTGCGGGACGTTTGTGGGTTACCTATGTCAAGACCAACGGACAGAAGACCAGCGCCCAGAAGACGGGTACGCAGTACGACACGTATGTGTCCGACACGGTGCTGGGTGTGCCGACAGGCATGCTGAGCATTCAGTGGGCCTATGACAATGACAGCCGCCAGCGCCAGTTCGCCCCGCCATTGGAGGGCTTTACCGGATGGGTCGGCAACAACACGAAGATGGAGAAACTGCCGCGTGACACGCAGTGGGTGTTGCCGGAGAGCGGCGAAACCGTGCCGCTGGATGACCAACTCTGCTTTTTGGTCATTGAAACCGCCGACACCGGGTCGGTCAAGCTCAACATCGTCAACACCAGCAACTACGCCTGTTCGTTCGTCCTGCTGGTCAACTTCCCGGACACCGATTTCAACGTCGGCCAAGTCCCGCAGGGCGCGAAATGGCTCACGGAGGGATCGAGCCTTCGGGACCGCTTTATTGTCAGCGTCGGCCAGAATGCCGACTCCGGCAACGGTCTGGACGGCAACCGCCTGGACACCATCTCGGTGCAAGGCACCGTCGTGAAGATTGACGCGCACATCAACAGCGTGCTCCTGGCGGAAGAAGCGGAGACACAACTCTGGTTGCGATTCGCCGCCGATACGAGCGCCGCGGCTCGAGACTCGATGAGCGTCACCGTCCAGCTCATTGGTGACACGGAATACGGCGGCCTTCAGTGGGGCACGAGTCGCCACACCCGTATCTTTCACGACAGCGGGTACTACGGCGACAACGACACCCACTACGGCGAAGGCGGCTCCTCGGATTCGGTGTCGATCTTCGTGCTGGTGGCGACCGCGATCGTGCGGGTCAAGAAGACCGACTCGGTCTTCGCCCCCACCAGTTATGTCAACGTGACCGCAAGTAGAATTTTCGGAGACACGGCCCAGCGCGAGCGCGACACAGTGCCCGGCGCGACCATCATCTACGAGATAACCTATGATAACGATGGAAACCGCCGAGCGGACACCGTCGACATCATAGACTTTTTGGACAGCAACGTCGACTTTGCGATCGACACGATCAACTCCCGGTGGGATACGACGTATTTCAACACCGGCGTCGACACGCGTATGACGCATGCGCGGCCCGCCAACGCGGACACGTATGTCTACGTTGCGTTCAGTTTGCGCGGAACGCCGTCCGTGTTCGGCGAAACGCAGGTCAACTTTAACGCGATTGGCAACGGGAAATCCACCGTTGAGACGGTCGCAGCCGTTCGGATTCGCTGGAACCCAGCGACGAACAACGATGCGGCTCTCAGGCGCGACCAGATTGACGAGCCGGCGGGCAACTCGACCGCCACGTGGGATCCGCTCGACAGGGTGGAGAGCTGCACCATTTTGACCACCGCCAACAGCGACAGCGGCGACTGCGGCCGGATTCGCTACCACGTAGTGATCCGGTAATCCAGCATGGAGGAGACGGTATCGACAGAGCGTAGAGCATAACCACACGCGTCGTTCGAAAGCGACAGGCCAATGCGCCCCAAAAGGGCCGGCCAGGCCTGTCACGCGGAGAATGGACGCAGAACGGAGCGGCAAAGATGGTTCCAGTTGGAGATCGATCACCCTCGGAAGGTGGTGATGGGCCGAAAGGCTGAAGGACAACCGAGGGCGTTGGTTGAAACGCCGGGAGAGAGTGTCCAAGACGGGGATGTTCCAGGCCACGAGGTCGGTAAGCGCCTCGCATGCGCGTGGAGTGTCCACCCCGTGGGCTCTGTAGACCCGGCACAACGACGGAACCTGTTTTGTGTTGCTTCGATCTGCGCAAGCAGTACATTCTTCCACGCTGACAGGGCTGTGGACGGTGCTAGACCTAATTTAACCGAGGGATCGGGGTCGGTGAGTACGATGGACCCGGTTTCCGGAGCGACGACGGACACGCGGAACATCCGTGTCCCAGCTTCCATTACCGCCGGCCAAGCCTCCGGCCGGGCGGTAGGGTATGAGTTTCGTTCCGAACGTCTTGATCAATGTGAGCGTTCAGCGATGGTCCAATCCCATCGATCCACGCTTCGAGATCGGGCGGCGCGGACATCCCGGAGGTATTTTCCCCGCCATCTGTTTTACCTTCGATACCGCCTCAGACAAGCCATGACTTTTGCTCATGGCATGGGTCTGGGATCTCGTCGTGGTTTGTCCCTGGGGGCAACGGGGGCGGAAACAGAGAGCGGCCTCATGGAGAGAGGTGATGTGAGACTGCGATAGAGGATGCCGGCCGGCGAGATGCGGCCGAGAAAAACAAATACAGGTACGGCCTCCTAACTTGGATGTATCAAGGGTTCAAATCCCGAATACATGCCGTAGGGGAGAGGAACCTAGGGAATATTGCTGGCCCTGCGACGCAGGTTGGAACGCGGGGAATATTCCCAACATATTGAGAGCGTAAAAGCTCTCAGCGAAGTCGGTGAGGTGAGGCTGCGCGTTCGGTAGGTCTGCGCAGCAGATACCAGGCCGCAGTCGATGTGGATAGTTTACACGCAAAGTCCTTCAAGACTTTGAGCGGAGAGAGTCTGTCCCCAACGGCTGACGAGACTTAGCAGGGTAAAGGTCTTGCCCCTGATGGCGGGCAAGGTGAGCGAAGCGATTGACCGCTTTGCATAGGAAAGGTGTTGCCCAATGAGATTGACGAAGGCGAACGATAATAAGGAGGAATATAAGGGTTTGTTAAAGTTATTCCTACAGCGGAATAACTTCACGCCCCTCGTCTGCCTCCTCGCCTTCGGACTTGTTTCGCTCTTCATCCTTCCGGCGAACGCCGTTTTCTTCAACTACAGCTCCGGCAGCACCGGCGCCTACAACACCGACTCCGGCACAGCCATTCGCAGCGAGGGCCAATCGAGCGCGATCACCCCGACGCCCGGATCGTTCGGCCTGACCTACTACCGCGCGAACGTCAAGGTTGCGGCCAACACCGACACGCGCTACGGCGTCGTCGGGCCGGCGGATTCGAGCAGTCCGCGGGTCAAGGCGATCTACGGCGATACGCTGTCCGTCCTTTCCGGGCCTTCCACGCCGAACGACACGGTCGTCATCGCCGGCACGTCCGACTTCGACACCGTTTACCTCACGGCCGACACCGCCGTTTCCGGCGATGTCCTGACTTACGTCCTCGCCGTCACCAATTACGGCAACGCCGCCGATACCATCGGCCTCATCGTCGACAGCGCCTGGACCCGCGGCGCCGGCACCGATACGTCCACCGGCCGGTTCAGCTACCAGTTCTTCGACCGGACCGGCGCGGCTCTGACCGGGATCCTGACGCTGGCGCATCAGGACACGGCGAAGGTCGCGCTCAAGGCGGACACGGGCGTCGAGACCGCGAGCCTGAAGATTTACACCGCCGGCGCCTCCAACGCCGACACCGTCCGGATGTTCGTCCGGGCCTTCGCGAACAACGGCAGCGGCCGGGCCATGGCGACGAGCGGCGAGGTCGCGCCGTATGTGGGGTTGAACGGCGTCAAGTACGGCGGGAGCGGCAACGCCTCGACCTTCTTTGAGGTCACCGTCAGCGGGCCGCTGGTGCGGCTGGCCAAGTTCGACACGGTATTCGCGCCGGTGTCGCTGGGCGGCGCCACCGGCGCGGCCGTGGATGACACGCAGCACTACGTGCCCGGCGCGATGCTGGTCTATACGATCTGGTTCGACAACGACGGCAACGACACCGCCGACACGATCGTCATCGAGGACTGGATCGACACGCGGCACCTGCGGTTTGACAGCGCCGGCCTTTCGCAACTGCGCGGCGTCGCGCAGATCGCGGCCTCCGGCGCGCTTGCGGACTCATTCTACGGAAACATTTATGCCGACAGCAGGATGCCGAACATCGGCGGGGCGGTCTTCAGCATATCGATCCAGTATTCCTCCGGCGGCGACTCCTTTGCCGGATTGACGGAGGCCACGCCGCTCGAGTCGGTCGGCCGCTTGCGGTGGACGATCGGCCGGGTCGGCACGCGGGGCGTGGTGGGCGCGAACAACGGCGACGATGTCGAGGCCGTCGACCTGCCGCCGGTTGCGGCGGGCGCGGCGTCCGACGTGGACATGGGCTACGTGCGCTTCGCGGTGGTGATCCGATGATGGCCCTGCTGCGAGTCCTGATGGCGTCGATTGCGGTCGCGTTCGTGTTCATGACTGCGTTCGTCGGCGCGCCCGTTTGGGCGGATGACACGGCGAGCCTGTTCGGCCCGGTGCAGAAGACGACGCCGGGCGGGATGGGCCTGACGGCGACGGTGGCCGACGGCGTCGCGGTCACGACGCCGACGCAGGCGGGCGCGTACTACTTCAAGATCAGCACAACGCTTGATTCGACCTACGCCCTGCGCACGGCGCTCAGTTCCTACGCCGCGCGCGTGGACACGATTCCGTACATCCGGCGGGTCGACACGATCTACAGCGACACGATCGGCCTCACGAGCGAGAACGTCGCGAGCGATCCGCTCAAGGACACGGGGCGGACCATCTTCAAGGGCGACACCGCGACCTACATCCTGGCGCTGACGAACCTCGGCAACTCGACCGATTCGATCGGCCTCGTGATCGACACCGCCACCGTCGACAGCTACGCCGGCGTGAACTTCGACACGATCCCGAACTGGTCCGCGCACTACTACGACTCGCGCGGCGTCCTCATCGGCAAGGCCTCCGGCCTGGACCGCGACACGGTCTTCATCCGCCTGTCGGCCGGCAAGTCGGAGACGGTCACGGTCAGGATCTACAGCGACTCGGCCGCCTGGGACACATCGTCCATTCAGCTTACGCTCGGGGCGTTTGCGGCGAACGGCAACCGGTACAAGTTCGCGGTTCGGGCCTACCGCGGATTCACGGGCGACACGTTCGGCGGGGATGGGCACGACTCGATCACGCTGTATGTGAAACTCAAGGCGACGACGGTCCTGCGCGTCGCCCGCGCCGACACGGCGCTGTCCGTGTCGCTCGGCAGTCACGCGTCGGACGCGAACATCACCGACACGCAGCATTTCGTGCCGGGCGCGATCGTGGTGCGGACGATCTGGTTTGACAACGACGACAGCTCGCCGGTCGACACGCAGGTGGTGGTCGAAGACTGGATCGACACGCGGTTCCTGCAGTTCAGCAGCGCCGGCGCCGGGGCCTTGGGCGCGGGCCAGACCGCCGCGTCGGGCGCGCTCGTCGCCGGCCAGTACGGAAACATCTTCGTCGACAGCGGCATGCCGAACAACATGACCGGCGCCACTCAGATCGACGTCCGCGTTGAATATCTAACCGGCGCCGGCTGGACGCAGCTTACGCAGGCGATTCCGGCGTCGAGCGTCGGGCGGCTGCGCTGGACGATCACGCGCGTCGCCGGGACGGGGGCGCTGGTCGGCGCGACGAACGGCGACGGCGCGCTGGCGATCGATGCGGCGCCGGCGGCCTTCGGCGCGGCCACCGATTCCGACATGGGGTACGTCCGGTACTCGGTCGTGATCCGGAGCGACAGCAGCGCGGCGAAGGGTCCGGGGCGGCCGGAGTCGGGGGTTCTCGTCGGCATCAATCCGTCGGCCGCCGGGTTCGACTCGGCCTTCATCGAGCCTGACACGAAGGGTCTGAGCGCGCGGACAACCTTTGTGTCCGCACTGCTCGCCGAGTATCTGCCGAACGTCGACATCGTGCCGGAGACGCTGTCGGCCCAGAAGATCCAGCAGACCGCCGGCGACACGTTCTACTTCCCGCACCGGATTGGCAGCCACGGCAACGCGCCCGACAGCTTCGCGGTGAGCGGCACGACCACGATCGACGCCATCGGCGGCCGGGTCACGTTCCTGCTTGACATCGGCAACGCCGGGTCGTTTGACGGATTCGAGCCGAAGCTCGATACCTTCACGCTCAACGGGTCGATGACCGACTCGAAGGACGTCCTGGTCGCCGTGTTTGTGCCCGCGGGATACTCCGGCCATGACACCGCCTATCTGCGGGTGGCGTCGGTCCGGAACCGCGCGTTCTACGACACGGGCACGGACGTGTTCCGGGTGGTCGGCGCATCGCAGGTGGCGCCGGACACGGCCCAGCCGCAGACGGTGGGATCGGGCGATTCGGTCTCGTTCACGTTCTTCCTGAACGTTCCGCCGACGGAGGACACGATCATCCTCGTTCTGGATTCGCCGCCGCTTGGCGGCCCGGCAGCCGACTCGGTCGTCATCACGATTACCGAGTCCGGTACCGTGAAAGTGTCGGACAGTTCGGTCACGGTGACGCTCGATACGACCACCGGCCAGCTCACGATCACGTTCACGGAAACGCCGCGGTCCGACACGTACGTGTGGCAGGTGACGGTCCAGGAGACGGACAGCGGCTCGATCAAGGTCACGTTCAGTGACAGCGGCCAGTTCATCATCGACACCGTGCCGCCGTTCGTCACGGACACGAACCCGGCCCGGCTGTTCATTGTGGACACCACGCTGGTGGGCGCCGAGACGACGATCAGCATCCGGATCATGGATACGGCCCTCGGCGACACGACGACCGGGATCGATTCGCTCGTCATCACGATCCTTGACACGGCCGGCACGGTGGTCCGGGTCGACACGATCGACGCCTACACGCTGTATCAGTTCCCGTTCGACACGAGCGGCGCCTTTACCGTGCAGGTCGTCGCGATCGACAACGCCGGCAACACCGTGGCCCTGCCCGACTCGCTGCCGGTCGTGATCCCGGTCAAGCGCGTGATCGACCTCGTGGCCGCCGACAAGTTCAGCGCGGAGGAGAAGGACGACGTGGCGAAGGGCCTGACGGCGCAGGGGATTGTGCGGGTGAAGGATCCGGGCGCGAACAAGGACGGGACGAGCTTCGACCGGATCGAAGTCACCATCCTCTCGGACGCCGACCTCATCGGATTCACGCTGCAGCTCGACGAGACGTCGATCAACAGCGGGATGTTCCAGGGGACGCTTGGATTCACCAACGGCGTCACCAACGCCAACGCGAAGAAGATCAAGGTCCGCGACGGCAGCGTCATCACCGCCAAGTATGACGCGGATGGCAGCGCCGGGCCGGTCGTGTTCATCGCGGACCAGATCGCGTGGCAGGGCGAGGTCATCAAGGATCTGGACCGCGTGCGGACGTGGCCCAATCCGTACAACCAGTTGACCGATCCGTGCGCCTACTTCCACAACCTCCCGTCGGATCCGCACATGACGATCGAGCTCTACAACCTGAACGGCGAGATCGTCATGACGCTGCGGGTCGGCCAGGAGATCACCCACTCGGCGAACCAGAACCTCGGATGCTGGGACGGTCGGAACAGCCGCGGCCAGATGGTGTCCAGCGGCACGTACATTTACCTCGTGCGGTCGAGCGCCGGCACGAAGGTCGGAAAGATGACGATAGTGCACTAATGCCCGCTTGGAGCGGGATAGATCGGGCCAGGAAAACGAAAGAGGTGATGTGTATGAACCAGGGGAAGAAGTTGAAAGGGGCACTGAGGGAGTACGGCCTGCTGTGGACGTACTATCTCCTTGTATTAACAGTGCTGATTGTCGCGTCGCGGCCGGCGATGGGGGCGTCGACCGGCACGACGGGCGCGCCGTTTCTGAAGATTTCGGTCGGGTCCCGGCCGGCGGCGATGGGGTCGGCCTACACGGCCGTGGCGGAGGAGCCGTATGCGCTCCATTACAACCCCGCGTCGATCGGCCACATGGACCGGTGGGACCTGTCGGCCATGCACCAGGACCAGTTCGGCGAGGTGAGCTTCGACTATTTCGGGCTTGCCGCGCCCGCGATCAAGAACCGTTCCGGCTGGGGGATGTCGTTCGTCCGCATGGCGGTGGACGACTTCTCCCGGACGGAACTGGACGACGGCGTCAAGTTCACGAACGCGGACATGGCGCTGACGGCGACGTATGCGCACCGGATCTTCAAGCCGCTCAGCTTGGGCGTGAGCGGCAAGCTGATCAAGCAGACGCTGGCGCAGTACACGGCGAACGGCTGGGCCGTGGATTTTGGAGCGCATCTCAAAGTGAACCCGCGCCTGTCCCTGGGCGCGTCCATTATGAATATCGGCCCCGACATCACCTTCATCGCGATCGGCGATCCCCTGCCGACGACCCTCCGCGCGGGCGGCGCATTGAAGCTCCTGCCGCGGGGAAACCTCCTGGCCACGATGGATTACTGGATGCCGAAAGACGACGCGAAGGGATTCGGCATGGGCGTCGAGTATCGTCCGAGCCGGTTTCTGGCGTTTCGCGGCGGCTATCAACTTGGCACGTCGTTCCGCGGATTCAACGCGTCCTCTTTTGGATTGACCTTTGATTTTGACAATTTCGGAATCGAATACGCGTTTGTTCCGCGCGAGAAGCTGGGCGACGTGCATCGCGCGGGTCTGAACGTTTCGTTTGGCGGGAAGAAGCCGGAAGTCATCGCGCAGCGGAAGCGGGATGTGCGCCGGAAGGAAACCGTGCGGCGCCCGCAGCGCGAGCCGGCCGTTCAGTCGGTGTCGGTGCGCGCGGAGAAAGCGCCGGCGCCGAGCGTGCCGGTGGCGGCGCCGGTGGCCGCGCCGGTTGAGCAAGAGGTACCGGCGTGGAAGAGCGTGCTGGCGGAGAGCGGAGAAGGAACGTGGGCGGTGGCGGCGCAAGAGGAAAGATCGGCGAAGGAATCAGCGCCGGCAGAGGCGCCTGTCTCACCGGCGCCGGCGCAGGAGGAAAGGCCGGCATCGGCGTCCACGGAAGCGATCGTTCAGGAGAAACTCTCGATCGCATCAGGGCTGCTCCGGGATCAGCGGTATGAAGAGGCGGTGGCGATCATTCGCAGCGGACTGAAGGAAGATCCTCGGAACGTCCCGCTCTGGTACCTGCTGTCGGAGAGTCTGTACAAAATCGGCGAGTATGACGAGGCGATGGAAGCGGTGAACAGGGCGCTGACCCTGATTCACAGCGGACGGGGTGGCATAGCTCCATAAGCTCAAGAGTTCAGAACTAAGTACTCGAAGCTTTCTTCGAAGAGAAGAAAGATCGCGGAAAAAAACGTTTTCGATGAGGTGGGTCATAAAGAAGCAGGGGTGGGTAAAAAAGATGAAGTGGGACCAGTAGAAAGTGGGAAATTCGTAAGGAGGTGGTGGATCAAGGGTAAGTGAGGTTCGGTAGAGTGGGTTCCAGAAAAAGGCGGTAAGCTGATCTTCAGGAAAAAAGCAACTTCCTGAAGGCGTGGTAATTATATCCCATCTGTCAAAGATTTTCATTGACAGAGGCTGTTTCCAACTGTATAATTTGGGAACGGGATACGATTATAGGCACATAAGGCTGAAAAGTGAATTTCAGCCCGAAAGTTAAAAAATTTTTTGGAGCGAAACGTCATGATCGAAATGAAAACAGAAGTCGAAAGTCAAACAGATACGAACGAGGTCGAAGCGGTTGTTCAGGATCGTCGCACCGTTTTGGCGCAGGCCATCGGGCGCACTACGGCCGGCCCGGCCTGCGATAAACCCGCAAGACCGAGTTCAACCACAGCGTGTGGCTATGCTCTACGCTCAAACACGCAGGGCGACCCTCCGATGGCCCGGAGCGAGATGGTTCCAACCCATCCGGATTGCCTTATGAAGGGTAACTGAAGCAACGGCGGAAACGCCGAACAAAGAAGGAGGTCAACACGGTGGGGTGTTGGCGGAACAAGGTGGGGTTGAATTTCATAGTGGGGCTCGTTCTGGCCACGATGATCGTGTGCCCGGCCGAGGCCTATCCGCCGAACCAGACGGACACGTGGGCGGGCGCCACGAACATGGATTCGTCCATCATCAACGGCGTGCCCGCGGATCTGAACACATCGGCCGACAGTCTTCCCGGGCGATTGTTTGTGGGTTACACGAAAGGCAACGGCGTGCGGACGAGCGCCGCGCAGGCGGGAACGCAGAGCGACACGTATGTGTCCGACACGGTGCTGGGCGTTCCAACGGCCGAGCTGACGATCGAATGCATCTACGACGTGGACAGCCGAAGCCGGCAGATCCTGCCGGGTCTGGAGGGATTTGGCGGGTTTTCCGGCGTATCGGGCGAAACGTACCCGCGGTGGCCGCTCCCGCTCGAAAGCGGGGACACCGTTCCCGTGGTGGACAGTCTCGCGATCGTGATGCTGGAGACCAACGACACTGCGGCCGTTCTCATCAACATATACAACACGAGCAACTATTCGTGTTCCTTCGTCATCCTCATTAATTTCCCCGACACGGATTTTCACGTTGGCCGGCCTCCGACCGGCGGGACCTACGACAGCGAGGAGGCGGTTTTGCTGGACAAGTTCATCGTGGGCTTGGGCGTGAATCCGGAGACGGGCGTGGGTCCCAACGGCCGGGTCGACAACATCACGACGGCGAGCAACGGCGGCTCGCCCGTCGTGGCGTATCCGCACGTGTTGAGCGTTCTGATCGCCGAGGAGGCCGAGACGTCCTTTTATCTGCGAATCGCCTCGGACACCAACGCCTTCGCGCGGGATTCGCTGTGCATCACGGTCTTGTGCATCGGCGACAGCGAGTACAACAGCGTGGCGTACGGCGGCCGGCGGCACACGCGGATCTGGGACGACAGCGGGTACTTCGGCGACAACGACTCGCACTATGGCCGGGGCAGCTCGCAGGATTCGGTGTCGATCTGGGTCCTGGTGGCGACCGCGGTGGTGCGCGTGAAGAAGACCGACTCGATCTTCGCGCCCATCGGCTACCGGATGGCGGTGCAGGGCGGCGCGGGGACCGACACGAACGCGCGCGCGCGGGACACGGTGCCGGGCGCGACGATCGTGTACGAGATCACGTACGACAACGACGGCAACCGGCGCGCCGACAGCATCTTGATCATCGATTTTCTGGACAGCAACGTCGATTACAACGTGGGCCCCTTCTACAACGCCAACGGCAGCGACTCGTTCTACTCGACGAACGGCGTCGACACCCGGATGACGCATGCGCGGTGGATGGCGGACAACGTCGACACGCAGGTGATCGTGGAGTTCAGCCGGCGGAACGCCATGGACGAGTTCATTCAGGAAACGACGATGCTGGTCCAGTCGACCGACTCGATCATGGACTCGGTGGCGGGCATCCGGATCCGGTGGTCCGTGGCGACGCTGAACGGATCGCTCAAGCGGGACCAGGCGGACGACGGCTCGTATTCGGGATCGGTCCTGGACGATCTGACGACGGTGGACGGTTGTGCGATCACGACGGCGGCGTCGAGCGACAGCGGCGACTGCGGCCGGATCCGGTTTTCGGTGGTGATCCGGTAATGGCCTCATCTGAAACGGTGGAAGGAATTCTGAGCGGCACAGGAGTCACCGCAACAATGGGTCTCACACCCTCTCCCTCTCTGCGAATGAAGAGAGAGGTTGAGGGTGGAGGACTTTTCGATAGATCGAAATGGGTTACGGCGATTTTCGCCGTAGCAGAAGTCTGAATCAGGGGGTTAGAGGTATGAAACCGATTGTAAAAGGGTTGATTTTGGCGGCGTTTCTTGCGGGGGTTTTGGCGGCGTTCATGGCCACACCGGCCATGGCATGGTATGACGCTGACACGGCATCCCGTGTGGACACTTCGTATACCGCCACGGACATCGACACGAGCATTATCAACGGTATCCCCGGTGACGGTCTGGAAGGCACCGATGATACACAGGCCGGACGTTTGTGGGTTCGCTATGTCAAGACCAATGGGCAGTTGACCAGCGCCCAGAAGACGAGTACGCAGTATGACACGTACACGTCCGACACGGTGCTGGGCGTGCCGACGGGCATGCTGAGCATTCTGTGGGCCTATGACAACGACAGCCGACAGCGACAGTTCGCTCCGCCTTTGGAGGGCTTTACCGGCTGGGTCGGCAACAACACGAAGATGGAGAAACTGCCGCGTGACACGCAGTGGGGGCTGCCGGAGAGCGGCGAAACCGTGCCGTTGGATGACCAACTCTGCTTTTTGGTCATTGAAACCGCCGACACCGGGTCCGTCAAGCTCAACATTGTCAACACCAGCAACTACGCCTGTTCGTTCGTCCTGCTGGTCAACTTCCCGGACACCGATTTCAACGTAGGCCAGGTTCCGCAGGGCGCCACATGGGGCACAGAGGGATCGAGCCTTCGGGACCGGTTTCTCGTCAGCATCGGCGAGAGTGCCGACACCAGCTTGGGCCTGAACGGCGCTTCCCGGGACACCATCTCGACGGAAGGGACCGTCGTGCGGGTCCAGCCCCACATTCTCGGCGCGCTCCTGGCGGAAGAAGCGGAGACGCAACTCTGGTTGCGATTCGCCGCTGACACGACCGCCAGCGCCCGGGATTCGCTCAGCATCACCGTCCAGCTCATTGGTGACACGGAATATGGCGGCGTTCAGTGGGGCACGCTTCGCCACACCCGGATCTGGCACGACAGCGGGTACTACGGCGACAACGACACCCACTACGGCGAGGGCGGTTCCTCGGACTCGGTGTCGGTTTTTGTGTTGGTGGCGACCGCGATCGTGCGTGTCAAGAAGACCGACACGGTCTTCGCCCCGACGAGTTACGTTCGTGCCACCGCGGCCGCAATCTTCGGAGACACGACCTCGCGCGAGCACGACACCGTGCCGGGTGCGACGATCCTTTACGAGATCACCTATGACAACGATGGAAACCGCCGAGCGGACACCATCGACATCATAGACTTTCTCGACAGTAACGTCGACTTCAAGATCGACACGTTCAACGACCGGTGGGATTCGTCGTATTTCAACACCGGCGTGGACACGCGTATGACGCATGCGCGGCCCCGCAACAAGGACACGCTTGTTTACGTTTCGTTCAGTTTGCGCGGCACGCCGTCTGTGTTCGGCGAAACGCAGGTCAACTTTAACGCGATTGGCAACGGGAAATCCACCGTTGAGACGATCGCGGCCGTTCGGATTCGATGGAGCCCATCGGCGAACAACGACGGGTCCCTCAGGCGCGACCAGGTTGACGAGCCGGGGGGCAACTCGGCCGCCACGTGGGATCCGCTCGACAGGGTGGAGAGCTGCACCATTTTGACCAGCGCCAACAGCGACAGCGGCGACTGCGGCCGGATCCGGTTCGCGGTGGTGATTCGGTAAGAGGCAGCGTGAAGAAAGGGGTGGTGTGATCGGGATGCTTGGGATCTTACACTCATGCGTCACGTGATCCCATGCAGCGGGCTTTAACCCTCTGAGGCAGGCGGCGGTCCGACCCCGCCGCGCAACACGCCGCCGAGGCCGCGGGTTTGATCCCCGCCGTCAAACGGACAGAGGGAGGCTCATGCCCGTCCGACTACATCTTGGGGAGATCGCCTCTGGCTCGGAGGAATTCGTAGAAGAGCCGGACGCCGATGCCCGTGGCGCCGGGGGGCCGGCCATCGCGGCCCCGGGTGTCCCATGCTGTGGCGGCGATATCGAGGTGGGCCCATGGGACGTGTTCGTCGGCCAGGAATTTTTTGAGAAACATTCCGCCGATGATGGTCCCGGCCAGCCGTCCCTCGGGGATGTTCTGGACATCGGCCACGGAGCTTTTGATGAGCCGGTCGTATCCGTCGTGGAGGGGCAGTCTCCAGAGTCGTTCGCCGCAGGTTTCGCCGGCCTCCTGGAGGGACTGCGCGAGCGCGTCATTGTTGGAGAGGATGGCGGCGTAGACATCCCCGAGCGCGATGGAACACGCGCCCGTGAGGGTGGCCATGTCGATGACGGCTTCGGGCCGGAAGCGGCCGGCGTAGAAAAGCGCGTCGGCGAGGATGAGGCGGCCCTCGGCGTCGGTGTTTTTGACCTCGATGGTCTTGCCGGAGAGGCTTCGGACGACGTCTCCCGGCCGGGTGGCGGCGCCTCCGGGCAGATTTTCCGTGAGGGGCGCAAGGCCCACGAGCGGGACGCGCGGTTGGAGCGTGCGTGCGGCGGAAAAGATTCCGATGACCGCCGCCGCTCCGGACTTGTCGTGTTTCATCTCCTCCATCTTGTCGGAGGGCTTGATGGAGATGCCGCCGGAATCGAAGGTGACGCCTTTGCCGACGAGGACGATCGGACGGCCCGCGGTCGGAGATTTTGGATTTTGGGTTTTGGATTTTGGATTGTATTGAAAAACCAGAAAGGCCGGGGGCTCGTGGCTGCCGCGGGCGACGGCCAGGAAGGCGCCCATGCCGAGCCGTTCGCAGGCGCGGCGGTCGAGGACTTGGACGCGGACGGCGCCGCCGGAAAGTTTGCGGGCGCGCCGGGCGAGTTCGGCCGGGGAACCCATGTTGCCCGGGAGATTGGAAAGGTCGCGCGCGAGATCGACGCCGTCGGCGACGGCTTCGATGTAATGGAGGAGGGACCCGATCCGTCCGCGTTCGGCGGCGGACCGGCACACGATGGCAAGGGATTCCAGTGGTTTGTCTTTGGGCGCTTCGGAACGAAGAGAAAACCGGTATTGCGACAATCGGACGCTTTCGGCGAAGATTCCCGCGGCTTCTTCCGCATCCGGCAGGGGCCATGCGTCCGTTTCAAAGGTCACGTGCCGGACGCCGCGGCCGGCGAGTTCCTGCGCGGCTTCCGCAGAGGCTTTTCTCAGGCCATCGCGCTCGAATTTGTCTTTCGGGCCAAGTCCGACCGCGAGCCGGTGCGCGTCATCGCCGGGCAGGAAGAGCCGCTCGCCGGATTTTCCGTGAAAATCGGCGGCCGGCGTCGGTTTCTGACCTTCAAAGAAAAATCGGATGCTGCATCCTTTGCGAGGCGGCCTTCGCCCGCCAACTTCCGCGAACAATCTCACTTGATGACGACTCTGAACCGGATCCGCATGGTGTCGCCCGGGAGGAAGGGCTGGATGGGGGTATCGATCTGGACAAACAGCGAATCGCTCGTGGCGGTGGCCATGACGAATTTGACGTGATCGCCGTCGTTGGTGTCGGTCTGGGTAATGAACCTGTGCCGTGTGTCGATGTCGATGTTCGAGACCACTTTGGTTCCCTTGTACTCCGTGTTGGTGGGCACAAAGTCCACGATGCGGACATTGTGGGCCGGGGTGTAGCCTTCCGTGTTGGAGACGGTGATGGTGTAGACGAGGGTCGCGCCCGGAATGGTTTCGCCGGGGCGTTCGCCCTTGGTGGAGACGCTGTCGGCGAGTTTTCGGACAAAGAGGAATTCGGCGCCGATGGAGTCGCCGTAGCCGGTCAGAAGTTCCTGCTGGTTGTCCCAAGTGTCGATGGCCGTGATGTACCAGACCCAGTAGGTGTCGATCCGGGGAGACCGTTCGCCGGGCCCTTTGCCGACGTGGGTGTCGATGAAGCGGAACTGTCCGAGTCCTGCGTTGTAGTAGTAGTTGTCCGGTTTTGAATCATCCCCTGTGACGGCCCTGGTGACATTAATGAAGAGCTCGGTGTCGTTGGGCGGATATCCGGAATCGCGCCAGACGACGTAGTATTTGGCGTAGGTGTCCTGGTACCAGGTGAATCGCACCGTGTCGGTCTGGTCGGCCTGCGCGGCGATTGTTTCCGGCGGTTCGGCGAGGACCGTGCGAATGCCCATGGGCGTGACGATGGTTTCGCCGAGGGTGGCGCCGGTATCGGCGCTGAAGACGCGGATGCGGAGGCGCGTATTAGGGATGAGGGTGTCGGGCACGTCGGCCCGGACGTTCCAGCGGGCGCTGTAGGTGGACCCGGGCGTGAGGCAGGTGTAGCGGGGCGTGGAGTCGCCGTTTCCATCGAGCGGCCCGCGGTTTTGCGCGCCGCCCTCGTTGGTGTAGAAGGTCATTGAGTCGTAGGTGTCGTCGACATAGGTATCGTATTCGAAAATCACCGTGCAGGAGTTGACGCCCACGTAGGACAGTTTGAACCTGTAGGCGGCGCGCCGCCCGCCGACGGTGTCGTTGGTGACGAAGTCGAAGAGTTCGACCGTATCGTCCGCGCGCGCGCAAGCGGGAACCAAGAGCATCCCGATCCCAAACAAAATTCCGAACCAGCGAAAATTTGCCATCCGGTGCTATTCTATCCTGAATCTTTTGCGCGTCAAAGTTTTTTTATCGCACGACGACCCGGAAGCGGATCCGGGCCGTATCGCCCGCATTGAAGGGCTGGAGGGGCGTGTCGATCTGGAGGATGAACGAATCCTGGTCCATCTTGTACGTCACATGATCGCCGTCGGCCGTGTCGGTCTGGGTGATGTAACCGTGGCGTGTGTCGAGGTCGGTGTTGGTCGTGACCTTGGTCCCGCGGTAATCGGCCAAGGCGGGGATGAAATCGATGACGCTGACGTTATACGCCGGCGAATATCCTTCGGTGTTGGAGAGATCGATCCGGTAGATGATGGTGGCGCCGGGGATGGTCTCGCCCGGAAACGCTCCGCGCGTGGAGATGCTGTCGGTGAATTTTCGCGCATACAAATACTCGGCGGAAAGGGAATCGGTGAATTCCGTCAGGAATTCCTGCTGGTTGTCATAGGTGTCGACGGCCGTAATGTACCAGACGAAGTAGCTGTCGAACCTCGGCGACCGTTCGCCCGGGGGCTGGCCGACGGCGGTATCGATCAGGCGAAAGCGGCCGAGGGATGCGTTGTAGTAGAAATTGTCCGGCCGGGAGTCCAGTCCTGTCAGGGCGAGGGTCACGTTGACAAACCGTTCGGTGTCGTTGGGCGGATATCCGGTATCGCGCCAGACGGTGTAATATTTGGCGTCGGTGTCGTGATACCAGGAGATCATGACGGTGTCGGTCGGATCGGTTTTGGCGTCCGGCGTGTCCGGCCGGTTGGCGAAGATGGTCTGGATGCCGACGGAGTCGAGGGTGGTGTCGCTCAGAAACTCTCCGGTGGCGGCGTTGAAACACCGGATACGTATCTGCGTCCGCGGGATGCGGGTATCCGGCATATCGAAGCGGACGTTCCAGCGGATCCGGTGAAGTTCGCCGAAGGTATCGGACGCGAGCAGGGGCGTGGAGTCGCCGCCGGCGTCGAGGCCCGGCCCGCGCGCCTGCGCGCCGCCGGAGTCGGTAAAGAACGTCATCGAATCGAACGGCGGGTCGCTGCCGACCGTCGTATCGTACTCGATGATCGCCGTACAGATCGTGGCGCCGGGATAATTGAGGCGGACATCGAAAACAGCGCGCCGGCCGCCGACGGTGTCGTTGCTGTTCGGCGAGACAATCATGAGGCGCGTGTCTTTGTAGAGGAAGATGCTGGCGTATCCGGTGCAATAGGCGTCGGCCACCGTGAGGGTGATCGTGTCGAAGGCGTCGACGATGCTGATGATGTAGTTGTTGAGGACGCCGTTGGTGAAGGTGCTGTCCCCGCCGAGGCCGATGAGTGTGCCGGTGGAGGAGGTGATATCGGCCCATGCCTTGCTGCCCGTATAGTGCGGAACGATCGAGTCGTAAAAAGGCGTGCCTTCCCAATTGTTCAGTCCATTCAATTTCCCGAATTTGATGTGCGCGGTGCAGGACATGGAGAACCGCGTGCCCACGTTGATGAGCGGGGTCGCCGTGCACTGAAACGCCATGCGGTCGGTGAAGCCCCGCTTGCGGTTCAGGAAGCTCTGCGGGTCGGTGGTGCGCGTGTCGTGATAGAGGTCGGAGTCGCCGAGCCGGTTGATCATGCCGCCGCCGCCGAACACGGGGCTGTCGGACGCACCCGCTTGGCGATAGTTCAGGAGGACGACGGGCCGGCGGAAGATGAAGACGGCGCCGCCGCCCCACGCGAGCGGCGACGTCTCTTTTTTGTCGCCGTGATAATTGGTGGCATCCGAGAGCGCCCACCAGTCGAGGATGGGTCCGCCGGACCAATAGAGGGAGACCGAATCGATGGTATTGGCGATGGCGTCCGTTGCGGCCATATCGAGCAATTCGTTCTCGGCGGTGCTGCCGTCGCCGACGAACAGGAATCCAAAAGGGCTGATGGTGTCGTTTCCGGCGAACGTGATGATGTTTCCTTCAGCACCGCCTTCGAGAATCAGATTATTGAGTGTGATCGAGTCGGGCGTGGGATTGTAGAGGATGAAGGCGTCGTCATTGGCGGTGCCGTTGACGCCGTTGATGGCGGCGAAGATGACGATCGAGTCGGCGATCATTTTGGCGTCGGCGGCCGGCGCAAGCGCGGTCAGGAGCAGGACGAGCGAAAGGGCGCGGGTCGCGCACCTCAACGCTGGCCCCCTCACCCCAGCCCTCTCCCCCTGCGGGGGAGAGGGGGCTGAATAGTTACAAGCCAGCCTGAAGAGGCCGATCATTGTCTATAGTGTACCAAAAGGCCCGCGGCTCCTCAATGGCGTATTTGCAACCGGTGCGAAAAGCATATATATATATGGAGAGGAGGGGGGCGCTCATGGACGTCATACCAGCCATAGATTTGTCGGAAGGCGCTGTGGTGAGGCTGCTTCGGGGGGAGTTTGGAAAAAAGACCGTGTATTCGGACGATCCTGTGGGGACGGCGCGGAAATTTGTCGCGGCCGGGGCCAAACGTCTGCACGTTGTGGACTTGGACGGGGCGAAATCGGGGGCGCCCGTGCATTATGACCTGATCCGGCGGATTGCCGAGTCGGCCGGGGTTCCGGTTCAGGTGGGCGGAGGGATGCGGACGGCGCAGACGGCAAAAAGAATGGCGGACATTTCGAATGTCGAGCGGATCATTCTTGGAACCGCCGCGGTTGAGAAGCCGAGGGTCCTGAAACAGATTCTGGGGGTATTGGGAGATCAGCGCGTGGTGTTGTCGGTGGACGTGAAGGGCGGTGTCGTTGCAACGCGGGGATGGCTGGCGGAGACGGAGGGGGATCCGATCGCGTTTGGGCGGAGCGCGTACGAAGCGGGATTGCGGATCGCGATCTATACGGACGTGAAGCAGGACGGGACATTGCGGGGTCCGAATTTGGAGGCCACGACCCGATTTGCGCGGGAGACGGGCCTCAAGGTGATCGTGGCGGGCGGAGTCTCAAGTTTGGCAGACATCGAGATGATCAAGGGAGAGTGTGATGCAGGTCTCATCGGCATCATCGTCGGCCGGGCGATCTATGAGGGTGCGCTGGATCTGGCGGAAGCCGTGCGCGCGGTTGCCTGAGATGCTGGCCAAGCGTGTGATTCCGTGTCTGGATGTGGATGGCGGGCGCGTGGTGAAAGGCGTGCGGTTCGTGAACATCCGCGACGCCGGCGATGTTGCGGACTGTGCGGCGGCCTATGACGCGGCCGGCGCGGACGAGGTCGTATTTCTGGACATCACCGCGTCTGCGCATGCGCGGGCGATCCGGAAGGACTGGGTGGGCCGGGCCGCGGAGTCGTTGTCGGTGCCGTTTACGGTGGGCGGAGGACTGCGAAGTCTGGAGGAGATGCGGGAGGTTCTGGGCGTGGGCGCGGACAAGATCTCGATCAACACGGCGGCGGTGGAGAACCCCGCGCTGATCCGCGCGGCGGCGGAGGCGTTTGGATCGCAGTGTGTGGTGGTGGCGATCGATGCGAAAAGGGCTTCAAAGCGGTGTGAGGTTTATGTCCATGGAGGGCGGACAGCGACGGGGCGGGATGCGGTGGAATGGGCGGCGGAGGTGGCGGCGCTGGGGGCGGGGGAAATACTTTTGACGAGCATGGACCGGGACGGCACCAAAGAGGGATACGATCTGGAGCTTTTGCGGGCGGTGGTTGCGCGCGTGACGATTCCGGTGATCGCGTCCGGCGGGGTGGGGACGCTGGCGCATTTGAAGGACGGGTTGGAGGCCGGCGCATCCGCGGTTTTGGCGGCGTCGATTTTTCATTACGGGGAGCACACGATCCCGGAGGCGAAGGCGTATTTGAAAAAATGCGGGATTCATGTGAGGATCACGCAATGAAAACTTTAGATTTTAGGAAAGGCGGGGGGCTGATTCCGGCGATCGCGCAGGATGCGCGTACCGGCGATGTGCTCATGCTGGCCTACATGAACCGGGAGAGCCTGAAACGGACGCTGGCGACGGGTTACGCTCACTATTATTCGCGGTCGCGTCAGGAGCAGTGGAAAAAAGGTGAAACCTCCGGGCACGTGCAGCGCGTGAGGGAAATCCGGGTGGACTGCGACCGGGACACCCTATTGCTCAAAGTCGATCAGACCGGGCCGGCCTGTCACACCGGCCGCGCGAATTGTTTTTTCCGGCCTGTGGGAAAAACAAGAGCGGGTCAGGATCGGGGAGGATCGAACGGGCTGGGCGTGATCCTCAACCGATTATTTTTGACCATCGACGACCGTCTCCGCCGGCGGCCGCGCGGATCCTACACGGTGAAGCTGACGAGGCCGAACCGGAAGAAGAACAAGACCGGCCTGGACAAGGTCCTCGAGAAAATCGGCGAAGAGGCGACGGAAGTGATTCTGGCGGCGGTCCGCAAGCCCAAATCGTATGTCGTGTCCGAAGTTTCCGATCTCATGTTCCACCTCATGGTGATGCTCAGGTTAAGAGGCTTGACGCCCGATGAGATAGCGAGGGAGCTGGAACGCCGGGAACGCGAATAACATCAAAAAGACGGAGGAGGATATATGGAAACTGAAATTCAACTGATTGTCCGGTGGATTCACGTGATTGCGGGAGTGGCGTGGATCGGCCATCTGTATTTTTTCAATTTTGTGAATGTCCCGCTGCAGGGCGCGCTGGACGACGCGGGCAAGAAGGCGGTGAACCCGCAGCTCATGCCGCGGGCGCTGTGGTGGTTTCGGTGGGGCGCAATGATCACGTTTCTGGCCGGATTGGCGCTCTTTTATCTCATGTACATGCAGGGCGGCCTGATGCGGGAGGCCGACGGCGCGCTGTCGCTTCGCGCGAAGTGGATCATGGGCGGGATGGCGCTGGGGATTATCATGTGGTTCAACGTGTGGTTCATCATCTGGCCGGCCCAGAAGAAGCTCCTGGGCGGCACGGCCGGAGAGGCCGCGCCGGCGTTGCGCAAGCGGGCGATGCTGGCGTCGCGGACCAACACGTATCTGTCCGCGCCGATGCTGGTGGGGATGGTGGCGGGATCGCATGTGCCGACGAACTCGGCGGTGATGTGCGGCGTTGCGGCGGTGAGTCTCCTCGTCGTCTGGCTATGCATCAAGGCGTCGTATGGGGTGGGGAAGACGGTTTAGTCTGGGAGAAGACAGAACACAGAATACAGAATACAGAAGAAACAGAAGAAGGCGGGATCGGGGATGAGTGAGTACGATCCGCAGAGGATTGAGACCGAATGGCAGGAGGCGTGGCGCCGGCGGGGGTTCTGGCCGGCGCCGGCGCGTCCGGCGCCGGCGAGGAAATACTATTGCCTGGTGATGTATCCGTATCCCTCGGGGCGGATTCACATGGGGCACGTGCGCAACTACGCGATCGGCGACGCGCTGGCCCGGTACCGCCGGCAGGAAGGCTGTGAGGTGCTGCATCCGATCGGATGGGACGCGTTCGGACTTCCCGCCGAGAACGCGGCGATCGATCGCGGGATTCATCCGGCGAAATGGACCTACGACAACATCGCGCACATGAAGCGGCAACTTCAGCGTCTGGGGATCTCCTACGATTGGAGCCGCGAGGTGACCTGCTGCGCGCCCGACTATTACCGGTGGGGCCAGTGGTTTTTCCTGAAACTTTATGAGAACGCGCGGGCCCTGGCCTACCGCAGCGAGGGTTTGGTGAATTTCTGTCCGAGCTGCGAGACGATTCTTGCAAACGAGCAGGTGGAGGAGGGCCGGTGCTGGCGGTGCGAGAGCGTGATAGAGCTTCGGCGGCAGAACGAGTGGAAACTCCGGATCACCGCCTACGCGGAGGAGTTGTTGGGGGGGCTGGACGATTTGAAAAAGGGCTGGCCGTCCCAGGTGCTCGAAATGCAGCGGAACTGGATCGGCCGGTCGACCGGCGCGCATATTGTGTTTCCGGTTGTGGGGGAGGAAGCCGCCGCGTTGACCGTGTTCACGACGCGCGTGGACACGCTGTTTGGCTGCACGTACATGGTGCTGGCGCCGGAGCATCCGCTGACCGGCAAGCTCTGCGATCTGGGACGATGTTCGGCGTCGGGGCGGCGCGAGATCGACGAGATGATGCGGACGTCGAAGGCGCGGCGGACGGATGAGTCGGCCGAGAAGGTGGGGGTCGACACGGGCGCGCGCTGCGTGAATCCGGCGACGGGGGATCAGATTCCGATTTATGTGGCGAACTACGTGGTGATGGACTACGGCACGGGCGCCGTGATGTGCGTGCCGACGCACGACCAGCGGGATTTTGAATTTGCGAAGAAGTACGGGCTGCCGCTCAGGGTGGTGATTGAGCCGCCGGGCGTAACGTTAAAGGAGAGCGAGATGCGCGCCGCCTATGAGGGAGACGGTGTCCTTGCCCGATCGGGTCCCTTTGACGGCCTGTCCAACCGCGAGGCGATGGAGAAAATGGCCGGGTGGCTGAAAGACCGCGGGCAGGGCGGCCCGACGGTGACGTACCGGCTGAGGGACTGGGGCATTTCGCGGCAGCGGTACTGGGGCAATCCCATTCCGATCGTGTATTGTGACGGGTGCGGGATTGTTCCAGTTCCGTATCCGGATTTGCCGGTGCGATTGCCGGAGCAAGCCGTTTTTTCAGCGCACGGCGGCAACCCGCTGAACAAGGCGGCGGATTTTGTGAATACGGCCTGCCCGTCGTGCGGCAAGCCGGCGCGCCGGGAGACGGACACGATGGACACGTTCGTGGACTCGTCGTGGTATTTCGCGCGCTACACGGACCCGACCAACGCCGAGTCTCCTGTCGACCGGGACAAGGCCGACGCGTGGCTTCCGGTCGACCAGTACATCGGCGGTATTGAACACGCGTGCATGCATCTTTTGTACGCGAGGTTTTTCCACAAAGTGATGCGCGATCTCGGCCTCGTTTCGAGCGACGAGCCGTTCGCGCGGCTTCTCACGCAGGGCATGGTGCGGAAGGAGACGCATGCGTGCGCGCAGCACGGGTATTTGTATCCGGAGGAGGTGACCGCCGCACGCGCCTGCGGGAAGTGCGGCGCGGAGGTGTCCATCGGGCGTGTGGAGAAGATGAGCAAGTCGAAGAAGAACGTGGTGGATCCGGACGAGATGGTGAAAAAATACGGGATCGACACGATCCGCCTCTTCATCCTTTTTGCGGCCCCGCCGGAAGGGGACCTGGACTGGAGCGAGTCCGGGGTGCAGGGGTGTTACCGCTTTTTGAAGCGGGTCTGGCGGCAGATCGATCAGGCCGGCGAGCCGGGGGATGCCTCCGGAGAAGATGCGCCCGCCGATCGGGTCGTTTATGTGAAGCTGCAGCAGACGATCGCGAAATTTCGTTCGGACATTTCCGGCCGGTTTCAATTCAACACCGCGATCGCCGCGTGCATGGAGCTTCTGAACGTTCTCGAATCAAGCGATGTCCGGCCCGCGATGCGTCGCTCCGCGATGAAGGCGATGCTCGCCCTGCTGTCGTCCCTCGTCCCGCATATTGCGGCGGAGGGCTGGCGCCGTCTCGGATTTCCGGGCGAAGCCGAAGCCGCGCCGCTGCCGGAACCGGACAGGTCCGCGCTGGTTGCGGAGCGGGTAACGATCGGGGTGCAGGTGAACGGCAAGATCCGCGACCGGATCGAGGTGGCCGCGGATGCGGACGAGTCGACGGTGGCGCGCGCCGTGCTGGCGCTGCCGAAGGTGGCGGAGATGATCAACGGGAAGCGGATCGAGAAGCAGATCTACGTGCCCAAACGACTCTTTTCGGTGGTTGTGAGCTGATTCGATCTTCGTTTATGTCGCGCCATCGTTCACGGCCCCCCTCACCTCAATCCTCTCCCCCCTGCGGGGGGAGAGGAGGTGAGTAGACACATGGCGTCCCTTTTCACGGTGACGGCCGTGATCCATTTTCTGGCGTTCAGCCTTTTCTTCGGCGCGTTTCTTTTGCGACTGGCCGCGGTCAAATTCCGCCAGCCACTCGGTGAGCCGCGCGCGGAGTGGGTCCGGAAGGTGGATACCGTTTATTTCAACATCGGCGGGATCAGCATCATTGCGTTGTTCGGCAGCGGGATGATGAACGTTTTTTCGAACATATTCATGGGGATGCCGGTGGACCGGGGATACCTCGTGACGCTGGGCTGGAAGCTGGGCGTGGCGCTTCTGGTCATTTTATTTTTCATCGGCGATCTCATGATGTGCCGCCGGGAGAAGCATTCGCTTCCGATGCAACTGACGCAGGCCCTCCTGTTTTTAGCGACGGGGATTCTCGGATTTTTTCTGATCGAATGGCGGGCGAGCTGAAGGACCCCGAGGGCCGGGCGCACCGCCTGGCGGTATCCGCCGTCTCGGGCGGCATTCTGGTATCGCGGGTGCTGGGATACGTGCGGGATGTCGTAATCACGGCGGTGTTTGGCGTCGGCGGTGTGACCGACGCGTATCTGGTGGCGTTTCTCATTCCGAATTTTTTCCGTCGTCTGGCCGGCGAAGGGGCGCTGGGGGCGAGTTTCATTCCGATCTTCGCCGAGAAGGACAAGACGAACCGTGATGACGCGGAGCGGTTTGCGAGCCGCGCCATCAGTTACGTGTGTGTTGTTCTGACGATCGTGTGCGTTTTCGCCGCGGTCGGTTCATCCGTCCTGGTTTCGGTGTTTGCGCCGGGTCTTCGTCAGACTCCCGCCGTCTTCGACCTGGCCAGCCGGCTCCTCGCCGTGCTGTTTCCCTACCTGCTGTTGATGAGCCTCTACGCCGTGATCAGCGGGATGCTGAACAGCCGCGGCCATTTTGGAATCCCGGCCGTCGCGTCCGCGCTGGAGAACATCTCGGTCATCACCGCCGCCCTGGTTCTGGCGCCGCGGATCGAGGGCGGCCCGGAGGCGCGGATCTGGGGCCTGGCCGCCGGCGTGCTGGTGGGAGGCGTTTTGCAGGTGGGCCTTGTGTGGTGGACGCTGAGCCGTACTGGGTTCAGGTTTCGGCCATCCCTTCGGCGCAGCCCGGAGCTGGTCGAGATGTTGCTTCTCATGGTCCCGGCCGCCGCGACGCTTGTGGTGTATCAGCTCAACAACATCATCAGCCAGGGAATTGCCTCGTTTCTTCCGCGCGGCACGATCACCGTTTTGTATCTCGCCTACCGCGTCATCGAATTTCCCTCCGCGCTCTTCGGCACCGCCGTCGGCACCGTGACGCTGCCGAAAGCGGCGCAGGCCGGCAACGCGGAGGAGTTCCGCGCGATCCTGGACCGGTCGGTCCGGCTGTGCCTTCTGTGGATGGTCCCGTCGATGACGGCCTTCATATTTTTCTCCGAGCCGCTGATCCGTCTCATGTTCGAATACGGCAAGTTCACCGCGGACAGCGTGTCGGGCGTGTCGGCCGCGCTTCGCGCATACGCCCTGGCTCTTCCGTTCATCGGGTTGTCGAGGATCCTGAGTTCCGCCTGTTACGCGGTCAAGTCACCCGGCGTGCCGATGCGCGCCGGCGCGCAGGCGGTGGCGGCGAACGTGATCCTGTCGATTCTGTTTGTCTGGGCGTTTCCGTCTCCGTACAAAGCCTGCGGGATCGCGCTTGGCATGAGCCTCGCGAGCATGGTGAATCTTGCGCTTCTGATCCGGCAGACTGCGCGGTCCGGGATACTGCGGGGATTCCAGTTGAATGCGTTCCCGACGCCGGGCGTGCTTTTTCTCGCGTGTTCGCTGGTCTTTGCGATCCCGCTGTATTTTCTGACGCCGCACGTTCTGCGGCTGGCGCCCGGCGCGCTGAAACTTTCGACGGCCGTGCTCGTGTTCGTGTCGATCGGGGTTTACTTCTTGTGTGTGAGGCGGCTTGGGGCAGGTCAAAAAAAGTAACCCCCCACCCAACCTCCCCCACAAGGGGGGAGGGGGTGAAAACAGAGCAATTCAAAAACATTGACACCCCACCGTGTTTTGTTACAGTGCGCGTTGTATGAGTGATCCATCGGGCGCACAAGCGCGGAATCCGCTCTACCGGGCCGGGTTTGCCGTGACGGAACGCAGGGACTTGTGGTGGATGGAGCCCCTGCTGACGGTTCTGGGTCTTGGGGTCGGGTTTGGGTATCTGACGTGGGCTGCCTTCCTGGGGAACCCCGAACATGGGCATTACGGGCCGTATCTTTCCCCTGTCTACTCGCCGCCGGTGTACGAGTGGTTTCCGTCGATCATGACGTATCTGCCGGCGTTCGTGTCGCCGGCGCTGCTGATCCTGTGGGCGCCGGGCGGATTTCGCGCGACGTGTTATTACTACCGCAAGGCGTATTACCGGTCTTTTTTTCTGAACCCCGCGTCATGCGCTGTCGGCAAGCCGTGGGAGAAGTACTGTGGCGAGACAGAATTTCCGCTGGTCGTGCAGAACATTCACCGGTATTTCATGTATCTGGCCGTCGTGATTCTGGCCTTTCTCTGGTACGACGCGTTGAAGGCTTTTACGCGCGATGGCCCCAAGGACTATGTGGCGGGCGCAGGCAGCGTTGTTTTGCTTCTGAATGCGGTGTTCCTGTCGCTGTACACACTGGGCTGTCATTCCCTGCGTCATTTGATCGGCGGCTATCTCGACTGTTTTTCCACCTGCCCGACCTCGAAACTCCGGCACACGGCCTGGGGCGGCGTGACGTGTCTGAACGAGCGGCACATGCTGTGGGCGTGGGTGAGTCTGGGGTGGGTCGGATTCACGGACCTTTACATTCGTCTGGTGTCGTCCGGCCGGCTGGCCGATCCGGTGTTGTTTTAAGCCATGGACAAATACGAAACGCACGAAAGCGACGTGCTGGTGATCGGCGCGGGCGGTGCGGGATTGCGCGCGGCCATCGAGTCGTCGGCGCAGGGCGCCCGGACGGCGCTCGTGTGCAAATCGCTTCTGGGGAAGGCGCACACCGTGATGGCGGAGGGCGGCATTGCGGCGGCGCTGGCGAACGTGGACGCGGAGGACGACTGGCGGGTGCATTTTCACGACACGATGGCCGGCGGCAAGATGCTCAACAACTGGCGGATGGCGGAGCTTCACGCGAAGGAGGCGCCGGATCGTGTGTACGAGCTTGAGCGCTGGGGCGCGGTGTTTGACCGGACCGGCGACGGCAAGATTCTCCAGAGGGCCTTCGGGGGCCACCGGTACAAGCGGCTGTCGCACGTCGGAGACCGCACAGGCCTCGAGATGATCCGGACGCTTCAGGACAAAGGCGTTCATCAGGGGATAGACATCTATATGGAATGCACGATCACGCGCCTGTTGAAGGACGGTGACCGGATTACCGGGGCGTTCGGATACTGGCGGGAGAGCGGCCGGTATGTCGTCTTCAAGTCAAAGGCCGTGGTTCTCGCGACCGGCGGGATCGGCAAGTCCTACAAGATCACGTCGAATTCCTGGGAATACACCGGCGACGGCCACGCGATGGCGTACGAGGCGGGCGCGGAACTGATCGACATGGAATTTGTGCAGTTTCATCCGACGGGCATGGTGTGGCCGCCGGGCGTGCGGGGCCTTCTGGTGACGGAGGCCGTCCGGGGCGAGGGCGGGATATTGCGGAACTCCAAGGGCGAGCGGTTCATGTTCAAATACCTTCCGGAAGCGAACAAGAAGGATTTTGCGGAATCGGACGAGGAAGCGCGCCGGTGGGTGGACGAGGTGCTTGCGGGAAAGAAACCGACCGTGCGCCGTCCGCCGGAGCTGTCGACGCGCGACAACGTGGCGCGGTCGATCTACACGGAGGTAAAGGAGGGCCGGGGATCTCCGCATGGCGGCGTGTTTCTGGACATCAGCTACCAGCCGGCGGAGCGCGTGAAGAAAAAACTGCCGAGCATGTATCACCAGTTTCTGGAGCTTGCGGACGTGGACATCACGAAGGAGCCGATGGAGGTGGGCCCGACGTGTCATTACAGCATGGGCGGAGTTCGAGTGGACGCGGACAGCGGAGCGTCTACCGTTCCGGGCCTGTTTGCGTGCGGGGAGGTGTCGGGCGGAATGCACGGCGGGAACCGGCTGGGCGGAAATTCGCTGTCGGACCTCGTGGTGTTCGGCCGGCGGGCCGGGCTTGGCGCGGCGGACTATGCGAAGTCTGCCCCGTCGCCCCGCCCGGACGGCCGCGAGATCGAGGAGGCCGCGTCCATCGTATCGGCGCCGTTTGACCGGCCGGATGGCGAGAGCCCGTACGACATTCAGCGCGATCTGCAGACGGCGATGAGCGAGTTTGTCGGAATTTTCCGCACGGAGGCGGACTTGGAGGAGGGGCTGCGCCGGATCGAGACCCTGAAGGCGCGCGCGAAGACCGTCGGTGTCGCCGAGGGAACGCGCCTGTACAATCCGGGCTGGCACCTGGCGCTGGATTTAAAAAATCTTCTGATTGTGAGCGAGGCCATCGCGCGCGCCGCGCTCCTGCGCAAAGAGAGCCGGGGCGCGCACAGCCGGCTGGACCATCCCAAAACGGACTCTCATTTCGGAAAAGTGAACCTTGCCGTCCGGAATGTGGGCGAGCGGATGGAAGTCCGGGAGACACCGCTCTTGGAGATGCCGGCCGAATTGAAGAAGGTCTACGACGAAGTCGAGACCCCAAAAGCGGTCAAGGTTCCGTAGCCTCGATGCCGGAACAACGATCCTTTCGAGTTTTCCGCGGGGACGCGGGTGGCGGCCAGATGAAGGAATACACGGTGGAAACAGGCCCGGGCATGGTCGTGCTGGACGCCGTCCATCAAATCCAGGCCACGCAGGCGCCGGACCTGGCCGTGCGGTGGAACTGCAAGGCCGCGAAGTGCGGATCGTGCAGTGCGGAAGTGAACGGCAAGCCGAAACTGATGTGCAAGACGCGCCTGGACGATCTGCCGGCGGACCGACCGGTGGAGGTGCGGCCGATGCGGACGTTTCCGTTGATCAAGGATCTGGTGACCGACGTTTCCTGGAATTATGAAGTGAACAAGAAGATCCCGCCGTTCACGCCGAAGCCGAACGGCGAGTGGCGATGGATGCAGGAGGACGTGGACCGCGTGCAGGAGTTCCGGAAATGCATTGAGTGTTTCCTGTGCCAGAACGTCTGCCACGTGTTGCGGGAGCATCAGAAGCAGCCCGAGTTTTTCGGCCCCCGTTTTTTTGTGCGCCTTGCCGCGCTGGAGATGCACCCGATGGACGCCGCGGACCGGCTGGACCTGACCCATCGGCAATCGGGGGTCGGGTACTGCAACATCACCAAGTGCTGTACGGAGGTCTGCCCGGAGGACATCCACATTACGGACAACGCGATCATCCCGCTGAAGGAGCGCGTGGTGGACCGCTTTTACGATCCGGTCCGGCGACTCCTGCGGAAATTATTTCGGCGCTAAGGATTGACAATCATTCCTCAGGTTTTATAGGATACGTGGTATTGGAAGGGCGTTCTATTCAAATTAGCTAAAAGTTCATAGCGACCACAACTTGGGAAGACATGGATCGAGCATCGGCGCGCCGCGCCGGATGCCAACGGAATCGATCATCCGACTGATCGAGCAGGGGAGATTTCTACACGGGAGGCGGGTTTCTTGGGCGGAAACAGCATTTTTGTCGTAGATGACGAACCGGACGTGCTTGAACTGGTCAAGGACCTGTTGACCATCAACCGGTACCGTGTGTGGACGTTCACGAGCGCCAAGGACATGATCGCGGGCCTGCGGGAGATCCGTCCGGACCTGATCGTACTGGACATCATGATGCCCGAGATGAACGGATACGAGCTGTGCAAGTTCATCAAAGGAAACGACAAGCTCAAAGGGATCAAAATTTGTTTTCTTTCCGCCAAATCCGCGCCCGAAGACATTCAGAAGGGCAAGGAGATGGGCGCGGACGAATACATGACGAAACCTTTCGAAAACCGGAACATGCTTGCGAAGATCAAGGCCCTCATCGGTTCGGCTTGGGAAGAGGCGGCCCCCAAACCCCGGGATGCAAAGCCGACCGCGTCGGTGATGACGACGAGCACGTTGAAGAAGCATAACGGCAACGGCATGATGTGACGTTTTTCCTCGCGCGCCGCTTCTTGTTTTCGCGCCACCGAAGCGGTTTCGTCCGGCTTCTGACCTATCTCTCCATCGGCAGCGTCGGGCTGACGCTGGGCGCCTTCGTCATCGTGATGGCCGTGATGAACGGCTTTGACCGGGACCTTCAGGCGCGGATCATCTCGGGGACCGGCGCCGTGCGCGGGTTTCCACTGTCCGGATGGTTGAATTACACGGAAGACATTCAGCGCGCGGTTCTGGAGACGCCGGGCGTGACGAGCGCGTCGGCCGAGCTGCAGGTTTCCGGCCTGATGCGTCCGATTCCCGGCCGGCCCGGTCTTTCGGGACTGAGCGAAGCGGCCGTCACGGGGGTGGATGTATCGCAAAAGGCGCTCACCGGAACGCTTCGCCGTCAGTTGCAGGCGCAGTCTGTTTTTCCCGCCGACGAAGAAATCCTGCTGGGGTCCGCGCTGGCCGACAAGCTGGGCGTTGATCGTGGAGACAGTGTCGAGGCGATCCTGGCCATCCCGGCGTTGACGTCGAGCGCCCACGGTGGACCCGGTCCCATCGTCACCACGTGGCGTGTGAGCGGAACGTACCGGACCGGCTATTACGAATTTGACGCGAGCGGCGCGATCGTTCCGATCGGAACGCTGCGCCGGCATCTTGGGTTGTCCGATGATCTTGTTCACTCCGTAGAAATAGGCGTATCCGATCCCGGCGCCGCCGATGCCGTGAGCGCGAGACTGCAGGCGCGCCTGGGCGCGGAGGGCCTGTATTTTCGAAGCTGGCGCGAGATGCGGGAGCCTCTGTTTCGCGCGGTGCGGCTGGAAAAGCGTGTGATGGCCATCATTCTATTTCTGTTTGGTCTCGTATCGGTCTTCAGTGTCCTGTCGGCGTTGACCGCGACGGCGGTGGAAAAGCGCCGAGAGCTGGCCGCGCTGCGCGCGATGGGCCTTCCGCGGCGGCGCGTCGCCGGGCTGTTTCTGACGGCTGGCGGCATCTGCGGCGGCTTGGGCCTGCTGTTGGGCAGCGCCGTTGCGGCCGGCGGGCATCTGTTGATCACGAAGAGCGATCTCTTTCGGCTTCCCTCGGAGGTTTACGATCTCGACCGCCTGCCGTCGGAATGGTCGACCCCGCTGTACGTCTGTTCCGCGGCCATCTTGTTTGTTCTTTCGCTGGCGGCCGCAACCTTTCCCGCCCATGTGCAGTCCCGCAAGCCGCCCTCGGAGGCGCTGCGGGAAGAGTAGGCCTCTTTCAAAACCGCCGGAGAGAAGATAAAAGGAATCATGATGTCCGATTCGAGCAAGATCGAGGATGTTCAGGGCCAGGCAGACCAGCGAGGCGTGATGATCGAGCAAGTCGGCATTTCGGAGGTCAAACTGCCGATGGTGGTTCAGGACCGGGAGCGCGGCCGGCAGCAGGTGACGGCGACGATCCGGATTTCCGCGTCACTGTCGCCGGCCGAGCGCGGCACGCACATGAGCCGTTTTGTGGAGCTGCTGGACCGCTTCAAGAGCCGGCCGCTCAACCCGGAGATTCTGGAGGTGCTTCTGGAATCGGTGGTGGACCGCCTGGGCGCCGAGCGGTCGTATCTGGATGTTTCCTTTTTGTATTTTCGCACCAAGCGTTCGCCGCTGACCGCCGAGCCCGCGCTGATGGGTTACGCGTGCCGGCTGGGCGGCGACTGCGAGAAGAACGGGGAGAAGAAGTTCCGGAAGATCGTGGAGGCCGACGTGCCGATCCTCACGTTGTGTCCCTGTTCCAAGGCGATCTCGGAATTCGGCGCGCACAACCAGCGGACGCAGGTGAAGGCCGCCGTCGAGATGGCCGAGACCATCTGGATCGAGGAGCTCATTGACCTCGTCGAATCGGAGGGCAGTTCCGAAGTGTATCCGCTGCTGAAACGCCCGGACGAAAAATTCGTAACGGAAGCGTCCTACCGCAATCCCAAATTCGTCGAGGACGTGGTCCGGGACATCGCGCTGAAATTCGACGCCGATCCCCGCGTGGCCTCCTACAGGATCGAATGCGAGAGCCTCGAGTCGATCCACTCGCACAACGCCTACGCGATCATCTCCTCGGGCCCATTTCCGTGCTACTGGCGATAGCGTCCTGACCGTACCGATCGACCCCCGCCTGAGGCGCCTCGTACAGGAGGCGCTCCGGGAGGACGGTGCGCGCCAGGACATCACGTCCCGCGCGATTCCGTGGTCGATGCGGGCCGTCGCCGAAATCGTCGCCGAGCAGGACATGATCGTGAGCGGGACGGCGCCTGCCCTTATGGCGTTTCGACTCTGCGATCCGCGGGTTCGCGTGTTGAAGTCCGTCCGTGACGGGCGTCGCGTCGGTCCGGGCCGGCCGATCCTTCGGGTGAAGGGCCGTGCGCGGTCGCTGCTGTCGGCGGAGCGAACCGCGCTGAATTTTCTCAGTCGACTCTGCGGCGTCGCGACGCTGACCCGGCGGTTTGTCGATGCGGTTCCGGCGGGCGCGCGCGCCCGCGCCCGCGCCCGCGCGCGGATTCTGGACACGCGCAAGACCACGCCGCTTCTCAGACATCTTGAAAAATCCGCCGTCGCGCATGGCGGCGGAAAGAACCATCGAATGACGCTGTCCGAGGCGGTCCTTCTGAAAGACAACCACGTTCTCCTTCTGGGCGGCGTTCTTCCGGCGATCCGGGCGGTCCGGCGCCGGCTTGGGAAGTCCGTCGAGATCGAAGTCGAAGTCAAATCTTTCGCCGAACTCCGGGAAGCGCTGTCCGAAGGCGCGGGCCGCGTTCTCCTGGACAACATGACGGACCGTCAGGTCCGCCGCGCGATGCGGATGGTCGGAGGCCGCGCGAAGGTCGAGGTTTCCGGCGGCGTGGGTCTGGACCGAATTTCGAGGCTTGCGCGCCTGGGCGTCGATTACATTTCGGTGGGCGCACTCACGCACTCGGCGTTGGCCGCGAAGATATCGATGGACGTGCGGCGGGCGTAGACCGTGTCGGTTTTCCGCGTGGACTCGGCGATTCTGACGGGCCTGGAGGTTCAGAGGATCGGCGTCGAGGTGGATGTCCGGCGGGGCCTGCCGAACTTCACGGTGGTCGGCCTGGCCAAGGACGCGGTACGTGAAAGCCGTGACCGCGTGATTGCCGCGATCAAGAACGCGGGGTATGAAATGCCGACGATGAAAGTCACCGTCAATCTGACGCCCGTCACCATGAAAAAGGCGTCGTCGCATCTCGATCTGCCGATCGCCGCCGGCATCCTGATCGCCAGCCGGCAGATCCCGCCGCCTCCGGCCGGCGCGGTTTTTTTGGGCGAGTTGTCCCTCGACGGAACGCTGCGTCCCGCCGCCGGCGTCCTCGCGCTCCTCGACGGCCTGCGGGACGCCTCGGCGGTGGTCGTTCCGGAGGGAAATCTGGAGGAGGGCCGGTTGTTGAAGGAAACCGCGCGCCGCGTTCCGCCCATTCGGGGGCTTGCGCATCTGTCCGGTCTGGTGTATCCGATCGAAAAACTGAAATCGGCGTCCGGCCGCCGTCGCCGGACACCGGAACCGCGGGACCGGCACGAAACAGATTTTTCCGAAATTCGCGGTCAGCATCTCGCGCGCCGAGCCGCCGAGATTTCCGCCGCCGGCGGCCATCATCTGCTTCTCGTCGGCCCGCCGGGCACCGGCAAGTCGATGCTGGCGCAGCGTCTGCCGACGATTTTGCCGCCGCTGTCGACGCAGGAATCGCTCGAAGTCACGAAAATTTACAGCGTGGCCGGACTTCTGGACGAAACCCGCCGCCTCACCGTCCGGCCCTTCCGCGCGCCGCATCACACGCTGTCGGCCGTGGCGCTGATCGGCGGCGGCCCGACGAGTCTACCGGGGGAGATATCGCTGGCGCATGGCGGCGTGCTTTTTTTGGACGAATTCCCGGAGTTCCCCCGGTCGTGTCTCGAATCGTTGCGCCAGCCGCTCGAGGACCGGCGCGTGCAGATCAGCCGCGCCGCGGCCAAGGTGAGCTACCCGGCCGATTTCGTTCTGATCTGCGCCATGAATCCGTGCCCGTGCGGCTATCTGAACCATCCGACGCGCGCGTGCCGGTGCAGCGCGATGGACATTCGGAAGTACCTGAACCGGGTGTCGGGCCCAATTCTCAACCGGATTGATCTGCATGTGGAACTTGCAGCGGAAAGCCCCGCCGTGATTCTTTCCGGCGCATCCGGCGAATCCAGCGACGGGATCCTCAAGCGCGTTCGGGCGGCGCGGGATCGCGCGGTGGCGCGAAACGGCGGGGAGGATCGCGTGAACGCGCGGCTGAGGCCGTCGGAGGTCCGCGCTCTGTGCCCGCTTTCGGACGAATGCCTCGCGATTCTTCAGGCCGCCCTTCGGAAGATGAATCTGTCTCCCCGTTCACTGGAAAAAGTGATCAAGGTCTCGCGAACGATTTCGGATCTCGCGGGCGCCGCGGACATCCAGCCCGAGCACATTCTGGAAGCAGTACGGTATCGGGCCATGGACCAGGCATAAGAATTGATCCGGCTGCATGTGCCGTCCACTGTGGCGCCGGCGGTGCTTTTCTGGGTGACGATGACCATGGGAAACGCATGGGCGTATCCGGGACCCTATCCGGGTTCGCGGATCCTGGGTGGCGGGGGAGTCTGCGCGGTTTTCTCCGAATGTCCGGAACGGGTTACCGAGGATTTCGGGATCACCCATTACTACGTGGACGATTACACAAACGACTATGTGCGGGCGGCCTACCTGAAATTTCGTGTCGGCGCCGAGTGGGAGCACGCCCTCGGAACGACGATGAGGAAGCGGCTGCGGAAGGATCTCATGTTGTCGGCCGGACCTTATTATACGACCACGGAGTTCCAATCGTTGAGCGACCCTGAGGTGCGCGTTACCTACCGCGTTTTTTCAACGCCGTCCGGGACCGTCGTTTTCGACGCGTCGGTTTTGAATCAGGGAACGAAGGCGAAGGAGGTGCGGATTCAGTCGGTGGTCAAATTCCGGATGCCGGCCGAGTTTGTTCATGCGACTCCGCCGGATTCTCCGGGGATGGCGGTGGCGGCGTTTAAAGCGACCCGCCTCGGCATCGCCTTTGTCGGAGGCCCCGCGACGATCGCGGCGCCGGCGACGCCGGATGCGTTTCCCGAGTTGTGCCGGGACCTCGAGATCCCGCCAGGTCAATCGCGGAATGTCCGGTTTGCGGTTATTCCACGGGTGCAGGAAGGCGGGGTGGCTCCGTCTTTCGGTGAGCTGACATGGGATGCCTGCCGGGATGCGTGGGACCGGTGGCTGTCATCCGGCGCCCGGTTGGTGGCGGCCGATTCGGCGCTTGGGTCGGCCTATGAAGCGGCCCTGATCGCGCTGGCGGCGACATCGCTGAACGGCGCCGTGCCCGCGGACATGACAGGCCAGTTCCTGACCGAAGGCCGTCCACAGCTCTATCCGCGGGACGCCCTCATGACGGCGCGGGCGCTCGCCGAAACCGGGCACTCGGATCTTGCGGCGCGGATTCTGGAATTTTGGAACGCGAAAATTCCGCAGAAATCGCGAGGCGAGTGGTACGCGCGGTATGACGCGTTCGCGCGGGCGACGCCCGGCGGCAGCGGCGCGGCCTTTGATGTGCCGGAGTGGGATTCGAACGGCTACTACGCGTCGCTCATGCTCCTGTTGTTCCAAAAAACGGGCCGATGGTTCGGTGATTTCGAACTCATGAAGCAGCTTTTGGATTTTGTCGTTTCCAAACAGGGTCCCGACGGGCTCGTAAGAGAGGGCGGCATTGTCGAATGGGAAGGGTACCTCCCGGCGACGAACATGAACGTGGCGGCGGGTCTGCGGCACGGCGCGCTGATTTGCGAGATGCGCGGCGATGCGCGGCCGGCCGTGCGGTATCGTCGGGCGGCCGAGGCGATCGAACGCGGGCTCGATCGCATGTTCTCGCGGTCGCGCGGCTCCTACATGGACCTTCGGGATGATCGCGAGCAGTTCAACACCTCCGCCAATTTTGGGTACGTGTGGGGCTATCCCGACCATCTGGAACTCGCCGCGACCAACGCCTGGTATGGGCGGCACACCGTTCAGCTCGGCGGGGGCGTGCAGTATTTCGAAGCCGAGGGTTACGGCACAGATATGTTTGGTTTCACCACGGCGGCCGCCGCCCAGTATCATTTTCTGGCGGGCGAACCGGACTTTGGCCGTCGGGCGGTCCGCTGGATGATGGAACATTCGAACGTTTACGGCATGATGCCCGAGCGGATTTTTTTCCCGGACGGCAAAGACGTGAGCCCCGCGTCTCCGCTGTCCTGGTGCAACGCGGAATTTGCAGTGGCGGCGATCACGGCGGCGCGGGTGGCGGACCCGTTGACCGGCGGTGACACGGATTACGCTCTCGGCCATCTGGCTGTGAGTTTGAAGGAGTTTCATCGAATTCTGGCTGCGATACCGCCGCGCGGTTCCACGTTTCGTGATCTTTTGGAGGCGGCAGAGGCCGGCACGTCGGCGATTGGGGCGGCGGGCTCTGTGGAGACGCGTCTGCGGGAGTTTCGCGCCGCGCTGGATCGAATGGCGGCTCTGATGGAGCGCGGAAAGCGGAAAGAACCCTGCTTGGCGGATCTTGCGTTGTTGGCCGCGCGATTGAATGACATTTGCAACAGGGTCGTCGCCAATCTTTCGAGAGCGGAGCTGCTCGTCCTCGTTCCCGATCCCGTCGCGCCGCTGGGGCGGCCGGTTGAAATGTCCGTGGATTTGAGCGCGCGCGAGCATCTCGTCTGGACCCGGCTGGTGATTGAAGGAAAAGACGGCAACGTCAAGCCGTTCCGGCAGGAGATGGGAGGAGAGGAAGGGCGCTCCGCGAAAGCTCTCCTGCGCGTTTCGTATGACGAAGGGAAGCCGCCGTACGAGACAAGCCTGCGGGTGTCCGCCGACGCGAACTGGATGGGAATTCCCTTCCGAATGGCGCGGACCGCCCTGATCCGGATCATCGACCGCTTCGACATCAAGACGACCGAATCGGCCGGTGGCGTGCGATGGTCGGTTCAATCCAATCTCAAGACGCCCGGGCTGCATCTTGCGGTCGGCGCGCCGAAAGGGTGGAAGGCCAACCCCGTTACGCGCGCGGTGGGCGCCAAAGAGCAGTGGGAGTTCGACCTCGTTCCTTCAGCGGCGGTCCAGCCAGGATTCCATACGTTCCGTCTGACGGTTTCGGGGCCGATGAAGGAAAGCCGTACCGTGCGCGTGCCGTATCAAATGACGGTTGATTTACGCGGTTCGTGGGAATTCCGAACGGGAGACGATTCCAGTTGGGCTGACCCGGCCGTGGCGCCGGGAGGCTGGAAACCGATCGATGTGCCAAAGACGTGGGAGGACGGCGGATTCGCCGGATACGACGGCTTTGCGTGGTACCGGAAGGAGGTGGATATCCCGGCCGCTTGGCAGGGTCGGGAATTGGAGTTGGTTCTCGGCGCCGTGGACGATCAGGACTGGACGTTCTGGAACGGGCAACTGATCGGACATTCAACCGTCTGGAACGCCGAGCGGAGATACCGAATCCCGCGCGGCGCGGTGCGGGCCGGCCGACCCAATCTGATTGCCATCCGTGTTCTGGACTTGGTGTTCGGCGGCGGCGTGTGGAAACCGCCGGTGAGAATCGAGATGCTGCCGTGAACCTTAAGCGGCGGTGGCGGGGCTGGACGTCAGGAGGCGCCGCCAGTTGGAAGGATGGAACGCGATGCTGGACCCGATGGCGCATTCGAACGTACAGGCGCATCCCTTGTTCTGGATGAATTTCCGGATGGCCAGCGCCTTCGGGCTGCTCAGCGCCTTGGGAACGTCGTAGTCAAACGCTCGGACGTCGCCCAGCCACATGTCGTCGAAATCCTTGGGCCGCGCCTTGCCATCTTTGATCAGGGTCTCGAGTATTTCGCAGGGAAAGAGATTCCCGTATTCGTTCAACTCGATGAAACTTTCGCCGGCCTGGCAGGGGAACGGCATGACCTCCTTTTTTTGCACATCCAAAATCACGGCCTCCACCGCCTCGCGGAGCCGCACGAACACGCGCGAGATGAGCGGAAACCGGTACCGTTTTTCCTTCCGGCCAAACACATTCTGAATCAGTGTCTTGTATTTTTGCTTCTTCGGAACGATTTTTTCCGGTTCGCGGATGGCGCCGCGTGCGTAGAGAATGGTGTGGTTTTCGATTTCCATCCGGCTTTTTACGAAATCGACCAGCCCGGGAACATGATCTTCGTTGAGTTTTGACAGAACCGAGGTCGCGTCGATGCGCAGATTGTCGACGCGGCGCGCGAGCGAATCGAGGAGCCGGTAGGTCTCCATCACCTTGTCGAACGTCCCCTCCTTACCGCGGACCAGGTCGTGAATTTCGCCGATGCCGTCGAGGGACAGCGGCACGCGGATGACGGCGTAGGGACACTCGCGGCATATCCGCTCCACTTTTTCAGCGATTCTCTCCGGGAACGTGCCGTTGGTCGTGAACGTGAAAAACCGGGTGTTGGAATTGCGGTAGAAGAGGATCGCGATATCGTCGATGTCCTGCCGCACAAAGGTCTCGCCGCCGGTGCAGGTCAGTTGAAGGAGCCGTGGCAGGCCCTTGGAAATCTTGTCATATTCCCAGAGCTTGAGTTCCCTGTCCTTGGCGGCGCTCTCGATCTCCTCCAGATAAAAACAGTGCGGGCACCGCAGGTTGCACCGGGCCGTCACGAAGAGAATCATATAGTGCGGGTCGCCGTTCAGCAGGCACCGCAGATAATGATACGCGCGATTGACGTTCTTCAGCATAGCCGGATTATATCAATCCGATGGGGTCAAAACAAGAAATCAGATTCCCAGGCGGGCGGTTTGGAGACGCTTGCGAAATGCGCGGTTTCGTAATATCTTTTCGGCGGTTCGGCGGTTGTGTTTGCGCCCTTGATTTCGGCGCTTTCGCCCTCGTGTCTCCGGCGAAATCCCGAAATCAAGGACGTGTACATCCATGTACGCGGGTGTAGCTCAGTGGTAGAGCATTTCCTTGCCAAGGAAAGGGTCGTGGGTTCGAATCCCATCACCCGCTTTTTTTTTTGAATCCAGCGGGGCTGTAGCTCAGTTGGGAGAGCACTTGCATGGCATGCAAGGGGTCAGGGGTTCGAATCCCCTCAGCTCCATTTTTAAAACAGGAGGTCCGGTGAGATGGGCATGCTGCGATATGCGATGATTTTCATTTTCGCCGTTACCGTGGGCTGTTCGGCCCGGGTGATCGCCAAAAATCCGGATCAGCCCGTCCATTATGATCAGGATTACGATTACACCGACCTCCACGAATTCACCCGCAAGCTCGTTCAGTCGATGCTTTCGAAGAAACCGATATCCGAGACCGCCGACGCGCCCATTGTCGCGATCTACGGCCTCACCAACCGCACCGACGAGCACATCGATCTCAAATCGGTCTCCGACGCCCTTCGCGCCAAGCTTCACGATTCCGGCAAAGTCCGCTTCGTCGCGAAGGACCAGCGGGAGATGATCGACAAGGAGGTCGAGTACATGATGAACAGCGGGAAGGTCGATCCCGCCACGCACATCAAGCTGGCCAAACAGGCCGGCGCCCGATACATGCTCACCGGCACCCTCTACTCGCTCGCCAAGGAACAGATCCCGCAGGTACGGTTCAAGAAGCGCGAACTCAAATGGTACAAGCTCACGCTTGAACTCACCGATGTCGAAACGGCGCTGATCGCTTGGACCGACGAAGCGGAAATCGCCCGCGAGGTCAGAAAACCGTTCATCGGGTGGTAAGTTCAAGGCCGGCCCTCGGATTTGGACTCCTGCTGGCGTGCGCCGGATGTTTTCCGGCCGCGCAGGTTCATACCGCACAATACAATTATTATCAGCGGCGGTTTGAGGATGCGGTCCGGCATCTCGACGATCCGGCCATCCCTCGGCGGGACCAGCTTTTGGCGCTCCTCGAAAAGGGAATGGCCCTGCAGGCCGCCGGGCAGTACGCGGAGAGCGCGGAGGCCTGGCGCGCGGCGGAGCCGCTGATGGAGCGGCAGGACATTTTTCATCTGGGCGAGGCTGCCCTGAGCATGGTCTTCGACCAGAATGTGCTCGCGTACCAGCCGGCGCCGTATGAGAAACCGTTTCTGCACGCTCTCCTTTGCCTGGACTATCAACAGATCGGCGATTGGCAGGCCGCGCGGGTCGAGGCGTTGAAATCCCTGAAGGGACTGGATCGCCACGAGTCGGTGGTCGGCCCGATCTGGTTCGTGCGGTACGTGGCGGCGCTGGCGTTCGAGGCGGCCGGCGACTTGAACGACGCCTACATCGAATACAAAAAAATTTACGGGGCCGGGCACACGGATTTACTACCGGTGCTCATCCGCATGGCCGACGCGCTGGGATTTCACGACGAGAGCGTGTGGTATCGTTCGGAATGGCCCGATACGGGTATGCCGGAGAGTAAGGTAGGCCGGGAAGTCGTGATGTTTGTGTTTCTTGGAAAATCTCCGCGCAAGGTGACGTCGGAGGTGGTCCTGGAGGACGGCTACCGGATGGTCCTGCCCGTGTATCAGACGCAGGCGAGCGCCTTTATTGGCGCGACGTTTTTTTCCAAGTCGGGTCTCCGCCGTCCGGGCGCGACACTGACCTCGGTCGAATCGCTGGCCGCCACCTACTCGGGAAAACTTTTCGCGCGGGAGCTGCTGAAGGAGATCGTCCGTCGAAAGGTCAAGAAGAATCTGGTTCAGAAGGCCGGAAAGAAAATGGGTGACAGCGCCGAGCAGCTCCTGAAGACCGTTCTGTTTTTCGCGCCCGAACCCGACCTCCGCACCTGGGGGAGTCTGCCCTCGGAGGTCAAGGTCGCGCGGCTGCCGTTGGGCGACGCCGAGGTAGGGGTCGAGTACACGCCTGCCGCCGGCGACGCCGCCCGGTTCATCTCGCCCGACACGTCCTACGATCTGTCCTCGCGGCCCCGGCCGATCGTGATGCTGCGTGCGTGGTGAGATGTTGATGAGGCTAGAGGCTGCCGCTGCCTGATTTCCTTCGAAACCACTTCCTGACGAATTCCTTCGAGTACCGGATCCCTTCCGCGCCGCTGAGGAGCCCGCCGAGTCCGAACGGGATCCAGCTTGCCGCGTATATCCACGCGCCGATCTCGGCCGCGCGCCGGCCGTAGGGGATGGCGAGTGCTCCGCCCACGAACAGCGCGCCCCACCCGATCACCGAGGATGCGACCAGAAGCCCGACTCCCCACCAAAACCGGTTCATGATACATGTCTATACCATGTTGAAGCTCAAGACGGCCACGTCTCCCGAATGGGTCCGGGCGGTCCCTCCGGGCCTGAAAATATGAGTTGCACTTTTGCCCGCGAGAAGCAAAACTAGCCGGATGGCTGGAAAAATCTTTCTGAACGGCAAGTGGGTAGACCACGATCAGGCGGTGGTGTCGGTTTTCGACCACGGTCTTTTGTACGGCGACGGCGTCTTCGAGGGCATCCGGTCCTACGGCGGCAAGATTTTTCGTCTGACCGAGCACGTCGAGCGTCTGTACGATTCGGCCAAGGCCATTCGTCTGACGATCCCGTACGATCCGCGCCAGATGTCCGACCACATCAAGTCCTCGGTGCGCACGAACGGCCTGAAGGACGGCTACATCCGCGCGGTGGTGACGCGCGGCGCCGGCGATCTGGGTCTCGACCCGGACAAATGCCAGACCCCGACCGTCTTCATCATCGCCGACTCGATCACGCTGTACCCCAAACAATTCTACGACGAGGGCCTCTCGATCGTGACCGTCCCCACGCGCCGCAACGTCCCGGAGGCGCTGAACCCCCGGATCAAGAGCCTGAACTATCTGAACAACATACTCGCCAAGATCGAGGGGAAGCTGTCGGGCTGCGTGGAGGCGCTGATGTTGACAGACTCGGGATTCGTATGCGAATGTACGGGCGACAACATTTTTTGTCTCCGCCAAAATGTTCTTCTCACGCCGCCGGTGTATCTCGGGGCGCTCAAAGGAATCACGCGGGGCGTGGTGATGGATCTTGCGGCGGCGCGCGGGCTCACCGTTCAGGAAACGCCTTTTACGCGTCATGAGCTTTTTACGGCCGACGAGGTTTTTCTGACCGGCACGGCGGCGGAGATTGTTCCTGTGACGCGGCTGGACGGCCGCGTGATCGGTTCGGGCCGGCCGGGTCCGCAGACACGCGCGCTGACGGCGGCCTTTCGGGATCTGGTCGCGCAGGAGGGAGAGGACGCGTATGCTGTGTAAGCGATGCAACAAGAACGAGGCGAAGATACATTTCGCCAAGATCATCAACAACCAGACCACGGAGTTTCATCTCTGTGAGCCGTGCGCCAAGCAGATGAACATCATGAGCGCGAACCACGAGTTCAACCTCGAAAACCTCATCGCCGGCCTGGCGCCCGAGCCCGAAATGCCTGCCGCCGAGGAGTCGAAGCTCGCCTGTTCCTCCTGCGGCCTCACCGCCGGCCAGTTCAAGCGTTCCGGCCGGCTGGGCTGCCCGCGTTGCTATGAAACCTTCCATGACGAACTCATCCCGCTTCTCCGCAAAATCCACGGCAGCGCGCACCACACCGGCAAGATCCCCGTCCGGCAGGGGGAAGGCTCGACCCAGATGCGGGTGCGGGACATCAAGAAACTCCGCCGGGAGCTTCGCGACGCCATCTCCCGCGAGGAATACGAGCGCGCGGCCCGGATCCGGGACGAGATCAAAACGGTGGAGGCCGAGATGAAGGTACGCGGAGGGGAGGCGTAGCCATGGCGCTTCCGATGAACCTCGAAAACACCGGCCGGTGGATGCGCCAGGAAGGCTCGCCGGACGGCGACGTGGTCGTCTCCAGCCGCGTCCGGCTCGCGCGCAACATCAGCGGGATCGCGTTCCCGCACGTCGCCAACGAAATCGGCCTGAAATCGGTGCGGCAGCAGGTGACGGCCGCGACGGCCCACTGCGATCTGTTGAAGGGCGCGAACGTCATCCATCTGGAGACGCTGACCGACACCGAAAAGCAGGTGCTGGTCGAGCGCCATCTCATCAACCAGCGGCTGCTCGAATCGAAGGTCGCCTCCGTCATCGTCGAAAAGGATGAGGTCCTGTCGATCATGGTCAACGAGGAGGACCATCTGCGGATCCAGGCCCTCGAGCCCGGCCTCGCCATGGTCGACACGTGGCGTGTCGTCGACACCCTCGACAACGACCTCGAAAGCCACATCGACTACGCCTTCCGCCCGGACGTCGGCTTTTGCACGGCCTGCCCGACCAACGTCGGCACCGGCATGCGCGCCAGCGTCCTCGTCCATCTGCCGGGCCTGGTCGAGACCAAGCAGATTGACAAGGTCCTGAAGGCCGTGTCGCATCTCGGTCTTGCGGTCCGCGGCTTTTACGGCGAGGGCACGGAGCCGATGTCGAACTTTTTCCAGATCTCCAACCAGATCACCCTGTCCCGCGCCGAGGAGGAGATCGTCGACAACATCGAAAAAATCACGAGGCAGATCGCGTCGAAGGAGCGCGAGGCCCGCAAGTGGCTCTATTCCGAAAACCATCTGCATGTCGAGGACTCCATTTTCCGCGCCTGGGGCATTCTGCGGCACGCGCGGCTGCTTTCGTCCAAGGAGTCGATGAGCCATCTCTCGATGCTCCGCCTCGGCGTCTACTACAAACTCATCCCCGACATCACGACCCAGATGCTCAACGAACTCTTCGTCCTCGTCCAGCCCGCGCACCTCTGCGTGTCGGCCGGCAAGGACCTGCAGGCCGAGGAGCGGGACGTGGCGCGCGCCGAGCTGATCCGAACCCGGCTGCGCCTCAAACCCGCCGGCCCATGAGCTACAAATTCACCGCGCGGGTCCAGAAGCTCCTGTTTCTGGCGCAGCAGGAGGCCGAGCGCCACAAGCACAACCTGATCGGCACCGAGCATCTGCTCTTCGGCCTGATCAAGCTGGGTTCGGGCGTGGCGCTCGAGATCCTCAAGGACCTCGGCATCGACCTTCAGGACCTCGAGAACGAAATCCAGAACGTGATGAAAAATCAAAAGCGCATCTCCGAGGCCTCGGGGCTGGACTACTCGCCCAACGCAAAGAAAGTCCTCGAGATTTCCTCGGACGTCGCCAAGAGCCTCAAGAATGATTTCGTCGGCACCGAGCACCTGCTGATCGCGATTCTGGAGGAAGGCGAAGGCACGGGCGCGCAGATTCTGAAAAAATATCACATCGACGTCGACGACGTCCGGCTCGCCCTCTACGACCTTTACGGCCTGGGCACCGACGAGATGCCGGAGGGCGCCGGCGCGGGCGGCGAGGCTCAGCCCGTCGCGGCCCAGCAAAAGGGCGCGCAGCAGCAGCGGAAGGGCGTTTCAAAAACCCCGCTGCTTGACGAATTCGCCCGCGACCTCACCAAGCTTGCGCGGGACAACGAGCTGGACCCGGTCATCGGCCGTGAGAAGGAGATCGAGCGCGTGATCCAGATTCTCTCGCGCCGCACCAAGAACAATCCCGTGCTGATCGGCGAACCCGGCGTCGGCAAGACCGCGATCGTAGAGGGTCTGGCGCACAAGATCGTCGGCGGCGACGTGCCGGAGCTGCTTCTCAACCGCCGCGTCCTCGCGCTGGATCTGCCCAGCATTGTGGCCGGGACCAAGTACCGTGGGGAATTCGAGCAGCGGTTGAAGAAGATTCTCGACGAGATCAAGACCAGCAAGAACTGCGTCCTCTTCATCGACGAGCTCCACACCCTCGTCGGCGCCGGCGGGGCCGAAGGCGCCATTGACGCGGCCAACATCCTGAAGCCCCCTCTGGCCCGCGGGATTCTCCAGTGTGTCGGCGCGACGACGATGGACGAGTACCGCAAATACATCGAGAAGGACGCGGCCCTGGAGCGGCGGTTTCAGCCGATCATGGTCAACGAGCCGAACGTGGACGACGCGATTTTGATTTTGCGCGGCCTGCGCGACCGCTACGAGGCGCACCACCGGGTCAAGATCACCGATGGCGCGATTGACGCCGCCGCCCGGCTCAGCCACCGCTACGTGTCCGGCCGGTTCCTTCCCGACAAGGCGATTGATCTCATCGACGAGGCCGGCTCCCGCGCCCGCCTCAAGACCACGCTCCTTCCGCCTGAACTGCGCTCGCACGAGCAGGAGCTGGAAAAATTGCTGATCGAGAAAAAGGAGGCGGTCGTTTCGCAGGAATACGAAAAGGCCGCCAAGATCCGCGACGGCGAGAAAAAGCTGCGCGACCAGATCGAAAAAATCCGCAAGGACTGGAACAAGACCCGCGGCCAGTCCGAGTCGGTCGTCGACGTCGAGGACATCGCCGCCCTCATCTCCGACTGGACCGGCGTCCCCCTCACGCGCCTGACCGAGGCCGAATCCGCGCGGCTGCTCAGGATGGAGGAGGAAGTCACCAAAAAGATCGTCGGCCAGAACGAGGCCATCGCGATGATCGCCAAGGCCGTCCGGCGTGCCCGCACGGGCATGAAGGACCCGCGGCGTCCCACCGGGTCCTTTCTGTTCCTGGGTCCGACCGGCGTCGGCAAGACGGCGCTGGCGAAATCGCTGGCCGGATTCCTGTTCGGCGACGAGACCAACCTCGTGCGGATCGACATGAGTGAATACATGGAGAAATTCAACGTCTCGCGCCTGATCGGCTCCCCGCCCGGCTACGTCGGCTACGAGGAGGGCGGCCAGCTCACGGAGCACATCCGGCGCAAGCCCTATTCGGTCGTGCTCTTCGACGAAATCGAAAAGGCGCATCCCGACGTTTTCAACATTCTCCTCCAGGTGCTCGAGGAGGGCCAGTTGTCGGACAATCTCGGCCACAACGTCGACTTCAAAAACACCGTCGTCATCATGACCTCCAACCTCGGCGCCCGCGACATCGCCATGGGCAAGCGGCTGGGCTTTACCGGCGACGGCAAGACCGAGCTGTCGTACGAGCAGATGAAGGACCGGGTGATGGACGAGGTGAAGCGCAAGTTCAACCCGGAATTTCTGAACCGGATCGACGAGGTGGTTGTGTTCAAGACCCTGGACCATGACGCGCTCCTCAAGATCATCGACATCATGATCGAGGATGTCGTCAAGCGGCTCAAGGAGAACAAGGTCGAACTCACCGTGACCCCCGCCGCCCGCGAGTTCATGGTCGACAAGGGTACCGACACCAACTACGGCGCCCGCCCGCTCCGCCGCACCCTCCAGCGGTTCATCGAGGACCCGCTGTCGGAAAAACTCCTGATGTCGGAAAACAAGGACCGCGCCAAGGTCGCTGTCGACTGCGCCGACAACGAACTCAAATTCAGTTTCGAGTAGGCGCACCCGTGAAGCGGTTGGCGCTGCTGGTCTGCCTGGCGGCGGTCTGTTGGCTGTGGCCTGTGGCCGGGTGGGGCGCGGACATCGCCCGGGATTTCAATACCGGCGTGTATCTCTACAAGCAGGGCGATTACGAGCTTGCGTCCAAGACCTTTGAGCTGATCCTCACCAAATTCCCCGGCGACCCGCGCACCGACGAGGTGATGTACTGGTACGGAGAGTCGAAGTACCATCTGGGCAAGTACGCGGACGCGCTGGGCATCTACAAGAAACTCGCCGCCGAGTATCCGCAGTCCAAATTCGTGAGCAAGGCCGTCTTTTCCGCCGGCTACGCGGCGATGAAGCTCGGCCTCTACAGGGACGCCGCCGCGTTTTTCCAGAACGTCGCCGCCGATCCGGCCGCGGACAAGGACATCGTGGTGGAGAGCCGGATCGTGATTTCCGAATGCTATCTGAAAATGGGCGACGACCAGCAGGCCGAGAAGGCGCTCCGGGAGCTTCTCGCCATCCCCAAACTCCCCGCCGACCGCCGGCAGGAAGCCGAGTTCGAACTCGGAAAACTTCTGATCCGGCTGGGCCGGACGGCCGAGGGCCGCGCCACGTTTGCCCGCGTCGCCGAAAAACCCGGGCCACACCAGGCCGAGGCTCTCATGGCCCTGGGCGACGCCTCCTACAATGAGCGCAAGTATCGTGAGAGCCTCGGGTGGTACGAAAAGATTTTCCGGAAGGTCCGCGGCGTTTCGGCGGAATTCCGGTCGCGGGCCATCTACAACGGCGCGTGGTCGTATCTCGCGCTGGGCGAATTCGACAAGGCCCGGGCGCTGTTCACGGAGGTGATGGAGGACAAGTCCGCGATGCCGGCGGTCCGGGGCGACGCGGCGCTGCGGCTGGCGCAACTCTACCGCGAAAAAAACAATTATACCGCCGCGGACGAGATGGCGGTCGCCGCGGAAAAAATCGCCGACGAGCACAACCAGCCGCGCCTCAAGGACGATGTGCTGATCTTCCGCGCGGAAACGGCGTACTTTCTGAAAAAATTCGACCAGGCCCTCGCTTTTCTCGCGCGCACGGCCGACAAGGGCTTCCGGGTCCAGCGGCTGATGGGCCAGATCTTTTTCGAAACCGGCCGGCCGGCCGACGCGGTGCTCTATTTCGAGCGCGCGGCCCTCCTGGCGGAAAACCGCGACGCGCTCAACCTGTGCCTGTTCGACGTCGGGCAGAGTTATTTCGCCGCCGGCAATTTCGATTCCTCCGTCACCACGCTGGGCCGGATCAAGGACGCGAACGCCGAACTTTCGTGGCGGCTCAGGCCCTTCCTGGCCGACGCGTACCAGCAGGCGGGGCGCTACAAGGAGGCGGCGCGGCAATACGAGCGTCTGGCGGCCGACTTCTCGGACGACACGCCGGCGGCCCAACGCTACCGGTACTTCGGCGCCCTGTCGTCCTTTCAGGCCAAACTGTACACGCAGTCGTCGCGGCTCCTCGAATCATTTCTCTCCGCCCTCCCGACGTGGGCGCGGGCCGGCGACGTGGCCGGCGATTCGGTGGCCGCCGCCGCGTTGATTCTCGACGGCGACATCAAAACCGCGCGCGGCGACGCCGAAGACGCGCACGCCGCGTACCTGCGCGCGATCCAGGCCGCGCGGACCGTCGCCCCGGACAACGTCTTTCTCGCCTACTCGCATCTGATCGATTTCGCCCTGAAATATGCCGAGGACCGGCTCGTCGAACATGCGGACGCCTTCGTCGAGTCTCTCGGCGACACGCGGACCTACGCCTTCGTCATCGACCGGCTCTATGATGCGGGCCAATACAAGAACCTCTTGAAATACACGGAGGAAATCATCCGGAAATTTCCGACCTCCGCCCAGGTGTACGGCAAGGCCGCCTATTACCAGATGATGGCGCACTACAAGCGCGGCGAGCTGGCCGCATCGGAAACGACGCACGATGCGCTCGTGAAATGGGTGGCCGCCAACCCGAACACCGAGATCGCCGAAGAGGCGCATTTCTGGAAGGCGCGCTTCGCCCAGGCGCGGGCCGGCCGCGCGGAGGCCAAGAAGGCGTATCTCGCCTACATCGATTTTTTTCCGACCGGAAAATATGTGAGCGAGGCCCATTTCAACATCGCGCTCATGGCCCTCGAAGACAACTACGCGGCCGAGGCCGAGGCGGAAATCATGCGGCTTCTGGCCGGTAAATCCCAGGAGGACATTCTCGCCTCCCCGCTCCTCGCCAACGCGCAGTACAACCTCGCGTCGGTCCGGATCCTTCAGGGCCGGTATCCGGACGCCGCGCAGATCCTCGAGCCGCTGGCGGCGCACAAATCGTTCAAGTCCGATCCGGCCTATCTCTACAAGCTCGGCTACGTCAAAGTATCTCTGGGCCAGTTGCCGGAGGCCGAGGCGCTGTTCCGGGATGTCCTGTCCAAGCCGAAGGTTCAGGCCTCGACGCTCGACAACACGATCTACGCGCTCTTCAATCTCCTCTACCGCGCCGAGCGGTACGAGCAGCTCGAGTCGGATTTCAAGCGCTACGCGGACCGGATCCGGGACCGGGTGATCCAGGCGAGGGCCCGATTTCTGATGGGCATGACCCTCTTCGACGCCGAGCGATTCAACGAGGCCATCCCGTATTTCCGGTCCGTCAAGCCCCCGGCCGACACCGAAATGGTGATCGAAGCCACCATGCGGCTCGCCGACTGCGACTACAATCTCAGGCGCTACAAACCCGCGCTCGACCGGTACGCCAAAATCTCCGACGACTATCCGGCCACGCGGTGGGGCCGCGAGGCGCTCTACGCCTCGGGTCTCTGCAAGATCAAGCTGGGGTTTCCGGAGGGCGCGCTGTCCGGCTTTGAGCGGTTCCTTCAGCAGAATCCCGACGAGCCGCTGGCGCGGGACGTCGCGATGGAGGCGGCCCGGCTGTATCTGTCGCGCGGCGACATCGACGCGGCGGAGCAGAAGATCGATTTTCTGGAGAAGCGGAACGTCGAAGGCCCTTTTGTAGAGGAGTCGATGCGGATGCGGATCAAGATATGGCAGCGCCGCGGAGACGCCGACAAGGTCCTGACGCTCGCCAAGTCTCACCGCGGCGCGTACGGCGCGAACCCCGACATCGCCATCGCCGCCGCCGAAGCCGCCATCAAGCTCGGCCGGCCGCAGGAGGCCATCGGCGTGCTGGAAGGATTCGACAGCACGAAGGTCGACACCGGCGCGCTCGCCTTCATGGACTTTTATCGCGCCGAGGCGCTTCAGAAACTCGGACAGACCGGCGCCACCGAACTCTATCGCCGGCTCGCCGAGTTCCCCGACACCGAAATCCGCATCTCGTCGCGGTTCCGATACGGGCAGCAGCTTCTGGACGGCAAGGAATACGGCCAGGCCCGGGAGATGTTCGCGTCGATCCTGGCCAGCCCCTCCGCGCGGACCTTTCCGTTTCATCAGGAGGCGGTCCTCAACGCCTTTACCGCCGCCAAGCTCGGCGGGTCGCCGGCCGAGGTCACGAGCCTGTACGAGAAATACCGGGGGCAGATCGTGGAGGAAAAGGACAAGATCACGGCCGCCGAACTCAACCTCTGGGCGCGGCTTGCACTCAAGGACCCTGAAAAAATCCAGAATGCGATCGACGACCTCCTCGCGCTCAGCCTCGAATCACGACGCCGCACCGAAGTGCGGCTCGTCTCCGCGCAATTCCACGAAACGACGAAGAATTTTTCGCAGGCCGACGCCATCTACACCGGCATCCTGAACAATCCGGAGGCCGACGCCGATCTCAAGCAGGTCGCGGAGTCGCGCAAAGTTCAGCTTGCCATCTCGCGCGGGCCGGGCGGCGCGCCCATTCTGGAGGAGTATCTCGCGAAGGGCGCGCAGGGCGAGTGGGCCCAGCGCGCGGCCGAGGCGCTCCTGGCGTCGGCCGTCCAGGAAAAGCGGTCTGCCGACATCATCCGGCTGGTCGATCACATGCACACCAAACTCGCCGCCACGCCCGCCGCGCGGTACGCGGCCGCCCTCGCGCGGCTGGCGCTGTCGGACACGATCGGCGCGATGGCCGAATTTCGCCGCGTGGCCGATCTGCCCTCGCCCGACACGTTTTACATCGCGTGGTCGGCCTACCGCATCGCCGTGGACGAGCTGGCGCTCCGGCGGATCGCGGAGTCGAAACCCTATCTGCGGCTGGCATGGATCAACCGCGCCAATCTCGATTCCGCCGCCGCCCTCAACACCTATCAGCAACTTGCCGAAATACTTTTTGAAAGCTCCGATTTCGAAGGCATGCAGGCGCTGGCTTCCGATCCGCCGCCCGCCGGGATGCCCTCCGAACCGCATCTTCTCAAGGGTTTGGGGGCGTGGTGGGTCAAGGACTACGCGACCGCGAGCCGGCACTTGAAGGAGGTTGCGAACCCGTCCGAGCAGATCCGCATGATCTATGCGCAGTCCCTCGCCCTCGCGGGAGACACCCCGTCGGCCATCGCGGTCTACGAGCGGCTCGGCGAAGGTCACGGCGATGTCCCGGGCCGGGCGCTTCTGTCGGTCGCGGGCCTCCTTGACGCGATGGGCAAAACAGAGGAAGGTTTGATTCAATGCTACAAGGTCCTTGCGGTCTACGAATCGGACACCCAGCTTGAGCTGGCCGCCGACGCGCTCCTGCAGATCGCGAGGCTTTACGCGAAGACCGGAAATCTGGAAAAATCACAGGGCACGGCCAAGGACCTGATCAACAAATATCCCAACAGCCGCGCCGCGCGGGAAGCGCCCGCGCTGGCCAGCGGCCAATAATACGTGAGGTGGACGACATGAAGAAACTTATGACAGTGTTTGCGGCGGCGCTCGGCGTTCTGGCGCTTGTGAATGTGTGCCTGGCCTTGCCGGCCGGCGCGGCCGAGCGCAAGGAGGAGGCGACCGTGGTCGGCAAGGACCGCTCGGCCCAGGCCGGCGAGGTGCCGTCCGACACGCGCGCCGTGGCGACGGAGTCGAAAATGAAGAAGGAGGAGGCGCCGGCCGGACTCAAAACCGACGCGCCCGGCGTTCGCACCGCCGAGAAGATGGAAAAACCGAAATTGCCGGAGCCGGACCGCAAGAAACCGGAGCACCGGCGGGGATTCGGCGACACGCCGATCTGGATATGGATCCTGGTTGCGGGGATCCTGGTGGCGGTGGCCGGATAAGGACGATTGACCCTATCTTTGAACAAAGGAGCCTGACGATATGACCGCGATTGCGGAATTGACGGAAAAAGGCGGGTTCATGATGTGGCCGTTGTATGCGACCGCCATCGCCTGCCTGTTTTTCATGTTCGAGCGCGTCCAGGCGCTCTGGAAGTTTCGAAAACGCGAGATCGCGTTTTTGCAGGACGTCGACGCCGAAGGCCTGAGGGTGGCGGCGGGCCGCGCCGACCAGTTCGGTCCCGCGCGCGTGATCGCGGCCGGCCGCGGGGTCGACGCGACGCTGGCGCAGTTGACCGAGGTTCTGGAACGTGACCTCGGCCGGTTTTTGCACGCCTTTGCGGCCATTTACAAGGGCGCTCCGCTCATGGGACTTCTTGGCGCGACCCTCGGGATCATCAAGGTATTCCGGAAACTGTCAGTGCAGGGACTGGAGCAGATGGAGTATTTCGCCGGCGGCATCTCGGAGGTTCTCGTGGCCACCGCCACCGGCCTGGCCATCGCCATCCCCGCGCTCTTTTTCGCCTTCTACCTCAACGGCCACCTCGCGCGAAAAATCAGCCAGTACGAAACGCTCTACCTCGGCGAATTGGAAAAGGAGCGGACTCGCTGATGGTCCTGCCATCGCGCGCGCCCGGCCGCCGGGAGGGGGAAGCGGAGGAGGGGAGGCTGCGCCGTCGGAAGAGCCGGATGTTTCAGACCGATCTCGACTTTGAGATCGTCCCCTTCATCGACACCATCATTCTCCTCCTCATGTTCGTCGTCGTCACCACCTCCTTCCGCGGGCAGCCCGGCATCAAGGTCGACCTGCCCGCTTCGGCCGCCACCCCGGCCGAAATCCCCAAATTCACGGAGGTCGCCATCACACAGGAGGGGAAGCTATATATCGGAAAGCAGGAGATTCCCACCCTCGCCGAGATCGGCCCCGCCCTTCAGGCCCAGGCCGCCGCGTCGCCCTCCAAAATCCTGCTCGTGCGGGCCGACCGCAACACCCGGCACGGGCTGGTGGTCGCCGTCATCGACGCCGCCAAACGCGCGGGCTTCATCGAAGCGACCATCGCCACCATCAGCGCGCAGGAATAACCCGTGCCCAGCGCCGTCTGGACCGACCTCTGGCAGCGGATCGTCGAGCGCGCGCGGCTGTATCTGTCGGTGGAGCAAAACCGCCGGGACGCCCAGAGCATGGCGGCGTCCCTCGTTTCGTTTTTCATTTTCCTCTGGATTGCCGCCGGCGGCTTCATGCCGTCCTATCTGTTCATCGACCGGCCCGGCCGCGCCATCACAGTGAAGTTCGAGGCGGCGCGGGAAACGGCCTTCGCGGAGATCGCCCAGACGCGGCTCCAGACGGCGGCAGGCCGGCCGCGGCCAAGCACGGTTCAGCCGCCCAAGTCCAATCGGCCTTTCCCGTCAACGCTTAGGTCGATGGCCGCCGGCCGGCCGGATTATTTCGGCCGGCTGCCGCTCCAGCCGCCTTCCGACAAGAACCGGCCGGTCATGCCGGACGCGCCGGTCCAGTGGCAGGAGCATCGCACGACCTCCGAGCCGGCCACGAACCGGCCGGTGTACGGATCCGGGCCTGTCGATTTGCCGTCTCCCAGGATCGGCACGCCGACCGGCCAGGGTCCGCCGACCTCCGAAGTGACGTTTGATGTCCCCGTGTCCGGCGGCGCCAAAGGCGGCGCCGATTTCATCTCGCTCTCCGGTTCCTCCCGCCCGTCGTCCATCGGGCAGCCCGGCGGCAAGGAACTGTCGACCCGCCGGCCGATCAAGCACAAGCCGCTGCCGACCATCCCGGAATGGTTTGAGCGCAAGGGCTTGGATAGCATCGTGACGTTCCGCGTGGTGGTCGCGGCGTCGGGCCGGGTCGAATCAGCCGATGTGGAGCAGACGAGCGGGTTCAAGGACATTGACGCGGAGGCCCGGGCGCACGTCCTGCAATGGGTCTTCGAGCCCACCGGATTCCGCGAAACGATCATCGTTAAACTCAATTACAGGCTCCGATAATCGCGAGGCAATCCGCAATGAAACTCCTCCCCTTGGGTGGGGGACGAGCGTTGCTCGGATGCGTTTTGTCCATTCTGACCTTCCTGTCACCCGCCGCCGCCGTCGAAGTGTACCGCGTCGACGTGATCGATTTTCAGGGCAACCGCGTGCACACCGCCAATGAGCTTCGCCTGTCGGTCCAGCTCTCCGAGGGCGTCACGCTCTCGAAGGAAACGCTGAAGACCGCGGCCGGCGACGACGTCCACCGGCTCTACGCCACCGGATTCTTCTCCGACATCCGCGCCGACATCCAGTTCCGCGAGGACCGCACGGCCTTCGTGACCTTCCTCGTGGTCGAACAGCCCCAGATATCCGACGTCGTCTTCTCGGGACTCAAAAAACTGGATGAAAAATCCCTCCGCGACGTCCTCCCGACCAGTTTTTCAGCCGGAAATTTTCTGAACGAGTATCTGCTCAAGCGCGCCGAAAGCGCGATCCTGAACCGCTACTACGAGGACGGCTACTATTTCGCCAAAGTCACGGTCGTGAAGGAGCCCGTGGAGGCCGACCGCGTGCGCGTGCGGTTTGATGTGGAGGAGGGCGACAAGCTCAAGGTCGGCCGGTTCGAGGTCGAGTTCGACCGCCGGATGCCGCCGTTTGAGGGGTGGCGGCGAAAGATGCAGATCAAGTGGCATTTCTCGACCGGCAAGGGTGCGATATACTCCAGGGAACTCCTGAACAACGACGTGAAACGCTTTGTCGACGTCCTCAAGGAAAAGGGGTACCTCCTGGCCGCGATCGAACCCCGGACGGAAATCGACTCCAAGCGGCGCCGCATGAACGTGCGGCTCATCGTCCATGTCGGCCCCCGCATGCGCGTCGGGCACATCTCGTTCGAAGGCAACAAGGTCCTGCCCGAATCGGACCTGCGGCCGAAACTGGCGTTCGCCTCCGGCGAGTTTTTCACCCTCAAGAAATTCTCGCAGTCGATGGAGAGCATCCGCAAAGCCTACGAGAAAATCGGATATCTCGAAGCCGAGGTCCTCAACCGGCCCACCATCCTCGAGGAGGCAGGGCGCGTCGATTTCACCATCGACATCCGCGAGGGCCAGCTCATCTATGTCGAGCAGATCCTCGTGGAGGGCCTGACAAAAACCCGGTCCAAAATCGCACGGCGGGAAATCGTGCAGAAAGAAGGCGAACGGTACGACGGCGAGCTGGTGGACCTGTCCAAGCGAAACCTGAACAACACGGGATATTTTGAAAACGTCATCGTGTTGACGGAAAAAGGATCCAAGCCCAACGCCCGCGTCCTCATCTTCCGGCTCGCCGAGGGACGCACCGGCACGCTGCAGATCGGCATGGGATTTTCGTCCCTCAGCGGGTTTGTCGGATTTTCCTCCATCTCCAAACGCAATTTCGACCTGTTCGACCATCCGTTCAAGAAGGACAACAAGAGCCCCTATTTCACCGGCGCCGGCCAGAACATCTCCACGTCGGTCGAGGTCGGCAGCAAGCGCACGAATTTCGACGTCTCATGGACCAACCCGTGGATCAACGACCGCTTGAAATCCGAACGGCCCAGCCCCCGCTTCCCGACTTCCCTCACCACGCGTGTCTTTCGGTCGGGACAGGATTACGACCAGTACCACGAAAACCGAAACGGCGTGAACTTCCAGCTCGGCCGGCGATTCGGCAATTTCCTCTCGGGCTTCATGGGCTACCGCTGGGAGGGCGTGCGGCTTTCGGACATTCAAACCGGCGCGCCCGCGTCGATCCTCCTCCTCGGCAACCGGGACGATGCGGTCTCGGCCTTTTCCTTCGGCAGCACCTACGACCACACCGACAATGTCTTTTGGCCGACGCGGGGCGTGCGGATCGCGTTCGAAGACGAAATTGCCGGCATCGGCGGGAACGTCGAGTTCAACCGCCCCTCCCTGGACCTGCGCGCGTTCCGGTCGGGCGGCTGGAAAAACGTGGTCGCCTTCCGGATGAATTTCGTCACCGTCTCCAATCCATTCAGCAGCGACGTCCCGCCCGACTATGAGCAATTCTATCTCGGCGGGCCCAACAGCGTCCGGGGATACGACGACCGCGAGATCAACGTCCGCAGCGTCGCCGGCCAGAAGGAGGGCGGCCGCACCGCCACCTACTACAACCTCGAGTACCGCATCCCCGTCCTCGAAAATACCTTCAGCATCCTCCTCTTCCACGACGCCGGCATGGTCAGCGAAAGCCCCTACGCGCTGAACGGCGACGTCAAAACGAGCGCCGGCCTGGGCCTCCGCGTCCAGAGCCCCATGGGACCCATCCGCCTCGATTTCGGCTACCGCTTCAGCGACACGTACCGGGGCGCCAACGACAAGGGCCAGTTCGAACCGCACTTCTCGTTCGGACAGCAGTTTTGAAGAAGAGAATATGAGAAGGGTTCGAGGGTTCGAGGGTAAAATCGGCGTGACAGTTCAAGTAACCCTTTCCTCTCGCGAAGGCGCAAAGGTCGCGAAGAATGGATGAGAACGAGATAGGGAGAATAGTCGTAGATGCGGCCATCTGCGTCCATCGTGAACTGGGCCCGGGTCTTCTTGAAACCGTGTATGAGGTTGTATTGGGAAGAGAACTCGAAGATCGCGGGTTGAAAGTCGAGAGACAAGTTGCTGTTACCATTGAGTGCCGAGGAATCCGGTTTGACGAGGGATTCCGAGCCGACATCATCGTTCAGCGCAAAGTCATCTTGGAGCTGAAGTCAGTGGTTAAGGTGACAGATGTTCACAAGAAACAACTGTTGACGTACCTGAAATTGTCCGGGCTACGCCTCGGATTTCTTCTCAACTTCGGTGAGGCTTTGATGAAAGACGGTATCACCCGTACCGTGAATAGACTGCCGGAAGGCTGATGATCCGCTTGGCGTGCTTTGCGTCTTGGCGAGAGAATAGGCTGAATAGTTAGTGCGCCGTGAGAATGTTGAAGGAGTTGATTCGCTCTCTTGAAGCTTGACAGGTTTTACCCTCGAACCCTTGAACCCTCGAACCCTCCTAAACTCGCCTATGTGTTGTGCGCCGGGATCGGCAAGCGGCTCCGGCCGCTGACGATCCGGTATCCCAAGGCGCTCCTGCCGGTGGGGGGGCGGCCGATGGTGTTTCACGTGCTGGACGCGCTCTGTGCGGTGGGCGTCCGGCGGTTTCTGGTCAACCTCCATGCGCATCCGGCCGTCCTGCGGAGGGAACTTCGGGCGTACGGCCGCAGGCACAGGGTCCGGTTCATGTTTCTATATGAAAAGAAACTTCTGGACACGGGTGGGGCGCTCCGAAACGCGGCCGAACACCTGATCGAGCCGTTCTGGCTCGTCAACTGCGATTTTTTTCCGGCCGGATTCTCGTTCGCGGCGATGGCGCGGGCGCATGCCGCAAAGAAGGCGATCGTTACGCTGGCCATCCGGCCCATGTCCCGGGGCGAGCCTTTCACTCCGGTCGGCCTCGACCGGCGCGGCCGGATCATCCGGGTGTCGGGCGTCTTCGGCGCCGGCGGAAGGGACCACGTTTTCCTGGGCGTCCACCGGATCGACCCGGCGGCGCTCGCGCATCTGTCCTTCAAGAAGATTTTCCCGATTTTCAGCGGTCTCTACCGAAATCTTTTCCAAACCGGTCGCTCCATCCACGCCTTCGTCTGCCGTCCGGCGTTTACATTCGATCTGGGAACGCTCGAAGGCTATTACTCGGCGAATTTCGAATTCATCCCCCCTTGAAAAGGGGGGAACGAGGGGGGTTTCCGTCTTTCACCGATCTCTGACCGAATTTCATTCAGCCGTCTTGAACCCTCGCGCGTGCTGTGGCACGCTCGCGGCCATGAAATTCCGCGTTGAAACGGATTCGCTCGGCGAGGTCCGCGTGCCCGCCGACGTGCTCTGGGGCGCGCAGACCCAGCGCGCGGTTGAGAATTTCCCGATCAGCGGCCTTCGGATCCCGCGCCGGATGATCCGGGCGCTGGGGCTTTTGAAAAAGGCCGCGGCCGTTGTCAACCGCGCCTCCGGCCGGCTGGACGCACGGCGCGCCCGGGCGATCGTGCGGGCGGCGGAGGAAGTGGCGGCGGGCCGGTGGGACGCTCAGTTTCCCGTCGACATTTTCCAGACCGGGTCCGGCACGTCGTCCAACATGAACGCCAACGAGGTCATCTCCAACCGCGCGATCCAGATTCTCAGGGGGAAAGTCGGTTCGAAACGCCCCGTGCATCCCAACGATCACGTCAACATGGGCCAGTCCTCCAACGACATCATCCCGACCGCCATCCACATCGCCGCCGCCGAGTCCATCCAGGGCGATCTCATTCCCGCGCTCGAGCGGCTCCATCAGGCGCTGGCCGCCAAGTCCCGCGAATTTGATTCTGTCGTCAAAATCGGCCGGACCCATTTGCAGGACGCCGTGCCGGTCCGGCTCGGGCAGGAATTTTCCGGATACGCCGCGCAGGTCAAACAGGGTCTGCGCCGTGTCCGGACCGCCCAAATGGCGCTCCGCGAGCTTGCGCTGGGCGGAACCGCCGTCGGAACCGGTCTGAACGCGCGTCCGGATTTCGCGCCTGCGGTGATCCGGCGGATTTCAAAGGAGACCGGCATCGCCTTTCGCCAGGCGGAGAATCTCTTTGAAGCGCTGGCGTCGAAGGATGCCGTGGTCGAGGCCAGCGGCGCCGTCCGGACGGTGGCCGCGAGCCTGACCAAAATCGCCAACGACATCCGCTGGCTGGGCTCGGGCCCGCGCTGCGGCATCGGCGAGCTGATCTTGCAGGACCTCCAGCCCGGCTCTTCGATCATGCCCGGCAAGGTCAACCCCGTGATGCCCGAGATGATGCTCATGGTCTGCGCGCACGTCATCGGAAACGACGCAGCCGTCACGGTCGGCGGCCTGTCCGGAAATTTCGAGCTGAACGTCATGAAACCCGTCATGGCCTATAATCTTCTCCAGTCAATCGAAATCCTCGCGCACGCCTCGGACGCGTTCACCACACGCTGCGTCCGCACCCTCCGCGCCAACAAGGAGCGCTGCGCGGAGCTGATCGAAAAGAGCCTGGCGATGTGCACCGCGCTCGCGCCCAAAATCGGATACGACGCGGCGGCCGCGATCGCCAAGGAATCCTACAAGACCGGCAAGACCGTCCGCGAAATCGCGCGGGAAAAACGGCTGATGTCCGACAGGGAATTGGACAGGATCCTCGACGCGAGGCGCATGACCCACCCGGGCATTCCGGGCTGAGCATTCGTCGGTCCCCCTCTACCGACCGCTTTCTCGCTCCTTTGTGATTACATCAATTGACAAGTCAATACAAATACAGTTAAATACATACAGGAGGTGATCCAGATGAAGGCGACGACGATGACGTTGAAGCTGGATCGGAAACAGATGACGGAACTCGAACGGGTGTCGGAGGCGACTCGCATTTCCAAGTCCGAGCTGGTGCGGCAGGGCATCGAGATGGCGGTGAGGAAATACACGGATGGATCCATTACCCGGGAATTCCGGCGGCAGGTGGACCAGAATTTGCGCGCGGACAGGAAACTTCTCGGTCGGCTGAAGGACGCTTGAACTATCTCTATCCGGACCAGGTCCTCTACATTCACGACCAGGTTGTGGCGGTCAGCGGCGGATCGCTTGGACTGCGGGACCGGTCCATCCTCGAGTCGGCCGTTTTTCGGCCGCAGTCCAGTTTCGGCGGCCTGGACCTCTATCCCGATCTCTTCACGAAGGCCGCGGTCCTGTGCCATTCGCTCATCCTCAATCATCCTTTCGTCGATGCGAACAAACGCGCGGCTTACGAAACCCTTCGGGTGTTCCTCCAGATCAATGGCAGAGATATATCGGCCAAAGACGGCGACAAATTCGACATGCTCTTGGCCGTCTCGGAAAAGAAAATGACGGTCGATCAGATCGCTGCCTGGCTGGAGGCTCATACCAAGCCGTTGAGATAAAATAACCTATTTCTTTCCTCAGGCCGTTTGTCCGTGTGAACGAAATGTGTTAAAATACGGCATGCAGAGAGTCACGGAGTTCAAAACGGGTTCATTCGCGGATGCCCGGTCGTTTGACGCCAGGTTCTGGCGGCAAACAGGTTCCAGCAAACGCTTTGCGGCCGTCTGGCAAATGGTCCGTGAATACCTGAAACTAAAGGGTAAGAATGGAAATCAGCTCCGATTACGAAGATCTGTTCAAAATATTAAATCGTTTTAAGATCAAGTACCTGGTGGTCGGGGCTTACGCCGTGTCCTACTATGCCGCCCCGCGATTCACCAAGGACCTGGACATCTGGATCATTCCGGACATGAACGAGGCCGGCCGCATTTACCGCGCGCTCAAAACATTCGGGGCGCCGTTGCGGGAAATCTGTCCGGACGATTTTTTGGACAAAAACATGATCTACCAGATCGGCGTTGCGCCGGTGCGCATCGATATTCTTACCCATCTGCCCGGCGTGCCGTTTAAACAGGCGTGGAAAAACCGAAAGCGCTGCCGGTTCGGCGGGACCCCCATTCAGATCGTCGGCATTCGCGAATTGATTCGGGCCAAGAAAATCGCCGGCCGGCCTCAAGATCTGCTTGACCTCGCCAATCTCAACATCTCGCCCGTCCGGAAAAAGCGGCATCAAAAAGATTTTCAGGCCGCGCTCGATAAGGCCAATCGCCTGCACGGCGGAACACTCCGCAAACTTGCGAAATGATCGAGCGCGTAGCCGACCCTTAAAGGGCGGCTGCGGGGTTGCTCACGCTTTGGAGGAAACTTTTCCCTTGACGAATCCTCCGGCGCGGAATACCATGCCTCTCTTTATACACACATATATATACTAAGGGGTGGCTGATGCTCGGAACTCGCGGGGGCGGGGGGGGCGGTCGTGAATCTCGTCTGTCAGGTGCGGGGGGTGCGTATGTCCGCGCGGCTGCGCGTCACCGCCCAAATAACTCAATAACTCAATACTTGGCACTGATTATGCTGTTTCTGGTCCTGCCGGCCGCTTCCTTTGAGGCGTCGGCCGCTGTCTGGTACGTGAATGACACGTCCACGACCGGCGACTCGTACACGTACGCTGCCGGGTCGGACACGCAGGGGGGGACGACGACCCTGCCGTTCAGGACCCTCAAGCAGGCCATCGATTCGGCGTCGGCCGGGGACACCCTTTACGTCGACGCCGGGATATACGACTCCTACGTTTACATCACCTCCACCGAAACCGCCGCCGTTCACATCACCAAGGATTCGATCGCGATCATCGGCAAGGATTCGGCGTCGACCATCATCGACCCCGCCGGCGAGAACACCATCACGACCATGTACGGCATCTACGCCGACACGCAGGTCAACCTCACGATCAAGAACCTCGCCGTGACCGGCGCCCAGCACGGCGTCTATTTCGTGAACGTCGATGCTTCGACTCTCACCGGCGACAGCGTCAGTTCGAACGGGGCCGCCGGGATCAAACTGGACGCCGGGTCGGATTCAAACACCATCAGCAACAGCCTCCTCTACGCCAACGGGTTCGCGGGCGCCAATGTCGTGTCCTCTGCGGGAAATACGCTGACCAACAACCTGATTCAGGGCAACACCGCGATGGGCGTGATGATGGACCTCTGTCCGAGCGGCACGGTGAGCAACAACACCGTGACATCGAACCCGCAAGGCTTGGAGGCGTCGGCGTGTACGGGGATCATTTTCACGGGCAATATGGTGACGGCGAATTTGGGCGACGGCCTGACGGTCTTTTCGTCCGCCAACTGTCTCGTGACGAACAACGTGTTTCGCAACAATTCGCCGGGGATCAGCCTGTTCGGGGCCGCCGGCAACGTCTTTGTTCAAAACACCCTGGATTCGAACGCGAACTACCAGATCAGCATTTCGGGCACGTCGTCGTCCGACACGTTCATCAAGAACAACATTACGCCCAGTTCCAGCAATCCCGACAGCGCCATCACCAACAGCTCATCGGTGACGACGAACAAATTCACGATGACCCGCAACTGGTGGGGCACGACGGATGAAGTCACGATCCGAAAACGCCTGTTCCACGACGGCGGCGGGGATTCGGTGACCTTCAGCCCCTACCGGCTGGCCGTGGTCGATACGTCCGCCGTCGCCGACACGACCGCGCCCCTGCCGCCCATCGGCGTTACCTGCACGGCCGCGACCGGCTACATCACGGTCACGTGGGCGATTCCGACCGTGGACGAGGAGACCAACGGCGGGTCGTTCGCGTATGCCGGCGCGAAAATATACCGGCTGACCAACACGGCCGACACGAACAACTGGGCCAACTCCGCGAATCTCGTGTGGACGGCGTCGTCGACCGCGACGTCGTGGAACGACACCACGGTGTCGTCCGGGAGCACGTACTATTACAGGCTGTCCTCGTTCGACGCCGCGACGTTCGTCAACCACTCGGCCCTGTCCGACACCAAATCCGCGTCCGCGTCCGGCGCCACCGCCTGGTACGTGAATGACACCTATTCGTCCTCCACCGACTCGTTCACCTACTCCGCCGGATCCGACACGGGCGGGTCCGGTACGGCGGCCAGTCCGTACCGGTCGGCCGCCAGGGCTCTACAGTCGGCGAGGTCGGGCGACACGATCTACGTGGACGCGGGCGTGTATGCGGACACGTACGTGCACGTCTCATCGACCGAGACGGCCGCCTTCAAGATCGACACCGACAACCTCACCATCATCGGCGCCGGATCGGAGAAGAGCGTGATCGATCCGCCCGGGGCCAACGACATCACGACGATGTACGGCATCTACGCCGACACCCAGTCGGGACTGAAGATCCAGAATCTGGGTGTGAGGGGCGCGTACGTTGGGATCAAGTTTGTAAACGTGGACACGTCGACCCTGATCGGGGACAGCGTCAGTTCGAACGGCCAGCAGGGGGTCTATCTTTTAAACTCCTGCGATTCCATCACAATCCTCGATGACACCGTGTCATTCAACGCTTCCAGCGGCCTCCTGATCGAGTCGAGCCGCAAAAATCACGTCGGCGGGAGCGTCGTCAGCGCCAACTCGTTCCACGGCATCTACCTCAACGCAAGCACCGGGAACACCCTGCGGGGCAACACGGCGAACTCGAACGCGGTGATGGGCATGATGGTGGAATTGGGGTCGACCGACAACTTGGTGGAGAGCAACACGCTGAATTCGAACGCGGTGCTCGGCCTGGAGCTGTCGCAGGGCGCGGACAACAACCAGGTGGTGGGCAACACGATGAAGGCAAACTTGACGAGCGGGATAACGGTGAATGCGAGTTCGTGGAACACGTTTGTCGGCAACGTGGTGGCGTCGAATTTAACCGCCGGAATTGAGCTTTCGTCGTGCACGGCCAACGTCTTTGCGCAGAATACCCTGGATTCGAACGGGAACTATCAGATCAGCATTTTTGGTACATCTTCCTCGGACACGTTTTTCAAGAACAACATCGCGCCATCCTCGAGCTTCCCCGACAGCGCCGTCACGAACAGCTCGACGATCACGACGAATAATTTCACGATGACCCGCAACTGGTGGGGCACGACGGATGAAGTCACGATCCGAAAACGCCTGTTCCACGACGGCGGCGGCGATTCGGTGGTGTTCAGCCCTTACCGGTTTGGCCCGGCCGACACCGCGGCCGGCGCAGACACGACCGCGCCTCTGCCGCCGATCGGCGTTACCTGCACGGCCGCGACCGGCTACATCACCGTCACATGGGCGATCCCGACCGTGGACGAAGAAACCAACGGTGGGTCTTTCGGGTACAGCGGCGCGAAAGTCTATCGGCTGACCAACACGGCCGACACGAACAACTGGGCCAACTCCGCGAACCTCGTGTGGACGGCGTCGTCGTCGGCGACATCGTGGAACGACACGACGGTGACGTCCGGGAGCACGTACTATTACCGTCTCTCGTCGTTTGACACGGCGACGTATGTCAACCACTCGGCGCTGACCGACACCAAATCCGCGACGGCGACTGGCGGGTCGTCGAAGTGGTACGTGAACGACACCGCCACGTCGGCCGACTCCTTCACCTACGCCGGCGGCGCGGACACGGCATGGGCTGACGGGTCGGCGTCGAAACCGTACCGGTCGGTCCGCAAGGCGTTGCAGTCGGCGAAGGCGGGCGACACGATCTACGTCGACGCCGGCCTTTTCGGCGACACCGGCTACGACACGTTCGCCGGGTACACGGAAACCGCCGTGATCAAAATCGACACGGACCTCATCACGATCATCGGCAAGGATTCCGGCTCGACCATTCTCGACCCGCCCGGCGTGTCGACGCTGGCCGGATCGTACGGCGTCTATGCGGACACGCAGTACGGGCTTGTGATCAAGAACGTCGGCATCACCGGCGCCTACGAAGGCGTCCATTTCGAGAATGTCGACTCGTCGGTCCTGTCGGGCGACAGCGTCGCCTTCGCCGCCAATTACGGCGTGTATTTGCTGGGCAACTGCGAGACCAACACGATCACGAACAGCGTCTTCAACAGCACCACAAGCTTGTCCGGCATGTATCTCTACAACGGCTCGCTCCGCAATTTTCTTTCGAACAACATCGTCAACGGCAATGGCCAGGTCGGCATCTATCTCAACACCTCGGCCGAAACCAACACGATCACCGGCAACACCGTGAATGCCAATGCCATCTACGGCATCTATCTCATCAACGACTGCAATTTTAACACGATTTTTGGAAACGCCGTCGGGGCCAACACGCAGCTCGGGATCTACCTGAACGGGCGGGCCAACAACAACCTTGTTTCAGGCAACAGCGTCGACACCAACAACGCCGCCAACACGACCGGGATCGACGACCGCGGCGGCATCGTGATCGACCAGAGCCGGCTGAACCTCGTGACGGGCAACGCGGTCCGCGCCAACGGCAATCACGGCATTTACGTGACCGACAACAGCGAAAGCAACCTGGTCCGAAACAATTTGGTGAAGGACAACCTCCAGTACGGCGTCGGTGTCAGCAACTCGCGCTGGAATGTGATCGAGCAGAACCAGCTCGACTCGAACGCCATTTACCAAGTTTACCTCACCAACGCCGCCAACGCCGACACGTTCTCGAAAAACAATTTCCGGATGTCGCCCTCGAATCCCGACAGCGCCGTCTTCAACAACGTGTCGGGCCAACTGTTCGTCTTCACCCGCAACTGGTGGGACACGACGGACGAAGTGACGATGCGCAAGCGCGCCTCGAGCGTCGAGGGCGGCGACTCGATTGTGTTCAGTCCCTACCGTCTCGGCCTCGCGGACACGACGGCTGACGCCGACACGACGGCGCCTCTGCCGCCGGTCGGCGTCGCGCTGACGCCGGACACGGTCGGCCAGATCAAAGTCTCGTGGACGATCCCGACGGTGAATGAGGAAACGAACGGGGGGACGGTCGACTATGGGGGGGCGTACATCTATAGGACGAATATGCCGGATACGACCGATTGGGCAAACCCGGCCAACCTCGTCTGGATCGCCGGGTCGTCTGATTCGTCCTGGACCGACACGACGACGCTGGCCGGCAACGTCTATTATTACCGGCTGACATCGATCGACACGCGGACGATCGTCAACCAGTCATTTTTCAGCGACACCGTCTACGCGCGGGCGACGCGGTCCGTATGGTACGTGAACGACACGTACTCGTCGTCGACGGACTCGTTCACGTACGCGGCGGGTTCCGACACCGGTTCCGCCGCCGGCTCGCCCTCTAAGCCGTACCGGAGCGTCGCGAAGGTGATGCAGTTCGCGAAGTCGTACGATACGATTTATGTGGATGCGGGGTTGTATGCGGACACGTACGTGAACGCGACGGGCTCGACGGATACAGCGGCATTTAGAATAGATACTAATTACATCACGATCATCGGCAAAGACTCAAATTCAACGGTGTTTGACGCGCCGGGGGACAGCAAACTCACCACATTGTACGGCATTTATGCGTCTGGTAAAGCGGGCTTGGTTATTCAAGGCATTGGCGTCAGGGGCGCGTACTATGGCCTGTATTTTAATGATGTCGATTCTTCAAAAATTATATCGGATAGCGTGTGCGACAATTATCTGACTGGCATTTACATGACCAATGCGGATTCGAATGTTATTCAATACTCTGTCGCGGGTTCAAATAATGGCGAGACGCAACCCGCACATTTATTAACAAGTTTGTCTGCTTCAGGTATATATGTCTCTGGCAATAACAATTTAGTTACGAATACCGTCAGCGAATCAAATGTTTTTGGCATTCGTTTTCGCAACACCTCAAACACGTTAAGCAATAGTTCGATTCGATCCAATTCGCAATACGGTGTTTATCTTGATGGCGCTAGTGCGTCGAGAATTGAAAATAATGTAGTCGCCAACAATTTGACGGGTGTTCAAGTGGGTATCACCAGCTCAAACAACCTTGTGGTGAGCAATATCGTAACTAATAACGATTCGGGTGGAGTCGCCATCTCTGTATATTCGAATACTAATATGATCAGCTATAATGACGTTTCCTCGAATGATTCTTATGGAGTGTATATATCGTCAAGTAGTTACAACGTCGTGTCAAGCAATAGTATCGATTCAAACTTGGGATATCAGATTTACGTGACCCATGGCGTTTACTTCGACGGTTCGCCGGGAACGAGTCCTGATTCAAATATTATTTTTAAGAACAATATAAATGCTTCAAACACATTTCCTGAAAGCGGTGTCTTCAACCGAACCGGTTTCCTGAACAATCAAGGCAATAACTTTGACTATGGAAGGAACTGGTGGGGAACAACCGATGAGCTGAGAATAAGAACGTTAATTACTGATACGTCGACCGGTATCAAACTAAGCCCCTATAGATTGGGCATTGTCGACACGACATCCGGCGCCGACACGACGGCGCCGCTGCCGCCGGTGAATGTTTCCGTCACCGCCGATTCGACCGGCCAAATCGCGTTGTCGTGGACGATTCCGACCGTGAATGAGGAAACAAACGGCGGCGCGGTCGGATACAGCGGCGCAAAAATCTATCGCCTGACGAACACGGCCGACACGAACAACTGGGGTAATACGGCCAACCTCGTCTGGACCGCCGGCTCCAGCGCCACCTCTTGGACCGACACCACGACGCTGGCGGGCAACACCTATTACTATCGCCTCACGTCGATCGACGGCAACGGCTTCGTCAACCAGTCGTTCTTTACGGACACCAAATGGGCCACCGCCACGCGCACGGTCTGGTACGTGAACGACACGTACTCATCCGCGACCGACTCATTCACGTACATCGCAGGCTCCGACACAGGCTCCGCCGACGGCTCGCCGTCCAAGCCGTACCGGAGCGTCGCGAAGGTGATGCAGTTCGCGAAGTCGTACGACACGATCTATGTAGATGCTGGCCTCTACGCTGATACGTATGTCGTCGTGTCGGGTACAGAAAAGGCTGCGTTTAAGATTGACACGGACTATCTGACGCTCATCGGGAAGGACTCGAGCTCCGCAGTGATTGATCCGCCCGGATCTCTTAGCGGCTCAGGTTCCACGAGACTAATCGGTATCTATGCTTCGAATCGAAAGGGTGTGGCTATACACAACATCGGAATCGTCGGAGCCGATTACGGCATATATTTCGACAATGTTGATTCGTCGTCAATTGTCTTGGATAGTGTGTCAAATAGTGTCGTCGGGTTTTTCTTGGCTAATGGTTCAGATTCAAATGTGTTTCAAGATAATTTCACTTCCTTCAACAATCAGGGCCATGAGGGAGGTGATGAAAAGGCCGGCTATGGTTATTATCTCGATGCCTCCGGCAAAAATATGCTTTTGAACAATGTTTCGAATAGTGATTCGGGTGGAATTGCGATTAGGTTTAGTTCCGGTAATTATCTTTACAAGAATAGAATTTCGAGAAATACCACCGGGTCAGGAATAGGCCTTGCTGGGTCCGCCAGTAATGTTCTAAGTGAAAATACCATCGAATCAAAGTCTGTGGGCATAAGTATGGGTGTCGGGTATGCCGGAAATTATCGTGCTTGTTCCAGTAACATTATTGTAAGAAACAAATTGATCAATAATGACACATGTGGAATCTACTTAGTAGTCATTGATGTTGATAGTAATGCGTTTGTCCAAAATGAAATCTCAGGTGCCGAAACGGGTATTCTTATTTCTAATTATTATAGTGGCACGCCTCCTCCCAGCAATATTTTCATAAAAAATAACATATTCGCATCAAAGGTTAGGGATGTCTATAGTACAGCACCTTCTGCGCAGTACTTCTCAAGAAACTGGTGGGGAACAACTGACGAAGTGACAATAAAATCTAAATTTCTTGATACCATTTCAACATTCATTCCCTACCGAATCGGTCTCGTTGATACAAGTATTGGCGCCGACACCACCGCTCCCGGCCTACCGGCGAGCGTGACGCTCGACACGGCCTCTCCCGGTTTGATCAAACTCACATGGACCATCCCGACCGTGGATGAGGAGACGAACGGGGGGTCGGTTGGGTATGCCGGGGCGAAGATTTATCGTCTCAAAGGCATTCCGGACACGACGCAATGGGCGAACAGCGCTCTCCTAGTGTGGACCGCCGGCTCTTCGGACACGACGTGGACGGACACGGGGGCGAAGGAGGACACGACGTATTATTACCGGCTGACGTCGTTTGATTCGGCGACGTACGTGAACCAGTCGTTTTTTACGGACACGAAGTGGGCGAAACCGACGAGCGCCGGGGTTGTGCGGTTTTTTGAGGACACCGGATTTACCGACGAGGTCGACACGTATCTGACGCGCGATTACATTCTGATCGAGGTGCGGGACACGGACGAGAACCGCAACTCGAGCGCGAGCGAGACCGTGACGGTCAAGGTCTACGTGGGGAACGGGACGACCGAGGGGGACTCGGCAGGGCTGGTGCTGGACACGGAGACGATTCTCTTGACCGAAGTCGGTCTTGCGTCGGGCATCTTCCAGTGTTCGCCTGTCATTGTGACCGACTCCAAGGTTCCGGCGTCGGGTGACGGAATCATCAGTTGGGGCCGCGGGGACACGGTCTACGTCATTTACACCGACTCGAACGACGCCAACGACACGGCCATCGACACCGCGCTGGCGATCGAGATCGCGTCCACATCCCGCGTTCAATTCTACGACGACACCGCCTTCACCGACGACGTCGACACCTACAAGACGCGTGATGTTTTGTACGTGGCGGTCTTCGACACGGACGAGAACCGCAACCCCCAGAGAAAAGATACGGTTTCTGTCACCGTTTACGTCGGCCTCAACACCTCCGGACTCATCACCGATACCGAGGTGATCACGCTGACCGAAAGCACAGAAACGAGCGGCATATTCCTGCTGTCGGCCGGGATCAACCTGACCGATACCGCCGCGACGACGTCGAACAACGGGTTTCTGACCTGGGCCACGAGCGACACCCTGCAGGTGGACTACCTCGACGTGACCGGCGGCACGACCGACAGCGCCTCCGACACGGCGCTGCTGGTCGACACCGACGTCCAGTCCTATTCCGGGCCCGTCTGGTATGTGAACGACACCTCGACGACCGGCGATATTTACACCTCGGCCATCGGCTACGACACCTCCGCCGGCGTCGGGTCGGCCTCCGCGCCGTTCAGGTCCGTCTCGATGGCCCTCCGGTCAGCCAAATCCGGCGACACGATTTACATCGACGCCGGCCGGTACGGCGATACGGGATATGACACCTTCGCCAATTACACCGAAACGGCCGCCTTCCGGATCGACACCGACTACCTCACGATCATCGGGAAAGACTCAAACGCGACGGTGATCGATCCTCCGGGATCGAACACGACCGTCGGTCTCTATGCCATCTATGCTGACAGCCAAATCGGACTTGTCATCAAGAACCTCGGAGTGACGGGCGCCTACGACGGTATTCATTTCGTGAACGTCGATCTGTCAACGATCACGGGCGACAGCGCAAGCTCAAACAGCAGCAGCAGCGCCGGCGCGGGCGTCTATCTTCTGAACGGCTGCGACACCAACACGGTGAGCAACAACACGGCCAATTCGAATTTCATCGGCATCCTGGTGGATACTGGTTCGAACAATACGATCAGCAACAACACGACGACTTCGAATTCATGGGCCGGCATCCTTCTGGCCTGGGGTTCGAACAACACAGTGGGCAACAATACCGCCAATTCCACGACCCAGGGACACGGCATCGATCTGGAATACACCTCCAGCAACCGGGTGAGCAACAACACGGCCAAATGGAATTCGTGGGACGGCATCGTTCTGAACGGGAGTTCGAACAATGTTGTTGTTCAAAACATGCTGGATTCCAACGCGAAGTACCAGATCTATATCGACGGACCATCCTCATCGGATACGGTTGCCAAGAACAACATCCGGACATCGCCGACGAATCCCGACAGCGGGGTGTTCAACGGGACCAACAACGCCCTTGATTTCACCCGCAACTGGTGGGACACGACGGACGAGGTGCGGATCGGCAAGATGATTTACGACACGGCGACGGCAGTGAAAATCACGTGGCGCCCGTATCGCCTCGGCCCGGTCGATACCGCATCCGGCGCCGACACGACCGCGCCCGGGCTGGTCGCGGGCGTGTCGCTCGATACGAGTGTCGGAAACATCGTCAAGCTCACGTGGACGATCCCGACCGTCAACGAGGAGACGAACGGGGGGACGTTCGCTTACAACGGCGCGCGGATTTACCGACTGCGCAACACGGTCGACACGAACCACTGGGGCAACCCGGCGAACCTCGCGTGGATCGCGGGCGAGTCGGACACGCAGTGGAGCGACACCGGCGTTGTGGGCGGCGAGACGTACTATTACCGCATCACGTCGCTCGACTCGGCGACATACGTCAACCAGTCGTTTTTCACCGACACCCAATTCGCGAAGGCCGATTCGGCCTACGCCGGGCCGAAGTGGTACGTGAACGATACATACTCGTCCTCGGCCGACTCGTTCACGTACGCGGGCGGGAATGACACGAGCTTGAGCGTGGGCGACGGCTCGACCTCAAAACCGTTCCGCAGTGTCGCCCGGGCCTTGCAGAAAGCCAAATCGGGCGACACGATCTACGTCGACGCCGGTCTCTACGCGGACACGTACGTGTGGGTGTCGAGCACGGAGACGGCGGCGTTCAAGATCGACACCGACTACATCACGGTCGTCGGCAAGGATTCGGCCGCCAGTGTGATCGACCCGCCGGGCGATTCGATGAACCGCCGGGTCTATGGCGTATACGCGACCGGCCGGGTGGGCCTGACGATCAAAAACCTCGGCGTGACAGGCGCCGGATACGGGATCAACTGGCTCAACGTCGACTCCTCGACCCTCTCCGGCGACGGCGTCAGTTCCTGCGGCTTTTACGGCATCGCGCTCGGAAGCGCGTCCGACTCCAACACCATCAGCGGCAACCTCACGTATTGGAACGACAGTTACGGCATTTATCTGGAATCTAACCGGAACAACTCCGTGACCAACAACCTATCGAGCTGGAACGGCATCCAGGGCATTTTCATGAACTTGAGTTACTCCAACACCGTCTGCAGCAACACCCTGAAGGCCAACTTCTTTTCCGGCATCTACCTCGAATCCTGCACCGGCAACAGCATCTGCGGCAACACGGCGGACTCGAACAACAACTACGGCATCGCGCTGACGAACGCGTCCAAGTCGAACCAGATTTACAGCAACCTCGTCACGTCGAACGGCGAGTACGGCATCAAGATCGATTCAAGCGCCGATAACCTCGTGCGGAACAACCTCGTGCGATCCAATTTCCGCGTCGGCGTGCAGATTCTGAACTCCGACACGAACACGGTCACGCTGAACGACATCGCCGGCAACGACACCGGCGTGCGCCTGCAGGGCGTCTCGCGGAACAACCTGATCACAAAAAATAATTTCCTGTCCCGCATCAGCGCCAACGTCTGGAACGCGTCGGCGCAGACCGACACGATCACCTTCAACTGGTGGGGCACGACGGCGGAGGATTCGATCACGGCGCTGATCGCCGACACCGCGTCCAACGCGTTCCGGCCCTACCGCATCGGCGTCATCGACACGACGCCGGGCGCCGACTCGACCGCGCCCGCGCCGCCGGTGGGGGTGGCGCTGGACACGAACACATACGCGGGCCGGATCGTGGTCACGTGGACGATCCCGACGGTGAACGAGGAGACGAACGGGGGGACGGTGAGCTGGGCGGGGGCGTATGTGTATAGGACGAATAAGACAGATACGACCCACTGGGCAAACACAGCAAATCGAGTATGGATCTCGTCGTCGACGGCGACGTCGTGGACCGACACCGGCGTCACGGCAGGCGAGACGTACTATTACCGCCTGACGTCGATCGACGGCTCCGCCGTGCCCAACCAATCGTTTTTCACCGACACCAAGTGGGCGATCCCGCAGGCCGAAACGCAGGGCCGCAAGTGGTACGTGAACGACACGTACTCGTCGTCGACCGACTCGTTCACGTACGCCGCGGGATCGGACACCAGTTACGGTGACGGCACCGTCAACAAGCCGTACCGGTCGGTCGCGAAGGCGCTGCAGGGGGCGAAGTCGGGGGATACGATCTACGTGGACGCAGGCCTGTACGCGGACACGTACGTGCTCGTGTCGTCGTCCGAAACGGCTGCGTTCAAGATCGACACCGATTACATCACGATCATCGGCAAGGACTCGAACGCTACCGTGTTCGACCCGCCGGGGGCGAAAACGGTGGAGGGTCTGTTCGGCATCTACGCCGACACCCAGACGGGTCTGGTCATCCGTGACCTCGGGGTGACCGGGGCGCTGGCCGGCATCGCGTTTTTAAATGTCGACTCCTCGACGATTTCCGGCGACAGCCTGTGTTCCAATGACGTGGGCGTCTATTTCGCGAGCGGTTCGGACAGCAACACCGTGACCGGCGTGACGGCCCGTTACAATGGGATCGGGATATATCTCGATTCAAGCTCGTCCAACGCCATAAGGAACAACATGGCTGATTCGAATTCAAATTTCGGCGTCTATCTCAAGACCAGCGCGTCCAACACGATCAGCGGCAACACGGCCGATTCGAACTCCGTCGCCGGCATCTATCTGAATTCTTCCTGGAACAACACGCTGGAGACCAACGCCGCCCGGTTCAATGCTTCCGCCGGCATCTATCTTGCGTCATCCCGGAGCAACACGCTCTACGGCAACGCGGCCGACTCGAACGCGACCTACGGTTTTTATTTCACCGCGTCGGACACCAACACCCTGTCGGGCAACGCGGCCCATTCGAATTCGGGCTTCGGCATCCGGCTGGTGTCGAGTTCCTACAACGTTGTGACCCGCAACGCCACTGATTCGAACGCAACCGCCGGGCTATCCGTCGACACGGGAACCTACAACACCGTGTCCGGCAACCGGTTCAGCGGCCGTTCGGCAAGCAACCAGTCCGGCATCCTGCTGGCCGGTTCGGATTCGAACGTGATCGCGCAGAACGACGTGAGCGCCAACGCCTACGGGGTTCTGCTCAACAGAACGTCCAGCGGCAATACGATCACGCGCAACAATTTCACCGGGAACACCACTTACCATGCGCTCAATCAGGCCGGCCTGTCGCAGGCCTTCACGCGCAACTGGTGGGACACGACGGACGAGGTCACGATTTCGCAGAAATTCGCCGACACCGCCTCGGCTTTCATCCCGTACCGGCTGGGCAAGGTCGACACGACCGCCGGCGCCGACACCACCGCCCCCGGCCTGCCCGCGAGCGTGTCGGTCTCCTGCACGAGCGCCGGCTGTTCGGTGACGTGGACGATCCCGACTGTGAATGAGGAGACGAACGGGGGGACGGTGGGGTATGCGGGGGCGATCATCTATAGGACCAATACGACAGATACGTCGAATTGGGCGAATAAAGTCAACCTCGTGTGGACCGCGTCGTCGTCCGCGACGTCGTGGATCGACACGCAGGTGACGGCCGGCAACACGTACTATTACCGGCTGACCTCGTTCGATTCGCCGTCGGCGACCAGCCCGTTTTTCAATCAGTCGTTTTTCACCGACACGAAATCCGGAACTGTGTCCGCGACGGACACGACTGCGCGCGCGTGGTACGTGAACGACACGTACTCGTCTTCGACCGACTCGTTCACGTACGCGGCTGGCGCGGACACGAGCTACGGCGACGGCTCCACCTCCAAACCCTACCGCAGCGTTGCGAAGGCGCTCCAATCGGTCAAGTCCGGTGATACGATCTTTGTGGACGCCGGGTTGTATACGGACACATACGTCATGACCTACTTGGGAGAGACGGCGGCTTTCAATATTGACACCGACTACATTTCAATCATCGGCAAGGACTCCAACTCAACGGTCATCGATCCGCCGGGGTCCGCATCGGTCTTGTTCAATAAAGTGACCCACGGAATTTTCGCCGACAGCCAAGCAGGGCTTTTGATCAAGAATCTGGGAGTCACCGGCGCGTATGACGGCATCCATTTCGAAAACGTCGACTCCTCGATCATCACCGGTGACAGCGTCAGCGGCACCGTCAACAGCGCCGTGACGCTGCAATACGGATGCGAAGGCAACACGGTCAGTTCCAATCTGATTGTTTCGAACAGCGGCGCAGGAATCTGGCTCTATACATTGAGTTCAGGAAATCTTGTGGACAACAACAGGGTTGATTCCAATCTCGGGGGTATCGCGCTGGATAGCAGTTCGAGTAATATTGTGAGTAATAACACTGTCAAATCCAACACCACAGGCATTGACCTGAAAAAATCTTCCAATCAAAATATACTTCGGACCAACGTGATCAGTTCAAATCTGGCGGACGGCATTTCCCTGTCATCGAGTTCCGATAACTTCTTGGTTCAGAATACGCTGGATTCAAACGCCCAGTATCAGATTTACATCACGGGTTCCTCATCTTCCGATACCGTACTGAAGAACAACATCCGTACATCGACCCGCAATGCGGATAGCGGCGTGTTCAACAGCAGCGGCAACACGTTCGATTTCACCCGCAATTGGTGGGACACGACAGACGAGGTCAGGATTTCGAAGATGATCTATGACACGGGCGCGTCGACCAACATCAAGTTCAGTCCGTATCGTTTGGGCGCTGTCGACACGACCGCCGGCGCCGACAGCACGGCGCCCGGCCTGCCTGCGAACGTGACGGTTTCGTGCACGAGCGCCGGCTGTTCGATGAGCTGGACGATCCCGACCGTGAATGAGGAGACGAACGGCGGGTCGGTGGGATATGCGGGGGCGAAAATTTACCGATTGAAGAATACAGTCGACACGACGAACTGGGGGAACCCCGCCAATCTCGTCTGGACCGCGTCGTCCTCCGCGACGTCATGGGTTGACACGCAGGTCACGGCCGGCAACACATACTATTACCGGCTGACGTCCTTTGACGCCGCGACGTTCATGAACCAATCCTTCTTCACCGACACCAAATCCTCGACCGTCGTGTCGGGCGGCGTGACGGTCGACACCGTTACAGTCGTCAGCGGCAACCACCAGATCACGACGATCTCGTCGCGGCTGTCCTCGGCTCTCCGCGTGCGCCTGACCGATTCGACCGGCGCCGCGATCCCCTACGCGCGGGTGACGTTCGCGATCGCGTCGACGCCGTCGACGACCGGCGGGTATTTCCGCGACTCGTCCGCGCTCACGTCGAGCGATTCGGCTTGGACCGACTCCGACGGCTATGTTCAGGACACGTTCACGCTCGGAACGACGCGCGGCGTGTATCTGATCACGGCCACGTCCGATTCGAACACGTCCAAAAAGGCGCTGTTCTATGCCTACGCCGACGGCGTGGATATTACGGCGAGCAAGTGGAGGATGGTGGCGACGAACAAGACGGCCGCGACCACGTTTGGCACGATCACGGCCGGGATGACGAGCCCGGTAGGATACGGCTGGAACGAGGCCGCCGGGGTGAGCGCCGGCGTTTCGGAATACTCGCAGCTTTCCAGCAGTTCGGCGATCGACACCGGGCGGTCGTACTGGGTGTACACCGCGTCGTCCGGCGGCTACGCGTACGTGTCCGGCTCGACGGCGTTGGACACCGTGCGCGTGGCGCTGACGGCCGGGTGGCACATGATCTCGTCCGGGCAGTATTTCTACGTGGACTGGGATTCGGGCGTGTGGTTCGACACGAACGGCGAGAAATATCTTCCGGCGAAGGCCGATTCGCTCGGGATCATCAAGAACACTTTGTTCTGGTACACCGGCTCCGGATACTACTGGGGTCCGGACCCGCTGACGGCGCAGGTATCGCACGTGCAGATGAAACCGATGACGGGGTTCTGGCTCTACACGCCGGTTGCATGCACGATGTGGGTGGGTCCGTACCCGGCGAGCCCGGCGGAGACGTCGACGTATATATTGCAGCAGGCGCCAAATTATAAATCTGAAGGGATTGTCCACGAAGGAGCACGAAGGGGCACGAAGGAATACGAAGGATCTGTCATGGCCGCGCAATATGTGAACGGAGGAAGCGATGTTGACTGGGTGGTAAGATTGACGGCGGCCGCGGGGGATCAGGTGGATTTTCAGAATTATGTCGGCGTCAAGCCCACGGCGCAGGAGGCGGCGCGCTCCGCGGTGTTTGATCCGCCGGCCGCGGCTGGGAATTTTGTGGCGGTTGGAGTGAGAGCGGGAGAGGGAGCAGGAGGAGGGTGGTTGGCGGCGTCGTACGCTGAGCCCGTGACAACCGTGAAAACATGGGAGGTCAGTCTGGCGACGGACATGGACTCGCCCGTCGTGCTGTCGTGGGAGAATGTCGCGAGCATTCCGCCGCAGTACGACGCGTACCTGATCGGCGCCCCGACCGGTCCGGCGAATTTGCGGCAGGTTTCATCGCTGGTATTGCAATCCGCAATCCACAATCCGCAATCCGCAATCACATTGGCGGTAGGGTTGCCCGAATACTTGGCCGCGTTTCTGGCCGGCAACCTCGACCGGACGCAGACCTTCGCGTACCCGAACCCCGGCCCGGACGGGGCGACGGGGAACGTGACGTTCAAGTACAATCTGCAGGCGGCGCAGGACATCACGGTGCGGATCTTCGACGTGGGCGGCAGACTCGTGCGGGAGTTGCGGCAAAGCGGCGTCCCGGGGTCCAATCTGCTCCCGTGGGATACGGCCAACCGATACGGGCAGAAACTCGGGTCGGGAGTCTACATTTACATCATTCAGTCCGGGGGAGAAAAACTGGTGGACAAGGTGGCGATCGTGAGATGACCTCTGATATCCGCGAAGAATCGGAAAGCGTGTCCGAGTCGGAGGTGGCGGACAGCACAGGCATGGATGACGCGCGGCTGGTGAAGAAACCTCTTTTATATAACGAAGAGGTCTTCGAAATTATAGGGGCTGCGATGGATGTCCATCGCGAGCTCAAGTCCGGATTTAAAGAAGAGGTCTACCAGGAAGCTCTGGAGATAGAAATGACCGACCGCGGCATCCCGCACGAGCCGCATAAGCTATTGCGGATTCGATATAAGAGTCGAACCTTGAAAAAAGAATATGCGCCCGATTTGGTCTGCCACGGCAAGATCATCGTTGAAATTAAGGCGCTCAGCAGGCTCAGCGGTACTGAAGAATCGCAGGTGTTGAATTATCTCAAGGTCTCAGGTCTAAGAGTCGGGTTGCTTGTGAACTTTGGCAGCATTGGGAGACTGGAATGGAAACGGTACATCAATTGATGGAAAAACAAGAAAAAGAGATTCTTGACGGGGAATTCGTTTATCCACGAAGGAGCACGAAGGAGCACGAAGGGGCAAAGGGATCAGGAGAGATGCTTCGTGTCAGCTTCGTGTCAGCTTCGTGGATAAAACGGTTTTCTGTTTGCCTGTCGGTTCAATTGGCTCTATGTTCGTACCCCGCTTTTTCTCAGATGAGCCAGGAGGAACTCCGGCGCGAGCGGCAGGAGACGTATGAGGAGCTGCGGCGGACGCAGGATGTGTCCGGCGGGTCCAATTTCATCTGGCGAGGGCTGTCGAACGCGACCGGGTGGGAGGTCGATTATGGCGGGTGGTACGCGCCGCAGTACACCGGCGGGGACAACGGGACCGACCGGGACAAGGGGACGCCCGACACGCTGGAGCACACGTGGGAGCATGACTGGCGGTTTTTCCTGCGGATCACGAGCGCCACGAAGAAGACCAATTTTTACGCGCGGCTCAAGACCACGATGACCTACAACAAGGCCAACACCCCCGCCGTCGACGCGAACGACTGGGCGCTGCCGACGTTCGACATGTTCTACATGGATTTCGTCCGGACCGGCCGGACCTTCAAGCACACGTGGACGTTCGGTCGGCAGTACGCGCAGGTCGAGCGCGGGATCGGGTTCGGCATGGTCGCGGACGGCCTCCGGTACGAGATGGCGTCGCGGCGGAACGAGATGCAGATCTTTTTCATGCGCCAGCAGCCCGGGGACGACAACGTGGACGCGACCGCCGCCGGCTGGAGCACAGGGCGGACGAAGCGGTGGTTTTACGGGCTTGAGTGGAAGTGGAAGCTTCATCCAAAATTCCTCAACACGGGCCTGTCGGTGCTCGGCAACATCGACCAGAACTTCGAGCACGCCGACGGCGGCGGCCAGCGGCACCAGCTTGACTCGATCTATTACGGGCTGGGCCTTTCGGGGAACCTGACGGGGCGGATGAGTTACTGGACGCAATATATTATGGAGAGCGGCAAGACCTACGAGAGCGGGACCTCGCGGAAGATCAATCTCGACGCCGATGCGCTGGACGCGGGGCTCCGGTATTTTTTCCCGACCGCGCTTGCGCCGACGCTGTACCTCGAATACGCCGCCGGCAGCGGCGACGGCGACGCTGCGGTCGGGACGTCGACCACGAACGGCAGCACAGCCGGCAAGGACGAGCGGTTCATCTCGTTCGGCGGGCTCTCGCTCGGTTATGCGATGGCGCCGCAGCTGATCAATCTGAAGGTGTGGAAATTCGGCGGGAGCGTCAAGCCGTTCGGCTGGAGCCGCAGCCGGCTGTGGCAGGAGCTGGTGGTGCAGCCGACGTATTACACATACAGCAAAGACAAGGCGGGTACCGCGGCGTTGCCGGTGCCGGTGCCGGACGTTGTGGCCACCAATCCGTCGAAGAAGCTGGGCAGCGAGCTCGACCTGACGGTTGCGTGGCGATTGGCGGGCGATCTCAAGTACCAGTTCAAGTGGGGCCGGTTTCTGCCGGGCGCCGCGTATCCGACGCGGTCGGCGGAATCGTACGTGCGGCTGAAACTCTCGTTGGATCTGTGAGGAGAATATGAAGCGCAAGTGGTCAGAGCATGTGAAAAAATTATTTGTCCACGAAGGGACACGAAGGAACACGAAGAACCCCTTTTATAATTTATTGAATATCTTGGTACCCTTCGTGTCAGCTTCGTGTCCCTTCGTGGATAAGCGGATGTGTCTAATTGTTTTTGCGTTCTGTTTCATGGCGCCCGCCGCGCATGCGCAATCGTCCATGGACTTTTACCGCGAACTTGCGCGCAAGCCTCAGGCGACGATTGGGGATGCCGTGCATGCCGTGGCGCGGGCCGAGGGGTATGCCGGGCCGGTAAATTTGTGGGGGGAACTCGTGTGGCTGCACAAAGAGCGCGGGGTGACGTTCCGGCGGGACGTCGCGGCCCTCGAAAATGTGGCGCTCACGAAAGGCAACGCCGCGCACATGCTGATGAGCGCGCTGGGCGTGAAGGGCTGGGTGATGCAGCGGATTTTCAAGGGCAGCCAGCGATACGCGCTGCGCGAAGCCGTCTATCAGAAACTTCTGCCGGCCGAGAGCACCGTGCACCAGAAGATGTCGGGCAACGAGCTGCTCGGGTTTCTGTCGCGCGTGGTGGAGCACACAGAACGGCGCGGGATCGCCGGGAGTTTGTTGAGGGACAGGGAGTGATGGAGATGAGGAAGATGGACAGCGGCGGACGGATCGTCGCGGCATTGTTGTATTTGTCCATGCTCGCGCTCCGCGCCCAGAGCGCGGACATTCTGACCGGGAAGCTCGCGGACGTGGCGGGCGAGGTGGAGGTGCAGAAGCGGGGGTCAGCGTCGTGGACGCCGGCGCGCAGCGGGATGGCGGTGGGTCCGGGGGACCAGATCAACACGGGGCTGACCGGCAAGGCGAGTCTGGTGTTCACGAACAGCGTGACGGAGATCCAGCCGCTGACGCAGTTTGTGGTGGGCCGGGCGTTCGAGGACAAGTCGAGCGTGACGACCGAGCTGTTCTTGCAGGTGGGCAAGGTGGTGTCGAACGTCGATCCAAAGAGCGCGAAGGCCAACAAATTCACCGTGACGACGCCGACCGCCGTCGCCGGCGTCCGCGGCACGCGGCAGGAGTGCCGGTTCGACCGGGGTTTTGGCACGGAGGTCAAGATCAGCGAAGGCGCCGGGTACATGGCGCCGGTGCGCGCGGAGAAACTGCCGCCGGCGGTCCAGGCGATGCTGGGCATGGCGCCGGCCGGAGGCGGTCGCGAGGGCGGTGTGGGCAGGGGCGACGAGAAGGGCGGAAAGGGTGGCGAGAAGAAGGAGGCGCCGAAAACGGTGTCGGAGGCGGTCGCGGAATTCAACGCGTGGATCCAGCAGGCCGAGCAGAGCCTCGGCGCGCCGGGCGGCGGGGAAGCCGCGCCGATTTTGGACCCCCAGACGCTCGATTTTGTCGTGCCGATCGCCGACGGCCTGTCGGCCACGATCCAGAGCGCGACGGATCCGAAGGGGATCACGGACGCGACCGCCGGGCTGGTCCAGTCGGTGGCGCCGTCGGTGTTGCCGGCGGGCACGAGCGCGGCGGAGGAGAAGGCGGCGCAGCAGAGCACGGAAGTTGTGGACGCGCCGGTGACCGTCACGGTCGTGGAGGCGAAGGAGGCGGTCAAGGCGGCGGTCAAGATACAGGAGACGACCACCCTGACGACGATCACGACGACCGTCACGCCGCCGAACCGGCCGGCGCTGGGGCAGGATCAGGGGAAGTGATTCATAAAAAAACATTTGCTTTTTGGGATTGCTTTTGGTACAGTTAACAAATTTGCTAGTCATTGTTTGTGAAAGGAGGTGAAGCGGTGCTATGAAGAAGACAGCGATTTTCGCTATGGCAGTTGCACTGTGTTTTACGTTTACAGTTGGCGCATACGCCGCGGAGAACAACGCGATCGGCAAGCTGACGCGCGGCGTGATGAACGCCGGATTCGGCTGGGTTGAGTTTTTCGGCGCGTTGAAATCCGAGGGCGGCAGAGGGCTGGGAACCGGTATTGTCAATTCGGTGAAGCGGGAGCTGGTGGGAGCAGTCGAGATTGTGACGTTTCCGATCGGCGTTCCGAACGAGGATTTTTCTCCGTTGATCGAGCCGGAATCTCCGTTTGACTCGTGGAAGTGACACAGTAGATTCGCGAATCGACTGTAATCGTCAGATCAAGATAGAACACGATCGAGGACACCCGATGAGGGTGTCCTTTTTTTTCTGCTTCGCTACTGCCGGAAGGCCATGCCCGGTTCTTCCTGGTGGGCAACGGCCGGGGCGGCTGCGAGTTCGGAGCGGATGCGGCGGCTCATCATGCGCAAAAGGCCCATGGAGATTTCCGGGTACTGCCCGAGGAGCGCCACGAACCGGTCGCGGTCGATCCTCAGAAACTTGCAGGGCGCCACCGCCTTGGCCGTGGCCGAGCGCGGTTCGTCATCGATGAGGGCCATTTCGCCGAAGGCCTCGAAGGTCGAGAGGGTCTTGACGGGCGTGCCGTCGGCGAGGACGATCTGGACGCCGCCTTCGATGATCATGTACATGGAATCGCCGGGCTCGCCCTGATTGAAGACGATTTCTCCCTGATCCTCCTCCGTTTCCTCAACGATGTCGGCGATCAGCCGGAGTTCCTGGATATTAAGCCCGGCGAAGAGGCTCACCTGTTTCAATAGTAAGATTCGTTCAAGGGTCAGCATGGGTTTTTAACCCCCCATCGGTTATTTGCACGGCCGCTGCGTGTTCGCGGACGAGCGCGGACGAGTGCGACCGCAGAGACGCGACGAGGTCGCGGCGGGCCGGGTCCGGGTTGTCCTTCCACACGTAGAGGATGGCCGAGATCATGTATTCGTAGGGCCGGGCGACGAGGTCCTCGAGGGTGCGGCCCACGTCAAAGTGGGCGTCCGGGACGTGCTTCAAAAACTCCCTGCGGGCCTCCACCATCGCGCCGTTCAGGACGGGCAGGAGGATGCCGGTCCAGGGTTTGAGGTCCCCCATATTTTCGAGCGCCTCCAGCGCGAGGGCGCGTTCGGCCGGCGCGCCGTGGACGGCGTTCCGGTAGACGCGCTGGAGGGTGAGCCGGTCGGAGAGAAATCCGAGCTCGATAAACACGAGCTTGCACGCGTCCCGCGCCTCCTGGTCGAACACGTAGTTCGTCACGTCGCGCGCGCGGTCGGTCCGGCAGAGTCCGAGAAGATGTTCGCGGAGGGTTTCGATTCGGATCCAGTGTTCGATCTCGCGTTTCAATATTCGGACCGCCTCCTCCGCCGGGAGCCTGCCGTCGATGCGCTGGGCGAGGGACACGACGCAGAGGTCGCGGATCGCAGGCTCGTCGGAATGGATCTCCTGGAGCAGGAGGTCGGTCGGGTCCCATTTCGTATTTCGCGCGATGGCGGCGAGAAACCGGAGTTTGACGCGCCGGCGGCTCACCTCCTGCCGGTAGGCCAAAAGGATTGTGGTTCGGAGATGCTCGCCGCACGAGGCGAAATACCGCTGCACGTGTGGAAAGAGAATGTCGTCGCGGAGGGCGTCGACCAGCGCCGGGATGACGCGTTCGTCCTTGAAGGCCGTGAGGGAGCGGACGGCCGCCCGCGAGATTTTCGGATTGGCGTGTCGCGCCATCTCCAGGAGCGTGGGTAGAAAAGATTTGATGCGCAGCCGCCCGAGGATGGACGCGAGGAGTTCCAGCTCGCGGGGGTCCTCGCTTTTGGCCCAGCGCTTGAGCATCTCGGCAGTGGAAAGGATGCCGTCGAACCCGCCGATTTCCGCCTCGGTTTCGACCGCCTCCGCGACCACGCCGATGTCGGGATGCATGCGCAGAATTTCGAGCGCCATGATCTGTTCCTCCGACCCGAGCCTCCGGAACCCCGCGAGCGCCTCGCGGACCACATCCGGGTGCGGATCGCCCAGGCGGTCCTCCAAGTGCGTCAGCATGTCGCGTCCGCCGATCTGCCCGATGGCGCGGCAGGCCATGCGCCGGACTTCGGGGTTGGCGTGTTCGAGGAGCGGCACACAGAGAGCAGCGGCGGGTTCGTATTTGATGAAAAGGAAATACTCGATCGCAAACGAGATGTCCTCCTGGTTGGCGGACTTGAGCCGCTGTTCCATTTCGCGGACCGTCGCCTCCGCGTTTTCGATCGACAGCGCCGACAGGACGGGCACGCCGGCCTGCGGCGCGGCCTGGAGGTTGGAGACGACGGCCTTGAGATAATTCTTGCGGAGCAGGATCGTCGCGACGAACCAGACGGCGGCGAGTCCGAAGTTGCAAGCCGCGATCTGGGCCGGCTCCAGTTTCAATTCGACCAGCAGCAGCAAGGCCGCGCCGGCCAGACCCATCGAAAAGGGTTTGATGTAGCCTTCGACAAACGCCCGCGCCCGTCCGCGCTGAGCGGGCGGGATGGGGTTGAAGAGAAGCTGGTAGGCGACGTCGGTGGCCGTGTAGAGCAGCACATGATCGCCGAACTTGGTGACGCAGGCCGACGCGAACCCGAAGGAGACGATCATGCTGCCGATGGAGAAGAGGAGAAATGCGGGATGCAGCGTCATCGCCCCGGTCACACCGAGCTTGCGGATCGCCAGGGGCGTGAGGAATATCTGGAAGAGGAGGCAGCACGCGCCGGCCCAGCTTCGGAAAATTCCGAGGAAGGACGTCAGGGCGTCCTTGTCGGTCATGGCCACGCCGTTGACCTCCTTCGTGAAATTCGCGCGCGCGACTTGGCTGAACTGGTAGTCGATCAGGGTGAAGACGAGCCAGAGCGCAAGAATGAGGACGACCATGTTGACGAGGAGCGGCGTGCGCCGGACGTTCCGGAAGCCTTCGAGGAACTGCTGCCACTGGCTGAGCTTGGGCGCCTTGCGGGCCGCCTTGCCCGGCGGCGCCTTGGGGCGGTACCGCGCGAGGGCCGCGACGACGAGGAGTCCGGCGCCGAGGAGTACGGCCCACGCGATGAAGAGTTTTTCGGTGCCGAACGTTTTGACGAGCGGTTTGGCCACGAGCCCCGAGGTGATCATGCCGACGAGCCCGCCCATGCCGACGAGGGGAAAGATGCGTTTGGCCTGGACGGCGTCGAAGAAATCGGCGGCGAAGGTCCAGAACATCATGAGGGACATGAGCCACACCACCTGGATCAGCGAGTAGGTCGCCCAGTAAAACCACATCCATTCGGTCTTCAGGCCCAACACCACCGTGGCGAGCGTCGCGATGAACAGGATCAGGACCGCCCGCACGAATTTGAATCGGTCGAGCTTGTCGACAAACATCGCGTAGACCGCGGCTGACCCGATGGCGATGACGGCGTTGAGCATGTACGCGTAGGGCAGTGCGGCAAGGCCGACCTTGACGAGGAAGATCGAGTCGCGCGCGTTGCGTCCGAAGAAGATTCCGTTGACGAGGAGGAAGAAGAGGAGCGCGAGGAGGGACGTGCGCGCGAATTCGTCCTCGGAGAGTTTGAGTTTGGAGAGGAGGAAGGCTTTCAACGCAATTGAATCACCAGTAATCTTCAGTGAAGATATGTTCCGGCGCGGTCCAGCCTTGCGCAGTGATGGCGGCCTTGGCGTCCGCGATCATGTCGGGGTTGCCGCAGAGGAAGAAGGCGGTCTGTCCCTTGGGCATGCGCGCGACGAGCGCGTCGCGTGTCTGGTGGGCCGGCAGGACAGGATCGACCTTGCCCTGTTTCGGCAGGCCGAGGAGGAGCCGGAACGTATCGTTGACGCGGCCCTTGCCCATGGCCGGGCTCCATCCGGCGTCGCCGTCGGGCCGGCTGACGGTGGGCAGGTAGACGAAATCAAGGTCGGCGTCGACTTCGCAGCCACGAAGCTCCTCCACGTATCCCATCTCCTTGCTGGTGCGGTTGCCGAACATGAGCGTGATGGTTTTTCCGCGTCCCTGCCCGGACGTCTTGAGGGTCCGGAGCATGCTGATGAAGGGCGCAAGTCCGGTGCCGGTGCACATGAACACCATGCGGGTGAGGGCTGTGCGAGAGAGAGTGAATTTGCCCTTCGGCCCCATGTACCAGACCTGCTCGCCGATTTTTTTCCGGAAGAGATGTGGCGTGAATTCGCCGCCGTCGACTTCGACGATATAGAACTCGACCGAGTCCTTGACGAGCGGCGAGGATGCGACCGAGTAGGGCCGCGGGACGAACTTGACGCCGGCGGCCTGCTGGACGTCGTCGCCGATCGTGAGGTACTGCCCGGCCTCAAAATCGACGATGGGTCCATCGGTGGGCTTGAAATGAAAAACGGCGAGGCCCGGAAACCCGACCTCCTCCTTTTTCGTCAAGATCAGCGGCTTCATGCGGTCTTTCAGCGCCATGGATGAATTCCTTTATATGATTTCGGCGCGCAGGTCAACGGTCGACCGGAACGATCCGGCTGTAGGCCGGGTCGAGCCGGAGTTTCATGCGGCCGGCGCGGCGCGTTTCCGTGTCGGTGCGCCAGAGGGCGCGGCCTTCGAGGAGGATGGCGCGGGCGGCCGGGAAGAACGTGGAGTGGGCCGCCGTGGCGGAGGCGCTTTCGGTCCGGATGTCGGGCTCCACAGCGTCGATGCGGTCGAGCGAGAGGGGGCCGGCGGCGGCCGCCGCGCGGAAGGAAAGGGGCTCGCGGTCGAACCGGACGGCGTCCCGGGCGGACCAGGCGCCTTCGCCGAAGGAAATCTCCATCGACGATGCCGTAAAGCGGCCGCCGTAGTACAGGCGTCCGGAAATTTCCTTGAGAGAGATTCGGCCGGAATCAGGCGCCTCCATGCGTGCCTGGCCGGCGCGGGCGATGAGGTTCAGGAAGACCAGGTTATTCCGGTAAAACGCCACATCCACCGAATCCATGTCGACGCGGTCGCTTCCCCAGAGCGCCGCCGTTTCGCCGTGGATCTCGACAAACCGCTCCTCGCCGGTCTGGTACCGCAGGACGTACTGATGGAGGCGGGTGTGACCCGCGTCCGGCGCCGCCGGCTCGTGCCCGGGGCGACCGGGGCTCGATCCGCAGGCGGCGAGCAAGAGAAGCGGGAACAAGAGAACAACTCGATCAAGTCTCACCATCGTGAAACAATAACCCAAAAGAATCCGTGCGGCAATGTGGGCGGTCAGGGAACCGTGAACGCCGCCGTCCGCGTGTTGTTGAGTTCGTTCGATTCATGGACCCAGTTGAGGGAATCGACCTCGACGGTGACCGTGTAGAACCCGGCCGGGAGTCCGGCGTTAAAGAGGAAATTTGAGTACGTTTCACTTCCGGGCGAAAAAATCGAGTTGATGCTTTCGGACTTCTCTCCGATCTGGACACCGTCCCGGTATATCCGGCATCGGGCCGCGATGCTGGACGACGGCCCGGCGCCTTGGTTTCTGTATACCGCCCGGAGCCTGAACGCCGACCCGGCCGCCGGCGTCTGTGGATCGAGCGCAAGCGACGTCACCGTCCAGTCGGGTTTCTCCACCGCGGGAACCACCGTAAACGCGGCTGTTCTCCGGTTGTCCGCCATGTTCGCCTCCCGGCCGATGTAGTCTCCTCCCAGAAGCAGGTCCGCTTCGAACTCGTAGTTTCCCGGCTCATGAAGGACGAGGTGAACCGCGCCCGAGGGCGGACTGATCTCGCAGGTGTCTCCCGGCGCGAGCGGCCGCATCAGGTTGTAGGAGAACGCGCTCGACTGCAAATCCGGCTGGCCGGTCTTGCGGTACTTCCATGCGACAGACACGCCGCACGGATTGAGCGTTTCGGTCCCCACGTTCCGCATCACGATTTGGACGGCGCCGTTCTGCAGTACCTCGATCGTCGACGGCACGACCGCCAGCGTCGCAAGCGCCACGTCGGGCGGCACGAGGACGCTTCCGCCGGCGCTGGTTCGGAATGTGCCGGACCGCGAGTTATTGGACTCGTTCGATTCCTGGACCCAGTTATCCGAATCGACCTCGACGGTGACCGTGTAGGTCCCGGCCGGGAGTCCGGCGTTGAAGAGGAAATTAGAGTACGTTTCACTGCCGGGCGAAAAAATCGAGTTGATGCTTTCGGACTTCTCTCCGACCTGGACGCCGTCCCGGTATATCCGGCATCGGACCGCGATGCTGGACGACGGCCTTGTTCCCTGGTTTCTGTATACCGCCCGGACCCTGAACGCCGACCCGGCCGCCGGCGTCTGTGGATCGAGCGTAACCGACGTCACCGTCCAGTCAGGTTTCTCCACCGCGGGGACCACCGTAAACGCGGCAGTTCTCCGGTTGTTCGCCATGTTCACCTCCCGGCCGATGTAGTCTCCTCCCAGAAGAAGGTTCGCTTCGAACTCGTAGTTTCCGGGCTCATAGAGGAAGAGGAGGAACGCGCCTGAGGGCGGAACGATCTCGCGGGTGTCCGCCGGCGCGAGCGGTTGGAGCAGGTTGTAGGAGAAGAGGCTCGATTGCAAATCCGGCTGGCCGGTCCTTCGGTACTTCCATGCGACGGACACGCCGCACGGATTGAGCGTCTCGATCCCCACGTTCCGCATCACGATCTTGACGGTCCCATTCTGCAGGACTTCGAGGGGCGCCGGCGTGACGGTCAGCGTCGAAAGCTCCACGTCCGGCGGAACGAGGCGGGCAGGCGTGGGTGAATCCTGGGTTCTTGATCCTGACGTATCCTGCGCGACGATCAGATTCATCGTCCTGACGGCGTTTCTCATGTAGGCCGGCCGCGCCTTGTTCCCGATGTCGGCTTCCGCCACCAGCCGATACCGGCCCGCCGGCATGCCCGTGGGGATTTCCAAGTTCAAAGTGGCGGATGCCCCGTTGGCCAGGCGTTTCCGGACCGGTTCCTCTTTTGCGGCGACCACCCTCTGACCCTTGTACATGGACAGCCGGTTGACGACGAGATTCGGCTCAACGGCGTTCGATCTATTCACGAACAGGGCGCTGGCGGTAAAGGGCGCCGAGGCCCTCGGATTCGGCGGCGTCACCCGGATTGATTTGGCTTCGATCGAGTACTTGCCCGTGACGGTGACCTTGTCCGTTCGGGCCTCCTGGATCACGATGCGGCCACTCGGACCTCCAACGCCCTCAAGCACGATCTTGCTTGCCTCGATCTCAAAGACACCTGTCTTTGCAAACACGATCTCATCCTTACGGAACGGATATGACCGGACTTCAGAGGGTTTGAGGCTCTCGGCCGCATAGAAGGCGGCCTGCCCGGCGGCGATCCATTTGCCGCCCGCGGGCCTCACTCGCATCGAAACCTCGGCACGCACAAAAGAAACGGGCTCTTTGCCGTGGTTGGCGAGGGTCACCATGAACAGCAGTTTCTGACGCGGCTCGACGCGATCGGGTGTGACGGTGAATCGCTCGAAGTCAATGACGGGCGCGTGACTTGCGGCGGCCTGAATCGGCGCTGCGAGGCAGGCCAGTAGTAGAATGACGGGACTTATTTTCATCTGAGTGCTCCTCCCTCGTTTTCGTAATACAGTCCGACGGCATATCTTCCCGGCGCGCCGCCCAGCAGCCAATCACGGAAAGTCCGACAGGCGCCGAGCAGAAACATGGAATCAAACGAGCGCGAGATGACGCAAGCGCGCGCGCCGGGGATTTCCGGCGCGGCCGGTTTTCCCGCGGTCTTTGCCTGCGCCTGCGCCGCCTGGTACCTCAGCTTCAAGGACACCTTGGATCCGGCCGGGAAATACTGCACCTGCGATGTCACGATCTTGAGCACGCCCTCCACCGGAGGATTGTCAATGCCCGGCACGGCGGTGTTCAACAAATTCAAATATCCATCCCGCGTGGCCCATGCGCCTCTTATGGCCTCGACCCGATTGTCGGGCGTCTGGACCTCGCCCCGGTAATCTTGATTGGATCCATTGAAACCATAGAGTTCCCACATATAAAGCGGCGCGGCGGTTGCCGCGGTGCCGGAAAACAGGCACAGGCAAATCACGGTTACTAACATTGCGCTCCAATCTCGCTTCTTCATTGTCATCACCCGCTCTGCCTTCTCCCTCCTGCGAGGGTTCTTGATATGACCTACCATTCGCGCCGCGAACTGAACGGAACAGTGGCAATCGCCGTGCCAGATCGTCCGGCGCGGCTGCATATTTTCTAAGTAGCAGAGCCGAAGTCGATTAATCATTCACACAAAGTCTGTGATCCAGATCACAAAGATGTTGAACGTTATAGATTTATATACGTGGGCGGATGAATCTTCAGACGGATGCACAGTTCAAAACAAACGCATTGACAACCGGCGGCCGGGCGACTAAAATGCGGTTTACTTTATGCAACTACACTCACGAAGCGCCGCAGACCGGATCGAGGGGAAGATCGATCGAGGGGATCGGCTGGATTTTGAAGACGGGATGGAGATTCTGACGAACTTTGACCTCTTGCGGTACGGCCGGCTGGCAAACCGCGAGCGGGAGCGGCGGCACGGGGACCGGGCGTACTACGTCATCAATTTTCATTTGAATCCGACGAACATCTGCGTCTACCGGTGCATGTTTTGCGCGTTCCGGCGGGACGAGGGTGAGGCGGGTGCGTATTTTTTTGAGGTACCGCACGCGGTGGAGCACTGCGTGGAGGCGCACCGGCGGCTGGGGTTTACGGAGATTCACATGGTCGGCGGGATGCATCCGACGCGGCACTGGGAGTATTCGCTGGATCTTCTGAGGGCGCTGAAAGCGGCGCTTCCGCAAGTGCACCTGAAGGCGTTCACGGCGGTCGAGATCCAATTTTTCGCGCGGGTGACGGGTCTGCCTGTGGAGGCGGTGCTGGAGCGCATGGTCGACGCGGGATTGGACAGCCTGCCGGGCGGCGGCGCGGAGATTTTTGCGCCGCGCGTGCGTCGCGCGATCTGCGCGGAGAAGGCGAGCGCAGAGGAGTGGCTGAGCGTGCACCGGCTCGCGCACCGGATGGGATTGAAATCGACGTCGACGATGCTGTACGGCCACATCGAGCGCCCGGAGGAGGTCGTCGACCACATTCTGCGGATCCGCGACCTGCAGGACGAGACGAGCGGCTTCAACGTTTTCATTCCCCTGGCCTTTCATCCCGAAAACACGAATTTCGAATCGACGCGCCGGCCGACCACCGGCCTCCGCGATCTCAAGATGCTCGTGCTGTCGCGGCTATTGCTGGACAATGTATCGCATATCAAGGCCTACTGGATCATGCTGGGCGAGAAGCTTTCGCAGGTCGCGCTGTCCTTCGGCGTCGACGATTTTGACGGCACCGTCGGCGAGGAAAAGATCACGCACATGGCCGGCGCGACCACTCCGCAGGAGTTGCCGACCGAGCGGATCCGCCGGATCATCCGGGAGGCGGGCCGGGTTCCGGTGCAGCGGGATTCGTTGTACGATCTTCTCGAGATGGCCGGGGTGGCGTGATGGCGCGGCTGAAAATCGGGTCGGTGCCGTATTTGAACGCGCTGCCGCTGATCGAGGGGCTGGAGGACAAGGTCAGCGTCGATCTGACCTTCGCGTCTCCGGTCCAGCTCGAAGTGGATCTGGACCGGGGCGTTCTGGACGCCGCGCTGGTGCCGGTCATCACGCTCTTCGACCGGCCGCACCTGTCGATGTTTCCGTTCGCGGGGATCGCGTGCGAAGACGAAGCCGGCAGTGTCCTGTTTTTCCGCCGGCCGGGGTCGGAGTTGAAGCGGGTGGCGTATGACCGCGGCTCGCGTTCTTCCCTGACGCTTCTGCGGGTGATCCTGGCGCATGAGGGCCTGAGGCCGCAGTGGGTCCCGATGGACGCGAATCTGGACAAGATGCTCGCCGCGGCCGACGGCGCGCTTCTGATCGGCGATGCCGCGCTGGCCGCGCGCGGCGATCCGCGCCTCGTGTTTGATCTGGGTGGGCGGTGGCGGAAGCAGACCCACATGCCGTTCGTGTTCGCGGTCTGGGCGGCTCGGACGGACCATTTGCGTCGGACCGACCTGGGGCATCTCTTGACCGACGCGTCGGCGCAGGGCCTGAACAAGCTGGTGGCGATCTCGAACCGGGTGGCCGGCCGGGCGGGCATGTCGGCCATGGACATTCTGGTCTATTTCACGAAAAATCTACGATACCGGCTGGGGATCATTCATCTGGACGCGCTCGATCAGTTCCGCAAGCTGAGCGCGGCGCTGCCGCCGATGTCCGAAGTTCTCGCCAGCGAAATCCCCGCCTCCCCGGCCTCTTCCAACCCCGGCGCGCCCCGTCCGGTCAAGATTCTGTGACCGCCGCCGTCGCCGTCGCTGCGCGGCTGTCGGTGGACGACGCCGTCCGGCTCCACGAGCGCGCGTCCCTGCCGGAACTCGGCGAGATGGCGTTCGCGCGTCGCCGCGAGCTGCATCCGGACGGCGTGGTGACCTACGTGATCGACCGGAACATCAATTACACAAACGTGTGCGTGACCGGTTGCAGTTTCTGCGCGTTCTTCCGATACCCGCACGAGACCGGCGGCTACGTGCTGTCGCAGGCGGAGATGGACAAAAAAATTCAAGGGACGCTGGACCTCGGCGGCACGGGGATTCTGATCCAAGGCGGGCTGAACCCGCGGCTGGGGTTGAACTATTACGTGGACCTTTTTTCAGACATCCGCGAAAGATTCCCGGAGATCCACATTCACGGCCTGTCGGCCGAAGAGATTTTCTTCATCGCGAAGATATCCAAACAATCGTTCGAGGAAGTTTTGAGCGCACTCCAGGCCGCGGGCCTCCGGACGCTGCCGGGCGGCGGCGCGGAGATTCTGGTCGACGAGCAGCGCCGGAAGGTCCACCGGTCGCAGTGCACGGCCGACGCGTGGTTCGAGATCCACCGGACCGCGCACCGGCTGGGCCTCCGGTCGACGTGCACGCAGGTGATCGGATTTGACGAAGCGGTCGAGCAGCGGGTCCGGCACCTGGAGCGGCTGCGGGACCTGCAGGACGAGACCGGCGGATTTACGGCGTTCATCACGTGGACGTACCAGCCGACCGATGCGCGCGGACTGGGCGGCTCGGTGACGGGGCCGAACGCATATCTGAAGCACCTCGCGCTGTGCCGGCTTTTTTTGGACAACGTGCCGAATCTCCAGTCGTCGTGGCCGACGCAGGGCGAGAAGATCGGCCAGCTTGCGCTTTTTTTCGGCGCGAACGACATGGGCAGCACGATGATCGAGGAGAACGTCGTCGCATCGGCCGGAACGATCTATCACATGAGCGAAAAACGGGTCCGGGAGCTGATCACCGATGCGGGATTCATGCCTAAGAAAAGGACGCACCTCTACGAGCGCCTCGAATAGGGTGCCTCGAAAAACCAAACCCAAGGCAAGTCCGAAATCCGTTACAGCCGGTCGCCGCCGTGCGCGCCCCTCCGGTCCTCCGACGCTTGAGCGGCGGATTATCGACATTCTGTCGGACTTCAAAGCCGAGAACATCCAAACCGTCCCGCTGGAAAACCATGTCGCAGATTCGTTCGTGATCGCGACCGCCACAGGCGTGCGGCACCTGCACAGCCTGGCGGAAAATCTGCTGGAGAAGATGCAATTGCAGGGCGTGCGCGCGCACCACGTCGAGGGCTACGGCGCGTCCCCGTCGGCCCGGTGGGTCCTGGTCGACTACATGGACGTCGTCGTCCACCTCTTCACGGAGGAGGGCCGGCGGTTTTACAATCTCGACCGACTGATGGAGGAAAGGCGCCCCGCCGCGTAGCCGACCCTTAAAGGGCGGCTACGGAGTTTTACCAGTTTTGAGAAATATCTCGACGTGTTTCAGCGCGGATTTTCGGTTGACCGGAACAGGCCGGCTCAACTTTTCGATCGAGGTCTTGGCGGATTTCACGTCCTTCAGGCCATTTCCCGAAACAAGGCACAGAACCGACGCGGTTCTGGGGATGCAGCGGTCCCGCGCGGCTCGGCGCAGCGCCGCGGCGGCGCAGGCGGCGGCCGGTTCGGCGAAGACGCCGGCCTTGCGCGCGAGGTACGGGATCGCGGCGAGGATTTCGGCGTCGGTGACTTCAACGGCGAACCCGTCCGACCGGCGGATATAATCGACCGCGAGGTCTCCGTCGCGCGGGAGGTCGACGCTGATCGAATCGGCGACCGTTGTCGCGCGCACGGGGCGCAGCCGGCCGGTCTTGAGCGCGCGCGCGATCGCGTTGCTCCGGGTGGATTGCGCCGCGATCATGCGGGGCACGCGGCGGGTCAGTCCGAGGGTTTTCAATTCGAAGAATCCCTTTGCGACGCCTGAAATGATGTTGCCGTCGCCGGTGGCGACGATGACGTACTCAGGCACGTTCCAGCCCATCTGCTCCGCGATTTCGTATGCGCATATTTTTTTCCCTTCCCGCGTGAAAGGATTCAGTCCCGTGTTGCGGTTGTAGAGTCCGAACGTCTCCGTGGCCTTCACCGAGAGATCAAATGCGTCGTCGTAGGTGCCGTCGACGGCGAAGACGGTTGCGCCGAACACGAGGAGCTGCGCGATTTTGGCTTCCGGCGCGGCCGCCGGGACGAAAATCAGCGTGCGCACGCCCACGGCCGCCGAGAGGCACGCGAGCGACGCGGCGGCGTTGCCGGTCGACGCCGCGACTACGCGGCGGCGGTTCAGGTTCAGCGCACGCAGAATCGCGACGGAGCTGGCGCGGTCCTTGAAGGACGCCGACGGCAGCCGTCCGTCGTCCTTGACCATGACCCGGCGAAATCCGGTGTCCTTCGCGAGCGCCGCCGAATCGTACAGCGGCGTATCGCCGATCAGGAGCGGGATCGAGGGCGTGTCCGCCCGCAGGGGCAGGACATCGCGCCAGCGATCCAGGCCGCACCCGCGCCGGGCGCGGACGCGGCGGGCGAGCGGCTTCGTCAGGTCAAAAACGACTTCCAGATTTTTCCCGCAGGAAGGACACCCATACACGATCCGATCCGGCCGCGGTTCGGAAAAACCGCAAAACCGGCACGACCGGCGCCAAGCCGGATTCAATTCAATACCGCGGCACAGACGGGTCGACGTCGGTGCTCCAGGATTCGATGCCGCCTTTCATGCTTTTGATATTCTCGAACCCCTGCTCGCGGAGGAAATTGGCGGCCTTGAGGGAGCGCATGCCGCGGTGGCAGAAGGCGACGATCTCGTCCCTGGGATTGAGCAAATTGAAGTGTGTCGGAATCTCCCCGAGCGGGATGTGCATCGCGCCGTCGATCCGGCAGATGGCGAGTTCCGAATCTTCGCGCACATCGACCATCACCAGTTTCGGATTCTTTTTGCGCAGGTCCGCGACCTCCTCCGCCGTCAGTTCCTGGACGCCGTTGGCGCCCGCGGCCGCCTCCGGCGCCGCGGCCTCGCCCCGGCCCAGTCCGCAGAACTGTTCGTAGTCGATGAGCTGGTGGATGGTGCGGTTGGCGCCGCAGACGGGGCACTCGGGATTCTGGCGGATCCTGACCTCGCGGAACTTCATCTCCATCGCGTTGAAGAGGACCAGCCGGCCGATGAGGGGGCTGCCTTTGCCGAGAATGATCTTGATCGCCTCCGTCGCCTGGATCAGCCCGATGATCCCGGGCAGAATTCCCAGAACGCCCCCCTCGGCGCAGCTCGGCACCGCGCCCGGCGGCGGCGGTTCGGGATAGAGACAACGGTAGCAGGGACCCTTGCCCGGATAAAACACGGTGGCCTGGCCTTCGAACCTGAAGATGGAGCCGTAGATGTTGGGTTTCCCGGAGAGGACGCAGGCGTCGTTCATCAAGTACCGCGTCGGGAAATTATCGGTGCCGTCGATGACGATGTCATGGTCGCGGATGATGTCCATGGCGTTGTCGGACGAAATTTTCGCAACGACCGTGTTGACCTTGCAGAACGGATTGATCTCGGCGATTTTCGCCTTGGCGGACTCGACCTTGAGTTTCCCGAGGTCGGACGTGAAATGGATGACCTGCCGCTGTAGGTTCGACTCGTCGACGCGGTCGAAGTCGACCAGCGTCAGCTCTCCAACGCCGGCGGCGGACAGGTACATCGCGAGCGGCGACCCGAGCCCACCGGCGCCGATGAGGAGAATTTTCGCCTTGAGCAGTTTTTCCTGCCCCTCGACCCCGACTTCCGGCATGATGAGGTGCCGGCTGAACCGTGCGATCTGCGCTTGTGTTAACGGCATGCCGGTATTCTGCACCTATTCGATATAATTTTCAAGTTCACGGAGATTGCCGATGAGGACATCCGGCCCGGCGGCCTCGAGTTCCATGCGGTCGCCGATACCGCACGTGACGCCGACCGTCATCATGCCCGCGTTCCGCCCGGCCACCACATCGGTCGAGCGGTCGCCGACCGCGCAGACGAGGTCCGGTGGAACGCCGAGGAACCCGGCGGCTTTGACGAAACTTTCCGGATCGGGTTTCATCCGCCGGACCGATTCGGGCCCCCAGACGAGTTCAAACCGGCCGCTGACGCCCAAGCCCTCCAGAATTTTTCTCGTGAAGGCCCCCGGCTTGTTGGAGATCACGGCCAACTGCTTGGACGAAAACCGATCCAGCGTTTCGCGCACGCCGTCGTAGAGAACGGTCGAATCGAGGCAATGCGCGTCGTACCACGGATTGAAATCCTCCGCCGCCGCCCGGACCGCCTCCGCGTCGTCGGTCTTGAGGGCCCGGCCGAGAAGTTTGGCCAGTCCGTCGCCGACGAAGGTCCGAACAACTTCCTGGGCCACGCCCGGCCGGCCGCGTTTTTCCAGGACATGATTGACGGCGGCCGTCAGGTCAGAAATGGAATTGACGAGGGTGCCGTCGAGGTCAAAGATAATCGCCTCAATCTGCCGCTTCGTTATTACGGACATCTCAAGCGTGCCGGAACCGGACGTCGAAGAAGAGCCGGGCGACGGTGCGGATCATGTCCGCCGTGTTTTTGATCGTGAAGGCCTTGGACCTTCCGTGGGGCCGCCGGTGCTGGCGCGCGGATATTTCGAGGGAGGAGCATCCGGCCGACGCGAGGCGGATCAGCAATTCGGCCAGAAAGGCCGTGCCGCCGCCGCGGAACGTGTGCGACGCAAGGACCGCCCGCACGGCCTTCGTCCGGTAGACCGCCGGGCCGTTGTAATATTTGAAGTTCAGCCCGAAGAGAAGGTTCAGCATTTTCGTGTAGAGGTCCGAGACGAAGCGCCGTGAGATCGTCCGATACCCGGGATTGGCGATGTAGGAAAGAATCACGTCGGCCTCGCCCATGCGTTCGAGCATCGGCTGGAGCGACCGTTCGTCCGGGCCGTTGTTTCCGGGATACCAGAGGAGGAACTCGTGCAACGCCAGGCCGAATCCTTCCCGGAGGCTGAACCCGAGACCCATGCTCGCCGGATGATGGATGACGCGGATCCGCCGATCGCCGGCCGCCATCCGGTCCGCGAGGGCGCCGGTCGAGTCGCGGCTGCCGTCGTCGATGATGAAGAGTTCCACGGCTTGCGCGAAGGATCCGGCGGCGTCCAGAGCGGCGCGGACGGCCAATTCGAGATTGCCGGCCTCGTCCCGGGCCGGAACGACGATCGATACGGTTCGTTTCTGATCCGACGGCATGCGAATGGCTTATAGCATCGCGTATGGGATTGTGCTACTGTTTGCGCCATGACCACCCAGCGGGAAGATCGGATCGGGGGTGCTGAGGGAAAACTTCATGAGTTTCCCGATGAATGGAAGGAAGGTGTCTATCGCGCCATCTATGCCCGGCGGGACATCCGTTCGCAGTTCAAGCCGGACCCGATCGCCGAAGACGTATTGGCGCGGATTCTACGTGCCGCCCACCATGCGCCGTCGGTCGGGTTCATGCAGCCGTGGGACTTCATTCTCATCCGCGACGTTGCCATCAAACAAAAGATCCGCGAGGATTTCGAGCGCGCCACCGAGGAGGCGGCGGTGAAGTTCGCTCCGGAAAAGGAGGCGGTGTACCGCAAGCTGAAGCTGGAGGGCATCCGTGAGGCGCCGATCAACATCTGCGTGACCTGCGACCGGCGCCGGTTCGGGCCGGTCGTCATCGGCCGGACCTCCCAGCCGGTCATGGATCTGTTCAGCTCGGTCTGCGCCGTCCAGAACCTGTGGCTGGCGGCCCGGGCCGAGGGCCTGGGCGTCGGCTGGGTCAGCATTCTTCATCCGCGGGAACTCAGGCGAATTCTGGCGCTTCCGGCCGAGGTCGAGCCTATCGCATACCTATGCGTCGGCCACGTCACAGAATTTCCCGACCGGCCGGAGCTGGAGAGCGCCGGGTGGCTGCCGCGGATGCCGCTCGGGGACGTGATCCGGCTCGACGGCTGGGACACCCCGATTCAAAACAAATGGGAGGAACTGGAAGCTGAGCTGTGAGCGGCTGATCCGGGCCTGCGCGCCGGCCGCGCCCGTCGCGGTCGCGGTCACACTGTTGATCTTCGGCGGTCCCGCAGAAGGAACCTCCGACACGGTCCCGCCGGCCTTGCAGTCTCTCTATGTTGAAGCCGATCGGGGCGATCCCGCGTCGCAGGCGAAACTGGCCGGGGCGTTCCGGCGCGGCGAGCACGTGAGGCGCGACTATCGCCGCGCGCTGGAGTTGGCGACCCGCGCGGCGGAGAGGAAACATCCGTACGGCTGGTTTGAACTTGCCGTGATGTATCGAGACGGCTTGGGTGTGGAGAAAAATTCCGAAAAGTCGATGGAGCTTTTCAAACTTTGTGCCGGCGGAATCAAAAAAATGGCGGAAAAGGGCGACCCCTACGCCCAGGCGAACCTTGGCTGGATGCACGACCGGGGCGTTGCGGTGCGGCAGGATGGCAAGGAGGCCGCGAAGTGGGCGCGCCGCGCGGCAGACCAGGGATATGCGCGGGGGCAATTCAACCTCGGCGTGATGTACAGCCAGGGCAAGGGCGTGCCGTTGGACGATGCGGAAGCCGTGAGATGGTATCGCAAGTCGGCGGACCAGGGATTTACCCACGCGCAGCTCAATTTGGGATTCATGTTCCAGAAAGGCCGCGGGACCCATCAGGACGACACCGAGGCGGTGTCGTGGTATCGGCGCGCGGCGGAACAGGGCATGGCGGGAGCGCAGTTCAACATGGGAGTTCTTTGCATGAGCGGCTTGGGCGTTGCGGGAAATGACACGGAGGCGGCCGGATGGTTTCGTTTGGCCGCGGACCAGGATGAAGTGCAGGCGATGACCGCGCTGGGTGAAATGTACGCCGCCGGCCGCGGTGTGGCCCGGAACGATACGGAATCGGCGGTCTGGTACAGGCGTGCGGCTGAAAAATATCATGTTCTTGCGCAGGCTCGGATGGGAGTGCTGTACGAACGCGGCCAAGGCGTGCCGCGGGATGACACGGAGGCCGCCCGGTGGTACCGGAGGGCGGCGGTCCAGGGCGACACGGTGGCGCGCTACAATCTGGGAGTTCTACAGGATCTCGGCCGGGGCGTTGCGCGGGACACGGCGCAGTCGGTGAAATGGTATCGGTCCGCCGCCGAGCAGGGGTATCCGCCGGCGCAGTTTCAACTTGGCGTCAAGTATCTCAAGGGCGAAGGCGTGGCTCGCGATCCGACGGAATCCGGCCGCTGGTTCCGAAAGGCGACCGCGTCGGGCGACGCGACGATCCGGTACCGGCTGGGCCTCATGTACGCGACCGGCGACGGCGTCCAGAAGGACGACGCGCAGGCGATCCGGTGGTTGTTGGATGCGGCGCAACTCGGGCATGCGGCGGCGCAATTTTCCGTGGGAAACCTCTACGCCCGTGGCATTGGCCTGCGCAAAGATCCAAACGAGGCGGTCAAATGGTATCAGCTCGCGGCCGATCAGGGATACGAGGAGGCGGCCAAGTCCCTCCGTGAGATGAGCCGGCCGGCGGACGTAGATCCGAAAAAACTCGAGGCCGAACTTGTCAAGGCGTCGAAGGCGTATCTGGCGGCGAGATCGAAGTACGAGCGGCGCGCCGGGGATCTCAAGGCCGTCCGGACCGGCGACACCGAATCGCAGTACGTGGAGCTGATGCGCTTCGCGGCCGACGAAGTTCTTCCGGCGACGACGCGATTCGGCCGTCTGATGGCCGCGTACCAGAAACAGTTCGGCCGGCCGAAGCTGGTGGATCTCGCCGCGCGGCACGGCTTCCGGGACCTCCTGGGCACGGCGGAGGGCCGGGCGGCGTTCTGACATGCAGAATCTCGTTTCCTTCTGCGGCATGTTCGTTCTGATCTTTCTGGCCTGGCTCATTTCGGATAACCGGCGGGCGTTTCCGTGGCGCGTGGTGGTGTGGGGGATCGCGCTGCAGATGGCGTTCGGGTTTCTGGTGCTGTGGTGGGAGCCGGGGTCCCGGTTTTTTCTCAAGCTCAACGACGTCTTTAACGCGCTCTTGGGGTTCAGCAAGGAGGGCGCCGTCTTTGTGTTCAACTCGGTTGGGTTGGCTGACCAGACCGGTGGAATCCCGCCGTCGCTCAAGGATTATCTGACGCGGCTCGGCGCCGAGTCGAAGGATCCCGTGGTGCAGCTTGCGATCCGGACCGGCACCGTGCCCGGATTTTTCTTTGCGTTCCAGGTGTTGACGACGATCATCTTTTTCAGCGCGCTGATCTCGGTGCTCTATTACCTGGGCGTCATGCAAAAAATCGTCCTCCTCTTCGCAAAGATCATGGCGCGCACGATGCGGGTGTCCGGGGCCGAGTCGCTGTCGAACTCGGCGAACATCTTCGTCGGCCAGACCGAGGCGCCGCTCGTGGTTCGGCCGTACATCGAAAAAATGACGAAATCGGAAATCATGGCCATCATGGTCGGCGGGTTCGCCAACACCGCCGGCGGCGTGCTCGGCGCCTACGTCATGATGCTGTCCGGGTATTTTCCCAACGTCGCGGCGCACCTGATCTCGGCGTCGCTCCTGTCCGCGCCGGCCGCGTTCATCTTCGCCAAGGTCATGGTGCCGGAACGCGAGGATCCCCTGACGATGGGCGAGGTGCGGATGGATGTGCCGATCGAGGACGCGAACCTGATCGACGCCGCCGCCAACGGCACGACGGTCGGCTGGCAACTGGCCATCAACGTTGCGGCGATGCTGATCTCCTTCGTCGCGCTGATCGCAATGGCCAACCTCGGCGTGACGTGGGTGGGCGGATTCTTCCACGATCCGGCCGGGTTCGTACACTTCAACCTGATGGCGGCCGCGGCGATCGCGGCGCTCCTGGCCGTCGAGCGCTACGGCCCGCAACGTGACCTGCACGTGTGGGTCCTCTTTGTCGCCCTCGTTCTCGCCTTCTTTTTCGGCAAGGCGCTCCTGCCGGGCGATACGGCGCGCAAGCTGGCGCTGATCGGTCTTGCTGCGTGGCTGCCGCTGTTTCTGCAGATGTACCGGAAACGGCCGTACGGCGCGTGGGGCTGGGGCAGCCTTCTGGCGATCGCCGTCGCGGCGGACCTCGTCTATTTTCTGAAAGGCCCGCTGGGGCCGGACACGAAACTTTCCCTGCAGCTCATTCTGGGATGGATGCACTGGCCGATCGCCTTCTGCATGGGCGTGCCGGCCCAGGACTGCCTCGCGGCCGGAAAACTGCTGGGCGAGAAATTGATCCTGACCGAATTCATCGCGTATCTCGACTTGTCGAGCATGTTGGGCGCCGCGGGCCGCGGGGAGATTCCGGCGATGGACCCGAGGTCGATCGTGATCGTCTCCTACGCGCTCTGCGGGTTTTCGAATTTCGCCTCGATCGCGATCCAGATCGGCGGCATTTCGCCGCTCGCGCCCTCCCGGCGCCACGACATCGCGCGGCTGGGATTCAAGGCGATGGTGGGGGGCGCCCTCGCCACTTTCATGATCGCCTGCGTGGCCGGCACGTTCTACACGGGCCGGTCGATGCTCGGGATCATTGAATGAGCCTCATCGCCATCGGCCTGACCGGCGTCGGGCTTCTCCTGGCCGGATACTGGATTTACGGCCGGTTCATCGCCGGCGTGTTCGGCCTCGATCCGGCGCGCCGGACGCCCGCGCGGGAGATGAACGATGGCGTGGATTTCATCCCGACGCGGCCCGTGGTTCTCTTGGGCCAGCATTTCGCCGCGATCGCGGCCGTGGGGCCGATCGCCGGGCCGATTCTGGCCGGGACGAAATACGGGTGGCTGGTCAGTTTCGTGTGGATCATCTTCGGCGCGATTCTGATCGGCGCCGTCCACGATTTTTCCGCGCTCGTCGCGAGCGTCCGCCACAAGGCGCGGTCGATCGCGGAGATCGTGGGCGCCTACATGAATCCGTGGGCGCAGAAATTGTTTCAGGTCTACATCTGGCTGTCGCTCGTGTACGTGATCGTCGTTTTCACGGACCTGACGGCCGCCGCCTTTGCGACGCGGCCGGAGCAGGGCGCGGAGAATTTCGGTCCGGGCGTGGCGTCAAGCTCCTTTCTGTATTTGATTCTCGCCGTCGTCATGGGCTTTTTGATGTACCGCCGGCACGCGCCGCTGTGGGCGGTGACGGCCGGCGGCGTGCTGTTGCTCCTGGTGTTCATTCAGCTCGGCCAGTCGATTCCGGTTCATCTGAGCCGGGAATCCTGGCACATGGTGATTCTGGGGTACTGCTTCATCGCCAGCGTCATTCCGATGTGGATCCTGCTTCAGCCGCGCGGGTATCTGGGCGGATTCATTCTGTACGCGAGTCTCTTGGCGGGCCTGCTGGGTTTTATTTTTTATTCGGAGCCAGTGACGGCGCCGACGGTGTCGCCCGACACCCACTGGGAGATTTTCCCGCTCGGCGCCGGGCTCTTTCCGCTCCTCTTTACGACGATCGCCTGCGGCGCCTGTTCCGGATTTCACGGCCTCGTGTCCGCCGGCACGACCGCCCGCCAGCTCGCGGACGAACCGGACGCGCGGCTGGTCGGGTACGGCGGGATGCTCCTCGAGGGATTCGTCGCACTGGTGGCATTGTCGACCGTGATTCTCTTCGTCTCCAAGGGCTCGACCGGGCCGTCGACGCCCGACGAAATTTACGCGCGCGGACTGGCGACCTTCCTGCAACTGGTCGGGATCCCGTTCGCGCTTGGCGTGGCGTTCGCGAAACTTGCGTTCGCGACGTTCATCTACGACACGCTCGATGTCGCCACGCGGCTGGGCCGGTACATTTTTCAGGAGCTGACCGGCTGGTCCGGCCGCGCCGGAAAATACATCGGGACGTTTCTGACCGTCGCCGTCCCCGGGTACGTGCTTCTGACCGCACCGGCCGGCGGCGCGCCGCCGTGGAAAACATACTGGCCGCTCTTCGGCACGTCGAACCAGCTTCTCGCGTGTCTCACGCTTGCGGCGGTCACGGTGTGGCTCAAGCGCGAGGGCCGGAAGTGGTGGGTGACCGGCGTGCCGTGCGTGTTCATGGCGCTGGTGACATTGACGAGCCTCGTGGCGATCAATCTGAAATGGATCCGGGCCGGCGAATCGGTCAGCGCCGTGAGCGTCGCCAGTGCGGCGCTCTTTGCGCTTGCGGTGGCGCTGCTCGTGACGGCGCTCCATTATTTTCGAAAGCCCGTCGCCGCCTGACATGCTGGTCCCCGACTTGAAAGGCCAGGTCGCGCTCGTGACCGGCGGCAACCGCGGGATCGGCCGGAGCGTCGCGCTGGCGCTGGCGCGGCAGGGCGCGACGGTCTGCATCACGGGCCGGAACCGCGAGACGCTGGCCTCGACCGCCGAGGAGTTGCAGGCGGCCAGCCCGGACTCGTTCTGGATGGCGTGCGACGTGCGGGACGAGAAGCAGCAGCAGGCGGTGTTTCAGGAGATCCTGAAGCGGCACCTGCGGCTGGACATCTGCGTCGCGAACGCGGGCGAGGCGGCGCTGGCGACGGCGACACGGACGACGCTGGAGGACTGGCGTCGCGACATCGACACGAACCTCACGGGCCTCTTCATCACGACGACCGAGAGCCTCCGGATCATGATGCGCCGGAAATCCGGATACATCATCGGCATTGTCTCCAAAGCCGGCACGACCGCCTTCGTCGCCCGCGCGTCCTATTGCGCGTCGAAATGGGGCGCGCGCGGGTTTCTGAAATGCCTGGCGATGGAAGCCGAGAAATCGAACGTCAAGGTCACCGCGCTGTGCCCGGCGTCGGTCGCGACTGATTTTCAGAAAAACAATCCCAAGGGCACGGACTGGATGATGGCGTCGGAAACCGTCGCCGACGCGGTGCTGTACCTCTTGTCGCTCGAAAAAAACGCCTACATCGACGAGTGGCTCATCTCGGTCTGGATCAAACCCGAAAAGCCGAACCCCGACCAGCCTTCTCTGATTAAACCGCCCGGCTGATTTCTTCGAGGACCGTTTTCATCCGGCGTCCGTATGTGTGCCGGGCGCGGATCATCTCCTGCATCCCGCGGATTCCTTCGGCGCGCCGCTCCGGTTGCCGGACCGCGTCGTGGATTCGCCGGACCAGTTCCTGCGCCGTGCCGTACTGCGGGACGCGCAGGCCGGGCAGGAGGTCCCGGATCGCGGGCCGGGCGTCGGTGATCAGGAATCCGCCGCAAGCCGGCACGTCGAGCAGCCGCTGATTGCAGCCGCGGGACATTTGCGCGTGGGAAATATTCAGCGTGATGAGGGATCTCCGGTAGACCGTGCTCAGGCCCGCGTAGTACGGCACCGGGCCCTTATAGTGCGCCGTGCCGTCCAGCGCTTCCTTCCAATCCTCGAACCCGTACACGTTCACTCCGACGGTTTCGAGCGCGCGGACCAGATGCAGTTTGCACCGGATCGTCGCCAGCCGCAGGGCGGCGTGGCGCACGCGCCCGTCCGGATCGGCAATCTCGGCGCCGGCCTCGCGAAGGAAATCCTCCCACGCGAGGCAGCACCGCTCGCATCGCGCCTCCGCGTACTCGCGCGCCAGGCGGGCCGCGCCCGCGTCGAATTCAGAGAGCATCCCATCGAAGATCGGGAGGCTTGCGAGATCGAGATTTCCGACGAACGTGACCGGCGCATCCGGCAGGTTTGGAACATCCGCGGCGCCTTCGGCCCACGCCGGGTTTACGGCGTGCGGCAGGTATACGGCGTTGCGATATCCGCGGGCTTTCAGGGACTCGACAAATGTCTCATCGACTGCAAAAAAAAAGAGCCGCTCGTAATCGCGCGCGGCTGGTCCCAGCCGCCGGTCCGCGTGCCAGGGCGCATAAGAGTTGAAGGGATCGTCGACGTACCAGAGGGCGATCGTCTTTTTCAACCGCATGAGGTCCGCCGCCATGATTCCACCGTCGTCGAGGCCGTCCCCGTTGATCGCGAAAAAAAAGTCGTACCGGCCTTCCCTCACGGCCTCCCGGAGCGCGGGTTCGGAAAAAAAAACTTGCGGATCGGCGGCGTTCCGGCGCACGGCCGGATAGCGCACGGCGCATCCGTTTTCCAGAAATCCTTCCACGCAATCGTCCATGATCACGTAGTAGACGCCGGTCAGCGCCGTCATCGCGCGCCCGGCGCCGGCCGGATCCAAACGCCGGATCAGGTCCAACGCGTTCGGAGAAACCAGAACGCCAGCCAGCCCAGCCCGAAAATCCCGAAGACCCAGCCCAGCTTGACTTCCCGCGGGTCGTACCAGAACACAACCTGGCTTGCGCCGGGACCGATCTCGACGCCACGGAACAGGTAGTCGGCCCGCAGGACCGGCTGTTCAACGCCGTTCACGCTGGCCCGCCAGCCGGAGCGATACCGGTCCGTCAATACGAGCACGCCGCCCGTGCGGGTTTCCGCCGCGATTTCGATCCGGCTCGATTTGTATGAAACCGGCCGGGCGGTCGGCGTGTCGGCCTCCCAGTCCGTCCGGGAGGCAGGCCGGTCGAGGACGGCCACCGACTTCACGTCCTCTCCGAGGCGTTTCAGCGCCTCCAAGCCGGCCTCGCCGGGCGCGACGACGGTTTTTTGCGCGACGAAGATTCTGGGCAGGCGCTTTTCGTTTTCGTACAGATAGACCGTGCTCTTCTTGTCGAAAATCAGGTCCATGTAATTGACGCTCCGGTAGACGGGGTGGTCGGTGTCGCTCATGACGAGCCGGTGGCCGGGCGTGTCCACGGGCGCTTCGGTCAGGAGGTACCGGACGCCGAGCAGATTGTAAAGCGGATGGTCGATATGCCGGATCCCCTCGATCTGGCCGATGAGTTCCTTCCGAAACGAGGCGCCCTCGATGACTTCCAGGTAATTCATGTAAATCCGCTCGTTGATCCCCATCCCGCCGTTCACGTCCTGCCAGCCGTACTTGAGGGAGGTGTCGATGGCCCACGCGCCGGCATAGCCGTTCAGCCGCTCGATGCCGATCGTGTCATTAATATATTTGTATATACGTGAAGTGGGGAAGTAATGCTCGAGATGGCCCGGGAAAATAAATTTCCCGTTTGCGACCCAGACGTCCAGAAAGACGAGCACCGGCAGAAGGATCACCCCGACCCGGCCGAACCGCGCGACTGAGAAGACCCATCGGAAAAACGCCAGCATGATCAGGATCGACACGCACGCGGTCGTCACCGCGCGCAGGATGGCGGAATACACGCGCGGGATATGTCCGTAATAATACTCGATCGGGTTGGCCGGGCCCCGCGCGCGCGCATAGTAATAATCGATGATCCTGACGCCGATGGGCCGCACCTGCTCGTAGATCGGGTCGCGAAACGCCCACACCACGGCGGGCGCCGCGAGACACAGGACGGCGCAGGCCCAGAGCATCCGCCGGGCCGTCCGGCCGGCCACGAGCGGTTCGGCCGCAGCTCTCTGGCGCATCATCTCCTGCCAGCCCAGCGCCGCGAGCACGCAGATAAAGAACTCGGCCACCGGGATGATTTTGTAAGTCATCCGGAACGAGGAAAAGAGCGGCAGAATTTCTCTCAGCGCCGGAAACACCGGCGTGTAGCCGCCCATGGCGAGAAGCAGATAGACGAGGGCGAAGCCGCCGAAAAACCGGGCCACGGCCATCGCCGGCCCCACGCCGCGCGCGGCCGCCCAGAGCGCTCCGAAAACCGTGGCGACGCCGAGATACGGAAACGCGCCCCAGATGCTGCTGACCGGACCCCAGAACGTCCCGTCAAACGGCGAGCCGAACACGTCCGGAAACAAATAGAGGAAGAGGTACAGCGGATGGAGCGCGGAGGCTTTCGAGTCATAGTCGACGTCCGCGATCACGCGCGTGCTTTCATTCAGAAGCTGCCATGCCGGCATGCTCTGAGGCAGGGCCATGAGCGCGGCGGACACGCCGTAGACGGCGAGGCCTTTCGCGGCGAACCAAAACGCCTCGCGGCGGGTCCCCGCGCCTGAGCGCATCCATGAGCGGATGAGAACGTACGGCAGGAAGGCGTTGCCGAGGAAGATCGCGTACTCGGCGAATCCTGTCAGAACAGGGAGCGCGTTGAAGAGTCCGGCGAGCGCGAACCACACAAGCCTTCGGTGTCTCAGGCCGCGTTCGATCGCCCAGAAAAACCAGGGGATCCATGTCAGCGACTGAAGGACGCACGGCAGGCCGCCGACGATCCTCATCATGACGTTCCGGCCAAGCGCAAACGCCAACCCCGCCGCCAGCGCGCAGGACCGGCCGGCGCCGAGGTCGCGCGTAAACAGATAGACGCCCATCGCCGCGAGCGACAGATGGATCAGGTAGTCGATGAGGAAATACTGCGGCCAGGGCGCGCCGAGAAAAAACGGCCAGTTGAACGGATAGTAGACGCCGGTCATGGAATGGATCCATGGCTGGCCGGCCCATTCGGCCGTCGTCCAGTACGGAAACCCGCCTTCGAGGATCAACTGCCGGGTGTGGTAGGGAAACGCGCCGAGCGAGGAGAAATCGAAAAACGAGAAGGGCATGAGCTGGGGACTGTCGAGGACCGGGAGAAAGAAAACCGCGAGGGCCGCGAGCAGTCCCAGGAACGGCGCCGCTTTTTTCACGACTGGTCCAGCCCGACGATTTTGCCGGCCTTCTGACCGACGGCCAGATCGTAGATTTTTTTTGCCAGCGCGATGTCCAGGATGGCGACGCCGGTCGAATCGAACAGCGTGACCTCCGAATCGGCGGTCCGGCCCGGTTTTTTTCCGGCCACGATCTCGCCCAGCGTCGCGTGGATCCGGTCCGGCCGGTAGAGGCCCTTTGCAATCGGCACGTTGATCTCGCCGCTGTGGGCTGCCTGCTCGCGGCTGTCCACCACGACCTTCGCGCGCGACAGGATCGCCGGCGGGAGTTCCTGTTTGCCGGGCGCATCGGCGCCGATGGCGTTGACGTGCGAGCCGGGTCGGAAGGCCTCCGCGCCGCAGACAGGCCCTTGGCCGGGTGTGGTGGTGACCACGATCGGCTCGCCGGCCGGTTCCTGCGCGGCTGCGGCCACGGTGGCGCCGGATATCCCAAGCTGCCGGGCGTACTCGCAAAAACCCTCGGCCTTTTTCCGGTCGATGTCATACACCTGGATGGAGCGGATCGGCCTAACGCGCATGAGGAACTTGAGCTGCTGGCGCGCCTGCGTGCCGCCGCCGATGAATCCGGCGCGTTCGGCGTTCGGCGGCGCGAGGAGTTTCGCGGCGAGCGCGCCGGCCGCCCCGGTGCGGATGGCGGTGAGCGCGCTGCCGGCGATAATCGCGAGGGGTTGGCCGTTCTGCGGATCGTTGAGGATGACCAAGGCCATCACGGTCGGCAGTCCCGCCTTTGGATTCTCCGGATGGGAATTGACGACCTTGACGCCCGCGGCGTTGAGGCTCGGCAGATACGCCGGCATGGTTCGCAGATCGCCGTGATATTCCGAAAAGGTCAGATAGCTTTTCTCAGGCATCTGCACCTGTCCAAGCCCGTCCAGCCGGAACGCCTCTTCGACGGCCGACATGACGAGGCCTTCTTCGGCGAGCCGCCCGACCTCGGATTCGGCCAGAATCAAGACCTGCATGATTCGTTGCTCAAATGAAAATCAGACTTCGCCAATGCAGACCGCGTCCAGTTCGATCCGCACCCCCTTGGGAAGGGCGGCCGCCTGGAGGACGCTCCGCGCGGGTTTGTGCGTGCCAAAAAACGTTTCATAGAGTTGATTGAACTTCGGGAAATCGCCCAAGTCCGTCAAATACACGGTCGTCTTGATGACATCCTTCAGCGAAAACCCCGCGGACTCGACGATGCCGCGCAGATTTTCGAGCACGCGCGCTCCCTGGTCCTCGATGGTCTTGCCGACCACTTCGGAGGTCCTGGGATCCAGCGGGATCTGCCCGGAAATGTAAAGGTGCCCGCCCCGGAGAAGCGCCTGACTGTAGGGCCCCACCGGTTTTGGCGCGCGATCTGTCGTGATGACTTCCATCGGCGAAGAGGCTAACAGCGCGGCCATGGGCCGTCAACGGACGCGCCGCGTCTCTGCACTTTACAATCCCGGCCAATTTGAACTACTATCCGTCGCCATGGATACGACAAAATCCTCGGACATCCGGATCTGTTCGAGATGCGTGATGGATTCGAACATCCGGACGATCCGGTTCGACGATCAGGGGATCTGCAATTACTGCAAGCTCCACGACGAACTCGAGAAGGAATTTCCTCTGGACGAGCGAGGCCGGAAGGAATTGGACGGCATCATCGAGCGCATCAAGGCGGAGGGCGCCGGCCGGGAGTATGACTGCATCGTGGGCATCAGCGGAGGCCGCGACAGCACCTACACCCTGTATCTGGCCAAAAAACAGTGGGGACTGCGCCCGCTGGCAGTCCATTTCAACGACGGCTGGGGCAACCCTGTCAGCGGCGCCAACATGAAACGCGTGACCGAGCAGTTGGGCGTCAAGATGCTGACCGTGTCGTCGGACTGGCGTGAATCGAAAGACCTCAAGATCGCCTGTCTCCAGGCCTCCGTGCCGGAAATGGATCTCGGCACCGACATCGGATACACGGCGGCTCTCTATTCGGTGGCCGCCGCCAAGAACGTCAAAAACATCGTGTTCGGCCATTCATTCCGGGCCGAGGGGATCGCGCCGCTCTACTGGAATTTTCAGGAGGGCAATTATCTGAAAGAAATTCACAGGCGATTCGGTTCGCATCCGCTCAGGCCCTGGAAGGCAACGGATGCCGGATTTAACTTTCAGATGCGGCATATTTTCTATTACACGGTCATTCGCCGGATCAGATTCATCCCGGTCCTCAACTACCTCAAGTACAACCGGAATGAACTCGGCGAGTTCCTCACCAAGGAACTCGGCTGGCAGGACACGGTCGCGCGATATTTCGATGACCTCTACCACGGGTTCATGAGCAAGGTCCTCAGGGAAAAATTCAGCATCGATCTGCGGAAGCTCTCCTACGCCGCCCTTGTGCGCACGGGATACATGACACGGCAGGAGGCGCTGGACAAATTGAAGGAAATCCAGATTTCCGAGCGGCCGGATATCATCAACCTGTGCATCGACCGGCTCGGTGTCACCCAGGCACAATTGGACGAATGGCTGAGCCGGCCGGTCAAAACGTTCAAGGATTATTCCAAGGTATACCGGTGGATGATCCTGTTGAAATGGCCCGCCTGGCTGTTCAGCCGGGTCCATCTGATCCCGGGGCATGCATACGCCAAATTTTATAAAGCTTGACCCCGCATTGACTTTTTGCTGACTTTTAGTTTTTCTTCCACCCCATGATCAACGGGCGCAAAACTTGTGGTTTGACGGGAAGAATTCTCACATCGGCGCTGATGTGGGCGGTAACGTCCGCGGCGCATGCGAGCGAGGCGGAACTCGTGCTGCCGGACCTCGCGTCCCAGTCTTTCCTGGGCGTGACCGGCCACCACCTGCTGCTGATCGGGCTCCTCATCTGCATTCTGGGCATGGGCTTCGGATTTGCGATGATGGCCAAGGTCCGCAATCTCCCCGTCCACAAATCCATGCGGGACGTCTCCGAATTGATTTACGAAACCTGCAAGACGTACCTCATCACGCAGGGCAAGTTCCTGGCCGTCCTCTTTGCGTTCATCGGCGCCATCATCGTCATTTATTTCGGGATGCTCCGACATTTCGAGGCGGCGCAGGTGATCGCCATCGTGGCCTTCACGATCGTCGGGATTCTCGGCAGTTACGCCGTAGCGTGGTTCGGGATCCGGATCAACACCTACGCCAATTCCCGCACGAGTTTCGCCGGCCTCTACGGCCGGCCCTTTCCGACGTACGAGATTCCCATTCAGGCCGGCATGTCGGTCGGGATGCTTCTCATCAGCGTGGAACTGGTCATCATGCTCGCGATTCTGCTCTTTATTCCAGGTTCATGGGCTGGTCCCTGCTTCATCGGGTTCGCCATCGGCGAGTCGCTCGGCGCGGCGGCCCTGCGCATCGCGGGCGGCATCTTCACCAAAATCGCCGATATCGGGTCTGACCTCATGAAGATTGTCTTCAAGATCAAGGAGGACGACGCGCGCAATCCCGGCGTGATCGCGGACTGCACCGGCGACAACGCCGGCGATTCGGTCGGCCCGACCGCGGACGGCTTTGAGACCTACGGCGTCACCGGCGTGGCGCTCATCACGTTCGTGTCGCTGGCGATCAACGAGGCGGTCGCCGGCCCGGACTATCAGGCCGTGCAGGTCCAGCTTCTCGTCTGGCTCTTCACCATGCGCATCGGCATGATCGTGACGAGCGCGCTCGGTTATTTCATCAACCAGGCCATCGCGCGGGCGAAGTACGCCGGCGCCGCCAAGTTCAATTTCGAAATCCCCCTGACGAGCCTGGTCTGGATCACGTCCGTCCTTTCCATCGCGATGACGTTCCTGTTGTCCAGGCTCCTGATCCCGGACGTCGGCGGAAACGTTACGCTCTGGTGGAAGCTCTCCGCGATCATCACCTGCGGCACGATCGCGGGCGCACTGATCCCCGAGCTGGTCAAGGTCTTCACCTCCACCAAATCGCGCCATGTGCGGGAAGTGCTGTCCGCGTCCAAGGAGGGCGGGGCGTCGTTGAACATTCTTTCGGGATTGGTCGCGGGCAATTTTTCCGCCTATTGGATAGGCATTTCCATCGTGGCCCTCATGGCCGTCGCCTCCGCCGTCAGCAATCAGGGCCTGGCCGACGTCATGCAGTTTCCGGCCGTGTTCGCGTTCGGGCTGGTCGCGTTCGGATTTCTCGGAATGGGCCCCGTGACGATCGCCGTCGATTCGTACGGCCCGGTCACGGACAATGCCCAGTCGGTGTACGAGCTGTCGCTCATCGAACACCTTCCGAACATCCAATCGGAAATCAAGAAGGAATTCGGGTTCGATCCGGCGTTCGACAAAGCCAAGGCCTTTCTCGAGGAAAACGACGGCGCGGGCAACACCTTCAAGGCGACCGCCAAGCCGGTGCTGATCGGCACGGCCGTCGTCGGCGCCACCACGCTGATTTTTGCGATCATCATGCTCTTCATCCAGCAGTTCGGCGAGCAGGAAGTCTACCGCAGTCTTTCCATATTAAATCCGCTTTTCATGCTGGGCCTCGTCACGGGTGGGGCGATGATCTACTGGTTTACCGGTGCGTCCATCCAGGCCGTCGCCGCCGGCGCGTACCGTGCGGTCGAGTTCATTAAGAAGAACATCAAACTGGAAGGCGTCGAGCGGGCCTCCGTGACGGATTCGAAACGTGTGGTCGAAATCTGCACGCAGTACGCGCAGAAGGGCATGTTCAACATTTTCCTCGGCGTTTTCTTCGGCACGCTCGCCTTCGCCTGCGTCGACCCGTTCTTTTTTGTCGGGTATCTCATCTCCATCGCGATCTTCGGCCTCTACCAGGCCATCTTCATGGCCGACGCCGGCGGCGCATGGGACAACGCCAAGAAAATCGTCGAAACGGAACTCGACGCAAAGGGCACGGACCTTCATGCGGCCACGGTCGTCGGCGATACGGTGGGCGATCCCTTCAAGGACACCTCGTCCGTGTCGATGAACCCGGTCATCAAGTTCACGACGCTCTTCGGCCTCCTGGCCGCCGAGCTGGCCGTTGCGATCAAATGGCCCGCCGGCGCCACGCTCCACTCCCCGGACGCCTCGGGCGCCGTCACGACCGTCATCCTCGCCGCCGTCTTCGCCGCCATCTCGGTCTTCTTCGTCTATCGTTCCTTCTACGGCATGCGCATCACTCAGGCGAAGTCCTAAGGCTCGGGCCCGTCCTGTTTGAACAGCCGCAAAATGTCCTTCCCCTTCTGATTGACAAATTTTGAAATGGCGGAATGGATCGCGCCGTCGACGCTGTTGCCGACGCCCAACACCGGCAATCCCGTGTCGACCTCCAAGGATTCCCGGCGCTCAATCACCGCAATCTTGTTTTCACCCATAAATCGGATGAGAGATGATTTGAGGGACTCATAGCGCTCTGCCGGCTCGACGCCATCGTCCACGATAAAAACAGACCCCTCATGCGACGCGTCCCAGATGCCCGCAACCGTTTTGCCGCGAAGTTCCTTGTTTTTTTCGCGCGCCTCCTCAATTTCGCTCCGAGGCAGGGACACCAGCACGTGTGACTGCCAGACTTATCCCACGGTCTTGCTTCCGGACTGTTTGGCGAATTTTTCCGTATACCAGTCGATGGCCATCATCCCGGCCAGAAACGCTCCGGACCTTAAAACGTGGATAAGTTAGCAGCCGAAGTTTGGCGAGGGGCAAATTTCGTCGACGGTGTTCAAATCAGAGAGCAAGAAAGGATCGCCGCTTGATCATGCGATCCACAACATTTGACAATATCTCGGTCGCCTCCGACACGACCCAATTTTGTTGCGGTCTTTTATTGAACACACTGGACTTCCTTTCCCGGAATGGGAGCAGTGAAATTAAAAACACTGGAGTCAATAAGCACAAACAGGTCCAAATTCTATCTGGTTTTCCAGTAATCCGGATCGCGGCGCAGGTGCATGACGGCCATGACAATGACTTGGCGTGGTTTGTCTCTGAATAGGATGCCAAAGGGAAATGTCTTCGTGAGGCATCGGCGGACGTCAATGTCTACGACAGGATATATTCGAGGATTGAGGAGGACACGATTGATGGTGTCCTGAACGGAAGCAAGAAAACGGTGACCGAGTCCCTCCTGCTGTGCCTCATAATACGCCGCCGCCGCCGCAATCATCTCGGCCGCCGCGTCAGGATGGAATTTGACCCTCTTCACGCAATAGCCGCACGTGCCCTGGCAAAAACGGTGTTGGCATCGCGAAGTCTGACCATCCCCCGATCCAGTTGCGCGCAACGCCGGCGGATTTCCCGTTTCCACTTGGCTGATAATCTCGGAGACGTCGGCGCATCAAGACTCTCAATCAGTTTCTCCGCGACAAACGCCCGCAATGCCGGCGGAAGTTCCAGCGCCTCCGACACAACTTTCTCTGCTGTGCTTTTCATGCCACCATTATACTGATTTCGAACCGGATATCAACGGCGGCGGTCGCATGTTCATTCAATAAGTCTATAAGTCTATGTCCGGCACCCAAGGCCGGAAATTTGACAGAAATACAGATATATGGAAATCTGTATACATGAAAACCACCTTACAGTTGCCGGACGGGCTCTACCGGAGTCTCAAGGTGACGGCGGCGTCCGAGGGGCGGACGTTGACGGAGTTGATCCAGGAGTGTCTGAAGAAGGGGCTGGCCCTGATGCGGTCGACTTCAAAACGAAAACATGCGCCCTATCGCCTTCCGGTTATTCGCAGTAAACGGCCCGGCGCGTTAAATCTGACATCGGAGATGATGGACGCCCTTCTGTGGGACGATCCGGCCGGCGTGAAGCGCAGATGAATTTGCCGGACGCCAATGTCCTTCTGGCGATGTGCGCCGAGCGCCACGCCCACCATTCCGTTGCGGTGGAATGGCATCGTCTGGCGGCGGTTCGGGGAGAAGGGTGGGGCATGTGCCGGCTCACGACCTTGGCGCTTCTTCGAATGCTGACCAACCCGGCGATCATGGGTACCGATGTCCAGTCATCGGCGGCGGCCTGGAAATGCCTGGAGCAATTGGAGTCGGACCCGCTGTACCGTTTTCTTGAGGAGCCGGCCGGCTGTTGGCCGCTCTTTCAAAATCTGACGCGCACCGTGAAGGAGGGCCACCGCCATTGGACGGACGCCTATCTCGCCGCCCTCGCCGAATCCGCCGGCTGCCGTATCGTGACCTTCGACCGGAATTTCAGCGCCTGGCCCGGCGTGACGTCTACGATTCTCAAGCCTTGATTTATTTGTCCGCTATTCCGACCGGATCAGCGCCAGCATCAAAATAAAGTAGATCGTCATCAGTGCCAGGCCGATCGGCGCGGCGAACCTTGCCCATGCGCCGCTCTTGATGTCGAGTTTCGCCGCGCAGATGATGTTCGGGATATTGCCGGGGATCAGCATGCCGCCGGCGATCAGGAGGCCCATCAGCAGAAACTCGATGCGCGCCAGACTCATCTTCGGCGAGATTTCCGCCGCCGCCAGCGTTGCGTTGTCGAGTACGGCTGACACGCTGTTCACCCAGTAGAGGGCGGATTTGGGCATCTCGATCAAGTAGCGGTCGGCGAACGGCTGGAAGCCGCTGCCGAGCAGGACGAGCGCCGCCACGAACACGTAGACTTTCGCGGTCCGGCTCAGGACGTCGACCCATGTTTCCGGGCGGTCCTCTTCCAAGCCGCTCTCTGAGCTGCTGCCGGCCCGCCGGACGGCCCACACCGCCATCACGCCCAGCGACAGGATCCCGCCGATGACCCACGGCCACAGCATCCGGAACAGAAAAAAGAAACCGGCATGATGGGGTTCGCCCGACAGCTTCGCGGTCGCGATCGTCGACAGCGGCTCGCCGATCGGCGTGAGGGCCGCACCGAGGCCGATCGAATAGCAGGAGAGGATGACGACGCGCCGTTCCCGGTCCTTGTCCCACTGCAGGCCCGAGATGATCTCCGCCAGCGTGAGCGCCGCCATGATGGCGGTGATCACGCTCGACAGAAGGCCGAGGCCGACCACCAGCGCAAAAACGAACCCGGCCGGGCCAAGCCGCCGCACCCATTGATTCACATGGTCATGGATGGCCGCGCGGGTGAGCCGGAAGATAATCCCGAAAACGAAAACGGCCGCCGTGATCTTGAGCGGCTCCGTCAGCGCCTCTCCAATCAGATGCCGGCTCCAGAGGCCGCTGATCGTCACGGCCGCCGTGCCCATGACGAGCAAAAACGCCTCCAGCTCCTCCTCGATCCGGCGGACCGTGAACGGCAGGACCAGGACGAGCGACATGACGGCGCCAAGGCCGATCAGCACATGGATGTGTTCCATTCTTTGGCCCCCCGTGGCCGGATTGGTTCGGTTACTTGGTCTGTTCGGCTGGAATGTCGGGCAGGGCGAAGGGCACGGACTTGCGAAGGCGCGTCATGTAAATGAGGCCGCCGCCCGGCCGGTCGATGTTCGCGGTTTCGTGCATGAGATCAAAGAGTTCTTCGGATTCCTCGCCCTTCACGGTCACCGTCACGATTTCCTTCTCCACTTGTTCGGGTGATCCGCTCTTGCCGGTGGGATCGCCATAATCCGAACCCCGCGAGAAGCAAAGGTTGGTCGTGGTCACGCCCCGCTTGTGGATGGCCTCCAGAAGCGGCAAGCCGGCGCCTTTCGGCAGGATGCAGGTAATGAGTTTGCTGCCGGAATCCGCCTGCATGGTCGAATGCCTCCCCTACGCCTTGTGCGCCTTGGAAAGTTTTTCGATCAGGAACTGCGGGATGTAGGTCGCCGCCTTTTCAAGCTCGGTCATATAGATGAATCCCATGCCGGGCGTGTCGAGATTTCCCGCGAGAAACATCGCCTCGAAAATCCGGTCGGCGTCGTCCGAGCCCACGACGATGTTGATGATTTCCTTTTCCGCCTCCACCGCCACGCCGAGGATTCCAAGCCGCTCCCGAATGCCCGTGCCGCGCGCGAAAAACACCGTCGCGGCCTGCGCCCCGGCCTCCGTCGCCGCCTTCACGATCTTGTCCGCCACCCCGCGCTGGACGATGCACGTGATCAGCGTCACGTCGGTCAGCACGGTAATCTGTCGCTTGGTCATGCCACAGCTCCTCCCGCCGCCACCTGCGCTGCCTGCGCGGCCTTTTGTCGGTTTGTCCGCCATTGAACAAACAATCCCACCGCCAGCACCGAAATGATCGGACACACCGACGCCATCGCCAGAATGCCGAATCCTTCCGCGGCGCTGACCGCGTTGCCGAATCCCAATCCCATGGCGAGCACCAGGGGAACCGTCACGGGTCCCGTCGTCACGCCGGCGCTGTCCCAGCCGATGTTCACGTATTCTTCCGAAGAGAAATGCGTCATGATCAGCAGCGGGATGTACGACCCGATCAGCATCCATGCCAGCGGCCAATTGTACAGAATCTTCAGTATGCCGATGGAAATGCCGGCGGCCACCCCGACCGCAACAGAGTACATGAGCGCCGATTTTTTAAATGCTCCGTTTGAAAGATTCTCGACCGTGAGGCCGAGGGCGTTCAGGGCCGGTTCCGCCAGCGTCGCGCCAAAGCCCAGCGCGTAGGCGAAAATCATCGCCAAGAGGACGCCGACGAAATAGGCATACAGCGGCGAGGATGGAATGGTGTCGAGCCGCATGAACGCGGCCGGAACGATCTGTCCCGACTGGTCGCCCAGCTTGGCGAGACCGTAGGTTAATCCGATATTGAAGAGAATCATCCCGATGATGGACAGCGTGATGCCGTACGTCAGAATTCCGGTATTTCGGATTTTTTCCCGCAGGACGAAAATCAACACCATGAACAGAAACGCGATGAGCGGCAGGATGGCTCGAAGGGACATGACAATCTCAAGCCCCGGGCTGGCCTGGTACCAGGTCGGCTCGCCTGAGGCCGCCGCCGCTTCGGCGGCCGCTTTCGCGCTCGCCAGAATGGTCTCGGTCGGAACAGTGAGGTAGATGAAAATACCGAGCCCCAATACCATCAGGATCGGAAAAACGGATGCCAGCGTCACGATGCCGAATCCCGACAGGCTCCCGCCGCCCTTGCCGACGGCCGTCGCCACGCCGATGCCCAGCGCCAGCACCACCGGCACGGTGACCGGCCCGGTGGTCACGCCGCCGCAGTCCCAAGCCAGGCCGATGACGGCGCGCAAATTAGGATTGTAATTGCAGTAGGCGGTGACCGCCATGGTCGGGATCAGGGAGGAGTAGATCAGAGGTTTTAGACTCCAGCCATAGACGAATCTCAAGGTTCCCAGCGTTGCGGCGATGCCCACTCCGATCCCGACCATGACGACGGTCCACTGCGCGTAGGTGTTCAAGAGCGCATACAAAATGGGAGCGCTCTCCGGTTTGACCAGTCTCCCCGCGTACTGCAGGGCGCCGATGGCGGGTTCGGCGTAGGTGACGAGCACGCCGAGAACAAACGCGATCAAGAGAACGACCGGCAGCGGCCGCTTGGTCGGCAGCATGTTCCCGATGACTTCGGCGAACGGCATGATCCCGAGTTTCAGGCCTTCCATGTAAAACATCAGCCCGAGGATGACCGCAAGAAGCCCGCCATTGATGACGTAGGGGTCGGCGACACCCTGCCGCAGAATGATCAACTGAAAGAGCACGAGGTACACGCCCAGCGGCACCACAGCGCGCAACTGCTCCGCGAGCCGCGGCGTCACGTACGGCTTGAGTATCCGCGCCGTCTCCTTCGGCGTCACCTTCAGTTTCGCGGGCTTGTAGGGAATGGGCTTCCCGTCCGGCCCCTTCTGGATTTTGGGCATGAGAAGATTGTAGCTGAGCTGACTCTGCTGAACGGAGACTTCCCGTGCAAATTCTCCGAATCGAACTGCCTTTTCCATCTTTTACACTTTCACCTGACCGGTCGTGGGCGCGCGCATGGCTGAGTAAAATCGTTACTATGCAGGCGCCGTGTTTGCAAGACCGCGATGACTATTTGGCGGCGGCCTGATGAAGTACCCGCTGCGGAAACGGGATCTCGATCCCCTCGCGCCCGAAGCGCTCATGGACGCGCTTGATGAATTCGTGCGTCGCCAGGTGCTGGTCCTCGAATGCCATCACCCGGAGCAGGATCATGAAATCGACGGATGACTCGCCGAAGGCCTGATACCGCAGAATCGGTTCGAAGCCCGGGATCGCGCCCGGAACCTCCCTCTGCACGCCCGCCGCCACCTCCAGCGCCACGCGCTCGACGCGGGACAGATCGCTCGCGTACGAAACGCCGAGCCGCACGGGAACGGAAAACTCGCGTCGCGGGAGATTCAGATTCGTCACCACCGCCTGCGCGATTTTGGTGTTTGGGATCAGGATGAAATTGTCCGCCCGGTCGCAGATCGTGGTCGACCGCCAGCCGATGTCCCTCACGAATCCCTCCGCGCCGCTGTCGAGTTTGATGTAATCCCCCAGGCGGATCTGGCGGTTGACGATGATGTAGATGCCCGAAAACAGATTTGACAGCGTGTCCTGCAGCGCCAGCGCGACGGCCAGGGAGCCGACGCCGAGCGCCGTGAGGAGCGGCGCGATCGAGATGTCGAGGTTGGCGAGGATGAGCAGGAGGCCCATCCCGTAGATGACGAGCCGCGTCAGGTTTTCGAGGAGCGTGGTCGTGCCGAGCGCCAGCCGCGTCGCGACGGAGTGGATCCACACGACGGCGATCCGGGCGATGGCCAGCGACACCGAGAGGACAAACAGGACCATCAGCAGGTGGTCGATGTGCCGGATCCAGAGCGGATGCAGGCCGCGCAGCGGCGACAGCCGCAGGCCGACGACGATGCCGGCCAGCGTGAACCAGAACGGAATGTGCCGCCGGCCGGCCGCGTACAGCACCTCTTTCATCTGCGGCTCGACTTTCTCGAAAAACCGCGCGAGGGGCCGAAGCAGAACGGCCGGCGCCAGAAATCCGGCGATGGCGGCGGCCAAAAAGATCAGAATGGGTTTGAGCCACGGTCCGGCCCATGCAAGCATTGGGATGTCCATTGATTATTATTTCGTCACAAACGGGCGGAATCTTGTTGAAAATTTACCGGCGGCGCCGTCTCCAGCGGGCGATCAGCCTCCTCAGAAACTCGGTCACCTCCGACGGATCCTTCAGCCGATAATTCCCGCCGGCCGGCCGGTGTCCGACGGCGATGCCGGCGCCCCGGCCGCGCACGGCGCGCAGGAGATCCGCGTCCGTGCGGTCGTCGCCGATCGCGATGCAGAAGTCGCGTTCCACCGGCCGCTCCCCGCAGAGCGCCGTCACGGCGAGTCCCTTGTGGGCTGCGACGGCCTTTGCCTCGATCGCGCCTTTCCCCCGCATCACCCGCAAGACGCCCTTGTCTACGGGGGGCCGCAGCAGGCTCAGGAAATGCCGGCACACGGCCCGGCGCCGGCCGGGGGCGGCTCGCCGGTAGTGGAGGGACACGGCGAATTTCTTGTCTTCGACGGAAAACGTTTCGTCCGCGACGCCTCGCATGCCTGCGAGAATCCTGCGGACGGCAGGCCGCGCTTCGGGCGCGTCGATCAGAAGCCGCACGCGGCCCATTCCCCGCGCGCACTCGGCGCCGTGCGTTCCGACGTACCACGCCCGCCGAAGCGGCATAAGGCTGCGCATGCCGCGAATCGACCGCCCCGTCACGATCGCCAGGGTGACGCCGCGCGTGCGAGCGATTCGGCGCATCAGCGCCACCAGCGCGCGTCCGGGCACGGCGTCTTCCGGCCGGGGCGCGATGGGCTTGAGCGTGCCATCGTAGTCGAGAAACAGCACGAGCCTTCGGGCGCGCGCCATCCGCCCGGCGATGTCGCGCAGAATTTTTGCGGGTGTCGTAAAGCGCATCATCTGCGCGTTGTACCTGTTCGAGCCGGCCTGTCAAGCCGACGGATTGATCGACCTCCTTCGCGATGGTAATAAGATGAAGGAAATGGTGGCTATAGCTCAGCGGCAGAGCACCTGACTGTGGCTCAGGGGGTCGCGGGTTCAAATCCCGTTAGCCACCCATCTATTTGCCAACCGCGCGTTCCCATCGTCGATGTTTCAGGATAAGCTCATCTCACCATGCGCATCAGCCTTCGTCTGATTGTCTCTTTGGTGGTCGCCGTGTCCGTGGTGGCCTGTTTCTTCGCGTATGTCCAGGTCGGCCAGGAGAAGGAGCGGCACAGCGACGAACTGGACCGCCGGTCCCGGCTCCTGGCGGAAAGTCTTCAGGAAACGATTGGCCCGCTGATCGAGAAGGGACCGTCCGGCGATTTGGAACGGCTCGTGGAGAAATATGGAAACCGTGAACGGCTGGCCGGAGTGGCGGTCTACGACGCCAGGGAAAGTCCCCTCGCCGTCACGGCCAGCCTGTCCGCCGCCCTGCCCACGCCTCTGCCGATGGTGGGCGAGGCGATGCGGGGCGACGTCGATGTCGGCCGGTTTGAGACATTCGGCGGGAGGGAAATGCACGTCTATGCCATGCCCCTTCGGATTGGAGAAAGTATCGCGGGCTGCCTCCTGATCTTTCATGACGCGACGTTCATCCGGATTCAACTGTCCCGAATCTGGCGCCAGACATTTCAGCGGTTGCTGGTGCAGATGGTGCTGATCGCGATCGTGACCTTGCTGATCGTCCGCTGGAGCATCGCAGGACCGATCGCGCGGATGGCGGACTGGATGAAAAATCTCCGCGCCGGAGACGTCGGCGAGCCGTTTTCGGCGCCCAAGGAAGACCTGTTTTCACCCATCGCCAAGGAAGCCTCCCGCTTCGCCCTGCATCTGACGATTGCGAAGCAGGCCGCGGAGGATGAGGCGCGGCTTCGTCAGGAGGCGTCGACCCTCTGGACGCCCGATCGGTTGAGAGAACATGTCCGGTCGAAATTGCAGGGCAGCCCCCTGTGTGTGGTTTCCAATCGCGAGCCTTACATGCACATTCGGCGCGGCCGCAAAGTCGAGTGCATTGTTCCCGCCGGCGGACTCGTGACCGCCTTGGAGCCTGTCCTGCGATCCTGCAGCGGCACCTGGATCGCCCATGGTTCCGGCGACGCCGACTGGGAAGGCTTGGACGAAAAAAATCGCATCAAGGTTCCGCCCGATGATCCGCTCTACACGCTGAAACGGGTGGCGCTCACCAAAGAGGAGGAGAACGGATATTACTACGGGTTTGCCAACGAGGGACTCTGGCCGCTCTGTCATATCGCGCATACCCGGCCGGTCTTCCGGGCAGAGGACTGGGCGTATTACCAGAAAGCCAACCGGAAATTCGCCGCCGCAGTACTGGAGGAACTGAAGGACGTGGCGTCGCCCTGCGTTTTGATCCAAGATTATCATTTCGCCCTCCTGCCCCGGATGATCAAGGACGAACGGCCGGACGCGCGCATCGCGCTCTTCTGGCACATCCCCTGGACCAACCCCGAGGCGTTCGGCATCTGCCCCTGGCAGAGGGAGCTTCTCTACGGAATGCTGGGTGCGGATTTGATCGGCTACCACACGCAGTTCCACTGCAATAATTTCCTGGACACGGTCGACCGCGCGCTCGAATCCCGCATCGATTGGGAGCGATTCGCCGTCAAGAAAGAAGGCCATACCACCCTCGTCAAACCGTTTCCCATCAGCGTCGCCTTCCCGGAAACGTTTCAGGACACCGCCGGCGCGGACCTGGTGGACCGCGACGCCCTTTTGAAGGAACACGGGATCAGGGCCAAGTATCTGGGGATCGGCGTTGAGCGGATGGATTACACCAAGGGCGTGCTGGAGCGGTTCCGGGCGATCGAGCGCTTTTTGGAAAAAAATCCCGCCTACCAGGGCGAGTTTGTCTTCGTCCAGATCGGCGCGCCCAGCCGCACGCACATCAAGCGGTACCAGGACTTTCTGTCGGAAGTGGAGTCCGAGGCCGACCGGATCAACTGGAGGTTTCCGCCCAAGGATTACAAACCCATTGTTTTTCTAAAGAAGCACCACAGCCATCAGGAGATTTTGCCCTTTTACAAAGCAGCCGACCTCTGCATGGTCACGTCGCTTCATGACGGCATGAACCTCGTCGCCAAGGAATTCGTGGCGGCCCGGGATGATCAGAACGGCGCGCTGATTCTAAGCCGTTTCACAGGCGCCTCCCGGGAACTTCGCGACGCGCTCATCGTCAATCCCTACGATATCGAACAAATGGCCGAGTCCATCCGCTACGCGCTGGAGATGGATCCTGAAGAGCGGTCCGCGCGGATGGGCCGGATGCGAGAAACGGTTCGGGAACACAACGTCTACCGCTGGGCCGGCAATCTCGTCGAAGAGCTCACCAAAATCCGAATTGACGAACGGCCGGCTCCCGCCGGCGTAGGCACAAATTAGAGCTTGACGATCGGCGCCGATAGGGTATACTCATTGTAGACACCACAGGAGGCCTTTCAATGACTACAACCGTTCAAAAATGGGGGAATAGCTTGGCTCTTAGGATACCGAGCGCTCTCGCCAAGGACGTTCATCTTCATCGGGGATCGGAAGTTGAGGTCGCAATTGTTGCAGGCGCAATGGTGATCAAGCCAAAGGGTCGGCGTAAATATTCTTTGCGCCAATTGCTCAAGGGAGTTACGAAGGAGAATCTTCATAAGGAACAGGATTGGGGCGGTCCTGTGGGGCGGGAAATCTGGTGACTTCCGGCCCCTATTGTCCAAAACGCGGCGATGTCGTTTGGCTCAACTTCATTCCGCGGGCCGGCCGTGAGCAGGCGGGTCGCCGACCGGCGTTGACGCTTTCGCACGAGGCATACAACCGAAAGGTTGGACTTGGGGTCTTTTGCCCGATCACGAGCCACGTAAAGGGCTACTCCTTCGAGGTGGCAATCCCGGAGGGGCACAAGGTTTCCGGGGCCATTCTTTCGGATCACGTAAAGAGCATGGATTGGTCGGCCCGCAGATCGGAGTTTTATTGCCGTGTTCCAGATGCGGTATTAACGGACGTCGTAGAAAAGCTTCAGGCACTATTTGGAGCGTAGCTGTGCCTCGCCGCGTTTATAAATAGACGACATCTTTGCCCGGATGATCGAGCGACAGAAACAGCATCAGGTACTCGCGCAGGTGGCGGGTCAGAAGGAAATTATCGCGGACGTGTTCCCGGCCGTTTTCGCCGAGTTTGCGGGCGAAGTCCGGGGACTGCAGGAGCTGTTTGAGCCAGTAGGCCGTGCCTTCGACGGAATGCGTAAGAATGCCGGAATGTTTGTGCGTGATCTGAAGCGGGATCCCGCCGACCGCGCCCGCGATGACCGGTTTGCCTTTCCACAGCGCCTCCGAGACTGTGAGGCCAAACCCTTCCCGGATCGATTTTTGAACGATGATGTCGGACGCCCGCTGGATCGCGTTGATCTCGACGTGGCTGGTGGGGGGAAGACAGAGGATGAGAATGTCCGGATCGTCCGCCGCGCGGTCTCTCACTTCCGCAAGAACCTTCGCGCCCTCGGGATCGTCGTCCGCCGATCCGCCGACGAGCAAAAGCCGGCAGTCGATCCGTTCTCTCACCATGCGAAACGCCTCGATGACGCCGACCGGGTCTTTGAGGTAATCAAACCGGGAGACCTGCGTGATGAGGGGTCTGTCCCGGGGGATCTGGAGACGGTCGCAGATGGCGGCAACTTCCTCTTGCGTCAAGTCCCTGTTCTTGTCGCTCAAGGGATCGATGGACGGCGAGATGAGCACCTGTTGGATGCTGAGGACCTGCGAAAAAGCCGGCGCCGAAAAAACGCTTGCGTCGTAGCGTTCCACGACCGGTTTCAGGGCATTCCAAACCGCCAAATCGGGCGAGGAGAGATCAATGTGGCATCGCCATATCCACCGGCCCTTGCCCGGGGTTTTTTTCACGATCAACCCGGCTGGCTGGGGATCGTGGATGAAGAGGATATCGGCGTTCAAATCCATTTGAGCGGCGTTCAGTTCCTGAGTCTGCCAGTACAGGTCCCAGTCCGACGGCGAGAATTCCTGCGTTGCGCCATGCAGGGCGTTGTGGATTTTTTTGGTAACGGCATAAAACTGTTCCCCGCCTTTGATGACATCCCACCGGGCGTCGACTCCCAGTTCCTTGCACAGCGGCACCATCCGGTTCAAAATTTCGGCGACCCCGCCTCCGACAGCGGTGGAGTTGACGTTCCGGACCACCCGGCCGGCAAGTTTTTTCGCGATCAGCCGCAGATCGTCGATGACGCCGGCGCCGACGATGGGGGCGTATTGCTCAAGCATGGTGGGACTCCGCGGATTCGATCATCCGATTTTCCGCCAGCGTGATGAGGCGCGATCGCAGACCCTCGAGTGTGCAGGTATACGGATCGAGCTGGGCGATTTCGACGGCCAGCACCATTTCCCCAAGTTCCTCTTCCAGCCAGCGGGAAAAATCATTGACGCCGTGCTCCAGGCGGAGCCGGGCCTCGAAGACGTGGTGATAAATCGAGTGGACGGAGACTTTCCGGAGCGCCTCAGAGAATTCCCGAAGATCTCCGGCCTGATAGGGAGTGGGCAAAATAAAGCTCACCGATTTCATGAAATGGAACTCCATCCCCTCCGGCGCGTCCGCCGCCGTCTTCCGTTTCGCCATCCGGTCTTCGATGATGGCGACAATTTTTTCGCGCAGTTCCCGAAGGGTTTTGAAATTGACGGTGTCGACCGCCGCGAGCCGTTCCGCCAGCCTGGCGTCCTGCATCGCCTCCGCCGCCCACCAGGCGAAATCGTTCGGCGGCTCGGGCGAGAGATACTGATGTTGTTTGAGGAACCGGTGCGTGTGGTGATAAATCACCGAGCCGGGAACCGCCTTCAGGATGTCGGCCATCTCCCTGAGATTTCGCGCCCGGAGTCCCGTCAGTTCCGTCAGGTCGACGTGGGTGAAAAATCGGAATGAATGTTTGGCCCGTGGAAGATGGGATTGATCCATTTGCGGGCAGACTATCACCGGTCGGCGCGACGATCCAGCCACAAACCGGCGCCTGAGAACCGGATTTGCCTACCCGCCCATTACCCCAAGAATGGGCACAGAGCCTCTACCCATGAAATTCGCCCCGCGCGGATAGACGGCCATCGCCTCCTGCCGTCGTCCTTCCCGATGGAGGCTGTGCGCCAGAAGGTAATTCAACATGGAGTTGCGCGGGGAGTCGGGATATCTGTTTTGGTAATCTCTTGCCTGCGGAATGAAGGTGTCATCGTCATTCAGATAATAGAGGTTGAGGAGGCTGAAGTAATCTCTTTCTTCTGGAAAGAGAACACCGGCATGTTTTGATTGTTTCAGCGAATCGAACAACCTCTGAGCCTCGTCATAGCGGCCCACGATCTGCTTCAGGCGGACGTCTCGAAGGATCTCAAGAAACGGAGCATGGCGTTTTTTGAGAAGGCGCTGCATATCGGCGTAGTAGTAGCCTCTTAACCAAAACGGAAGCTCCCAGCCTTTGATGTAGATGTTGAACGTCGGGATCGCGACGGTGGTCGCCATTGATATCTTATGCAGGATGCTCTGGGTTGTCTGCTCAATGTCGGCCTCCGGGGCGCCCGGCTTGGCCAGGTCGGCGACGGTCTGCCGGACGGAATTCCCGATGTCAAAAAACATGAGTTGGTCCGGGATGTACATCCGGCAGATCATTTCAGCCAATTTCATCACCGGCAGGAGAGACCGGATGCCGACCGAATTCATCATCAGGAAGGCGTTTCTAAACTTCTCGTCGGTCAGAGACAGGTCGGCCACGCTTTTCGGGTAGATGATGTTGCTGAAGGGATCGACCGCCAGCCACCGGTGGTTGACGCGGATCTGCGAGATGGTGTGGAATGAGACGAACTTCGTTCTGCCCAACGGGTCCGGTCTGTTTAAATACACAACCTGCCCGTCGAGGCCGGCATGACGGGCCAAGACCGCCAAAACAAAGGCGCTGCGATCGCAGTCGCCCATGCCTCTTAACATGAGTTCGAGCGGGTTGTCGTTCCAGTCTTTGAGGAATTCGTTGTCAGGCGCCGCCCGCTCAAAATGGTTGGACACGTTGACAAAAACCCAGTCCATGAGCGCCTCGAGTTTCTCAACGTCCGTCCGGTGGCCGCCGCCCGCCTGCGCGCGCGCGACGTCCTGGTAGATCAGACTGCGCGTGACATGCCGAACGGCGCCGGGCGAGAGCCGATCCGCAAGGATGTCGGTTTCAGAAAATTGGAATGCCTTTTCCCTTGCCTTTTCAAAGTCGAATATCTCCTTGGAATCGGGATAGAGCGACTGCGCGGCCACGGTCATATTTTTGATGGCGGAGTCCTGATTGGGCGTATATCGGGAATAGGTCGCGAACTTCACATTGCCGGCCAGCATCCGCGCCGCCCGTTCATTTCCACCATCCGCGATGGAAAGCGTCATGGACCCGGACGGTTCCAGCCGGGACACGATATCTATGATGTCGCCGTCTGTACGCAGTTTGACGTGATCGACAACGATGGAAACGTGGCGGGCAATCCATTGGGCCCGGTCCTGGTGGGAGAACGCATGGAATTTTTCAGGAGGCAGAACAAACCGGATTCGATTGCCCTCGAATTCGACGTCCCCGACCCTTTGGACGGGCTCGCGGGGGCCGGTCCACTCCGCTTTTGTCTCCGTCACGGGAGGTTCCGGCCGTTTGGCGGGCCAGAGCCAGAAGAGGAACCAGACGAGAAGGCCGCCACCCAGCAACGGCCAGAAGGACTTGAGGAGGCGATAAACGGATGCGGAAACGGTTCCGGCTCCCATGCGTGCATGAAATCACAAGGGGGAGGCGCGGGTCAATCCGGATGTTGCTTGTGGGGTTGAATACTGTCAAGATTGTGTATAAGTCAATGACCAGAAAGCACGGGGAATCAAACTTGAAAAATACCAGCGTCATTTGTCTCGTCCTCGCATTCGGCGTTTCCTGCGCCACGCCGGTGAAACTCGCCGGCAAGGCGGCTTGGTCAGCGGTCAAACTCGGTACCGGGCTTACATGGAAGATTGTGACAGGGATCGGGAAAATCGGCGCCAAGGAAGCGCTGCATGCGGTGGATCTGACGGCGGACGTGTCGATGACGATGCTGGCCCGGCAGGAGTCTCAGGCGCTGGTCAAGGCGTTCTGGGATTACATGCGGGGCGGGACGTTTGTGTCGGCGTACGGGCTTCTGTCGGATTCCCTTAAAAAGAATTTTCGGAAACGGGACTTTCTTGACTATGCCGGGGACTGGGCCCCCGGCATCGCCGGGGTTGAGGTTCTCGACGCCGATGTCCGGCAGTTCCATGTGGAAATCCCCGCCCGGCTTCATGTCAATAAAGAAGGTGCGGCGGCGGATGTCCGGGTGGTGATCTACGTGTCAAAAATCCGCGACCGGTGGCGCATCACGGGCTGGGAAGGCATGCCTGACCGGTAGTCCCATTAATTTTAGTCGACCACTTTAGGCATGGTCCCTTTCTCTCGATAAGTCATAGTACCGGGAGCAGTCTCTCCCGGTCGCACTATCATCCATGAGGAGGGTGAATCATGGCAGAAGTTTTGGTTGTTACCAGCAAGATAAAAAAACTGATCAAGGAACAGGGCATGCGGACCTCGGCGGACGTCATCGAGGCGCTAAGCCAGATGGTGGAGGCCAAGGCCAAGGAAGCCGTGGAGCGGGCCAAGGCTGCGGGCAAGAAAACGGTTCAGGCGTCCGATCTGGCCTGACCGTCCTGCCTGACTGACCGGTGGTTTTTTACCAGAGCCGTGAAATCTATCTGACCGTCACGTCGTTTGATCTCCTGGGCACCCTCGCCTTCGCGATCTCGGGGGCGCTCCTTGGAAAACAGAAGCAGTACAATTTCTGGGGCGTGCTGACCCTCGCCTTCTGCGCGGCGCTCGGCGGCGGGACGCTCCGGAACATGATGGTCAACCTCACGCCCGATGTCCTGTCGCCCGACGGCTGGATGTACATCCTGTGCGTGGTGGCCGCCTCGCTGGTGATTCATCTCGGCGCCGACATTTTCCAGTTCCGGAGCGGCGCGGTTCAGGTGTCGGCGAACCGACTGCTGGCGCGGGCGGACGCGGTGGGACTGGCGGTGTTCGTGATGATGGGCGCGACGGTGGCGATGCGGGTGGGCCTGCCGTTTTTCGCGGTACTGGCCTTTTCGGCCCTGAGCGGCGCCGGCGGCGGAGTTATCCGGGACGTGATTGCCGGAGAAAAACCGTATGCGTTCCGCGGCGTTCACTACATCACGTGGTGCATCCTCGGCGGCACGGTCGCGGCGCTCCTGAACTTCTGGCGCCCCGCGATCGAGGCCGCGACGGGTGTCATGGCCTACAAGGGAATCTTCGCCCTCCTGCCGTCGAGCCTGGTAGTCGTATTGAGATTCCGGGAAATCAACAAGGAATTTCCCCTGCCGGCCTGACGGTCAATCCGTCCGTCTTCCTTCCGCGTCAAACGTGTGAATCCGGTCCGCCGGAAAGCGGACATGAAGCGTCCCGGACACCGGCCGGGTCAGCGCCACGAGCGCGCGGACCTCGACTCCGTCAATGGCCAGCGTCAGCAGCTTCTGCGCGCCCAGCGGTTCAATGAGCCGCAGCGCCATCGGTCGCGTATCGGCGCCCGGTTGATCCAGAACCTGAACATCCTCCGGCCGGATGCCTGCGGTCTTCACGTGCGGATCGAACCGGCCGATACACGCGGCCTCGAGGAGGTTCATCCGCGGGCTCCCGATAAATCCGGCGACAAACTCGGTGGCGGGAGATTGATAAAGTTCCAGCGGCGCGCCCATCTGCTCAAGCCCGCCCTGCCGCAGGATCGCCACGCGGTCCGAAAGCGTCATCGCCTCGATCTGGTCATGCGTGACATAGAGGACGGTTGCCTGGAGGTCGCGAAAGAGAAGCCTGAGTTCCGCGCGCGTTCGCTCGCGCAGGACCGCGTCCAAGTTGGACAGCGGCTCGTCCAGCAAAAACGCCTTCGGCTGACGCACCAGCGCGCGTGCGAGCGCCACCCGCTGGCGTTGTCCGCCGGACAAGTGCGCGGGCCGGCGGTCCAGGAGATCCATCAGGCCCAGCCGGGCGGCGGCCGATTCCACCCGCTCGCGGATGGCCGGCGCGGAGATATGCCGGAGTTTCAGCGCGACGGAGATGTTCTCCCGCACGTTCATGTGCGGATAGAGCGCGTAACTCTGAAACACCATGGCGACGTCGCGGTCTTTCGGATCGCGGTCGTTGACCGATTCGCCGCCGATCAGGATCTCTCCCGTGTCGGCGGTTTCAAGTCCGGCGATCAAGCGGAGGAGCGTGGATTTCCCGCAGCCGCTCGGGCCCAGCACCGTGAGAATCTGGCCGTCGGGAACGTCAAGGCTGACGTCCCGGACGACCGGGGTTTTGCCGTCGTAGGATTTGGAAACGTTCCGGAGCGAGACAGACGCCATCGATCAGCCCTTCACCGCGCCGGCGGTGAGTCCCTGAATGATCCGGCGCTGAAACGCGAGTACGGCCGCGACCACCGGGAACGTCGTCAGCACCACGGCGGCCGATATCTGGCCCCACGGAACTTCATAGGCCGTCGCGCCGCTGAGCATCGCGATCCCGACCGGCACGGTCCGGGTCGAGTCCCGGGTCATCAGGATGAGCGACACAACGAATTCATTCCATGAAAAAATGAACAGGAGGATCGCGGTCGCCGCCAGCGCGGGCGCCGCCAGCGGCAGGACGATGGCGCGCAATACGCCCAGCCGCGTGTAGCCGTCGATCCGGCCGGCCTCTTCGAGTTCCACCGGAAGCTGCCGGAAAAACGCGGTGAGCATCCACACGGCGAACGGCAGATTGAGCGCGGCGTGGATGGAAGCAAGGGCGAGATAGGAATTCGACAACCCCAGCGTCCGCGCCGCCGACGTGAGCGGCGCGAGCAAAACCGCCGCCGGAATCATGGAAAAGGCCAGCATCCCGAGTTCGAACGTGCGTTTGCCCCGCATCCGGAACCGCGCGATCGCATAGGCCGCCGGCGCGGCGAGGAGCAGCGCGAGCAGCGTAGATCCGGCCGCCACGATGAGGCTGCTCCGGATGTAGAGTCCGAACGGCCGCTGCTCGAACATGCCGGAGTAATTTTCGATGGACCATGCCGCGGGCAGGTAGGTGAGCGGCCGGGAAAAAATTTCCGCATTGGTTTTCACCGACGTGAGCAGCGTCCAGAGGGACGGGGCGAGGCTGAACAGGATGAGAGCGCCGAGGCCGATCCCGAACGCCGCTCGTTTGATCATGCGCGCCGGTCCTGCATGCCCATCGACAGGACGGCCGCGAGCGCGAAAACGGACAACATGAACGTCACCGTGATGACCGCACCGTAACCGGGGTCCTGGTAACGGAACAGGTTGTCGTAAATGTACAGCGAGACCGTGTACGTGCGTCCCGCCGGCCCGCCGCCGGTGAGGACCCACACGAGATCGAACACGCCGAGCGCCTGGATGAGCCGGAACGTCAGCGCGAGCGCGATGGCCGGGCGGAGCATCGGCAGCGTGATCAGCCGGAACCGGCTCCATGCGCCCGCCCCGTCGATCCGGAGGGCTTCGTACAAATCCTTCGGAATCGATTGAAGCCCTGCGAGGAGAATCAGCGTCACAAACGGCGTGGTCTTCCACACATCCGCAAGGACGATCGACGCAAACGCCGTCTCCGGGCGGCCCAGCCATGCCACCGGCGCGTCGATCAGGCCCAGCCGCAAAAGGACGTCGTTGAACACGCCGTACGTGTCGTTCAGGATCCATCGCCAGGACATCGCCATGACGGCGGTCGGCAACGCCCACGGCAGAATCACGATGGCGCGCGCCCACCCCCGGCCGCGAAACGGGGCATTGAGCAGAAGCGCGAAGACGAGGCCCAGCGCGAGTTCCAATGCGACGGACATCAGTGAAAACGCCAGCGTGACCCGCACCGATTGCGCCAGGATCTCGTCGCCGGCCATGCGGGGCACGGACGCCGCGCCCGAGACGGCCGTCCAGAGCGTGTGCGCGAGCGGAAATCCGAGCACGCACACCAGAAACGCGCCGGCCGGGAGCAGATACCGGTGGTTCTTCATTGCAACGCCTGCCGGATTTTTTCCGCTGCGTCCTGAATCGCCTTCTCCGGCGTGAGCTGGCCGACCAGGGCCGCGCTCACGTGGCGCTGGAGAATGTCCGAGATGCGCGAATACCGGGGATGCACGGGCCGGGGCCGCGCGGCGAGGAGCACCGTGTAGAGTTCCTTGAAATGCGGACTGCCCTTCAAAATGTCCGCATCGTCAAACAGAGACTTTCGCGTCGGGATCGCGCCGGTCCGGAAATGGAAAACCTTTTGTTGCGCTGCTTGCGTCGCGAACTCGATGAACGACCACGCGGCGCCCGGGTGTTTCGAATACGCCGAGATGCCGTAGCCCCAGCCGCCCAGCGTCGCCGCGCTGGTCTTTCCGGCGGCGTGGACCATCGGCACGATGCCGATCTTGCCGCGCACCGGCGATCCCTCCTTCTGGCACAGCGTCCACGCGTAGGGCCAGTTGCGCATGAAGACGGCCCGGCCGTCCTGGAACATCTGCCGGCATTCCTCCTCCTGATAGGTCGTCACGCCCGGCGGCGCAAGCCGGGTCGGCAGGCCGGCCAGCCATTCGAGGGCGCGGACCGATTCCGGAGAATCGAGCGTCACGCGGCCCTCCGCGTCGATCACGTCGCCGCCGAATCCCCAGAGGACCTCCAAAAACGCGCACACGAGGCCTTCGTATTGCTGGCCCTGAAAGACCAGCCCCCACCGGTCCGGCGGCGATTGCAGGGCCCGCGCGAGCTCGGCGAGTTCCTCGACGGTCCGCGGCGGCACGCGTTTTTCGGCGTCGAGCAGGTCCTTGCGGTAATAGAGCATCCCGGCGTCGGATTGCATAGGTACGCGATATATTTTGGTTTGATAGATCGATCCGCTGATGTCGCCCGGTAAAAAATCAGCCCGTTCCTCCGCCGGGAACCGGTCGTCCAGCGGCAGGATCCAGCCGGCCGCCGCGAACTTCGGAACCCAGATCACGTCCATGAACACGACGTCGTAGGCGCCGTCCTGCGCCATGAACGACGCCGCATACATGTCCTCCCGCGTGTTCGTCGCGGCCGGCCCCTCGACCAGCTCCACCCGGAGGTCGGGCCGCGCGGCCTCGAATTGCCGGATGATTTCCTTGAAGCCGCCGCCGGAATCCGGCCCCGTCAAGAGCCGGATCACCGGCCGCGCGTCCTTCGTTCCGCACCCGCCGAAAAATCCGGCGGCCACGACGCCGATCAGCGCCGCTCGAACAGCTTTCGTGAGCATCCAGACCGCCTCCTACAGATATTTGAATTTTATATAAGCCACCGCCAGCGCCGCGTAGGCGAGGGCGGAAATCGTCAGAAACGCAAGCGACACGCGGCCGGGTTTCAGCGGCGCCGGAAGAACGGGGCGCAGCCGGCCGTGGATCAGGACGATGAGCGCGGCCGTGAAGAGGCAGGTGCCGACAAACCCGATCAGCGCCGACATCACGATGAGCTGGCCCGGCTGTTTCAAAAACATCGTGAGGCCGGTGACCGCCGTCAGAATCACGATCATCACGCGGTACCAGCGCCCCTCGTCGACGGCCCTCTCGCGGAAAAAATAAAACCGGATCATCTCCACGTGCACCTTCGCCACCGCGTCCGCCGTCGACAGCCATGTGTCGCACAGAAACGCGGCGGAAATCAGAAGAAACAGCGCGCGGCCGGCCGCGCCCCACGTGACCTCGAAAAACCGGCTTTGCTCCGCCGCCAGCCGCCAGTCGTCCGGAAGGATACCCTTCGGAAACAGGATCGCGTAGGCCAGGAAACAGGTCATGTACGTCGTCAGAAGATTACCGAACACGCCGATGCCCGTGTCGACGAACAGGAAGTTCCGCCAGCGCCTGCCCTCCTTGGCAAGATCGCCGTCCGACGCGCTCGGAATCCGGCCCGCGTTCACAGGGTCCTTCGCGCAGGCGACGCCTTTGCCCAAAATCCAGTAACTGTAAAACAACGTCCAGAACCCGCCGAGCCCCGCAAACGTGATCGCGGTGAGCAGCCGGTCGGTGTCGGAACTTTCCCAGGGCCGCGCCAATTTGTCCGGTACGATGATCGCCTTCAGAAACGCCGGCCACTGCGGCCGCAACTCGGGGCTCAGACAGCTCACGACGAGGCCCGCCAGTGTGACGAGCGACACCGCCCACATGATCTTCTCGATCAGCCAGTACGTCCGTTTCTGCGTGAGGAGCGCGAACATGAAAAGCAGAATGCTGAGGCTCGCCCAGAACAGGCTCCGGCCTCGTTCCGACAGGTCCGGCCAGTCGACCAGCTTCGCGAGCGCGGTGCCGCCGGCCGACGCGAACGCGCCGAACCAGAGGAAGGAAAGGATCATCAGGATCCACAAGAAAAATCCAAACGCCGGATGCAGCCGCACAAATCCACGCCAGATGCTCTCGCCGGTCAGCGCCGAATACCGGCCGATCTCAAACGTCACCGCGTATTGGAGCAGGCACGCGGGCGTCAGGAGAAACAAAAAACCGAGCCCGTACTTGGCGCACAAATACGGCCACCAGATCAGCTCGCCCGACCCCTGCGCGAGCGCCATCCACACGATGCCGGGCCCCAGCGCAGCGCACCAGCCGCAAAACACGGGAAGGCGGCTCGTCCCGTAAGGCGCCGGCGGGCGGAAGTCGGGTTTCATCCGTCGGAAGGTGTCAAGAACCCCCGCCCGACTTTTCCTTGGACTTTTTTTCCTTCTCCTCGACCTTCTTCACTTCGGCGTCGATCTGTTTCCGCAGTTCCTGCACGTCCGCGTCCGTGTTGCCCTCGCTCGTCAAATCGTCCTCGCTCATGAATGCCTTGTCCTGCGCGGCCGAGACCACCACGTATTTGTCGGCGTCGTATTCGCTGATCGACACGCCCGATCCCTCGTGATGGAGGCGGCCGTTCATGTAGAGACGGTAGGGCGTCTGCCAGTAATCCTGGCCGGGATCGCGGCCGGACGCCGAAAGGTTCGACCGGCAGAACTCGTCCATCCGGATCGAGGCGCTGGAGCTTCCGACCAGCTCGTACCGGATGAGCCGGTGGATTTGTTTGAGCTCGAAGGTCGTCATCACGCGCTTGGGAAGGGCCGCCATGCTGTCGACCACTTTTTCGGCGCTCTTCAGGCTGTCGGCCGCGCAGTAGCCGATGATCGCGACGGAAAGAACTTTGCAGGCGCCGCTGATCATGCGTGCAGTTCCTCCTTCCGGCGCTGTACCGTCTCCTCGACCCAGACGCCCGAGAGGACGTTCGTGCGGAGGATTTCGAAAAAGGCGCGCCGGGGCATGGCCAAGATTTTGGACGCGTCCAGCGCCGTCACGGTCGCGACCCTGGGCGTGTCCTCAAAGAGCGCGATCTCGCCGAAATAGTCGCCGGCCTTCAGGGTGGCGATCTGTTTTTGCGCGGACCCGCCGTAATTCTTCCAGACGGCGCCCGCGCCGTCCCTCAGAATGTAGAATTCCTCGGCCGGGTCGCCCTCCCGGATCAGCACGGCGCCTTTTTGGACGTCCCGTTCCTGAATTTCCACGATGACGCGATTCATGACCTCGGGCGGAACGTCCGCGAACATCGGCAGGTCTTTGAGGAACGCCGAAAGCTGGATGACCTTGGTGATCTGATCCCGGTGCTCGGTGTGGCCGGCAAGGAACTTGTCAAAAAAATATTTGCGCAGCGTCAGGCAGACGAGCGGAGAGGTCGCACGCACGGTCGCGGTCCTGGGCGAGTTTTGGAGCAGCGCGATTTCGCCGAAGGAGTCCCGGTCCGTCAGGCGGGCCACGACGGTCCGAAGGCCGCTGGGCGCTTCGTGGATTACTTCGGCCTTGCCGTGGAAGATGATGTAAAAGGAGTCGCCCTCGTCACCCTGCCAGACCACCGCCCGGCCGCCGGCGAAAAATTCGACCGTCACATATTCGGCGAGTTTGGCGCGCCGGTCGGCCGGGAGCGCCGCGAAGAGGGGCACGGCGCCCAGAAATTCGAGAATTTCCTTTTCGGTCAGGCGCCGCATCTGCCGCGCCAGGAAGACGGCGCGGTTCCGGAGACGGTCCAGCGGCTTTTCGAACATGCCATACACATTCGCGGCGACAAACCGAAGGACGCCAAAGACGATCAGAAGGAGCGGAAAGAACATCGCGGCCGCGAAGACGGCGGCGGACAGCCGGTCCACCGGCCGGCCGGCATGAAGGACCGTGTCGATCAGCTGGTTCAGACTTCCGGCCGTCGCGTCTCCGACGAACCGGTAGGCGGCGTACAGCCAGAGGACGGCGAACATGCCGTACCCGATGAGGGGCGTCTCGAATTGGAACGTCGACCGGAACGACAGGATCCGTCCGATGAGTTTTCGGCGGACAAAGTGCCGGAGTGTCTCCAGAAGGCGCGTCCTGCCGGACAGCCGGTCCAGGCATTTCAGCAGTTCCCCGGGAAGAAACGGCGATCCGTCCGCAAACGAGTACGCGAGGCAGGCCGCCATCCATATCCCGGCGGCGGGCCATGCGCCGGTCAGAACCGCAACGGCGCCGATGCAGGCGAGCGCTCCGGGAAAGATGAGGGCCGCAAGATGAAACCTCAGCGTGGCGGACCACCCGCGCGTCAGAATGCCGGAATCGTCGAGCGCAACCCCGGGAACGCCGCCCTTCAGCGTCAGACCGGCCCGCGGGGGATCGGACAAGATGCCCGAGAGGAAAACATATTTGAACAAATTCTTGGACGAATGGATGACCAGGAAACTCAGGAACCAGACGCCGAGCGCGGCGCCCTCCCGGCCGCCGATGGTCAAGAGGTCAAAGCGGTCGAAATGGGCGAAGAGCACATAAAGGGCAACCCCGGCCGGCGCGACCAACAAACCGACAAATAAAAAGGAGTCCATCCATTTCGCGATCGGGCGCAGGAGCCGCGCCGGTCCCGCCGGAATCTCGATCGCCGGGCGGCAAGTGGGCTTGGGCGCGTACGGCCGGAATACCGCGTGTTTCAAAAGCGCCGATTCCGATTCGGCCGGCAGGAAAGAATGTTCGAGCAACCGGAAAATGAGGTCAAACACTTTTTTGTAGGCGTATGTCCCATGACGACTGTGGTACGCCTGCAGAAGCGCCGCCGCGCTCTTCGGCGTTCTCAGATGCTCGATCAGCTCCAGTTCCTCGGCATCCACGAACAGGAATTCGCCGCCCTCGGTCCGACGCACGACCGAGTCGTTCCGGAACGGCGAAACAGTGAACGGCCGGACGCTGATCGGTATATCCTGGACCGTCCTGAGATCGGTCGTCATGTCACAGAACTACTATCTAAGCCCGCGTGCTCCGGCAACCCGCCCGGCGCGATCGCCCGTATATCCTTAACCGTCTCGACGCTCTCTTCAAAGCATGGTACACGGGCGCCGATGAACCTTTCGCGGACGTTGCTCGGCTTGGCGGCCGCAGTGATCTGTGTTCTGGCGGCGCGATCCCTCATCACCAAGGGGCGTTCTGTTTCCCATGAGGTTGAATTCGCAGGGAATGTCATCACATTTCATCCGGGGACGGACAAATTTCGCGGGCTCTCCCATGAAGAACGAGCGGACCATCTGGCCCGGCTGGCCGAAGAGGTTCTTGGATACGCCCAAACACAAACCGGACTTCAAAGCGCCGCTGATCTTGTCCCGAGGCTGCGGCCGGGCGGTCCCGGAGAAATACTGATCGGCGGGACGGCCGATGCGAGCGCGGCAGAAACCCTGAGAAACAATGAACGCTTCGGCCAGTCCATCCCTGTCAGCGAAAAATGGAAATTTCAGATTTCAAGCCTGGTGGATGAGATCACGGAAAGAGATGGCCGGCCCCACGGACGTGCGATCTCAAGAGACGGCGCGGTGATCCGGCTGGCCGGGGTTTCAGATACGGAATTCCGGAGCCTGCGCCTGTCGCAGGAAACCCGGCACTACATGGCCCGGGCGATGATCTACAGAGACATCGTCCTCGCGGCGGGCGCGGGGCCGAACATCCCGGACCATGAGAAGCTTGAGGCCCTGCTGGACTGGACGTTCGTGAATGTGTCCGCGCACTTCGAACGGGAGGTCCCTCCTTATCCCCGATTGGTCGACTATAACGACGTCCCGCTCGGCCTCATGTTAAGAGGCATGGGCGACTGCGACCGGAGCGTGTGGGTGCTGGCGACCCTCGCGTGGCACGCGGGATTCGAAGCCAACATCGTCTACCTGCACCGGACGATCGGCGCCATCTCGTTCCACGCCGTGGCCGAAATCAAGCTGAACGGGCGGTGGCGGGCGGTCGATCCGTATAACAACAGGTTGTACGATGAATCCGTCATCGAGCTTTCAAAACACGATCCGGATTTCAAATACGCCCGCGTGATGTTCAATCCGTTCGAGCCTGAGGGACTCCTGCCGGCCGTGAAAGTGGCCGAGATGATCGGCCGCTTCTATGCGCCTGGCCAGAGGCTTTTTTTTGATATCCAAAAACCGGTGAAAACATTTGTCGCCGACCATTTCTCCGGAAAAAATCCGCAAGAATACATCGACCGGACAACGGCGCAAATCCTCTTGCATACCTCCCGCGGAGAATTGGTCAGGCTTCCGGGCGCCGACGTTTTCATCCGCAGATGGGATCATCCATTTCTCTTGCGGGTTTATTACTATGAGGATATGTGGCGCTTGAAAAAAGAGGCGGATTTTCCGTTCATGAAGACACTCCGCCGCCCGAGGATTGATCAATTGACGGGACGATACAAAGAAGCCGCCCTTGCTTTCGCCTCGCTGTCCCGGGACGGGGGAGACACAGGTTTGTACGGCGAGGAGCGCGAATATTTCATGATCCTCAACGAGTATGATGAAAAGGATTTCACCTCGGTGGAAAAAAACGTCCGGGCATACAGAAAAAAATATCCGCTAACTCCCCGCAACATCATGCTCGGATACCTGCTGGCGCACAGTCTGCACGCCCTCGGCCGACTTGAGGAGGCGGTCGGCGAATACCCCGCGGGCGCCAATTTCAAATGGCGAGGCGTCCCGCGAGGCGTCCCGCCGTCCAATTGACACGCCCCGACGCGGTTGGCATACTCTGTGCACATGAACACCGGGCTCAAGTGCCGGGAATGCGGGCGGGAGTATCCGAATGCGCCGGTCCACGTGTGCGAGTATTGTTTCGGCCCGCTCGAAATCCGGTACGACTATGACGAAATCAAGAAGCGGCTGACCCGCGAAACCATCCTGTCCCGCCGGCCCAACATGTGGCGGTACAAGGAACTTTTGCCGCTCGACGGCGAGCCGACGGTCGGCCAGGATGTGGGGTTCACGCCGTTCTTCAAAGCCGAGCGGCTCGGCAAGGCGCTTGGGCTGTCCAATCTCTATATTAAAAACGACGCGGTGAACCATCCGACGCTGTCCTTCAAGGACCGCGTGGTGAGCGTGGCGCTGTCGAAGGCGAAGGAGTTCGGCTTCAAGACCGTCGCCTGCGCCTCCACCGGCAATCTTGCCAATTCTGTCGCCGCCAATGCCGCCCAGGCCGGCCTCGAGGCCTACGTCTTCATGCCGGCCAACCTCGAGCAGGGCAAGATCATCGGCACGCAGCTCTACGGGGCGCACCTCGTCGGGATCAGCGGCCATTACGACGACGTCAACCGCCTTTGCTCCGAAATCGCCGGCAAATACGGCTGGGCCTTTGTCAACATCAACATCCGGCCCTATTACGCCGAAGGCTCCAAATCCTTCGGGTACGAGCTGGTGGAACAGCTCGGCTGGAAACTGCCGGACGAAATCGTCGTCCCGATGGCCGGCGGATCGCTCATCTGCAAAATTTTGAAGTCCTTTGAGGAGTTCATTCGCATCGGGATCATCCGCGGGCCCGTCGGCACGCGGTTCCACGGCGCCCAGGGCGCCGGCTGCGCGCCGATTGTCTCCGCTGTCAAGGCCCGCATGGATTTTTTCAAGCCGGTCAAGGAACCCAAAACGATCGCCAAGTCTCTGGCGATCGGCAATCCCGCCGACGGGTACTACGCGATCAAGCAAATCCGCCAGAGTGGCGGCTGGGCGGAAGACCCGACGGACGAGGAAATCGTTGATTCGATCAAGCTCCTGGCGCGCACCGAGGGCGTGTTCACCGAAACGGCGGGCGGCGTCACCATCGGCGGCCTGCGCCGGCTCGTGAAGGAGAAGCGGATCGATCCGGACGCGACCGTCGTCGCCTGCATCACGGGCAACGGCCTCAAGACGCAGGAGGCCGTGGCCGGCCATGTCTCGGAATTCCCGGTGATTCCGGCCAAGCTCGACGCCTTCGACGCCTACTTCGAATCCTCCTCCAAGGCGGCCTGATCCGAATGTCCATCACGATCCGCATCCCGACACCGCTCCGGAAGCTCACGGGCGACGCCGAGGAGGTCCGGATCGACGCCGTGACCCTCCGCGACATGATCACGACGCTTGAGCGGCAGTACCCCGGCATCAAGGACCGGCTCTGCGACGAGTCGGGGGAAGTCCGCCGGTTCATCAACGTCTTCGTGAACGACGAGGACGTCCGGTTCATGGAGGGCCAGGCCACGCAACTCAAGGACGGCGACGTCGTGTCGATCGTCCCCGCCGTCGCCGGCGGGGCACGGATCAAGAAAAAATATTATCTGAACGTCCCGCAGAAACTCATCAAGGAGCCCCTGATCTATCAGCTCGTCAAAAAATACGACGTCGTGCCCAACATCCGCCAGGCCAGCATCTCGGACGAGATCGGCGTCGTCGCCGTCGAGATCGAAGGCGAACCCGCGTCCGTCGAATCGGCCACCAAGTTCCTCCAGGAACTCGGCGTCAGCGTCGAACCCATCGAAATCAACGTCATCGAAGGCTGACCGTCCCGCCTATTGCTTCGCGCGCCCGGATGAAATACCTTCGGCGCCATGCGGGAAGATGGCGGGAAGCCTGAGACTCTGAGTTACCGGCGGCTCAAGCTGGAGCTGCTCCTGTACGGGATTGCCGTCGCCGACGAGCGGCTGTCGGAAAAAATCCTGCCGCTGCCGATCGAGGAGATTCCGGTGATCAGCCGGCGCGTCGACCTGACGTTTCCGGACGGGACCCGCGTCAACGCGCCCCTGGAGGACGGCTCGCCCTACCAGCTCCGCCTCCTTCGGCCGGGCGTCGCGGTCCTCTCGGGGAAAGGCATGTCGGTCGAGGCGAAGAGCATCCTGACGTCGGATTTTCACCAGCGCCGGACGTCGCTGGGCAATCCGTTTTCGGAGATCGGCCAGATCTGCGGCGGTTATTTTTTCCTGCCGCTGGCGGGCGACCCGGCCCCTGCCCCGGCCGATTCTCCCCGGCCGCCGGCCGGCCTTGCGGGCATCGCCGTCCAGCATGACCTCCGGGAAGTCCACGAAGTCCTGAAGGCGGCCTTCGATGAGGGGCTGGTCGAAGTCGTCAAGATCGCGATCCACTCGCCGACGGCCTTCGACAAGCCGGCCGTCGAGCGGCTGTTGCCGTATCTCGAAATGGTGAAGAGCAACTTCAAGTGCATGGTGAGCCTGTCGATCTCGCCGCCGAAGGAGTTCGGGTTGCTGTCCCTCCTCTACGCCCGCGGCGTCGACGTGATCTTCTGCGACCTCTTCCTGGTGGACGAAAAACGCTCCGCGCTTCATCTGCCGGCGCGGTCGCACTTTTCGGAGGAGGACATCGTCGAAACGCTCAGCCGGCTCGTTGGCATCTTCCCGCGCGGCACGGTGCTGTCGAAACTTATTCTGGGCTGGGAGCCGATCGAAGAAACCGAGCGCGCGGCCGAACACCTGCTGTCCATCGGCGTCGTGCCGGTCCTCAGCCTCATTCCCGCCGGCCGGGACCGGCTGTCGAACGTGGTCCGCGAAGCGATTTTCGATTTCCTGCTGTCCTTGAACCTCGATCTCGACCGCAACCTCTATTCGCGCTGGCTCCACTCGCATCTCCATCTCATTTCCGACAGCATCACGCCCAACGACAGCCTCGAAATCGACATGCGCGAAAAAGGCGCCTCCGCCTGGACCGACCGGATCCTCATGGCCCGCTGGTCCCGCCGGTCCCTTTCGAGCGCATGGGCCCTGCGGCGGTATTTCAAAGTCATCGAGGGAGGGCCGGCGTCGGATGGCTGACTTCGAGAACATCCAGATCGACCGCCGGCCCCTCTGGGCCGTCCTCATCTCCAAGGTCTGGCGCACGGCGCTTTTCCTCTGCGTGTTCGCCGGCCTCGTCTGGGTCCTTCGGCACAACCCACCCGCGGGTTGGACGCCGGTCAGCTTCAAGGCGTTTTCCATTTTCTGCTTCATCGTGTTCCTCTGGGCCACCGGTCTCATCCCGCCGCCCATCGCCTCGGTCTTCGCGATCGTCCTTCTGCCGATGGCGGGCGTGATCACGTCGAAGGAGGCGTTCGCGCTGTTCGGGAGCGAATCGGTTTTCTTCGTGCTCGGCGCGCTGATCCTCTCGGCCGCGATTTATATGAGCGGCCTGGCGCGCCGTCTGGCGCTGCTCTTGCTCAAGGCTTTTGCCGACACGCCCCGCCGGCTGGTCACGGTCGTCTTCCTGTTCTGCGCCCTCGCGTCCTTTTTCATGCTCGGCAACGGCGTCGCCGCCGTGATCCTGCCCATCGTCCTCTCGATCATCACGGAGCTGAAGCTCGAACGGATCCATCCCAACATTCCGAGAGCCGTGGTCACGGCGATGTGGTGGGGCACGTCGATCGGGAGCATCGCGACGGTTCTGGGCGGCGCCCGCACCATTCTGACGCTGGCGATTCTCGAGCAGGTGACGGGCAAGTTCGTCGGATTCCCGGGCTGGAGTCTGCACGTGCTACCGATCTCGGTGGCCTTGATCGCCGTCGCCCTCTGGATCCTCCACCGGCATTTCGCGCTGCCCGAAACGTCTCTCGAGGCCCTCCGGCCCTTTCTCCAGAACCGGCTCATCCAGATCGGCCGCATGCGCGCCGCGGAGCGGTTCACCGCCCTCGTCCTCGTCCTCACCATCCTCGCGTGGGTCACGCTCGGCCGGCGCTACGGGATGGCGGCCGTGGCGCTTTCGTCCATCGTCGCATTTTTTGTGTTTCGCATATTCAACTGGGAAGAGGTGGAAGGCTACGTCAACTGGGGCGTGATCCTGATGTACGGCGGCGCGGTCACGCTGGGCGTGGCGCTCGTTCAGTCCGGCGCGGCCGCGAAGATGACCGACCTGCTCGGCGCGCACATCCCGGCGTCCGGCGTTCTCTTTCTGACCGCGCTCTTCGCCGTCGTGCAGCTCTTCACTCAAACCATGAGCGCGTCGGCCACCGTCGCTATCTTTCTCCCGGTCGCCCTCAGTCTCGCGCCGGCCACCGGCGTGCTGCCCGCGTCCTGCGCCTTCGCCGTCGGCGCCGCCGCCGGCCTCCATCTTTTGCTTCCGGCCGGCGGACCCAACGCGGCGCTGGCCTATTCGACCGGATATCTCAAGACAGGTGACCTGATCCGGCCGGTGGGCCTCATTTTTGTTTCGAGTGTTCTGATTTTCGCCGCCGTCGCCGGATTCTGGTGGCCCGTCCTGGACGCCGCAAGGTGAGTCCCATGAAGAAAACCTCCAAACCGCCCGTCCTCCTGGTCCTGACCACCACCAAATCGGGGATCCGGTCGGAGTCGGAGGCGATCCGGGAGGCGCTGGATCGCAAGGCTCCGCTCTGCGCCCTGTTCGTCCTCGACCCCGCGCTTGCAACGCCCGCAAGTCAGAAACTTCTCAGCGCCGTCATGGGCCCCGCCGCCGCACGGCCGCTCGGGAAGGAACTTTTGAAGGACTACGAAAACCGCGCGCGCGTGCGGTTCGAGGAGATCAAGGCCGACTGCGAGGAGATCGGCGTCGAATTCGAATCCCGCGTGTGCCGCGGGCCGTTTGTGGACGAAGTCCGGTCCTACGTGCAGTCGCGCGAGCCATCGGTGGTGATTCTCCCCAAACGGCCGAAATCCTTTCTCAGCCGGATATTCATGCGCGACGAGCTGGCCATCATCAAGAGCACGGCGCCCCACACGCTGATTCGGATCATCGAGGAGGAGATATGAGAATCCTGAGGAAATGTCTCGACCGCATGATCGAGCTGGCCCGCCGCGACGCGCCCAACGAGACCTGCGGTCTCATGACCGGCCCTCCAGGGCTTGTCCGCGTCGTTCATCCCATCAAAAACGTTTCTCCGGAGCCCCGCATCCGTTACGAATTCCATTCCAACCAGCATGTCTACATCCTCGGCTGTCTCGAGCGCGAGGGCATACCGGTCCTCGGTGTATATCATTCCCACCCGGAATCGCAGCCCTTCCCATCCCCCACGGACGTGGCTCGTGCCGTGCTCACGGACGGCACGCCGCTTTGGCCCGATTATCGCTACGTCATCCTTTCCCTCGAAACGCCCGAGCGGCCCCAGGCCCGCGCGTTTCGGATCTTGCAAGGCGGCGAAATCGAAGAAGAGGAGCTGAAGATAGAAGACAACGCGCCGTGACGCCCATCCTCCATCAGGCCGGCCGGTTCCTGATTTATTTCTCCCTCCTCGTCATTCCCGTCGCCAACGCGCCGATCACCGCCGACACGCTCGAAATCAAGGCGCATCTCTTCCGAATCCTCGGCGCCGCCGCCGCGCTCCTCTCCTTCGCCGCGGCCGCGACCGGCCGGCCCCGGCATCCCGACGCAGTCGACCTGGCACTCGCCCTGTGCTGGACGGCGCTGGCCGCAAGTGTCTTCGGCGCGGACAGCCGGCCGGCGGCCCTGCCGGGCGCTCTGGACGTGGCGGCGTCCCTGGGATTTTTCGGTCTGGCCCGCACGGTTTTTTCCGGATCGCAAAGCCCGCTGCCATCGGCGCAAATCTCAAACCGGCTGATGTGGGTGGTGGGCCTCTCGGCCGTCCTTCCCGCCCTGCTTTTTTTGGGTGAATACAAACGGATCGGCATTTCAGACACGCTGGGCAATCAGAACGTGGTCTCGCACTATCTGATCCTGTGTCTCAGCGCGCCACTTTTTGTGCTTCTGTCTTCATCCCCCCATGCATTGGGGGGAAAGAGGGGGGTCTCCGCATTTCTGTTTTTTCTCGCCCTCCTCTGGGTGATCTGGCTGACGGCCGCGCGCGGCGCCGTGGTCGGCCTTCTGGTGTCGGCCGCTGTCGTTGCCGTTCTCTGGACGGTGCGGGCGTGGCGCCGGATCGCGCGTCACATGCGACTCGCGCTGTGCGCCGCCTGTGTCATCCTCACGCTCGCCGCCCCCGCGCTCCTGTACCGATACGCCACCACGACCGACTTCAACGTCTCGGTCCGGTTCCTGAGCTGGAAATACTCCATCTCGCTTCTCTCGGGCAATCATCTCTGGTTTGGATGCGGCCCGGGAACGTTCAGCGCCGCCTTCGAAAAAACCAAACTCTGGATGACGGACCGCGACGCCGAACTTTTGGGCCACCTCAGCGTTAATTACGCGCACAACGACTACGTGGAATTCGCGGTCGAACAGGGAGCGCTGGGTCTCACGGCGTTTTTGTTTCTGGTCTTCGCCAGCCTCTCGCCCCCCGCATCGCGCTGGATCGCGGGGCGGCCGCATGCCGCCGCCGGAACGGCCATGCTGGCCGCGCTCGTCGCGAGCCTGTCCCAGGCGTTTTTTGATTTCCCTTACCATGTTCCGCCGCCCCGCATGCTGTTCTACATCCTGCTTGGCGCCGTATCGGCGCCGCCCCGCGACGCGTCCGAGCCGGAGACCGCGCCTGAAACGGCGCGGTCGTGGATGGCGGCCATCGCGGTTATGGTTCTCTCGATTCTTCCCGCGTTGCCCGTCGCGCCGGTCTACTCGGCGTCGATGCTCTCTCGCGTGGCCGAATCTCCCTTCAAGTCCGGCCGATACCAGGAAGTCCGCCACCTCCACGCGATGGCCCAATTCGCCGATCCGACTCGCAGCCTCTACGCATTCCGGCGGGGTCTGGGGGAAGAGCAGGCGGGGATGCTTCAGGAGGCCGTCCAGTCCTTCAAGTCGGCGCTCGAACTTCAGCCCTATTTTCCCAATCTCTACTTCCATCTCGGTACCTCGGCCCTGAACACCGACCCGTCGCGCGCCGCGACGGCTTTCTACGCGGCGACGGCCTTCGGGGTCAATACCGTCGCCCTTCATAATCTCGCGGCCATGGGACTTGCCTTGGGCGACAGCCCCGCCGCCGCGGCGATTTACACCGAAATCGCCCGCATGAATCCCGAGGACCATCAGGCGCGTCGCAACGCCGAGGTTCTGCTCATGCGGGAACACCGCGCCAAATCCGAAACGTTTCGGCGCGCAAGCGAATTCTACCAGCGCGGGCAGATGGACCTCGCCGAACCGGCCGCGGAGAGGTACCTGAAAGAACAGCCGGATGATCCCGACGGCATTTTCCTCTACGCGCGCATTCTCTTTCACCGAAACCGCCAGGAGGAGTCCGGCCGGTTCTTGAAAAAATATCTCGCCCTCGTCCCGGACGACCCGGAAGGATATTATTATCTGGGGAACGTCCATTTCATGGCGAACCGGTATCCGGAATCCCTTGGCCTTTTCCTGAAGGCCGCCCGGCTGAATCCCGAATCGCCCAAAATCCATTACAACCTTGGCGTGAGCTATTTTTCTCTCGGTGACACCCAGTCGATGAACGACTGCTTCGACACGGTCCTTCGGATCAATCCAAATGTTTCGACCCGGCCGAAAATCGAGGAAATCCGGCGCGCCGCGCGGCAGGGCCGGCGGCCATGAGCCTTCGATCGGCCGCGCTCGCCTTTTTCGTTCTGCTCGGCCTCGTTGCGGCGGCGCTCGGCGCGGCCTCTCGCATGATCGTGCGGCGTTCCGTGCCGGTCGAACCGTTTCTGTCGGCGGCGCGCGCGTCCGAGTCGCGGGGTGAGTTGGACCTCGCCGGGCGGCTGATGGTGAAGGGCGTCTTTTATTCGGCGGAACCGGAGCGATTCATCCAGCTCGCCGCGCCCAAGTCGGCGTTTGCCGATTACCTCAACGGCCTTCTGGCGATTCGCCGCGTCGACCTGTCCGGCGCGGAAGGCTTCCTGTCGCGCGCCGCCGCGTCGGGCGCGCCGCTCCTCGCGACCCGGGCGAAGCTGCGGCTCGATCACGTGCGATACGGAACCGGCCTGCCGCACATGGAGGAAATCCCATTCTGATGGCGCGCTTCGCCTTCCCGGGAATTTGTCTCCTTTTCTTCGCGGCCATCTTCGCTCAAGCCCTCACGGTCTTCATCCCGATCGTTTCAAGACTTCTGTTCGATCCCGGCCCGTCCGGCCAGGCCTTGCGCCAGGCGCTGAAATGGATATCTCTGCACCTCGCCGTCCCCCTCGCCGGCGCGATCGCCGGCGGCGCCGTCGTTGTGTTTCGACAGCGTCGAAGCTCCAGGTGAACCTGCGACTCGCCCGGTCCTTCGAGCGCGTCCTCGACTGGATCCGGGAAAACAAACCGCTCGAGGCCACCGCCCTCGGCATTCACGACCAGGATCATCGCGTCGATCCGCTCGCCCGCGACCGCCGCGAACCGGCGGAGCGTCTGTCGGACATCCGCGCGGCCGTCCCCGCCGGCGGGCCTCCGGACGACGCGCTGGACGCGGGCGCGCTCCGCGCCTGGCTGTCCGAGATCGCGCTCACCGAGTACGAATTCGATCTCCCGGCGCGCTCGGCCGGACACATGCTCGAAGATTTCTTGACCGCCCTCTTCCATCAGGTCAACGGAACCTACGCGGCGCCGGTCGAACGGTTCGGCGCGCTCCTCTACCGGCTCCGAGAACTCCAGCGGCTCCTCGGGCAGGTGCTCCTTGTGCTTCAGGAATCGGCCGCGCGCGGGATCGTGCCCACCGCATGGACGGAACACGGAATGGACGTCGCCGAAGACGGCGCGAAATATCTGCTGGCCATCCGGCGCGAACTTCCGCGCTGGCTCCCCTCCAAAGCCGTCGCGCCGCTGCGCCGCGCGGTGGCCGAAGAGCTGACCCGCGCGTCCCGGGCCTGCATGGAATTTCGCGCTGATCTCCAAAAACGCATCCTTCCCAAAAGTTCGCCCCAGGCCGCCCACGCCGGGCCGAAACTGTTCGGCCGGATTTTGGTGGAGGCCCACCGGATGCCCGCGGATCCCATGCCGTTTGTGAGGGAGGCGGAAGATGAAAAAAACGAGATTCTCATGCGGCTCGAAAAACTGTCTCTGAACATCTGCGGCGACGCCGACTGGCACGCGGCCGCCGACCAACTCGCCCGGCATCATCCGGCGGCTGGCGAACTCATCCCGGCCTTCCGGCGCGAAACCGGGAAACTTCTGCGCTTTGTCGAAGCCCGCAAGATCACGGCCATGCGCAGCGACAGCTCGCTCGAGGTCATCGAAACGCCGCCGTTTGAACGCGCCAGCATCCCGTACGCCGCCTACCAGGGCGCGCCGGCCTTCGAACGGCGCGAACGGCTCGGATATTTTTTCGTCACGCCGCCGGATCCCCGCGCCTCCGCCGCCGCGCGGCTGCGGCACCTTCGAGAGTTCCCCACCGCGTCCATCGTTCTCACGGCCGCGCACGAAGGCGTTCCCGGCCACCATCTTCAGCATCTCGTCGCCCACGCGTCGGCGCGGCCGATCCGGTGGATGGTGTGGGATTCGTTTTTCGGAGAGGGCTGGGCGCACTATTCGGAAGGTCTCGTGTTCGGCGCCGGTTTCCCCTCGGACGAGCGATCGGAGTTTTTTCTGCTCAAGGACCGCCTCTGGCGCTGCGTGCGCGTCAAACTCGACGTCCAAATCCACACTCGGAATCTCCCACTCGCCCAGGCCGCCTCCATTCTCGCCAGAGAGGCCGGACTGTCCCGCGAGGGCGCGTGGGGGGAAATTGTCCGCTACAGCCTCGAACCGACGCAACCGATGTCATACTTCGTCGGCCGCAAGTGGTTTGAGCGGCACGCAAGGGAATCGCGCCTGAGCGCCAGAGGCGGCGATGAGCCCGCCGCATTCTACGACCGCGTTCTCAGCTTTGGCGCGGTTCCGCTGCCGCTCGCGGAAAAACGCCTGTGTCAAAAACCGTGAACGTCGATCAGGTCCGGGCCGGCATGGCCCGCGAGATGCACTCGATGCCGTCGGCCGCCCGCCGGGAGATGGTCGAGACCCTGCGGACGCTGGCGATGCGGCGCAGCATCACCTACGAATACGACAAATCGAGCGGAGAAGAGCCCATCCGGATTTTGTTCCCGCCCGTCCTCCTCGATCAGGCCGATCTCAGGCCGATCTACGACGTCAGCCTCCGGATGTCTCACGCCTGCGAGCGGGCCCTCGGCCTCTTCCTGGAACGTGAGGACGTCCGGAACATCCTGCCGCTGGAATATGAAGAAGAGCGCTTTCTGTTCGGCATTTCCCCTGAGTCTCACGCGCGGTCGCCCGCGATCTGGCAGAGGCTCGACGCGGCGATGGATCCGGCCCGGCCCATGGACACGCTCCGATTCCTTGAAACCAACATGAATTCCGTTGGCGGCGTTTACTACGCGCCGGCCGTCGAAAAGCTGTCGATGGAAGTCGTGTTGCCCAAGCTCCTTCACCCGCCGCAACTCGACCGTGTATCGCCCCTCGATGATCTCGAAAAACTTCTGTACGCCCTTCTCTGCCGCCACGCCCGCCGCCTCGGGATTTGGTCCCCGGCCGAAGCCCCGTTTCCGCACGTCCCCCTGCGCGTCGCGGTGGTCGAAAACGATCCCGGCGCCGAGGGGCCCACCGAGACGCCCGCCGCGATCGAGGGACTCTGCGCCATGGGTGCCGACGCCTTCGCCGCGCGCCCCGAGGAGTTCGAAATCCGCGGCGACCAGCTCATTCATCTCGGCCGGACGGTCGATCTCGTCTACCGGCTGTTCGAAATACGCGAACTCATGGAAATGAAACCGATCGAAGCGCTCAAGCTCGCCTTCGCCGGCAACCGCGCCGTGTCCGGCGCCGGGGGCGAGTTCGACCACAAGAGTGTTTTTGAATTGTTCACCTCGGCGGCCTTCGACCGCCTGTTCTCGGCGGAGGACCGCCGCGCGTTTCGGGCCCATGTCCTCTGGACCCGGCTGCTCAGGGAAACCTTCACCGACGCGCCGGACGGATCCAAAATCGATCTCCCAGAATTCGCCTTCCGCGCCCGCGACGCGCTTGTCCTCAAACCCAACCGCTCCTACGGCGGCGACAGCATCGTGATCGGAAGAGAAACAGACGACGGGACGTGGCAGTCAGCCGTCGATCGCGCCATGTCCCAACCGGACCGGTTCGTCGTCCAATCGGTCTGCCCCCTGGCCGAGATGCCCTTCACCGTGATCGACCCGGCCGGCGGCGCGGTCGAGGAGCGCCTCAAGGTCGTCTTCGGCCTTTCCTCCACGCCCGACGGATTCGGCATCATCGGCCGCGCCTCGCGGTCCTCCGTCGTCAACGTCGCCCGGCACGGAGGCCTCACGCCGGTCCTCCAGGCTTCTTAACCGGTGTAGGCGCGACCGGGCGGGTTCCCACTTTCTATCGGTAATCCTTCCTGGCTCCACCCCTTCATGGCAATAAACCCGGATGGATCACGTGTGCCGCCGTAGCCGCCCTGAACATTGGCCAGAGACTCAAACCCCGCGGCTTCCAGTATCTGGCACGCCTTTTGCGACCGGCCGCCCGCCATACATCCGATCACCAAGCGTTTGGTTTTTGGGAATATCTTCTCCACCTTTTCCTTGAAATCCGGGTTTGGAACCATCTGTCCGGATTCATCTCGAACCATCACCGGAACATTGTACGCCCCTTCCGGGTGCCCCGCCTCATATTCCTCCACGGTGCGAACGTCCAGATAGATCGCAGGATTTGTTGAATCTTCCATTTGTTCAGACGCGATCCCGGGGGTAATCTGTTCGATTGCCATTTGACTTCACCTCCACGATTTCTATGTTGCATTCCATCCTAGCATGGCAATGGCATTAAGTTGAATACGTAACGTTTTTATCTCCCGATTCCGACAAGTACAGTATGGACTCCCTCTTTGACCAGAACCGCCGGTTTCTGCAGTCGCGGTTTCCAAGCGCTTTGGAAGCCTACCAGAAGGCCGTGCCGCCGCCGGCGAGCGGGCCGGACTGGATCGAGCTTCCCCTGCCGCTGCCCGGCGCGCCCAAACTCAGGTTGTCGGCCGGGCATGACGCGTTTGTGGAGGAACATCAGAGAACGCTGGCCGGCGCCGCGAAATTCGCGGGCGCCATGGTCTGGGGCGTCCGGACGGCCGACGATCTCGAATTCTACTGGCATTCCCTTCCGCGCCGGCCTTTCGTCTATCTCGAATCCGACCCCGCCGTCTTCGCGCGCGTTCTGCAAAAGGTCCGGCTGGACCGGCTGTTCGGCGAGTCCGGCGCCCGCATCGCGTTCGCCAGCGACTGCGGGGAACTCATGTCGGAAATGGCCGTCGCGTTCGGCGAGGAGGAGTTGACGGCGTCCCGGATCGGGTTTCTCTTCGAACCCTCCCTCTTTTCCCGCCTGCTCGCCGAGGACCATCCGATGGGGCGATTCGTCAATCTGATTTTAAAAAATGTTTTTCTGAACCGCAGCGAGGAGGAAATGATGCAGGCGAAGGAGGGGCTCAAAGAGAAGCAGTTCATCGATAAAATATTTCCGCCCGCCTACCTCTACCAGTCGATGCAACGCTTCCTGAACCTCCTTGCGGTCGCGTCGCCCGGGATCCGCACCCTCTATCGCGAAATGACCCGGCCGGTGGACGCGCGGGCCGTTCTGCCGGTGTCCATCGTCATCCTCGCATGGAACCGCTGGGACCTCACCGAGCGGTGCCTGCGGGCGCTCTGCTCCCATCCGTTGCCGGCCGACAGCGAGATCATCGTCGTCGACAACGGCTCGACCGACCGCACGCCGGAGATGCTCAAGGCGCTCGCCGAAAGGCTCCCGCCGCTCCGGCCCCTGACCCTGCCCCGCAACCTGGGTCCGGCCGGCGGCCGGGACGAGGCGGCCAAGATCGCGCGCGGCAAAACGCTCGTGTTCCTCGACAACGACGTCGAGATCAAGCACGAACGCTGGCTCGACATTCTGCTGGAGCCGTTCCTGTTTTACCCCCGCGTCGGGTCCTGTGGGGCCTTCGGCGTCATCCACACGCACGACGAGTCCGAGACATGGTCGCAAAAAATCGTGTTCCCCGGACTGGTCGTACCGGTCTCGTGGATTTCCTCTTTTTGCCTTGCGGTCCGAAAGCAGGCGCTGATCGAGTGTGGCGGCTGGCGGCCCGATCTCTATCCGCTCTACGGCATGGAGGACGTCGCGCTCGGGTATGCGCTTCGCGAAGCCGGCTGGATCTCCGTCGTGCCGGGACAGTTCGTCCCCGTCACCCACGGCATGAACCACAAGGACGGGCACTACGACTACGATTTCGTGGACAGCGGAAAACGCAACTCCGAAATCTTCTCGAAAATCTGGGGCCCCCGCCGCCGCCTCCTCAACGCCGCACGCGGCAACCGGACCCTCGCCACCATCGTTTCCTCCCCTGCGGCGTAATAGTTCAAAATCGAAGATGCGCCGGGAGGTGGTCGTGGTCCTCCCCTACGCCGGCGGCCGAGTGCTCATGCACCTGAGGGACAGGAATGCGAAATACAATCCGGAGATGTGGGGATTCTTCAGCGGCGGCGTTGAACCCGGCGAAACGCCGATGGAATGCGCGCTCCGGGAAATCGAGGAGGAAATCAATTTGAAGCCGGCGGCGATCCATAAACTCGACAGCCGCCAATCGGAGGACCTCACCCACGTCGTTTCGCACGCCTTTTACTGCGCCCTCGATGTCCCGCTCGATTCGCTCATCCTGCGGGAGGGCCTCGATTCGGGACTGTTTACGGTGGAGGAAATTGAGAGCGGGCAACTGTATTCCGGGAAATTCAAACGGCCTTTCCCGGTGGCGCCCTTCCGCTACATTCCGAACACCGTAAAAAGACTCTTCAAACGTCTCGAATAAAACTCCGGAACCTGACTTTCGTCAGGACGGCCGTCAGGCGGGATTGCCCGTGTGCCGCGCGTGCACCAGGCAGTCGGTCTCCATGGTGTAGAGCCCGAAGAACCACCGGCCCTTCATGCTGCTCCAGTCGGGATTCAGGGTGTCCATGTCCACCGGATTGACGCCGTGCGTGACCGTTGGGTAATTGATGACGGCGTCGCCGACCCGGGTCCTTCCCTCGGACGTGACCTCCCGGCCCTGCTGGTCGATGAAGTAGAGGCCGCCGGATCGAAAGTCCACGTCGAGCTGCGTCATCTGAATGCTCATGATGGTTCTTTGATGGCCCCACGGGTCCTGGTGCCGCTCGATGTAGCCGATCCCCGCGGGATAGTGCGCCACGACGATCCGGTCCACCAATCCGTCGCTCGGAATGTTGCGGACGCATTCGTCCGGGTCGAACCCGCCCCACTTCTTTGTGTAGGACCAGAACTCGTTGATCATCGGCCACACGCCGAACGGGTCCGGATTGTGGCGGAAGAAGTAGTAGTCATGGCGCGGATACTTCAGCGCGTATTTCTTCACAATGTCCGGCGTGATGATCCGGTGAAAATTCGGGATGCCGTCCTGAACCTTGTGGAAACTCGGCTCGACGGTCTTGCCCCACTCGTGCAGCTCTTTCCGCAGCCTCCGGAGCTTGTCCTCCGGCACGACCCCGCGGATGATGTAGGCGTCGCCGGCGAACATCGACTCGGTGAATTCCCGGTCGTAACTGTCCACCCGCTTCTTGAATTCGGAGAATGTCACCTCCCGAAGCTCCCGCATGAACGCGGGCGCGTGGGAGGGCGCCTTTCCATCCGGCGGCACGCCGTTGAGACTTTCGAGTTCCGCCAGATACTTGTTTCCCCCGCCGCTCCAGTACCTCTGAGAGGTTCGCAGATCCGCCATGAAGTCAACCCGCCTTTCTTCGGAAATTAAACTTGGACGGTGGCTGAATAGATGTTGGGCGCGAAGTAGGTGACCCGGGAACCGTTTTTCCCGGTGCTCATCGCATTGAAAACCCGGCTGCCACGCACATCCAGATAGTATTTCAAAAACCGGTCCCGCGCGCCGTGGGACGGCAACATGTCTTCCACCTCATATACGAAGTGCCCCTCTTCCAGCGGCACGCGCCGGCCCTCCGACATTTGTTCGACATAGTCGGGCACGTCATGCTGAAGCGTCAACGTCGGCGTCGGCGGGCCTTCCCAGTGCGCCAGAAAATGGCGCTGGGTCTTGAAAAGATCCGCCATCATGGTCTCCGGAACTTCGACGTTCCGCCGCTTCAGATACTCCCGCAAGAGTTGCTCCATCTCGCCGAAAAAGTCGTTCCGCCACGCCATGGTGATCAGGTACACCGCCTCCGACGCCGTCCAGTGGGCTTCGTCAAAGCCCGGGATCACGTTCAAGTAATCCCGGTTGTCGTTGAGCAGGCCGTCGATCCGCGCGTCCAAATACCGCATGATCCCCGCCATCTTGGGGTACCGGCCCGAGGGCGCCTCCGCCAGACAGTAATCGGCAAACCCGGTCACGGGAACGCTGTATTCGTTTTTCAGAAACATGAGCGGCACAAAGTAGCTCCGGTGGTCGTACAGCGCCAGCGTGAAAAACGCCGTCTTGTAGGCCTTCCGCCACATCTCATGCGGCATGGTCTTGGTCGAGATCACCACGTCCTCGAATTCCTCCACCACCTTGTCGGAGCCGGCCGTGCGGTAAAACCCGAAGGGGATCCGGCGCGTCTTGATTTCGTGCTCCCGGATCTGGTCCGGCAGGGCCATCTCTGTGTTTTCGAGAATGGAGGCCAGATACACGAAAATATGGTCGTCCAGAGAATTCGTCAGCATTTCTTCTATTCCCGACAGAAACGTGTCATAGGTCTCCTCCGGCAGGGGCAGGATGAGTTCGGTGTAGGTGGGCATGTCCTCCCGGCTGAAGGCCTCTTTCAGTTCCCGGTACGTGCTGAGCTTGATGTTCGAGCGCTTGACAGCCTTCAGGGTCTTTTCGTTGGTGCTCTGCAGGGACAGCCCGACTTTAAAGCCGACGCCGCCCTTCCGGAGCGTCTTGGCGTTGCCCATCACCTTCATCGAACTGTTCTTGACCCAGCTCACCGACAGGTACCGCGGATTGCCGTATTTTTCCTTGACGGCGACCAGCATCTCGGCGATTTCCTGGTCGCGCATCTTGATCCCGAAATTCGCATCGGCGCAGTTGATGTAGGAGATGCCGTTCTTCCCCATCCACTCCAGTTCCTCCCGCAGGACGTTGATGTCAAAATACCGGACCTCCATCCCAATGGCCGTGCCCCAGTTGCAGAACGTGCAGGAGAAGGGGCATCCGCGGTTCGTCTCCCAGATGACGCCCGAAAACCAGTCCTTGTGGCGCGTGTACAGATCCGTGAACGTCCCGTCCAGAAACGGCGAGGGAATCGCCGCCAGGTCCTGAACGAACGGCCGCTCGCCGGTGAACACATGCTCTTTCCCGTTCCCGACGCCGGCTCGGTACGAAATCCCCTTGACCGCCGACAAATCCGGCGTGGGGCTCCGCAGGTACGCCAGCGCCAAATCTTCGAGCAGGACTTCGTCGCTGTGACACAGAATGTCCACGCACGCGTGCTTGCGGAAAAATTCCGCCTTTCGATCCTCCAGGTTCGGCACCGAAGGACCGCCGAACACCACCACGGCCTCGGGATATTCCTGCTTGACCAGCCGTGCCACCGCCAGTGTCAGTTCAATGTTCCACATGTAGACCGAAAAGGCAGCGATGGTCGGATGGTCCATCCGCGCTACGATCTTGGCGGGATCCTCCCTCAAAAACAGGATCTCTTCGAGTCGGTACCCTTTGACAATGTCCGGATTTCGGCGCAGGACAGAATAAAGCCGTCCCGCCGAAAGAGGCATGAGGTTCTTGGAAAATCCCGTCGCAAACTGGCAGAGCTGGATGCCCGGTTTCTCAACTCGGGCGAATGCCGCAGGCGCCATGTCCCGTCCCGGGGTGCGTCCGGCTAGAAGCCGAAGCTGACCGGGGTTGTCGCTTTTTCCCGGCTCATCTCGACCCCGGGATAGGTCTGTGCGCCGGGAGACCGGTGATCGCCGTGGTGTTCCACCTCGGTCGTTTTCGAGCCGTTGTTCCCGTGGCCGTTCTTTTTCTCGCGCATTTTCATCAGATTGTCCTGGACGCTCTTGAAGGTGCTCGTCCGGAGACCCTCCAGTTCATCCAGCGTGATGCCCATCATTTTGGAGAGCTTTTCCCGCTTCTTCTGGGTTCTGAAATTAATCCGTTCCCATTCATACGCGCGGATGATCGTGATGTCCTCGGGGGTCCACTCGTTGGACACGATCTGGGTGGTCGACCAGTTCATGTCCTTCATCTGGCCGCTCGTGTCCGCGTGGGTCGCCAGGAGATTGTTCTCCATCGCCATCTTCGCAAGCTCCGTGCCCTCCAGCGGCGTCGCGATGAAAAACTTGGCGTAGTCCGGATCGATCTCCTGCGCGAACGCGAACGTCTGGCGGATCTCCTCCCAGGTTTCGGTGGGGAAGCCGATGATGAAGTTGGTGATGAGGTCCATCCCGGCCTCCTTGATCTTCATCGAGACATGCCGCGCCGACTCCAGCTTCACGGGCTTGTGGATGATGTCCCGCAGCACGCGCTCGGTCCCCGATTCAACCGCGAGCGCCACCGAACAGCAGCCGGACCGCGCCATCAGATCAATGATCTCGTCGTTCATGTGAAACACCGCCACCGCGTGGGCCTTCCAGCTCAGGTTCATTTTCAGGTCGATCAGCTTGTTGCAAAATTCCTTGACGCGCGGCCGGTTGATGAAAAAGTTGTCGTCGTCCATCATGAAGGACTTGATCCCGTAGTCGGCCTGCAGCCACTGAAGTTCCTTGATGACATTGTCGACGCTCCGGTACCGGAAGGGCCCGCCCGTGATGAGTTCCACTTCACAGAAGGTGCAACCGATCGGACAGCCCCGCGACGTCATCATGCGGGTATAGGGGTAGAGATAGGGGTGATCCACGGTGACCTTACCAACCTTGTTCGAGTACTCTCCATAATTGACCATGTCCCAGGCCGGATACGGCAGGGCATCCAGGTTCTGAATGAAGGGGGCGCGCTGAAGCTTGTCGGGAATCGTCTGCTCTCCGTCTTTCCGGCCCAGAAACCCGGCCGGCGGAAATGAGCCGCGGCCGTTCAGATACTGGAGAAGTTCCTGAAAGACATACTCCCCTTCGCCGACGCAGATGTAGTCAAAATTCTTGTCGTTGTAGATGGTCTTGTACGAAACCGTCGCATAGACCCCGCCCACCACGGTGATGATATCCGGACTGATTTCCTTGACGTATTTCGCGCCAAGGTGAACCGACTCCCAGTATTCGTTCGTAAGAAGGGTCAGGCCCACGAGGTCGGGATCCAGGTCTTCGATGATTTTCTTGAACTGTTCTGGAGTATAGTCATGCGCGTTCCCGTCCACGACCGTTACGTCATAATCCTTTCGGATCATCGCCGCCAGCAGACACAAGTTCATCGGATGGACATCCCAACTGGTTTTCCAGTTCCAGTCGATCCATTTCATGTTCGGCTGAACCAGCACGATCTTCTTAACGCCAGACATAGGCTCCCCTCCTCATCAGGGTTTAGAGTTTTTCATCTATACGTATAGACTTGTAATTCTATTCATATTTCCGAGACGTGTCAAGAAAAGACGACAAAAAAATCAGGTATTAGGTAACCCCCAGAACCCGCTTCAACAACCCGATCGCCTTCGCCTGCAGAAACATCTGCGACCGGCTGATTCGGTAGATCCCGGCGCTTTCGCGCAAGTAGCCGGCGCCGACCAGTTTGGCCAGACGAATCTTCAATATCGTCTCATCGCTGTAGGCGTCGCGCAACTCCGCAGGCGTCGCCGAGCCGCCGGGCCGTTTGTCCAGCTCCAGCAGGATCCGGATCCGCACGGCCGCTTCGCCCATGCCGAAGACCCAGGACAGATAATGGAGGGTGAGCAGGGAATAAACGGCCGGCGTGGAGAGACCTGCCAGCCGGCGGGCAGCGATCGTATACTCGGGAAAAATCGGCGCCGTTCCAATCAACCCCCACGCCCCTGCGCAGGCGGCCATAAAGCCGCACGCGAATGAGAACGCCAGCGGCAGCGTCAATTGCCGCGGTCTCAGATACCGGAACACAATCACATGAACGACCAGAAACAAGACAAAGGCTGCTGCGGCCGCGCCAAAGACATAAAGGTCAATCCCGTGGATCCCCGCCCCCATGCCTCAGCCCCCTGCCTCGAGCCGAAACAACTGCCGGTAGGCTCTCATCAGCCGCGCCACCCGCCGGCCGCCGGGTTGAAGCGTGTACCGGGCGCCATCGAATGCGATATACCCGCTGGCGACAAGGTCGTCCAGCCGGCTCTGAACGATTCTCTCGCCGGTCAGATAGTCTTTCAACTGCACATGGCTCGCTTCCGCGCCGGCCGACCGGTTCACGAACTCCAGGATCTTCATCGACGGACTCCCGTACGGAACAAGGTTGCATTCCAGGATGTAGCAGAGGCAGAACAGAAAAAAGAGCGCCATCGACGTGAAGGCCAGCGGCACGTTCCAAAATCCCGTCCCGGCGGGCATCCCTCCCCCGACGGCCCACACCGCCCCATACACCGCCAGCCACAGGACCGCCAGTCCAAGGAGTTTCGGAAGCTCCACGCACATGACACCGGCGCGGGCCAGAAGGATATGGGTGGCCACAAACAGGAGGAAAAACAGAACCCCCATCGCGAGCCAGAACATGCCCGCGTTTCTACCGCCGCCGCCGCGTATTGTCAATACGCCGTCCACCGCCGCCGCGCGGGGCCGGTTTGACAACTGCCGGCCGGACGGATATAGTTGGCCTGTGAAGGAGACACGAGGATGAACCTGAATCCGGCGCTGATTGAGAAGTATTCGGTGATCGGCCCATACTATTCGAGCTATCCGCCCCTGGGCGAGTGGAAGGAGGATTTCCGGACGGCCGACTTTGAGCAGGCCCTCGGCCGGTTCTGCGCGGAGGACACGCCCGCCGAGCCCAACACGTACGCCTTCTATGCGCACTATCCGTACTGTATCCAGCTCTGCTATTTCTGTCTCTGTAACATGCGCGTGACGCAGGACAAGGCCGTGAAAGAGAGGGCCCTTCGCGCGCTCGCCCGCGAGATCGACTACTTCCGGCGATTCATCGACGCCCAGCCGCGCCAGCCCGTCTGCAAGGAAATCCATCTCGGCGGCGGCACGCCCTCCTTCATGGACAACGAGGATTTCGACGGATTCATCGCCGCCATCAAGTCCCTGGTCGACACCTCGACGGTCGAGGAATTCGCGATGGAGATCGACCCGCGGACCGTGACGCCCGAATCGATCACCCACTTCGCGACGAAAGGGATCAACCGGATATCGTTCGGGATACAGGATTTCAATCCCCGCGTCCAGGAGGCCGTCAACCGCGTCCAGCCCCTCGACCACGTCCGGGCCCTCCTCTCGCCTGAAATCCGAAACATCTACAAGAGCGTCAACTTTGACATTCTCTACGGTCTGCCCCTCCAGACCCGGCAGACGTTCCGGGAGACGATCGGGATCGTCAAGGAACTCATGCCGGAACGCATCACCCTCATCCGCTATGCCCACGTGCCCGGCATCAAAAAACACATGAAACTCCTCAACGAGGCCGACATTCTCTCCGAGAAGGAAAAAGTCTGCATGTTCATCGAAACGGTCGAAAGCCTCCTGGACGCCGGCTACGAGCACGTCGGGATCGACAATTTCGCCAAGCCAACCGATTCGCTCGGCAAGGCCTTCCGGAACAAGACCGTGTGGCGGAATTTCAGCGGGTTCACGCCCGGCCGCGTCAAAAACATGATCGGCGTCGGCCCGTCCGCCACCAGCATCTTTTCCGGCATCTACTCCCAGAACATCTACGACATCGGCGCCTATCATCAGACCGTCGAGCGCGGCCAGTTCCCGCCGCTCGAACGCGGCTACCGCCTGCGCCGGGATGACCTGATCCGGCGCGAGGTCATCCTGAGGATCGCCTGCGACAACGACCTCGACTTCGACCAGATCGGCGAAAAGTTCGGGATCGAATTTCACACGTATTTCAAGGATGAACTGCAGTCGCTGGACGAGTTCGTGAACGACGGCCTCGTGGAGCGGAACGGCCGCAGTCTCACTGTCACGCCGCTCGGGCGGTTTTTCGTCCGGCACGTCTGCAAGGTCTTCGACGGGTTTCTCAAGAGCAAGACCTATCAGATACACGGGACCTGAGCCGGGCGTGACATGGCGGGTCCGTCCGGCGAGGTGGAAGTAACCTTTTTTGTTCCCTGCCTGAACGAAGAAAAGAACATCGTTCCCTCCATCGAAACGATCCTGGCCGCCGTCCGCATGGCCGGATGCACCTTTGAAATCATCGTCGTCGACGATCATTCCGCCGACCGGTCCGTGCCGGTCGTCGAAGACTACATGGCCCGGCATCCGGACCTGCCCATCCGCATCGTCAAGAACAGCCGGCGACAGGGCCTGTCGCGCAATTACACCGACTGCGCGTTTATCGGCCGGGGAACCTATTACAAATTTTTCGGCGGGAGCAACATGGAATTGGCCAACGATGTGGCGGCCGCGCTCAGGCTCAGGGGGACCGCCGACATGATTGTGCCCTATCCCGTCGATGACAAGCGGACCCTCAAGAGAAGGATCATCTCGAAGCTCTACGCGAACATCGTCAGTTGGATCACCGGCTACCGCCTCCGGTATTACAACGGACCCATCCTCCACAGGCGCTACAACGTCATGCGCTGGCATGCCGACTCCTACGGCTACGGCTACCAGGCCGAAATCATCACGCGCCTCCTCAACGAGGGCGCGACCTTCGTCGAGGTCGCCATGAGCAACTCGGACCGGGCCGCAGCCGTCAAATCGAATGCCTTCAAGCTGCAAAACGTGCTGTCCGTCACGCACAGCCTCCTGCAGATATTATTTCGAAGCCTCCGCCGAAGGTGGTTTCACGTTTGACGGCGGACGTGGTGGTGATTCTCCCGTACGTGGAAAACAGGGTGCTCCTCCAGCTCAGGGATTTCAATGCAGGCATCGTGTTCCCCGGCATGTGGGGCTTTTTCGGCGGAACGGTAGAAGCGGGCGAGGCGCCGAAGGATTCGGCGATCCGGGAACTCGTGGAGGAAATTGAATACCGGCCGGCCGAGATGCGCCTTCTGGAGACCGAAGTCGTCACGGAACTGGACAATCTCGTTTCACATTCTTTTTTCTGCGCCCTGACCGCGCCGCTCGAAAAGCTGGTCTTGCACGAAGGACTCGATTACGGCCTTTACACGCTCGACGAAGTCCTGTCCGGGCAACTCCATTCCAGGAAATTAAACAAGCCCATGCCGGTCATCCCCGTGTCGTATGTGCCCCGCGCCGTCCGGAAATTGATGGCCCGGCTGGGCGTTATCCGGTAATCGGATACGCCTGCCGCCGGCGCGACACGTAATAGACGGCCTCCCCGAGTCCCGCGCGGCGCGCCAAATCGACGGCCTCCGGAATGCCGGTCCCGAACTGCGCCGGCGCGTGGCTGTCCGACCCCAGCGTGACGCACCGCCCTCCGAGCCGCACGTACTCGCGGATCGTCGGTTCGGCCGGAAAGGACTCCCGAAAGGCGTGGCGGTAGCCGGACGTGTTGATCTCGAGCGCCATTCCGCTGCGCGCGACAGCCGACAGGATTTGCTCGATCTGGCCGGCGTGCGGCGCCAGCGTGTACGAGCCGTAGACCGGGATGCTGTACCGTTTGAGGTGGTCGAAGTGGGCGAGAATGTCGAACAGCCCGGACTCCACCGTTCTCTCCACTTCCTCGAAGTACGCCCGAAACGCCGCCTCGGCCGTCTTGCCGCGGAAATACCGGTCGCCGTGATGGAAGGGGCACCGCGCGACGAAATGGACGGCGCCGATCAGGTAGTCGAAGTCCTTGCCGGCGAAATACCGTTTGGGGGCGTCCGAAAATTCCCGCTGGTAGCTCACCTCGATCCCTTTGAGGATCGTCAGCCGGCCCTCGTATTTTTTCCGCACCGCGTCGATGTCCCGGCTGTAGCGGTCGTAGTCCAGATACCCGCAGCCGTCGTCGTCCGGGTCGAACTCGAGGTGGTCGCTGAACCCGATGCCCTGGTATCCCTTCGACAGCGCCAGTTCCGCGTAGGCCTCCATGAACGCGCCATCGTGCGAGTCCGGCGAATGGACGGTGTGAATGTGCAGGTCGTACATGGGTTGGAAAATTATTTCAGTTTGCGCCGGGACGCAATACCCAGCGGTTTAAAGAAACCCACCGGGCGTGCCGATAGGTGGACAAGAAAGACATCGCAGAGGAGGTCGGAAGGGCATGGAAGCCCAATTCCTGAAGATTCGCGGCCGCGAACGGATTTATCCCGTGGCCCGCATCCATTCGGACACACAAGAAGTGGTGGTGGAAACGGAGATCGGAGAATTACCGTTCCCGATCGCCAGCGTGGAGTTCGTGTCCCTCGAGGACTTGAGGCCCCGCGTGCCGCAATCGTTTGAGGACCGGCCGACGTCCGAAGTGGACCTTCACGGCCTGACCGTCGAGGAAGGACTGAGCGTCCTCGACCGCGCCGTCGAAAACGCCGTGGCGGCCGGAAGCTCCCATCTGCTCGTCATTCACGGAAAAGGTTCCGGAACGCTCCGGCTCGCCGTATGGGATTATCTCCGCAAGGACCCCCGCATCGGCCGGTTCGCGCTCGACCACACCTCCCTCGACCCCACCGGCGCCACGCGCGTCGACCTCCTCTAGTCCGCGGCCCGCCGCCCCAAAAATTTTTCTTCCCAAAAAGAGGATTTTCAGGCATGGTACGGTATTTATCCTAATGGTTGGGGGATGATAGGGGTGGATCTCATACAGGAGATCAAATCTCGGGCGGACATCGTGCAGATCATTTCGGCGCACGTGCCGCTCAAAAAAGCCGGCAAGGATTACAAGGCGCGGTGCCCGTTTCACGCGGAGAAGACGCCGTCGTTTACGGTCAGCGCGGAGAAGCAGCTCTTTTATTGCTTTGGGTGTGGAACAGGTGGAGACCTGATCCGGTTTGTGTCGCTCATTGAAAAAATCGATACGGCTGAAACGATCCGCCGGCTCGCCGACCGACTCGGCATCGAGCGGCCCAGCCGCAGGGCCGGGCCGCCGGTGGAACCGCTCCGGCGCGTGATGGAGATGGCGTGCCGGTTTTACGAGGCCGCGCTTCAGGCGCCCGTCGGCGCCGCGGCGCGCGCGTATGCGGCCAAACGGAAAATGCCGGCCGATGTGTCAAAGGCCTTCCGGATCGGATACGCGCCGGACCGGCCGGACGCGCTGACAGCGAGACTTCTGTCGAAGGGCGTTCCGGAAAAGGCGCTGATCGAGGCGGGGCTGGCCGCGGTGGATGAGCGCGGCGAAAAACGCCTCCGGGACCGGTTTCGGGACCGGCTGATGTTTCCGATCGTGGATGGCGCGGGGCATGTCGTCGGGTTTGGAGGACGCGTGATTCGCGACGGCGACCGGCGGCCAAAATATCTCAATAGTGCGGAAAACGAGCTCTTTCACAAAGGCAAACTGCTGTTCGGGTATCACGCGATCAAAACGCAGGTGTCCGAATCTTCGCCTCCCGTCCTCGTCGAGGGATATCTCGACGTGCTGTACGCGCAGAGCGCCGGCCTTTCGGCGATGGCGGCCCTCGGCACGGCCCTGACGGACACCCAGGCCGACCTCTTGTCGCGGTTCCGCCTGCCGGTCATGCTCGCCTACGATGCGGATGCGGCGGGCCGGAAGGCCGCGGTGCGGTCCGCCGGATTGCTTCTGTCGCGCGACGTAACGGTCGGCATCCTGTTGTTTCCGGAAGGCCGGGATCCGGCGGAGATGGTGGAGCGCGGAGAGGCCGAGAAATTGCGGCAGATCGCGGCAGGCCCGGCGGACGTGTTCCGGTACCTTGTCGACGCCGCCCTGTCGATGCATCCGCAGACGCTCGAAGGCCGCCGTGCCGCGCTCGCGATGATCTGCGAGACGGGATCGGCCATACCGGAGGGGCTGATCCGGCAGAAGCTCGTCGATGCAATCGCCGACGGATTTGGCTTGCCGCCGCAGGCCGCCGCGAGAATGGTCGGGCGCGGCGGACGCGCCGTCTCCGACGCGGCCACGCCGCAGAGCCTGACCAGTGGAAGGACCGAAGCGCTGCTCCTGGGCGAGGGCCAGAGCCGGCTCGACTGGACGGTGATCGGCGTCACGCTCGCCCGGCCGGACCTTCTGGCGCTCGCGTACGCGGAGGTCGGCGAGGATTTCGGCGATCCCGCCGCGCAGCTCGTCTGGAACGCGATCGCGGCCCAGTACGAGCGCCGGCACGAGGTGGACTTGGAGGAACTCTACTCGGCCTTCGAAGACCGGCCGGACATGATCGACCGCCTGAGCCGGATGCGGATCAAGGCGCCGCAGGAAGCGGGCCTTGCGCCGGCCGGGTTCAAGGATATGCTCCGGCGGTTCCGGCGCGCGAGCGTCCGGCGGCAGATCGATGCGCTTCACGCGCGGCTCAAAGCCGCCGAGGCCGGCCGGCAGGAGGACGAGGTGAAGCGGCTGCTCGAAAAGGACCGCGAATTGCAGCAGCTCCTGAGCGCGACTGAATAAATATAGAGGGTTCAAGACAACGAAGGAGGATGACCAACTGTGAGTCTGCTGAAAATCAAAGGTGTTCGGAAACTGCTTGAGATTGGCCGAAAAAAGAAAAAACTGACGTACGACGAGATCAACTACTTGCTGCCCGAAACGGTGGCGAGTTCCGATCTCATCGACGATATTTTCGTCCTGCTTCAGAAGAACGGGATCCAGATCGTCGAGGATGTCGATGCGGCGGCCTTGAGCGCCAGCGATGAGGAACTGCTGGCCAAGGTCACCCGGTTCGGCGACACGGACGACTCGATCAAAATGTATCTCCAGGAGATCGGCCGCATTCCGCTCCTGACGCCCAAGGAGGAGGTCGAGATCTCCAAGCGGTTTGACACCAACCGCAGCCTCGCCTACAAGTCGGTCCTCGGGACCTTCATCGCGGCCGACCTGTTCGAGCGCGAGGCGATCGAGGTCCGCAAGGACAAGTCGCGGATCAAAAAGCTCGTGGCAATCAAAAAGACGGAGAAGCTTTTCCCCGAGGAACTCTCCATGTGGCGCCGGCGCGTCTCAACCGGCCTCACCAAGATCAGCTTGCTGAAGCGCCGATACGTGCGCGCCGCGGCGAAATACCTGACCGAGGACGGCGAGCTGAAGAAGGGCGTCGAGATTCCGAAGGAACTCAAGGCCATCGCCGACAAAACCGGCGACGCCCTGCTGGAGGTCAAGCTCAACAAGTCGATCATCTACCAGGTCCGGGACATCATCGCCGGGATCCTCGAGGAACACGACCGCGTGTCCCGGCATTCCCGCGGGATCGCCATCCGGTTCCGCACCGCGCCTGACCGCCTCCTGCGCCTGTACCGCGTGGGGTCAGATGTCGTCAAGTCGCGGGCGTCGTTCGTCAAGCGGCTGAACCTGGACGACCGGCGGGAGATCGACGAGAACCTGAAGGAGCTGGCGTCGGCGCAGGAAAATTACCAGAAGAAGGCCCGGTACCCCGTCGAAGGCCTGCGAGAGACCCTCAAGACCTACCGGTTCTACAACCGGGAGGCGCTCGAGGCCCGTGACGAAATGGTCGACGCGAACCTCCGGCTGGTCGTGTCCATCGCCAAGAAGTACACGCACCGCGGGCTCGGCTTCCTCGACCTCATCCAGGAGGGCAATATTGGACTTATGCGCGCGGTCGACAAGTTCGAGTACCGGAAGGGATTCAAGTTCTCGACCTACGCCACCTGGTGGATCCGGCAGGCCATCACGCGGGCCCTGGCCGACCAGAGCCGCACCATCCGGATCCCGGTCCACATGGTCGAGCAGATCAACAAGGTCATGCGCGAGTCCCGGAGGCTCCTGCAGAAACTCAACCGCGAGCCCAAGCCGGAGGAAATCGCCAAGGAACTCAACTGGCATTCCGGCCGGGTCCGGCACATCATGAAACTCGCGCAGGACCCCATCAGCCTCGAAACGCCCGTCGGCGAGGACGGCGATACGTCCCTCGGGGATTTCGTCCCCGATCAGACCAGCGTGTCGCCCCTCAAGACCACCGTCGATACGCTCCTGCGCGAGCAGCTTGAGGCCGTCCTCAAGACCCTCAACGCGCGCGAGGAAAAAGTCGTCCGGCTGAGGTTCGGCCTGGACGACGGCCGGGAACGGACGCTGGAGGAAGTCGGCAACATGTTCAACGTGACGCGCGAGCGGATCCGGCAGATCGAGTGCAAGGCGCTCAAGAAACTGCGCCACCCGGTCCGCGCGAGGCTCCTGCGGGATTACCTGAAGGCCTGACCGCCTCTCTATATTATATAGCGGCCGCCACAGCCTCCGCCGCGGCCTCGCCGCTCCGCACGGCGCTTTCGATCGTGCCGGGCCACCCGGTTTCCACGTAGTCGCCGGCCAGAAAGAGGTCGGGGTGGCCGGAGTCCCGGGGCGCCGGCCGGACGAGATCGGGGCGCGGCGGGAACGTGGCGTTTTTTTCAATGAAGGACACGCTCTGAACCAGTTGCGCCGCCGTCCCGAAAATCGACCGGACCTCCGCGTCCGCCGCGATGGCCAGCTCCCACTGGGACTGTTCCGCCTCGCGGTCGGCGGCGCTGATGACCGCCTGGAGATGCTGGCGGCCGTCGTAGACCCCTTTGTTGAAAATCCACTGGATCATTTTGCCCTGAACGAGACAAAATCTGAGGTCCGTCAGGACGCGGTCGTACAAGAGATGAATCGAAATGATCGGGGAGCCGAGCGTGAACGGCCCGAGCCGTTTCGCCGTCTCCTCGACGCCCGTCGTTTCCTCCAGTATGTGTTTGGCGGCGGCCGGGCCGGTCGCAAGAATCACTTTCCTGGCGTTCAGGGCGCTCTGATCATGCAGATGTACGACGAACCCGTGGGGCCCCTCCAAGCTCAGGCGCAAAATCCGCTTGGCCGTTTTCAGAACGACGCCCTCCCGCTCCAGCGCCGGCCGGATCCGTTCGTTGAAAAGTTGAATCAGAGGCATCCTGGGAAGGCCGATGTTCATGCCGTCGCGACGGAGGAACGCGTCCCGCACAATGTGCCGTACATGGTCGGCGGCGCTCTGCGCCGGATCGAAGTTCAGGGCGCTGACCAGAAACGGGCGCCAGAACCGCCGCTGGATCTCCTGCGTCTGGCCGAGCCGCGCCGCAAGTTCTCCCCACGTTTCGCGTGACGCGCCCGAGAAACTCAGCCGCAGCATGGCCCACGCGATCTTCGCGCGGTCCGCGAAACCCAGTCCCGGAAAGTCTCTCAGAAACGGAATGAGATGAAACGGCGGAAGAACCGGCCACGGGCGTAGCGCGTGGATCCCGCCGACGCTGTTGGCCACCGGCAGGGTCCGGCGCCAGTCGACCGCATCGGGGGCGCCGAGCGCTTCCAGAAACCCGCGCGTCCGGTCGCAGCATCCGAGCAGGACGTGCTGGCCGTTGTCGAGCGGCGCCGGCCAGTTTTTGATCTGGTAGGACGTCGCCCGGCCGCCCAGATGCGCCTTGTATTCGATGAGCGCCGTTCCCACGCCGCGCTGCGCCAGGCGGAGTGCCGCCGCGCAGCCCGCAAATCCGCCGCCCAGAACGGCAACGTCGATATGCTTGCTCTGGTTCACCGCAGGTCCGGTCTGGCGGTGCGCGGGATCGGATAGGTGGGGTTGAAAAGCACGCTGAGGAAAATAAATGTTTTCTCAAGTCTCGACAGGGCCACGCGCCGTTCCAAAACCGGGAATCCGCCCGATTCGATCTTCACCAGAATCCTCGCATAGAGCGACGCCATCATCGCCACCGTCCGCCGCGCGACCGCGGACAGGTGCGTGAGGAGGGGATAGGCCATTTCGTAGTGCTGCCGGGCCCGGGCCGCGTTGATCGCGCACACCCGCAAAAACGCCTCCGTCGGCGTCCCGTTCAGAATGTCCGACTCCCGGCAGCCCGTCGTCGCCAGGTCCTCCTGCGGCAGGTAAATCCGGCCGCGCTGCGCATCCTCCTGGACGTCCCGCAGAATGTTGGTGAGCTGAAGGGCGATTCCGAGATTTTCCGCCATCTGTTTCGCCTGCGACTGCCGGCAGCCGAAGAGTTCCAGACAAATCAGGCCAACGCTCGACGCCACCAGCCGGCAGTAATCCTTCAACGCGTCAAAGGTCACGTAGCGGTTCACCGTGAGGTCCCGCTCGGCGCCGTCCAGAATGAGTTCGAGATATTCGGGCGTCAGCGAGAATCGCGTCACCGTGTCCGCCAGCGCCGCCATCGCCGGATGCAGGCCCGACGTTTCGCCGGCCAGCGCCCGGCGCAGGTCACTGCGGAGTTGCCGGAGCTTCGCGAGCCGGTCGGGCGGATCAGCGCCTCCGGCGCCCCAAGTGCCGGCGTCTCCGACGCCGGCCGCGGCGGTCCCGGTGTCGGCGCCGAGGTCGGCCAGATCGTCGGCCTGACGCGCAAAGGCGTAGACGGCGAGCATCCCGTTTCGACGGGGTTGCGGCAAAAACCGGAATGCCCAGTAGAAGTTGCCGGCCTCCGCGCTCGCGATCCGGTCGCAGTGAAGGTAGGCGCGAGACAGCGCAAGCGATGTCATGATCTGGACCACACGACTTTCAAAAACTCGAACGGAAGCCGCAGGCGGCTCGCGAAATCGCCCAGCGTCGGACGCGGCGCGTTCGCGCGGGTTCGCTCCAGGATCGTCGTGCCGCCGGCGGCGAACATCGCCACCGGCCAGCGGTATCGCCAGGACAACCGGCCGATGAGCTTCCATCCCTCCCGCATCATCGCGAGCGTTCGACGCACTTCATCATCGATCAACTCCCGCAGCGCCGGACATGCGGCTGGCCCGCCGGCGTTTGGCATATCCTCCTCGGACACGCCGAACCGCCGCAGATCCGTCCCGGGAATATAAATCCGGCCGCGATCCAGATAGTCCGACCGGACATCCTGCCAGAAATTGGCGAGCTGAAGCGCCGTGCATATCCGGTCCGACAGGCGGAACCGCTCGTCGTCCCGGTATCCCATCAGCATCAGCACCAGCCGGCCGACGGGATCGGCGCTCCGGCGGCAGTAGTCCAGAACCTCGTCGAATGTCTCATATCTCGTTTTCGTCACGTCCTGCTCGAAGGCCGATAGAAGATCCAGAAAGGGCGCGTCGGGCAGGTCGAACGTGTGAATGGTTTCGCCCAGCGCCTCGAAGACCGGGTCTCCTCCGTAACGTCCCTGCTCGATGCGCTCGCGCATCCCGGCAAGACCCGATTTCGCATGCGCGACGTGGCCATCCGAACGGACGCCTTCGTCGGCGAAGTCGTCCGCCGCGCGCGCGAACGCATAAACAGCGGCCACGTGCGGCCGGAGCCGCCGGGGCAGCACCCGGGACAGGACGGGGAAATTTTCGTAGTGGGTTTGCGCGATGCGAATGCAGTGCTCATAGGACATCAGAAAAGGCCGAGTTGCTCTTTCTCCACCAGCGCGTCCCGGTCATAGTCGAAGGTTTCCAGGACCCGAAGATACGCGTCGCAGAGCTTGTCACGGTAATAGTGGTAATCCGGCGTGTGGGAGAACGGAATCCCGTCGATGTACGGCTCCACCTGCTGGGGCGTGCGGCGGCTGTTCGTGACGATCCACGAGACTTTCATGCCCGCCGGGACGTAGACGCCGAACTTCTCGGCCTTCTTCACCGCCTGCACGTGCGGCAGGCGGTCCTCGGCGCGGATCTCCTCGCCGGTTTTCTTTCTCCGCATGACCTTGTACGAACTCTCGTCCAGCGCTGTCTTCGAAATCACCAGGTCCTCCAGCTTTACGTCCCCCTCGGCCACCCGCTTGATCTCCCGGCGGCAGAGTTCCACCGCGCCCTCGATGTCCTTCTCCATGATCCGCTCAAACAGCGCGTCGAGCGTTCTCGAAAGGAGCGGAAAACTGTCTCCCCGGCGCGTCTCGTAGCCGCGCACCACCACCTCCTGAACAGGATGCACGATCCGCCCGAAATACCGTTTCTTCATCTTGCCCAGGAAAAACGGCGACACCACTTTTTCGAACTCCAGCGTCAGCGCGCCCTGCGTGAACCGATCCGACAGTTTCTCGGCGAACCGCACGGTCCCCTCGATCGTCTGCTCGGGCGACACGACGAAAATCGAATCGGTGTCGGAATAGATGACCTTCAGGCCTTCGTCGCTCAGCTTGCTGATGATGCCCGTCGTGTAGTTCCGCGCCAGCGCCGTGATGCTCCCGCCGATGCGCCGGTCGGTGAAACGGTAGAAGCGGGACGCGAAGACGCCGTAGTGGGCGTTGGCGAGGATTTTCTGGGCGTTCTGGACGCTGTTGTAATAGCCGCGCTCCTCGGGCGACTTGGCCGCCTTCATCTTATTCTTGCTGTCCCGCCGCGCCGTCAAGAGCCCCTTCATCACGCGCGGGAGAATCCCCTCCTTGGTCGCCGGATCGAGAAACTTCACGCCTTCCGGCGTCACGATCGTGCCCTGATCGGAAATGGTCGTGAAGCAGATGTTGTTCTGGATGATCACGCTCGGGTACAGGGACGCGAAGTCAAACACGACGACGTTGTCGTAGAGGCCGGGGACCGGCTCATGGACGTAGCCGCCCTCGATCGCCTCGGCGTCGTCCCCGTGATGGTTGTTCGGCACCACGACCTTCTCCTTGTCGGCCGCGCGAATCAGCAGGCTGTCGATCAGGATGGAGTTACGGTCGAGCAGGCAGTCGAAGAGCGGGAGCTTGGCGACGTCGGCGATGGCCTGGTACTTTTCAAGGACCCGGATCTTCGACAGAATCTCGTGCGACAGGCGCGTGTCCTGAAGGCAGTATTCTTTGACGCGGCCCGGGTTCGTCTGCCATTCCTCGTCCATTTTGGAAGTGTCGACGTCCAGTTTCTCCTTGCCCAAAATCAGGTGCGCCATCGCGCCCAGCGATTCGCGCTTGGGGCGCTTTTCCTTGCGCGCAAAATACCAGGAATCGGCCACCAGCCGGCCGGGAATCTCCACCGTCGTGTTCGTCCCCTTGTCCACGTATTTTTTCCCGCCGTCCTTCGCGCCGTTGCCGTCCCGGCTGTCCATGCCGCGCCGCCGGATCACGACGTCGCGGCCGTTCCGGGCCCATGCCGTCGACACGCCGTTTTGCGCGCAGCGGGCGGCGATCAGCGGGATGTCGTAGTTGCAGATGTTGTATCCGGATACCACGTCCACATCGTCCTCGACCACGATCCGGCGGAATTTTTCCAGAATCGATTTTTCGGCGCCGTCCAGAATCTCCTCCTCGATCTTGCCCTCGAATTCCCGCACCAGACCAATGCAGATGATCTGGTTGTTCCTCAGGTTTTCGATGTCGAGCGACAGGATCCGCAGCGGCGCAAAAAATGCGTCGACCGGCGACAGCTTCGACGCGTCGATCACGAGGTCGGTCCGATAGGGCTGTTTGGTCTTGCGCTCCTCGCCCTCGGCGCGGATGTGGCTGCCGAGGTCGTTGTCGTACAGAAACCGGCTTCGAAACACGATGTCCGCGGCCGTCGCGCCATAGCGGTCGCGGTAGACGGGCGTGTCGCCCGGCCGCGTGATGGTCACTTTGTAGGCGGTGATCGGCCGGCCTTCGCGGAACAGGGTCCGGGGCTCGAGACTGCGGACCTCGGCGTCCTTCGCCAGCGCGTCCAGCGTCGCCTGCGGCGGCTCGATCAGGTAGAAATACGGAAAGAACCCCTTGTAGAGGACCGCGATCGACTGGCCCTCCCGCGTCCGGCCAAACATCTCGATCAGCGGAAACCGCTCCCCGTTCTCGTCGCGGTTGGTATAGGTCGCGTACAGCAATTTAAAGTCGTGCTGTTCCATGCCGGCCTATTCTAAGTAATCGCGGGGCCTTGGGCAAGTGTCCGCGCTCACACGCGGATTGTAGGGAGGACAGTTGGAGGGATTAACGTGTGATCCGGTGTCTTGAGCCGGTTCGAGGTCGGAAGGATCAGACACGATTGGACACCTCTGTTTTTTTATCTCCATCGAGATGTTTGACCAGCAATAGATCGGGGGCGCCTTTTCCATTCAAGACATATTTGTATTCATCGACGAGGGATTTGATCAGATGTATTCCGTAGCCGGATCGGATTCTATTCTTGACGGCCTCGCGGACGGCTGTGGACGATGGATACCGTTCCAGGTCGAAGGGACCGCCAACGCCTTTAATGAGGACTTGGATGCATCTATTTGTGGCTTCGATCTCGAGCGACAAAGGCCGCGCATCCCGCCGTGCGTGGCGAATGATGTTGGAACACGCCTCTTCGACTGCCAGCGTGATCTGATAGACAGCCGATGGATCGATGCGAAGCATTTGGGTATGGGCGCCGATGGCCTGCCGGACTTTCGCAAGGTTGACGAGGGCGGGAGCAATTTCCATTGTCCACCGGGAGGGAATTTCAGGCACGGGCTTGACTACCTTCTTTCTCGTTCTTCAGGAATTCGATGATTTCCGTAATCCCCAGCATATCGAACGATTCATAAATATCCTCGGGGGCATTCATGACTTTTAGAAATCCCCCGGCGCGTTCCACGGCGCCCAGGATGACCATCAATACCCCGATGCCGGCGCTGGAAATGAAGTCAAGGTCGGCGCAGTCGAGAATGACGCGGGGTTTGCCGGAGGCAACAACGGCCAGGGCCTGTTGCTCAAATTCTGGTGCCATCGTCGAGTCGATCGATCCGTTGAGGCGGATCACCGTGATGCTGGGATCCCACGACGCCGGATTCGCGCTGAATTTAAAGTTCATCTTGAGACACCACGATGGATTCGGACCACCTCACCCCAAATTTGTGGAGGCGCCTCAGCGTTCGAGAGCGTAGAGCACGGCTTTCGCCGCCACACGTGTGCATCAAGGGCCGGCCGGGATTCTGCGCCCTGTATCGCTTGTGAATTCATCCACGCTCCTTCGTTCGCATTTATTTCAATGCCTGCTCTACGGTTTCACCAAGTTTTGTCAGCTCGAACGGTTTTGTGAGAAGTTGGACGTTTGTTTTCTCGATGAATTGGCGCGCCGACGGTTCCATATCGGAGCCCGTCATCAGAATAAATTTATTGACGAGGTCGGACCGATGTTCCCGGACAAAATTGTAGAGGTCTTCGCCGGTTTTTTGCGGCATTTTGTGATCCGAAATAATCAGGTTAAATTCTTGTTCGGTCAAATATTGGATGGCGTTATCAACCGTGGCTGCAATGAAAACACGGTATCCCTTCTGATGCAGGAAACGTCCGATGACTTGCCGGATCGAGGGTTCATCATCCACCAGAAGGATGTCTTTTCGGACCGTCGACAACGATTGGTTATTTTTTGTCGATTGACCATTGGGTATATTGGAGATGACTTTTTCCAACGCCTGTAGTTTTTGGTCATCTGAAAAATTTTGCTGCGGATTCGCCGTCATGCGCTGCCTCGACAAAAAGGGCGAGACGCCCAGAACTTCGTCGTTGCCCTGGAAGGCCTAGACGGGTTCCCTTTAGGACGCCCCGCCCGTGTATAGGCAGAGCAATCCCGTCCAGGCAACAAATCGAATATGGCTTCCAGGGCAACAAACTTTGCGGCCAATGCCGCACCGGGCGTATTGACTCATACAGCGTGAGGAAAGACAAGGTTCCCAAGGCGCGCGCGGATTTGCCCGCATGGGCTTGCGGTTTGTGGGTTCGATGGCTGGTTCGTGGTGTAGTTGTTCGTCGACAGCGTCCGCCCTTCGTGTCAATTGGACGGCAAAATAGAGCATCGGAAATCCGCGGACGATGCCGTAGATATGGAACCGTCCCTGTTTTCGATTCAACGCGTTGTGTTGACTTTGTCATACATCCATGGGACACTGTGCATCGAGAAGGCGAAAGGCGCATGAATGAACATCCTCATCACGAGAAATGCGGCCATACATATATTGAAACACGCCGTCGCCGCGCGGGAAATACGCCAGGCCGAACGTGATCCGGCCCGCGTCGTGGTCCGGGCCGGCGGCGCGTTCTACTTTGTTTATGCCAGAACTCATTCCGGCCGTCTGCTTGCCGTCCTGATAGAGCGCCGGCCGGCCGGCCTGTTTTTGAAAACGGCGCGACCCATGGCATCGTGGGAGAAACGGCTCTACAGAGGGAAAAGGAAGATAAGGAGACACGATGAAACGGACGAAAAAGAAGAGACTGCCTGACTTCAAACCCATGACCTCCGAGGAGGCCGTTAGGTGGTTTGAGTCGCACGACACGGGCATGTATATCGACGAGGACGACATCATCGATCTCGACGACGACAGCAATGATGCCATGCTGAACGTCCGGATATCGCGCTCCGTCAAGCGCGTTCTCGGACGCCTTGCGGAAACACGGGGCCTCCGCGGCGCCTCAACTTACGCGCGCCAGGTCCTCACCGAGGTGGCAAAAAAGGCCGCCTGACACCACGGCGCCGGCGAGCGGCAGGCTCCATCGTTCGTGGTTCAGTACCTCTTTCCATGTTTGTAGGGCTTGGTCCGGTTCTTGATCCGTTTCTTTTCGATTTCCGTTTCGATGTCGATCCCCAAGCCGCCACAAAGATCAAACAGCCGGATGAACGTATGTTACTTGACTTTTCCCCCGCTTGCGACCAAAATCGCACGCATGGCAGTCCATGGACCCCTCGTGATCGCCCTGGGCGGAAACGCCATCACGCGGCCCGGGCAGATCGGCACCATACCCGAGCAGTATCAGGCCACGCGTGAAACGTGCGAGCACATCGTCACCCTCATCGAGCGCGGCCACACCGTTCTCATTACGCACGGAAACGGGCCGCAGGTCGGAAACGTCCTCCGCCGCGTCGAGTGCGCGCGTGACGAAGTCTACCCGCTGCCGCTCGACGTTTGCGTCGCCGACACCGAAGGTGGCATGGGATACATGATTCAGCAGTGCATGCAGAACGCCCTGATGAACCGGACCGTCCGCCGGTCCATCATTACCGTCATCACCCAGATGGTGGTCAGCCCCGATGACCCCGCTTTTCAGAATCCCACCAAACCCATCGGCCCCTTCATGGGCGTCGAGGAGGCGGAAGCCCGCCGCAAGATGGACCACTGGCAGGTGGTCGAAGACGCCGGCCGCGGATACCGCCGGGTGGTGCCGTCCCCGCGGCCGAAACGAATCATCGAGATCAACGCGATCCGATCGCTGATCCGGGAGCAGTGCATCGTCATCGCCTGCGGCGGCGGGGGAATTCCGGTCGTCGTGAACAGCGACGGCGACATCCGGGGCGTCGAGGGCGTCATCGACAAGGACCTCGCCAGCGCGCTTCTGGCGGGCGACATCGGCGCGCCGACGCTCATCATCTCCACGGGAACCGAGAAAGTGGCGCTCCACTACAAGAAGCCCAATCAGGTTCTCCTCGACCGGCTTTCGGCGGCCGAGGCCCGGCGCCATCTGGCCGAAGGGCATTTTCCGCCCGGCAGCATGGGCCCAAAAATAGAGGCGGCGGTCGAATTTCTCCAAAGGGGCGGGCGCGAAGTCATCATCACGACGCCGGACCAGATCGCCAACGCCCTCGACGGCAAAACCGGCACTCGCATCTTGCCCTGACCTCCCCCGCATTGAGCAATCTCCTGCTTGGCCCGGCGACCGTCTGCACCTTCGGCGACCGGCCGCGCGTTCTGCAGAACGCGGCGGTGGTGGTGGCCGGTGGGATCATTCGGGAGGTCGGCCCCTGCAGAGATCTCGTAAAGAGATATCGTGAGTTCCAACGGTACGACACCGGCGGCGCCGTTCTCATGCCCGGCCTCATCTGCGCCCACCATCATTTTTACAGCACCTTCGCCCGGGGCTTGGGCCCGGCCCGGACGCCCCGGAACTTTGTTGAAGTACTCAAATACATGTGGTGGCGGCTGGACCGCAACCTGACGCTGGAGGACGTCTATTACTCGGCCCTCATTCCTCTCATCGAGTGCGTCCGGGCCGGCACGACCACCGTGATCGACCATCACGCCTCGGCCTACGCCGTCCGCGGCAGCCTCCAAAAAATCGCCGAGGCCGTCCGGGCCGTCGGCGTTCGCGCCAATCTCTGCTACGAAGTCTCCGACCGGGACGGCCCGGACATCGCAGCGGAGGGCATCGAAGAAAACTGTGGGTTTCTGTCTTCCATGTCGAATCCAAAATCTAAAATCCAAAATCTAAAATCTAAAATCACAGGTTCTTTTGGCCTGCACGCCTCCTTCACCCTCTCGGACCGCACCCTGCGCGAGGTGGGGCGGCGGCTGGCGTCGTTCGACGCGGGCGTGCACGTACACGTGGCCGAGGACCTCGCGGACCGGCGGGCCGCGTTGAAGAAGCACGGGATGGGCGTGGTGGAACGGCTGGATCGCCTCGATCTTCTGTGCGACAAGACCCTTCTGGCCCACTGCATTCACATCACGCCGGCCGAACGCAGGATCATCGCGAGGAAAAAATGCATGGTGGCGCACAATCCGACTTCGAACATGAACAACGCCGTGGGAACCGCCAACCTTCTGGGTCTTTTGCGGGACGGGGTCCTCGTGGGCCTCGGAACGGACGGCATGCGGTCGAACATGCTGGACGAGGCCAAATTCGCGCCTCTGGCGCACAGGGCCGCGCTCCGGAACCCGGCGGCGGCCTTCCTCGAGTCGGCGGATCTTCTGGTCAAGGGCAATCCGCGCCTCGCCTCGCGGCTCTTCGGCGGCAGGCTGGGCGTGATCGAACCGGGCGCCGCGGCGGACCTCATCCGTCTCGAGTATCACCCGCCGACCCCCTTGACCGACCAGACCTTCTATGGCCACCTGCTGTTTGGCTTGGCCAATGCCCGGGTGCTGGACACGATGGTGGCCGGCCGGTTTCTGATGAAGGGTGGCCGGCTCCGGCTCGGCGTTTCGGAACCCGACGTTGCCGAGGCGTCCCGGACCCTGGCCCAAAAATTCCGCGCGCGTTTCACCGCCGACCGTGCCCGGCCGGCGTCGGAGACGCATATCCGAGGCGCTGACCCGGCGTCCCGGAATAAAGTGATATCATGATATCATGATAGCTATCATGATATCATGATATCACTTTGTGATTTCACTTTGATGCGGAGAGGAGCCGGGCATGCTGGACGCGTTGTTTGAGTCGGACCCCGAGCTGGCGAAGATGCTGGTGCGGGAGGCGGTCCGCCAGGACGACCACTTGGAGATGATCGCGTCGGAGAATTTCGTGAGCCCGGCCGTCCTCGAGGCGGCGGGGTCGGTGCTGACCAACAAGTACGCCGAAGGGTATCCCGGCCGCCGGTATTACGGCGGCTGCGTGCACATCGACGAAGTGGAGCGGCTCGCGCTGGAGCGCGCGAAGAAGGTGTTCGGCTGCGCTTGGGCCAACGTCCAGCCCCACTCGGGCTCCCAGGCGAACATGGCCGTCTATTTCGCGCTTCTCAATCCCGGCGACTGGATTCTCACGCAGAATCTGGCCCACGGCGGCCATCTGACGCACGGCTCCCCGGTGAATTTCAGCGGCAAGCTATACAAGGTATTTCATTATGGCGTGTCGCCCGATACCGGCCGGCTCGATTATGATTTCATCCGCAAGCTCGCGCGGGAATACAAGCCGAAACTGATCCTGGCCGGATGGAGCGCCTATCCCCGGCAGATTGATTTTTCTGTGTTCCGAAACATCGCCGACGAGGCCGGATCGTACCTCATGGTCGACATGGCCCATTTCGCCGGGCTCGTCGCCGCCAAACTCCATCCCGATCCCCTCCCGCACGCCCACGTCGTCACGACGACCACGCACAAGACCCTGCGCGGGCCCCGCGCCGGGATGATCCTGTCGAACGACGAGGAGATCGGCAAAAAGATCGACAAGGCGCTTTTCCCAGGGATGCAAGGCGGGCCCCTGTGTCACATTGTCGCCGCCAAGGCCGCCGCGCTCGGCGAGGCGCTCCGTCCGGAATTCGCGGAGTACCAGAAACGGATTCTCGAAAACGCCCGCGCCTTGGCCGAAGAACTCATCGCCGGCGGCCTTACCCTGGTGTCCGGCGGCACCGACACGCACCTCGTCCTCGTCGATCTTTCGCCCCGCGGACTTTCCGGGCAGCTCCTCGAGAACGCGCTGGACGCGGCCGGCATCACCGTCAACAAAAACGCGGTGCCGTTCGACAAGCGAAAGCCGATGGATCCGAGCGGCATCCGGATCGGCACGCCCGCCGTCACGACCCGCGGGATGGGCGCGGCGGACATGCAGAAGATCGCGCGATGGATCTTGAAAGTGGTTGAAAAGCCGGAGGACAATGCTACACTTCGATCAGTGCGAGCCGACGTGCGCGAGCTTTGCATGCGATTCCCTTTGTATCCGGATATCATACAACGATACAAGGCCAGGGTTTAGAATAAAGGAAGGCGGGTACGATATGAAATCCCAGAGAAAACCTGTCGTTGGACGGGGAGCTACGAAACAAGTATCTAGACAAGTATTTCTAGAGAGGGCGGAGCATTACCGGGACGACATGGTCCGATTCCTCAGGGACCTCATCCGCATTCCGTCCGAAAGCGCGCAGGAGGAGAAGGTGGTCCGGCGGATCCAGCAGGAGATGGAGAAGCTGCAGTACGACGAGGTCGTGATCGACGGATTCGGCAATATCCGTGGCCGGGTCGGGTCCGGCCGCCGGAAATTCGCGATCGACGCGCACATTGACACCGTCGGCGTGGGCGATCCGGACACCTGGAAGTGGGACCCGTTCGAGGGCAAGGTCGAAAACGGCATTATCTATGGAAGGGGCGCCTGCGACCAGACCGGCGGCATGGTGAGCGCGACCTACGCGGGCCGCATCCTCAAGGACCTCGGGATCGGCGGCGATTATGCGGTGTACATGGTGGGGTCGGTCATGGAGGAGGACTGCGACGGCCTTCCGTGGTTGTACATTTTGCGCGAAGAGAATCCCGGCATCGAGTGCGTCATCATCACGGAACCGACAAACCTTCAGATTTATCGCGGCCACCGGGGCCGGATGGAGATCGAGGTCACCACGAAAGGCCTGTCCTGTCACGGCAGCGCGCCGGAACGCGGCGTCAACGCCGTCTACAAGATGGCGCCGGTCGTCAAGGAGATCGAATCGCTCAACACCCGCCTTCGGCACGACGATTTTCTCGGCAAGGGCACCGTGACCATCAGCGACATCCGCGCGACCTCCCCCTCGCTCTGCGCCGTCGCCGACAGTTGCACCATCCATCTGGACCGCCGCCTCACCGCCGGCGAAACGAAGGCCCTGGCGGTGTCGGAGGTCAAGGACGCCGCGCGCCGCGCGGGCATTCCGGACGCCCAGGTCCGCATTCTCGAATATCAGCGGCCCACGTGGACGAAGAAGGTCTACCCGATGGAGAAGTACTATCCGACGTGGGTCCTTCGGGAGGACCATCCGCTGATCGTGTGCGCCGCCGAGGCGTACCAGCGGGCGTTGGGCGAGCGGGCGAAGATCGGCAAGTGGACGTTCAGCACGAACGGCGTGGCGGTGGCGGGCCTCTGCGGCGTCCCCTGTTTCGGGTTCGGCCCGGCCGAGGAGAGCACCGCGCACAGTCCCATGGACCAGTGCCCGATCGACCATCTCGTCAAGGCCGCCGCCTTTTACGCATCGTTTGTTCCGACCTATGTCGAAACCACGCGCCGTGACCAGATCCGCCTGGACGACGCCAGGCCAAAAGTCAAAAAGTCAAGAGCGGCACTTTCTGCACGCTCCGTACGCTCCGTAACGCGGTCGGGGCGGTAATTGAGTTCACCATGCCGCTAAATGATGTGCTGGAGGCGAAGGTCAAGCTGGTGGGCCTGGACGCCGCGAAGCGTCCGGTCGTGATCCTGGACTGCGGCGAGCGGGTCCTGCCGATCTGGGTGGGCAATTTCGAAGCGATGGCCATCAGTTCCGTCCTGTCGGGTTCGACTCCGCCGCGTCCCATGACGCATGACACCGCCATTAACATCATCCGCGCCTTTTCCTCCAAGCTCGACCGCGCGGTCGTGCACAAGCTTGAGAACAACACCTTTTTCGCCCGGCTCTATGTCAAGCGGCACGACGAGGAGACGCAGCACATCAAGGTCGTGGAGATCGACTGCCGGCCCAGCGACGCCATCGCGTTGTCGCTGCGGATGGAGGCCCCGATCTTCGTGAGCCGAGCCGTCCTCGACGCCGCCGGCGTCAAGAACCTGAAAGTGGACCGCGGCTCCGGCGACGACGCGGCGCCGCCGGAAGAGGAACAGTAGCAGCCGCGTGATCGAGCGGTATTACCAAAAAGAGCCGTATCTCCCGCTTCAGCCAACGCTCCGGAAAAAACTGCAGGCCATCATGGACTCAAAGGAGGCCCAGGAGGTCCGCCGCGCGGCCATGGAGGAGGCCATCCATGCCTTTCCGCTTCTGGCCTTCAATCTGCTCAAGCTTGTGAACTCGTCGGTCTTCAATCTGAAAACCAAGGTGACCGTGCTCAAGCAGGCCGCGTCCCTGCCCACCTTTGATCTGTTCAAAGACATGATTCAGCGCACGCCCGAGTATCCGCCCGATCTGGAGCCGGTCATGACCTTGAACCGGTTCGAGGAACATTCCCGCGCCACCGCCCTGACCGTGCAGCTTTTGGCGACGCTCGGCCGGCGGTTCAGCACGACCGACCGCGAGCGGCTCTTTACCGCCGCGCTTCTGCACGACATCGGCCGGATTTTCCTTGTGATGTCCGACCCGGACGGATACCGGAACATCCAGAAGGACGCGGGGGGATCGGGCTCCGTCGTCGAATCGGAGCGAAAATATTTCGGGACCGACCATGCGACGCTCTCGGCCCTGGCGGTCGAGCAGATCGGCATTGCCGACCCGCTGGTCCTGGACGCCATCCGCCGTCACCACGAAATCCCGACCGGCGCCTCCATCCTGGTCGCCTATGCGGACCGGCTGGTCAAGCGATTCGGGATCGGGCCGTCCGAAGGCGGCGCCATGAGCGAGTCTGCCGCCCACGACGAGGCGCGCCTCAAGGTGGCGCTGGAGGAGACGGTTCAAATGACCGTAGGCGAGATCATGATGCACGTTCTTTCGGAGGTCGACACACTGATGTCTTCGGGCCTGGCGCAATTCAAAAGCCTCACGGCATCGATGAGCATATGAACCCTCCTTCCTCCCGGCCGTCGTCGGAGACGCCGGCACTTGGGGCGCCGGAGGCGCTGACCCGGGCGCGCCTTCGGTTCATGTTCGCTGCTGTTCTGTCCCTCCTCGCGGTCCAGGCCTGCTCGACCCACGAGCTTCCGCCCGGCGGCGTGGCCTTCGGCCGGGTCCACCGGCTGGGCATTGTGCCGTGGGTGATGGACGCGCACCAGAAAAAAGTGGTGGACGCCTTTTTGGAGGCGCTGGCGCAGGCGGGCTATTCGTCGAACACGAATCTGGAAGTGAAAATTCTGGACGCGGGCGGAAGCGTCCGCGCGCAGGAGCAGAACTTGCGGGACCTCCTCCTGTGGCCTTCCGACCTGATTTTTTCCCTTTCGGCCGAAGGCACGCTGATGGCGAAATCCCAGGCTTCTGCGATCCCGGTCGTTTTCAGCGGAATCAGTTATCCGATGGAGATGGGTCTGGTGGAGCGCCTGGAGTTTTCATCCAACCAGATGGTGGGCATCAAGTGTTATGTGCCGGTGGAGGAGCAACTGGCGTTCCTCCTGCGCCTGATTCCCGGCGAGGTCCGGCGGCTGGGCGTGTGCCTGAAGGCGGGGGACCGGGACTCGAAGATTCTGCTGAAAGAAATCCGGGACCTGGCCGTCAAGCAGGGCATGGAGGTCATGCGGATCGAGGCGACCGACGCGACGAGCCTGATGCGCACCCTCGCGGAGGCCGGGCCGCCGGCGGACGCCTTTTATCTGGCCTGCGACGATTTCCTCCAAGGCGAGGGCGCCCGGCTGGTGATCGACCACGCCACGCGGCGGGGCATTCCGGTCATGTCCTGCGGCCAGCGCGCGGTGGAGCGGGGCGCGCTGGCCGGCGCCGTCGTGGACGAAGAGGCGGCGGCTCGGATGGCCGCGGCACAGGCCGCACAGATTCTGGGCGGCCGCACGCCCACGTCCCTCCAGACGCTCACCGCCAGTCCGCCGAAGCTCATGGTGAACCGGTCCGCGGCGAGAAGTTTGGGTCTTCGGATTCCGCCGACGTTTCTGGGCGAAAACGTATTTATATATGAATAGGCCATGCTGACGGATCTGACGAGGGCCAAGTCGTTCCGGTCGCGGGCGCTGTCGTTCTGGGTGCCGGTGGTGATTCTGGAGGCGATCGTCGCGGTGTTTCTGGCCGACTATGTGGCGCGCAAGGGATTGAACGAGCGGATCGAGTCGAGCCTGACGGAGGACGCGAAACTCCGGAGCATCGCGGTCATTCGGGCGCTGGACGAGGTAGAGGAGAAAGCGCGGCGGCTGGCGATTCATCCGGGCATCCGCCGCAGTCTGGCCGGCCGGGACCGCCTGACGACCTTTTTGCTGCTGACGGAAAACGTCCGGATTTTTCCGATCGGCACGCGTCTTGCGGCCATCGACATGCGCGGGGCGCCGGCGGGGGAGGCGACGCACGAAGTAAGCGAAGTGGCCGCGACCGCGCGGAGCCGGCATGAGGAGGGTCTGCCGATGGTAAGCCAGGAGCAGGTCTTCGTGAAGGAAGTCGGGATCAGTTATGTTCTTCCGATTCTCTCCGGCGCCGACGTCGTCGGCAATCTCCTCGTGGACGTTCCGTGGTCGCATGTGGGCGTCGGCCTGAACCTCGGCGGCCCGAGGGATTACCTTCTGGCGGCGGACGGCAAGGTGCGGATCGCATCGCGTCGCGCGCACGCGCAGGCCTGGGAATCGGCGCATCGTCCGGCCGCATCTCCGGCGTCGAGTGGCGAGATTTCGGAGCTTTTCAATCTGGAGAGCGACCTTGCGGTGAGCCGGTCCTTCCGGAGCGGCGACGTGAATCTCGAGATCGTGAGCGTGGCGCTGGCGTCGGAGGTCGAAATTCCGCTGGCGGCCTTGCGGCGGGACCTGATGATCGCGTTCGGGTTTCTGGGCCTGGCGATTCTGGCGGTGACCGTCTACCTCACGAGGCTTCTGTCCCGGCCTCTTGCGGAGATCGACCGGCAGGTCCAGGAGATGGCGCGCGCGGGCGGCATGGAATCGCGGCGCGTGAAGGAGGGCGGGACGGCCGAGACCGCGTCGCTGGCACGGAGTTTCAACGAATTCATCATCCAGATTCAGCGCGCGCGCGATAACGAGGCCCGGCTGCTTCAGCAGCTCGCCCTGCGCGAAAAAATGGCGGGCCTCGGCACGCTGGCGGGCGGCGTCGCGCACGAGTTCAACAACGCGCTCGGCGGCATCGTATCGAACGTCGAAAGCGCCCTGCACGACGTGAGCGACCCGTCGGTCCGGGAGGACCTGGAGCTCGTGCGCAAGGTGGCGCTGCGGGCGAGCGCGATCGCGAAAAATCTGCTGGGATTCGCGCGCCAGGCGCCGGGGACCGAGGCGACGCCGGGCAACATCATCGAGGTTCTCGAGGACACGCTGAACATCGTCAAGCAGATTTTCGCGGCCGACGGCATGAACCTCGTGAAAAAATTCGAGCCGGCGCCCGCGCTCAAGTTCGACCGCGGCCAGATGCAGCAGGTATTTCTGAATCTCCTGACGAACGCGCGCCAGGCGATGCGCCGGGGAGACACGCTGACGGTGAGTGTGCGTGAGGCCGGTCGGCCGGTCGGGGGCCGGGAGCGGCGGATGGTGGAGATCGCGTTCACGGACACCGGCGTCGGAATTCCGGAGGAGAATCTCAGCAAGATATTTGAGCCGTTCTTCACGACCAAAGGCGCGCTGGGCGGCGGGGAGACGCCGGGGACAGGGCTGGGCCTGTCGGTGTCGCACACGATCCTTCGCAACCACGGCGGCGACATCACGGTCACGAGCAAACCGGGCGCGGGAACGACCGTGAGCGTGCAGTTGCCGGTGGACGAGACCGTGGTGCGGGTGGCGCCGGCGGTGAAGACGGCGCCGGCCCCAAAAATCCGGCGGGAGAAACTGAAGATCCTGGTCGTGGACGACGAGGACTCGATCCGGGCCTCGTTGGCCAAGACGCTGCGCCGGATGAACCATGAGGTGGACGCGGCGCCGAACGGTCATGCGGCGGTGCGGATGGTGGAGACGGAGGAGTACGATCTGGTGTTTCTGGATCTACTCATGCCGGACATGGACGGGTTTGGAGTTTTCAGTCAGATGAAGGAGGCGGTGGAGGAGGGCCGGCGGCCGAGAGTGGTATTCATGACGGGCGCGCCGACGCCGCAGAATCTGGAGCGTGCGAGTTCGTTGGGGGCGCTGGGCATCATGGAGAAACCGTTCGTGGTGGAGAGCATCACGGACTTCATCGACCGTACGCTGGCGAGCGTGTAAAGTCTAACCAACACAATAATAAGCTATTACACCACATTTGAAAAAAACTATTGACGATGGGCGCCGACCTGTGAGATAGTGTGGGCACTCGGGCGGAGGCGGATCGCCCGTTTGATTGGGTGTTCTTTCAAAGTCGCATACGGAGACAAAGGCCGAAGGCGGCCAAGGGGAACGGACGCGGGGTGGGTGTCCGAATCCAAGGGGGTGAGGGTGATGACCAAGGTGGGGCGGCGGATAGGGTTGATCTTGTTGGTGTGCGTGTTGAGTGTTCTTTTTTTGTCTCCGGATGCGTACGCGAAACGTAGTTTCAAGTTTACCGTCTTTATCGGCGCCGATGTGCGTCTCAAACTTCTAACTCTGAATGTAATCAGCACGGTGGCCGACACCTCTCTGGCGGACGGGCCTGTGTCCGTCACGCTGATTACTCCCTCCACTTACAAATTGCGTCCCCTCGGTACTGGCGATTACTATTATCTGGACAGAGGGTATACTCTGACCAGCGTCCCCGGCTTTCTGAGCGGCAAGGTGTGGATCGTGGGGCGGGACGACGACAAGCTCAACAACGCGGACGGATTTCTGCAATTCGAGATCAGCGACACGGCCCGGGTCTATGTCTTCTATGACGGCAATGCGCCGAGCCTGCCGGGATGGATGACGACTTTGGGATTTGCTCCGGCGGATCAGACCATCACGACCAGCAATCCCGTGGCCGACACGCTGGTGGGGTATCTGAAGATCATGACGAAGGGCGTTGTCCGGCTGGGCGGCAATGACGGGACGGCGACCGGTGCGCAGTGCAATTATGTGGTGGTCGTCCGCCGGCCGGTCAATGGGGACTTGGGCGATCCAACGCAGCTGGCCACGACACTCATGCAGTTTCCCCGGATGGGCCACCGGGTGGTGGCAATGAACACCGGCCGTGTTCTCGTCATGGGGGGGATCGACACGTCCAACACGCTGGTTGCGAAATGCGAACTCTACGACACCGTCCCGCAGTCTTTCAGCATCAGCGGCATGATGGTCCAGCCTCGGAACAACCCGGCGGTCGTGACACTGAACGACGGCCGGATCCTGGCCATCGGCGGGGATCTGGACGGCGTGGTGACGGTATCGAGCGGGGGCGGCAGCGTCACGGGGATCACCGCGCTTGAGAGCTGCGAAATATACGACCCGTCAACTCAGTTTTGGACCGCGACCGCGCCCATGGCGCACAAGCGGCGCCTGCCGGAGGCGATCACGCTGGCGGATGGCCGGGTTTTTGTATCGGGGGGGGTCGACGACACGTATGGGTTTGGGATTCCCTACACGGAGGTGTACGACCCGGGAACCAACACGTGGACCGCGGGTCCGACCATGCTCAGTCTGGGTCCCTATAACTCCGGTTCATATCCGTTTGCCGCCGGCATGCGTTACGGCCACCGCATGTCGCTCTTGGCGGACGGCCGGGTGCTGATCGCGGGGGGAATGTGGCATGGCCCGGACATGGTTGACTATGCGATGGACGCCTGCGAGATTTACGATCCGGCGAGCAACGCAATCTCGATGGCCGCGCCGATGACGGCGCCCCGCAGTCGGTTTGGCATGGTCGATTTGGGCGGCGGAAAAATCGCGGCCTTGGGTGGGCTGTTCTACCAGGCGCCTTCACCGCCGATGACGTCGGCGACCTACGTGTCGACATCGGACGTGGAGATATACGACGCGGCGACCAACACATGGTCTCCGGCCGCGCAGCTCCCCCGGGGGATGTATGATTTTGCGTATGCGTCGCCAGCCGCCAACCGTGTGGTCGTGTTTGACGGATACGATGTGACGGGCACGGACGCCGGGGACATTCTCCTGTACGACGGCGTATTCAACACGTGGTCGCTGGTGGGCAGTCTGGTTAAGTCCCGGAGTTTCCCGTTCTCGAACGGCGCCGGCATGGTGACGGACGTGGGCGGCAAGGACTATTTCCTGTGCGGCGGCGTCCATCTGGACGAGGCGGCCGGCCAATCGACGATTCTGTCATCGGGGGAAAGATTCAAGTACTGAAAAGCGGCAACCCCCCCCTTCCTCGCTCTGCGGTTGCATGATACGGTCACCGCGCCATGACGGGTTCTTCCAAACGGATTGCCATCGCAGTCATTTTGTCGACATTGGCCGTCGCCTGCGCGGTTGCGCTGTTCATGTGGGTCCGGGCCGGGCGCGATCAGGCCTCCCGCGAGCCCCGAACGCTCCTGTCGCCCCAGGTGGAACGGACCTGGCGGCGCGCACGGCTGGTTCACATGGGAAAATTGCGTCTGCGGTTGACCGAATATCTTTCATCGACGGGCGCCTTGGGGCATGCCAGCGTTTACGTGGAGGATTTGAACAGCGGCGTCGACATGGGCGTGAACGAACGCGTTCCGCATGAGATTGCCAGTCTCCTCAAAGTCGGCGTGATGATGGCGTGGCTGAAGCGCGACGCGGAGGAGCCGGGCCTTCTGACGAAAGCCGTGTGGGTCGACTCGTCCCACCTGACGCCCAACGATGAGATCGCCGAGAAAATGACTGCGCCGATGCCGCCCGGGCAGTATCGGATCATCACGTTGATCGAACGGATGATCATCTACTCCGACAATACGGCCGTGCAGGCGCTCAAGTCCGCAGTCTCGTACGCGTGGATGCTGGGCGTGTATGATGACCTCGGCCTTCCCAATCCATATCACGAAAGGTTGGCGGGGGACACCTCTGCCCGCGTGCGCATCCTTTCGGCCAAGCAATACTCCCGCATCTTCAAGGCGCTTTACAACGCCTCCTATCTGGACGAGGAGCACTCCGAGTTGGCGCTGAAGCTATTGACGCAAACCAAGTTCGATCTGGGATTGCGCGCCGTCCTGCCGGAGGGAACCCTCGCGGCCTTGAAATACGGCCTGCTGACGGACGCGCTTCATGAGAGCGGGATCGTGTATGTGAAGGACAATCCCTATCTGGTCGTGATTTTCACGCACGGCTACCGGCCGGACGAGCCTGTCGAAACGCCGCTCGGGCTGATTCGTGGGTGTGGAAAGATCGTCCATGAGTTTTTTCAAGACCTAGCGATGGAGGAGCGTCAATAGGTCGGATTTAGACGTGTGTTGTGGCAGCCTTCCTAGAGAAATTGGTTAATCACAACAAATTCAGAAAATTAGCACAACAACTATTTCTTGACATTTTCGTAATGTAAGGTAATAATATGATTGTTCGTAAAGAACGTCAAGTTTGCACCATTACTATATATAAGGAGTATACGTAAAATGAACCAGCGCGAATACAGTAGTGAAGATGCGGCGAAGATATTGCATGTGACGCGGACCACGATTGGGACGTGGATCAAGGAGGGGAAGCTGAAGGCGTACAAGCTGCCGGGGGGCCGGCACCGGATACCGCATGAGTTTATGGTGGAGTTTATGAAGGAGTACGGGATCCCGATGCATTATCTGGATGCGGGGCGGCGGCGGGTACTGATCGTGGAGGACGACGAGGCGCTCTTGCGGGGGTTGCAGAAGGCGTTTGAGCGGGACGGGCGGTATGAGATATCGACGGCGTCGACGGGGTTTGACGCGGGGTTCAAGACGAAGCAAATCCATCCACATGTCATCATCCTGGACATCAAGCTGCCGGATCTGGACGGCCGGGAGGTCTGCAAGATGCTGCGGTCGGACGCTGATTTTTCCGAGGTGAAGATGATCGCGGTATCGGGGTATTTGTCGGAAGTGGAGATCAAGGATCTGGACCAGGTGGGGTTCGACACGTTTTTGGCGAAACCGTTTTCGAGCGAGGAATTGATCACGAAGGTGGCGGAGTTATTGAGCGTGGGCGTGGCGTGATTCTGTTCTCATACTGACTTTTCGTTCACGGTAGGTCCGGTTCGAAGCCGGGGGTGGTTGATGGGAGGCAGTCGGGAGGCGGCAGGCGATCATCAAGTGCGTGGAGAAATAACAAATTCCGCGCCTGCCGTTCTTCGATAGCCCCGAATCCTCCCAAGCGAGCGCACAACACAGCTAAAAGGCGGGACAGGAAAACAAAAAACGCCGGAAAACCAGGTTTTCGGCGGCGGGGGTAGTCTTTGCCTAGTGGGGTTTGGGGTGGGGTCCTAAATTACATAGGGAAATTGGCCGAAATAATGAGAAGCGGCGCAGCTCTTGCCGTGAGCCGCCGCTTCTGTGCATTTCTGCCGAGAGAGGGAACCCCGTCTGTGAGGGAGCCGAGTCGCGATTTTGGATTTTGGATTTTGGATTTTGGATTACGGAATAGGTCTATAAGTCTATGCCCGGCACCCTCTGCCCCCTCTGCCCGTCTGTCCCCCGTCGCGCACGGGGGGACCCCGCCTCAATCGTGTTTGGGATCTTTTACGAAAAAAATCAGATACAGGGCGCCCAAGGTCGGCACCAGCAGGGTCCACCATTCCAGCCAAGTCATTCCCAGCCATGTAGTCATTTGTGATCCTCCTTTCTCGCATACAAAATCAACAACACCATGCCGACCAACACGGCGCCGGCCGGATAAACGAAGTGGAGTTCATGCCGAAAGATCGTCGCTGCGAGGCCGCCTAGAAGCAATCCGCGCCCGATTTCGAAGAGTATCTTGTCTTTTCGAGTCTCCCGTTGCTCGCCACCCACACTCGGTTTGTACCAACAAATCAGGCCCGAGTCAAACGCGGCCCGTTGCCCGTTACGCGTTGCCCATGACCGGCATTATTTTTTTTCTTATATATATAACAAAAAGTCTGACGGCGATTTTGGGGCTGACGAAGTGGACGGGGGCGGGGGAAAATAAGTCAATTAAGTCAATACCCGGCCCCGTTTTCGTTGTTCTGATTCTGACGGCTGTGGTGTATGGGCTGATGCCGGCGGCGCCGGCGGAGGGGTTGCTGTTTTCCGATACGCTGGTGTTCAGCCGGTTGTATCCCTTTCCCGGGCCGTTTGGGAGTGATTTTGAGGACGACGCGCAGTACATAGAGCTGTACAATCCGACGCCACGGGTGGTCAATCTGGGCTCGTTTGAAATAGATTTCAGGGCGACCAATTGTGGTGACTTGGATGGCACCCAAAACTTAAACTCCATGACGGCCGGGGACACCGACGCGATTGGGGCGTTCGGCTATTATGTGATCGGCAATTTTGACGCGGGCGACGGCGTCAATATCAAGGGCCAGAATTTTGGTGTGGGTCCGGCGTATCTGGACGCGCTGGCGCTTTCCATCGACGACGGCGATCTGGTCAACACCGACAATATTCTGACCGGGGCCGCCAACGACGGGACGACCAACATTCAGGATGACCACCAGCCGCTCCTGCTGGAGAACGTCGGGACGAACAATCCCGTCGATTCCATTTACATTGCCGACGGCGCCGGCACGGTGCGATATTTGGGCAACAACGAGATGAACGGCTACGAGGCGGTGGTGCGCCTGCCGGGCCGCCGGGGATTTCACAAGCAGCACACATGGCGCGCGGGCGCGGGCATGCGGGTGTCGTTGACGAATCCGGGCGCCATTCTGACGGACTCCACGGCCATCAATTTCGTCTATGACACGAGCGGCACCAACGGTTATGCGTCGAACATTGATTCGCAGCCTCACAATACGGCCAGCCCGCGCGAGCGGCCGATTTTCCTGGTCACGCCGCTTTTGCCGACCGTCTACATGAACGACACGTTTGTGGTGGCGGTGACGGTGGTGGGCCGGTACGAGGTGTCGACGGACGCCGACTCGATGTGGCGGTTGTGGGCGTGGCCGGACGGCGCCGCGCCTGGATTTGACACGGTGGTGCAGGACTACTCGGCGGAGACGTTCGGGCGGTTTGCGTTTTCGAACGTGAAGTTTGCGGGGGGCAACACGTATTTATACAGCGACGCCCTGGGGCGTTCCCAAGACACGAGCGGCGCGCAAGGGGATCGAAGGACCGAGTGGTGGTTCAACTCGGGTGTCTGCACATCTACGATGAAGCTTTTTTCGCGGGGGACGCCGGACTACGACACGTGGACGAGGACGCCGGCGGACAGTGTGAACAGCAATCATTTATTGACGTACGAGGACGGGTACTGCACCGGCTACGCGTACATTTTTGTTCAGACGCACGCGAGCGCGCGGTTCGTGCAGCGCGTCTGGACGGAGAACTCGGACACGACGAAGGCCTATGCCGGCCGCGCCGTATACATTCAGGTGGACGACACCGACCAGGACATGACGACGGGGCTGGACAACCTGACGGTGATCGTGTGGTCGAAGCTGGGCGGCGACACAGAGCGGTATGTACTGACGGAGCACGCCTCCGGTACGGACGGCACGTCCAACCAATTCGTCGACTCCTTCGGGCTGTGGCTTTCGGCCGACAAGGCGACAGGCGGGCTGCAGAACGACAGCATTCTGTTCGTGTATGAGGCGGACTCGGTATTCGTGTGGTACATCGACCCCAACGACCCGATGGGCGACACGCTGTGGGGCGACACGGTTCATGTCGAGTATTCGACGTGCACGGTGGACTGGCGAAACGCCTCGTACAGCGGGGGCGCGGACACGTACACGCAGACGCTGGATTCGGGCCACATCGAGCTTCGGGACATGAACGCGAACCGGACGCCGTGGCTGAGGGACACGATTGCGGTGATCGTGCGGAGCGACACGACCGCGGACAGCATGACGGTGGTGCTGATCGAGACGACGGAGACGAGCGGCATCTTCCGGATCGACTATGCCGGCGCCAACCGGGTGACGTTTTCGAACACCGCGCCGCTGCCCGCGCTCTACAACGATTCTATTTTGCTTCACGTGCATCTCGACAGCGCCATCGTGGTCTACCGGGACCCCTACGACAGCCAATGGGGCGACGCGAACGACACGTCGAACGACACGGTCCGGATCCACAACTGGCAGCAGGCGGCGGTGACAGGGATGTTCGACGATGCCGCCTACACAGACGGCGTTGACACCTACTCGACGCGGGACTTTCTGTACCTCATCGTCACGGACACGGACGAGAACCGCGAGCCGCTGAAGACCGAGACCGTGGTGGTGACGGTGTGGGTGGGCAACGGCACGCTGGAGGGCGAAGCGTCGGGATTGATCCTGGACACGGAGGAGATCGTGCTGACGGAGGTGTCGACGGCCGCGGGCATCTTCCGGAACACGAACAACCCCGGGCTTCTGACCGACACCGTGATCCCGTCGGCGCAGGACGGGTTTATCTCGTGGGGCAGGAGCGACACGCTTCTTCTGCGGTACATCGACAAGGAGAACACCCACGGGTACACGACGGACACGGTCTTCGACACGGCCCTGGCCATCGAGATTCCCTCGACCGTCGCCCTTCAGATATTCGAGCAGCAGAACTACACGGACGAAGTGGACTCGTACATCACCCGGGATTATCTGTTCATCTGGCTGACGGACACGGACGAGAACCGCAATCCTCAGCGGGCCGACACCGTGTACGTGACGGTGTACGTGGGCAACGGCACGACGGAGGTGGACGCGGCGGGGTTGGTGATCGACACGGAGGTATTGATTCTGACGGAGAGTTCGAACGTGAGCGGCATATTCCGGAGCGACACCGTGGTCTTGACGGACACGGTCTCGGCGCCGGGCGTGAACGACGGTTACGTGAGCTGGGGCATCGCCGACACGCTGCATGTGGCGTACACGGACGTGACGGGTCTGGGCGAGACGGCGTCCGACACAGCGCTGGCCCAGGACAGCCAGTCGACGGCGCGGGTGACGCTGTTTGAGAACCGGGACTACACCGACGACGTCGACACGTATCTCGTGCGGGATCTTCTGTACATCGCCGTGTTCGACACAGACGAGAACCGCAACCCGCAGCGCCGGGACACGGTGGCGGTGACCGTCTACGTGGGCAACGGCAGTCTGGAGGGCGACGCGGCGTCGTTGGTGCTGGACACGGAGCGGCTGATTCTGACGGAGAGCGGGAACGTGAGCGGGATCTTTCAGAGCGACACCGTCCACCTGACCGACACGATCGTCCCGTCGGCGAACGACGGCTGGGTGAGCTGGGGCCGGGAGGACACGATCCATGTGGTGTACAGCGACACGGGCAGCGACATATGGAGCGACACGGCCCTGGCGGTCGAGATCGCGACGGCCGCGCTCCTCAATATATACGATCAGCCCTACGACGACGTGGTGGACACGTTTTCGACGCGGGACGTTCTGTACATCCAGGTGGTCGACACGGACGAGAACCGCAACCCGCAGCGGTCGGACACGATCCGCGTCACGGTGTATGTGGGCAACGGCACGGCGGAGGGCGACGCAGCCGGGTTGGTGATCGACACGGAGATCCTGATTTTGACGGAGAGCACGCAGGTGAGCGGCCTATTCCAGAGCGGCGCCGTGACCCTGACCGACACGGTGTCGGCCCCGGGCGTAAACGACGGCACCGTGAGCTGGGGCCGGTCGGACACGATCCATGTCGCCTACACGGACGCGAGCGGCGCGACCGAGAATCAGAGCGACTCGGCGCTGGGCCTGGAGATCGTGACGACGGCCGCGGTGTCGGTGATCGAGGACATCGGCTTTACGGACATCGTCGACACGCTTATGACGCGGGACATTTTCTACGTCTGGGTGCAGGACACGGACGAGAACCACAACCCGCAGCGCCAGGACACGGTGCAGGTGGTGGCCTACATCGGCAACGGCACGCTGGAGGGCGAAGCGGCGGGCTACATCATCGACACGCAGACGATCGTGCTGACGGAGAGTTCGAACGTGAGCGGGATTTTCCGAAGCGACACCTTCGTGATCAACGACACGGAGGTCCCGTCGACCGAAAACTCGCGGCTGTCCTGGGGCCGGAACGACACGCTGCACGTCACGTACACGGACGGGACGGGCACGACGGAGACCGGGAGCGACACGGCGCTGGCGCTGGAGATCGCGTCGAGCGCGACGCTTCCGCAATTTTACGAGCAGAGCAACTACACGGACGACGTCGACACGTTTCTGACGCGCGACGTCGCGTTCATTCAGATACAGGACACGGACGAGAACCGTAATCCGCAGCGGGCTGACACGATTGACGTTCTGGTGTACGTCGGCAACGGGACCCTGGAGGGGGAGGCGGCGTCGCTGGTTTTGGACACGGAGCGGCTGATCCTGACGGAGAGCACGAACGTGAGCGGGATATTTCAGAGCGGCGCTGTGAATTTGACAGATACGATTTCACCCGCCGTCAACGACGGCACCGTGAGCTGGGGCCGGTCGGACACGGCGCAGGCCGTGTACACGGACGTAACGGGCGCGAGCGAGACGACGAGCGACACGGCGCTGGCGATCGAGATTGCGACGACGGTGACGGTTTCGATCATCGAGGACATCGGATTCACCGACGACATCGACACGCTGCTGACGCGTGACGTTTTTTACGTGCAGGCGCAGGACACGGACGAGAACCGCAACCCGCAGCGCGCGGACACCGTGAGCGTGACCGCCTACATCGGCAACGGCACGCTGGAGGGCGAGGCGGCGGGACTGGTGCTCGACACGCAGACGATCGTGCTGACGGAGAGTTCGAACGTGAGCGGCCTCTTCCGGAGCGACACGTTCGTGATCAACGACACGGAGGTCCCGGCGGCCGAGAACACGCGCCTGTCGTGGGGCCGGAACGACACGCTGTACATCGCGTACACGGACGTGACGGGCGCGTCGGAAACCGGGAGCGACACGGCGCTGGCGCTGGAGATCGCGACGCCGGCGACCGCCGCGATTTATGACGACATCGGCTTTACGGACGTCGCGGACACGCTGTCGACGCGGGACATGTTTTACGTGCAGGTGCACGACACGGACGAGAACCGCAATCCCCAGCGCGCTGACACGATCTATGTGATGGCCTACATCGGCAACGGCACGCTGGAGTGGGACGCGGCGGGGCTCGTGCTGGACACGCAGACGATGGTGCTGACGGAGAACACGAGCGTGAGCGGCATCTTCCGGAGCGACACGTGGATCGCGGTTGACACGCAGGCCGTGTCGGCCGAGAACGGGCGGATCGAGTGGGGGTACATCGACACGCTGCACGTGACGTACACGGACGTGACGGGCACGAGCGAGACGGCGACGGACACGGTGGTGGCGGTCGACATTACGACGACCGCGACGCTTCCGCAGTTTTACGAAAACAGCGGCTATTCGGACGACGTCGACACGTTTTTCGTGCGGGACGCCTTCTATATTCAAGTGCAGGACACGGACGAGAACCGCAATCCGCAGCGGGCCGACACGATTTTCGTTCTGGTGTACGTCGGCAACGGCACGACGGAGGTCGACGCGGCGGGCCTGGTCATCGACACGCAGACGGTGGTGTTGACGGAGAACGGAGTTGTCACAGGCATCTTCCAAAGCGGCGGTGTGGCGCTGACCGACACGGAGTCGCCGTCGGTCGAGAACAGCCGCGTGAGCTGGGGCCGGTCGGACACGCTGCACGCCGTGTACCGGGACGTATCGGGCGTGAGCGAGACGACGAGCGACACGGCGCTGGCGCTGGAGATCGTGAGCGGCGCGACGCTGCCGCAATTATACGAGGAGTCCGGCTATTCCGACGATGTGGACACCTATCTCACGCGGGATTTCATGTATATCACGCTTCAGGACACGGACGAGAACCGCAACCCGCAGCGTCCGGACACGGTTTCGGTTCTCGTCTATGTCGGCAACAGCCAGGGGAACGGCACGGAGGTCGGCGCGTACGCGGGCGCGCTGATCATCGACACGGAGCGGATCATTCTGACGGAGACCACGGACGTGAGCGGCATCTTCCGTCGCGCGTCCATCGCCGTGACGGACACGGTCTCGGCGCCGGGCGAAAACGACGGCGTGGTGAGCTGGGGCGTATCGGACACCCTGCACGTGGTCTACACGGACGTTCTGGGCGCGAGCGAGACGACGAGCGACACGGCGCTGGCGATCGAGATCGTGACGAGCGCGAGCCTGACCATCACACAGGACGCGGGCTACCTGGACGCGTCGGACACGTTCCGGACGCGGGACCTGTTTAACATCGTCCTTGCGGACACGGACGAGAACCGGAATCCGCAGTTGACCGACACGGTCTACGTGACCGTGTACGTGGGCAACGGCGTGGTGGAAGGTGACGCGGCCGCGTACGTTCTGGACACGGAGGTGTTGATTCTGACGGAGAGTTCGAACGTGAGCGGCATTTTCATGGCGACGGTGGTGGTGACGGACACGGTGTCGGCCCCGGGCGTGAACGACGGGGTGACGAGCTGGGGCCGGAACGACACGGCGCACATCGCGTACACGGACGTGAACGGCACGAGCGAAACGACGAGCGACACCGCGCTGGCGCTGGAGATCGTGACGACCGGCCGCGTGATTTTCTACGAGGACGCGGCCTACGGCGACGACGTGGACACGTTCCTGACGCGGGATGTGATGTACCTCGCCGTGCACGACACGGACGAGAACCGCAATCCCCAACGCGCGGACACGGTGCAGGTGACGGTATACATCGGCAACGGCACGGCGGAGGGTGACGCGGCGCGTCTGGTCCTGGACACGGAGATTTTGATTCTGACGGAGAGCACGAACGTCAGCGGCATTTTCCGAAGCGGCGCGGTGAACCTGACCGACACGGTGACGCCGGGCGTGAACGACGGGACCGCAAGCTGGGGCCGGTCGGACACGATGCATGTCGTGTACCAGGACGTGACGGGCACGAACGAGAACCTGAGCGACACGGCGCTGGCGCTGGAGATCGTGACGACGGCGGCGGTATCGGTGATCGAGGACATCGGCTTTACGGACGACGTCGACACGCTGC